>Ga0255097_1000003_pt1 | contig 468555 bp, 378 predicted proteins | sample Colum_Atlam_RepB_2_FD_188436 | JGI IMG/M metagenome (GOLD analysis project Ga0255097, IMG submission 188436) | Freshwater microbial communities from Columbia River, Oregon, United States - Colum_Atlam_RepB_8d | ecosystem: Environmental > Aquatic > Freshwater > River | place: USA: Oregon...
TGAAGTTCTTGGATTTACAATGTGGGCACATGAAAGGATCCTCCTTTGCGGGGAGGATCCGGAATTCATTGGGAAAAGTGAAATGACAAGATGGGGATCTGAGCACATGTCACGGGACCAGTTCAAACCGCCCTGCCCACTTGCATTGGGACTATACAAAAAGTGGTTGCTAAAGTGAGATGACCAGAAGAGAAGTCGAGAAAATGTCTCGGGACCATTTCATGTCATGCTAGATCAGTTTGCATAGCAGGCCTGATGAAAACCTTCCGTACGACTTGCCGACAATTCGCAGTAAATACTATCCAACAAAGCCAGCCGCAATTTCAGCGCGGTTCGAGCTCCAAAAAACGCACGCCGCCAATTTTCATGAGAATCTTTGCAAAGGTTAGCCACAATTGACTCCGCGATTTTTCCATGAACCTCGACATCCTCCTCTATGTGGCGATCGAGGTATGCCAAAAACCATTTGTGCTCCGTAAAATCGTTCGCGCACTTAATCTTCGAAAAAAGGCTTGGCACAATGTCCTCACGCCCAAAGAATAAAGCACCAGCAGTTTCCACGACTCCGCGCTGCATTATTTCGTAGTTTCCTATCACAAATTCTCTGGCGGGAAGCGGCGCACACATCAGAGCGGTTTCAATCCCTAGACCCTCTCGCAGTGCTTTGACAAATGTCGAAATTCCGCGAGTACTCGCTCCTACTTCCGACATAGCATTAAGATACAATTCAAAGTGGCTGCCCACAAATCCGAGCGGCTGCAATTCGTCAGTTTCCTCGCTTATCGTCAGCTGGTTGATTAGTCGAAGGACCCCAGGATTTTTCGATGGAAGCCAATACTGGTCACCACCGTACATTTTTTGGCGCAACTCGGTGTCTTGCTCCGCTTTTCAAGCGCAAACTTTAGCCGTGTTTTAGTAGAGAGTTTCCCTCCTTCGTTCTTTTCAGTTCATCGTCGATTTTCTGCTTAGCCGCGATTGCCCAGCTTTGCCATTGGGGAATGACGCATCTGACCTGCGATCGATAGACTTCCATAGGAGTTACAGGGTCTCCTCCAGTTTCGGGAATCAGCGCCCAGTGTGGACGGATCTGGTTGTATCGGAAGCGAAAGGCCTCAAGACTTGCACGAGCGTGTTCTGGATTTTTGTAAATATTCCAATAAACTTCTTCGTGTTTCAGGGTCTTGTGAAATCTTTCCAGCAGACCAAGTTGGTTAGGAGTGCGATATTGAATGCGAGCGTGGTCGTAGCCGTAATCTCTGATCATCTGTTGAAATCGTCGTGCCAGAAACGATGAGCCGTTATCGGTGACGACCGTGACGTTTGTTGGACGAGTTCCGGTGACGCGCTCCGCTTCGTCAAGCGCAAGGTTCATCGCTTCGACGCAGTCTATTGCTCGGTAGCTTGGAGTCAGGTGGCAGGCCAGCAAGTATCGCGAATAGTAATCGATTATCGTTACCGCATACCACCATCCGTGTCCGGGGATATGAATGTACGTTACGTCGGTCTGGAAGAGTTGGTTTGGTCCATCAGGCAAAAGTTCAAACAGTTTTGCGGCTTGATAAAGTTCGCCCTTTGGTTTTTGCGCAATTTTGAGCAAATGAAGATCTTGAAGAATCTTGTAAACTTTGCGGTCACTGATGTCCCAGCCTTCACGACGCGCAATGACAGCAATGCGCTTGTAGCCCCACCACGGAAAACTCAGAGCCAGCGTGGAGATCGCGTTGCGGCGTTCCACGAAGTAATCTGCCTTGCGGCGCTGCGCACGTTCGACATGAGGTGCCGTCCGTTTGTGGTTGGAGTAAATGCGCCGCAGAGTCATACCAAGAAGCTTGCACACCCGAGATACGCGAAGTTTCGATGATTTTATCTCTGAGCGGAAAAGCACGCGCTCAGGTAATGTTAAGGAAACTTTACCAGTCTTTTTTTTAGGAAATCGTTGGCAAACGCATATTCGCCAATCACAAGCTTATGTTCCTCGAGTTCCTTCTTCAAACGACGTAACTCATCCGACTCCGCGGACGATCGTTTGTTCTTCAAGCCAGCTTTGCCAGCCTCCAAAAACTCGTCACGCCAATTATACATCGACGCTTCTGACACCCCGTATTTTCTTGCAAGCTCAGAGCCCGTAGCATCCTTGCGGATCAGTGCCAGAACAAGTTCCAGTTTTTGGCTGTCGGTCAAACTCGAAGGTCGTCCCATCTTTGCGTCTCCGTGAGAGTTGGTAAAAACGCAAATCCTAGTATATCGAGTTTGCGCCTAGATGGGGAGCAATACACCATAAATGATGCGATCTAGAATATTAGAGAACACTCCGCCCGCAAAAATGGAAAGTCCCGTGCGCAAAACGAGCGATTGAAGCGGCAAAAAGTATTGCAACACCATGAATACAAAATAGAGGAGTCCACCGACAGTCGACGGGATGACGATCGTGTAAAGCTCCGACAGATCACCAAGCGACCCCAGAAGAAAACCGGAGTTATTGGCGAGCACAAACTGGAAGGGACCCCAAACAAAAGGATCAACCAATGAGTTCTTTGCCCACAATTTTGCGCACTGATCCACGCCCATCGTCGCAACGAGTGGCAATAAAACCGATAGCATCCAGCCACGTGCGCTTAACATTTTGCACCGAGTTTAGATGTCATAAATGACGCGAGTCATATCAATATTTTAATGCATGGCCGCGGCGGCAAATACTGGTGGGAAAGTTTTGCCGCGTTTGTCCGGTAAACGCGGCTTGGAAAGGCTACAATTTCGCCATTTCACTCTTATGCAACCAATCTGCTTGCGTGACGACCTTCTTGTTTGCAGTCCATTCGTTTAGCATCGCCCACTTTACGCGGTCTAGCTCTGCCATCATCGCCGGTGTAGAGGTGTCGGCAGTGAGTTCTATGCGATGCCCATTGGGATCAAAAAAATATATCGACTTGATGATGGTGTGATCGGTCGGCCCGACAACGTTGATGCCTGCGTTCTCTAAGCGGTTCTTAGCCTTCAACAGCGCTTCTTCCGACTCCAGCAAAAAAGCAATATGTTGAACCCACTCGGGAGTGTTGGGGTCTCGCGACATTGCGGGCGACTCGGGGAGTTCGAAAAATGCAAGGATGTTTCCTGCACCCGCATCCAAGAAAAGATGCATATACGGATTAGGCTCTTTGGTTGAAGGAACTCGGTCTTCCGAAATGGCAAGAATGAATTTCATACCAAGGTGCTTTTCATAGAACTCTACGGTGGTCTTGGCGTCTTTGCATCGGTACGCTACATGGTGGATCTGTTTGATGTTCATAATTGAGCTCCCAAGTTCTCGCTAATGCGCCTGATTGGTTTGAGTTCGTCGCTCGCTGCAAGAGGACGCACTCCGTCCACAAATTCTTCGAGACATTTGTACAGCTGCTCGGGACGATCCAATCTGTAGATTTTTACTTGATAGTCATCGATGTGATATTGCCGACGACGAATCTCTTCCACGTCGAATGGAACGACATCAACCTTACTGCCGAGGCAATAGTCGCACTCACCCACCGAAGAAAGGATGCCACCACCAAAAATGCGTTTCTCCCCTCCCAACCTCACAAGAGGAAACTCGACACCAAACCAAAACAGACGCCCGAACTGCTCGAGCAAATCTGGCTGGTTAAGATAAGGTTTTGCCGCTTGGCCCATGCGAAAACAGAAATCGGCATATTCTGGATCTGCCAACAACGGCAAGTGTCCATACAAGTCATGAAAGATATCTGGTGCGGGAGTGTAATTGATATCGGCGGCATCGCGGATAAAGTTCCCGATGGGAAACTTTCGATCGGCCAATCCGGCGAAGAACGTTGGATTCTCCTCCAACCCTTCGACCGCAACGCCTTCCCATCCTGTTAACGCTTTGAGTCGCTTGTTAACATCTACCAGATCAGGCACACCTCGATCATCAATGCCGAGGGCGTCGATGCCTTGGTTAAACAGCGGATGGGCTTGAAATCGGCGGCTGCGATCAAGTCCGCCAAATAGTTTCGTCCATGTTAGGTGCTCTTGGGCATCAAAGGTTTTCAACTTTTGTAACTTCATAAAATCCCGCATGCAAATGATTGCGTTGGGAGTAGCAAACCGGATGCCAAACTTTGCTTGTAATCACACCGGCGACAACAGCTACAAACATTCGAAATCAAAGAGAAATTAAGCCATCACCAAATCGCATCCTAGCCCTCATCGCCCAGCTGATGAGCGAGCTGGCACACCCAGCGCCAAAGGACACTAATTTTTTGATAATGTTTCGAGATATGCAATGTGGGCACATGAACGGATTCTCCTTTGCGGGGAGGATCCGGAATTCATTTGCAAAAGTGAAAAGACATGATGGCGCGTCAAGCACATGTCATGGGACCAGTTCAAAATTAGTAAATTGCACCGGTCGTCGAAGTAAGCACGCCAGCATTCGCATTCAACTCATAGCTGGTACCACCGGTAGCGGTACCCGTAGCAAAGTCAAAGGTTGACCCCACAGGCAAACGGATGGTCCTAATTCCCGTAAACGCTAATGGCGTGTTTGCCGTACAAACGGCAGGAGCGACTGTTGACGTGAGAACATATACTTTGCCGGTGTCGGCAAAGACTCGGCCCACGCCTTGGTTGTCGATGGCCATTGCGGTTTGTTCGTCCACGCCTAAGCCATTGACTGATGACGCCCAACCGGCCTGCACAATCCGGGCCATGAATGTAACGAGTCGTCCCATGCGATCGCGCGCGCCAAAGTGCGAATCAGTGATGAGGCGATTCAAACGAGGCATGAGCAAAAAGTCTCGATCAATCATGACGCTTGCATCAAAAGGATTTGCTAGTGCTGTAGATGAAACCGCCGACGCATTTATCGCTGGATACAAATATTCGCCGAGAATTGCCAAACCTGCGGAAGTTCCACCAATGACAGCCCCGCGAGCGGCAGCTGCATTTACTTCGGTTTCTATGGGCGTGTCCTTCCAATAGCTCACGTATAGCGATTGATCGCCCCCTGCAAAAAAGATTCCTTCGGCGTTGCGAATCTTTTCCAAAATGACAGTGTCCGTCGAAGCTCTGGCCGATGCAAATACAATCGAATCAACAGAATCGGCGCCCTTGCCAACGAGATATGTATTGTATCCATCGGCACCACTAGCGCGAAGAATGACGATGTCACCGCGTCCCGCGCAATCTACAAACCATTGCATGGCATCGTCGCGATCCAGGCCTCCCCCGACGAGGAGCAAGCCACCAGAAACAGCGGGTGACACATTTGCGGAGTTTCCTGTTGAATACATAGTGTAGGTTTTCGTTCGTGTCGTTGTAGTCCCTCCGCCGCCACCGCCACCACCTTTCAAAGCCAATTGATCGTCACTAAATTGGCCGTCTGTTTCAGATTTGGATCGTGCGATTTCCGCATTTTTGTCACGGGACGGAGAACTTGTTCTGCAAGCGACGCAAGCCATTGCCAAAAGACACACCGAAATGTATGGGCGCACGTTATCTCCTCCGAATTATGAGTGGGAAAAGTTTAGCAGGAAAGCTGAACCGAAGTAAAACGCTTTGGAACCAAGCAGTAAAGTGGCGTTTTCTTGTCGTAATTTACGGTCACTTAGGTGTGGCGTGTGCCTACAGTCACGGACGAAGCGAAGGAAATACTCCCGAGCCCGCTGTCCATTGCCACACATTGTCGAAGTCAAACCCAGACCATACGGAATCGTTCTGAGTTTTCATTTGCGCACTGGTACGCGCCGATGCACTGCCGAGGCAACCGTTATCACTCGTTGAGTTCATGTCGGAAGCATAGATAACCGATGCGGGAATCGATGGACATCCACCATCACGAGGAATCACCAGGCCACCACGTTGTACGCTATTATTTACCGCGGCATTGACCGTCACCGCGGTATAAACTCGAGCAATCGAAGTATTGGTAGCGGACGTTGCATCGATCGAGCCATAGATTCCACCAGCGCTCGTGCCATTAGCGTCAGCCGTAGATGACGTCACGGTGCCGCGTGAATAGCTGTCTACAATGCTTGACCCCGCGGCGGCACCCGCCGCGCCACCTATTAGGCCACCTGCCCCCTTACTAGAGTTGGTTATAGTCGGTAAAGCGTAGCTTCGGCTTATGACATAGACACCGCCAGAATTGATGGCACCGATGAGTCCACCCATATAAATATTACTTCCAGAAATGCTACCTACAAAGCTGCTTTTGCTTATGTTCAACGTGGATCCCGTGTTTCCAAATGTTCCGACCAATCCGCCCCCATTGTACGAGGTCGCAATTGAGCCATTGACATTCACGTTGGTGAGTGAAACGGATTTTGAGACGCTCACGTGATATCCTAAAAAACCCCCGGAGTTGTTACCGAGCAGACCCCCGCCCGTCCCCGAAGCCAAAGTTCCGGAGAGAGTAACATCAGTCGCGGTGATGTCGCCTTGAGAGGTGGCAATACCCAGACTGGCACCGTAGCCTGTTCCTCCGCCGTCCATGTCAACAGTTAAGTTAGACCCAACAATTGAATTAATGGTGGCCGCCCCCACAACATAACCGATCAATCCCCCAACATGGGTAGAGCCAGAAACATCCACTCCCGTAAGAGTGAGGTTGCTCAATGTAACCGCTCCGCTGCAATATCCAACGACCCCGCCGATGTTGGTTGAGGTTCCGGTGACGTCTCCAGTGCTATCTGAGTTTGAAATCGTTACGCCGCCTGTTGAAGAGGTCCCAAGAAGTCCTCCAGACCAAAGGGTTCCAAACACATTGGCAGTGGAATGAATGTCCGAAATAACAGATCCACTTGTCGTACTGACACTGCCGACCACTCCCCCTGTACTTTGGCCTCCGCGAACCGTTCCATTCATGTAAACATCATTAAGGTCTGCACCAGAGGACAAGTACCCCACGATCCCTCCGACATTGACGGGCATGCCGGTGACCGTACCAGTCACAAATGTGAGATCAGCGTAAATGCGAGATATGGTTCCACCTGCGTATTGGCCCACGATGCCGCCGATGTATTGTGAGGACGTTGACGTATTCTCGATAGTCGTTGTGCCTTTGATAAAAATATCGCTGATGCTGAGCGTTGCCGTATAGGGTACATAGCCAGCCAATATACCTACTTTGGTATTGGGGGTTGCGGAATGAGAGTGTGTAAACTGCACGCCAAGCAACATCAAGTTGGAAATGGATTTTGCTGTTCCTGTTGGTTGTCCGAACAAGCCGAAGTTCGAGATGCCGTTGGAATTTGCCGTGTAGTTTGCAATCACCAGTTCATTACCATCATAACCATGCGGCCAGGCATTTGCGTTGTTGGTCAATGTCACGCCTGAAAGATTGATATTATCCATCTGTTTGAAAAAGTATGCCGAGCCTGAACCCGCACTTATAGCATTTTGTAAATGCGTCGCGTTGCAAATCAGGTACGGGCTTCCTGACGTGCCGCTACCTCCGGCGTAGCTGCCTGCGCCAAAAGTATCGCATGCATGGCTGCAATAGTCGGTTGCGCTGGAAAGGTTTTGAGTAGGGTCACACAGGGTATAGCCCGCGACACTAGTCACGTAGGAGCCATCGGTGTTGCTCACCACCACATTCACAGGACCTTCCTGAGTGGTGATGGGTGTGTTGCAGGTGAGAAGCGATCCCATCGCCGTCGTGGCATTATGGTGAAGACGTCGATAACCCTGGACTTGCAAAGTCACGTTCGTGCAGGCATCAGTACCAATCATCACAGTGACGCCCGGCTGGAATCCTTGCCCTTCAATCACCAATATTCTCGATTGATCTTTGCGACCAGAATTGCGGCGGATTTCGTTGATCTTCACCTCGAACTGCGCGTACACACTCAAGCTGCTGGTCGACTTGTTACCGTCGGAGTCAGTAAGTTCTAAAAGGTAATTGATATACTTGTTAGCATTGATTTGTCCCGAATCAGTAATTTCATAATAGTTGGTCGAGCTATTGTAGATGGTTGAGGGATCGATGGCTTCATAACCTGCTTTTACCGTGCTGGAGGTTGTTGGCGTACTTGCAGAGTCAGTCGCAGTACGAAAAAGTGTTGCCGTCACCGTGGAAGGGTCAGCATCATTGAAACGAAATTTCAGCGTCCACCGCCGCGCATCGGACGTGTGATTAGAGCTCAGACCTGCGGTAAAGACAGGCGGCGTCAAATCGGGGACGCGGACGTTGCGAATGGCTGAATCGTCGCACTTCATGTTGTTGGATCCATCTACCGCACAGACAATGTAGTAATGGGTACTACCAGCCGTTAATGCAGAGTCGTCATAGGTGCGCGTGGTTGTTGTGGCAATCAACTGCGCAGACAAATCTGCTGCTGGGTTCGTAGTATTGGTGAAGGTGCTGCCAAGCTTTCGATACACTTTGTAAGTAATGATTGCACCGGCAGTGCCAGAATACTGCAAATCATCAGCCTCCCGCCAAGAAATCGACGACAAACCAGTCGAATAGTTCACAGTCATTTGACTGCCGAAATCGGGAGGCGTAGTGTCTGTTGTGGTTCGGCAACTGTAGGAATCCTCCACGTCCAAGTATGCTGTTTCATTGTTGGCCGCGTCGTACGCACGCACGTGGAAGCAGTAACGGCGGAACGGATCAAGGTTACCAATTGTACAACTCGAAGGACAAACGCTTCCCGCAGTGGTGCACGCACACGACTTAGCGAATGTTATTGCCTTGGTCGTTTCGTTGACAAAGTAAACACGGAATCCGAAATAATCCGCAAGTGAGTTCGGCATGTTCCATGGCACGGCAAGTTCATTTTGACTAGGCGACGAAATAAATCCGCCTGCCTTGATACCGGTAAAACCTTGCGGCGGCGTCGCATCAGGAACGGTGATCGTCTTCGCCAGCGAATTTGCGGTCACTGTGCAGTTTTCAGAGCCACCTACAATGTTACCCGCAGAATCGCAAGCTTCAACGATTGCATAAACCGTTTCGCCATCGACGAACGTAAACTGGTCCTTGTCACTCTTAAAAGTGATCGTACCATCTGTGTTAACACAGGTTGCATCGCCAGCTGCCAAGCACTCGTAATTACTAATGTCGATATTTGCAGGGGTGGCTGTGTTGCGCCACATCCGCATACGGTATTTGAGTATGTCAGTCGACGACGAGACATTGAACTCGAGTTGCAATTTTTGCTCAGCGGCAGAATAGGTAATTTGCTGCAAGCCATCAAAGGACGGCGCATGCGTATCCAATGTAGATTTGCTTAAGTATGCGGTGGTGGCAGAAAAGTTGCCTGCCGCGTCGCGCGACTTTACACATACGCTGTACATCGTGCGAGGAGTGAGACCAGTCATAGGATAGCTGATGGCATTTCCAGACGTGTAGTTAACTGCCGGCAGCGTGGCGTGTTCGACACCATTAACGCACGAATCGCCCGTTCCAACTAATTTGTAAACGACATAACTGGTCGCCCCATTAGGGTCAGCCGGCTGCGATGTGGTGGCGGTGAAATTGACTTTGAGCACAGTCTCTTCTTGGCCTGCGTCACCCGTTGCCAGACTCTCGATGCTTCCAAAAATCGGCCGAGTCAAATCTCCGGTCGCAAAGCTTTGCACCGCCGTGTTTTGCGAATAGTTCCCAAAACCATCTTCGTCACGAGCAATGAAAAAATAGCTCGTATTCTCGGCGAGGTTGTTGACTGAAATCGTCGTTGCCGGCGCGGTAGTATCAGCAACAACGATCGTCTTCACCTTAGTATAGTTGGCAATGTTAGCCGAGCCATCGTTCACAGTACGCATGTACAAGTGTCGCTTAGCAACCAGCCCATGAAAGGGCTGCCATGGAATCGTCAAGATCAGTTCGCCATCAACCAACGCGATCTCGGTCGCACCAAGTGTTGCCGGCGCACCGCCATCTGCCATGGTTCGCGTCAAAGTAGAAGTATTGGTATCACAAATGCTCGCCGCTTCGTCCGAACAAGCGCGCACCGCAAAGCGATAGAGAAACTCGTCACCCAGATTTTCCAAGACGGTGCTCAGTCCATCCGCCGGGCGCGTAACGGCCACAGGTGTAGTCGAAAACAAGTTGGTAGAATTGTTGAGCGCCGCATAAACCAAATACTTCCTCGTCGGCGTACCGGTAGCCGAATACCACTCGACTCGAACGGAGGATGGAGTCAGCGCTGTGACGGCCTTGATGCCATTAAATGTCGGTGCATTTGCTACCAACGTCGATACTTTTTGCACGGGTCCCTTTTGCACCGTTTCGCCGCTGACAGCATCACAGCGGTACGCGTATTCACGCGCCTCTTGCAGTCCTTCGTCGGTGAAGGTTGCCGGATCATCAGCTTCGATGGTTCGCACTTGGCCGCCATCGCGCAAAACTTGGATTGCCGACACCCCCGCAGGCAGCTGCGTCACAACTTCGATCGCCGAGGCACCGAGTGCACGAATGTTCGAACATCCATTCCAACTGTTTCGAACCGACGCAAGCGGGTCTTCTGTCTGGACGGGAACTTTTGGAGAATCTTTTGCGAAGCGACCGTCTTCGTGTTCAGCCACGCACTGGTACTGGTACCATTGGCGAGCCACAAGATCTTGGTCATCGACAAAAATCGTGTTGGCTTTGTTCGTTTCGACATGAATCAAACGATCATCACGAAAGATCATGATGCGCTTGGCAGCCTCAGGAAACTGGAAGTCAATCTGGATGCGGCGATCACTTTGCGCCTGCGCCTTGTCACATCCGCCATATTTGAATTCGTCGTTGCCAACGGGAGTCGCGGCGACTTCTGGTTCAGACAACATCTCAATAAATTGAAAATGACTGCCCCATATCGGATCTTTTTTGGGAGCATTCCATCTTGCTGCCAAAAGGTAGCTATGGCCTACTTTGAAAGTGGTCAATGGCAGGAGATACTTTCCGTCTTTGATTCCGGCCGTGATCGTTGCGGCTTTTTCCATATACACGAGGATATCGGGCGTTTGCTCAGCGAGATAGACGGCAAGATTGGGTGTTTGCTTGACGACGGTGCCAGACAACTTTATCGCAACGAGATTATTGGCAATGTCACTTACATCCAACAGATGCAGTGAAACGGTCGAATTGGGATCTGCACCCTCGGGCGCTTCCCATGTAACCGCATGCCCGTCTGTCGACGGCTCGAACGAGGTCATGCCCGCAAAGCCACCACTCTGTGCCGTACTGCTAAATTGGTATTTCTCGAGTTTTTCACAAGACAAAGTCAGTGCAACAAAGACAGCTATCTTTGCTAGTTGAACGACAGGATGTTTTGACGTGACAGCCATCGGCTCCCCTGCTCTCATGCTTATAGTTTCGGTCAAAACTTAGAAAATTTGAGGGGAACAATAAATAGAGCAATAATTTCATAGCATTAGGTGCAAAAATGGGCGCTCATTTTAAGTGAGATGCCTTCAATGGCACAAAAATTGACGGAGACTTGTCAAACTCACTACACATTTAACTTTTGCGCCAATCCCGATGCCGCGATGAACGCCGTGGTCCACGCATTTTGAAAATTGAATCCGCCGGTGATGCCATCGATATCAAGGATTTCTCCAGCAAAATATAGCCCCGCACAGACGCGGCTTTCCATAGAACGGAAGTCCACTTCACCGAGAGCGACTCCACCACAAGTTACAAATTCATCCTTAAAAACACCCTTACCCGAAACTTGATAGGCACCGCTCGCAACTTCCGTTGCCAACTTTCGCAATTTGACTTTTGGCAGATTAGCCCAAGTCTCAGTCTCCGCAATTTCGCAATGACTTACCAAGCTCTTCCAAAATCTCTTGGGCAAATTCACGGGACAAGCATGGCTGATCATTTTTTTAGGGTGTTCATCTTTGAACTTGGTCAACGCCGCAGCTAGTGATTCGACATTGTATTCAGGAGCAAAGTTTACGGTAAGCTCGGCTTGGTACTTTGTTTCGAATAGTTCGCGCGCCGCCCATGCACTCAATTTCAGAACAGCAGGGCCGCTCAGCCCCCAGTGCGTAATCAATAGTGGTCCCATTTGCTCGAAAGACTGGGATCGATCCGCAAACTTCAAAGTGAGTTTGACTCTTTCAAAGGCGATGCCCGGTAGCTCACCAATGCGCGGATCTTTAATATTGAAAGTAAACAATGAAGGCACCGGGGATACAATCGTATGCCCTAGAGCTCTCGCCAATTCATGTCCAGCGGGCGAACTACCTGTGGTCATGATCAGTGCATCAAACTCTTCTTGGCCTTCTCGAAACGACAGCAAAAAACGGCTTGCATCGTTGCGAACGATCGACTTGACCATCGCTCCGAGACGAACCTCCACGCCAGCATCACTTGCAGCTTTCTTCAAGCAGTCCGCAATGGTTGCAGAATTGTCAGTTATGGGAAACATCCGTCCGTCTTCTTCAACCTTGAGCTCAACACCACGCCCTTCGAACCACGCCACGGTATCGCGTGGTTGAAAACGGCTAAAGGCACTGCGCAGCTCACGGTGTCCTCGCGGATAAGCCTTCACTAGCTGAGACGGTTCAAAACAATGATGCGTCGCATTGCAACGCCCGCCTCCAGAAATCAAAACTTTGGCGAGTGGCTTTTGCGTCGCCTCCAGCAGAACGACTTTGCTTTGGGGATTGCCCTCAGCAGCGTGAATAGCAGCAAAGTAACCTGCTGCTCCACCGCCAATGATTGCAATCTTCTTAACCGACATCGGTTTTTACCTTTTACAATTCATCATCGACCGAAATTTGCACATCACCCATGACGCGCACTTGGCACGCTAGCCGCTCATCCGGATCGGCGCGCATCGCCTTCAAAAAATCAGCTTCGGCTGCAGTTGGTGCCGTCAAATGCTCAGCTCCTGCCTCCACGCGAATGATGCAAATCCCACAATCCGATTTGCGGCAATCAAACTCCAATGCCGTCTGCTCGCGCTGCGCCAACGCTTGTAGACCAAGTCCGGATCGCATCGCGTAACACGCGAAGCCAGCCTTGCTGCGAATTTTTACTTCAATCTGATTCATTAGATGCGGCTCAAATATGTCCTTGCTCTTTCACTCGTCCAACGATCGATTTACCAGCATCCCGTTCTCTGACGGACTCTGGGTAATCTCCCAACGATTTCCTTCGGGGTCTAATAACAAGAAACTTCGTTCGCCCCAAGGGTGATCTTTGGGTGGCCCGCTTACTTTCACCCCCAGCTGCACAAACTCAGGAGAAATCGCGCGCTCATACAAAGCATCGAGTTGATGCGTTGTCATACCGAATGACGAAAAATGTCGTTCCCCATCGTTCGCAAAGCGCTCTCCCGCAGTTCCCGTCGGCACAAAAAATGCCAAACGAAAGCCATTGGGCAAAACAAACTCGCAAAAGGCTCGATTGGAAAAATAGGGTTTGATTTCGAAAAACGATGAAAAAAACTTTTCCATCGTTGGGACGTGTTTAGCTGTCACCACCATATGCGAAAATGCGCCCAGCTTTGGCGCGGATTCCAAGTTAGACATCGTTCGGTTCCTCAAACATCACTCAGTGTGCAGGTGATGCTTTCGACTTTGTTGGATTCGGCACAGACTCTGTTGTATCAGTTTCTGCCAACTGTCGAACTAGAATTTGTACACGGCGATTTTTCGCCATGTTTTGACGATTGGGCTTGCCAGAAGCGTCGAAATCGGGCGCCAATGGCTGCAGATTAGCCATGCCCATGGGGCGTAGAGCCTTTCCCTGAACCCCTTGCGCCATAAGGAACCGAGCCACACTGCCCGCGCGGGCAGCAGAAAGCGTGAAATTGTCCTTTAGTACCATGTTTTTACCGGGAGGCACCGAATCGGTATGGCCGATGATATGAACTTCGGCAAACTTTTCGACCCCTTTAAGTGCTTTGGCGATCTTGACCAATCCCTGCGACCCCTTGTCGTCCAACTCAAACCGACCTTGTTTGAAGAGCATCTTTTCTGGAAGCTGAATGTCGATAAATGAATTCTTGGATGAGATACTCGCCCCTGTTTTTGAAACAGCGGATGCCAACATCTTTTCATGATCTCTCAAAGCCTTTTGGGACAAAGTCGTTCCGTCTGACAATGGCAATTCGGCGTCCTTTTGCTTGGCTGAGTTCCCGGCATTGCCACCAACTCCATCACCGCCAATGCCAAACACACGCGCAAGATTGGAAATCACACGCTCCATCGAATCAGAATTATCCTTGGAGATCTCAGATTTTTTCGTTCCGTGAAATGTAGCCGACAGCGCATTTTCGATGATGGAAAATTGCGAATCATCCATTTTAGATAGGCTGAACATGATGACAAAAAAACCGAACAGCAGAGTCATCAAGTCGGCGTAGGAAATTAACCACGGCTCTTCGTGATCACCGTCGTCATGAACGGAGTCGTGAGCCAGCTGATCGAGTTCTGAGTTCATATCGCTCAAGCAGCAGTCCTTCCTGCTGGGTCAGCAGCGGAGGACGAGCCTTTCGCACGATCTGTCGGTAATTGATACGATTTGAGATGTTCCTCAATGTAGCGCGTAGGCTTGCCGGCTTGTATCAACATGATTCCGTTGATGACCATTTGCCGAAAGCGCGCATCTTCTTGGGTAGACTTCGTAAGGTTTTCGGCGATCGGTACAAAAATAAAGTTAGCGAGCAACAATCCGTAAAGCGTCGCAACAAGCGAGATACCCATGGCCGGACCGATTTGCGACTTGGCCGCTTCAAGATCGCTGAGAGATTGAAGGAGCGCGATCATACCGATCGTCGTTCCCATCAGACCGAATGCGGGAGGAAACTTAGCAATGGTTCGAAAGATTTTTGCGTCATTGATGTACTCGTTGTAGTGCGTTCCTGCTCTGGTGATGAGAGTCCGCTTCAAGTCTTCCGCATCAACTTCGCCTCGCACCCACAGCAAGATTTCAGCAGCGTCTTTTAGCAGCGGGTCTGCAATTTTGTTCAACGCGTCTTTGAAAGCGGTTGGCGATTGTTTGTGGGCAGTTGAAAGTACAACAATCTGGCGAATCGTATTGGTAAGATCACGCTTTTGCAGATTGAAAACACGCTTAACAAACACGCCCAGCAATTTAAACACCTTCGGCAAAGGAAAACAAATCACCGTCGCTGCGAAGGTTCCACCGATTACGATCAGAAGAGCTTCTATATTGAGAAGCGCGCGCAGATCTTTGAATGCCACCACCACTGTCGTTGTGAACAGAGTGAAGGCCAACGTAAAACCAATCAGACTTGAATAATTCATATTCGTTCCCCATCTGCATCATCTATCATTTTCCGACAGTGTGGGGAGCTTAGGCGAATGGATGCAAGCAATTATTGCCGACGGTCAAACCGGTAATTACTGCTGCAATTTTTCAAGAAAATGTTCAGTAAAGAGTGCGGAAGAAAAGACCAAGTTCTCCCATGCGTACAGCCAATCGACTGGGACTAGATGGAAGTGAATACAGCGTTCCCATGGACTCGATGCCAAAGGCCGAAAGCTCCGAAATTGTTTGCCGATATTGAAACCCGTTGCGAATTTCCAAAACAGAGCCCTTTACTTCAACCGCACCATCTTGCGAAGCGGCTCCGTAAGAATAGAAGCCGAGAGTAGCGACGATAGAAAACGCTGCACTCGTCGCAGATATTAGTTTTGTTGGTCCGATCGAACGAAAGTGTCGCATGGTTCCACCCAGCAGCGCATACGAAAAGTCCGTTTGGAATCCCTGTCTGAGGATCTGGCGATTGAACGCATCAATCATTACATTGGTACCTAGTTCGAAATTCCAATTGGTCGAAAGATCACGATTCCACCCAACGCCAAAGTTGAAACCACCGAAGGTAAGCGGCTCAGTTAAAGAGCTATCAGCTCGATCGGAAGAAACTTGTCCGTAGATTCCGCTCATACGAGTTGTCAGATCGAGAGAATCAAACACACCCTCTGCAACGGCCAAATTGCTGCAGAATCCAAGCGACACCGCCGCAATAAACCTCCATGCTGATAAGTTTCGAAGTGTCATTTCAGACCCTTCAACATTTTCTCAACATCTGCATCTTGGGGATCTAGGCCCTTTGCGGTCACCAGCGCATCTCGCGCGCCCTGCACATCACCCAATCCCTTCTTAGCGATGGCGACAACCAAATGCGGACCCGCAACGCTAGGATTGAGAGCGACTGCTTTCTCGGCAAGCGCCAAGCCTTCGCGATATTTTTCGCGCGCGACTTCACCGTAGGCCCTCAGCAACGTGCGCACGAACACGTTCATTTCGACAGAACCCACCTCACCCGGCTTGCCCTGTTGGTTGACGTTAGCCGTTACGGCCCCTGTCCCCGTCTCCCACCCCAAAATCACTTTTGTATCTTTAGACATCAGTTCTGGAAAATACCAATACTGATCAGGGAGGCTCGGGTCAGCAGTATTGCGGAAACGTAACTGCGAATCCAAAAGCTCCTCGGCCTTGACGGTAATGGGGGTCTTCCCCAAATACTTACCCTGCTGCCCCGCAACCTTCTCACCGGTTATCTTGTACACGTCAGCCGCGCCATCTGTTTCAAACCGAATGGACTTGCTGAAACAATTTGACAAGGTAACGACAATTACAATCAACCCGCAGGAGATTTTCAATGTGCGATCTAAAGAGGCCAAAAGACTCTCCATTTCGATGGTTTATGTCAATTGTACAGAACAAATAATAACCGACCAGTCACGCGAATACAAAGATTGAAATAATTTCCTAACTTTTTCGTCGAAAAAACCGAGAAGACGGTAAGCAATTTTATGCAGTAACGATCAGATTTAGGGTTCGGATTTGAAGTTTTTGCTGACATTGATGTTGGCCATCGGCACCGCCGCAGCTGCGGACCTGCCGATTCAATCCCGTTTGCAGCAGGTTGCCGCAAATGTATTGGACGATCCTCGCGCGCAAGTTGTTGTATCGCGCGACAATTCAGGCAACGATAACGATACTAGCCCGTACATACCACCGCCACTTGCGAAAGACTTTTCTGCGCAGTCAGCTGGCAAAATTTCCATCATCGTATTTCACGCGCGCAAACTTACATCGGAAGAGCAAAAAGAACTGACGAGCGCATTAGCCGCCATCGCCAAGTCGGAAAACACGAAGATTAGCGGCATCAAGTTTTCTCGGATATCGATTTCCGCCAACGAGAGTACAAGCGCGAGCAACCAAGCTACGCAAAAAGCGCGCGAAGACCTGCTGCAAGCAAGCAACAAACTGGACAAATTGCAAAGTGAGCTGCGCAAAATCGAGCGTGAGCGCAATGACAAGGCAAGCGAAGCCGCTGCATTGAAGGCACAAATCACCGCCAAAGCCGCCGAGCTTGCCAAAGGTCCCAACGCGACCAACCCCATCGAGCAGTTTTTCAGTGGCATCAAGAACAACAAATCCGCAGTATCTGTCGTGTTCTCGGTAATCATCCTTCTGTTGCTTTTAGTCGTTGGTGCATTGACATGGTCTCTGCGCAAAATGTCGCGCGCTTTCGAAACTGGCCTCACGTCCATTGCTCGCAGTTTTAACGACTCGAAAGCCCGCGAAGCGCGCATCGCTTTGGACGGCGGCTTGCCGGGTGGTGGAACCAACGTAAATATCGAAAACAAGGCGGGCAACGAAAATGCCAATGATGTGATTCACACAGGCATGATTGAGTTTGTCGATCAGCTCAAGAATTCATTGGGAGGCATGGCAAAGACTGACTCACTTGACACCATCGTGTCTTATGTCAAGGATATGCTGGCTTCTGACCAAACCATTCCTGATGCCGTCGGCGCGTTCGAGCTTTTAGGTCAAGAAGGTGCTGCGATCGCCTTCAAACGACTCGATCCCAGCGAGCAGGAAAAAATGTATGCGAATATTCGCAACATTCGTTGGCCGGGCGGAAAAATGGCAGCTCTCATTCGCACGGGTGAAATGCTCAAAACACGGCTACTTGAAGTACAGCTCCCTAAACCTGAAGCTGCGGTCAATACTGAACTGGCTCGACTAATCGACGGGCTCAATCCCGATCAATTTGAATCGCTACTGCATCAACTCAGTCCGCAATGCATCGCCCGACTTTCCGCATACATGAAGCCGAGCAAGTTTGCTCAGGCCATTACCGGCCTTGTTTCCTCCAAAGAAAATGCTGATGCCGTTTCCGTTGCCCTTGGCAACCTCTCAGATTCATCCGCCAACTCCGCACTAGATGCAGAGATTAAGGGAATCATAGATACGGTCATGGGCGGCACCTCTGCGCGCGGCACATGGGCAAACAATTACGTAGCTGAATTGGCCTCCACTCTCTCTGAAGACGTGGTTGACGGCATCGTCGATCGACTCCAACAACAACAAAGCCATCTTGCTCCGATCATCCGCGAAAACGTTGTCTCGTCACGACAATTTTTTGAGCTACCAACCGAGATACAACGAGATGTGGCTGACACCGCGCCTGCCAAGACCCTTGCTGCATGGGCTCTTAGCCTAAGCACGGATTTGTCAGCCAACGTTCGCAACATGTTGGAAGAATTCCAGCGGGATGTTTTCGATGAGGAAACTCGACGTCTACAAGCTAACCCCAAGGCTGCGGAAGCCGCCAGCAAGGACGCTCGTTCGTATATGGCCAACGTTGTCCGCCAACGTCTCGGCACAATCAAAGGCAAACGCAACGTCGCGTAAAACACTCAGCGATTTTTATCAAAAGCATCGGCAAATTTTTGCGCCGTCGCCTCATCCAACGACTTCAAAACCGCGTCACCCCAGACAGGATGAGGCTTACTCTTTGATTCTGTTCCAGCGTTGCCGCGTTTCTGTCTGACAATCTGGTAATAGGGATTGGTCATCTGAAAGACGTCGCGATCGAGCTCCAAATGCCAGTCCTGATAATTGGCGTTGTCTCGTACCCAATCGGAGCTCTTCCACGCCATTCCCTCTTGTCGTTTGGCGTTGAAACCGATGCTATCAAGCAATTGCCGCGCTTCAGTATGCTTGCCTTCTCTCATAGCGAACAAGGCCTGATAGTGCACCGCTACTTCTTGAGCGATGTCGATGTCTTTGCGAAAGTGTGCCGCTTCTGTTTCGGATGGCGTTGCCAAAAAATCATCTCCGAGTTTTTCTTTGAGTCTGTCGATATAGGTCGCCGACCAATCATCGACAAATTTCTTCGCAGCTGCTAGGTCACCAACGTCGCGTGAAAAATCGAAACGACTCCACACTTCCATCTCCAAATGTAGTCGCGCGATTTGTACGTCAGTTGGATCAAGTTCGTACAACCGACGAGCAATCTTCAGTCCCTCTGCATACTGCCCGCGAAAAAAATGCACATACGCCTGATCTATCTGCAACGGCGTGGCAAACTCACGTGCTCGCTCTGGCATCGAAGCAAGTACGTAATTGCTACGAGGACGATACCGCCCCGCTTCATAGCGCGATCGATCGAGATCAAAAACTCGCCGCATCTGATCGAGCCGAATGGTCTGGATGTATCGACCTTCGCGTTTTAGTTCCGCAGGTCCAAACACTTGTTCCATTCCAAGCGATTGATAGACTTTGCTTTGTAACACGCCGCCCTCGGCGTACACTGGCGCGTCGCGCAAAGATGCGTATGGTACGTTGGCTCGATAAGATAGATATTCATGTGCACCAGCGATCAAATCATAAAGAATGCGCAGACGCTTCGGCCCTTTGTCCGTATAAACCCGGCCAAACTCAACGCGTGCACCTTCAAGATTTAGGCCAGTGTGTTCCAGCTCAAGCGGCAGAACCCCAACGGCTTCCTCGCTTGTGGGAGCTTGACCCATTTCTGTTTTCTTGTATGAACCGATTGATACAAGCATGATCCCTTCGACACGCTTGCTTCGTCCCGCCAACCTTGTCACATAAGTGCCATGTACGCGCGGATCGTCATCAATCTTGCGCAACTCGGCAAATGTCGCGTCGTTGAAAACCGGATCGCCACCGTCTCGCTTGGCCAATCTCGCGTATTCCGCATAGACCTTGTCTCGCCCAGATGTTAGCTGATGCCCATGCATTTGAAACATGCCGGCGACGTCCATGTAAACGACACGGCCTTCCATCGGAAAAATATGATGATCGCCAAACCTTGAAACGGGATCGTAGGTAATATTGCCATCCATCATTTTCATCATCACACCGCACACCTTGGCCGGTGCCGTTTCGATAAAGTCCATACGGGCCGCGAATGAAATCTTGGCAACACCGAACAACATCGGTATCACGAACAAATGACTACAAATGAAAGTTCTTCGATAGATTTTCATAAAGACTAACCGACACGCGAAGCCATGCCAGCCGTTCCCTTTTGCAGGGCATCCGGTGGTAAGTGCGCATCAAACACCGCCGCAACCACTCGCACCAACAACTCCCCTAACGGACGCGTCAGATACCAGCCATCAGCATCTTCCCGAACCAACTTGTCAAAAGGCTCACCACGCAGAATGGCCACCTCTTTGCCAAACTTGGCTTGGAAGGCTTCCTTTGCATCTTGCTGAGGAACACCGAGATGACGAGCTAAAGACTTGGGACTAATCTTGCGAAAGCAGTAAAGATCGAGCAACAGATCACGACGCAAGGCATCATCACCTTGAAACTCGTACGCACGTTCGGTCGGATTTTCCGAACGAACGACTTTGTCCCATTTGAAAAAATCAGACACGTTTTGGCTGAATCCACCCGGCCATTGGCTGATCGCCGAAGGACCAAAGCCTACTATCGTGGTGCCGCGACCGGTTGTCATTCCCTGAAAATTGCGATTGACCGTTCCGTTCGACACTGCCGTAAAAAGAGGATCCGTTTTCAGCGCAAAATGATCGAGTCCAATAAACTCGTAGCCATTGGCGCGAAAGCTGTTGATCGCATGAAGATTCATATCAAGGCACGCGCCCGACGACGGCATATCTTCGGGACCGAATCTGCGCTGCCACTTGAAAATTTCAGGAATCATGGCCATACGATAAAACGCAATTCGGGTTGGTTTTAAAGAAATGGTCTGCGCGACGGAATTCGCCATGCCTGCAACGGTTTGACGCGGAAGTCCGTAAATGAGATCGAAATTGATGTGCTCAAATCCCACCGCACGGCAATCATCGACAAATTTCGCCACAAGGTCATAGGGCTGTTCGCGGTTGATTGCGTCTTGGACGTTGGCATCAAAGTCCTGAACGCCAAGGCTGACGCGATTGAAGCCAAAGTCATGCAACATCTTAAGATGATCCACCGACGTAACACGCGGATCCAATTCGGCCGAAGCTTCAACTTCACCGTCAGGGGTAAACGCCTTCTGCACCTTTTGCAGAACCCGCGTCAACTCTGGCACGGTCAACCACGTGGGCGTACCTCCACCCAAATGCAAACTGGCGTACTTACGCGGACCAAGTAATGCCGACATGCGATCAATTTCGGCCTCAATGCCATCGATCAAACGTCCTGCGAATTCGTTCGAGCGAGCATCGGAACGGGCAACGATGTACTTGTTGCATGCGCAGTAAAAACAGAGCTGGGTGCAAAACGGCAAATGCAGGTAAACGCTCAATGGCTCGTCTTTGTGCGCAGGTAAATTCATGCTTTGTACGAAGGAAGTCCAGCGATCCGCTGCCATCGGCTCGCCCCAGTAGTTCGCAGCAGGATAGGAGGTATGTCGCGGCAATGCCAATCCTGCCAAACGCAAAAATAATTCTCGTTCAGTAGCATTCATGGAGTATTGTGCGTCACTAGCCACGACTGGACCCTCACGGATTGAAACGATACTGCGATTAGTTGGCACCTATGGTATCAGCTAATGTACGGTGATTCATTACTGAACTTTGACGTTACTTTCGTGTGAAGGCGATCATGGGATCTGTGCCAAACTGGGTCAGCTTGGCCTTTGGAATCATTGCCATCATTTATTCAATGGTGGGATTCGCCGGCGGCTCGTCGTACATCGCACTGCTTTCCATGTGCGATGTTGACCGCACCCTATTGCCGGTGATCGGCCTTTCCTGCAATTTAGTTGTTAGCTTGATCGGTTCATGGCGCTTTGTCACACGCCAACACTACCGCGGAGAGCTTCTCTGGCCCTTTGTTTTGGGATCCGTGCCCATGGCGATGTTGGGAGGTTGGATTACGCTTTCTGAGCGGGCCTTTTTTCTCGTACTCAGCGTCGCCTTAGTCGCATCGGGCATTCGCTTGCTCTTACCTTCAATCGCTAAAGAAGATCATGCCGAAAGATTCATACATCCAGCGGCAAAGGTATTGCTCGGTGGCATACTAGGCCTCCTCGCCGGCATGACCGGCATCGGCGGCGGAATTTTCCTGTCGCCACTACTGCTCAATCTCCGCGTGGGCCGGCCACAGGAAGTCGCCTGCACCGCCGCCATGTTCATCTTTATCAATTCCATCAGTGGCATGATTGGGCAGTTGAGTAAAGGTGGAATGCATGTAATCAGCGAAGTTCCTATTTTGTTGCTCACTGCGGTAGCTATCGGCGGCGTAATCGGCAGCAACATCGGCAGTCGAAGCGGAACGAAGCCACAAAACATCGTCCGCGTCACCGGCCTATTGACTGTCTTTGTCGGCGTGCGACTGCTTTGGCAGAAATGGTCGCTGCTCGTGTGAGCGCGCAGAGACTGCGAATCTAAGTTTGGCTTGCGTACGGAATGTCAACGACAAATTCGGTGTGGGGTGATTCTAGGTTGATGTAAATATCGCCCCCAGCTTCTGTCACTAATCTCTTGCACAGCGTCAGTCCCAACCCGGTACCTTTGCCCATTGGCTTGGTCGTAAATAGTGGCTGAAACATTTGCGCTCGCAAATGCTCAGGAATGCCGCCCCCCGAATCCGCGATCCGAATCGAAAAACGCTGTGCACCGGCCACAGCCCGCACTCTGACCCACGCTCCTTCGCGCCCGTTGACTGCGTCGATACCGTTACTCACTAAATTCATGATGACTCGCAGTAGATTTGTCTCCGCAATGGCCACCTGCGCATCGATGGGAATGTCAATCAACTCTACTTTCACGCCACCTTTTGCTGCACGATGTTGACACAAATCCACCACCTCGGCCAAGAGGCTTGGAATATCGTTGCACACTTGCCTGTCAGACTCACCGTGCCGCACCAATTTCAGCGCCGTTTGCGTAATCTTAGTGATGCGTTCAGCCGCATTCCATATTTCCCCGATCCCCTTTGCAAATCGCTCGTCGACAGGCGTGCCAACAGTGTAACGCCGACGCATGGAATGGGCTTGCCCCGTTACAACCGATAACGGGTTATTAATGTCATGGCAAATTCCTGCTGTCGCCTCGCCCAGTGCCGCCATGGTATCAACGGAAGATGACTTTAATCGTTCCGCGTTCAGCGAATACCTCATGGCCACGAGTTGCGTGATGTTCTGACAGTACATCAGCACCCCATCTGCGCCAGTTGGGACGAAGTGGGCAGAAAACACTTCTTGCCCACACAAAACCTCGCCGGCAATGCTCGTTCCATTCTTTTCCGCCAAATCAACATGCCCTTTGATTTGCTCAAAGATTTCTGACTTCAATTCGCCCCTGTCCGTAAAGATTTGAGATGACTTATTTGCATAGGCTACGCGAAGCGAATCGCTCGACAGCCTCATGACTGGATTAGGGTTTAACGATGGCATGCGTGCGAGCTGACGCTCCAACTCAAAGCGAGAAATGAAGTGAACCAATGCGCACCAAAGCAAAAAACCGGCCGTGCCGAGCCAGATGCGATGAACGTCTCCATCCTTCAATGAAATCTCGATTCCGTTACCAATGATCAGCATCACAATCGTCGCGATGATCACTCCCAACTTTTCCTCGCGTGATCGCCCTCGCAAATGCCAATTGCGATAGAACCAAACAGCTCCCGCAATCATCAGTATTTCTATGAAAAGGAAATAGGCCATCTGGCGTACAGACCTCCGAAACGAGTATTCGGAGCATTTTTGAACTTAGCTTAGGCAATTAAAATTTCAAGAAGCGAACAATGGCTTAACCATCTGAAATTAAAGACAAAAAGGCGGGACTTGCCCGCCTTTAACTCAATCTTCAACTCAAACTATGTGAAAGATTCCATGTAATCACGAAGACGCTGATTCATCAGTGCCTTTGATACCCAGAATGTGTCCGCCAATTGAGCCACGATGTCCATCGAGCTATCAATGCGCTCAACTTCACTGCGCAACATGCGCGCTGGAATCAAAACCATTCCTGCGAATACGTTGGCTTGGATGTCGAGAACTTCGTCTGGCGCATTGTGGAAACGCGACGCCGCTGGTGCCTTGGCACGAACGAGGTGCTTGAACAACTCCTTCGATAGCAAGTAACGTAAGAAAGGACGAACTTCCGCCGTCTTCATGCGAATGGTTGTGACGGTGTCAACACCGGAACCTTCGACTGACGTTTCTACCGCAGAGTGCAATGTCTCGTCGGTGACCACACGGAAGTTTGGATACAACTTGCAAAGCTCTGGGAGGTAAACAGGAGCTTCCGTAAAGTTGCCCGCACTCATAACGGCTTCCACAACATTGGCAATCGACTTGCGATCAATGCTGAAAAGTTCTTCGAAGGAAGCCTTGCTGCCGTCAGCTTGCCACTTCGTCGGATTCTTGAAGAATTCCTTCTTGATCGACTCAAGGTGACGACCAAGCAAGTGGGTATCGCCGTAGCCTTTGTATTCAAACACGGCTTCGTCCAACCCAACTTTTCCCGACGTAATGTCGATCAACAAACGCTCATCGATGTTCAAATGATCTGCGATCGTTCTCAGAGTAGAAAGCGCGCGGATATTTTTCTTGCCTTTTTTCCAGTGCGAGCAATCAGCTGGATCGTAGCCTAGTATTGCACCGACATCTTGGTCGATGACCTTTACATTCCCTTCGTAACGAATTTCTAGCGCCTCTTTGCAAAACTTAAACAGCGTTGCAGAGTGTGGGTAACGATTGGCTTCGATCTTCTTCATTTGCAAGTACCTCCGTGAACTGCAAAATCCATCAACGAAACGACTGACGCACTGATACAAAAAATCAATGCACCATCAATGTCCGATACGCAGCGATTCAACAGCATCGTGAAAGCAAGCACGTCCACAACTCAGCATCCTGCCAAGCAAGCTGATCACACCGGACACAAGGAACTAAATTTTCTGAATACTCTGGAAATATTTAAGACGAAATTTGGAATTTGGTCAATCGCGGCAAGGAAAAAAACGAAGTGAAAAAAAAACTGTTCGAAATCACCGAGAAAATCACATTTCTTTCTGTCGTGATTTTGCGTTTTGTCAAAAGTAGTTATGCGGAGAAACAAAAAAGGCACCGGATGGTGCCTTCGTTGCTAAAATAAATCGATGAATTATGCTTTGGCACTTCCGGGTTCGATGATGGCCATGGCAAATGGGCCCGGAACCTTCGAGCTCTTGGCATTCGGCAGAGCAGCGATAACTTTGTCGATGATCGCGTGCGCACGCTCGGGGTTTTCACGTTCACGACCTTTGAGGCGTACGGATATTTTAACCTTATTCCCTTTTTCCAAGAATCGTTCGATCGCCTTCAACTTAGTGCCAAGATCGTGGTCAGAGATATTCGTCATGAAACGAATCTCTTTCGTTTCGATTTTCTTGGTCGGCTTACGACTCTTCTTCTTATCGTACTCTTCTTTCTTCTGATCCTTGATGCGCACCACTGGTGGCGTGACTTCATCATTGACGAGAACGAGGTCGAGACCTTCGTCTTCCGCCAACATCAAGGCGTCTAGCGCGTTCATTACATCACTGGAAGTTTTACCGACTAATCTGACTTGTTTGAAATTACGGATGGAAGTACGGTCAAGAACTAGCAAAAGTGGTTATCTCCTTAAACCATTTAACGGACGGAACACGAAGCGACAAACTACCATAATGATGAGAACAAGTTAAGCGAGTAGATGGCGGACGCCACCCTCCGCAACCCTCGCGCATCTTTTGTTTATTTCTAAATAATTTCAAAGACTTATCAGAGTCTACCACGTACCGACATCCAAATTCGCGACCATTCACCGCTATGTTGCCGCGCCGCTAACCGTCTGTTTGCGATGCTTGCGGTAGTGCATCAAAAACTTCAAACAGGCTTGCGCAGACACCCGGTCGTAACCAAATCGCGAATGCAATTGTTCGAACGTGATCTCGGCTTGCGCCTTCGCCTTTGCCGACAGCGTATTTAACTCGCCGTTGGTCAATGCCAACATGGCTTTGAAATTATCATCGACCAAGTGTTGGCGCTGCTTGTGGTAATGGTCTTGGATGCGACGTAGATATTCGTCAAACACTTTTACTACATCGATGGCATCGACCTTCTTTTCTAACTTGTATGCGCCGATGCGACTGAGCATCGCCTCCCGATGGCGTTCGGGAGCAGCATTCAAGCCAATGATCGCTTCAACATCAGACATCAGTTTTTCATTGGCCGGTTCGTTTGCATTGGTGACTTCATTGAAGAGTCGCTCCTTCTTCACGAAAGCCACCACATTTGCAACATAACGCCGCAGTAAATTGTCGTACTCAACATCGGCGACCAACGTCATCGCCATAGTCACTTCGCGTTCAAAAACTTCCGCAAATTGTTTGCGTACCATTTCGATAAAAGCAGCCGTATCGTGGAATCGACCACGCGGTTCAAACTGTAAAAACTCATAAACCGTGCGATCTTTGATCAAATTTTCCAGCTCTTCGAAAATCGCCATGGGCGTCAACGTATCGTGATCAACGTTTTGCGCCGCACGATAGAGAATTGATTTCACTTCGCGCGGTGACGCACCAAATCGTCCTTCATATACGAGTGTACCGCGTGATTCATTGAAAACATCCCAGCGAAGTTCACGCAACATAGCATCTTCTTCATCATTGAAGTCAGGCTTCAACGTCTTGCCATCGTACAATGCTGCTTTTGAATGAGGTTCAATTTTGGCGACAAGCTGTCTGTACTGTGGAGGATAGTGTTCAGGGTCGGGCTGCTTGTACCGCGTCATGACCGCCCAATTGCACAACAACTCCAGCGCATGCGGACAAACGGCTTTGCCACGACTGATCGAAGCAACATCACGTTCGTAGATCTTCACTTCTTCCGATGACCGCAACAAGTAAGGAACAGTGATCAAATGAAAGCGACTGCGGAATGAACTGAAGTCGGGAATGGTTTTGAAAGCATCAAGGTGTTTTTCATTGGTAGTGCCAAAGAAGACCACATCGAGCTGCGCAGTTGAGCTCGGAAGATCCAACAATCCCTTCTCGACCGTGGTCAGCAAGTATTTGAAGGCTTCGACGGGACGCTTCAGCATGTCCGAGAATTCCAAAATCCCGCGGTTCGCTTCAATCAACGGACCGAAGGCTTCGTGAAAACGAATATTCGACAGGAAGCTGGGAAGATTGGATAAGTTCTTATCCATCGTAAGCTGCTGCTCTGCCGCATCCACCGACATTCGCGGCTCAACGGATGCAACCCCCACTCGATACTGCGATGAGTAGTAGAAACGTTCAACTTGGACATGGCGATACACTTTGGTTACGTCGCCATCATATGCGTTTAGTAAATTTTCGAAAATCAGCTGATTTTTCTTCGATAATCCGGAACATAGGGCGTGCGACGGGAGTGCCACTTGATCTGGCGAAATACCCTTTGCATTTGCGATCCACAATTTGAGTAATCGCTCGCGATCAGGCATGGGCAAAAGAAATATCGGGTTGTCTTTGAACTCAGAGTGAAGCTTACAAGCGATGCGCGACTCATCAAACAGCGCGAATGACGTTTCACTGTTTTCATACTCATCTCTACGCCCACCAAAACCTATGGGTCCGCTCTCTCCCGTGGATTTGGGATTTGCGCTACGATCAGTCGGAAAAATCCAATTGAAACGATAAACTGCGCCAGCCTCCGATTCACTATATAGTCCCATCGCGTGCGCCATCGCTTCGACTGTACAAGACTTAGCGGAGCCGTTCGGCCCGTGCATCAAGATCAATTTGTTCGCCGCGCCTTGTTGCACAAACCCTTTGAGGGTGTTGTAAATATCTTCTTGGACCCATTCGCCACCGATGATGGGGCCACTTCTTTCAGATGGCATTTCAAAGAGTTTAAAGTGGCGTACAGATACTCGACTGTTCAAGTTCGTTTTGTGCAAGCCAAAATGATCGAAAGTATCCAGCAAATATTGGGCGGCATTTCTCAAGTACGCATCGGGGTTTCGTCTGACCAAGTCGAGGTATGAACTGAATGAAAGTACTGCACGGCGCTGGCGAAACAATTCGCGCTGATCGTTACTCAGTTCCCGCAATGTCGCCGCAATGTCACCCATGTTACCTCCGCAACGCGATCCCCTACATTTAAAGTATCACAGGCAGAGACTGCCTACATACGACGAACAATAGAGATTTTGCCCACCTATCACGGTAATGCCCAACAACCCAATAAAATTAAGTTAAGTGCAAAAAGAGCAATTTTCATGTGGAGAGTGATCACAAGAATTTTTGAGGCGTTAATTTTTTTTAGTTCGTAATCACAAGTGAGGCGAACTTACTGAAGCGTGGATTTCAAAATCTACTTAGCCATACGTCCGGCTTTGTACGGATGATTGAGACCTTTTACGCCAAATTTTCGCCTGTGTTATGCTTGTGTTTTGTCATCGCCACATCACACGCCATCGCAGAAAACTTCGATACAGAGCCATGGAATAAAGGCGCGCTGCCCCCGAAATCTGGTGCGATCAGTTTGTACTTCGTTGTGCCAGAACCTGGTTCGGTGGCGACATCATCAACTAAAAAAGAAGCGAACCAGTCGATGAGTCCCGTGCCAATTCCCACTGAAAGTACGGCAAAAGATTCTTCAAAGAATTCTGCCGACAATGCAGTACCCAGTGTCGAGCCAAGCCTGTCACCATCGCCACTCGCCGAACCGAAGGAACCTACAGCAAATAGCGAAGAAAAGCCTAAAAAGGATGCCGCGAAAAAATCGAAGAAGAAGTCCAAGAAGGACGCTGACGACGCCGCGGAAGCATCACCAAAGGACAAAAAGGATGACAAGGACGACAAAGACTTAAAGGACGACAAGAAAAAGTCTGCCGTCGTGCCGTCGCTGAAAGGCGAAGTCACAGTAATACTGACTAACCTGCTGACAAAAGACGAAGTCACACTCAAACAGTCTACTGGCAACGACTTCAATCCTGTCCTGCATGTGCTACCGGCAGGTAAGTACCTCGTGACCGCGATCCGCGCAGAAATGGACGGCGGTCAAATCGGCGAAGCCAAGTTCCCCGACAAATCGGCAAAACGCATCCTCGTCAGGGCCAAGAAAATTTCAAATGCCGGCCTGTGGACACTGCGCATCAGCAGCAAAGGACGCATCGGCATGGGCATCAAAAAGGTTCCGTCCAAAATCAGACCGGTCGGCGATCCGGACAGATATCCGTTTACTGCGATCATTACTGCAAGAACGGGCAAAGAAGAACTAAACTTCAAAGAGATGCTAGAAGAATTGCGCGATACAGCTCCCCTTGAGCAGAAGGAGGTTCAGTACTTCTTCCGCATGGATCTTTATAACAACAACATGTTTGGTCCGTTCATTGCTAGCCGCGTGGCCGCCGCAGACGAAGAGTTCCGTCAGTGCTATCGCGATGCCCTTGAACAACAGCCTGATCTAAAGGGACATGCGCTGATAAAATTCTTGATCAGCAAGAAGCGGCACCGACTGAAGAAGGTGCGCATTACAGAATCAACACTTAACAACCGCGACATGCACGACTGCCTTCTGTTAAACTTGAAAAAACTCGAATACCCCGCCGAGAAGAACATGCTTGGCGAAATCGACATGATCTTTGAACCAGCTCAGTGAGGCTCTTATGGAAGATGCAATGGCCAAGAATCCGCGCAAGTTACGCAACTTCATGCTGCAACCGTCGTTGCAGGTTCGCATGGGGTTCTACAACATCATTGCGACGGCGATCTTTGTCGCCGTGCTCCTGTTGGTGATTAGAATGAACTTCGGAGCCGTTTATGACACGGTTCTCGAATTGACCGATGTGAAGGAAGAAGTCATTGATGTATTACTTGAACACGCCACCGACACCATGTGGTGGATAGTCGGATTATCGATCGCCTTCTTGGCCATTAATATTACCGTTGCAATCTGGTACACCCACCGCTTCGTCGGTCCGGCCGTTGCATTCAAACGCCATCTCGACGCATTGATTGCTGAGAATTACGACATCAAAACAACCATTCGCGAAAACGATGCCTTTCAAGAAATTGCCGACAAGCTGAACGAACTGTCTGCGATTCTGAAGAAACGCTCCAGCAAGTAATTCAATCACCACACCGCGCCTCAGAGAGTCCCCAAAACTACGTTGCGAGTTATGGGGATTATCAATTTCGTTTGCTTAATTCGGGGATGCTGGCAAAGTATGGGGAAGCTAATTCAAAAAAGGTGATTCTAGCCAAGTGGACTTCCGCATTCCTATGCCACCATTGGACTCGCATGTCGCCGTAAGTGCACATCGGATTGTTGCATCCTCGTCTCAACCTTCACAGAGAGAAAGTCGATGAAAAAGAGTTTCATCCTCGACACGAACGTATTGTTAGCCAACCCTCTCAGCTTGTACAAGTTTGACGAACACGATGTCATCATTCCGATCTCGGTGATCGAAGAAGTCGATAATTTCAAAAAAGAACTCTCCGATACGGGCCGCAACGCACGCGAAGTTTCTCGTATCCTTGACAGGCTTCGCAGCCGCGGCAAGCTGTCATCGGGCATTCCGTTGTTTGAAGACAGGACGGATTCTGGTCAGCTATTTGTAAACTTGGGCCACAACATGGATCTGCTCCCCGATTTGCTCGACGATTCAACCGACAACCACATCCTCTCAATCGGTTTGAATCTACAAAAGCAACTTGGCACACAACGAAAAGTTATCGTCATCACCAAAGACACCAATCTACGCATTAAGGCCGATGCGTTTGGACTCGAGGCAGAAGATTTCGAAGCCGACAAAGTTGCTATCGACGATTTGTACGGCGGCGTCGCCGACGTACAGGTAAGCGCGGCTGTGATCAATACTTTCTACGCCAAGCGTCGCATTGAAATCAAAGACCGTGAATTCTACCCGAACCAATTCGTCATCTTGCGCGACGAAGCCGATCCCAATCAAACCGTGTACGGACGTTTTGATGGCGTTGACGGCGTGATCAATATGATCGAGCCACATGCCGAAGGCGTTTGGGGCATCTATCCGCGTAACATCGAACAAACCTTCGCACTAGAAGCATTGCTCGACGACAACATCAAGCTCGTCACCCTGACTGGTATGGCAGGCACAGGTAAGACACTGATGGCGATTGCCGCGGGCTTGGTGAAAACCACTGACGAAGATATCTATCACAAACTACTTGTATCTCGTCCGATCTTCCCACTTGGTAAAGACATCGGATTTTTGCCCGGCGATTTGGATGAAAAGTTGAATCCGTGGATGCAACCGATCTTCGATAACTTGGAACTTCTCCTCGGTGGCACACACCACGGCCGCAAAAAGTTCATGAGCAAGAGTTACCAAGAGCTCATTCACCAAGGAATGCTTGCGGTCGAGCCACTGACATACATCCGCGGACGCTCACTTCCGCACCAGTACTTTGTCGTGGACGAAGCCCAAAACTTAACCCCGCACGAAATCAAAACCATTTTGACTCGTGCAGGCGAAGGTACCAAGATTGTTTTGACCGGCGACCCATACCAGATCGACAATCCGTACATCGATTTCCATAACAACGGATTGACCTATGTAGTTGAGCGCTTCAAGACTGAGAAGATCGCCGCACACGTAACGCTGCAACGCGGTGAACGAAGCGAGCTGGCCTCGACCGCCGCTGATCGTCTGTAGTAACAGGGAGATGGCTCGTGAGTGACTATCGTTTTCAGCCGATTTTCGAACACACCGAAGACCACACCAAGTATCGCAGCTTGGGTGCTGACGGTGTTTCCGTGCAAAAACTCGGAAACGAAGAGTTTTTGCGAGTCAGTCCCGAAGCGATCACCAAATTGTCCGACACCGCATTTGATGATGTTTCTCATCTGTTGCGAACGTCACATTTGGAAAAGCTCGCGAAGATTCTGCAAGACCCAGAAGCCAGTGCCAATGATCGTTTCGTCGCGACTGAATTGCTCAAAAACGCCGTCATCGCTGCTGAAAGAATTTTCCCCTCTTGCCAAGACACAGGTACTGCCATCGTCATGGGTAAAAAGGGCGAACGCGTTTTAACGGGATGCGACGATGCTGATCCCATTTCTCGCGGCGTCTTTGACTCCTATCGCCGTCGCAATCTCCGTTATTCGCAACTCGCGCCACTTAGCATGTACGAAGAAAAGAATACCGGTACCAACCTCCCAGCGCAGGTTGACATCTACAGCACGACTGGTGATGAATATAAATTTCTGTTCATAGCCAAAGGCGGCGGCAGCGCCAACAAGAGTTACATCTTTCAAAAGACAAAATCCGTCCTCAATCCCAAGTCGATGGAAGTTTTCGTAAAGGAAGCTCTGCAAGGACTCGGTACGGCTGCCTGTCCGCCATATCACCTCGCCCTGGTCGTCGGCGGCACCTCAGCAGAAATGGTTCTCAAGACCGTCAAGCTTGCAAGTTGCGGTTACTATGACCATTTGCCCACTAGCGGCAACACTTTAGGTCGCGCCTATCGCGACACCGAAATGGAAGCACAAGTCGAACGCTGGGCTCGCGACACAAAGATCGGCGCACAATTCGGCGGCAAATACTTTGTCCATGACGTGCGCGTCATTCGCCTTCCTCGACACGGCGCAAGTTGCCCCATTGGAATTGGCGTGAGCTGCTCTGCTGATCGACAGATTATGGGTAAGATTACCAAGTCCGGAATTTACCTAGAACAACTCGAGGAAAATCCCGCACGATTTTTGCCAACAAAACAAGATGCGGACGGTAAAGCCGTTTCCATTGACTTAAACAGACCGATGTCAGAGATTCTCGCGACCCTTGATAAACTTCCTGCCGCTACACGCGTCATGCTCAATGGCCCGTTAATCGTCGCGCGCGATATCGCTCACGCAAAACTCAAAGAACGCGTCGCCTCTGGACAGGGACTACCAGACTATTTCAAAAAATTTCCCGTGTACTATGCTGGTCCCGCGAAGACCCCAACAGGACACGCCTCGGGCAGCTTCGGCCCAACGACATCGCAACGCATGGATCCATACGTTGGCGAATTCCAAGCTTTGGGCGGATCGATGGTCATGCTTGGTAAAGGAAATCGCACCAAAGAAGTCACTGAGGCATGCAAGAAGCACGGTGGTTTCTACCTAGGATCGATTGGTGGACCAGCCGCACGCTTAGGCCGCGATTGTATCACGAAGGTCGAAGTGCAAGAGTATGCAGAGTTAGGCATGGAAGCGATCTGGAAAATCGAAGTAAAAGACTTTCCCGCGTTCATCATTGTGGACAACAAAGGCAATGACTTCTTCGCAGGAAGAGGCGGCGAGGAATAAGTCTCGCCGCACCGCTTTAGTTTGCAGCCGGTGCGCCCGAACACTGTTGATTGCAAACAGTCTTGGTGTCCGTTGCAAAGCCAAAACCGAACGCAGTTGCAAACGCACTTGCGCAAGCTTGTGATTGCGCCCATGTACATACCTTTACAAATGGATTAACCGTGAACGCACATGCCCATGCCTGTGCCCAGGCACACGTCGTTACTGACGCGTGAGCAAACGCAAATGCGACCGCACTTGCCGTGGCCGTCGCACAAGCTGTCGCACATGTTTGTGACGCATTTGGACAAGCGCTAGCTGTTGGTTGAGGTTGAGGCGGTGGTGTGGTTGTTGGAGTGACTGTCGGAATGGGATTGGGCGCACTTGGAATTGATGTCGCAGCGCTTGTTGGCGAAGGTGCAGGCTGGCTATCGTCCAATTTAAGACCGGCTTGTTCCACTGGTAAAATTGTTATGCCTTCGTCGTGAGTGGACTGAAAAGCCCCTCGCGAGCCGCTCTGACTTCGTGCAGCAAGTTCATCTTCATTGGCTTTCGCGGCATCAATTCTATAAGCAGCATCGGGAACTAATACTCCGCTTTGTTTCATTGCGTCCAAAGCCGCTACATACGCGGCTTGCGTCTGATCCGCAGCATGAAGTGATCGCTCGTTTGCCGTAGGTTCCGACTCCCGGTCACATGACAAAATCGACATCGTCATGATCGAAACCGCAATGATTCGCTCTAAATTCATATCGTGCCTTTCGGTAGTTTTGATTACTTATCGGCATTTTAGCCAAATCACTTAAATCACTTCGCGTCATTCGCGCGAATTTTACGAACATGTACACTAAAGGGCCTCAAACAGTTATTATTGTAAAGCATTTTTGAGATTTAGGGGGGATCCATGAGAAGAAGCGACGCTATTGACGGATTATTAAGACGATGCAACTCCATGATTCGCTCGAGAAAATTCGCTGAAGCAATCAATGAATTTGTCGACGAGGGTTGCGAAGTCGAATGGAACGGTAAGGTGTTCGGTACCGGCAAGAACAAGCTCAAGACATCATTAGAAAAGATGAATGAGCTGATTGGCCCTGAAGGAAAGTTAGAATTGGCTCACTTTGTTGTAGGCGACGACAACCAAACTTACTGCCGTTGGCAAGCAACGGGTCAAGCGTCATTTTCCGCGGTAATCAATATGGAATGGGATCAGAACAAAGCAGTCGCAATCAGAGCGTTTGGATCGACATAGATTTCAAATACCAAAGAGCGTGAAATCTTCACGCTCCTCTTGTTTCCCAAATTAACGATCCACTTGGATGAATACTTGACCGTTGGTGCCATGGTCATAGAGTGGTTGTCCGTTGTACGGCTGTTGCGCACGGCACTCTCCGGTACCGCCGGGTCTTATGGCATTGCCGTGACCGCAGGGCGCTCCGTTAGTGTGCAGCTGATGCACGACGGAATCATCGTTGATGATGCGAAGCGTCTGACCCACCTTCAAGCGAATCGTTGTCGCTGCGTCATTCCACGGACCGTTTCCAGTGCCGGCTTTAATGCGGAATTCAACGATGTTACCGTTCGGCGGAGGATTAGTCGGAGAAGTACTGGGCGTTGGTGTCGGTGTTGGATATCCGATACCTGTGCCAACTTGTGGAGGAACTCCCGCGGCATTTTCTGGATAGCCGAGATCCTTCCACTGCTTGAATAACGCTTTGTCTGGAGCACTCAATGGTCCACCGGCTTCTGCTTTAGGCATAGTACCAGCTTCAATCATTGTCACGGAAGCATCCGCAAATTTGCGAAATGCCTGATAGCTTGAAAGGTCCGAGACTCTGCGGCTGCCCTGTGGGTTGTGACAAGTCGCACACTTGGCATCGATGATTGCTTTCATGCCATCAAAGTAGCTAATTTTTTGCACGCTGCCGATGCCTCCACCTCCAATGCCACCGCCGCCACTGACTTGGCCTTGCGGGAAACGAACGTCGAGCTGATTGGCTTCAAAACCTTGTGTTTGTCCGTACACCGTCTTTACCAACATCAAATCCAAACCCACGGCTGTTTGACCTTGCGGCCATAAAGCCGGTGAAACGCTGACTGGATAAGAGGTTTCAAACATGGACTGAAACGCATTTCCGGCTGAATAACCTAATTGGCCGATGCCGACCATAAGGTCGAATGAACAACGTGCCGCAATCGGAAATCCCTGTACACCACCTGCACCGTATGGGCGAACTTGATCGACGCCATACATTTGGCAATCGGTAGACTTACTGATCAGTTTGATCTGATAGTTCGTAATCAATTTGGTTACGTCACCTTTTGTCGTCTTGATTGCGGACAACGGAGGGATGAAAACCGAAACAGTAACGGATCGATTAGGATCTCCGTTTATGCCCGGCTGCTGCTGGCCGCCACCGACCGCAGGTGCTGGCTTCAATGATTGGCAAGACGCCAAAGCAACAACGACCATCGCTAGCAAAATCGGTTGATACGACATAAAAGTCTCCAGAGTTTCTTAACCCAATTATGTATGCACATTTCGAACCATCGAAAATCCAAGCCAACCTCGCAGAATTTCAATAATTTCCTGCCAAATGTGGATTGGAAGTTAGCCAACGATTTTCCATCGTCTACTTCTTAGACACACCACCGCGCATCAACTTTTGATGCGTGGTTAACATCCAGTTAATTTGGCCTTTAAAATCATCCAACAAAATCCAAGCTACTAACCTTGGAGGTAATCATGCTGGCTCTCGACTTAAAGTCAGAACACGAGAATTCACATAGACATCAACGCCCACACGTAGACATTGAGATCGCCAAAGGCAACTACATCCTCAAGACGATTCATTGCTTTGAGGAATTTCAACGTATGATGAAATTACGTTACGAAGTTTTTCATCGAGAATTTCAAGGAAAGCATGATGAATTTGGCAGTGACTTTGACCAATTCGACGCTGACTCTGATCATCTAATAATCGTCGAAAAATCTAATATGACCGTGATCGGTTGCTATCGCGTCAGATGTTCTCATTTCCACGATGCATTTTATGCAGAGACCGAATTCAATATCGAGCAATTCCTAAACCGACCCGGAGTAAAACTCGAACTTGGCCGCGCCTGTGTACACCCTTCACATCGCAACGGCACCGTCATCAGCCTTTTGTGGCGAGGCATTCGGGAATACATGCAAAAGACCAGCTCGACCATCCTGTTTGGCTGTTCGTCCATTCGAACTACTTGCCCCTTTGAAACAATGAATCTCATCATGAGACTACAAAAAATAGACGCGCTCTCAAACGAGTTCCAAATAAATCCGACGGAAAAATTTCGCTTCGTCGAATTTGATTCGGTGCTAACGTCGTATCTGGCAAACGGTTACAAACCCCAAGACGAACGCGCCTCAGTAGAAATTCCCAGTCTCGTCTCCAGCTATCTGAAGATGGGAGGAAAAGTTCACGGATTTCCGGCGCTAGACCGAGAATTTCGTTGCATCGATCTTTTCACGACTTTGAATCTGCAAGACATGAATGGCGCACTGGCCGAAAGGTTTCGCTCATGATGAGAGCATTGGTCAAGTTCCCACTGATTTCGACTTTGATGGTCTTGTTTCTGTTAAGCGGAGCAACCATCAAAGTCCTCATTTCAAATCGCTGGTCTGCGCGATTGGTTCAACGACTTGCCATGGCTACATCAAAGATAGCGCTTTTCATTTTAGGTGTGCGAATTCGGTCCACCTCCATGGAGGGCCTGCAATCAACGGCGGGATCTTTGATTGTAAGCAATCACCTTTCGTATTTGGACATACTGGTATTTGCGTCCATTCGAGAGGTTACATTCGTAACTTCGGTTGAAATTCGTGACACTCCTGTGTTGGGCTGGATGTCAAGAACAGCCGGATGCAAATTTGTCGAACGACGCTCGAGAGAATTCATTAATCAAGAAATAGAATGTTTGCGAAATGCCATGTTAAGTGGGCAGTCCATTGTCCTTTTTCCTGAAGCAACCAGTACTGATGGCAGAACCGTTAAGCCTTTCAAAATTTCGATGTTTGGATCGGTGGAAGGTACTGGCATCAGGGTGTATCCATGCGCCATTCGCTACAACATCAGAGGAAGTTTTCCCATGGATCGCATAGCGCAAGACGCGATCCATTGGTATGGGTCGATGAGATTTTTTCCGCACTTGTGGCGCATGTGCATGATCAAGCGCATTTACGCACAAGTAGAAGTCATGCCTCCGCACTCTGCACTGACACATTCAACCAGAAATGAACTAGCCGACGTCTGTCACCAAGACATTCTTAAACGTTATCATTCGATGTCACACTCCGGCATGCTTTGGGATGCCGCCGTTCGCACCCATGGCATCACTTTGACATCATGACGGTTCGTGCATCTCTAATCAGCGAAAGCTGTGACAAAAGCCACTCACTGTCGTCAGCCGGCAAATCATGTCCCGCAGTTGGATGGATCGCGCTCTTTCCGGACCACTTTCGCTGCAAAAACGCAGAATTTTCCGATCGAACCAGTCTGTCATGAGCGGACGATATCACCACACATTGAACCCGAGGGACTTCGGCAGGCAATCGAAATTTGCCTGCGGCCACCAGTTGTGCCATCACGGTACTGGCGGGAGTCGGCGTGATTTCGGCCAAGTGTTTCCAAAGTCGCCAAATTTTTTCTACTTTGTGTGCATGATTCATGACTACTAACAACATCTTTCTTTCAACCCACAAACGGCAGAATGGTATCAATCCAAGCAGCAGGTAAACAACTGTGTGCCAACGCAGCCTTTGCCACACGCGGCCGGACTCTCGGCAACTACTGTTAATGAGTACGAGGTGATTTATTTCATTGGGATGTTGAACTGCCCAATCCATCGCTATCATTCCGCCCATCGAAACGCCGATTATGTTCAGTTCAGACAACGTTGGTACTGATTGCGCCGCTTTTGCTCTAACCCACTCCATCGTCTCTCGGATCGAGTAAGGAGCTCTGGCAAACGTATGCGCACCTGTACCCGGCAAATCGATAAACAATGCATGGTCGTCCGGAAACTTCTGCATGAATAATTCGCGAAACTCACCCCAGTGTTCAACTTCGCGACCGAGCCCTCTAAAAAAAATCCACGTTTGCGTCATTCAGACAAAACCCCGCGGCTTCGTTTGTCCATACCACTGCGACAATCCACGCCATTTGAAATCATTTTGTTGATCGGAATTTTGCGGCAACCAAGAACGCCATGAAATCGCGCTCCGCAAAAGAAAATCGAAAAGACTCAAATGTCTGCGACGTATTCGTCTCGCTCTGTGCGGGAGTACCGGATTGAAAACTCCTGGCCTAGTGAACAGTTGCCTCGGGTTCTTTCTAATCCAGTTCCACGAACCCATTTCGAGGCATAGAGGCAAAAATGAACCTTCGAGTCCTGTCCGCAACCTCTTCATGTGTAAAAAGTCCCACAAATCACCATGAGTCGTGTAGGAATGTGACTGTGGCTCCATGCGATACACATGATCAGGTATCGATAGATTCATTAAGGAATAAAGGGCAAAGAATTCTGCGATATTGGGGACTGGCTGCTTGGTGTGCGCATAGGGAAACCACAATCGATCACTGAATCCGAATCCAGAATGTAAATCAACAACGATGGCACATTTTGATGGAAAAAGTTCACGTTCAGCAAACTGGACTAGAGAAAGCGATTCAAGTTGCATCGCCTCATGTTCACGCCCCATGAACCAGGGCAATCTCGGGCTTAAACGATGCCCGCCCGCAAGAAACCAACGAGAAACTTCCGAGGATTCAACCGGAGAATTGCGCATCAAGTCAATGCCATTCCCATTAGCACGAGACTTTCGGAACATCCCTATTGGGTTCAATATAGGAATGAAAATTACTCTCATCTTGGTCAATCGATCATTTAAACCTTCGTCCCAACTCAAATTTGAGATAAACCAGCGCAAAAATGACAAAGCCACATTAGAGCCGATTCTTTCCAAGCCATGCACGCCACCCACAACACAAACCACTGGCAAAGTTTGATCGCTTGACCCAAAACGAACAACATTTACGGGATAGCAAAGGCCCTGACTTTTAACTTCGCAAATTTTATCGACGGCGCCTTGTGCCGGAACCTGTGCAAGCAAAGAATTAAATTCATCAAACTCATGAAATCGCAACCTATCACTCCTCCGACGCCTCGCATGCAGTATAGGCTTTTCGCAGTGTTGGCAGAACTTTCGTCGGTAAAGAATTGGTTAAGAAACGATAAATCTCTAAATATCAGTAGGTTATCACTTGCGTAACACTGGGCTATACGCGATTTATGGTGAAATCATTTGGAGGGTGCGCACCATGCAATCATTAATGGGATACATTTCTTGGATGTGTCTGGCTGTCATGATTTCAACACAAGCGATTGCGGAAGTAAAAACCGTAAAAGTTGATGGTTCGAGCACCGTGTTTCCAATCACCGAAGCGGTAGCTGAAGAATTTCAAAACGCTCAGGCAGGTAAAACTCGCGTAACGGTCGGCATCTCGGGCACAGGTGGCGGCTTTAAGAAGTTTTGCCGTGGCGAAACCGACTTGCAGGATGCGTCACGCCCCATTTCCAAAGAAGAGATGGAAACCTGCCGCAGCGGTAAAATCAAGTACTTGGAGCTCCCTGTCGCATTTGACGCCATCGTTGTGGCCGTTCATCCTCAAAATAATTGGGCGAATGACATTACGGTCGCAGAACTCAAGCAAATCTGGGAACCAGCCGCTCAAGGCAAAATCACCAAATGGAACCAGATTCGCAAAGATTGGCCAGCCACAGACATCAAATTGTTCGGCGCCGGTTCAGACTCAGGCACGTTTGACTATTTCACTGAGGCTATCGTAGGAAAAGCCAAGTCAAGTCGATCTGACTACACAGGTAGCGAAGACGATAACACACTGGTGCAAGGCATCTCTGGCAACAAAAATGCACTAGGATACCTTCCATTTGCATACTTTAAGTCCAACAGCAGTAAACTCAAAGTGCTGGCCGTTACAAATGAGACTAGCAAAGCAATTGCACCAGCAAAAGAATCCATTGAAGGCGGTACATACCAGCCCCTTTCTCGTCCACTTTTCATCTATGTGGCAGATAGAGCCATGCAGCGTCCAGAAGTTCAGGCTTTCACAGAGTTTTACCTGAGCAATGCAAAGTCACTATCAGCCGAAGTCAACTACATCTCCCTTCCTGATCAAGCATATGCTGCGGCAAAAGAAATCGTTAAAAAGCAACGCTATGGCACCGTATTCAACGGAGAAACAAAATCGGGCGTAAAAGTTAATGACATTTTCAAAGCAACGCCGATGCTTTAGGATTGTTCAATGAACCAGGTAGCAAGAACATTTGACTTTCTTGCTTTATCGCGCGTTCGTGAGCAGCGAAGAAAGAAAAGATCGTTTTTGGCAAAAGACGCGAACTATTATAAACACAAGCAAGCCCACTTCATGGATTCATTCATGAAGTGGGTATTTCGCATCGCCGCCGCATTTTCCGTAGTTATTACACTCAGCATTGCTTTCGTCCTCATTTTTGAATCGCTGCCATTCTTTGCCGCTGTCCCTTTTTCGCGTGTGATTACGGAATCAGAATGGGCACCTCTATTCGCCGATCCAAAATTCGGAATTTTGCCTTTGCTGAGCGGAACATTCGTCACTACCATCATTGCACTTTCGATTTCGGTCCCATTTGGGCTCATTATCGCACTGTATCTGAGTGAATACGCCAAACCACGGATTCGCGAAATTCTCAAACCAGCACTCGAACTGCTGAGTGCGATTCCAACCGTAGTATTCGGCTACTTCGCGTTATTGATGGTCACACCTTTGTTGCAGTCGGTTTTGCCAGATATACCGGGGTTCAACATGTTGAGTGCCGGTATCGTAATGGGGTTCATGATCGTCCCATACATTAGTTCGCTAAGCGAAGATGCCATGCGATCCGTTCCTCGTCACATGCGCGAAGGAAGCATTGCCATGGGAGCCACAACCTTGCAGACGGCCACTCGGGTCGTCATTCCAGCTGCATTTTCCGGCATAGTCGCGGCAGGGGTGCTGGGTGTTGCTCGTGCGGCCGGTGAGACGATGATCGTCGCCATCGCCGCGGGCATGCAAGCAGAATTGACTATCAATCCACTACAACCAGCGCAAACGATGACGGCATACATTGTCCAAGTAAGCCTTGGAGACTTGCCGCACGGTAGCATCGGTTATCAGTCCATATTCGTAGTCGGGGTATTCTTGATGGTATTCAACCTTGTGTTCAACATCGGCGGACATTGGATTCGCCGAAAATTCTACGAGTCCTAATTGTGAGCAATCTATCCAAAATTATTGCACGCAATCGCCGCAACGATCGGATCTTTCGACTTTTCGCCTTGGCGATTCTGTCACTCACCATCCTCGTCTTGGGCATGCTTTTGACACAAATGATATCTGACGGATGGAGTCGAATAGACTTAAACTTTGTGACCACCTTCCCGTCACGATTTGCCGAACGAGCCGGGATAGTTTCCGCAATCGTTGGCTCCGTGTATGTACTGCTGGTCACTGCTGTCACCGCCATTCCGCTAGGAATCGCGGCGGCAATTTACCTCGAGGAATACGCTCCCAAAAATCGATGGACCACCCTAATAGAATTGAACATCAATAATTTAGCCGGCGTTCCCTCCATCGTTTATGGGCTTTTGGCTCTTGGAATTCTTGTTCGACAAATTAATCTAGGGTCCAGCATCGGCGCCGCCGGCATCACACTGGCCCTACTCATTCTTCCTATTATCATAGTAACTTCTCGTGAAGCAATTCGTGCAGTGCCGCTTACGATGCGCGAAGCTGCATTAGCTTGTGGCGCGACAAAATGGCAGACCACCAAAGATCATGTCGTACCATATGCAAGCGGCGGAATTCTCACCGGCATCATTATCGCCCTCAGTCGCGCAGTCGGAGAAACGGCACCACTCATCACTATCGGCGCACTATCATACATTGCTTTTCTTCCGCCATCGCCTGTTACGCGCGAGGCTCCATTCATCAGCTTTGAATGGCTATCTTCCGGTTTCACCGTATTGCCCATTCAAATGTTTAACTGGGTATCGCGACCACAGCCCGAATTTCATACAAATGCAGCTGCTGCAGGCGTCATATTGATGTTAGTCGCCATGTCTATGAACGCTTGCGCCGTCATTCTCAGAAACCACTTTCGGCGAAAGTATCACTGGTGAAACATGACTGAAGGATCACAAAAATCGTCGATTAAGGCATCCGTCGAAAATCTCAATTTCTACTATGGTTCGACTCACGCTCTCAAAAATATCAATTTTTCCGTGCCCACCAACAAAGTAGTCGCACTGATCGGGCCGTCGGGTTGCGGAAAATCAACACTTTTACGATGCTTCAACCGAATGCATGATTTGCATGGCAATGTGAATTACGACGGTCGCATTTTACTAAATCCAGGCCACGACAATTTACTCAGCAAATCGACCGACCCAATAGAGATTCGTATGCGGATCGGCATGGTCTTTCAAAAACCGAACCCATTTCCAAAGTCGATCTATGAAAATGTCGCCTACGGCCTGCGTATTCGCGGGGGCATTGCCCGCGACGAACTAGACCACAAAGTTGAATCGGCATTGAAACAAGCTGGGCTTTGGAATGAAGTGCGCAACCGCATCCACTCACATGCCTTTGCTTTGTCTGGAGGCCAGCAGCAGCGACTGTGCATCGCTCGAGCGTTAGCGACGTCGCCAGAAGTACTCCTTTTTGATGAACCGACATCTGCCTTGGATCCCATTGCTACTGCGCACGTCGAAGAATTGGTCTGTGAACTAAAAAAGTCCGTTACAATACTGATCGTGACGCATAACATGCAGCAAGCAGGTCGGGTATCTGACGAGACAGCATTTATGTATCTCGGTGAGTTGATTGAATTTGCATCGACTAGTAAGATATTTACGAAACCCGATCAAAAACTTACTGAACAGTATATTACTGGGCATTTTGGGTAATTTCTATGAAACGCAGGTCAGATCAGGACATTGCTAATCTTAGGATGCAATTGACTGGCATGGGCATCAATGTCCAGGAAGCCATAGATGCTGCGCTAGATGGCCTTCGATTGCGTAACAAAGTACATTTCGAGCGCGTTTACCAGATCGAACAGTCCATCAATGCGTCCCATAAGGTCGTTGACGAGGTATGCGTAGATATTTTAGCTCGCACAGCTCCGCTCGCAGCTGATCTACGGTTTTTAGTTTCCGCAATAAAAGTAAATTCAGATCTCGAGCGCATGGGTGACTTAGCGGTCAACGTTGCACACAATGGCGAGCGATTCATTGCCGAACCAGCACTCCTTGAACTTGTGGAGTTACCGCAAATGGCTGAAAATGTGAAATGGATGGTGGCTGAATCGCTTTCGTCATTTCTGCAGAATGCAGCAAACAGAGCCCAAGCCGTCTTGCAAAGAGACGATGTTGTTGACGCCTTCAAGAATCAGATCATGAAAAAACTGGTCGAAGAACACATGATGCAAAACCCTAAATCAATCCACGGTGGACTTGACCTGATTTTGATTGCGAGAAATCTCGAGCGAATCGCCGATCACGCGACCAACATCGCGGAAGATTCAATTTATGTAGCCCATGGCATCGATGTCAGGCATGGCGCTCGAATGGCTCCACCATCTGGCTCCCCCAATGCGACAAACAAGAAATCTCAAGTTTCTTGACCCGACACATAAACAAAAAAAGCACCGGACTTGTCGTCGCGGTGCTTTTCTATCAATTCGTATTGATCAGATTATTCTGCGCCGAGGCTAGAAACAATCTTCAACACTTCGTCGGCGTGACCGTCAACTTTTACGCTTGGCCAAACCGCGCGCAAACGGCCGTCTTTACCGATCAAAAATGTCGAACGTTGCACACCCATGTAGGTGCGGCCGTAGTTGTTCTTCTCAACCCATACGCCGTACTTCTGAGAAACGTCATGTGACTCGTCTGAAATGAGTGTGATGCCGTTCAAGTTGAACTTCTCGGTAAAACGCTGGTGCGATTCACTACCGTCTGGGCTGACGCCGATGACCACAGTGTTGTGATCACGATATTCACTTGAAGCATTGTTGAATGAACAAGCTTCAACCGTGCATCCGGGCGTGTCATCTTTTGGATAAAAGTAAAGAACGACATTGCTCTGTCCACGAAAACTAGCAAGGTTAACGGTGCTGCCGTCCGTTGCTTTCGCTTGAAACTCTGGAGCTGACTCACCGACCTGAGGCAAGTTCGAAACAACGTCTGCGACCGGTGCAACTGGTGTCGCAACTTTCTTAGTTGCTACTTTTTTCGTTGCTGCCTTCTTGCTTGAAGCTTTCTTGGTCGCCTTCTTCGCGACTTTTTTGGAAGCTTTCTTGGTCGACTTCTTTGCAACTTTCTTCGTTGCCTTTTTGGTCGCCTTCTTCGCTGTCTTTTTGGTCGCTTTCTTCTTTGTCGCCTTCTTCTTCGTTGCAACTTTCTTGGTCGCTTTGGTTTTCTTGGTGGCCTTTTTGGTTGCTTTCTTTTTGGTCGTCTTCTTCGCCATACCCCAAAACTCCTAAACGGTGGGTGAGATTGTGAGGAGAGAAATATACGATCTTGTGCTCATGACGCAACGTATTTTTGGCGCAAAACCGCGAAAATGCGCGGTTTTCAAGAGTTCCGAACTCGGCCTCAATTCGGGGAGCGTGTCATTTTAGCTGTTCGAAGATCTTCTGTTTCACTGCATCACCGATCAATTTGCCATCAAAGTCCTTTTGATTGGCAACGTACAATCGATGGATGTAGCTGCGTTCGTTTTCATGAACGACGCTCAAGTGATCTTCGATGGGGGTCACGGTCGGGAACTGACGTGGCCCCTTCTTTACCAGACGCAAGTAGTTGCGACTGTCTTCGTCTTCCTTGCGGGGATGAAACCTAGTCAGAGAGTTGGCTGTCGAAATCAGTTCGTAATCAGCACCCATGCCTTCAATGATTTTTCGTGCTTTGTTAACCCGAGCATCGGACACTTTCGAATCACCGCGACCAGCCTCCTCGAATACGCGTTTCCATAGACGACGATCCATCAGCAGGTCTCTAACAACTCGATTATATTCAGCAAATTCGATGCCGTCGCCGAGCTTTTTCTTGCCTGCTTCGCGCAAAACCGGACCGATGGATATCTCGTCAAGTTCGGCGTAGTTCTCTCGCGCTGCTTGGTAGCGGAAGTTGCCTAACTTCCTCCCCAAGTGTTGCATCATCGCTTCGGCCGCGACTGCCGTTTTGTGAAAGTACACCTGCAAATACATGGAAAACCGCGCTCGCAAGTAATCTTCAAAAGCGGCCAAACCGGAAAAATTGATGGCGACATGCAGCCCCGAATCAGCCTCGTCGAAGTAAACCAACAAGGAATCCATGATGCGACTATGATCGAAAATGCCGTAAACGACACCGCATTCGTGCGAATCACGCTGCAAGTAGTCCATGCGGTCGATGTCCAATTCTCCGGAAATCAGTTCATTTAACAGCCGATTCACCCCATAAACAAGGATCGGCGAGTTAACGTGCGGCTTGATTTCCGGAATGATCACTGATGCCAAGTCCCTTGGGTCAATTTGCGGGCTCAAATCGGGGTGAGACTCCTGCACATCGCGCAAAACCCGATCCGCCAGCAACAATGAATAGACCTCGTGACGGACCCTAACTTCGCGAGGATCTCGCCCACTGCTTTTGACCCGCTCGATATTCTGCTTAAGATAATCAATGATATAGTCAGCGGCATCTTGGTTGGCTTCCAGCACATCTGACCAGCTTGGTAAAAACAGCTCGCCGGAATGAGAAAATGGCGGGTGTCCCAAATCATGCATCAAACCAGCTAGGCGAATGAGTTGCAAGTTATAGTCGGAGCCAAAAACTTGCTGAAGCAAAGGAAAGGTCGGCGCTAGCAGCCCGTGCCGCCGCTTGCCCGTCGCCCCCGTTTTCTCCAACCTCGCAAACTCAGGAAATCGCCTCAACGACGTCGACAATCGTTCCTGATTGGTCTTCAACTTGTCCCAAGCGAGTCCCGCTAGCTGCATGACTCCCAATGAATGTTCAAAACGCGAATGAGTCGCACCGGGAAACACATAGTGAAGGAATGCCAGTTGCTTGATCCGACGCAATCGTTGTACGTACGGGTGCGCAATGACGGCGTCTTCGAGCGCGGTCACGTCGATCGAGCTGTTGATATTTCCTCTGATGCGTCGAACGATTTCGAGGCCCATGCTGCTTCACCCTCCGATATAATGACTGCCGATGACTTCCTGCACGGATTTGAATCCACGAAGACGCATTTCGGCATCTAGCTCTCGCAACAATTTCAATACGACCCACGGACCACGATAAATCATCGCGGTGTACACTTGGACAAGTGAAGCTCCGCGAGCCAGTTTCTGGAAAACATCGATACCGCTCATGACTCCGCCCGAAGCAATCATGGGTAATCGTCCCTGCAAGACTTCGTACGCCCATTCCAATCGTTGGGTCGAAGCCACCGCCAACGGTGCTCCTGATAGACCGCCAGCCTCCGGCCATTCGACTCGATGAGTGTTGGTTAACACCACACCAGCAAACCCGTTCTTCTCCACCGATTCAACCACCGCCTGAAAGTCCCGTTTGGGCGAATCAGGATCGAACTTAATCCACACTTTCCCAGTGATTTGAGGATCAAGATTTTGACTGAGTTCAGCCACGAACGCAGGTTGTGCCAATCCTCGCAATCCGGGCGTATTGGGAGACGAAAGGTTCACGACCAAATAGTCAGCAACGGGTGCAAATTGACGAAGTTGAATTAGGAAATCTTTGGCTGCAGATTCGTCGGGAGTTTGTTTGTTCTTGCCGACGTTCACACCGATCTTCACTTGAGGTAAATCTCTACGATCAAATGCCTTCAGATTGTCGGCGAATGCGCCCATGCCCTGGCTGTTAAACCCAAAGCGATTGATGACTGCATGCGCGTCCTTGACTCGAAACAATCGAGGCTTCGGATTTCCCGATTGCGCCAATGGCGTTACGGTGCCGAGTTCGACTGCTGAAAAACCGAGCTGCGCCAATCCACTTACGGCTAGTGCCTGCTTGTCAAAACCCGCCGCCAACGCGATGGGATGCGGCAGTGATCCGATTCCTGCTACTCTTGTTGGTAATGCAGAGGCCATCGAAAGTTCGGGTGTTTTGAAAGGAGTTGCTAAACCTCCTTTAAGAAACGCTATTGCCAAATCATGCGCTGCTTCAGGAGGTAGCAATCTTAATGCTGCGGCAACCCAATCTACGGCACGTTCGGAAAACGAACTTTTCCATCTGTTTTGCAAAGTTTCACCTTGGTTTGGCGGAAGATATTTTGCAGGAGGAGATATTAAGCGAATAAACGCACAAATGAAATGAATCAATGATCCTTTAAAGATCTGATATCACTTGATTTTTTGAGACGATCAACTTTGCGGGCTATTGGGCAGGCGTCCGCATCGACTTTTCAAAAGCGAATGCTATCTCGTGGGAATACCTAGTGCCCGCAGCCTTCACGATTAGTTTTAATATGAGGTTGTACGCTGCCTTCCACGGTTCGACCAATTTTGAAAGCGGGGAGTGAAGGTTCTTGTACGACTTTAGTCTCAGCGGCATCCCGCGAAACTCGAACGCCTTCAACTGCAAACCGTGTTTTTGGGCCATCGCCGTCAACACATTCAAATCGAAGTAACTAAGGTGCTCCATATTAAACTGCACGCCATGCCAACACCGGCCAAATTTAGCAAACGCTTCCCAATTGGGACATATGCCAATGAACCGGCCTCCCGGAGCGAGGACACGCGAGCATTCCGCCATTGTGAGATTGGGGTTTTCAACATGTTCAATGACATCAACAGCAATCACCAAGTCAAAAGACGCATCCGCGAATGGCATTTTCGCCGTGTCGGCAACAACAACTTCTACCCCGTAATTTTTTTCAGCGACTTCGACAAGGCTTCTGGCAATCTCGACGCCCTTGACTTCGCGGGCGCCATCCTTGCGCAAATGAAACAACAAAGCCCCATCCGCACAGCCCAGTTCGAGCATGCGCTTTCCTCGCGGATCGACATTGCTCTTTATCCACTTCCAACCGGTCAACTGCTCCGGGTCTTTGAGGGCTTTCCTGTTTTCAAGAAATAAAGCCCCCGCGTGAAAATCCGTCGCACCCGTAAAATAGGACAGAGAGTAGATTTCTTCTAATTCCTGTTTAGACGGTTGCGGAAACACGAAGGCAAACGAACATTGCTGGCAGCAGACGATTTTTCGACCGTCCACTCTTTGAAAGATCGGTTTTATGCTTTCAGACAAGCAGTTTTGACATTTCATGCCCATTCAGATCCCCATCAGCGCAACAACAGCACGAATAGTATAGCATTGCCTTTGAAATATTTTTTTATATTCTTATTATGAATGCAAATATTCTTATTATTCATTTTCAGCATTTTTCAGTTGCAAGAATTTCTGCCTTTTCATAAACCCTCCCTCGTCAAATTAACCCTTGGGGAGCAACAAATTATGAAATCCAATATCAGCCGTGCTTTAATAGCATTCGCATTGTCAGCCAACGCCATGGCACTACCACGATTCCTTGAATGTTCCGGAACAGATCAGAGCGGCGACGCGCGCACCTTTTCTCTGCAATTCAGCCCCAACGCTGCCAGCATTGAAACTGACGAAGGTTCAACATACGACCTTTCTGCATTTGAACGAGAAAACGAGCGCGAATTGAAGTTTGCCGTTTACGCTGACTATGAATACGACGGCTACGGCGGTTACATTAAGTTTTCGTTGCCATGGAAGATCAAAGAGCCGGAGACCATTGTCACAAAGCCATTTCCAGCATACTTGACCGAAGCAATCTACTCCGAAAACGGATTGTCCTCTAAGACCGACATCAAAGCGATGTGCAAACCAGTCGCAGCTCCAGCTCAATACGCCAAGCTAGAGAAATTAGCCCAGTCATTTGAATCAATCATGGATGGCGTCTTGTACATGAGCGAAGCGGACTATCCTTATGAAGCTTGGTACACTACACAGACCGTCAACGAGAAAGAGTTCAACGAAAACTCTAACGCCTTGAAGCGTGCCCTTCTCGCCGGAAACGTGGAAGTACAAAACTATGACAAAGAAGACGTAAATGAATTCTTCAAAGACATGTCTGAATCCACCGAAGCAAAGGAAGTTGCGGCGTACAAGAAATTGAAGACCACACTCATGAAGACATTTAAAAACGTCCGATTGATGAAAGTGGGCACTCCCGACAGCGGCGCGCTTGAATTCTACATCCTTGGCCTAACCAAAGAAGGCCATCTTGTTGGTTTGAAAACGATTTCTGTCGAAACATAATTCCGTTTTCGCACTGAGCAAACGGCACCACATGGTGCCGTTTTTCATTCTCGCGTTCGCAATCAGAATCGAAGGATTTCAGTTTATGTCCGTAAACTTTTGTGAACGCTAGGCGTAAAGCATCCCGTGATTACGGTTTTTACAACACGCACCTCCTTTTTTGAAAAGAGATATCATGCTAAAATTCGCTATTTTGCTAGTTTCATCTTTGTCTGCATCAATTGCATTTTCTGCTGAAATCCGCGACGGTCGATACAACGTTCAAGCACAGGCGATTGAGCTCGACGTTGTTTACGGTGGCGGTTGCGGCGAGCATACTTTTGATTTGAAAGTAGGCGCATGCCAAGAATCATTCCCTGTTTCATGTAGCGTAAAATTGCTGCACAGCTCCCAGGACTTTTGCGAAGCATTAGTTTCTGAGACGATCCAGCTACCATTGGAGAAAGTTGGCTTGAACGATGGTTACTACTCTAATGGCAGCGTGACCATCAAGGGAGACAACAAAAGCCAAGTAACCATCGAGTTGCCAGCATTGCCTCTGTCCTCCTCAACAGAACCGGCGTCACTCAATAGTTTTCAGATTTCAGGAGCACGTTGGGACGCGAAGAAAAAAGCAATCGCGGTTGACGTTTCTTATGGTGGCGGCTGTTTCAAGCACAAATACGACCTCAAGCTGAACCACGGCTGCGCAGAAACTTTTCCCGTTCAGTGCGACTTGCTCATGAGCGATGTATCCAAAGAAGCAGATGTTTGCGAAGCCCTCGTCAGCGAGACCGTTTACTTCACGCTGAAGCAAGCTCGTTTGAACGATAGCTACTACAGCGGTGCACGCTTGACGATCTCCGAAAAGAACGGCACGAAGGCAACTTTGGCCTTGCCACGTTTCTAATCGATCTTGGTAGATAATGAAGGCCGCCTGCATTTGCATGGCGGCCTCTTTAATTGTCCTCGTGCGATGTACCTTAGTCGTTAACGACGGGCGCCAATACCGAGGTACTTGCCCATCCGGCAACCAATGCGCCGTCGGCCTTCTTCAGACGTACCCACTCACCCTGCTTTTGTGCGACAGCATAACGTTCGCCCTTCTTGATCGAGCCGGCAACGTTGTTACCGTAGTACGTGTTCGCATCTTCGGTCACATCGACGTTACCGCCGATGACGATTTCGTAGCGAATGGTGTAATTGGACTTCAACTGATAGCGGACAGAATTCTGTCCCAAGGACCGCCCGACCATCACTTGGATCCAACTCTTCTTGCCCAAAGTCAATAGCGATGGGTCAACGCCTGCTTTGGAAAGATTGATGACGATGCGCGACGGCTCAACGGTGAACGACTCAGCAGGAATCTCGACGTCCAAGTGCTTCTTCCATTGATTGTTCTCGATGGTCTGGAATTGCACGTGCAGTTTGTGATTCAACATGTGAGCCATGTTTTGCGAATCTTTGATCACAACTTCGTGTGCTTCGCCAACACCGTTAAACGATTCCAGTTGGATGTAGGATAGTTCGTTGGTCGTTACCACTTTGTTGAAGGTGTAAACGCGAACATCTCCTTCGTCACTCCATGCACCCTCAAACCACACACCATCAGGCAAGTAAAACTTCGCTACTTCTCCTTCCAACCGTAGCAACATTTGCCAGTTTGCAAAAGCCGTGATCGGTCGTGGAGCATTCCAGACGAACTTTACCGCTCGGTCCGTACGACTCTTGAACAATAAATAGCTGTCCGCCATTTGTGAACCCGCTGCGAATAACGATGCGGCACCGCGCTTTTGTTCCCAATAATTCTTGGTCACATGCCAAACTTGATCGCCCATCTTGGCCATATCAATGTACATCGACGGTTTTTCAGATTCGATACGAACGCCACCGGGGACGATCACCACTTGACCGTACCCACCATTGGACCCTTGCGATCCGGATTGTGCATCTCTACCCCTACTGCCATTCTGACAATAGTAGCGCGTGGGCGAACCACCTTCACCAGATGCCGGAATTTCCCAGCTTGATTCTTGGCAGTTGCACCCCTCACCGCCACGCCCTCCCCAAGCAGAACGTCCACCGCGACCGGGGACACCACGAACAAGCACTTGCTTCAATTCTGAAATATCATTTACGTAAGCACGAATCTCACCGGTATCGCCACCGTTACCACCATCTCCACCACGACCGCCATCACCACCTTCGGCGCCAACAATATTGTGGCTAGGTCGTTGCGGCTGTTGGCAATTAGTTGCCGAGAAACCATTCTCACCTTGTCCCGCATCTTCACCATCGTAACCGCTCACATCGAAAGACTGCGCACCGCGGCCACCAATCACTTCAATTGACACGCCGTCTCGGCCGTTGCGCCCGTCACGACCTGTCTCGCCGTTTCGACCACTGTAACCAAATTGTGATTGTGCACTTGCCACTTCGGCAACAAGGCAAACAGGTAGTACCGCTTTGATTAACCAATTTACGTTCGATTGTTTTCTCATTTTGATTCTCCCCTTGGATTGAGAAAACCAATCCGCAGCAAAAAGTATTCCATGAGCTGCTCAAGTTTTGCACTTCCCTGATCGCTGCATATACAGCCTGAGTGACATGGTGTTCATAGAATTATTAAAATGAAAGGATAGAATATTTTCGTTCAGATTCGCTCGCGCTGGTTGCAGAAATGAACTGCCATATCATCTTCGCAAATCTCAGCAAAAGTTTTTTACTGCCCCCACCGTCGCTGCAAATGTTAGACTCGCACTCAAACAAACAACAAGGCGAACGCACCTGAATAGCAGATCACTCAAGACCTTCGTCACTGTGGCATTGTTTAGCATCGCCGCAACAATGACATACTTCTTTGCCTTCTTTCCTGAGTTCCTAAAGAACTTCACGACACATATTCCCGGTCGTATCGAAAGTGTACCGCGACTAGTGGACGGATTTTGGGGCGGCGATCATTGGCAAGTCTTCTATCTCTCATGGAAATTGTTATTCAACCTCACGAACAGCCTTAATCTGCTCCAAGACCCATTAACATTTGCGTCCGCATTGGGCCCAAACGGCGACCATGAAATAGGATTGCAATTCGCATTTGTTGCCCTGTTTATGAAACTGTTCGGCGCGACTGCCGGTTACAACTTCGCCTTCATCCTGCTACCGAAGTTTTTGACGCTACTCTCGTCGTGGTTCTTATGCAGCCAAGTAACAAGACAACGCGCATTAGCAATGCTTGGTGCGCTAACACTTTTTCTTCTGCCACAAACTCTACATCAGACAAGTTGGGGGCATAGCGGCGGCGCCATCTTTTGGATGGTACCGCTAGGTGCAGCCTTCATACTTCGACATGCACAAACACCACATCGTACTGCGAACGATTGGTTCGCCGGCATCACCATCTTTGTATTGGTACATGCGGATCAGCACCAATCATTCTATCTGCTGATGCTTTCGGCGATTGCCATCCTTCTTCATGCAGCAACCCTTCGTCTGCGAGAATGCAAATCATATTCGCAGGTGTGCATCAGTACATTCAAACAATGGCAGGGACTCATCGTCATGATTTTCGTGACGATGTTATTCGGCATGATCCTCGACAAGATTCTCATGACCGACGCGACGTCAGGCGGAAGCAGTGCCGTTCGTACATTTGGTGAGATTCGTCATTACTCACGACCCGCGTGGGAATTTGTGCGCTTGGGTTCGGACGTACTCTTTCCGTGGTTGATGCTGGTCGGGACGATAGTCGTATTTATGCAGTTTCGTCGCCAAAGGCTGTCTCTCGCACTTTCGGACAAGATTTTACTGTTCGGCGGCGGCGGATTTTCCATATTGATGCTCGGCATGGGACCCAAAGGCGACATACTCGCCGAAATAGTTTCGATCCCCTATCGCCTCCTCTATTACGTTCTTCCCTATTTCAATTACCAACGCGTACCCGACAAGATGGCCCCCATTGCCGCCGCTCTGCTGGTCCCTGCGATGCTCGCACTCGTCGAGAAGTTGGACCACAACAAGACCAAACGCATCGCCACAGGTGCATTGCTGCTGCAAATCACTCTCTATCTCTATCAACCCGCGACTACTTTCACCGGCATGGCGCTGGAAAAAACTACAACGCTTGCGCCTGATTTAGTGTCAGCTATTCAGTCGGAAGTTCAGCCCAATGAAATCATCTTACCACTGCCAACGTACTTTGATGGACGAGCGGCCACCTTTAGTTTGGCTTTGGCGTACGCGACCGAGCGCCGCTCAGCCGAGGGATATCACGGTTTTCCGCCACCTCATTACATCCGAGGCGAAGAATCCCGCACGATGTTAGAAAAACAAATGTGGAACGAGCAAGTCACAACATACTTGAAGTCAAACGGCATCACGCATTTGTTGATCGATTTTCGCGTGCTCGAACAGAAACTAGGAGCGAACACTCCGGCGAAAGATTCATGGGCAACTCTCGCAAATCTCAAGACTGTCTTCTGCGACGGTTCAGTTTGTCTGTATCGATCGCAGATGTAGACAAAAAAAGAAGGGGACGAATCCCCTTCTTTGAATTTTACTTCCAACCAAAAAACTACTTACCGAGCATGTTGTGCAGTTCTGCAACCATGCGATCAGCAACAGAAAGGTCGTGCTTCGCGCGCAAGATTCGCTCTTTGGCTTCAGCTTGCTTCATGCGTCCTTGGGACATCAATTCGCAAAGTGCTGGTTCCAATGGATCTGTGCGATTGTAAACAGATGCGTGCTGTGGCCAGAGGTTGTCTTCATCGTTGCTTCCACCCATGCACAAAGGAATGAGGTGGTCAATTTTGAAGTCCATGCGATTCATGAGACCGATTTCAAAACCGAGTTCGCGGTCGTACGTACGGATGATCTCGGCTTTCAATTCTTTCTCTACATTGCGCTCGCAATACGCGATCTTTTCAGGATAACGATAGTAATCGGGACGATCACAAAGTTTGCCGGGTGTCAGGTTGTCGTTTGGTCCAACGGGAAAACGACCCTGATCGTACTGCTGTTGATTCTGATGACGTTGCTTATCTTGATTTCTGCCAGAAAGGGACGATTCAGATTCGGAGCGGCCACATCCGACAAGAAAAAACACTACGGCCACGGTCGTAACAAAGTACCTCATCTCAGCTCCTCATAGTCAGGCATTATGGTGCCTGGTAGAAACGCCAGACCGATCTCTGGCTTATATGTGGATAACCTCTAGGGACTAACTTTTCCGATGGCCGAAAACATAGCCGTCAATTTGGTATTTAATCAACAACAATTTCAGAATTTTTCAGTCTTTATCTACTTTTTATAAAAACTGACGCCAAATTCATGAATTTCTTCACCAATCTTTATAAATCCTGCGCAGACACCGACTGAAAACGGCGGTGGTTGATCGACTCCCTTGAATTGGCTGCACTCAAAAACGGGACCGTGGACTTTATGCGTAAGTCGGTGCTGAAAGATCAGATGTGGGTTTTCTGGCGGCAACGGGCGCTTCCAAAATACGCGAAATTCTAGGGTCAAATCGCCCTGTGTAACTTCCGTTTGCCACACTCCAAGTTCAGCGTGATTGACTGGTTCGAGGATCTCGCCTGAAACGACTACCTTTTCACCGATGGCTTCGGGAATGGGTGGGCATTTGCCTGCAGCATCACAAGTACGCTGCCAAAATCCAACCGCACCTTCAATTTTTCTTACTTCCTTTTCGACACCTGCGACGCCGACGCTCGACAGGCAAAATGACGTACACAACACAGTCGTTAACAAAGCTCGCATTTCATCTCCTCAAAAGCAGGGGCCGGGAGATGCTGTTACTTCTTTACTTAACGCTCCGTCAAACTCTTTTCGAACTTGCTCTTGATGTAGGGGGCAACGGGAAGATTTTGAATGATCCACGCACGTGTGGGGCGATCGAAATAGCGTAATACAGCAATGATTTCGGGGACGCTCATGGAGTTAAACATCGCTTTATAGTGTTCAACACCTAGGTCGCGAAGAGCCGAAAGGCACCACGTGCCACGTTGCGGCGACGGAACACCGTCACTCATCAAAGCCAGTTGGTCTGACTCAGACGCTTTCACATCCTTTGGATTCATGCTGATTCTCCTATGAATCAGTCTGAGCAAAGGAGGAAAATTGTGCAAGTCCCTTCTTTGCAAAAAACGGCGCCCTTTGGCGCCGTTTCTTATCTGCAGATTCAAAAACGCTTAGTTGCCGCTGCCGATCATGGAAAGCAAAACGCCACCGTGATTTGCAAAGAATGAGGCGAATACAAGGCTCAAGATCGCCATGAGCTTCATCAAGATGTTGATCGATGGACCAGAGGTATCTTTGAATGGGTCACCTACGGTGTCGCCAACAACCGCAGCTTTATGCGTCTCAGAACCTTTGCCGCCAAGCATGCCTGTTTCGATGTACTTCTTCGCGTTATCCCATGCACCACCGGAGTTGGATGCGGCAAGCGCCATAACAACGCCGGTGACGAGAGAACCAGCCAACAGGCCCGCGAGTGCATGCACGCCGAACAACCAGCCGACGATCAATGGCGATCCGAGAACCAAAATTCCCGGTGCGATCATTTGCTTGATCGACGCTGCCGTCGAAATGGCAACGCATGTCGAGTAGTCGGCCTTTGCTTTACCTTCGAGCAGTCCGGGGATGGTTTTAAACTGGCGGCGAACTTCAACGATCATGTCCTGTGCAGCGATACCAACGGCACGCATGGTCCATGCAGTGAAGAGGAATGGCAGTGTGCCACCAACAAGTGCACCGGCGAAAACGACTGGAGAGAGCAAGTTCAAGGAATCGACTTTTGCGCGCGTCAAGAATGCCGCGAAAAGCGCCAGTGCAGTCAAAACTGCGGAACCGATCGCAAAACCCTTACCGATCGCTGCCGTGGTGTTACCCGCAGCGTCGAGAAGGTCTGTACGCTTACGCACGTTTTTTTCGAGTCCGGACATTTCGGCGATACCACCGGCGTTGTCAGAAACGGGACCGTACGCGTCGATGGTCAAACCGATCGCCATCGTCGAAATCATGCCGAGAGCGGCAATGGCAATGCCGTACATGCCAGCTGTTTGCCACGATATGAAGGTTGTAACTGCGATTGCGAGCGTTGGAACCACGGATGATTCATAACCAAGAGCAAGACCGTAGATGATGTTAGTTGCTGGACCGGTTTTGGAAGCGTCTGCAACTAAACGAACGGGCTTATGTGCGTGTGACGTGAAGTATTCGGTGATCAAGCCGATCAAGAGACCTGCCCAAAGACCTGCCGCCAAACATGTAAATACGCCAGACGATGTGATCGCCATTGTGCCGATGGTGAATTCGGACACGAGAGAGTTTTGTGTGATGTAGTAGCCCGCGAGGGTCATCAAGATGGTGGAAATCCAGAGTTGCTTCTTGAGCACTGGCTCAACGGCGGTCGCATTGTCGCTCAAACGTGCAAACAACGACGTGATCAAGCAAACGGGAATACCGACTGCAGAGATCAAGATCGGGTAAAGCAATGAAGCTTGATCGCCTGCGATCTCTGCCGATGTCGCGCCGATAACGAGGGCGGCACACGTTGCTTCTGCACAAGAACCAAAAAGGTCGGAACCCATACCGGCGATGTCACCGACGTTGTCTCCGACGTTGTCAGCGATAACGGCTGGGTTACGAGGATCGTCTTCTGGGATGCCGGCTTCAACTTTACCGACTAGGTCAGCACCGACGTCCGCGGCTTTGGTGAAGATACCGCCGCCAACGCGACCAAAAAGGGCGACCGTGGAACCGCCGAGGCCGAAACCTGCGACCATTTCCATTAGTACATGCTGTTCGCTGATCATGGACGAGAACCACGTTACCATGCCCAACATGCCAGCAACTGCCAAACCGCAAAGGGCGAAGCCCATGACGGCACCGGATTCAAAAGCGACTTTGAACGCGGCGGAAATGCCCTTACGAGCCATGACGGTTGTGCGAACGTTACCTTGGGTCGCGATCCACATGCCAATGAAGGCAGAAACTGCGGAGGTCAACGCACCAGCCAAGAAGGCGATAGCCGAATACATACCTTCGTTGAGGTCTGGTGTGTTTGCTTCGTCTAGAGCAAAAACAATGAAGCCTGCGAATGCGAATGCGAAGATCGCAACGTAGGTGAATTCCTTTTTCAAAAAGGCACGAGCACCTGTCGCGATGGCGCTAGAAATTTCTTTAAACTTTGCTACTTCGTGAGCAGCACCTTGTTCGATTGATACCGCGAGAACACGACGCGCAAAGAAACCTGCTGCCGCCATACCGAGGATAGAACATCCCCAAATAACATTAACCACCGGTCAACTCCTCGTACAACATGAAAGGAATATAAAAATAGGCTAAACCTTATGCCAAGAAGACACGGATATTGCTATAGTATTGTGAATCGTAGCCACGAAGCTGCCTCTGTTTATTTTTAGAGCACAACACTGAATTTAAACAACAATTTTGGGCGGTAATGATCGACGACTACTCAGGAGGCGCATCATTAAGATTGCCATCGTTTCACTGGGAAGGTTTCATCTCGACCAGTTGTGTAAAGGGTTCAATGAACTCGGTCACAATGCAACGTTTTACAGCGACGTACCAAGTTCACGTTTGCAAGCATTCGGTCTGCCCTATTCCAAGTGTGTAACGATCTGGCCCGTTACCGTTATCACCATACTATGGAGAGTAATGACCAAGCTAAGATTTCGTTCTGCTTCCTCGTTTCTTGAATCGTTGCGAGAACCCGTCCTAGATTTTTTCTGTGCACGCATGTTGCGACCATGCGATGTGATTATCACGATGTCTGGCATGGGGATGAATACGGCGCAAAGGGCAAAGAAGCGTTTTGGCGCTGCGTTCTGGACGGAGCGTTCAAGCACTCACATTCGCGATCAATTTGAAACGCTGAAACACGCGGGCATACGTACATCGTCGAGCTGGCCTAAAATCATTGAAAAGGAAGAAAGTTTTTACCGAGAAGCCGACATGATCGTCACACCTAGCAGTCATTGCGTTCGAAGTCTTCAAAATCGAGGCATTCCGTCCGCTAAGATTTTTCAGAGTTCATTTGGAATCAATGTTGATCTGTTTCAGTGGAACGAAGGACCAATATCTCCGCAGCTTGAGTTCCTGTTTGTGGGAAATTGGTCCAAGCGCAAGGGCGCAGATCTGTTGCGCGAGTGCCTTCCGTCATTTCCCCAAATCAAGTTCCGACAATTTGGTCCCGTTTCTGATGCCGCCCCCATCGAGAACGCAGCGAATTTTCAACACATGGGAATGGTTGACCAACGAACTCTACCTTCCGTGTATGCAACAGCTCATGCCTTGGTCCTACCGTCCTATGAAGAAGGATTTGCTGTCGTCATTTTGCAAGCTCTAGCCTGCGGCTTGCTGGTGTTTTGTTCCGACAGAACAGGCGGGCAAGACTTAGTAGCTATTGACTGCATGAAAGGACGAGTCATTGCCTTTCCAAGCGGGGACGTTCATGCACTTAAGCACGCCATCGAGAGCCATCTGCAAAGTGTTCCGACCATCAGAAAGGATGCTTCACGATCTGCCGAAATCCGAAAGCAACTTTCGACCGCCACCTACGCACAACGCTACGCGGACAAACTAATCCAGACTTTGGTTAAGTCATAACCCCTGCCGCCTCATTGAACATACTCAATATTTTTGGATAGTTAAGAATTCTTGACTAGTCTAAATTCAGGATTTGGCTGAATGCCTTGAAGTTCTTGCCTGCTAATATGATGCGCTCAACGGTAAGAAAACAGGGGCTACGATGTTTGCAGTTTGCTTGCGACGAGGACTCTTCTTATGTGCGATGTTGGGTGCAACGTCCCCGACCTTTGCATCATCGTCCGACACAATGCCTCCAGAATGTAAAGATGAGCACAGCAACGGCCAGACCGCGATGTCGAAGCTCATTGCTGACGGCGCCGATTTTAGCGCCATCGAACAATACGGTCCGATCCTAGACGACATGCTCGCGCAGTATGCGGAAGACGATGTTTGTCGTTTCTACTTTTCCATGGGCATGTTCAACATGCTCACAACTACGCAAAAGCTAGTTGAGGCCGAGTATCTTCTCGAATCCATGTACGCTAAGCAAATCGGCAGTGTCGCAGCTGGACAGACTTCCGTTGACAATTGGTATGAGTCCCGTTTGCGCAAGATAGGTGTAACAGACGTCGCCGCCGTGCGGGCCAGCCGCTACTTAAACGAAGGAAAAGAATACTTAGCTACATTGGTTGCGAGTTTAAACGCGCAAGCAGACCGAGAGGAAAAAGTGGTCCCGTTCGGTCGTTTTGCATTTGTGGGTGGCCAAGCTGCCATTTTTACTTTGTACGACTTTGCAACAGACCAACACGGTGAATTGGTGATGGACGACCATGGACAGCCGCGCGTGATCGCAGGCTCAATACAGATGGCTCGTGAGCGACTGCTCAACCTTGCGGTGCGCATTGCGCAGGAGTTCATGGAATGGCGACCGGCGTTGTATTTTGGCGAAGACTCACACTGGTACGGATCTTTCTGGCGCAGTCTTGGCTTCGACAAGGAACCATCCCCTCGCGAACTGAAAGAACAATCGTATTTTGATCAGATCAGAATGATTGAAGCAGGTTTGGAACGCTTGCGTGCGGACAAAACACCAACCCTGCGACTACGCGCTGCTATGATCAAAAAGTCACGCGCAATCGTAGAAAGCGAACTGAATGCGCTCAAGAACACCGAAATCGGTTTGTGGGCGGCTCCGTTCGTTCCCGTCGGTATGTACGTCGGTGGCGCTATGCTGGCCCAGAGTGGCTGGTTTGCGGCATTACCCGCCGGCACGACATCCGGTACGTTTGTGGGCGGTTCACTCGCTTCCGCTGCCAACATTAGCGCCGCAGCGACCGCCGGCATCATGTTAACTTCAGCAACCGCCGGGGCTAATGCAGGAGTCAACGAAGCGAGCCATGCTGATGCTCCGTTTCGCTTTGCTCGCATACTTGACCAAATCGTCCACTCCACCATCGCCAACATGCCACAAGCGGGGCTGTTCCCCGTTCAAGTTGGCGTCACCGTCTACGGTGCTAAGCAATTGCTAATCGGTTCGAAATGGTTGATGGCACAAGGTGCGCAATATTACGCAGCGGCATCCCAAGCAGGAGTTTCGGGTACACTCGCAAACGTCGGTCGATTCGCATGGAATTTGCCGTCGATGACCTTGCAGCTTCCACAAAAGTTTGCATCGCACGTGATCGCTGCTTGGTGGCAACAACCTAAGGTCATGGCCGTTCACTATGGCGCTGACATTGTTCTGACACTGGTCTATGAAGTCGGATATCGCCAATTCTTCCTCGATGGCAGCAGCAAGTTTTATTACCAAGACAAAGACGGTAAGACCCATTTCAACAATCAATCCTTGTATTCCATTTCATCGACTTTGATCCTCAGCCCCATTTCCAAACCGATCACTTTGATTCCGTCCTTTGGTGGCCGTTGGCTGGCATATCGTGGCATGACCTTGTTCACGTCGGTCATCTCGCACTTGATTATTTCTGGTTCGGTTGATGAAACACGCTTGGTGTTTGACTCCATCTATTTTGGAACAGCGGGAACTGCGTTCGGTGAAATCGACCGCATGTTTAAGATGTCCGATTTTGTAAAGGACCAACCCGCACACCGGCAGTTTGCGTTACTAATTCTCTTTAAAGCATTGCTCATCAACCCGGTCGAACGTCCCCTGCGCATCTTTTTGCAAGACCACGCTGTCGGCGGAAACCTTTCAGGTCTCGAAACGGTTCGTGAAGAGATTGCAAAGTACATGGGTGTAGATTTAGATGGCTTTTCTGACGAAGAGTTGGAGAAGGCTCTAGCCCAAGCCCAACTTGATGTTCGCGCCAGCACGTTGCCGAAATAGATAGTTTTCTGCTTTGATTTGGGTGGAGAGTCCTTGAGGAGCGGAGCGACGAAGCCAACGCGGAGATTTTGGCTGCCAACCCCAGCGGTTTGTTAAAAGCCAAATGATCAAGGCGGCGAGAAGCGAGCACCGGAGTTGATATGCGAATCAATGAGGAGCGGAGCGACGAAGCCAACGCGGAGATTTTGGCTTTTAACAAACCGCAAAAAAGAAGGGGTGTGCTTTCGCCCACCCCGCAATAAGATCAATCAACTCAATTTGAGTTTTGCAAAAGATCTTAAAATTACTTCTTCTTCGCTTTTGCTGGCTTCTTTGCAGCTGCCTTCTTTGTTGCCTTCTTCTTGGTTGCTTTCTTCTTTGGTGCTGCTTTCTTTGTTGCCTTCTTCGCTGCCATGGTACTTACCTCCTTGTAGGTTAGCTTTGGATGAAATCTTTTCCATCCATTCTTTCATTGCAGAAATTATTTCAACCGCACTTCCTGTTCAGCATTGAAAAAATCAATCTGCTTTGAATTCGATAAAATTATGTTAGCACAAATAAAAAAAAATACTCAAGAGTTCTGAGTATAAAAAAATTCGTCGCACATCATTTTTTTGTGCGACGAACTCAATGACAACATTGATTGAGAGAAAAAGTTATCGACCGACGTTACGATTTCTTGCCGTTTCAAAGATCGACATCACTGATTTAACACGATCTTCGCGCGTCTTCGCAACGCCTTGGGGCGCAATATTTTCGCGCGATTCACTTGTGCGCAACTCGCTCGTTTTTGACTCGTGATTTTTCTGCACTACTTGCGCGCGACTTGCACCGGATGTGGCGAACTGGTCGAACAAATTCTTTTGTGAGGTGATGACCAAATATAAAGTTGTCGAAGTGCAAGCTTCGGATGCCGAAATGAGCTGAGCGACGGATTGCGAAGTCGAAATATCATTTCCGGCGTGAACAAATACAACCGGAACGTCAGCGGTGGCATCACCGAAAACTTCGCGCAACTGTACGGACGAATCAGACTCGTCCGTCAACTCTCCCAAGGCTTCTGCGACTTTTACACGTTGAAAGAGAGTGATCCAGTTGCTGCTGTTAACCGGTAATGCAGTCAAGCCAAACTGGGCAAATGCTTCCGCCCATTGCTGAAGCAGAGCTTTGGTGCGAGTAGCAAGGTGTTGCTTTTGACGGTTGTAGAGTTCGATGTCGCGATCGGCCACTTTTAGTTTGTTGAGCTGCTCAACTTTGTGCTCGCGGTAGCGCAGTGCGTTTTGCGCTTCGGCAACGACCATCTCCGGCGTTGCAAGAGGCGAATCTTTTTGCGAGCCAATCACTTGCCGGTACGCCATCACGGACTTTTCAAGATTATCGATGTGCATATGGCGCGCGTCGAGCAGGCTCTTGAGTCGCGACTGCTCTTCGATGAGCCTCTTTGTGTCTGCATAGCGACACGCGAGTTGAATCAATTCTGAAAACTTGATCTGCTCAGGCAAATTATACATTTGGGCCATGCGCTGCCACACACCGCGTAAGCGGCTGAAGTCGGAAAGCAGGCGCTCAAGCTGTTGCTCAAATACACTCTGGCATTGCTGGTGAACAGCGTCAGACTTAGAGGTGCTTGCAAGTAGTTCGCCCAGTTTAGTGAGAGCAAAGTCAACGGACGTGCGAATGTTATCCAAGCCCTTGACGGGGTCATGATCTTGGGTGTCGAGACTGGCTGCGCTCTTCGGTTTGAGAAAACTCGAAATTTTCCCGCGAATGCTTGAGCTCTTCAATTCGTCAATGGCGTGCTTAGCCGCTTCTGCCTGAATGGTCAATGAAGAGAGGCAGCTTTCCAATTCAGCGGTTAATTGATGCGACTTGTTTAGAACGGTACGAACGGTCGCCATCGTATCGGAAAAAACAGGCTTGAGCGTGTCGTTATTGGCGGTTCGCGCCTGCTCGGCTGTTTGTATCAATTTATCTGCGGCTTCCAATTTGGCGCGAGCGGCGAATACTTGATCCCAAGGCACTTGATCGAGTTTTGATGGCAGCTGTGAAACACCGGATGCTTTGAGATGTTCGCTGATTGTTTGCGATATGCGCGTAAGTTTTTCGTTGAGAACCGAATGAGACTGCGCGGGATCTGTAACGGGTGCCGCCGACGCCGCCATTTCGTTCAAGATCGCCACTTGGCGCTCTAGTTTGAGTGCGGATTCTTTGCTCAAACTTTCGAGCTCTTGGCTTTGGATAGGTAACGAACGCTTTTGGCGAACGACTTCGGAAATCTGGTAATAGATGGGCTCAATCTTGGCGGCCAATTTCGCCAGAGTTCGCGCATTGGCGAGCGGTTTGCACTGAAAGAGATTGGCGCACTCATTGGCGATGTCTTGGCGGCGACGATCGGCGATTTGCGACGTTCGCGATGCGCCGAACGCACCAGCACGAATCGGCTTGGCTTTGATTTCATTCTTTTGTGCAAAAACTTCGAAGCTACGAAAGATGTCCGCCGGCGTGATGGCGCTTTCCGCTGCTGAAGCCGCATCGAGGTCCAAAAGCGCGCCAATAACGGTGGATTGCAAGTCGCCTTTGACCATGGTTCCGTTACGGAGCAAAGTGACGTCACCGCCGATTTGCCGAGAGATGTACCACACGTTTCCGTCCTGATCGACGATCTCCAGAGTGGCTTCCCTGATCATTCCTTGTCCGCGACCCAAGAGCGCGAACATCACCGCTTGTTGAACTTCGTTGCCCACATCTTCAGAACTGTAAGCCACTAACACATTGCGCAATTTGGAAGAACCGGGATGGAAGTTCCATTCGGCTACCTGTTGGCTCTTCGTAGTCATGTATCTGAGTGAATGGATGAACACGATTCTACTCCTGCAAAAAGCGCTGAATCACGTGCGCGCGAAACAACTCTCGCCTCGGCGCACAACTCTTGAAAATGATTAGGGATGTTCTCAAAACATTCTAACCTAATTTGCACGCTAGGTGGGAGGACTTGACAAATCGGATGTTTAGGTTTTCAAGCAAGCTCTAAATTGCCGCAACTACAGCGGATTTTCACAAACATGTCCAGCTATTGGACACAGTAACAAATCAAATACGATCCTAGAGGTTACGCCACCTTTCCCCTTACTCTGCAACCTGCCAATACCTATGGGAAAAATTGTTTTCACCTGATCAAGCACAAGTTTTGCAAAGGAAGTGCCTGCATCGAGAAATTTTTATCATTTGTGATTGCTGAATGTTGCTGCTGGAAAGGTTGCTCTTATGAAACTGAAAGCCAAATTTTCCAAATGGATTCTGACCCTTGCCGGGGTCATCTCATTGCATTCGTTGCAGGCGATGGCCGCGCCTTTGTCGCCCATCCTGCCACTGGCGGATCACAAAACCGTTACTTTTCTGACAGACAAGGCTTTGCGAGATGATGAACTAGCAGCTGCCGCTCCATCAGACGATGGCTCGGCTTTACAATTAGCAACCGAAGTCAACGAGTTGAAGCGGTTGGGCAAAAAGAGAACGCCGGCGCAAAACCTACGCTTGGCGCGCAGCCTTACGATGATGTCTTACTATCTTGCCGATGTAATCAAAGGACAGATCGAATCGTCCAACAAGGATCAAGCACGCTCTAATCTAGTTGAAGTTCGCAAGAATATCGGCGCCATTGTCGATGCGGCTCTCAAATCAAACATGCCGACAACGGTTGAAGCCCAACTCGAATATTTGCGGGCCATGGCTCGTTTGAGTTCTAACCAAAAGCTCGACGACAAAACCATCACCAAAGCGAAGAGCCTCAAGGGGCAGGCAATTCAAAAGTTGCGCCTGGGCTTGGCGATGCAGTCATTGAACTCCGCACGCGGCAATGCGCGTTCGTCATTAATGAATAGCTTGTCCGCAAGCGCGATGCAAACTCCCGAATCAGCCATCTTGGTTCATTTGATCTTGGCAGCAGATGCTGCGGGCCTCGACAGCAATTTGCAAAAGAAGTTTCCAACGATTCCAGCTTACGCGCGCCACTTGCGCACCGCGTCGAGCAAGATCCGCGCATTGTCCGAAGCAGATCAGCCACGCGCTCAAGGTGTCCTCAACAGAATGTGGCGCATGGCGGAAGGCAACAAGATCGATTGGAGCAAGCCACCCTTTGACACCAAGAACAGTACAGATGAACGACTCGGATTTGCAGTGGGCGAACGCGCCGCATTGCAATCATGGGAACGTAAAGATTTCACATCAGCCATTCGCAATCTCGACGTCATCGCTATCGGCTTGTCCGGTTCGCCAGAGTCTTTGATGTTTGACGAACGCGTTCTCATTATGAAGAAAGCGCAGTTTGCCAAAGACCAAAATGCATTGCCGATGGACGCAACTCTGCGCCGCTTGACATTGAAATATGAGGATCAGTCTGTTCTCGGTGACGGCGCAGAAGAAAAAGCGAACAAGGCAAAGGCTCGTTTCGCCGCTGAACATCGTCGTTTCGTCCAATCCGAAATTGCAAATGCCAAGAAAGCGAAGGCAAAGAGCGACGCACGCGCTCGCACCATCAAGATCGCGCAGCGCTATAGCGATGATGCCGAAGACAAGAATGAAAAAGAAAGTGTCCGCGCCCAGATTGCTGATATCTATGTGCTGGACCGCCAATACAAGCAGGCAGTAGATATCTTGATGGATCTTGCACTGAACGGCGAAGCGAATCGCAAGGTTCGGCACTTGAAGGCAGCAGCTTCTGCACAATCCACATTGGCAAAGTGGCCAGCACAAGCTCCTTGGAATCAAGTCGGACGCGCACCAAACGCAGACAAAGAGCGGCTTTTGGACATCTATGGCCAGTTGAGTAAAGAAGAAGCGACATGGCACCACATTGCGCATACAGGTTTGCTGAACATTGCTATGGGTAACCGCGACGCCGCATTCCAATTGTGGTCCGCCACATTGGAGAAGACCCAAGCCAATGACCACGCCAACCGCGCAGCCGGTTTGATGATGGACACATACGCTCGTGAAAAGAAGTGGAACGAACTCGAAGCAGTATCGCGCATCGGTTTGGCTCGCAAACTGAAAGCCGTCGCAGGTAAAAAGTCGATCAGTTCATATGACATGCTTGGTCTAGCACTTTATGAAGGCGGCAAAGCCGCAATGAGTAACTCAGACTTCAAGGTCGCCGTCGCCAAGCTCAAGGAATTCTCTGAATCTTACAAGTCCGACAAGCGACGCCATGACGCCGTGTTCGTCTTGGCTCATGCCTATCACGGTAACGCACAGTTCCCTGAGGCCCTAGCTTCATTGCGAATCGTCGTAACGCAATATCCATCAAGCGTGCATGCATCTGACGCGCTGTACAAGGGTGGCTTCTGGTCGATTGAAAGTGCAAAAGAAGACGATTCCATGTTCTATCATGGCAAGTTCCTAGAACGCTTTGGCACCGAAGCTCGCGCAAGCAAAGTACGCGCGTCCCTCGTGCAAGTATTCGAAGGCCGGGGCATGTATGCAGACGCCCGTGCTATCTATCGCCAAACTTTGATTGCCAAGACCGCTGCTCAGGACAAAAAACTCAAAGCTGCGGTGAAGATGATGTTGAACGAAGCTAAGTTCGGCAATGAAATGCGCGCATCCAGCGATGCGGACGAAGTCATCAAGCTCGCACAAGGTGACGCGGAATCATTGGGACTTGCTTATGGTGTGAAGATCCGTTTCCACGCCGAAAAAGGCGATTTCAAGAAACTAGGACAGATCGAAGCAAAGCTGAGCTCGCTTGACGGAACCAATCTGGCGGTCGCAGAGTCGCTTGGCGCGTCGCGATACTTCATGGCGGACCACTTGTCAGTTGATGCCGTGAAGGAAATCTACAATCTGGAACAAACCGATCCTATGGGCACTCTTAACCGTCAGTACAGCAACTTCCAGAAGATGCGCAGCACCTTTGAAGGCGTGTGTTCGACTGGCGAAAGTAGCTTCTGCGCCGCCGCACATCACCGCATCGCGCGCATTGCTGAGAGCTTCGTCCAGAGCGTGGAAGACCTCCGCATCAACGAGACACTCGACCCCGATTCCATCAATGCCTTCAAAGCACGTAAGGCAACATTGGTCATAACGTTGGCGAAAATCAGTGAAGACGCAGACGAAAAGGCTCTGTCCATAAGTGAAAAGGGCCAAACCATGCCAGAGTGGACACAGCAGATCCTTTGGTCTTCGGGTGCCGATGGCAACTTCAGTCAGTTAACTGGCAAAACAGGACACGCGTACATCCAGTATGTGCCCGCCATGTCCACAACGACATCCGAATCATCCGAGCAAAACGCGGAGGAGAACTAATATGAAAAACATCTCCAAGATCACACTAGCACTAACCTGTGCCGCAAGCCTCAACGGTTGCACCACATTATTCAAAGGTGCTTTTGACAAGTCCTCCGATTCGTTGAATGCGTCCGAAGAACCTGTTGTTCAGCGCAGTGGCCTCGATACACCAGTAGTATCGTCTCGCGATCGCGATTCATGGGTTGATCTACACGAACGAGCTCCGCACGGTGCCGGTAAAGCAGCAGCTGCTTTGGCCGCAGGCTCCCATAACGAAGCGATCCGTGAAGCTAAGAATTGGCTCGCAACGCATCCTCGGAGCAAAGAAGCTTTGATTGTTCTCGCTTCCGCGTACGCAATGGACAAGCAGTTTGAACGTGCAGAATTGTACGCAAGACTATTGGATCGTTACCACCCCGGAACCGCGGAAAGTAAGAATATCCAAGGCATCGCCGCCATGCTAACGCCCAAGGCTGACATGAATGATTTCCGTCGCGCCATCACCTTGTTTGAACAAGCATACTCCGCAAGTGATCGTGAGATCGCGCCCGGTTTGAACCTTGGTAGTTTGTATTTGGAACTTGGTGACGGCAACAAGGCACGTGAAGTCTTCAATACTGCTTCTGCCCGCTGCGGCCAATGCTACGTTGCTCGATACGGATACGGCATCGCCAGCATTCGCACCGGAAGCTATGCCGAAGCACGTTTGGCTTTTGAAGAAATTCTCAAACAAAAGCCAAATGATTCGGAAGCCCTGTACCGGCTCGCACTTATTTCGAAGAACGGTTATAATGATCTTAAATCAGCCAAACAGTATTTGAAGACACTGCTTGCCGATGGATCCGGAAAATCCGCCGTCCACCGTCAGGCGCATGTGATGTTGCGCCGCATGGAAGCTCTCGACGCAAAAAAGCTCGCTGGCAATCCTGCAATGTTGGCTAATTCGAACAACGAACAGCCAACGGAAGTTCGTAATGTTTCTGCAGAGGAAGATGACGATGCCCCTGAAGTTTCGAAGACGTCCATGGATTCTAAGTAATCTAACGGAATCGTCATCGTAGTTCGGATGGAGGCACCGGCTCACATAAGAGGTGTGTATGTCGGCAAATGAGAAAAGATGCGGAATGAATTCGCGAAAAAGTGCGATCTTGGGAGCGTCCCTCGCGGCGCTATCGGGAATCGCACTTTCTGCTTGTAAGCCTATGCTGCAAACGAACCGCACCGCCTATATCGTCGGATCTTCCAACGATATCGTAAAGCTTGTATCCGCAAATGTTGATCAGCCCGCCAAAAACGCCGCCAATGCGGCCGTGTTGATCGTCACCCTACTCGAATCCAAGAAGAAAAAATTCTGCAGTGGCACACTGGTGCAAAATGGACCTAAGCCCACGGACGTGATTGTCTTAACCAATCACCACTGCTTTGCCGACGTTGATGACGATGGCAACGTCGCAGAAAAAATTGTCGCCGAATCGTGCACCAACACCAAGGTGTATCTCGGGTTCCGCGCAGGCGAATCCGACCGCGCGACGGAAATGTCTTGCCTGCCGGGAAGTTTGCGCACCGATTTCAGCGGAGACTTGGGTACGTTTAAACTGGCCGGTCCTGTTCCGAGTCCATATGCTCCGTTGATGCTCTGGAGTGCGGGCGAAGTGCCCTCCGAGCGCGAAGCCATGATCATTCACTACCCCGATATCGAAGACAACTTTGCGCAAGTGAACAATTCTCATGGCAAGCTACCACTCGCTTCGATCACACAGACTGACTGTTTGACCAAAGGCAGCTTTGCGCAGTCCGAATGGAAGTTTGACCACACCTTGCCATTTAGCATGAAGCACACCTGCGACTTACTGCACGGTTCGAGCGGCTCTGCCCTCATCGATAAGCAATCTTTGACCGTGATCGGCGTAAACTGGGGTGGCATCAAGATCGACTACAAGAACGAAAAGACCACAGTTAATGTCGCTACGCGTGTCGATTATGTTCAAGCGTTTCTTAACGACGACCTTGAAACATATAAAGCTTCCGTCAAAGCAAGTGCCAACTCTTCGGCGAGCGGCTCGTCGTCCGGTAGTTCAGGCTCTCAAGCAGAAACATCTAAGGGCTCAACTACACGCACCGTAACATGCGGCGTGATTCAATCATCATCGGCAAGCTCGTCGCGGCAACAAGCAACCGTTTGGCTGATCTTGCTACTTCCCGCTTTGGTGCTTTCCGTTTCCTCGCGTAAAGATCGACAACTCTGAGTCACCAAACTTCCTTTGAATTTGCAAAAAATTCCAAGTAGCATCTCCCTAAATCGCCAGGGAGATGTTTATGTTTTCTAGGCTAAAAGTGACGCTTGCGACCGCGTCGTTCGTCCTCTCTATGGCTTGCCAACCAGCCCCCGAAGAGGAAAAAGAATGCGACCCTAAGAAAGAAAAATGCGAAAAAGACGCTCTATTTTCTGGCACTGAGGCATTCGCTGATTGGAATACCTACAACGGTGAATCAACCGATCTGTTCGATATGCTTCATGACATCGACGACCTAAGTAAACCTAAAGTCGAAACCCTGACCGCTGACAAATTGAAGTCCAAGGTTAGCGAAACAGAGTCTCTCTATTTCCCCGCTGAAAAATATAGCGTGTCGATCGAACAAATGCTGCTTACTGAAGAATCTGAAGGCGAAAGTTCGGAACTTGAAGATTGCTTGTTAGCTGCGGCAAAAAAGGGAACCACGGTAAAGGCCAAGGGCGAAGAGTATTTGATTGCAGTCGATATCGATACAACCGACTGCTGGGATGCCAACGTAGAAGAAGCGGGAGTCGTCTCCAAACTAGAAGAAGTTGTGTACAAGAAAAACACCTACGTTCAATGCTTGGGATCCGATTTTTCCTCGCTTGACGGTGCATCGTTCGCAGATCTACAGGCAAACGTAAGTAAACTCAAATGTGAACAACAAGTTTCTCGCGCGGAGACTTCCTCAGAAATTTTTGCCTTTTCGACAACCGTCGTCGGCATTAAACAAAAATACACCATCACCAAAAAGTCAGCCCTGCTCGGCGACAATGGGCGTTCGTGCCAACGCTATAAATCCGGCGACAAGATTCAGTATGAAAACGGTTGCACGTTTTACGAAGTTGAAACCGTTGACGGGGAACTTGCCGGCGCGCTGAAGTCGAAGAGTGAAGAAGGAAAATATGTGGCATTCGTGTCCAAAGACCTCGTTAAAACAGATGACTCGCACCAGTGGTTTGGTTCTGGCACATTTGACGTCACCATTAACGACTGGACCGGCAAAGTTACCTATACGGATGGAACCAAGAAACCTACGTGGTCGCTAACAAACGGCACAGACACGGTAACGGGGCCAGATTCGGAGTCAGGTTTCTAAGTGAGTCTATTCGACACTTGAGTTCACCCTGTTCTTGCAAAAGGACAGGGTTTTTTCTTAGGCAATTTGTGCCTTGCTCGCCCCTCACTCATGGCGCTCCTTCAGCCGATTTCATTTCCAACTCATTGGAAGGAGAATTCTATGTCGGCATACAAACGCGCCTTTTCGCTTGCACCACTTTTGCTAGTTACATTGCTTTCAGTGTTAACAAGTTGCGCAACCACCAGTCACCCCGGTCGAGGAAATGTTGATCGCCAAGTCAACAGCGACAACCATTACGGCAAGTTTAAGTTTTCGGAAGGGAATCGCATGCGTCGGACGGGCGCGTATTCTTCTGCGAACAGATGGAACTAGCATTTATCAGACGGGCTTGAAGGCAACATCCCAAGCCTGAACGCTCTCTGAAACAACCTTGCGTCGATCAACTTGGTTACGAATAACGCCACCCTCTCCACTGCATACTAAACCTTGATGGCCAAACTTTGTTTTGCGCCAGCCGCCGAGGACAACGCCGCGTGGTGTTTGAACGTCTGAAATCGTTGAACTCGCCACTTTACGCTTCATCGCAAGGTAGGAAACCGGGAGTTGCGCGATGTCGATGTTCATGCGTTTGCGAAACTCACCCCAGAAGGAACTCTGATGAATGAATGCAGGAGGCTCGGCGTGAAAGTGGCACCAGTCTTTGCCGTCTTTTTTGAGCTGACATTTTGTTTGGTGCCAACACGGTCCAAGAATTTCGTGAGTCGCCAAAAGTTGGTCACGCATGTCGATGATCTTTGCGGCGCTGTACGATGTACCTGGCTCAACCCAAATGAAACCCGCCGCAGAAGAAATGCGTTTTTTGAATTGTTGACGTGCGTTTTCAGGAAGTTCGTTAACAACGTGACTCACCAATAGCCATGAATCCGACTTTGCGTGATCTCCGACACGAACGGGTTCGCCTGGAAAGTTTTCCGCAAATCTTTTCGCCGCAAAGGTTTGTGCCAAGTCCGATCGATCCGCAAACGAAATGGACTGCAATGGTGTCTGCATGATTTGTCGCAATTGCCGCGCCGCGATTCCTGAACCGCAGGCCCAATCAACGACATCGACCGCAGCGATTTCGGAAAGTTTGCCACGAGATGATAGGTGTTCGAGAACAGCTGCCCATTTCCAACCGATTCGCTGCGCAAAAGTAGAATCATAGGCATGTAGCAAGTCTTCCGACCAATAGTCTTTGATGCCGCTGGACTTAGGTTCGCCAATAAAGTCTGCACGAACCCTGTGCAAAAGATCCCAATCAATTTTTGAGGAGTCGTCGCTCAATTTATTCTCGTAAAAAAGCTTCTAAATGACTGACTGAAACGCCATCAAACGCCCATAATTCCTTGCTAAGACCGCGTGACTGTGCGAATTTCAGCCGCTCAATTTACCAAAGCTAAGGGAGCCGATAATGGACAAGACCAACATGACCAAAGCGGTCGAGCAATCTAACAACACCATCGACTTTGGCAAAACCAAATACCAAGTCGTTCTCGCAACGTCTATGGGCGACATCACCATCAACTTCTTCCCAGACAGCGCCCCAAATCATGCTAAGAATATGATTTCACTAGCAAAAAATGGTTTCTACGACGGTTTGATCTTTCACCGCATCATCGACGGTTTCGTGATCCAAGGCGGATGTCCGCACGGCACCGGCACAGGCGGCCCCGGCTACAAAGTGAAGCAAGAGTTCAACGAACGTAAGCACGTTGCCGGCACCCTATCCATGGCTCGCGCACAAGATCCAGACTCGGCTGGTTCACAGTTTTTCCTTTGTTTAAAGGAAGTTCCGTTCCTCGACCGTCAATACACCGTCTTCGGTGAAACAGCTGACGAAGCGAGCCGCGAAGTCGTTTTGAAGATCGGCAAGGTTAAGACCAAGCCGGGTGATCGCCCCGTCGAAGACGTCACCATTCATTCGGCGAAGGTCGTCGAGTCACCGCTCTAATTCGTTTCTCATGAGGGGCCTACTTGGCCCCTTCTTTTTTCGTATTTTATTGATTGATTCCAAAAGGTTAATTAGGATGCGGCCTCTGAAACTCGAGAGGGCGACATGAATCCCATTGTTAACCATAGTCCCATTCAACGTTCCGACGATCGCATCCTTGCGGGCGTCTGCTCTGGCATTGCCGAGCGATTGAATGTCGGTCCTTGGGGCATTCGACTTTTGTGGATTTTGTTCATGCTGTGTTGGGGCACTGGCGTGTTCGCGTATGTGCTGGCGGTGTTCGCGTTTCCGAACGCTGAAAAAGTCAACGAGCACCAAGCTGCACGGGTGCTCGGCGTGTGCTGGCGCTTGTCGCAAGCAATCAACATCGATGTCGGCATCTTGCGTTTCCTCGCGCTATTCGTCGGCATTGGTTCACTTGGAACATTTTTGATCGTGTATGTGGTGCTACATTTGCTTTTGCCGCAGCAGCCATCTCCCAACCAATCGCATTTAGCTCCGTAATTCTGGAAAACTCTGATGAGCGTACAAAACCAAGGGCGATTCCGCCGGATTTTGAAAGAAAAGCTACCGCTGTTACTCGATGGCGCGACAGGCACTGAACTGTATAACCGCGGTGTCTTCATCAACCGATGTTTTGAAGATGCGAACTTATCATCTCCCGAACTCGTCACGAAGCTACACGCAGACTATGTACAAGCAGGTGCTGACGCCTTGACGACGAATAGTTGGGGCGCAAACCGTTACAAACTCGGCAAACACAATCTGCAAGATCGCGTCGTCGAGATTAACAAGCGCTCTGCCGAACTCGCACGCAAGACTGGCGGAGACGATATCTTCGTCGTTGGTTCGGTGGGACCACTGGGTGTGCGCATGGAACCGTGGGGACCAACGTCTTTTGCCGATGCGCGAGACGCGTTCCGTGAACAGATCCGCGGCCTCATTGCAGGCGGCGTTGATGTCATTGCATTGGAAACTTTTTCCGACATTACGGAAATCCAACAAGCGATTCTTGCGGCACGAGATGAAGATCCGAACATGCCTGTGATGGCTCATCTTGCGATCAACATGGACGGCAATTTGACGATGGGTTCACCCATTGAATGGGCTGTGCAAAAGCTCGATGAATGGAATGTAGACGTTGTTGGGCTAAACTGCAGCGTCGGTCCGCAGCCGATGATGACAGCGCTGCCAAAGATTCGCAGCGCCACCAAAAAGCCACTCTCCTTCCGTCCCAATGCGGGATTGCCCAAGTTGGTGGATGGTCGCAGCATCTATATGTGTACGCCGGAATACATGGCCGAACACACCAAGAATTTCTTGCAGGCGGGCGTGCAATTCGTCGGCGGTTGCTGCGGCACAAGCCCCGAACACATCAAATCGATGTCGGCATCGTTTCGTCACAGCCGTGCGATGAGTTCGTTTGAGTTGCTGCAAGACACCGGACTTAATAAGCTTCCGGCTTCTGTCGTCGATACCACCATCCCTGAGGCTCAACGCGTACCATTTGCCGAAAAGTCCAACTGGTCGAAAAAAATCGCTGCGGGCGAATTGGTGTACTCGGTTGAATTGTTGCCGCCACCGAGCGTGGTCGTTGACGGCATCGTTGCTAAATCTGCCGAGTTGAAAAAACACGGTATCGATGCAATCAATATTCCAGATGGTCCGCGTGCGAGTGCGCGCATGAGCGCGATCCTGACCGCCGTTGCCATTGAACAGCGTGTCGGGATCGAAACGGTTCTGCACTACACCTGTCGCGATCGCAACCTTCTCGGCATGCAGTCGGACATCCTTGGTGCGCACGCCATTGGCTTGCGCAATTTGTTACTTGTGACGGGCGATCCACCGAAGATGGGAGCTTATCCGGACTGCACTGGTGTTTTTGACATTGATGCGATCGGCCTGACCAACATGGTTCATCGCCTAAACGGGGGCATCGACCTCGGCGGACGAAACATCGGCACACCGACTGCAATCAGCATTGGCGTCGGCGTAAATCCGGTTCATCGTGACTTTGCTTATGAAATGAAACGCTTCCGCTACAAGTACGAAGCGGGTACGGAATGGGCGATCACCCAGCCCGTCTTTGATGTGCAGGCGCTTTACCGCTTCCTCGAATACATCGACAAAGAAAAGATCCGGATTCCTATCGTAGCAGGAGTGTGGCCGTTAACGTCGTTGAAGAACGCACAATTCATGAACAACGAAGTTCCCGGCGTGGTCATCCCCGACGCGATCATTAATCGCATCGCCAAACCGACTGATCCTGAAGATGCGAAAAAAGTCGGCGTCGAAATCGCTTCAGAAATGGTCGAAGAATTGCGGAAGCACGTCCAAGGCTTCCAGATTTCCGCACCGTTTGGCCGCATCGATTTGGCACTGAAGGTCATTCAACGATAGCTAAAAAGGTATGAGTCCAACGAACAGAAGGATCCGAGGACGACCAACTCCTCTCAGATACTGTGGCCGGGGGCCCGGTTCATTAAAATTTGTAATACTTACTGAGATCGAGAATCCCTCCGTAGGTTAATCCTGCACCAACATCGGTCGATTGGGTCAGTATATCCGAGTGGATCTGATCGACGAACGGCCAAAACTCACTGCGGTTTTTCTGAATTGAGTACTTGGCTTTGATCTGATCAAAAAATCCGCGATAGTTTTTTCCATCCATCTGAGAAACTAACTTGAGCAGCTCATCCGCACGACGGGTCTTTGCATTGGGACCGACAACTGCATGCAGAAATATCTGCGGGTAGTCACCAACAACTCCTCGATAGACAGAGATGGTATCGCGACTGGAATCGCGAACGGGTGACGAAGTTTCGGAGCTCGATAGCATGGCGATATTGTGCGACTTGTAGCCACGATTACCGACAAAGGTGTAGTAAAATCGCTCGCCTTGTTCGTTATCAATTCTCAACACAGTAGATGCGGGAATGTAAGGAGCATAGGAACCTCGCCCCCGCCCTGCGAGTACTGCAGCCAAGGTCTTCTCAAACTCCTCGATGGTGTTGGACGAGAAATTTGGCACCGCGACCGGCTTCACCCACGGTTGAAACTGAATAGGCTCGTCACCAAAATTTGAGTTCAGATCATCTTTGCCATTAGTGACGCCAGATTTAACAAATTCATCTCGTAGCATGCGAGATAGTTCAATATCAGCGCGGACATTCTCTTTAAACGCCACACCGGTTTTTCGTCCGCCGCCTTTACTTGCCTGCAGAGGATAAAGATCGATGTACCTCGTTATAGTTTGGTCGCCTAAATCAATTCCCGTCTTAAACTCGACCACTGGCTTCAAAATATCGATGATCTTCGACATTTCACCCGACATCACAAGACCACCGGACCATTCGTCACGAATCCGAGTACGGTAGCTCTCTGGAAGCATGGAGATGAATAGGTCCTCGCCTTCCATACGCTCATGACTCATGGACCGCCATGTGCCGAGTTTATGCTCAAGGCTGCCCCAATATTTGAAATTGACCACGAGGTTGTAATAAAGGCGCTCGAAGTTTGCGTACGTCAGCACCCACATGCTTTGCGGCGTACCGCCCTCCATTCCGTATTGGACGGTGGTGTTCGTGTCGTGGCGAGTAATCGAAAGCCAAGCATTACGATCAGAGCTCTTTCCGCCATCGCGCAAGGCCTCACCTTTCCAGATATCGCTGATTTCCAATCCCTTTTTGCCACTCGCAGCCAGATTGGCTCGTAGCGCGTCTTCAAAGGCATTGATGTAAGTAAAGTTTCGCACGAATCGGTCCTCGATAGCTCCCGTGTTGGTCCATGCCGCTTCGGTGAGATCCAGTCCTTTGAAACCTTCCTCACTCATCGGAATCTTTGCGCCCGAAGACGGATCTGATTCCGGACGCAAAAAGTAAACCCAGAAGTGATCAGCGATGGCAAAAGTTGCAGACTCGCCTTTGCAAACAGGCGCTCGCACCATCGAGTCGACGATGTAACGCGCATTTTCGAGCATGAATCGGTGACGAATGGTCGGAGGAATTTGTTTGAAGTTTTGAAAAGGGTCGGCAATGGAATAATCTGGTAACGATATGACCTGCCACTTGACGTCCGATTTGAAAAATAACTTGTCCCAAGAATTAATCATTCCGAGATTGAGTCGAAACACGACGTGATTCTTTTGCGCGATGACTTCCGTGATTTTCTTGAAACGATAAAAGACTTGCCGATTCGGTTTGTTCGGATCATCGGTGGGAAGCGCCGTTTCGATGGCATCGATGTGCTGAAACTCATTTTCATTCCCGAGAGCACCGACCGAATGACTTCGTACTAACTTAAAAAACTCTCCGGGCATCTCTTCGAATGAGACATGTGCATCGAATAGATGTTCATAGATGTATCGAGCGACCAATTTTCGACGCAGATTGTCCGCTCCATCATTTAGGAAACGGTCCCACTTGAAGACGACATCCTGACGAGAAGGGCGCTCAAGCACTAGAGATGCTTCGGGGCTGGGTCCTTTACCGCTTTCAGCCAGCCACGACATGATCGCTTGATTCTCGGAATCGCTCAAACGAGGCAAGCCTAGCGGCATGCCCGCTTGCGGATAAGCTTTTGCAAAAGCATTGAACTCGTCTAGCGTCGCAGGGCACGTGTAAGTAGCTGCGGCATGCTGCTTTTCTAAACCCGTTAACAATGTAGGGGAAAAACTTCCTTGGGTATCAGCTTCTGTCGTGTTGTTCTTTCCCAATTTCAAGAACTGAAACATCATGGAGTTGTTGAACGATGCGTTGGTTAGCTTATGAAATCCATCTGCATCGATGGCTGAAGATGGATATTTAACCTCGCCAGCTCGCACCGCATAAAAATTGGTCTTCGATGCACCTCGGGCGAATCCTTCATAAGATGTAAGCTTGGCGGAACACGGAGAATCCGAACACGCGTGACAGGAAACGCAACGTTTGGCAAAGACCGTTTGCACTTCTCCAAGGTACCGATCTTCGCCTTCCCAGCGATGAAAGCGATTGCCCGCTTCGTAGAATAGAGGAATACCATTCTCGGTCTTACCAAAATCTTGCTTGGCCGAACTTGCTCTATCGCGAGTTTGGCACGATAGGAGAGAAAGCAAAGCGCATGCCAACACAAAAAGGTGACGCATGAAAGACTCCTGAATAATACATTGGGTTTCGCAAAGCTTAGCACAACTTCAAATGCAACACGCTATTCAAAAGAACGATTTTGACATAACGCGGTACAGACAATTGAAGAAATACTTCGACACTTTTGCACAAACAAAAAGGGCACTCTTGCGAGTGCCCTTCGTAGTCACTTAGTGACGTTTGCGTCTTACAATTCGCAGCGATAAAGCGCTGGTGTCATGACCAAGCTAAATTCGGTAACGTTACCGGTATCAACTTCGTACTTGTCCTGAACAACCAAGTTCCATGTTCCCTGTCCGACTTCTTCTGCAACGCTTGCCGAAATGTCGCCGTCGAAAGAAAGTTCGTCACCGGAGCCCGCACCCTGAACGATCGGGATCAACTTACCGGATGGCGTCTTGAGCGATACGGTCAAGTCACCAACGTAGGTATGAGCGATCTTCATCTTCAAGCGCGCACTCTGAACCTTTGCACCTGTTGCCCACTGCTGTCCTGCAATTGATGCAGGTACTTCGGTCGTCGCCTTGTCGCGGATCGGAGCTGGAAGACCAGTTCCGGCGAAAGACTCTTCCGTGCCGAGCAAGCGACCAACGAGCATGTCAGCTTTTTGGAACGCTGTGCGGCCGTTACCTTCGAGCTTCACAGTCAATGGAATCTTGGTGCCGCAAGCAACGTTGCTATCAACGGTCATGGAGAAACCATCCGAGCTTGCGCCAGTTTGCTCTGGCTCAAGTGGTGCCCAACCTACCGACGAGTCACCGAGGGTGACGCCTGCGACTGGGGAAGTGAGGTTTACGGAACCGACGAGGCCGGTCAGTGTCTCCGGTGTGCCGTTGAAAAGTTGGAAGTCAACGTCAACGGTCTCGCCGGGTTCCACCACTGAATTGCCGTTACCAAGGCGGTCGTCGATAAGGATATCGGTAAACTTACCAAGCAAGCATGCGTCGGTTCGTTCCGCCAACCCGTGGGCGTTGAACACTTCGTTGATCAAACAGAGGTTCGGGGTACCGTTGGTCAAGTTCGCGTCGTTATCGTCGATGACGAGAACCGCTTGGTAAACATCGGTGTACTTCGAAGCGGTCTTGATTGCTTTGAAGTTGTAGTTGGCGATCATGTCGATGGCTCGGTCAGCGCCGTACTGTGTCGTAAGTGCGTTGAAGAGATCCCACATGGTCGAACCAATGATCAAGCCTTCGTCATGCATTTCACCTTGGTCGCGTGGATAGATCTTGTCGGGATCAAGGTCACGAACAACCATGCCGCTCAATGTGAAGTCTGGAGCAAGCAAATTATTGCGCGTGATCATGAGGGACACGATGTCACCGAAACCTTCAGAGTACGCATCGTCTTCGATACCACCGGTGTTGTGATCGAGGCCATGTCCCCACTCGTGGTAGATGACGTCGGCAATCAAGCCTGTGTTTGCACACACGAGATTGCTGTACGGTCCCGCGGTGTACATGTTGATGGTAGAACCATCCCAGTGCGCGTTACAGTGGTCGGCGAGGTTGGCGTTGGCCGTCAATGGACGCTCCATCCAATCCGCCGCGATGTATTTCTTCGCATGGTTGATGATCAAATTGGTGTGATAGTAAATGTTGGTTTGGGCAATCTGCGCATCTTCATGCGATTGTGCCGCACCTTCCTTCAAAACCTTGATCGCCCATGCGCCACCGGCTTGCGAACCAGCAGACTTAACTGCCGTACCAGTCATGGGGTTGATGCGTACGCGCGAGCCGCTGATGCCATCGAGGCTTGGCGACGTGTTGACGCCGATGTCGAAGTTACCGTTTTCGTCGGACTTCGCGGTTCCACCGGAGTGCTTAACCGTTACGTCGCGCACTGCTTGTTCTACCAACGCATCCTTCCACAAACGTGGGTGAACAGCTGCAGAAGCAGTTCCACCAACATAGTGCTTGGTCGGTGCGACTTCGAAAACATCACCGGACGCTGATTCGAGCTGCGTCATGTGAACGTCATTGCCAACTAGTGTGCGGAACATCTCGACGCGCACCAGCTCGTAACCTGTCTTCGTCTCAACAACGCGGTACATCGATTCGATGTGCTGGTAGCCCTTCGCACCGAGCTGGCTGACCAACGCGTTGTCGATGTTGAATGCGCGTGCGCGTGTGTCGGTCTTCGCTTCTGCGAAGGATTGGTTGTTGATTTGCACGAGCTTGCCGAACTTGAAGCGGAAATCGATCACTGCGTCTTGGATCTTGATGCCCTCGCGGGATACGCGGAATTTCAAGAATTGTTCAGACTTGTTAATCAACGTCGCGCTCTTGTCGAGCACGAGGTCTGCATCATTGAGACCGAAAACCTTCGCGTTTTCTGCGACAAATTGACGTGCTGCTGCTTCGTAAGAAGCTTCATCCAATACGCCATCCAATTCTGCGACCGAAGCAAACGCGTAACCGGATAGCAAACGAATCGCTCCCGAGCGACGGTCGACTTGGGCCCGTCCATTCCCACCAAACATCGAGTCAAAAAGACCCTGCTTGCGACTCATCCCCATTTCGGGGCGAACCACGCGGTGTGCGAGCTTAATTGCGCGACCATCGTTGGTGCGGATTGCATCATCATGATGCGTAAATGCGAACGACTCCTGCGCAGATCCTAACGTTAGCCATGCACCAACGGCACTCAACACCACCCTTTTCATATGAACTCCTCTAAGTCTTCGACTTGGTAGCTGCGGGGGAAATTAATTTGGCCACTTGGTCAATTATACGGGTAACTAGGTAAAACTTGTACAGCGGTATTTATTTCCCATTTATAGATCCTTCACATTTCTGTTCCAAAATTCATTTTTTGACGTTTTATCAAAAAATAACCATCTAGATGACCTGCCAACATAGAACGTATGATTTAGAAGTGATGATTCAGGAGCTGATGTGAATCAAAAGTCGACGACTCTACGCATTGCAGTTCGCATCCTTGGGGTTCTCGCAGCAATGCCCATGATTGGGACTGCGGGATTTGTCTTCATTGAAGGCTGGCCAGTTTTCGATGCGCTCTACATGTCGATGATCACCCTATCCACCGTTGGCTACGGAGAAATTCATCCTCTCAGCACTGCAGGCCGAACCTTTGTCATGTTTTATCTGACTTTGGGCCTCGGCACGTTTCTATTTTCGCTAGCACAGTTCGGAGAAATGATCGTTCGCGCGGAGTTAAAGGATTGGCTTGGGAGGCGTCGTATGGATTCAAAGTTGAAAACTATGTCGAACCACTTCATTGTCTGCGGAGCAGGGCGCGTCGGTGCTAGCATCTGTCAGTACCTCACGGACCGCAATCTCCCATTCATGATTCTTGAACGCGACGAAAAATTTGTTCCCGAGTTTCAAGCCAAAGGCTGGACCTATCTAGTGGGCGATGCAACCGACGACAAGACGCTGATGATGGCCGGAATTGAACGTGCACGAGGACTGGCTGCAGTGTTGAGCGGCGATGCCGACAACGTTTACGTCGTACTTTCCGCACGCATGATTTCGAAGTCCATTCAAATTATTTCGCGCGCATCGAGCGACAAGGCTGAAAGCAAATTGAAAAAGGCCGGAGCCGACCGTGTCGTCAGTATCTACGCCTCAGGTGCGCATCGCATGGCGCAATTCATGACCAACAACAAAGTCCACGAATTCGTCGAAATCTTTAACGAAAAGGAAAACGCCATCGACCTCGCCGAGATTCAAATCGGTGTATCCAGTCGCTTTGCGGGAAAACGCCTCGATCAAACGGACTTCCGCAAACAAGGGATCATCATTGTGGGATTGAGAAGGCCGCAGCAGGCCATGTTGATTCCGCCGCCACCGACCGAATTGATTTCTGCTGGAGATAGCCTACTTGCCGTTGGCAAGGCCGAAGCAATTTCGGCCCTTTCCAAGACGGCTTGAGATTCTTCGCTTCGCTCTGAATGACGAAGGGATTCTGAGCTTCGCTCTGAATGACTCAAATTGTCATCTCGACCGAAGGGAGAGATCTCAATTTTGATTGAGAGGATCCAATGCCGAAATCGGTGTAAACAATTTATCCGCGATGAGATCAATCAACTGCTTACGATTGAGTGTCGATCCACCTGCGGTGATCGTCGCCGCTCCCGTTTCATTCTGCGTAACTTTAATCTGCACAACTTCAGTGACATTCGGCTGTGTGATGGTTAGCTCCAAAACTTTCTTCGCAGGTTTACCATTTAACGTGATTTCTACAGGCAAAGAAAATTGTACACGCTCACCGATTGCTCGCGCGTAGATCGACTGTTGTGACTTAAGAGTTGCAATGTAGTTTTGCATCTGCGCGACTGCCGTGGGGTCGTTCCACTTTCCTCCGACTTCTTGCAAACGTGCTTCGAGCCATTCAAGCTGCGTGATAACGCCTGTGGTGGTGTAGCTGCTTGCAAAGATGTCGAGGACTTCGAGATCGCTGCCTGCTTCGGCCATAAACTTCAGCAAATTCACTTCGCCCGAAAGGCGATCCGTTGCCGTATGCAAGAACCATCCCTTTGATGATCCCTCAGGATAGCGAATCTGACCATCGCGCGAATAAATGGTGCCTTCAAAAAATTCAGCGGCACCGGCTGCCTTCAAACCACCGGGCAAAAGGATTTTGAACAATCCACCCCAAAAGACCGAGAAATCCCCGTTGCGGCCCGGTCCGTTGTGACTGAAGTTATAACGAACACGATTGCGAAAGCGGATTTCATTACCCGTACGCGCAAATTCTATGTATGCATCATACAATCCCGGAAGATCATGCAAGGCTCCGCGCATGACAGGCGTCTTGCCGACGATTTCACGAATCTGATCGTTGGAAAACTTTGCGTTGAAGATACCTTCACCGGGTTTGCCATCAAAATCGCTTATCAAGACTTCTTCTAGAATTTTCTGAGCACGAGTCATTACTTCCGTTCCACCTGGGCGCAAAGAAATGAGATTCAAAAATGCATCGGATCGAACACGCTGCTCTTCAGTCTCTGGTGCCCAAGATTCCTTTTGCCGTTCGAGCAATTTGCCTTTGTCAGAATCGGCAATGGCGTCGCGAACATCGGCGGGAAACTCCTCGCCTGCTTCTTCATTTTGTAAACCACGTTTCTTGGAGAATAGCTCTGACGCCTTCAAGGTTCGGCGAATGAGTGTAATTTGGTGTTCGAGCGAAAGAAGTTCTTTGTTGATACGAGCTTGGTTCGCACCGGGCTGACGCGATTCGAGCTCAAGATTTTGGCGGGCCGCGCGTTCGAAAGCTTCAAAATAGATGCGTTCGGTTGCGGGAGCCAAAATACCTAATTCTTCACCTTGTGCGTCCAAACCTGAACACTGGTAAACATTCGCAAAGCCCGGCACAGAAACAAATGAACTCGCTAGCAAGCATGCCGACGTTTGAACCAGGTTTCGCACAAAATTCTCCCGACTTTTGAGAAATTGCTGACACATTGGACCGAAATGTATTTGAGCTAGGCAGCAAGCACGACAATGCCTATAATAATGACAGTATTGTCCCATAAAGTTGCAGGAGTTGAAACCCATGGCACGTCTGTGGCTATCGTTTTTATTGTCGTCGTTGATCGTTTCATCAGCTTGCAAGACTCGTGAAGTAGACAGTGAGCTGTCAGAGAGAAAAAAGGCGCCCGCAACAAAAGCTACGGAGCCTAGGCTATGTGCTGCGATCAGAGGAAACGGTGACTACATCCTTTCGCACTTCGGCGCACTTGCCGCGATCACGGAAAAGTATGGGATGATGACCAGCATGGCAGGAGGAAGTTCTGCCAGCATTACCATGTTCATGTACGAGTCAATGATGATGAACCCTGTGATAAAATCTGCTCCCACTGCGGAAAAATCTGCTCGCATGGCACTTTTGTTGAAATCTGTCATGGGTTACTATGATACCGTCAAGGAAAGTGAAGAGGTCCAAGCCATTACGCTGCTTAGTTCAGTGGTACGCGAAAGTACGGAAAAGGGATTCCTCGACGTTACCAAACCTGCGACGGCCGAAGCCGCAGCAGGACTGAACAAGTTACTTTCCAACCCGCAAATCGTTTCGCTGGTAAATCCCGAAGTGCTTGCCACTTTGCGCAATGACAAAAAAGCCAATAACGCTGAATGGCTCAACCAAGTGAATCAAATTCAAATTGCCCTGAGCATGATAGGAAGCTTTTCCGCCAAAGATCAGACGGTATTCTTTCGCGACGGCATCATCAGCTTCGAAGGACTAGCTAACGCAATGGGGCGCATCGGAGATTTTTATGCGGGGCGTTCTGCCGTCAAACTCGACGAATTTGTCGAAGGCTGTGCCAAACCAAACGTCGGCATGCCATGGCAAGACGTCAACGAGGGTTGCCGCAATGATTTTGCCGAATTGGCTCGTCAATATCGTTTGAGTGTGAGCCAAAAGGTCGCTGGTCAAAAGCCGCGTGTCCTTGAGCCCATCAGTCAATCCGTGAACACAATCGTTTCTACTTCGGCCATCGTGAACCCCGCGACGGTAAATGCTTACAACAAGGCCAAAGCAGAATTTGACGCTGGCAGATTCACGAAATTCAATGTTGATTTTCGCGACGTTCGCTTCGGATACTGGATGCCGGAGAAACTTGCGATCAGCATTACTAATGGTATCGACAGCCGACGTCCTAAAGATGCGAAGGACGAGAAGTTCAAGCACCTAGGTGCTAATGCGACGTGGATGGACGTTTTGAAAGCCTCTCCCGCAGAGCCAGGGATTTCGTCTGGCGTCGCATTGAAAGATGGTTCCGTTTCTCTCGGTGGCTGGTCAGATCTCGCCCCCGTGCAAGTGCTCCGTCACAGCGATACCTGCGACAAGATCATCTACATCACCCGTCGTGGTGAAGAATCGAAATTCATCGCTCCCGCCGCCCCCATCAAGACCGGCAAAGAAGAGGGCATCACGGTTCAGTTAAACATGAAGGAAGATGGTCGTAAAAGGCTTTACGATACGACAAATAAGACAACAGGCTTTGGTGCCGCCATCGCCAACGCTGACGCCGTTTGGTGCACCGATTGGAATGGTTTCGACAGCAAAGATGGCGAAGGAATTTATCCTGCGATGTACCGCGAAGCATACACCGCCGAGCTATACAGCAAGGATCCGTTTTTTACCGATCGCTATGATCGCGTGACGACTAGTAAGATTGCGGGCTGCTCGAACTAAGCAGCCCTAGGTGGGCAAAGCGAGTAGCGAGGCGACGAAGATAACGCAGATATCATTCCACACAAAAATTAAGAAGGCGTAAAACGAACGAGATCAAGGCAGCGAGGAGCCGAGCCTCGGAGTTGAGTTCATGCTCAATGAGAAGCGAGGCGACGAAGATAACGCAGATATCGTTCCACACAAAAATTAGGAAGGCGTAAAACGAACGAGATCAAGGCAGCGAGGAGCCGAGCCTCGGAGTTGAGTTCATGCTCAATGAGAAGCGAGGCGACGAAGATAACGCAGATATCGCTCGTTTTACGCCTTCTTTAGCTGGATGCAGAAGAATAGCGTCTTACGCAATACCTCCACCAAACCTTCGTCCACCAAATCACCAACGTCGCCAAAACCCCACCCGCAAGCAAATGCAAGAAACCCGCTTTTCCCAAGGCAATGCGCGCAGGCACCGAAACGATGAAGGCCATCGGCAAAACCGTGTGCAAGATGATGCGAGCTGGCGAGGAGAACAATGAATCAGGTCGCGTCGCAAGACGGTAAAGTTGATACCAGAGCTGAAGCACTGCATCAGCACGCGTGATGATCATGGACAGTGATGAGAATGTAAATCTGACACCGTACATAATGATCACGCCAAAAATTCCCGCCAAAAGTCCTGCGAGCAGCTGGTACCACGTCATCGGTTCTTCTAGCTGGCCGATGGCGTAATACATGTACGCACAGATCACCGTCATGTTCACAAAGTACGGCGTACTGATGCGATGAAAGCTCAACAGAAATTGTGCATTGATCGGCTTAGCAAAGAGAAGATCCAATTCGCCCTTGTTCACTTTTTCGCTGAAGGTGTCGAGGTTGTCATGAAAAAGAACCATGTACCAACAATCGACAAGGAATAAGAAACTCATGAAGACGCGCATCTGCGGCAAGGTCCAATCCGCTACGAGTCCCGTGTGACTGAACAAAACCTCGTACAAACTGAGCTGCGCAAAGTACCACACCACATCAGCTAGCATTTTGCCGATGATGTTGGCGCGGTATTCAAGTTCGGCAATGAAGCTAGTTCGCGCCAACGCAAACCAAATACCCAAATGCCGCGCAAGTGTAGAGATCATGCTCCCACCCCCGAGTAGCGTTTCATGCCGCCACGCCAAAGCAGCGATGCGATGCCACCCATCACGGCAGTACCAATCACTAGCCCACCAAATCCTCGCGCGACCACGTCAAACGAAATGCGTCCCGTCAGATATCCAACAGGTAAGAATATACCGCTGGCAAAAGGCAAAGCCGTGGCAATGCGTTCCCAATAGTCAGGCAACAGATCGAGGGGAAACGACTCACCGGTAAACATCCACAGAGCGATGTTCTTACCAACAATGATCGAGTGGATCCGCGTAAAGTAAAACGCAAGACACGAAATCGCGAAAGCAAAGGTAAAGGCAAAGACCATATACCCCACGCCCAGCAACATCGCCACGAGCAGCCGATGCCACGGAATCACCATGTCAAAAAACATACTCACTACAGAGGGCGTCGCAAAAGAAAAAGCCAGCGTAGTCGTCTTGTGACCCAAAAACTGAAAAAGATGGCTTGTGTAATAACTTACTGGTCGCGTCAGGATGGTGTTGATCGCTCCGCTCTGGATTTCGTTCGACATACGAAAGTCATACATCCACGTGCCCATCTGTCGACTGAAAAACGCCGCCCATAGCGCGTAAAGCAAATACATGGACGCATCAAAACCGCCGAGCTTACCGTCGGGAAATGACTGTACGATCACGAACCAAATCGCCATGTCCATGGCTGCACCGATGATGGGTTGCAGCGAAACGTCCATGATGAAATTAACGCGGTACTCTAGTTGTTCACGGATGGCGAGCCCCGCGAAAGCGAGACTCCTTCTCCAAAAACTTATGAATGACATCTTCAAAATCCGATTGTTCGATAGAAACGTCTGTTACCTGCACTTGCTGCAGTGCCGATGACAGAAACGGTCCGATTTCTGCTTGTTCAAATTCACCTGAAAACGTTTCGTCGCCCTTCTTGATCGACCATTTGTTTGCAAGAACCAAGTCCTGCGATGGCGGGTTAACGATGCGAAACGAAAGCTTCTGATGATTGGAAGACTTCTGTTTGAATTCATCCACGGTTCCGTCGTACACGATGGCACCGTGACTCATAAGCATCAACCTCGTCGCCATACCCGCGATATCATCCATGTAGTGACTCGTCAGGATGATCGTTGGGTTTTCGCGCTGCACGTATCCGTTCAAAAACTTTCTAATGCTTGCCTGCGCCACGATGTCGAGACCGATGGTCGGTTCATCCAAGAAGATCACTTCGGGTCGATGCAGCAACGCACCGAGAAATTCCATCTTCATGCGCTCGCCCAAAGACAATCGGCGCAACTGCGTGCGCAACTGGTCGCCAACCTGCAACACTTCCGTGAGTTCGTCGATGCGTTGCTTCAAAACATTTTTCGGAATTTCATAGATCTTGCCGAGCAAAGAAAAACTGTCGATGGGCGGAATATCCCACCAGAGTTGTGCCTTTTGCCCGAGCAAAACACTAATCCGACGCAGCATGCGGTAGTCGCGCTGCCAAGGTTGATACCCCAGCACGGTTGCCGTACCTTCCGAAGGATGAATCAATCCCGAAAGAATTTTGATGAGCGTCGTCTTACCGGCGCCATTTGCACCAACAAGTCCGATTACTTCGCCGCGACGTACGGTAATGTCCACGGGACGCAAAGCATTCTTGGTTACGTGCCGACGCTTCAGCAGTCCTCTGAAAGAGTTCCACAGACCCTCTTCTTTAAGATAAGAATCGTAGCTGCGCGTCAGAGCTTCTGTTTTGATGACTATGTCGCTCATGGGATACGACTTTTCATAAATTTCTCGGTGATATCCATTACGTCTTCAGCACCCTTGGCATCGTCCTCAGTCAGATACAAGTATGGCAATCCATAAGCCATGATCGCTTGATCGGTGATGTGTTTACCATTTTCTTCTTTCGTCAACGATGATGCGCCCGTCTTCCATTCATCACGCACGTTGTCGGGATGCATCAAGCCAAATTGATGTCCAACTTCGTGCAACGCCGTATGTAACCAAGAAGCGGACATTTTAAAGCGGACATCGCCTTTGACGAAGTTTTTGTCTGCTGAAACTCGGTCAATAACCTCATCCAGATTAGTCTTCTTTTCGTCAAGCAGCTTACTCGCCTCTAAAAGTTTTACGAGCTTCGTCATAACTTCGATTGAATCTTCATTTTTGGCGAGGTTCAATGCAGCAATCAAATTTTTCTTGTCCGCGTCTGCGATTTTTCCACTGTTTTTTACAGTGTCGCGAAACGATACCCAATCCACTCCACGATTGAATACACTTGATGCAGGACTGATTATCTCAACGCCAACCCATTTTTCCGGAGCATTGCTAAGAGTCGAATAGCTGATGGCGGCTGCTCCGCCTTGCCCCATCACGACAGCGGAGCTACATGACACGCTTTCAGCAAGTCGCTCACAATCGGCACGTGGATATCGCAGTGCGGCTCGCACTCCCGAAACCGTTTTGTCTTCTTCAGCCGCTAGGCCAAGCACGACATCATATTGAAGCCCCGCAGCGAGGCAATCGTCTCTTTTGTCGAATTTCATTCGCCAGTAGACTTCGGTGCGACCTGCTGCATACAACCAGTAAAAGTACGACGCTTTGGCTTCGACCATCAAATCCGCGCGATCAAAATTCTCGCCCATTGATTCAACGCAAATCGTCAAGTATTCGTCGCCCGACTTGATAATTTTTGCTTCACGAGCCATGAAAATACCAAGAGGTGTGCCGCCAAGTGCGTCGCTATCGATGTAAGCGTACTTCAAGTCTGAGGTGCCTCGTTTCTTGACCGTGGCACACGAGGGCAGAAACGTCGGCGCAATGCCCAGCGCCGCGAACGCCAGTATTGAATAGCCCAAGATGTAATTTTTCATACGCGTGCGCCCCTGATTTTTTTAAATTGAATCACCACCAGCAGTGCAGATCCCAAGATCAGCACAGACCCAATGGTCATTTTTAGGGTGATTGGTTCGTGTAAGAATACCATTCCCAGCAGCGCAGCACAAACCGGCTCAAACGTTGATATGACCGATATCTTCGCCAAACCCAGCCGTGGCGTTGCGTAATTTACTAGCCCGATGGGCATCATCGTCGCCATTACTGAAATGACTAACATAAAGGCCCACGCCTCATGACTAATCGTCATTACCAGCCCAACAGGATTCGACAGCGTCCAAAATGGAATTCCAGCCCCGAAACAAACCGCCAACGTCGTCACCGCAACGTCGTCCGGCTTAGCGTACAGCTTTACGCCCAACAAAAATAGGGAATACACGAAGGCGGTGCCCAAACCAAAAAGGACTCCAACAAAATCGGCATCGCCACCAACTTGGTCCGCCCCCACGAAAATGCAGCCGGTGATCGCAATGACGACCCGCAACAGCTCAATCGGCAGCGGCCACCGACGCGCGTGCAAACATTCCCACAGCAGCGACAAAGCCGGGTAAACGTACAGTAACAAAGCCGCCCGTCCCGGCCCGATGCGCGAAATGGACTCAAAATAAAGAGCCGCTTGGCCAGCGAAACCGCACATACCCAAAATCGCCATGACGACAAAATTGCGCGTGTTAATCTTTCGGCCAAAGCTCAGCGCAAAAGCAGCAAAGAAGATGACGCTGAGAAAAAATCTCAACGACAACATGTCCGAAATGCCCAAACCGAAGCGATCGATGAACTTGGATAGAACCGCGATCATACCGTACAAGCAGGCCGCGACGATGGCCGCGACATAAGGAAGGGACTGCACCATTTAAACCAACTCAAAAAAAAGAGGCGCGCGCCGAAGCACGCGCCTACATTTGCGAATGCTTCTTAGTACTCTAACAAATTAACCATGAACTTTTCGCGACCCTCGCGGCTGCACGCACCCACGACCACTTTGTGGTTATAGCGTTCTTTGTATTTAATAACGACTGCATCTAGATTCGCCGAGCATTCATCAAACGTCTTATAATCTCCTTCCGCTTTGACGATGCTGTAATCGGAGTCACGACTGACTTGGGCAACGAGTTCGACGCCGTTGATACCTGTATTTTGGCAGTACACAACCAAGTGTTTGTTGTCGTGCGCCGTCAATGCGGCTTGAACTGCTTCGACTTTTGCCAAGCAATTTTCTGCAACATCGTGCTTGGCAATAACCATCTCATCAAAGACCAATGCGTCGGAGCCGTAATAGCGGATATGCATTTCGGAATTGATTCCGCTCGACGAAGGCGCAAGTTGTGCCAAATCTGCATTAAACGTTTGCAATCGCAAGCTGATGGCGCTGGTAAACGTTTCGCGCGAGTAACCCAAGATGGTACCCAGAGTTGACAGCGTCGTAACGTACGGGCGAATTGCTGATTCGCCAATCGCTTTGATAATCAAACGGTGATCACCAAACGAGCCCCACGTTTCACAGTAGCTTACAAACGGAACTAGCTGCGTGCGTTCTTGAAAATAAGGCAGCTCGCGTGCCAAATCTGCTTCGCATGTTTCGCGCGTTTTGTAGGTTGCCGCATGGCTAAGAGCTGTTGCAGGATTGTCGGTACTGACGATGCTCAACGCTTTTTCCGCTTGATAACTGATTTCGATGTCTTTTTTGCCACGACCTTCCCAGTTGTCCACGCAGCGAGTGCTTACATCGCTAACTCCAGCTTGCGCGGAGAATGATTGACCGATTTGGTAGGCGGCTTCTTCGCAGCTCGCCCCTTGAGCTAAATGGTAGCCGCGCAAAATGTGACGAAATGAACCGGCGTTCGCCTGTGCCGACAAAATACCGAATGCAAAAACTAATACGGAGACTTTCATGGGTCTTCTCCCCTTTGGTGCTCATGTTCACTTGAGAAATCAGATAATTACCCACACCTAACCATGTCGCTCGACCGTAGGCAACCGAAATCGTTCAGGGAATTGTTGATTTGTAGGGCATTTGCGGCTAGAAGGGCGGACTCTGCTCTCCGCAAGGAAACAGGAATGAATTTTCTCTTACAAAGGAGTTCACTGTGTCTACGATTGTTGTCGCGAATATGTACCGCCTTATGGATCTTACAAACCTCGAAGATCTCAAGGAAAAACACGAAATCAAATGCCAAGAACTCAAGCTGCGCGGCTCCGTACTGCTCGCAACCGAAGGCTTCAATGCTAGTTTGGCAGGCACCGCGGAAGCGATCCAAGCCTACGAAGACTTTTTGCATGAAGATCCACGTTTTGCCGAAGTTGTGGTCAAAAAATCCTTCGGCACGACCATTCCCTTCGCCAAGATGGTGGTTCGCATCAAAAAACATGTCCTCGCATGGGATTTGGATTTTGAACTTTCTTCCGACGACTACAACAAGACCAAGCGACTCTCTCCCGCACAGTGGCGCAAAATGATGGAACGCATCGGTGATGACGTTATCTTGCTAGACACACGTAACGATTATGAGTTCGCCTACGGAACCTTCGAAGGTGCGGAACAATTGAATCTCAATACCTTCAAAGATTTCCCCAAAAAGTTCATGGAAAAGTACGGCGATAAAAAAGACAAAACATTTTTGACGTTTTGCACCGGCGGAATCCGCTGCGAAAAAGTCACTGCATTTGCCGACCGCATGGGTTTTGACAAAGTGTACCAACTAGAAGGCGGCATCATCAGCTACTTTGACGAACTCGCTGGCGAAAAATGGAAAGGTAGCTGCTACGTTTTCGATTACCGCTGGGCCATCGGGCCGGACAAGAACGAAACCGGTGAAGGCCACTACCTTGAAGACGGTTTCAAAGGAACTGTGCATGTGATTCCCGAAAAAGCCATTCAGGAAAATGCCGAGAAATCTTGGCCGTAATCTCTTGTCGCTACCATCATCGATTACGCCATAACACGTAGATCGATGATGGCTCAGTAGAAGTCCGAATCGATTAATTCATCAGGCGGATTTTGGTTTTTTTACCAAAACACTTCGTAACCACTGGCAAAATGGCCATTTTGCAAAAATATAAAACATCTAAATTTTTCAGCTCGTCAGTCGATACAATCTATAGGGATTTTGTGTCAAAACAGGGGATCGTACGTACACCAAGATGTCATATCAGCTCGCATTCGCGTCCTTTCTCTTAGCCGCTTGCCAAGAACTTGCAAATCTGCCGTCGCAAGCATCAGAAACAGATCCGGCCGCACAGTCTTCAACGGCACCGACATCCAACGCAGACACCGACGTCACCAAGGATTCTGGCAACGAGCCAAAAGTCGAAACGTCGTCGATGCCGGACATGCCTGATATTCCAGGAATGGCTATTCCCTCCACCGGAACGCCGACAGGAGACCTCGTCGCAAACGGAGGACACACACAAACAGGCACAGGTACAAGCAGTGGCAGTGGCTCCGGCACCGGCAGTGGTTCGATAGATTCTGGGCTGGGCGAGCCCGCAACCTTGTCTAGTCCAAGTGTGTTGACGACGAGCCCCAACGATGACGCCACCGTAAACATCCAGTTCACACTCAGCCGCGAAAGCGGTGTCACGTTGTACAGCAACAATTCTTGCTCGGGCTCGACGCTAGGAAGTGCAACCAAGCCGTCTGGCACCGTCACCATGACCACAACAAACGTACCTACAAACGCAACTACAACCATCTATGCAAAGCCCGATGGCTCGGCGACGTGTACACAAGTCGGTACATACACACATGACAACATCGATCCAACCATCTCCAGCCACAGCATCACGACTTCAAGCCCCGGCTCAACATTGACGCCTACAGCAACTTTCACACTTAGCGAAACAGCAGTCATCACGCTTTACACAAATAACTCCTGCACCACCGCCATTTCTAGCGCAACGCAGAAGCCATCAGGCGTACAGACACAAGACTCAAACGCCATCAGCGCAAACTCTACCGTCCAATTTTTCATGCAGGCTGTGGATCTCGCAGGCGATGCCTCGCTTTGCATGACTCTCGGCTCTTACACCCATGACAATCAATTGCCATCAATCACAAGTGCCACGATCACGACAACAAGTCCCTCGGCATCCGATTTGACGCCAGACGTGTCGTTTTCTTTGAACAAGGCCGCCACCGTCAGTCTTTACAGCGATTCATCTTGTTCAACGTCAATCTCGAGCTCTATCAGTAAGTCGTCAGGTTCCAACACATTGACTACCGACTCGCTGACTGCGAATGCTACCGTCACCATTTACGGTCGTGCCGTTGACAGCCAATCAAATCAGTCTAGCTGCGTGTCGTTTGGTACATACGTGCATGACAACCACAGTCCATCTCTCAGCAGCGTCAGCGTTTCAACTTCAAGCCCCGGCACTTCGCAAACACCAACAGCGGCATTTACGCTGAGTGAAAACGCCACGGTCACACTCTATAGCGACAGTGGATGCACATCGTCCATTTCAAGTGCGACATCCAAAAACAGCGGCAGTCAGACCTTGAATACCAACTCCATCACCGCAAACTCTACCGTGACCATTTTTGCAAAAGCGGTCGATGCGGCGAGCAATGCATCATCATGTACATCCATCGGTTCATATACCCACGACGGAACAGCCCCATCACTCAGCAGCGTCAGCGTCACCACATCCAGTCCGGGTACCTCACTAACTGCCGACGTACAATTCACCATTAGCGAAACTTCTTCGGTGACTCTGTATAGCAATGATAGTTGCTCATCCGCCATTTCTAGTGCCGCATCCAAAACGGGCGCGGCCCAAACTATGACAACCAACAATCTCACCGCAAACACGGCTACGACCATTTATGCAAAGGCCGTCGATGCCGCAACGAACGCATCGTCATGCACTTCGATTGGCAGCTATACGCCGGATACAACCGCTCCGACCGCGGGTTCCGCCGTTGAATTCAGCAACGTCACTTCATCAAGCGTCACCGTAAAATGGGGCGTTGCCAGTGACTCCGTCACGGCAGCATCGGGTTTGAGTTACAAACTTGTTGTCGCAGCAACAACAGGCGCCATCGATGACGCAAGTGAAATCAATTCTGCAAGTGGAGCCAGCGTTATTGTTGACTGGACAGTGGGCAGCTCTCTCACATGGTCTGCCAATAAGACGTCTGCAAACGCATCAAGTATGACCATGTACACAGCGTACTACTTTGCCGTTGCTGTCAAAGATGCAGCGGGCAGAATTTCCGTTTACTCTCCACAAGGCGTCACCACATCTTGCGGCTGTTCAGCGGGCCAATACGCCAGTGGTGGCAGTTGCGTCACCGCCGAAACAGGCTACTATGCGGCGAGTTGTGAACGCACAGCTTGCTCCAACAAGCCAACGAACTCTGGCTACCTTGGTACGGGATACAGCACAAATACCTGCGAATGGGCTTGCAGTAACGGATATGTTGCCAATTCCACGTATACTTCGTGCAACACTAACAACGGATATGTGCCGCTATCATGCGGGTCCAATCAATTGGTAACCGGATTTTCCGGACGAGCAGCAGGATGGATCGACAAAATTGGAGTGCGATGTCGAAACTTCGCGGATGGCGCACTCATAGGCTCAACAATCGTTGGGACAGAATTTGGTGGCGAAGGCGGCGTCTCATTTATCAGCGATTGTCCGAACGGGTCTGCCGTCTCCGAAGTCGACTATTACAACCATGTCGGAAACGGCAACAACGTCGCAGGACGATTTCGCTACCGTTGTAAAGATCTCGGCTCTGGAACCACTTCTGCTTGGATACCGACATCGGATACTGGTTGAGCAATTTCTGACGTCAGCGGAACCTTATACTTTGGTGCAAGCGGTAGCAGCGGGCAAGGATCAGTGGCTTGTTCAACGCCTTACTACATGAATTGGCAGACCATCTCCAGCGCTGGCGAGTATGCGGGGACGTTTTCCGGCAGCGCCGGATGCCGAAGTATTGCCTCCACAACAAATATTGTTGCGCAATGGCAACTTGACAACAACACGACTGACTCTTCTCCGAGCGGCACCAACCACGGCACACTGTCTGGTGGAGCGACATACTCAAATTCCATCAAGAAATATGGCACACACGCTTTGGAATTTGACGGCACCGACGACCATTTCGACGCCGGCAGTTCTTTACTGAACAGCCTCTCGGCCTTCTCCGTGGTCGGCTGGGTGTATGTTGATGATCGTCCAGGTTCGGGTCAAGTTTCATTCTGGGGTCAGAACGACTTGATGGAAATGGGATTCAACAATTCGGGGTTGTCTCGCGACGTTTGCGTCTGGGTTAACGGTGGTAGTGAACAATGCAGCAGCTCCGAACTCGCACTGGACACTTGGTACCAAATCGTCATTACGATGAGCCAGACAAACGGTACCCGGCTTTATGTAAACGGTACTCAGGTTGCAAACACTAGCATTAGCACAGTGGGCAGAACGTCCGGATATACATTCAAGATCGGTGCAGGTGTGTGGGGGGGGGGCATCAGGAGCCAATCTCGACGGCTTCGTTGACGATGTGATGATTTACAGTCGCGAACTCTCTTCGACAGAAGTCGCTCAACTGTATGGCAACTAAGGTTGCTCTCGTGCAGTGAGCAAGTCGCTGCACGCAACTTTCACACACCTTTCGAAGAGACTATCATTTTTGGTGATTAACGGTAGCGTGACGCTGCCCTAATCCGTCAAGCACTCCGGCCCGACGATGTACTTACCATCCAACCAATCTCGAACATCTTGCGCAAAACGACTCTGATCTAATGCAGAGCGAATTTCCGCCACGACGTCGCTGGCGAGCTTATCCCGTCCATCTTTGAGAAACGACTGCGTGTGTTTCTGCATCAACGATGCAAACTGATCTCCCGCCAAATCTTTGGCAGCACTGGCCAACGCTGCTTCAGGGTTCATGTTCTTTCGCAAAACGTTGGTCGAAGATACAAACAGAATCTCGGACAGGTTGGGCTGATTCATCAGATTGAGTGCCCACCCGCTACTACTATTCAAAGTCGATGGACTTCTGCCTGCCAGTGGCTTGAGCTTGAGGAATTTGCAGTTTTTCGGTCCATCATTGGCAAAGCAGTTATCCCAGATAAAGGGTTTGCGACGTATGATCTTTGCAACCTCGTCCAGTTCAGAACCGCTTATGGCATCGGGTATGACTTTACTGCCCGTCCACAAAATTTGAATCGATGACGAAAGTGTGCCGATCTTTTGCAGATAGTTTTCTGGTCTTGCTCCAAAAACTTTGTCCAATATTGGGTCAGGAGAATAGTACGTCGGGCAAAAAAGGATCGTGCGATCCGTTAATGTTTGCACGAACTCGACGATTTCAATTTGTTGTTCTGCGAGATCAGGACTGCCCCGCATGTCGTCAAAGAAGAGGCCCAAATACTGGATGTCCAGATCGACCAAGGACTTCACTTTGTCACGCAGAATTTGTTTGTGTGATTCATTCCAGTGCGCATGCAATTCGAAGGGACTCAGCCCTACGCCAAACGCAACTTTCGCACCGCGGCACGTTGCACTCAGACTCTTGATCGCGTTCCACGTTGCAGATGGATGCTGTTCGGTCCAGCTTTTGCGAAGATACGGATCACGCTTGGGGGCATAGATGTAAAAATCCCCACCGTACTTCGGCAGGTTTTTGCAGAAGTTGGTGCGGCTTTGCCACGACCATTCAGGACCGAAGAATCCTTCAATGACGCCAACACCAACCAAAGAATCCCCCGAATCTAATTACTGTGAAGAAACCATAGCACGCAAGGCCAGTTGCCCGCCGATTTGCGGCGCCACTTTCGCCAAAGGCCCCAACTTGCGAACCGGCGCGGCACTCCACGCGATATCCATGCCGGTACGTTCTACTAACAAGCCGAGTGAATAAGCGTTAAACAAAGTCTTGTGATGCAAGTCGGCGGCACCTGACCACGTTTTAGGCCGGAGCCAACGTTCCCAACTACTGATGTTAGGCGTGGTGATCATCAATGAGCCTTGCGCAGAAAGCAAAGGCTTTGCCCATTGGAAAAAGAGGGCGGGCGCCAGCAAATGCTCAATCAAATCGAAGGCACAAATCAGGTCGAACGATTTCGCCCCAAACTTTGCGCCAATATCTGCAAAAACTTTTGTGTCATCCAAATTTCCTTGGACGATGTCGATCCCGCTCACTTGTCCCGGCACAAGATCTACGCCGAAACAAGTCGTCGCTCCCAATGCCTTTGCCTTTTGCAAGAACGCACCGCCGGCGCAGCCCAGATCAAGCACGCGCTTGCCCTTAAAGTCGCGATAGCCAGAAGCGATGACCCATTCAAGGTGATCGCCATCGGTCGGTCTGTGCAAGTAATCTGTGCCTGTCATCTTTGCTTTGCTTTGCTCAGTTCGATGCGTCTTGTATGACGACTATGTCGTCCAGCTGTATGCCTTCTTGTTCGTACTCACCGTCCGACTTGAATCGGAAACGAATTTGAAACTTCGCCGCACCGGCAACATAAGAATTCAAATCGATCTGTACGTTCTTCCAATCATACGTGTCGGTCAGTCGCTTCACGATGGTCCAAGCGCCATTGTCCTTCTTTACTTCTACGTACACAAAATCGTAGCCTCGCTCCAAATCAGCGGCCGTTTCAAACGAAAGCAAGGGACGTTTTAGACCGCCAAGCATTTCTGGCAACGTCAAAGCACTTTCAAAACTGCGCGGATAAGTTCCGCTAGGGCTCTCAGTGAAAACATCTTGACGACGACCACCGACGTTCAAGGATCCCCAGCCGTTACCCAGTGACAGTCCTTCTCCCGCCTCGGGCGAGAATGCGCCTACCACTTCCACTTGCTGCATGTCGAATCGAACACTTTCGCCTATCGGTGAAAAATTGCCCACATTGTCAACAGCACGAACAGAAAAGAAACCAGACTCGTTAAACTTGAAACCCGATCCTTCAAATCGCATCATCTGGCCACGACCAATGGCACCGACAGTGAGATTCGTGATTGCAACCGGAAGCGCGGTTCGCCAATCATCTTCCGTAACGATCGGATTCGATGATGAACGAACTTCATAAATGCGTGAAAGTCCCACGTCACCATCATCACCTGCAGCTTGCCATTGAACAATCATCGTCTGGCGAGCCGTGGTTTCTACTGACGCATTCTTCACTTCTTCCGGTGCAATGGTGTCGTTTTCGATTGAAGTTGCGACATTGATACGCCCGCCAAATTTTGTAACTGCTCGCAAGGACTCGATGGGATCGATGCTATGAGTGACGCGATCCATCACGGCACGCGGTGACAAATTAGGATAGGCGGCCATAATGAGTGCAAGCGCTCCGGACACCTGAGGAGTGGCCATCGATGTACCACTGAGTTTTTCGAAGCCGCCATTTTTAACTGCCGATAAGATGTCGACACCAGGAGCCGCAACATGCACGGACTGTGCGCCGTAATTTGAAAATTTTGCCAATGCATCGTTGTGGTCTAACGCCGCGACAGACAACATGTTCCAGTTCTTGTAACTGCTAGGATAATGCGGAGAACGATCAGTATTCTCGCCGTCGTTACCTGCTGCAGCTACAAAGATTGAATTCCGCTGACCAGCTTGTATGATCGCTTGGTACAATGCTTCTGAATATCCGCCGCCTCCCCAACTATTGCTTTGAATATGCGCCCCCATCAGCGTCGCATATTCCACCGACTTGATAGCATCGGCTAATGTTCCGCCACCATTGGCTGCCAAAAACTTGATCGGCAAAAGCGAAACCTGCCAATTTATACCGGCCATGCCAAAACCATCGTTACCCGACGCACCGATTACTCCGGCACAGTGGGTGCCGTGACTGTATCCGTTGTCGTCGTTGGCGTTGTTGTCGTTGGCGGCAAAGTCCCAACCTTGGTAGTCATCGACAAAACCGTTGCGATCATCGTCAACGCCATTGGATCGTTTGTCTTTGCCGCTGGCATCGAGACCAGATTCTCCGGGGTTTTGATAAATGTTAGAGGCGAGATCCCCATGGTTGTAAGTAATGCCCGTGTCGATCACTGCGACGACTACGCGTCGGTCTCCCGTCGTCACACTCCATGCTTCGGTCGCGCGAATGTCCGCTCCAGGCTTTCCACCCGTTTGGCCTGTGTTGTGCAAAGCGTATTGTTCGGCGAATCGAGGATCATTGGGGGCAATTGCATCGTCGGACTGCACAGCCCTCACAATAGTATTGGCCTCAACCGAGCGCACATTGCGGTCATTTGCCAATTTTCCCCAATAGTTAAGGTCGCTTGCACTTCGATCATTTGTGCGCAAAACAACCGAAGGACTAGAGGAAAACGTGTGCTCATGTACTAAACGATACTTTTTGGCGAGCTGACTGACGCGCTGAGGATCGCGACTAAACTCAGCATTCAAGTGTACGATTGCAGTGCCTTTGACGCGCTCGCGATCAAAGTTCTTCATTTCACCGGCGATTGCGGCGAAAGACACCAGACTCCCGCCACTGACTACTAGTAGCCACGAACCGACGTTCATCATAACAGCTCCAAATTTTTGGCATTTATGGCTGAATCTTATTAGAAATACCCCTAACGCGCTAGACAAACCATGGGTCGCGCTATCCCTTACCTCCTCACTCCGAGGTAGCGTCAAAAAAGTCAACCTTTGTCCATTGCCAGTTTGACACGTCAGCCGTAGGTTCGCGGCGGTTTTGGAAACTATCCAACAAAAACGTTATGGGGGACTCTATGAAAAACATCATTGCAACTTTGGTACTCTTTAGTTCTACGTCAGCCTTCGCCGCAAATACAACGACCGTACAAGTAACACCCAAAACCACGCACATTGAAGTCACCATGCACTCGGCACGTGAACATAATTGCCCCAACTCGAGAGACGTTCGCGTCAAGACCACAACCATGGGACCAGCACAAAAGGTGGTACTTGAAGAGAATGGCGCAGCAACAATTGCTGTCGATCGCTTAGTTTCGCAGATGTCGAATGAGTGTCAGTCAGAAGCAGAAGAAATCAAAATGAAAGAACGCACCGGACCAACATGCTTGTCTTTTGGCAAATCATGGGCATTTGTTGTGATCAACGTTGCGGAAGGCGCAACGAGCGTTCGCGTCACTGCACCACAAGGTATGGAGATCACATCTACACAATTGCTAACCACGACAAATAACACAGACAACAACGCTGGTGAAATCGATTGCTCGATCCGCCCACCTGCGGTGTTATGCTGCCAAGCACAGATCCCATCGTGCATTTCTTGCCGCCAAAAGTCGCGCGAGAGACAAGCCGCATGGGACAAGGCTTGCGGTAACTGAGACAACTAGAAGCCGCTTCACGCGAGTCTTCGGAGATCGCCCTGCCTAAACGCAGGGCGATTCTATTTTGCACGTTGACTTCCTTTGTTGCGAGTCGCAATCTGATACTTCCATGCTGAGGGAGGAAGCAGATGCTGAAGAAGCTGTACTACGCCGTCATAACCATCGTCACACTCATCCTGACCATTGCCGCCGTGCAGTCCAATGAGTTTTCCGTGACGCGGCATGTCGATATCACGCAGCCCGTCAGTCAAGTTTTTCCGATTGTGAATGACTTCAATCGTTGGAAAGAATGGTCACCATGGGCGCAGATCGACCCCAACATGGAGCTAAAAATTTCCGAACCAAGTTCGGGCCAAGGCGCGACGTACTTTTGGAAGGGCAACTCAGAAGTCGGCGAAGGAAAGATGACGATCTTGAAGTCCAACGAAGGTCAAAACATTGACATCCGCCTAGAATTTATGCGCCCCATGGAAGCTACTAACCTAACCGTTTTTAACTTTGTTCGTGCTGACGCAGGAACCCGGGTGGAGTGGACCATGTCTGGTCAGCAGTCTTATATCCAGAAAATCTTCTGCCTGTTTGTGGACATGGAAAAAATGGTCGGTCAGGATTTTGAAAAGGGTCTGTCAAAAATTAAGGAGATCGCCGACGCCACCGCCGAGACCAAAGCCCAACCGATGACCATCCCCTAATCTCGAAGGATATAATATGCCCAGCTCTTTAGCCGCCCGCTCAGGCGGACAATGTGAAATCTGCAAAAGTGGAGCAAGCGTCGAGTATGCTCTGCTTCCCGCCCGCTCGGACAAAGGCGAATGCCACGCCCATCTTTGCACGTCTTGCGCAGAAAAACTCGCACAGCCCAAACTGAACTCAAACGATTGGCGAGCCGTAGGCGACGTCATGTGGAGCGAACACATGGCCGTGCAGGTGTTGTGTTATCGCATCCTGCGACGTCTCGGTGGCGATTCTTGGGCAGATTCATTAGTTGATCAAATTTATCTGGATGATGAGGTCCGTCAATGGGCCGATTCTGTCACAAATACATCAGCCTCCAGCGAAGATGAATCCATCAAGATCGTGGATAGTAACGGCACCAAACTAGCAAACGGAGATTCCATCACTCTGATCAAAGACCTCGATGTCAAAGGCGGTGGTTTCACCGCTAAACGCGGCACTTTGGTCAAGAACATCGTGCTTACCGACGATCCCAAATACATCGAAGGCAAGATCAACGGCTCGCAGATTGTGATCGTTGCCGCCTACACCAAAAAAGCATAGCAGCAGCGAACGCAAACTGACCAATCTTGGACATTTGCTACGCTTGCAATGCCGCACACCGATGATACCATTTGCCCATCTATCACTGGGAGGTTTTATGGGCTGTACTCGCGCACTTTGCGCAAGCGTAATGCTATCGTTTTCCGCAATCTCATCCACATCATGCAGCATGTTCGCCACGGGCAAAGTCCAAGCTTCGATCATGCGATCAGAAACGGCCACCGTCAGCTTGGCCGCGTTTCCAAAACAAACGGGACTGGTAGCACAAGGCAGCACCTCGCAATCGTTCATTCCCAAATCACTCAAGCTCACCATCTATGGCATCAACTTGTGCAAAGGTGAGAGCAGTTGTGAAAACGTTTACGTATGTGAAGATGGCACAGAAGAAGGATGTGCCGTGGAATTGTCCGAGATCGACGCCTTCGTTGACGCGCTGAATGCCAGCCCAGCAAAACTTACCGCTGGCGAAGAATACGACCATATTGGCGTATCCTTTTGCAAAGGAACCAGCGGCAAGCAGCACATCACCGTCAATGGCACCGTTGATATCGCTGGTACGACCTACGCCACCAACACTGCATCGGGCTTGGTTGCCGGTTCTGATAGCAGCGAAGTCAGCCTCGACATCGACGGCGGCTGCGCCAGCTTCTACCCATTGGAAACTCCCGTCACCGTATCGGAAGACGAAGCCACCGTTATCAAACTTTTCTTTGATACAACAAGCTATGTATATGCAGGCATATCCGGAGGAGCCGCTGCACAATACGATTACATTAGCTCGTCCTGCGCCGGTTCCGCAGACGCGTATGTTTGCGCACCTGTTATCACAGTTGTTCCAACCATTGATAGTGGCACACCGACAACCGAGATCTACGTCATTTCCGACACAAACGAATCCAATGGTGGCTCTGCAACAAGTGCACCGACTTCCTACATGGCACTGTATTTCAACAGTTCCGGCAATCCCATCGGTGGCGTGCAAAACGCTCACCGGATTTCGGGACCAGAAATCAGCTGGGGTACACGCATGGGCTGGGGCCTCGCGCTCTTTCCAAGCGTCGTTAGCGAAGGCATCCTCTCGATTGGCGAGCCAAAAGGCAGCGTAAAACTCGCAAACTGGTTCAAGAACTTTTCTCGCTCTACTCACGCCGGCACATACAGCTATTCGCAGAACGGCAGCGATCTCGAAAGCACGTACAGCGCAGTCAAACTCTAATCGAAGTTCTATTGTTTCATGTGCATAAATATAGGGGGCTAATGCCCCCCTTCATAGAAGCTCAGGGCTGAATAACTTGCGTCGGCGCAAGCCGCCCCAATTCAAGTGCATCGCAGGCGCTGAATACCAGATCAAGCAGCTCGGATTCCATGCGACCCTCTTTCAATATGGGTGCAAGTTCAGAAAGAGGCGTCTCTTTTGCAGCCAATTTTTCTCGCTCGGTGATGTCTGGCTCAAGCAACTTAGGCAGCAGTGTTGAAAGGGTCAAAGGATCGGCGGGAGAGTTAGTTCCAGAAGCCTTTTGCTCGAATGATCCGATGTAAGTCATTTCGTTAGCGAAAAACTTTCGCAGTTGCTCGCTGCGCAACTTGATCAAATCGGACATGTAGATCTTTTCTCTGCCAGTTAATTCCTGCAAATAGCTTTTGCCGGTGGCGAGTTCGTATAGAGTCATACCCAAGCTGAAAATATCGCTACCGGTTCGTGATTCCCCTCCAGGATTGGTAAATCGTTCCAGGCCCATGTATTTGATCGTTCCCGATCCGCTCTTTTCGCCTTGCCTTCTCATGGTATCAAAGTCACCGAGGGCTAAGCTGATCTCTCCGTTCACGTAGCGCTCTACCGTAAACTCACCCGAAAACGGTCGCAGTAGAATATTAGCAGGCTTTATATCGTTGTGGACCAGGCGATGTTTAATGAGAACTTTCTGAATCTCGAGGAGATCACTGGCAAGTTTCTTCAGCGCTCGCAGCTTTATCGCAATCACCGCAGGCGTTTCGTTAATGTCCGTCAACCTAAAACTTGCCGCCACCTGTTCCAAATTGACGCCAGCCATGCGCTCCATTTCTTGGATGATCACTGGCGTTTTGAACAATTCTTCATTGGCTTCAACAAGATTTCCTGAGCGCACAACTTTGCCTACGGCTAGTTGATCTTGCATCAGTTCCGAAATCAGTTGGCGATCAACTTTGAGGCTTTCAAAAGCCTTTTTGTTTTCAAAAATTTTCAAAACTACTTGAGCACCATCCGTAAGTCTTTTAGCGACAACGACGGTACCAAACGAACCTGTGCCCAGGATTTTTTCGACCACATACTTTTGCCCAGATCCATTCTCCGTATATTTCGCGCCAACCAGTACGCGCGCTTCTGCGACGAATGACAGAAGCACAAGGAGGAAAAACAAGGCATGCTTAAGCCATTTTGGTGCCAACATGGTGTTTCCCAATGGGAGTGTTCGGAATGGATTCAATTTGAGTCATACCCAGTTTAGCATGAAAAAAGGGAAGCCAAAGAGCCTCCCTTTTCAATTTTACCTAAAATCGTCGATTCATTTGGCAGGATTTGCAGGTACGGACGGAACGCGGTCAGGCAAGAGGAACGGATTCAATGAGTTTTGTATGTCATGGATACGTTCCTGCGTTTGCTCAACCTTTGCTGCAATATCATCGTCAATCTTCACAAGCAGCTGGGCCACTGCCGTGTGAGCGACGCCCCACGGTTTGACAGCCAACTGATTAGTGCGCAAGTGATCAATCAGTTGACCTACATTTTCACCAGTAAAGGAAACTTCGGCACGAGTACCGATGAATTCATCACTAGCAATCGTCCCCACCGGTTCGGTCATCATCGCAACGGTGGTGGCTGGCTCGACAACACGGATAATGAGGTAATTGAGAGCTGTGAGCGAACGCGGCGTAACTTTTCCAGAAAGGATCACGTGTGCGCTGATGGCTCTCTCCTCGATGGTTTGGATTTCGCGACGCAATCGGCTTTCGTCCTGCATGGTGCGGCGGATTTGCACTTGGAGTCGATGAACCAGCAACTGCAGTTCTCGCGCTCGCTGCCATTCGCCTGCTGCTTGTGCCGTCGTCAGTTCTGCTTGTGCATACAGCAATCGAGCTTGGGCTAAGTTGTATTCGTACTGTCCGGCTGCACGGATCAATTCTGAGTAAGATCTTACGTTTTCAGCTTGGCTGCTGATGCTACTGGTTTGCGCTAGTGCCTGTTGGAAATTGGAAACAATGACACCTGAGATTATGAGGACTTTGAGTATGGTTTTCATTTGATACCTCGTTCGATGGTTGTTTTCTGCGGAACACTTTTTCGGATGCAGAACTTGTAGCGCAAACATAAATATTTATGTAATTTATAGTTTTTATATTTAGTATTCATGATAGTGATATATAGGAACGCAATTCTGATGCCCGCGCAGCTCAAAAATATCGACCTCAATCTCTTAGTAAGCTTGCGCACACTGCTAGCCCACAAGAACGTTTCTGCTGCGGCCAAAGAACTCGGTCTCACCCAGCCCGCACTCAGCAACTCTTTGTCTCGCCTGCGCCACCTTTTGAATGACGAGATCCTTGTGCGCGGTCCCAAATCCATGATCCTGACCGACCGCGCCCTCAGACTTGAACAACCCATTTGCGACGCCCTTCGCATGATTGAAGCCGCCTTGGCCACCCCGAAACCGTTCGATCCACAGACATCGACACGCAGATTCACGATGGCTGTCACAGATTTTGCGCAGCTGACCCTAGTGCCAAAGATCATCGCCCACTTGTCTAGGATTGCACCACTCTGCCAGTTCGGCATCCGCACGATTCCGACCTACACGCCGGTGGATGAACTCGCGACCGGAGTCTTTGACGCATGCATCGTGTACCGCGTCGAAGAGCATGCGAGTCTCAAAAAGCAGCTAATCGCCAAAGACCGCTTTGTTTGCATCTTGCGCAAGGGTCATCCCGCGCTGAAACAGAAACTCACTCTCAAAAGATTCGCAGAACTGAAGCATGCATTAGTATCCCCCATCGTCGAGCACGAAGACGACGAATTCGACGGTATCGTTGATCGTGCGCTCGCCGAGCACAAACTCAAGCGGCAGGTGGCGTTTTCAATTCCGCATTTTTTTATGGCGCCGTTTGTGGTGTCCGAGTCGGATTTAGTTATGACCATCGCCGAAGGAATCGCAAAATCCCTAGACGGCGCTTGCAACGTCGAAGTCGTGGAAGCACCACTCAAACTTCCAGACTTTGAAGCCAATCTGATTTGGCATCAGCGCAACGATAATGACCCCGCCATTGTCTGGCTTAGGAAGGCCATCAGGGACGCTACTGTTTCACATAGATAGGATGGTAAGTTGAAAGAAGGAACAAGTGCGATTTTCAATCCTTAGCGGCGCACTTCGCACAGACGCAGGCTTTATTCTTCGCTTCTGCTGGAATCATTTTGAGCACATCATCGGAGATCGCGACACCCATACACCAACACGATTCGGGTGTGCCTGCGACCATTCCGCAAGCATTGCCCTCTCCGCAGAGAGGGCACACACTAGGCGAAACTGAATTGGTCGCAACCGGCTTCATAGATTCCGCAATCAATCAGTTGGATGCAACGCGGCGCACATATTCGGTCAAAAAGTCCGCGACCAACGCGTCAAACTGATCCGGGGTAACTTGGTTACCAAAATTTCGCACGTATCGATTGTACAGCCATCCCGCTCCCGCTGTGGAGCGGCTGATGGACGCGTAATTACCCGCGTCATAACTGGAAATTTCCAAACGTTCGACGGAAGTAGAAATTCCCAGAACAAAACTGCCGTTCAACAGTTTGATCGCGAATGCTCCGGGACGATCGATCATCAATGCAATCACACGAAATTGTCCTGCCTGATTGATACGCACCAGCGCGAGGTCAGCAGGTACAGGTGGCTGAATGGGCTGACCGGCGCCGTACAATCGTGGATCCCGCGCATCCAATACTTCGAGTCGCGTGCCCTGACCAGCTTGCTCGGCGGCACTTTGCTCTTCAATGCGGCTGTAAACAAATGTACGCGCTCGCTCGCCCGCTTTAATGATGAAGCGGCTATCAAAGCGCGGATCGACGTGAGAAGTCAGAATGGATGATGAATCGGCGTCGTGAGCAAGCGCGGCGCCCGCATTCATTGCGATCAAGAGAAACGTCAAGGCATTCAAAATCTTGGACATGTGAAACCCCCGAATAATTGGCTTTGAACTAGTTAATCATTCGGGAGCTGGTATATCAGATACTACGTCAATGTGTATCCGGAAAAGAGCTGAAATATCAGTGAATTGATCTAAGTTTCTGAAATCGCTGTGATCAAAAACTCGCGCAGTCCCTTTGGCACTTGGATTTCGACGCTGTCATCGAGTTTACGTCCCATCAAAGCTTTGGCTATGGGCGAATTCAACGAAATGCGGCCCGCACTCAGGTCGGACTCCAATTCTCCGACGATCTGGTAACGCTTTTTGTCGCCGCTATCTTCGTCTTGAATGGTGACGTACACGCCAAATTTGACCATGGTGCATTGCTCACCAGTAGGCTTGAAGACTTCGGCGCGCGCGACTCGGTCTTCGAGCAAAGCGATGCGCGCTTCGATCATGCCCTGCTTTTCGCGAGCGGCGTGATACTCGGCATTCTCTTTCAAATCACCGTGCGAACGCGCTTCGGCAATTTCTTGAATGATTTTGGGACGTTCCTTTGTCTTCAACTGCTCCAGCTCTTTGCTGATGCGGTCAAAACCCTCTTGGGTCATGGGAACGGTTTCTACTGACATAATCCTTCTCTCCAAAAAATCTCGCGGCCCGCTTCCACCAGTCTGAATACCGATCGAATGCGAGCCGGAGTGTATGTATCAGAAACAACAGCCTAAAGTCTAGTAGCGCTGATCGCTAGAAGTTAACTACCGCCGAATACGCGAACATGGTTGAACTGCCCTTAACTTCTTGAATGACTTTGCTGCGAGCTAGCTTTTGCGCCTTACCCGAACCCTGCTGGTGGATTACACCAAAGGAAAGCGAGCTGTTTGGCTGTACCCATCCCGCGAAGAGCGACATTCCGTTGAAGTCGATACTGTCGCGCTGATCGGTCTTTCCTTCTTCGGGTGTTTCACGAGCATCTTTATTTGTCATGAAACCTAAGCGAATGGGCAAGGATGACGTCGCGTAGTATTCGGTACCCAGCGAAAAGTTGGTGACGGCGTCGCGGTCGTACTGATTGACTTCGCCATCTGTGGCGGATCGATGAACAACATCGAATGACGTCATCACGTTTGTGCTCCAAAACATCGCAGCTCCGAAGCGGTATTCCGCAGGCCACTGCTTGATCGCGTCTTCGACCACGACAGCAGGTTCGATCGCATCAGGATCGAGGTCATCCCGCTTGGGACGCTCGGTCCGTGTCTTGGCTTCTTCGCTCAGCGTGCTAGCGACCGCACCGGTTGATGGATCACGAACGACGATCGTCTGTTCAAAATTGTTTTCGAATTGATCACCGAGCATGACTGGAATCTTGATCATCATACCGACGGAAACGCGTCCGGTTACGAACTGAAGTCCTGGAGAAAATTCCAACGCACTTGCCGTCAAGCGCTGACGGATGTTCTGCGTAAGGATCTGTTCGTAGACGGTTTCACCCGACTTTACGTAGGTAACTGCATCTTGGTATTCCTGAAGCAGTTCGTCAGTCGTCGCATAGTTGATGCCCATGCCGAGTGCGACCTTCGAACTAAAGCGCTTCGCTACTGCAACTCCGATGTAATCGGTCGATGCTTTTAAGTTTACGGCGCGGTGGAATCGTGGAATGGATCCGTCGACAACGATCACGTCGTTCTGGTCCTTCAATTCCGCATCGGAGGTCCAGAGACCGAACGCGAAGATCATTCCGGGCACGATGTGATCTAGCTTTTGCAAACCGCCGACGAAAGGCCCCGTTTTGCCAGCACTTGATTCAACAAACGAGTCATCACCGATGGTCTTGAGGTACTCAACTTTCTTACTGGAGAATGCCGTGGCCGAACCTTGAACGTCGTTCGACAGTGAGAAGGCCAATCCTGCGGGGTTGTAGACAACACCGCTGGCGTCATCGGCAACGGCACAGTACGCACCGCCCAACCCCATCGCTCGGTCACCGACAATGATATTGTTGTAGTGGTACTGGTCTGCAAAGCCGTGCGTTGCCAATCCCGCTGCACCCACAACCGCTAATCCGCTCAACACCTTCTTCATCGTCAACACTCCATGCATGAGTGAATCAAACCAATCCGCACAATGCAAAATTGAAAATTAGCTATCTTGTCCCTTGGCCGAGTCTTTCTCTTTCTTCTTCTTGGGCATCAAGTTTTGAAAACGCTCAAAGCGCTTCTTGCCGACCGCACCAATGATTTCATCCGCATTCAACTCAGCCATCGCTGCGCGCACGTTCTTTACACGCTCAGGAATGGGCGGGTGTGTCTTGTCGAGAATTGTCTTGTTCTTTGCTTTCTTGCTGTCGGACTTGCCTGCATCCGCCAAGTTCATGCGGCACTTTCTTTCGGTAACTTTTTCGTTGTTCTTTTCTTTCTGCAAGCGGCAGAGGAAGTCTTCCATCGCCGTCGGATCGTAACCCGCACGAATGGAGTACTTCACACCTTCACGATCCGCTTCGTATTCCTTGTCCGCACCAAGACCTTGTTCAAGCATAACCGCCATACCCGCACGCGCCGCTTTCATGATGGAGAATCCGGCCGATCCACCCTGCAAGTAACGAGCAAGCTGCGCAGCAGTGTCTGAGGTAACTGCTTCGGGACGCTTTCGAACTAAAAGTTCTTCGGGAACATTTTTAGCCGCGACGGCATCATTCGCCGACTTTTCCATTTCGTCGGATGACATGCTTTGCAACTTGTTGAACATGTGCTTGTTGCCGACGTGCACGACTTCGTGTCCGAGGATGGCGGCGAGTTCAGCTTCGGTTTGCGCGTGGCGCAATGCACCTTTGCTGATCAGCACATATCCGCCGGGACAGGCGAAGGCGTTGACCATTTCCGTATCAAGAATTTCGAACATATAACGGCGCTCGGGATGATCGCCGTAGCCAGCGACGTAGGAGCCCACACGGTTGACGTATTTGAGCAGTTCTTGGGATTCTTGGTTGCCGTAGAAGGCAAGCAAACGACCCGCCATGTTGCGACCGACTTCGGTCTCGGCACGCATTTCATCGAGCTTCTTTTGCTCAACTTCGCTGAGTTGGAATTCGTCTTTTCCGGCCTTCACCGCACATCCAGATTCGACGAGCGGGATCAAGACAACTGCCCACAATGCGGCAGCAAAACTAAAGACTACGACACGTCCTTGCGTCATAACACGTCCTTCCTTTGACTTTTCATTCGATGCAGTGCGAAAAAATCCTTAAATCCGCACGTTCGAAATTATCTTCGACGAAAAACTATTCACCCTTTTCCGCGCGCTCTTCGACTTCTTTGAAGACGTCTTCACCGAGCTTTTCGACTTCACCTTTCGCGACAGGCAAATCTTCCATGGAATAAACCATGCGCAAGTTCGGACTTGCGTTACCTGCACCCGCAGATTGGTCTCCTTCATCCAGTCCACGCACACCCATCACCGCAGATCGCGCGCGAACGCCACTGTTTTCATCTTGTCCGCGTGACTCTTGCGCAGCGTTACGAATGGCTTTTGAAAGACTTGTGTCTGCACCGTCTGCTTGGCGATTTACATCGAGGATCGAAACGTATCCTTCTTTGCCCTTGAACTTGACCTTCCAAAACATACCGGCGCGTTCGAGCGCTTCTGCTTCTTCACCAACTTTCAGAACGCCCAATTCAGGCGCGCCCTTCTGTGACTTCTCAAGGACTTTGACTTCTTTTTTGCCTTTGGGCGTCACGCCCCCACCCGCCCAAGCAGCCGAACTCAGAACGGCAGCCAGAGTTGTGAGAGCTGCAAATTTGAGTGATTTGAAGTCCATAACGCGCCCTTTCTAAGTACTCGTTCCCCAAAACCCTTTGGCCCATGGGGCCTTCAGGGGGCAAATATTGCCCTATCTCTTAAAAGTTCGGCCCAACGCCTGTTTTTCTTGAGTTTTTACCGAATTCTTAAACGATAATAGTGCTTTTTGCCTTTCCTAACAAGGCAGCCCGCATCACCCAAAAAGTGTTCTTCGCGTAACAACTGCTTAAAATCACTGATTTTTTCATCATTGACAAAAAGCCCACCCTGCTCGACGAGACGGCGCGCCTCAGTTTTGCTAGCAAATACACCAAGTTGGGCCAAAATGTCACAGAACGAGATGCCCGCTTGTATGGTGGAACGGTCAACGTTGAATTCGGGTTCGGTACCACCCGCCGCTCCGCCGCCAGCAAACAAATTGGAGGCGGATTTCTTGGCCGCCTCGGCTTCCTGTTCGCCGTGCAGGATCTTGGTGCACTCGTACGCTAGACGAATCTTAGCATCGTTGATTTTCGAACCTTCAAGGCTTTCCAGCTCGCGAACTTCTGCCATTTCAAGATTGGTGAACGAACGCAAACACTGGCCGACGTTGTCATCGGGGATGTTGCGCCAAAACTGGTAATACTCGTAGGGCGAAGTCAGCTTGGGATCGATCCATACGGCACCCTTTTCGGTCTTGCCCATCTTCTTGCCGTCTTTGGTCTGCAACAACGGAATGGTCATGCAGTAGGTCTGTGCATTGTGCATGCGGTGATTGAGTTCAACGCCCGCAAGAATGTTCGACCATTGATCGTCGCCGCCCATTTGTACCGTGCACTTCTCGGCCTTGAACAAATGCGCAAAATCGTAGGATTGTAGCAGCATGTAATTGAATTCGAGGAAACTCAGGCCCGTTTCCATGCGCGCGCGGAAACACTCGGCGGTAAGCATGCGATTCACACTGAAATGCCTGCCGACATCACGCAAGAACGTAAGGTAATTTAGTGGACGAAGCCAATCCGCGTTATTCACCATGACGCCGCGATCGGGCGACGAAAAATCGAGGAGTGGACGCACCTGTTCGGCAAATCGTTTCATGTTGTATTCGATTTGCTGGTCGGTAAGCATTTGGCGCATTTCAGACTTGCCGGTGGGATCGCCCACCATAGCTGTGCCGCCGCCAAGGACGGCGATGACGCGATGCCCCGCCTTCTGCCAACGGCTGAGCGTCATGACCTGCGACAAGTGGCCGACATGCAAACTCTCTGCGGTCGGATCAAATCCAATATAGGCAGTGCGCACTCCCGTGGCACAGTGCTTGGCAAATTCGTCTTCGTGGGTGATCTGGGCGATGAGGCCACGTTCGCGCATGGCTTCTACAAAATTGGTCATTCCGTTATCCTTACTAGAGACCGATCCATTTTTAGCGTCAGTTATTTTAACACGACCAGTAAGCGAGCTCACGATGAATTACCCGCTATTTGAACTACAGCCGTCATCTTTAGAGCTCGCTTCACTACCCAGTCCCATTTTCATCACTGGTACGGCATACAGTGGCAAGTCGGAAGTCGCCAATGCATGCCTACGCAAAGGATTCAAAACCGCGGTCATCGGCACCGCACCCATGGCCGAACCGGAATTTGCCGTTTCGGTGCAGTCATTGCGGAAGGGACGCCCTGAGGGGACTTTCGAAATTTCCAGCCCCGAAAACCTCGTTGAAAGTCTGCAAAACGCATCGAAAAACTACGCGCAAGTGATGGTCGATTCCACCAGCCAATGGCTTGCATCTCGACTGGTTGCCCTACAAAACACAATGACGTCGCTGCAGATGTATGCGGAGCTCGAACAAGAGTCACGTATGCTTGCGGAAGCGGTCCAAAAACTGAGTCAGTGCCGCATCATCATCGTCGGCGCGGATACCGGCGGCGGTTCCGCCCCTGCTGAAAGTGGCGCTCGCATGTACCGCCGCGTAAACTGCCACCTCAATCGCCAACTCGCCCGCCTGTCACGCGCGGTGGTCGAAGTCCGGATGGGGACACCCATTCTATTGCGTTCGGAGATTTGATCGTCTCACGAGCAACGATCAACTGGACGAAATTACAAGGAAATATTGATTAGACGTGGTGGCTTAACGCCTGTTTTTCCCTTGCCTTCGCACCTTTCCACTGATAACCCAACAGGCTCAAAGCCAACGCAGGGAATACCATGTCATCTAAACCCATTGCCGTACCCGAATCCGAACAAAAAATTGCCGCGATGTTTGATCGCATTGCTCCTCGATATGATTTGCTCAATCGCCTTTTGTCTGGACGCCAAGACGTCCGCTGGCGTCGCCACATGATCAATCAGATCGACGTCCCCGCCGCCAATTCCACGTACCTCGATGTCGCCACTGGCACAGGTGATGTATTAGTTGAAGTGATGAAGCGTCGCCCATCATTTAGTCGGTTCATTGGCGTCGATATTTCTCAACAAATGCTCAAGTACGCCGAACCAAAGGTGCAACGCGCCGCCCAAGGCAAATCATTTGAACTTGGTTGCGTCAGCGCCGAAGCATTGCAACAGGCTGATGCTTCTGTTTCGTGCCTGACCATTTCATTCGGACTGCGCAACGTCGTCAACAAAGTCATCGCACTCAACGAATTCGCACGCGTCATCAAGTCGAACGGTCAATTGTTCATCCTCGAATTCTTCACACCGCCGGCTGGCTTTATTACGCGCACGTTCGAGTTTTACTTTCGCAACATTTTGCCGCGCATAGGTTCGTTGTTTAGTGATCGTTCTGCTTACGAATACTTGCCGCAAAGCGTAGCGGGTTTTTACAGCATCGGTGAATTGGCTGCGGCCCTTGATCAAAATGGTTTTCATCACATCAAAGTGAAAAAGTTTTTGTTCGGTTGGTGCTGCTTGGTTTCGGCACGTCGCAAGTAAATCGACGTTTAAAACCCATCAAATTCTATGACTTGCAGACTACGCGGAGCTACGGCTCCGCATTTTTCTTGCACTATTGGTATCATAGACGGACCACTCGCCTCTGCCAGCGCGAAGCATCGCATTCCCGTTGCCTTGCGTGACGAAGATCGTTCCCACGAGATGCTAACTGAATCCAACAGCGACTTATTGATGGTGAGCACAACGATCTTGCCGTCGGATTTGCGTCGCGATGCAAACACCGACAAATAGGCGTTAACCCCGATGCTATTTTCCAAGAACTCGTCACCGAAGGCTGCACCATTGCCATCGTAGTTGCGCAGAGCGGCAAAACCAGCAGCCGCAAAGGAGCGCTGCGGTGGAATGGTCCAATAGAACGCGGAGTAAATATTCTTCCAAGCAAGTATTCCCAACACTTCCGCTTGCACCACGAACTCATCGCTGTTTGCCTCTCGCGATACGCTGCCGACAACAAGAAACCTTATCTTTCTCTGTCGCAGCTCAGGCGCGAATTTTTGTGCGATTTCTCTCAGAAAATTCAGTCCCGCCACGTTGGGAGCGTAAGCGCTGGCTGAATACAAAATTACTTTGCTGTCGTTGAACCCCGAACGGGCACGAATGGGCTCTCGATCTTGCTTGCAGTTGACAAAACGATTTGGGTCGACGCCGTTGGAAACCACAAGGTATTCGGCAGAGCCACCTAGACCTTGTAGCGCTTTCTTGTCAGCTTCAGAGCACACAAGGATCGTTGACGATGATGAAACGGCGCGACGTTCGATTCTATTTACGAAATATTTGAGGATGCGGTTGAACCACCCTGCTCCGCTCCACAGTTTCGTTTCGTAGTTATGGGTATTGAGGATGCAAACGCGGCCGTTAACTTGGTCGGCATCCTGATGCAAATACGGAAAATCCCACATCACTACATTTGATTCGGCGATCGACGAGGCCAGAGCACGATGTCTCTTCACGCTTCGTTCGAGATATATCCAAAATGGTGGTATGTTCAATCGGTAGCACACCAGAGATATCAATAGCCGCAAGCGATTGGTATCAACGTATTCCCGCAAATTAGCTTCGACAGCATGAAACTGGCTTGGTCTGCGCGATCGCAGGTCTGGCTTTCGTCCCGTGAAAGAATGCACCGTGACATCAAACCGCGAACGCGCCAAAAGTCGGGCGATTCCGGCTGTACGCATTTGACCACCCGAGCGTACCGGAAACACTTGCAACGCCGAAATGATCAATACCCGACGCAAAAATCACACTCCATTGTTTGTACAGAATCATTGTTTTCTGAAAGAATGCATTAAGCAAGTTCTTTACCTGACTTAAGACTCGTAACAGGATCACTACCGATGAAGGTGCAAGTTTTTGACCTGTCGTTTGATGCGATTTCGTTTGGCGAAGCTCGCCAACGAATCTGCGCCACGGCTCGTGAACGTGCGCGCCCCATTCGTTACGTAGTGACACCCAATGTTGATCACATTGTCCGCTTGCAAGAGATGCCCCATCTGAAGCCCATTTATGATCAAGCCCATTATTCATTTGCCGACGGCATGCCAGTGGTCGTCGCGGCGAATTTACTCGGCCACAAGTTTCCTGAACGAGTTACCGGCGCAGACTTAGTTCCTGCATTATGCGAAGACGCAGCCAAGCAGTCATTGCGTGTCTTTGTGATGGGAGGCCCACCGCAGACAGCCGAACTAGCACTCAAAAAGTTACAGGAAAGGTTCGGTGCTTTTACGTGCGAAGCGTATTGCCCTCCGATGGGATTCGATTCCAACCCAGAAGAGACGGCGCGCATCATCGAACGCATCAACCGGTTCAATCCCGACATTTTGTTTGTCGGGGTGGGTAGCCCCAAGCAGGAACGCTGGGTTTTTGATCATCGCGACACTTTGCATTGCGGGATCGCTTTAGGTATCGGGGCGGCGATTGAGTTTGCAGCGGGAACCGTTTCGCGCGCACCTGTATTTATGCAGAAGTCAGGTACGGAGTGGATTTGGCGTCTATGCCAAGACCCCAAGCGCTTGGCCAAACGCTATTGGAAGGATCTCGTGTTCCTGAAAATTTGTTGGAATGAATGGCGCAAAACACGATCAAGATAGTCATGATTCCAAAAAATACTTGCGCAAAAAATCACGTGGGTGCCGAAGTGCGTGTTTCCACAATAGCCGCCTTTCACGGACGCCCGGTTGCGGATCGTTAATATCATCGACGGCTTCGAAGTGCTGCACGGAATCTTGCTGGAGCCATCGTTTCCAATAGGAATATTCCTCATTCGTCAGCTTACCCGCAACGCGCTGCGCGAAAATCATCCACCGTAGATTGCTGCTGTTGGCATAAGTGCATTTGCCGTAATTAAGAATTTGCTCCCCACTTCCTGTATGTGACTCACAAGCGGCTTGGTATGCGAGATACGGCAAATCGAGGCCACGCGCTACTTCGAAAGCCATCTGCCCGTAAAAGCGCGGATTGAAATCAGCCAACACATATTCGCCCTTTGTGTTGCTGGCCAAAAACTCCGCCTCAAAAACACCCGAATACTTCACCATCTTGCTGCGTCGTCAAATTCAAAATGACTCAGTTATTGGCGAAATCAAGATCGTGCGCAAAGATGTTGCGACAAACTTCCGACATGCCGTGTTTGAATTTGGACAGCGACTTCAAAAAGAGTGCTGGGCTAGGGACGTCAATTATTCGCTGTTAAAACGGATAAGTGGAGACTGCGTGATTCATTGAGCGAGCCCCAATTGCGACGAGCAAAATCTAAAAATTTGACTTTCAATTTGGCGAAATTTGCTCCACCAGCACTAGCGACTTTGTCTTCTTTGCATTTTTCATTGAGAAGAAATCGCCAACCTCGAGGCGCACTTTCCCCACAATGATTGTAAATTGCGTTGCGATCAATTTCGCGATTTCAGTGCGCGCTGACCTGCAACTTAAACTGCAAGGGTGCAGCGAAAGGATAAATGTCCAACTTAGTTGTAGCGTAACTAGCCGTCAGAGTGCGCTGACTGACGCGGCAGCCACCAGCTGTCCATGCTGACGCGGCGGTAAATCCATTCATGGGCAATCGGCTCGGGACGCGAAGTTCTTGCACAACGCCCGAGGCTGTCATTGCAAAAGCTATCTGGTTTGGGTTGGCGGCGCGGCACTCTCCTTCGCAAAGAGCGCTTTCGTAGAAACAGCTCTGCATAACGTCTGCATTGGCGCGGGCGTAACCAGTGCCAGTAAATAGTTCGACGAAAAAACCAACTTCTAGGAACACCCCCACAGCCCCCGCTGAATTTCTCGGAGATTGAGTCCAATCGGGATAGCCGATTTTGTTGTCATTGGCATCAAAAAGAAAAACTGTTGCAGTGCTCGCAGAAACACCGGCTTCCCCGCTTTCGCCACGAGCACCCTTCTCACCCATAGGGCCCTGGGGGCCGGACGGACCAACTTCACCGCTCGCTCCAGGAGACCCAGCTGCTCCCCGGTCGCCGCTAATGTCCACCGTGAGCCATCCTGTGGCTTGGCATACTTCAAATGTTTCAGTGTCCAAGCGATAAATCAGTTGTCCAAGAAGTTCGTCAATGCACGGCGGTCGTTCGTCGCCACTCTGGACCAGCCTCGCAGTCCCGTCAACCACGCTTAGATCGCCCGACCCTCGATTTCCGCTGCCATTATTCCCACCGACATTTTCTTGGCTAGCGGAACCACATCCAGCGCTGAGAAAGAGACTGAGCAAATTAGACAAGAAAAGAAACTTTTGAGTCATGGCCACTACCTCACGCCGTACAAATATCCACATTAACCTCCGATCGATTATAGCAAAGCTAATCTTCGAATCGAGGAATCAAATTTGCCCACTGAGATTAAGTTATCGTAATTACAGAAAAAACCAAGACACTGCGCTTGCCAACGCTGCCGTCCATCACGGAAGCAAGACTGATTTTTAGGTTAGCGCCGTTGAACTTAGGCAGTATTCGGGGTAAGGTTTTTGGCGATTTCCCTTTAAAGCGCGAATAAAAGTCAACTGGTACTTAGGCATGTCGAGTTTTGCATTAGCAAAAATTTTTCGTATGACAAAACCACGCTTGCGGGACAGTGTGGTCGCATACCTGAATAACTTTTTCGTACGAGCATACAAGGTAGCAGGCTTTGTTATTTTGGCAGCCGTCCTTGTTGGGATGTTCTCGTATCTTTCTGTCTCTGCTTGCTACTTGCTGAGTAAAAGTTGGGCCCTTCCTTCGACTCTGACTCCTGCGTCAGAAAAAGTTATGCAAGCCCAGATGGCTCTTATTAATCAAGCAGCGGAACTGGCAAAAATTCATAGCGACATCATCGCGCAGCAAAAACTTTTGGAACATTACGAATACGCCATGTCCCAGCACAAGCAGTTTCAATTGGCTTTTTTAGAAGCGAGCCAGAAACGCGCCGTGCAGGCGCGACAATCCATTGGTTCCACTCAGAAGATGCTGCAGCAATATGCGCAACTGGGAAAGGACGATGGTGAGACGCTGCACTCTGAACTAGCGCTGCAAGACCAGCTGCAGAAGCAACTGATTACCAAAGATGAGTTTTTGCGCCTAAAGAACACAATTGCGAACCAAAAATACAACGGATTGTCCGCTTTAGAACGAAGTCGCCAGCTAGAGTCCCGGCTTGACGAATTAACCGAAGCAGCTAGTTCAGTTCAAAGTAGCCGAATTCCCAAAACCATCGATGCATTATTATTGCACAAACCATTTCTTGAATCGACGATAGAAAGCAGTTTCTTCCAAGCTCAGATGGAGCCAATCCGCAGCAATCTTGAAGCTAAACGACGAATTGCAGCGCAGCATGAGCAAGCTTTGCGGAATCTGCAAGATTCGCCAATCGGTAGAGCATCTGCCATGCCTGTTCACGTTGCATTCGTTCCCTATGAAAACATGGATAAAGTGCATGAAGACTTGGCCGTGCGTGGTTGCTACCTCGCATTTATCGTTTGCCGAAAAATTGGCTCGGTAAAGAAAGTTTTTGCAGATGAATCGCTGAGCAAACATCCTGTTACGGGCCGAGAAATTCGCGGGCAGTTCATCGAAATTCAGTACAAAGATTCGGAATGGGCCATGCTTTCGACGATTATCCTTGGCCGACCGCCATTTTTCATTTAGAGGCCGTGAAAAAACACCATGGCCAAGCCGACTCCCGAAGCACTTTTTGCCATTTTTTGGATTTATTGCAGCAACTGTGCTGCAGCACCGTGCGAGAAATTTGGCTGGCGTGGCATAACTGATAATTTGCGTCTTTCTTCAGAGTGGATTCAAGGCCTAGGAAACGATAATTGGCAGACAACGACTCAGCAGCAATGGAAATGGGGACTTGAGTTTGATTTCGGCAAATTGACACACGACTACTATCGCCATGTTGCTGCTAACCAACGTTGCCACATGGAAGATCTCCAAAATGAGCTTGCTCAAATGGGTCAGGGCCAATCCCAGTTAGCTTTACTTTCAGCGTTAAGGGCAAAACACGAATTTCTTAATAAGACTCGTCATGAAGCCATGCAAGAGTTGGCCAAGATTGAAGAGCGGGTAATGGCAAAAAACGAATCCCTCATCTTTTTAGAAGACTTCAGACAATTTGTGCATGAGCTTGGAGTGCACGCAAACAACATTGAAAGCGAAATCAGGTCACTTGCCATCAAGACTAAAGATTTCATCTCTGTGAGTGCGCCGAACCGCCATCACGAGCAAGTTTTCCATGAAATGCTCGCAGCAAAGCGCAGCGCAGAAATTGCTAAAAAAAGCTTCGAACGAACAAATTGGTCTTTCGTCGTCGGCGGTGGCGTCGTGTCGCGAGACGTAGTCGAAGCATCGGGTATAACGCAAAGTAGTCAGCCCTATTTGGCAGTAAACATCAATATCCCCATCATGATCGCAACGCGAGTCGCAGAGTCTGCCAACCAAGGAGCGTTGTTCGAAACTGCATCGAGCAATAGCATTGCACGCGAGTTGCAGGCTGCTGCATCGGAACTGTCGCGGGAGCGCGAACAATTGCCTGAAGCAATGCGAGCACTTGATGCGCGAATCGTGGAAACGCGGACCGCCCTCGCTGCGCTGGAGTCCGCGGATTCCCCTCTTCGGCAGACTTCGTGGCTAAGGCTTAAGCAACGAATGATCGCACTAGAATCTGAGCGAATCTTTATTCACAGCAAAGCTGAACAGCTAGACAAGAGTTTTCACGTCAATGCAAACATCGCTCCCGTCGCCACAAAAAACGCCTTAAAGCTTCAGCCGACTGCAGGCACGATGAAACAAGCACTGCCAGGGGAACGTTGGTTTTCGGAATCATCTGTTTTTCGTGCTCGTTCTGAAGAGCTTTTCCGTACGCCCACCGCGGATGCGCCTCAAACGACACGATTGAATTTTTCCATCGTAGCCTCTTCCACACAAAACATGGACGCTTTAGCTTCAGGCGCCGAGCGCCATCAGTGGGGCGTATTCATCAGAGCAAAAGATCAATGCAACCTCCTTTATTTCATGTTCCGCATCGACGGTGCCGAACCTCAGGAAGATGAATTCAGCGCATCATTTGTGGTGCAGCAGAAGAGCAACCCGAATCTGTCAAGTCACGAAGACTGCGGTAATTTAGGGTATCAAACCATACAGGGAACTTTGAGTTCGCCGAAAACAATGCGATTGAAAAAGGGGAAAAATTATATACTGTCGATCAAAGACTTTGGCAGCTCAATGGTGGCATCGTTGGATGACCACGCTATCTGGCGTTTGGACTCATCTAGCCTTGCTCTTCCAGAGCAATCGTATATAGGTGTGCGCAGTGACAATGTTGTTTGGGATTTCGCGCTGCATGCTTTAGATCCGACGAACTTATGATGGCGACGATCACATCTTTCGACTTAGCTTTTGCGTTACCGATGTTTCTTATAATGGTTGTTTTCTGTAACCGCTATTGGCTCGGCACAATTCTCGCTGCCAAGATGACGCAGCGAAAAAAGCACCAGCGCAACAGTGCACAGCCTGCAGTAACTGTCGTTGTGCCCGCATACAACGAGGGACAAAGCATCTATAAAACGCTGCGTTCAGTTTCTTGTCAAAGTTATCCGTACGATTGCCTGTCCATCGTTGTCATTGATGACTGTTCAACTGATGACAGTCTGTATTGGGCCAAAAAAGCCGCGCTTGATGATCCGCGCATCTGCGTAGTCGCAAATGAAATAAATCTTGGTAAGCGGCTTGGTATAATTGATGCCGTAAGGAATGCATCAAGCGACTTTATCGTGTCTGTCGATTCTGACGTGCAACTTTTTCCCGATGCGATAGAACTATTGATGGCCCGCTTCACTAACAACATGATCGGAGCAGTTGGAGGCCGCGTTTTGGTTGGTAATGCGCAGCAAAATTGGTTAACAAAAATGCAAGCAATCAAGTATTTTTTTGGTTACGAGTATCTCAAGAATATCGAACGAGCGTGTGGTACGATTTTGTGCCTGTCAGGTTGTCTCACGGCTTACCGACGCGAAGTGTTGCTCGAATTGGAGCCCATTTTACGCAATCGCAACATTGGTGGAGTGGGAATCAAATATGGCGAAGATCGATTTTTGACTCGTCAGATTGTTCGCGCCGGTTACATAACGCTCCTAGAACTCGGAGCGCAATGTTATACAACTGCGCCGGCAGCCATCGACCCATACTTTTCGCAGCAAATACGCTGGCGTCGTTCAAACATTGTGGATTTTTTGGGTGGGATGAGCCACATCTGGACGCTTCACCCTTTAGTGGTGGTGCATTATCTTACCACCAATACGCTCGTCTTAGCGTATCCAGTCGTACTGTGGATTTCAGTAGTTAGTGGCACCATGTTTCATGCAATGAGTCTGCACTTGGGAGTGCTTGCAGTCTTTGCGTTAGTCTATGGCATAAAGACGCGCAATCAAGCCGGTGAAAGCCGTGTTAATCCGGTAAATTTTTTGTGGATGGGAGCGGTGATGCCAGTGACATACATGGTGCTATCCATACTTGCACTTTTCACCTTAGATTCGGGAAGTTGGGAAACGCGAGCCAAGGTGCGTGCACAACTTAATGCTCGAAGTCAGTAACTTCGTAAAAACCCACTAAATCTGTCCAAAGTTGCCAGCGTTTGAGAGGAGAGCTAATCATGCGCCGCATTTCTTCCGTCGAAACATTTGGCAATGCGGATGATCGATAAAAAAACAATTCAAGCTCGCGGTCAAACGACAATTTTTCCAATGTCTCGGGCCGTATGCTCCATTTCGCGCCTAGTCGGTGATGAGTAAGTTCGCGCCGCGTTCGGTTAACAATTGGATCAAAAGTAGTTACGAAGAAGACATCGTCAGGCTGGCGCCCATAAGTGGTCGAACCACTTTCATACATAGCACCAAGCAACACCGGAACGAGCTCCGCGGTATGATGAGAATACCCACTATTGTGCAATTGCCGCGCAAAAGATGCCGCCATCCAAAAGTGGTAGGATTTGGGCTGATAACATGTTGTTGTCGCATCCGCTATGTAGCTCCACGCTTTGCTCTGAGCTAATCCCCTCTGGTCCAGCAACGGCATTGCTGCTGAAAGAACCATTAGCGCGGCAAAAGTTCCGCGATTGTCATTGCGAACCATGTCAGTCGCCGTGGCCCAAGCTGCGCCTCGTGTTGCCAAAACTGTGAGAACATCCCACAGGCGTTGTTCTTCGCCGACAAATGCGCTGGCCATGATATCAAAAAACACGCTGTGATTCGTTTGTCGATCGAGATTCTGCCGAGATAATTGAAGTGCGATTAGAGCTGCTGCAATTATTCGATCTTGGGTAAGTTCATCGGTAAAGACTTTTCGGTAGCTTGGCACCATCGAAAAAGTAAACGACTCTTTATAGCCATTGATGATCGTGGAATAAGAGCGTGGGTACATCTGATCAAGTAGCCATCGCATGGCACTTTGGCAACCCAGGCTGGAATGGTACGCACAAATTGGGATGACTGCTTCGTAAGCCTTATCCATCATGGGTTTAAATTTTTGGTCCTGCTCTACAACAGCAAGAAAGTCGTTGGTATGCTTTTTTGTCTCGTCGGAAATGGGCTGCCCGCGCATAGCCGTGAGATATGACTCGATGACCTGCTCGTTACACACTCCATCTGGGCAAACTTTCTCAGGAAACAGGCGCTCTCCGATAAGGGTCAATTGCTGCAGCCAGGAAACAGACTGCAGCTTAGCATCGATTACGGTGGCAGCAAGCCACGAGAAGTGAGCAAACTCGCGCACGCATGTGCGTTTAGAGCGCAACCAGCGCACGACCTCGGCACTGGTTGATGTCGAGAGCGTTGAAATAAATTCCTGTTCACAGGAGCTGTTGGAAAAAATGCGAGAAAAGGATGATGCCTCCATGTTTTCGCAAGCTGCAAAGAAGGGGGCTCGTGGATACTCCTGTGCGTGCGCCATGCCGAATAGGCTCAGCGTAAAACTTACGGCAACCAACAATTTTCTCATGTTGCCCCTATTTTTTGCGCGTGACGATATCGCGTTCATTTAAGGAGCTAGCCAAGTAAACTTGTCTCCCCATTTACCACCGCAAATGTTACCAGCACCATTGCGCTTCCGTTCTAGGCTAATTCACTTCTTGGCAAATAATTCGCGGCAATTTATCAATAGTGTATGCGATATCGATTGATCCAACAATAAACTGCCCGCGGTCCTTGTCGATCGACTTGAGGGTTTGCCGCATCATCAAGTCAAATCCGCCTTGCTTGGAATTTTTCCTACGGCTTCAAAAGTTATGATGCGCCGAAAACAGCATTTTCGAAATTCGGTCAATGGCTGGTGCGGGCTCTGTCTCGCAGATGATGCATGTTTCAAAGTGGTGCATGCAGCCCTACTGCGGGGACGGTTTAATATTTCATGCCATAATGAATGTACTACTCACCTTTTTTTCTTCGGAATCATTCACCCATTTTTTTCAAATTTAAGCACGTTCTGATTAATTTCGAAATCTGGTTTCGGCAGAGGGGAGTTCAGATATTTTGGACGAAGAAGTTAGTACCTCTTGTTTGAGGAGGAAAATCTAATCATGGCATTTAAAGATAAAGTGACCAGAAATTAGATGCACAGAAGTCGAAGACATCACGTAAACCCAAACAACCAATCGAATTTTAACTGCGACAAGTTCTGTTCATCCGCATTTTCAGTTTTTCTAGCGATGAATTCATTGCACGTACGCGCACTGTTTACGACCAATTCAGGCCACCCGCACCACCGATGTCACCATTATCGTACGCCCAAAAACACCAGAGTTACCCTTAGTGCGAAGGAACTAAACGGCATGCGATGACTGAATGAAATGGCTGGAATGTGCTCACATTCCAACCCTGATCTCCAAATCTACAGCGCTTATGCTATCACTAGCTCCCACCGGGACTGCTGAGGCCAGCAAAGGCGGCTCGATACAGTAGTTTCAGGTCGCTTAATATGCAGATATTGCGCACATTGCGAACATCCATACGCATCCAATATTCAAACTTGACTTCGTTGCGCCAAGTTACTTGCCATGTGCATGTGATACCAGGCTTGACCGATAGGCGCCCAAGCTGCCAGCGCTTGAACCTTTTAATTTCAGACATTAAGGGTAGCCTCGGCTCCACCAAGGAAATTTCGCCCTTCAAGACATTCAGAAACTGCGGCAGCTCATCGATGCTTGTTCTGCGAAGAAATGCGCCTACGCGGGTAATCCGTGGGTCGAGCTTGATTTTGAAAAATGCACCATTCTTTTCTTTCTCTGCGCCCAGCTTGGCCTGTAACGCTTCGGCGTTTTGAATCATAGAACGAAATTTGTACATCACGAGGGTACTGCTGTTGATACCAACTCGCTCCTGTTTGATAGTCATCGGACCGCGGCTAATCAGACGTACTGCAAAGACAATAGCTAACATGATCGGCACAAACAGTGTCAAGGCCACGAGCAAGCCCATGATATCTATTGTACGTTTAGAAATTGCGTGGGCTGTCCGAATGGGCTGAGCCTCCACCCAAACCGGAGCGTCAGCGACCAGAATATCTTCGTAGTTTTTTTGCGTCCGCTGACGCGACGGTCACCGTTTGTAAAGGCAGCGGCGCCTGATGCGACTTTCCGATTAGAGCGCTCATTGATTGAGATACAATTGCATGTCACCCACGAGCCCCTCTCACGCATTCCCTGTTTTTTGTGCTCTTTGCTCATAACGGCAGTGACGCAAGCTCAGTGTCAGCGAAATTCAATTGTCAAAATTCGCTAAGATATTGGTTGAAATGGGGAAAATCAGCGGAATCTGGGTTCTCGAAATGAGGAAAAGAGTCTAAACTTTGGACGGTATCCAATTAATGGAATGCAATGGCGGAAAAAACATGAAACCTTGGTTGGTAAAATCCATCAAACCGTGGGACTACTTCTCCATCAATCGCCTGCATAATGCAGCATTTCCTGCGTCACAACACTCGCACAAGAAAATGATCAATCGCTTTTTGCGCAGCGCATTGCTGTTGAAACTTTGCGACGGAAAGCGTGCTGTTTCCTATATCGCCATCGATCTTGATCCTACACGCGGCCAAGCATGGATCAACATTATCGCTACGGATCCCGAGTATCGCGGTAAGGGCCTTGCCAAAGAACTCATTCGCATCTGCGAAGCCGCCACGTTCCTTCCCGAGATGTGGTTACTTGTGGAAGACGGCAATACCTCGGCCATTCGTCTGTACGAAAAATGCGGATACACCATCGTGAATCGCAAACCCAAGTACTACCCAACAGGCCAAGACGGCATCGAGATGCGAAAATTACTAAACACAAGCCAAAGACCAAGCACGATCTGCTGACATGGCCGTAGCTCTCGCTACTGCCACCTCCGTGCCATTGCGACGCACTCGCGAGCTATCTTGAAGACGATCTAACGTGCATAATAGGATCAAATGCACTAGGTTGCGCCTCGTTTTCCGATTCAAATGGGAGATTCCCCTTCATGGCATCAAAGTCCGCATCCAGCAGTGAAAGTTTTCTACAAAAACTACTTCATCATGTCGAACGTGCAGGTAACGCACTACCGCATCCAGCCGTACTATTTTTGTGGCTATCGCTAGTCGTGATTATTGCATCAGCTTTGGTAACGGGAGCGGGTATCGAAGCCATGCATCCGGTCAAGAACGAACCCATTCGCGCCACCAATCTATTGTCGGTAACTGGGCTGCAGCTCGTGATCACGGACATGGTCAAAAACTTCTCTGGATTTGCACCACTCGGGACCGTGTTGGTTGCCATGCTCGGTTTCAGCATCGCCGAAAAAAGCGGACTGATCCCCGCGCTGATGCGTTTACTCGTTTTGAAGTCACCGCGACCGCTTCTGATTCCCGCCATCTTGGTCGCAGGGGTTTTGTCACACACCGCGGGTGACGTCGGCTATGTATTGTTGATTCCACTCGCAGGCATGGCCTTCCACAGTGCAGGCATGAATCCTATCGCCGGTATCGCTGTGTGTTTTGCCGGAGTGTCTGGAGGATTTGCTGCCAACTTCTTATTGAGCACAGCTGATACGATGTTATCTGGATTGTCACAAGAAGCTGCGCGCATCATCGACCCAAAATACGTCGTAACGCCCGTGGCCAACTATTACTTCATGGCAACCTCTTCTGTACTCATCGTAACCATCGGCACGCTGATCGCCAATCGCGTTACCATTCCCTTTGCCGGTGCATACAAAGGCAGCGCAGCGCATCAAGACCTCAAAGCACTTTCTTCTGACGAAAAACGCGGTCTGCTCGTTGCCGGACTCGTAGCGCTTGCGTTGATTACGTTCATGGCCTTCGGCGCCGTTCCCGCAGACGGATACTTGCGAGATCCTAAAGCAGACTTCTTTCATTCGCCCATGATGAAGGGTGTCGTTTCGTTTGTATTTCTTTTTGGCGCGTTAACTGGCATCGCCTATGGTTACGCTTCGCACAAGTTCACCAAACACAACGACGTCATTAACGCTATGCAAGAAGCCATGGCCACTATGGCTCCGTATCTTGTATTGGTGTTCTTCGCATCGCAATTCATCTCGTTGTTCAACGCATCGAATGTTGGTTTGATCCTAGCCGTGAAAGGCTCTGATGCACTCAAGGCAACCGGTCTCGGCATCCTACCATTGATGTTTGGTTTCATCATTCTTACGTGCTTGCTCGATCTCGTAATCGGCAGTGCCTCCGCAAAGTGGGCTTTGATGGCTCCCGTAGTCGTTCCGATGTTTATGCTCTTGGGCATTTCGCCGGAACTTACGCAGGCTGCCTATCGCATCGCAGATTCTGTCGTAAATATTATTTCGCCTTTGATGTCCTATTTCCCCTTGATTCTTGCCATGATCATTCGATACGAGCCCGATGCAAAAGTTGGAACTCTTTTAGCGCTGATGCTCCCCTATTCCATGGCTTTCTTGCTTTTCTGGACCGCCATGTTGATGATCTGGATCGCGCTGGGACTCCCTATAGGGCCAGGGGCGCCGCTTCATTATTCCACGGTAATTCCGGCGCCTTAGCCATGTGACTCACAAAGTTCCGCTCGATTTCGAGCGGAGCTCTCCCCACGCTGCAAGAACTTCAGAAGTTGTCCGTACCTTTTGCATTAGATTGGCCCTATTTTCCCCTTCGCATTGAGAACACAATCCATTTGGGGAGAAAAAATGAAAAAGCATATCGCTATCGCATGTTTTGCTATGTCTTCATTCCAAGCCTTCGCCGGTGACGTTAAGATCAACCTGCCAGTTCGTGGCTACTACTTCGAAAACAATAAAGAAGTCGTGATCAACATCCCCAAGCTCAACAAAGAACTCCAGAAGCTCGGCCTCGCCGGCATTCCTGAAGTTGTAACACTGGGCAAGAATCCAGCCGCATTTTACAAAGTCATCGAGAAGCGCGTCATCGCAGCTAACGAAGCCTTAAACCGAGAAATGATCTTCAACGTCGCCGACAACGGCTACTCCGAAGGCCATTTATACCAGTGGGAAAACGCATGCTACATCGGCGACATCACCGCCATCCCAGCATTGATTGAATCGCTACTCGGTAACTTTGTATACGAAGACGACGGCATCCTCGCCATCGGCGCGGGCAGCGCGAAAGTCATCAAGGACGAAGCATTCAAATCGCGCGATGGTTTGAAAGAGCGTTTCCAAGGAGAATACGAAACCAACCTCAAAGAAATCAACGCATGGCTCGGTTACAAAAAGACCGATAAGACGGCCATCGTTATGTCCGACCTCGGTCAAAACGGTGATGGAACCGAATTGTATTTGACCAAGATCCCAGCTTGTAAGTAATCACTTTTTGCAGCAGGCCATGTGCCTGCTGCTTCTTTTGCGGCAGCACTGGAACTCCCATGAGTATGCCGCAACCGGTGACTAAGTTAGACTGAATACAAAAGTTTACCTCCCAAAGGCGGGGCATTTTCGATACCACCACCGCTTAATCCGCCAAAAACGCCTGTCAAATTGCCTGACGTCAAATTGGAACACTATTTGCTCAAGGGGATTTTGTGGCGCAAGCCAAACCAAAACCACGGGGAGAAAACCATGAATATCAGAACCCTTAAAAACAAAGCGTTCGCAACTTTGTTCGCCATTGCAAGCTTCAGCTTTCAGAGTGCTCTAGGTCAGAATTTGGTAGTTATCGAGTGCCCTCCCGGAATGATGCAAGCAGGTCCCAACCTGTGCGTACAGCCGATCGCAACCGGCGACAAAGGAAAGATTTACCACTACACAGATAAGAAAGAGACTGAAAACAAAACCATCGTCGAAGCGCAAATGGCATGCCGCGCACAGGCAGCCCATGTCTGTACCTACGACGAGATTTATGAAGCATGGGAAGTCGTAAAGGGTGATATCGCCGGCTTTGAAGCTCTCGGCAATCAAGGCCTCGACGATCACCACCTGTGCATCAATAACACCAAGGACAAGCACAACTTTGAAGGCACATGCCACAAGCACTACAAACTTCGCTACCGCTGCTGCCTGTCCGCATCTGGACCGATGGTAGGAATGGGAATGTAAACGCTCAACCCACACGCAGATACGGGCAACGCGCACCCAACAAACGCCCGTATCTGCAGTATATTTTTCACACCATTTTAAATTCCCCAATTTGCAAAATTCGCTAAATTTCCGGCAAAAAATGACGACACTCCTAATGCGCAAACTAAAAGTAGGTGTCATCGATGTCATTGCCTGAAACCCGTACAGTAATTGTGATGTTGCATGCATTACTTTTGATGGCCTGCGATCCGAATGCGCAAAATTCAGAACCGTTCAGTACAGATGGCTCTAACTCGCCAACCACGGACGCTGAACGTAATGGCACTTCTACCGAAACGACCAATCAAAAGGGCGGCGGGCCCGAACGAAATCGTGTCAACACCAATGCAAATGACGGCAGCATGTCGAATTCAGGTTCGCCCAGTGGCACATCAACGGGCATTTCAAGTGGCCAGCAAAGCCACCAATCTGGCGCTTTATCAATAGATCTAAACGGTGCATCTGCGATTGGCGTCGGTGTGGTTGATACAAGTAGTTCTACACTCACCGTCAACGTGCAAGGGGAAATCGGGGGGCCGATTGACGGCTCACTAGCGTTACCTCAGCTCAACGAAAGCAGCCTGAGTTTAAGTGGTTCCTCGGAGGAGCAACTCTTAACTACATTGGATAGCAATGGAAGTGCGCGCGGTATTCGCTTACCAAGACGCACGGACAACCATTCCAACGGAAACGTTCTCAGCGTAAATCGAGCGGGCTCCTACGGAACAATCATCGAAGTATCGGACGGAAGATATTTTGACGGTTCTCCGATTGCTCACATAGATGGCGACGGTCGCGTTCGCTCCATTCCCATTCCTAGCTTCACTTCTAGCAATCCAGCGAGCGCATGCTTCCTAGATCCAACATTATATGCCATTGCTCCGCGATAGCCCCACTGACGCATTTCACGAGCGAAGTTTCCTTGCCCATAGCCTTGCATAACCGTGCGGTTTGCTGTCCAACCATTGGGTAAGGAAGGCAGGGCGTCTGCATTGTGGGGGCGATCGTGTATGCATTGAGACATGGAGCTAGCTGCGGGTTGGCGTTCGACGGCAATCTCAAAAGGCAGTCCCCATTGCAGAAGGCTATTTGTATTCGGCACGAGCTCGGACACGAGGCCCTGTCTAACGATCATGGGACCGATCTTTCGAGAATGAATGAGAGCCGTGATTCCGCCCGATACTGACGGTAGAAATTCTGCGTCTACTCCGGATTTAAAGCGAACTCGTAGCAAGTCATCTTCATATGACCCATTCACATAGCGACGAGTAGTGTAGACGATGGAACCTTCATCCATAAGAAGAAAGTCAGTTGCAAAAGTGTTGGTGTTTGAAACCCGAACAAATTCGTCTTCGAGAAACCTGTACACGAATAATTGTTTGTTCACGCTCATTGCAACATCGCCGCGATCGTTTGTTTGCAGCAAGGTCACCGACATACCTTATGCACCGATTGGACCTGCCAATCACATGGCTCGAGGGGGCGGAGATACATCTTCCTTCGACGCGGGAACGGGAAGGTACTTCGACGGTAATGGCATCGTCGAAATTCAGCTCGATGGAACAACCGCACAAAACAATGTCTCAGGTACAGTCGAAGGAATTTTTCCGATTCGCTTCGGCAAAATTGGCACGAACCACCCAGACACTCTTAAAATCATGCGCATCTTTGGTCCCGACCATGGATTTGCGACAACATGGTGGGCGCTCAACGCATATGGACAATCAAGCCGAGCAATTGCGCCTATCAACTCAACAACAGGCGTAATGGATGTTTCCAAACTTCAAAATATTGCGGGATTGGACGAAGCTTTTGTCAGTCTTTATCGCATGCCCCTCCCCGATAACAACGAGCGCATCATTTTGGCAAATCGTGTCGCGACGGCAAACATTCCACTCCTATCAACCGTCTCTGGCCTGAATCCCAGTCAGACATCGACGCTTACTTTGAATGCGATTGATACAACAAACCTTCGAAATGGATGTTCAAAGAAATTCTTGAGGGGCATCAACAATGGGCATCCGTTCGTGGTGGGTGCAACATCACGTTTGCATTTGATTGCGGGCTGCGAATCGAACCAGCTAACCGAACTCAGCAGTTCTATCGCAGAAATTGATGGAGCAACCGGAACCGTCAGCGAAATCACACCTGCTCGGGCTAGTGGCGAGCGCGCGGTCGAAGCAGGCACTTGTACACGGCAAATCATCTCCTACCATTACACTCCATCAAATCCTCTGCTCGTATTGAGACCTTGTGACGCAAATGGAGACCTACTCAACCAATTAATGCTCGTTCAATTTACCCAGCACGACTTCGTCACCAAAAATTTGGACTTGAATATTTCAAATTTAGTCGCCGCAGACGTGTTAAACCCACTCAATGCGGACTATTGGGACGATCGAGCGCTTTACTCGCCAAGAGTAGCCATTCTGCGCGACCGTCTGGGAAGGGCAGCGGTGATCGCACGGGGCAAAAGCTACACCAATAGCGAATCAACAACTTCTTACGGCAAAGCCTATTTGCTTGACGGCGGATACACCCAGTATTCATCTCCCCATTAATCTGAAAGCATTAAAACTGAAGGCATGCAACGAATCGGCGTTGGTTTAGACCCTATGGAAGACTCACGGGGGTCTGGTGATACTCTGGAAATTTTCCAATCGAAATACTACATGACCAATTGGGGCAATTCAAAAATACTGATTTCCGGCGTAAAGCCCATTGTTATGAGCGGCGATACACTGCTTCCTCGCCAATACGAAACTCGCTTGTTCGATGCAACTACCAGACAAGAATCGTCTCTAAAGTGGTTGGCCACCGAAAACAACATGCCGTTCAAAGTGAACTCCGCGACCCAGATTGGTACTGCCGACAACCAACGGATGCTGCTAAATGCTGTCGATTCAACGACTTCGCAGTCAAAAAATATTTACTGCACAATGAACGGTCAATGCGTCAATCCTGATCACAGTGCAACCGTTAAGATCGTTAATGCAGTCAAACTGGACTGACGAACCCTGATCCCTCGCATGAGGGATCAAGGTTTCGTCCCGAGCAAATGTCTCACGTTACTAAGGCTTCTGCGCCGTCTGTCCAACAACTTGCACAGGCATCGCCAGCAGCTCAACCTTGACGCTAACTTTTTCTGCTACTGTAATTCCCAGATGAGACGGTACACCGATGGGGTACTGATCCAATGCGATGTTGAATTCAGAGACTACCTTCACCGATTGATCGCCCGCTCGCGACAATTCGCACGAACCACTTACTGGTTTTTTAGTCGCTTTTATTTCCAGCTCACCAGCAAAAGAACATTTCCCCGCGTTGCCGCTGTCGAACGAAACGGATTGAAGCTGCAAAATCGCGGCTGGATACTTTTGCGATTCAAGATACTTTTCGTGCATGTGCGTGTTGCGAAGATCGATTCCCGTATCGATTTTTGTCAAATTGACTGAAATCGAACCTGCAATGCCCTTGTCCGTCTGCGTTACGGAGCCTTCTGCAAATGCGCCCGTACCTTTGATTTTCAAAAATCCGGGACGACCGGTTGCCAAAAACTCTACCGGCGATGAACTCGGTTGAATTTGATAGGTGGTGTCAGCCATAGCACTGATCGAGCTCGTCGCCACCAGAAACACACTCAAAAAACGAAGCATAGAGATCCCTTCTGGCATCAAAGCCAATAGTGAAGAACCACATTCGCACTACGCGAATACGTAAAAGATTTTGAATCCAAAACATGCGATAGCGTCGTCGTCATGTCGAAGTGCGGCCGCGGATGGATCGACATACCAATCGCAAATTTTTGCGAACTCGACCCGATCGCACCATCGTGAACATTTTCCAACAACAGAAATGGATAGACTCCCTTCCATTCATAGCTTATGGCCTTGATGTAGTTGGCTCCGATGACACTGCGACGTTCTTCCGTCATCACTTCGCCGATTGAACTTTGCAACAACATGCGCGCGGTTGACTTGAAGTTCAGAGAACCGGACAATGCCACCGATCGAAGCAGGGACTCTTTGCTCAACGAAACTTGCGCCGCACTCAGAGATACGCGATGTCTTTCTGACCAGAATGTCGAAGCGTTGATAAATCCTTCCTGCTGATCTGAGTCTTCATCTTCAGGTTTGTCTTCAGGCAAAGCAGGCAACGGCAGTGAAACCGCCGAATTAAGTTCAAAGCCTTCGCCAAGCAGGCTGAGTTCCACCAAATCGCGTTCAGCACCTGCTCCCAACCCGAAATTTTTTCTGACCATTGCGTTGTGATCAGCGACATTCAAACCGTATTTGGGCATCACTCGTCCGATGCGCAGCGATGCCGAATCAGCCGCATCGTATCGCGCAGTCCATTTGCTGACGACGGGACGGTTGTAATCGAATTTTATGGGATCTTCTTTGTCACGCGCAAAGCTCTCCGTAAAGTAGGCGGTTAGTTTCTGCACTTTCACACCCACGTCAACTTCGCGTTGCATAGCAAAGAACATACCCTGTTTTGCTTTGTCGTTTTCCGTGTTTACTTGCACGCTGCGAAGATGCCCACCTAGGATCAGCCAATCAGGAACGAGACCGCCCTTGTGCAGAGCCTGCCCCTCGCCTTCGTAGGCAAACATCGCCAGTTTTTCTTCGGCGAAGCTGCGTCCATAAGGGGTCAGCGCATCCCCACCACTAGCGCCAACGTGGCACGACGTACAATTGAAATACCCTTCGGCAGCAAACTCAGGAAAAGCCATCGCGTCCATCGACATTAGATTGGTGACGATCACGATTGCCTTAATGTTCAGTAGAGAGCGTTTCATTCTAGGCACCCCCGTTTGATCCATTCGTAAATGATTTGCTTTTCTTCAGCGGATATTGGATCGGATTCGAATGGCATCTCGTCATCTTCGACGACCTTGTACAGGCGACTATTCTCCGGACGTCCGCAGCGAACGACGCGTGGACCTTCCACCGGATTCAGAATCGCGCCGATGTTATCTAAGCGTACGTCGCCTGAAGCTTTACGCTCGTTGTGACAACCGATGCAATTGGGAGCTAGTACGTTTTTTCTGAGAGCGGCATACGAATACTGCGCCGGCTCAGGGACTGGCGGTTGCGGCGGTTGTGGTGGTTGTGGTGGTTGTGGTGGTTGTGGTGGTTGTGGTGGTTGTGGTGGTTGTGGCGGAGCGACGGGAGCTTGGCAAAGCTTCGCGTCAGCTGTAGCACCGTTGTTGATCCAGCATTCAAGCATTGCCAATGACTCAGCAGAAGGGGCCTCTTCGGTACTCGGAGGAGGCATCTCTTGATTCTTGATCAAATTCACCACGGTACTACCGGCCGCATTAAAAGGTACCAACAACTGTTTTCCAGCGAGAGCAAGCAACGCCTCCACCGAATCAAGTTTAACGCCAGCCTTTGCACGTGGGCCGCTGTGACAAAGAGCACATGAATTGGCAAAAAGATTTTCCTGTAACCATGCCACGTCGGCCTTTTCAGGAGTCGGAGACGGTTGCTGGGTGGGAATAACCGTTGGCGTGGGCTGTGGCTGAGGCTGCGATGTCGGCACATGCGTCGGAGTGCTAGTCGGATTACCGATCGGTTCAGTGGGTTTGACCGAAGGCGACGGTTGCGGCTCACGCTCTTCGGCATTCAAATTGGCACAACCGGTCGAATCAAACCGCGCTCCGTTGCGAATCCAGCAGGCAATCATTTCTTTTTCATCAGCGGTAAGCTGGGGAGCCCGACGTGGAGGCATCTGGCCGTCGTCGATCACTTGCCACAAAAGACTCTGAGTAGGTTCATGCGGCACGATCATGTCGTGATCCATCAACGCATGCAGACTTTCATCCGCGCTGAAATCGATCCCACCATGTGGTGTTGAACCGGTATGACAGGATCCGCACTTAGGGCGTAAGATGCGAGCTTCGATCACGTGGCAATCAGGCGTGACCTGATCGGGTTTCAACAGGATGGAACCTTCATCTTGAGCCGGCACCTTGCTCTCATAATAAGAGCATGAAACGAGCAGTGCCAAAATGGCAGCGATCATTGATACAAAAAGTCTGTTCCTGTTCATGTGATCCACCTCGTAAAAGCCCGCAAATGCATTCATCGGGTATTTGTACGATAGTGATGTTGGGAACGGACTTACATCATTCTAAGCTAACGATGATGATGGGATTTGTTGTGATTGAGTCAAAGACTGCAAAAAATGGTGCCTAGGGCGAGACTCGAACTCGCACGGGCTTGCGCCCGGTGGATTTTGAATCCACTGCGTCTACCATTCCGCCACCCAGGCATTTCGGGACTGCAACAAGTGCATCTAGTGAAATGGACGGCCAATTTAGATGTATGCAGCGATCATGTCCACAATTTTGTGACGGGAGAAACCAAATCCGCTGAGGAAGGCACACTCAAACGCAAATCCGCGGAAACTTTACGAAACCAAGTGGTCTGGCGCTTGGCATATTGCCTAGTGCTTGCCTCAATTTTAGGCAGGACGTTGCTCAATTCCGCAAAACTACCGCGCGCGTCCAACACCTCTTTATAACCAATGCTCTGCATCGGTCGGGCGTCGGCATTCCACCCCGCGCACAACAATTCATCGACTTCGTTCATGAGCCCATCGCGCAACATCGCTGCACTTCGCTGCGCGATGCGTCCGTGCAACCATGCACGATCGGCATCCATGACGACTGTCAGACATTCGTTACTAACATCTGCGCTGCTCGCTTCATTTCTCTTAGCCGCAGTTTTGTTGGTTAGCACAAACAACTCAATAGCGCGCACGTGCCGCACACGGTCGTTGGGATGAATCTCTTGCGCACGCTCCGCATCGACTTGCAAAAGTTTTTCGCGCAACTCGGCGTCACCAAGCGATTGCAACTTGGTACGCAAGCCTTCGTCACTCGGAAGTTCTTGATCCCAATCTTTTGCCAGCAACGCTCGCAGATATAAACCCGTACCGCCCACCAAAATCGGCACGCGTCTTCTTGCTCTGATTCCGTCAATCGCACGCCGCGCGTTATCTGCGAACCAACCCGCACTCGCTTCCGCGTCGGTGGGTCCTAAGACGCCAAACAGATGATGCGGAACCCTCCGCAATTCTTCATGCGTCGGCGCAGCTGCACCAATACGAAAACCCTGATAAAGCTGCACGGAGTCACAACAGACAAGTTCGCCACCCAGAGCTTCGGCAACGCTTAATGCGAGCGCTGACTTGCCGCTCGCTGTCGGTCCGACAACCGCAATGAACTTTTTTTCAGAATCAGCGGCTAGCGATCGAACCAACTTGCCACCTGTGATTCGTTCCACCAGCGAAACACTCTTCGCCCGTGTGGACAGTTCAGATAGAAGTCAACGGTCGCAGCTTCACTCAATAGAATCTTGAGTTCGCTTTGCGATAAATCTTCGCCTGCACGAACGGCAGAATGACAGGCCATCGTCGCAGCGACATGTTGCAACGACGAAACATCTTCGCTGTCGAGTCCGGCTTCGCCTTCAAACTGCAAAAGTTCCAAGACGACAGCGCGCACATCGCGTCGCGCAATCAGCATCGGCACTGCCGAGACCTCAATGGTACCTTCACCAATGTCGCTCAGCGCAAAGCCAAGTTTATTCAACGGTGCGATTATCTCACGCACCCGCGCATAGTCCTGCGCATCTAGCTCCAAAGCTTCGGGCATGAGCAGCGGTTGCGACCGCGTCATCAGGGTCTTGTCGCTGATAAGGCGTTCATACAAAATGCGTTCGTGAAAGGCATGCTGATCGATCACCAACATCCGTCCGTTGTGTTGAAACATCAGATAACAAGCGAACGCCGTACCGATGTATTCCAACTCCGTCCACGGAATCACTTCATCCGCCACGGCAAAAACTGACGTCGGAGCCGTATCAACAAAAGTCGTCGAAGTAGCAAATGCAGCGTCGTCCATCTTGGGCGCCGACCAACCACCACCATGATTGTATGAACGAGTGAAACTTGGCGATGATGATCTCGCAAAAGTTGACGATGACGTAGGTCTCGCTGCAAACGAATGCGTATGCGGCGAAGAGATTGGTGACGAATAGACGGCTGTCGCTGGTGCCGATGACACAGCTTCATCCGCACTCGCCCATGCTCCGGTACGAATTCCTTCTCTTACCGCCGTGGCAATCAATGCTTGGAATTCTGACGCGTACTGCAAGCGAATCTCTGTCTTTGCCGGATGGACGTTGATATCTACGAGGCTTGGATTTGCACGCAGGTTTATGATCGCACGAGGATTCTGCCCGTGCATCAAGTGGCCGTGGTAACCACGGATGATGCCCATCTTTACCTGGCGATCCTTAACAGGACGACCATTGACGAAAGTGAAAACAGCTTTGTGCGAGCCAGTGGTCAATCCGGGAGGTGCGATCAAACCCTCAACTTCACCGTATTGGTTTTCTTTGCGGATGTAGATCATGCCGTCGTCGAACTCAGCACCGAACGCGGCGCGGGCTCGCGCACGCATGACTTGTTCGCCCATGATACTCGATGATTCGTATCCTGTCGAAACGGGGACGCGCATGCGTTCTTTGCCGTTGTGCATCAGGGTAACGCCAACTTGCGGATTGATAAACGCCGTTTGCTCGACCCAATCAACGCAATGCGAAAACTCTGTCGTCGGGCTTTTCAAAAACGCAGATCGAGCGGGAATATTATAAAAGAGATCAGAAACAGAAACGGTCGTGCCGTCCGAACCCTGCCAGTCGGTGATAAGCGGTTCAACCCCGCCATCCAAAAAGACTTTCGTTCCCGCCGATGCACCGCGGCGGCGAGTGGCGATGCTCAACTTGCTAACGGATGCGATCGAAGCCAATGCCTCGCCTCTGAATCCGAAAGTTCCCACAGTAAAAATATCTTCCGCCGCTTTGATCTTGCTGGTTGCGTGGCGACGAATGGACATCAGGGCGTCTTCACGGTCCATGCCTTTGCCGTTGTCGGTGATGATGATGTTGCGGGTGCCGCCTTCGTCGAGTTCGAGCGTGATTTCTGTCGCCCCTGCGTCGATGGCATTCTCAAGCAACTCCTTAACGACGCTGCTCGGACGATCTACAACCTCTCCGGCTGCGATTTTGTTGATGGCATTGTCATCCAAAAGATGAATGTCACCCACGGCGGTATCCCCCTGTATTCACGGACATTACTAGACGTGTCTCTCCGTATAACATGCGAAAAATACTGAATCTAGAACAAATGCCGCGGGCCTGCTGTGCACGTCAAAGGTGCCGAAATCACTTGGTTTGTTGCGGAGTTACAAGTTTACAGGGATTGATTTGATGGGGCGTGGTCAAGTTTGGTTGGACGAGCGTAAAGCGTAAGAGGCGGTAATGCCCCCTACGCTTGAGGATCGGTACCAACGCACAAACGTTGGTACCTTAAAGATTAGTCTGCACTCACCGTGAATGTCGCGGATACTGTTTCAAAAGCGAACGAACCAGCTTCTTCAGTGTACACAGTCTTGCACATCACTCCAGCGCGGACGGCATCAAGGTCTGCGGAGTACACACTGAATGAATACTTGCCGCTGCTTAGATCGCTGCTGTCCCCTTCATAAGTACCCCAGACCAATGCCGCAGATGCCCACTCGTAGGCGCCGTAATCAATGGAGCTACAATTGGTTCCACTTTCCGTGACCACAACCGTCATACCACCTAATTCGGCTGCAGACTTGTTGACGGTGAAACCAGCCGCTTCAAATTCCTTTTCGGACTCAGTAACGTATTCCGAGGGAATCTCATCTGCATTTCCCTTCTCAACTTCGCAACCTGTCACATCACTGCCGGAACCTTCACATGCCTGCACGTAGGAAGTTTCGCCATCAGCCTTCCAAGCGACCTTGTATGTGTATTTTTCCTGAGTCTTGCTCGATGTTACATCGAGAGTCGCTCCCAAATTTGTAAATGTGAAGTCGCTGCTGTCTGGTATCATCACGTAGCTGAATATTTTCAGATCCGATGCCGTCGCTGGACCGTAATAGTACAACCCACTGGCTAGATCCGTCGTGGCTGCATCGCCGGTCGAAAAATATCCAATTGCACTGTCAAAACCCACTTCGGAAGATTCCGTCGACGCTGGCACCACGATTCCTTCGGTATTGGCAGGAATCTCCTGTGAGGCCGTTGCTGCAGAAACAGTTACAATGTCATAATAGAATTCATTTTCAAAATAGCCACCTTCGTCATCGGTAAACCCCTCTTGCTTAAAGCCCCAAGAGCCAGATGATCCATCTCCTGAGTACTTCAAGGTAAACTTAACAGCGTTCTTTTCTCCGCCTTGTTCTTGTGCAGAAAATTCAGATTCATACTTTTCGGTGCCATAAATTGACTTGCTTCGCGACGAGAACATCTTCTTTTCGTCGTCGTAACTTGCCGACATTGACAGCTCAAACTTGTCTGCTCCCTCGCCAAATTCCATATTAGATATAACATGCACTTTCTTCTTATCGGAAGACCACTTGATCAATACGTTCTCTTCATCACTTACAAAGAACTTCACGCTCATTGCGTAGGCACCGGAGCTAAAACGTTCAATTTCCATCTTCGGGAGACTTACTTCCTGGCCTACATCAGGTAAGAATTCGACTACGTCTTCATCGACCACTGGTTCTTCGACAACAATTTCACCTTCAGCCGCGACAACTTCGTGTTCTGATTCTTCTTGCAATTTTAGTGAGGCTTCTTGCAATTCTTCGGCCTCTTCTACAGCCGCTTCTGCGTCCGAACCATCAGCCTGAAATTTGTCGGCGTTGAACATTTCTTCGGTGTACTTGATCGCATGAGTGTTAGCTGCAACTTCACACTTCGTCCAGTTAGCGCCGTGATCTGCTGCACACTTGGCCAGAATCTCCGGAAACTTTTCATCAGCCAAATTTAAGTAGAAACTAGCGTTGGTAAATGCGGAAAGAATTTCTTTAATGGTTTGACCAATTTCGTTCATACCATTGCTGTTTCCTTCTCCTGACTCAGCACCGTCTTGGAGAAGTCGAAGCGTCGCCGCTCCATCCGACTTCTTGTCACTCAAATTGGTGAGAGCTTCCGGCAGCTCAAGTGAAAGAGAACCTGGGGTATTTTCACGGACGAGCGGCTTTTTAATTGCTTTAGCTGAACCCGAATCGCTGCCGCCGTCTCGCTCCGACTGCGAGCTGTCGGACTCCTCGGCCTCGTCTTTGCCCTTTTTCCCGTCCTTTTTACTGCCGCAGCTAGTTACTGCCAAAGCCGTAACAACTGCGCTTCCCCATATCACAGCAGTCCAGCGTTTCATTATGATCTCCAATCTGATAAACGTTAAAGGCCGAAAAAAAAAAAGGTGCGTTGCCACCAAGACAAGATTCTATCGGCCGAACATTTTGTGCCTTTTGGTTTTTGTACCATTTTCTCAATTTTACCTTTATCTTTGTATGGTTAGGACGATAGGAACTTTCATGGATGTTCAGTACATAACCAGTGCCGCAAAACCGCATCAGCTCCCCGCAAGTGAGCTGCCCGAGATTGCGTTCATTGGCCGTTCGAACTCCGGCAAATCCTCACTAATCAACGCAGTCACAGGTCGTCGCAAAATTGCCCGCACGGGACGAACGCCCGGACAGACCACCATGGCCAATTTCTTCCTCGTCAACGACAAGATATTCCTCGTGGATCTTCCCGGATATGGGTTTGCTGCTGCCGACACCGCCGTGCGCAGGCACTGGCAGGCTCTCGTGGATCGTTACTTCACACGCCCCAATATCATGTACATCATCGCCTTAATCGACGCACGACGCGGCTTGCAAGACGACGATATCGCGCTGTTTCGTATGATCGGATCCGAAGTCGCCATCATCCTCGCTTTGACCAAGGCCGATAAGCTGAGCCGCGCGGAACAAAAGAAGTCCTTGGAAAAAATGAAAAAGGATCTGGCCGCCCACAAGGTACCCATCGGCGAAGTCGTCATGACGTCCACCCTCAAAGGCACGGGCATCAAGGAATTGCAGGAAATTCTCTTCCCCAAGTCATAACTTCCAAAATCACTGCACCTCTATCGACGGCAGACGCCAAATCGGCCATAATATTCTGAGCTTTCTCAGCAATCGCAGCATTTCTTTTCGGGAGACCATCATGGTTATTCGCTCGTTCTCGCTCTTGTTCGTCTTCTTGCTTGGTTTGGCGCCACTTGCTTGTAGAGTGCGCGATTCGTCCAATCTCAGCGAAGGTACCGAGGCCCAATCCGAAAACCTAGTTGCCGAACTAGAAAACGCCATTCAAGAATTCTATGCGTCCACTTCCGAAGAAGAACGCAAACGCCTCGCCGCGGCCGCCTGGAAAAAGATTATCGAAATAGACAAAAATGACCCCAATGCATTGCAACAATCCATGGGCAAGTTGGTCGCTCGCCTTCCTCAAACAAAATCACTTCCGCCCGAGCAGCAAGCTGCGACAGCGGGGCTGATGTACGTTGCACTTAAGACGGAGATCGAGAATCGCGGATCTTTTACATCGTGGACCGACCTCGCGGCAAGCTTGCCATCAAAAGTCGGTGGAGCAGCTGAAGGACAAACACTACGCGACGAATTGCAGACTCTCGGCAAGACAAGATTCGTGGCATTGGGTACCGGTTGGGAGACCATGGCCGATGGTGCAACGTCGTGGAATCGCCGCGACGCATTGATGCGCGAGGCAAGCAAAAGCGTCTGGGTTCTCTCGTGGGCATTCTACAACGACGGCGCAGGCAACTCAGGCGCAGACGCCCTCATCGAATTGCACAACAAGAAAATAGATGTACGTGTTGTAGTTGACGGCCCTGTAAGTACGCGCCCGGGATACACCGAGGCCGTAGCAAAGATGGAAGCCGCAGGAATCCCCGTCATTCGCTGGTACCACCCGCAACGACGATTCGGCTTTGGCATGCACCGCAAGATGCTGATCATCGACTACGCGGACAAAAACGGAGTCGTCATCTTTGGCGGCAAAAACTTTGGCGATCAATACAGCAATACCAAGGCAGCACTTCCCGCCAATGCGACAGACGAGCAAAAGCGTCTTGATACCTTGGACCGCTGGCGCGACACTGACATGATGGCGCGCGGCGCCGCAGTGACGCAAGCCGCTAACATTTTCGTAAACACATGGAATGAATACGCCAGGACCATTAGCCCCGATCTCAAGATTGCTCCACTCTCACTCGTCACCGCCCCTACCGCCAAAGTAGAACTCAATAGCGACGCCATCGCGCTGATCGACCAAAACCCTGTCGCATTCGATCGTACAAAAGGACTCGGAGATCCGGTATTTTTGGCCACGCTAAAGATGATCGCTAGTGCCAAGCGTGAGATCATGATTAGCAACGCGTACTTCATCACCATGAAACCTTTGGAAGATGCGCTATTTGCCGCGATGAATCGCGGCGTTGTCGTGCGTGTGCACACCAACGCGAACGAAAGCATGGCAGCCGAAGACAAGCCGCTTCTTGGCCCAATTTATCGCAGCTTGCGAAAATTCGTTTCAGGATATGGCGTTGCGCGTAGCGACAAATTTGCACAGCCGATCGTCCACCTGCAGAAAGATCGCACGCTACACAGTAAGTACATGGTCGTCGATGGCCTCTATGGTTGGGTAGGAAGCTACAACATCCATCCGCGTTCGGCACGTTATGAAAGTGAGACGGTCGGCATGTTCCACGGCACAACTGTAGGTTCGAACATCAGAAACATGTTCTTGCAGGACACAAACGAAGCACGCTCACGCTCCATTACGGAGCAAGGCCCGTTGCAACTGCCACCATCGCAGCTGTTTGATCTTTTAGAAGCATTTGTATTCGAGCAGTTGTAATCGCAGTAATATTTCGAGAACTCAGGCCGCGAAGTCTTCACTTCGCGGCCTTTTTACTTCTCGTGCCATGAAAGGCAAAATCATGCCGCAGATTATGATGATGGCGGCACCGAACAAAGATTGCTCGTCAGGAACTTTGGCAAAGATAACACACGAAATGATCAAGCTAACAACAGGTGACGAATAACCCATCAAAGAATTTAAAGTCGCCGGAGCATTCTGGTATCCACGCGTCATAAACCATTGCGCGACACTCGCTGCCAAACCCGCAATTACCAAAGCTCCCCAGTAGTAGGGATCTGTAGGCCATGTGGTCTGCGCAAACGGCAGCAGCACGACATGGATCATCGTTGCAACCAAACAAAAATAGAAAATGATCGTCGAGGGGCGATTCGATTTCCCTGCGCGGGAAACCATCATATAGGCGATCGCTGCACAAAACCCCGATCCCAGTGCAAAGATTCTACCGAGATCATGTCCATCATTAAAACGCGGATGCATGAGCAACCAACTGCCGCATAACCCCACAGCGACTACCAGCCAAACACGCCATGAATTTCTTTGACCCAAAATCATGGGACTCAACGCGGCGATAAAGACCGCATTGGTCGTGTGCAGAAAACCACTATCAGCAACGCCGATAGCTTGGATGCCAGCAAAGCTGAGCACCAACGAAAAGCCGCCGAAAAAACCGCGCAACCAAAGCGAAGATCTTCCGTCACCTCTCAGCGAAGCTAGATCGCCTGCAGCAGCAGCGGTGCCAACCAGCAGGATTAGATTAACCACTACGCGTACAAAGCTTGCTAACAAACTTGAAGCATCAGGAGCAAGTTGATGGGCGTAATAGACAAACGCGCCCATCACCGCAAAGGAGACACTGGCAAGAAATTGAAAAAACAATCCCCTGCGAATATTCGCAGGGGTAAAGATTTGAACTTCGGGACGGCTGAATCCCATTTATCAGACCCAGCTACTTTCATCCGCATCTAGTTGGGAAAAGAATTTGAGCAAGGCCTCATGGCCGTCTTGAGCGTCCGTAGCTTGCGTCTTTCCGGCATCCAAAGCTTGCAATGAAAGTCTCTCGCGAATCTGAGAACGTACCGGTTCCTCGACTATAGAGAGGACTAGTTCACGACTAGACGAGTCGAATGCCGAAAACAAGCGCACCGTCTCTTCAACGTTGTAGTCCTTGATACGGTTGCGAATAACCCGCGGCGAAAACGACAGCAGACCCTCAAGGGGCCTCTTAGCAAGGTCTTGCAAACGGTCTACCCCTAGACTGGCGAACTTCAACTCGGGAACAGGTCTGTGAATGACTTCACGAGTTTTCACTTCCGCTTTACCAGCTACCTGATTCGCCCCGTCATCCATTGCATCATCGGAAGGCGTGCGATTGGGACTCACGAACTTACCAAACAACGATTTCATGGAACTCGCCACCGAACGCAATTCTTGCTTACGATGCTCTATTGCTTTCCTCGCGGCCTCGGAATTTTCCTTTGCCCGTTCGATTCGAACAAAACGATCAAATTCTGCGCGTTCGCGCACCAAATTATCTTCGACCCGCTGCCGAGACAACCGATCTTCATCGTCATGGATCTCTTGTACCTTGCGATCTTGTTCAGACTTCCAACGTTGCTTCGCCTCATCGACACGCTGCATGTGAGCATGGTGTTCTTGGATCAATCGCTCGGTAATGCGGTCAACACTGCGCGACTCTTCTTCAGCGACAGCTCTTTCCATTTCAGCCTTAAATGCTATGTCGGCTTGTTCCAACTCTCGATCCAATTCCCTGCGTTTAGCAATGATGGCCTCGTTATCCTTTTCGCGTACCTTTTCCAACGAGTCGCGGATGCGACATCTGTACAATTCCTCAATCTCTGCTCGACGAGCTTCTCGTACGGCCACTTCTTCAGCCTCGGTACGCAAATAATCAGCTCTGAAACCCTCAAGAACTGTTCGCTCTTGCTCTTTGAGCCGCTCTTCAATTGCTTTATACTCGATCGCTTCCAGTTCAAGCCGCTTCTGCAAGCGAAGTTTACGCTCCGCTTCTTCGCGCGCCTTCAATTCATCAATTCTCTTTTGTGATTCTTCTTGCAAGCGAATCTGCGCCAGTGCCAAACGCTCCCCTGCCTCGGTCTCTTCAACAATCTTTTGCCGTTCCACACGCTCGACCGATTCCTTTTGCTCGTGCTCCATCATCCGCATACGTCGGACGCGCACATCCTCCTCTTCGCGAATCTTCGCCAATCTTACTCTTTCAAGGGATTCAGAGGCTTCTCTCTTCAATTGTTCCTGCAATCGCAACTCTCGCAATCGACGTTCGTCGTCTTCGCGTTCATGGATGCGCGTTGTACGCTCTTCTTCTTCTTTAGACATCATCGCAATACGACGTTCATCTGCATCCCGACGTTCCTGTAGCAACATCGCCTTTAGACGTCGCTCCGCCTCTTCATCCTCACGCTGGATCGCTTGCCGCAAGCGCAGCTCCGCCTCAGCCTGCTCACTGCGCTTGGCCTCGTCCAATCGACGATGTGCATCTTCGCGCTCAATCGAGAGCCTTGTCTCAAGTCGCATGCGCGCGTCAGCCTCTTCACGGCGTAACGATTCCGCATGCCGAACCCGAGCCTTTTCATCTTCTTCAACCAACGCTTTTCGCAAACGCTCATCCGCTTCACGTCGTTCCGCATTTGCCCGCTGTTCACTACGATCTTGCGCCGCACGATCCTCATATTCCATACGCGAGCGACGACGCTTTTCAACTTCGTCCAATTCCAACGACATTGCATGCTGCAAGCGCGAGTACGCTTCTTCCTCTTCTTTGCGAAGGGACATGGTTAATCGCTCTTGTGCGGCCATCTCTTCTTGTTCGATAGCACGTGCTTTACGTTGTTCGGCCAATTCGGCCTCGCGGCGCAGACGCTCATTGTGCCGTTCGCGGGCAGCTGCTCGTTCGGAAATTTCACGGGCTGCTTGCCGCGCGGCCGCCTCCACCAATTCGAGTTTGCGGGTTGATTCAAGCCTTGCCGCGCCTTCCAATTCCTCTTGCTCCATCAATTCGCGCACGCGACGCTGTGCGGAAGATTCTTCGTCGGCAATCAATCGTCTGACCCGCGTTTCGCTCGCCTCTTTTTCACTTTGCAGTCGTTGAGCGAGACGGTGACGCGCATCCGCATCTTCCTTTTTCTGGTGTTCGACGCGCCAAAGATCAACCTCTCTTCGCTCGCGGTCAAAGGCTTCCCTTTCACGCTCCTTCGCGGCGGCTTCTTCTTCGGCCAAGCGATCCTGCAGTCGCTGCGCAGCTTCCGCAGACTCACGACGCAAAGCGGCTTCGCGGCGCTTTTCCGAGGCATCGCCTTCGCGTCGCATGCGTTCTGCAATACGAGCTTTAGCTGCTTCTGCTTCAGCCGCAATAGCTCGCATCATGCGCTCATTCGTAACCTGTTCTTCCTTTTCAAGCTGGGCTTGCAGGCGTTCTTCCAACTCTCGCTGCTCTTCCAGTCTCATCTTGTCAATGCGCGCCTTTGTTTCCGCTTCTTCAGCGGCAAGCATCGCCGCTCGTCGCGACTTCGCCTCGACGCTTTCGCGTTGGCTCGCCGCCGCCATGCGTTCACGCGACGACAACTCCTCTTGACGTCTGCGTTCATCTTGGCGGGCTTTCTTTTCTGCCTCTTCTTGTCGCATAAGTTCTGCGACGCGGGCTTGGCTTTGCTTTTCTTCAATTTGCAGACGTTGCTTAAGTCGCTCCGCAGTCGCACGGTCTTCAACTTCAAGCTGCTGAGCAATACGACGTTGCGACGCCTCGTCCTCTAGTCGCTTACGTTCAATGATGCGCGCTTCCGACTCCGACTCCTCTTTGACCAACATCGCTGCAACGCGCTCTTGTCTGGCCATATCCTCTTGGCGAACAAGGGTTGCCTTATAGGCTTCAACTTCCCTCTGTGCTTTGGCATTCCAATCCAATAGCCGCTGCCCAGATTCTCTTTCTTCTTGTTGGCGCGAAGTCTCAACTCGCAATCGCATGGCTTCGCGCTCTTTAACTTTGGCCGCCTCAAACCGTTCACGACTGATTGCTTGTTCTCGTTCACTGTTCGCTTTTTTGCGAAGTTCGGCATCAACCCGTTCTTCTTGCATGCACTTCTGACGAAAGCGAGCGATTTGTTCAGCTTCAGCTTTCTTGTGATTTTCAATTCTCAGCTGCGATTCTTGTTGTTCCTTGGCGACAATGGCCTTTCTTCTTTCAGCTGCTGCTGCTTTTTCTCTTTCCACAAGCGCAGCTATACGACGATCTGATTCGAGCTTCTCTGTCTTCAATTTCTCCGTAAGTCGCTCAACAGCTGCCTTTTCTTCGTGCTCAACACGCCAGTTATGACGTCGCTTTGCCAACTCGCTTTCAAATGCTTGCAGCTTTTCACACCACTGCTTGATGACGCCGTTTTCCCTCTCGATCAGCTTACGCTGAAACATCGTCAACGCATCTTCACCATCAATGGGCGGACGACTCTCGCCGATTTGCAGCGCGGACCGTCTTGGCAAAGCCAAATCAGGTTCGCGACTAGTGAGCGGCTTTTGATTTGACGAAGACATAACGTTTCCCATCACTGAATGAGTATTGTTCAGACGATATGGTGCTTGTCTTAAAAGATAGCAGTTTTGTGATAAATCACTGAGAGGATGGGAATATTTGCATGCACATAGGCAGAATTGACCTACTTCGTTTTAGCTTATGAAGTTTAGCCATTCGCAGAAGCTTACAAAGTTTTGTCTCAGAACTTTCGAACTTGACCAAAAAAAACGGCACCAAACGGTGCCGTTCTCTTTGTTCGCAAATCACCTAAACTATTTCCAGTTTAGGTAAACCTTAGCAAGTGGCTTACGGTGAATGAAAGCATTCTCATTCGCGTCCGCACCCTGTGCGTATTGAGCTTTTACGCGCTCAGAAGGTTCGACAACTTTGAATTCGAATCCCTTCTTCTCAACCAAAACCGTATCGCCTGCAAAGCGTTTTGCAGGAGCAGTTTGTGCCGCATCGCTGAAACCATCAACCGCTTCTACAGCAAGAGCTTGCTCTGTCGCGTCGGCATCGACAACCATCTTACCGTCGTCAATCTTATAGACCGTGAATGGGCGGAATGCTGCCGCACCCTTCGGACGGAAAGTCGACAACGCGGTACGAATGCCAGAATCACTACGGAACGGATCGCCCAAGTCTTCAAAGTCGTAACGACTTACTGGCAAAATCTCATTGAACCATTCACGACGGTAACGCAGTGGCTTGCCATTCAATGTGACCGCTTGCAACGCGTCCTTCGTTGATGCATCACACGCAGGAGCTTCGCCGGTCACATAAGTTGCGTACGCCGTATGGCTCAAGCAAACAAAATCTGCACGCTGTTGGGCAAGATAATCTTTGAAGTCTTGGTCATTCACGCGATACTGTCCATCAGCACCAAACCACTTAGCGTCCGAGAATGTGCCTGGCAGTTTCATTTCGCCCGGCTGCGAATTTACGACCAGCAAATATCCTTTGCCTTCTTGCAAATCCGCGTTGTTCTGCGTGCGCGTATACTTGGAGTTGAAGTACCAAACCAATACTCCCGGTTGGAAATTCATTTTGACCATGCGGAAGCGATCCACCAACGAGCCTTCGCCATCCAAGATGTACGATTGGCCGCCGCTGCGAATGTGGCTGTCCATGTTCAAGGAAGCAACTCTTCCACTTTCATCTTCAAATTTCTTTGAAGGATCGCGGTACTCAAACAGATAGTACTGTTGGAATTGGTTGTAATCTTTACCGTCGGTGATCAGTTTGAAACGTCCATCGAGAACAGTTGCCGTCTCAAAGTCAATCTTCTGGGAACCAGCAGTAATGTTATCAACCACGATGCCAACTTCGTTGTAACCCGCGTCCGTTGTGTAACGAACTTCGACTTCAACGGTCTTACCGCGCAACGCCTTCGCATCGTAAGACTTCTTCACCCATACTGGCGCAGAACACACCCCGCGCTTTTCCGCGAATTCCTTCTTCTCTTCTTCAGTCAATCCCGCTTCGCTATTGCGTTTGGTACGCAGTTCGAGGACGCGAGCGGCTTCACACGCGGTGTTTTCTTCTGCGATCGTGTCGTAGTTCTTATCACCACTGACCGTGCGCAGTTCTTCAACGGCATTGCCGTCGAGCAGAACCGTACCGATGTCATAGTCGGTCACAACTTTGATCTCAGCTTCTTTGCTGTCAAAGTTTGTTTCCGTCTCAATGAAATAGAACATGTCCATTTCGATCTTCGCGTCTTTCTCGTCTGGCACGTTAACTTTTACTTTTAACGAACGTGAGTCACCGTCGAAACGACCAGAATAGGCTACTTTTTTTCCGTGAACTGCAGGATCAACCACGACCACATCAACGGGCTCCGCCGTTGGTTCAGTTATCGTCATTACGGAACGATATACGGCTTCACCAGTGTCGGGAACAGTCGAAACTACATCGTATTCATGCATTTCATTCAAAAATGGTTCCGTGACCAACAACGGACCTTCAAAACTCGCCAACGTATCACGCTGTTCAGAAGTTACAAAGTTGGACGAACCGAGGTAAGCAGAGGTAACCTGACCCTGCTTGGTGATCTTTGGACGCAACCAGCCGAGACTCATGCGGCTGAACGCCGACAATTCTTGCCCCTGTAGGTTGGCGTTGTTGGACATCAATTCCCACGCACCTGTGCTGTTTTGTCCTGCGTTTGCGTAAACGTCCGGAAGCGACAACGAGTGACCAAATTCATGGAAAAATGTCGAACGGTCCGAGAATTCGGACTGCATGTTGTAATCGAGAGCGAAGAGCTCTTCGTTGATTTTCAAACCGTTGAATGAAGGACGTTCGTACCCCTCAACTGTCGGGCCATTTGCCGAATACAGCGGATCGTCCTTCTGAATCGAAATCGACCAGCGATGTGGCCAGATGCGGTTGAAACATTCAACGGTCGCATCATGTCGTGGGCCGGGCGGAACTTCAGCAGAAGCTGGCTTACGTCCTTCTGGATCAAAAGAACGCTGGCACGACGCCTGATCTTTTCCGGCATAAATCAAAACAACCGCGTCGATGAAGCCGTCGGCTTCATAATAGTGACGATCGCTATCGTAATCTTGCAAATCCCAACGGTCGAACGACATCCACCAATCACGGTTAGTTTGAACTTCCGTCAGTTTACGCAATGCCTGCACAACGAGTCCGCGCGCATTCTTGTCATTCGATCCGGTGATGGCTTCACCGTAATCAACGAGGTTGCCATCAACAGTAACTATCGGAGTCACTTGGCCTGTGACATTCAATCGACCTTGTGATTCGTGACGATAGTATGTTGTCATAGAATTCGCGTGATCACCAAATAGGTAATCTTGCGCAGGAGCTTCTTCGCTGCCTTTGCCGGAACGATAGAAATCTGGGTTGGCAAATTTCTTATCTGCGAATTCGACCGGAATTACCATGACGCGGTAATCACCTGCGAGTGGATAAATGGTCGTGTGCCCCGCCATCGCATCTTGCATGACTCGCGCGTTCGCTGCGGATAGTCCGCGATTGTCGCGCTTAAACTCAAGCTTTTCACGCAACACTTCAATTTGCTTTTGCTGCTCTTCAGCAACAACGGGATTGTCCTGACTCACTTGCGTTTCGAGTTCCGCAATGTGATCGGTCAACAGAGCGATCTTTTTGTCTTCTTCAGCAACACGCTTGACTGGACGCTTACCACAAGCACCCACCACAGTTGCAGCTGCCATCAATCCAATTTTAATTTGCGTTTTCACGTTCCCTCCGTCTCTCCCGTTCAGTCAAAAACACTGCGCACGTAAAGCACACCATAACTGACCAATCGGCCAAGTTCAAGATGTCATTATTGCGCACCTAGTCGATATTATTAGTGAAAATATAGTTTTTCAGCATTTTTCCAAAACGCCATTTCCGACGATTTCTGAAGTATTGGAAAATGTTCTAATCATTTTCACGATCGAACCGACAAGAATTCATAACGTCGGAGAATCACATGAATAAAACAGATTTGATTGTCGTCACAGGTGGCGGCGGATTTATCGGCGGGCACTTGGTCGTTCGACTCAAAGCCGATGGCTTTCGCAACATCCGATCCGTTGACATCAAACCACTGGACGAATGGTGGCAGCAGCACAACGGCGTTGAAAACCTATCCCTAGACTTGCGTCGACTTGATCATTGTCAGAAGGCTTTGAAGAAAGCGTCTTATGTATTCAACCTTGCAGCGGATATGGGCGGCATGGGATTCATCGAGCACAATCGCGCGCTGTGCATGCTCTCGGTTTTAATCAACACGCATTTGCTACAAGTTGCCAAAGACCAAGGTATCAAGCGATTCTTTTACGCATCATCAGCCTGCGTTTATGCTGCCGATAAACAAAAGACAAACATCATCCCTCCCCTAAAAGAGGAAGATGCTTATCCGGCCATGCCCGAAGACGGGTACGGTTGGGAAAAACTATTTAGTGAACGAATGTGCCGCCACTTCCGCGAAGACTTCAACCTCTCGACTCGCATTGCACGCTTTCACAATGTGTACGGACCTATTGGTACTTTTGCTGGAGGCCGCGAAAAAGCACCCGCAGCTGTGTGCCGAAAGGTGGCCGAAGCGAAGATTTTTGGCTCAAAAGACATCGAGATCTGGGGCGACGGCGAGCAAACCCGTAGCTTCATGTTTGTGGACGACTGTGTCGAAGGATGTCTACGCATAATGCAAAGCGATTTCGTCGACCCAATTAATCTTGGCAGTTCCGAATCTGTTTCAATCAACCAACTTGTCTCATTAGTAGAAGACATCGCCGGCATCAAGCTTCAGCGCAGACACAAGCTGGACGCGCCCAAGGGAGTCAATGGACGCAACAGCGATAACACCCTCATCCTGAAGCATTTTGGGTGGGAGCCCTCGACCAAGTTACGCAAAGGACTTGAGCAGACATATCGCTGGATCTACGATCAAATCGCCGATCAATCAGTACGTAAGTCTGCATCTTAAACTCAGGAAGATGAAAGATGGCGCCGAACGATTACAGTCGTAAAACCATCTTCATCTACTACCACTTTTTACCACCGGATGAAGTCGTTAGCGCCAAACACTTCGGAGATTTGGCTGCAGGACTTGCCAAGCGCGGCTGGCGCGTAGTCGCCATTACGTCCAACCGCGTGCGTCACAATCACACATTGAAGCTTCCTACACACGCACAACAAGATGGCTATGAAATCATCAGAATATGGCGACCCGCGTTCAACGTCGCCAGAGCGCATGGTCGCATTCTAGCCGCCGCTTGGATGATCGCATCGTGGATGATGACGTTGATGTTTTTCAATCGACGTTTTCGTCCTTCGGCGTGTCTCTTTGGAACAGATCCCATCCTCAGCATCTTGTTAGCTCCTTGGATCAAATTTGTTTCACGCAGAATGAAGGTTGCAACTTGGTACTTCGATGTTTATCCCGACGCGCTGGTTGCCGATCGAATTATCAAAGCCAGCGGTGCACCAAACCAATTCCTGACACGCATCGAACGGATTGCTTGGAAACACGTAGATCTTTTCATTGACCTCGGCCACTGCATGCGTTCTCTGTTGCAGCCTCGAGCGAAACACGCACTAGGCATTACCGTTTATCCTTGGTCATTGCTCGAACCATCGGACATTGACGCTCCCGACCCATCGTTGCGGCAACGACTCTTTCATGACGCTAAGATCGGCTTTCTCTATTCTGGCAATCTCGGTCACGCCCACGAATTCGCACCGTGTCTCAAGTTCATGTCCCGCTTCGATACCAAGATCAGTCATCTTCACTTTGCTTGTCGCGGCGCAAAACTCAGTGCCCTGCAAATTGCTTTGACCAACGGTAATCATGCCAACATTTCTGTCGGACCATTGGTTCCCGAAGACCAATTGGTAAAGCATCTTACATCAACTGATATCCATGTGGTGACACTCGCTGATGACTGGACCGGCATCGTCGTTCCGTCGAAGGCATTTGGCGCATTGGCCGTGGGCAGACCGGTATTGTATTTTGGTCCGCTGCAAAGCGAAATTGCTCAGATCATTATCAAACACAAAGTCGGCTGGGTCGTGCAGTCCGGCACCGAAGATGCCGTTGCGAATGAAATCCAAGAGTCCATGCGAGACTCGGTCAAGTGGCACGATCTTACCGTGCGATGCTTCAAAACTTACCGGCAGTTTTGCTCACGGGAATACGGCATCGAGAAAACTCATCAAGCCTTGGCAGAATTGATCAAAACCTGATCGCCCACTCGAATGACTCCAGCATTTCCCGTGACAACTCGCATGCCCATGATGAGCAATTCGTTGCGTTGTCTGCGAAAGTTTCCGAGCTGGCTCAGTACTTGGGGCGTCCTTGCTCCCGTCGTTTGGTCGGCCGTGATGATCACACAACGGTCGCAAGGATACACAACGGGACAATCTATCTTGCCAATGATCATAGACTGGGACGACTCTTCCAAGAACGCATCCCATCCATCGACGATGACATTGCCACGAAATCGCGTCTCATCCATATCCGGCAACCCGCACGCGTCTTTAACCGCAGTTACCGTATTTCTGTTTATTACGAGCAACGGCGCCGAATCTGCAAAACGCGTCTTGAATCGCTGCGGAGGCAACCCTTTTTCGCGCTCGCGAACGGCTCCCTGTTCCGCCTCTACCAATCGCACATTTCGGCTCAAAACTTTGCTGAACCAAGCATCTACGTACGCTGCCGCTGCCCCCGATGACACAACATCTTTCCAAACGGTTGCATCGACGCGCGAATCCGCTAGCTCTTGTAGAGGAATTTCAATTTCCCCGAACCCGTCTCGACTAACTTTGATGCCATTCGTTGTCGGCAAAGTCTTAATGTGGACCAATTCCGCAACAGTACGCTGTGTTAGAAACTTTCCAGCTTCATCAATCAACATCCATCGACGATCCAACACGGGCCCGCAATCGTCCAATTCGATGGCATCGACATCAAAACCACCACAACTCTTTATGGGAAAAATCATGAGTCGCGCCACGCGACCGAGGACGGAATCAGACTGATTCATCAAACCTCACAGATCAGAACAACAAATCCCGAAGCAGTTTTGCTTCGGGATCAATCGATCAACTCTTGAACAATTCGCCGAACTTCTCTCCAAGGATCATCCCCGCTCCGATGATACATGTCGCGAGAATTCCCATGCCAATCATGCCCAGCGCACTCGCAGTCAATTCGCCATTACCCTGTTCGAGAAACAGTGCATAGATAGCTTTGGTCAGCGGATAGAAGCGATCCTTCATGGCGAGGATCAAGCTGTCCGAAACATCCAACATCGCGTAGGAGAAACACAACAATGCACCTGCGATCAAGTTCGCACTGACCAGCGGCATCGTGATCTTACGAATCGTATAGAATCGCGAAGCACCAAATGTCGCTGACGCTTCTTCAAGCGACACTGATGTCTGCTGGAGTCCTGCTGAAGCGGAGCGCACCATGAACGGCAATCGCCGGATACCATATGCAATGATGAGCAGAGGTACGGGATTGTCCATCGGATCCAAAAACGTTCCCGAATAGGTAACAAAGTAACCGAACGCCAAGACGATACCAGGCAATGCCAACGGCAACATGACCAAGGCATCGAGTAGATTAGCCATCGGAATCAACTTACGCGTTACCACATAGGCAATCATCACGCCCAGCAACAAGTCGAGAATCGTCGACGCAGATGCCAACATGAGACTGTTCTTGATACCAACGGATGAAAGCTCGGTCGCAAAAACGCGCGAATAGTGATCGGTGGTCCAGTTTTCTGGCAACATGGTCATAAACCATTGGTCGGAGAAACTGGTCACCAGAATTGAAAAGTGCGGAACAAGTGCCAACAAAATTACGGAGAACATTGCAATGTAGATACCGATCGTTCCCAAAAATCCTGCTTTGACTTCGTGACCGGCCACGTGCCCACGCGCCATCATGTCGAAACGCTTCTTGCCCATCGCCATCTTTGAGAGCAAAAACAACGCGAGCGTCATCACAATTACAAACACAACCAACGCATGCCCGACGGGATTTTCGTTGGCGTCGTAGACCATGTTAAAAATCTTCACCGGCATGGCGTTCTGGTAACCGACCAACAGCGGCGTTCCAAGATCCGTCAAAGCCCAAATGAAAACAATGATCGCGCCAGCAAAGAAACCGGGACGCGCTAACGGCCACACGATGTCCTTGAGCGAGCGCCAGCGACTGATGCCCATGGTCGCGGCTACTTCTTCCATGCTTGGATCGATATTGGCTAATGCAGCGGCCAAATTAAGGTACATGATCGGATAGAGATGCAGCACCTCGAGCACAACAACCGCCCAAAAGCTGTGTCCACCGCCAAGCCAGTCGATCGGCTCAACAATCCAGCCCATGTCCAACAAGAACAGGTTCACTGTTCCCATTTGCGCAAAAAACCTTTTGATTCCGATTGCGCCGACAAACGGAGGCACGACCATCGGTACAAGTAACAGTGCTGAGATCAAACCTTTGCCTCGGTACAAAAAACGCTGGTTGATCAATGCCAGTGGCAAGCTAAGCGCAGTCGAGACCACGGTCGCCGCCAATCCGAGCCACAGTGAATTCCACATCGCTTCGGTGTTTTCTTCGTTGGCGAACAGAAGCTGGAAGTATTCCAACGTAAATCCGCCATCGTGGATAAACGCTTTGATCAGGATATAGGCTACAGGCACGATCAAAAAGAAGACCAGCATGAGCAACGTGACCCCGAGGGTCAAGTATCCCGCCATATCCGCTAATCTTCGCGACAACTGCGACGTTTGCTCTACATTATTTGCCGCCATGAATTACGTTCCCGACTGCAAATCGTTTTCGAACGGAAGAACCATCAAATCCTGCGCCGGAATCGTGACTTCCACATCGTGTCCGTCGCCCGCATGATGCTCGGGAGCATTAAACACCGATGCTTTCAAGTTCACGCCTGCGACATCCATAAAGACTTGTTCATGATCGCCAAGATACGTGAGGTGAGAGATCTTGCCTTTGAGTTTGTTCAAAGTACCCGATGCAGGTGCACGATTGACAAAACTCACATGAATCGCTTCGGGACGAACCGAAACATGTACATCATCACCTTTGGATGGCTTGAACGACTCGGGAGCACGGCAGGTCAAAATACCCGCTTTGGTTTCCACTTTTGCAACGCCACCCTCAACACCAACAAATTTACCAGGAAGGTGGTTGGTCTCACCGATAAACCCTGCAATGAATGGTGTGTTCGGATGATGGTAAATCTTACGCGGTGGATCCGTTTGAATCATATGACCGCTGCGCATGACCGAAATGTTCGTCGCCATGGACAACGCTTCCTTTTGGTCATGGGTAACATAGATGGTTGTAATTTTGGTCTGTGCATGAATGCGGCTGATGTTGTCGCGCATTTCAAGGCGCAATTTCGCATCGAGGTTGGAAAGCGGTTCATCCAACAAAAGCACGTTGGGTCGAATCGCCATCGCACGGGCCAAAGCAACACGCTGCTGCTGTCCGCCGGACAATTGGCCGGGGTAGCGATCGACGTATTGCGCCAGTTGCGTTAATTTCAAAACGTCTTCAACACGCGCGTTGACTTCGCCGTCAGAAAGGTTGCGCAAGCGCAGACCATATTCAATATTCTTGCGTACGGTCATATGTGGCCACAAAGCATAGTTCTGAAACACCATGCCGATACCGCGATCCGCAGCAGCAGAATCTGTGACATCCCGTCCGTCAAACAAAATCTTGCCCGACGTGACCGATTCCAAACCAGCAATCATGCGAAGCATAGTCGTTTTGCCGCAACCAGATGGTCCAAGAAAGAAGTGCAGCGCACCGCTTTCAATCGTTAAGTTCACATCAGATACCGCAACCGTTTTTCCGTACGCCTTCTTGACGCTCTGCAACTCGATCTTCAATCCAACCTCACCCGTGAACAAAACCAAAAACTAATTAACCCTGCTTGCCAGACGCGATCTTCTTGAATTTCGCTTTTGCAAACGCCAACCACTCATTGATCTTCTGGTTACGAACAACGTTATCATCCCACTTCGCGGACAAAGTCAGGATTTCCGCTTCGGTGATTGGCATCGCGCCAAACTCTTTACGAAGTGGGCTGCCTGCTGGTGCGGCCGACGCAACTTTCCAAGCTGCTTTCAACTCTTCATGCGCATCGATGATGACTGCACCGATCAAGTCGTCAACGATGCTCTTAAGTTTCGCTGCTTTTTGCGAGTCGAGTTTGAACATGGTCTTTTCGGTGAATGGGTTGAACGGATTGATACGACGACCTTCGGTGTCTTTGTATGTCTGGGTGTTGACGGCCATACGTCCGAGAACGGACAGCTTAGGACCATCCGCTTCTTTCATGCCGAGAACCAGCAATTTCTGTGCTTCGTTGCTGAGTACGAAATTTACGAAACGCTCAGCAGCTTTGCGGTTAGGCGCGCCCTTCATGATCGCGATCGGATCTGGATCAAGAACGGTTTGGGACGCTGGCAATGCAAAACCTAACTTGTCGTTTCCAAGTTCCGAAACCTTTGCAAGTGCGTAGAAGTCGATCGCCATGGAAGCAACTGCGTCACCCGCCACAACGTTCTTGATGGGATCTGACGAAGAGTGCGTGAATGCACGGTTGTTACCCGCAACTTCATTCAACAGCTGCCAGCCGTTTTCCCAACCGAGGTTTTGGATGATGATCATGTTCATCTGACCTGCAGTGCCGGAACGACGAGGATCCGCCAAAGAAATCTTGTTCAAGTACTTCGGATCGGCCAAATCCGCCCATGTGGTCGGTTCGTTGATCTTCAAAACTTTCATAAATGCGCGGTTAAAGAAGATACCGAACGAACTCACCGCCGATGCATACCATTCGCCTTTACCATCAGTCATCGACACACCGGAAGCTGTCGCTGGCAAAAGTGGCTTCAAGTCCGCTGGTAATTGATAAGCAGCAAGGTACTTGTCTGCGCTCAAATCGATGAAGGTCGATGCGCCGCCGCCCCAGAAAATATCAATACCTGCTGTCGCTGGATCCTTGGCAAACTTTGCACGGACAAAGCGAAGGTCGTCAGAGGCGCCGCCCTGATCCAACCAGTCAACTTGGACTTCGGTGTTGAAGTTTTTCTTATAGTATTCCTGAAACTTAGGAATGTATTCGTCTTGGATCGACTTTCGGTGTGGAGAAATGATGATGACTTTGTCTGCAGCAACTGCACTGGCAGAAACTGACAACGCCGCCAACAATGATACCGCACGCGCGCAAACGCTAAAGGATAACTTCACGACTCTCTCCTCCCAAATGTTGTAATGCGAAACCGCCGCTGATCTGCCGAACTTCAATGCCTACCGCACGGAAAAGTTCCAACGAATCACGCGACCGATAGTCCTTTTCAAAATACACTCGCTTAACATTGCCCAAATTGATCAGACGCTTGGCGCATGCCGAACAAGGCAAATGAGTGACGAAAACATACTTTTCAATAAACCGAGGGCTGTCACAGTTAATAACCGCATTTTCTTCCGAATGAAGGCAGCCGCAGTTTCCCGCCTCGTGACGATCACAACAATTTGGCAACCCGGTCGCATTACCGTTGTATCCAACAGCCAGCACCTTGCGAAAGTCCGTACTGGTGATAACCGTTCCTACTTTCAAGCGCGCACAGGTAGAACGCTCAGCCAGTGCGACTGCGAGTTGCAGATAAATTTCCGCGAAGCCTGGACGCGGTGACACCATTGCTTTCTTGGCGATCGAGTTTTCTGTAGTCTGCAATTCCAAAGTTTCCAACACCTTTGCTGTACTAACATTTTGCTGAACGAAGGAAAGCCCTCTCGGATAGCAAAGATATGGTCAAACATCAATCACAAACGTCAGGAGATTCGAACACTTGCAACTGCGCCAGATGGGCCTTGATTGACCTGTATTTAAAGGGATTTTGCGCGCTGCGCATGGCACGAATTCGATCCGCAGACTGCGCCCAGTAGAATGGAAGGTCTTTAGCAAAAAGAAGCTGCTTTGCATCCTGATGAAAGCGTAAAGTTTATAAATTTCATCAACCATTTCAGACTATTGCAGCCAACTGGACACTGAGGTGATGCGCCGGACACCCCACGGTTTGCAGCCCGCAGCCAAGCAAACCATCAAGCCCAGTACAATTTTTCCGATAAATGCTCATTATTTTTGCGCTATTCAAGGATTGAACCTATGCTTCTGCCTCGACTCGCTTCTCCTCGCTTGTTTGCCTGTCTGCGCGCCGTGATTAATTGCTGGCTGGTATTCATGACGCACTTTGAGACAGCATCAGCACTGTCCGGGTCAAGCCAACTGCACAACATCCTACACCCGACACAATCTTTCGACGGCACCCAGAGCTTTCGGTTGCAGCCTAAGCAAACGCCCAATCGTCTGCTCAATAATGCCATTCGCACCAACGATCTGGACACCGCCGTCCGTGCATACTTCCGTCAGGAGGGGTTACACCCCAGCTTCAGTTTGCGCAAAGATACTTCAGCCAGCGAAACACTTTCCCTTACTGGCGGCTCTCAGTCGTCATTGCGCATGCATCTGGGCGGAATTCCACTTTGCGAGGGACACGTGCGCGTTTCTGCCTTGAGAGATGGCTCACTCTTTGTTGTTGGCCAGACGTCACCTATTGGTATGACACCCGAGACAATCATCGGCTCATTTGTGGACGACAGCTCGGCGAAGGATTTCCTAGAACGCTATGCGGGCGAACATCTCATGGGTTCAGAACTAACCAGGTACCGCCGAATGGAAGAGTGTTTGCGCATCAAGGGTGACGAAATCGTCCGCACAACAATGGTCGGCATCGATGTCGATGGCCTGCCCTTTCATGCAGCCATTTCCGATCAGGGCGTCGACGTTTTTCACGCCGCTTATTTCGATGCCGTTGGCGTCACAAAAACTTACAAACAGAATCCAACGGACAAATCAGAGACATTTTTCACGCTTGGCGACCTAACCGGTGACGGCACGTTAAGCAGTTCCACGTTTAAAATGGTTGTCAACACTGCAAAATCGGCACAAGAATGCGATCACACCTATGATTACGAGCCCTCAGACGAACGCTTCCAAGAAGCGTCGGTATTTACCCACGCATCACGCGCGCTGAGTTGGTTCACTGCAAACTTTGGCTACACCTATGAAGGCAACGCCATCAACGTACGCATTCACGAAACCTTCGGCCAATCGGGTGATAAAAACAACGGAATCTATGTCCCTGAAAAGGACACCGTTGACGGCAAACCCGCCATTCGTATCGGCGACGGCGACGGCATCCAGCTCCAAGGGCTCTCGCTCGATGCCGACGTTATCAATCACGAATTCAATCATCACATCGTCTATCGCAAACTGAAGTCACTCAGCGGCGAATCGCTCGTCCTGCACGAAAGTCTAGCTGACTTTTTCACCTTTGCTCGCACCGACAACGCATGCCTCGGCGAAACAATTTGCCCCGACGGCGGACAAATTTGCTGGAGCACTTCATGTTTACGCACCGCCGAAAACAGCCTGACCTACGTGAGCGCCGACCTCCCCTCGCAGGCGCACAAAAAGAGCCAGTTTATCTCCGCCATGCTGTGGGATCTCAAGATTAAACAAAACATGGCGATCGGAGATGTAGCGCAGATTGTCTTCCAAGCCGTCGAACTATTTTCAGAAACCATGTCTTTCGCAACCTTTGTTTCCGCCTTGATCAACGCCGATCAAGATGTTTTCGATGGCGCCAATTGCGAAAAGATCCTCACCGTCGCCAAAGATCGCGGACTCTCGGCACTAATCTCCACATTGTCGTGCAGTGACAAGCTCACCGATCACGAAGCGGGTCATGTCGTGCGGCTAGGCTTGGCAACTTCCGACACCGACTCGCGCTATATTTTACAATCGGCTGACTCTCTTGAAGACAGTTTGACGCCTACCAGTAACTGTCCGTCCGCACCGAATCTTTCGTCATCACTGTTGACACCACAGTGTGGAACGGTGGGAGGAAAAATGACAACTTTGGCTTCGCTGGCAAATGGCTGGTACTTGTTGCTGCTGCCGTTCATGACTTTGATTTGGCATCGCCGCAAGTAAACTAACGAGATTCTTCTTCGACAATCTTGGCCAACTTTCGTTGCCCTTGCTCACTCAGGTGAAAGCAGTCTTGGGCGACGTCGTCTGGTTGCAAACGGAGATTTGCCGAACCTTCGATGATTGTGATCCGCAACTTATTCTTGGCTGATTGGTTCGCCTTCTCATCAAATCGTGATGCGACCGTACGAATGGCCTCACGATAAATTCGCTGGCGTCCCGCTATAAAAGCCAGGCGATCATCGGCATTCTTTTCGTCAACTGACGCGAATAGATTGGGACAGAGCCCGCGGGCAGACGCGGTCAATGGCAACAGCGAAAAAAATGCGACGCCTTCCTGCGGCATTTCTGTGACCACGTTCGGCGAAACCCAACCGACTTGTTTCGGCCCATTCAATTCTTTGCAAGTAACGACACGCCCATGAGCGCGAACGTTTTTGCTCAGGATATCCTTCGCGGTTACGAGCTGCACGATGCCAATGGGTTGTTGCACCACTACGTGCACGCGGCCATCGACTGAGTCGCCCTGAGTCGCCACTAAACTAAGTACCCGCTCCAACTCCTGCGCATAACTCTCCGCCGAAGTCACAAGTCTCTCATCGAAAGGACACAAATCATTGCCATGAAATGCGATGCTGATCATTTCGGGCCACACGCCATTGTTGGTTTTGAGCAACCTGCGCGCTTGACCAATCATGTGCCTAGTCGCACCACCGTCTTGCGCCACCATGATCACTTTAGCTTGCGTTTGCCCGCGCGCCTCAAGAAAGTAGCGAACCCACGAATGCGTTTCGACGTCCAAAAACCGCGACGAAAAGGCAAGTAATGCACTCTGCCCCAACCACTCCACCGAATTCAGATATTCCAATCGACTTGGCAACGGCCTAACAAGTTGCCACGAAAAATCGTCTTCGATGGCCCCTTCTGTGCCGCTCATGCGTTGCCACAGAGAAGAAGCCTCGAAAGTCACGCGTTCGTGCGCAACAGCGCCCGTACTGATGCTATCACCGAGGATTCCGATGGTCGTTTGCGCAGCTGCGGACTGCGCCACAACTGCAACAAGCACATTAATGAGAAAGCTGCGAACGAGCCTAGGCATCATGATCATGGTAACTGCGATGACCAACTCGGAGTCTGTGCGTCGTAGAGACCGACATCTATGCGACGTTGGCTACCGCCGTCACGGTGCATGATGTACAACTGCGGAACATCACGCTTGTCCTGCGATCCGACGCGATCAGAATGGAATACAATCAGCTGACCATTGGGTGCCCACGAAGGGCTTTCGTTGTTGCCCAAGCGAATGGTCAATCGCTCCATGGCGGTACCGTCCGGATTCATCATGAATAAATCGAAACGGTCGATGTCTTTGTCATACCCCGCAAAAACAATCTTATCGGATGCTGGTGACCATGACGGCGAAGCATTGTACCAACCTGCGTAAGTCAGTCGCTTGTCGCCGGTGATGCTAACCTTGTCGCCTTCCCACTTCAGCGTCGCTCGAAAAATGTGGGGATTGCCGTAGCGACCGGAAACGAATGCCATGTATTGACCATCGGGTGAAAACGAAGGATCGACGTCCAATCCCGAACCTTCAATCAGCGGCTTGCGCTCGGACCCATCTGGTTGGATGGTGTAGATATTTACATCCCCAGCAACTGAACCCGAAAACGCAACTAGCTTACCGCTCGGTGCCCAATTACTACCGCTGTTGAGGCCTTTGTGCCCCGACAATTTGCGCGTCTTACCTGTCGCATATTCGTACATGAACAGGTCGGGATTACCGTCTTTGTAAGACGTAAACGTAATGAACTTACCGTCCGGACTCCAAGTCGGACTCAAATGCGGTACGTTTTCGCGGGTGATTTGTTTGACGTTTGTGCCGTCAAAATCGCAGATATAGATCTGCTTGGAGTCCTTCTTCGTACGCCGCCCAACAAAGACAAACTTCGAGGCAAAGATCCCTGTTTTGCCAGTGTATGCTTCCAAAATAAGATCGGCGTAACGACGCATGACATCGTCAACTTCCGTTTTCGAAACTTGCGTGTATTTCTTGCCAACAATCATTTCGCCGCGATTGATGTCGATGGTGCGCAGCGTGATGGTGTACTTGCCACCCTCATCCGAGACTTCTCCGACGGTTACCGATTCAACGTTGATCGATTTCCATTGAACAAGATCTATGCCTTCCAATCCCGGTTTTGCCGCTGGTTGGGCACCGACTGGCTTTTTCAAAAATCCATCGTAGGCAGATTGCGCGACGATGTTGAAAAGTCCGGAGAATTGCAGGAGGCGACCGAGTTCTGCAGGACCTGCTTTGGCAATCTCTTTGGAGCCACCAGATTCAGCCGCAAAGAAATCAGGCAAAGCCATCGCCAGTTTGCGAAAGTTTGGATTGTCGATATTGACGATCATCGGACCCGCTGCCCAAGCAACTTGTCCCATCGCGATTCCCAAGAAGAAAATCAATGATCGCAATCGCTTCATATTCCCCAAACTCATGTTACCGCCTCCGACATCCACGTCAGCACCTAGTGAAAATGTATCTGACACTTTACATAGACTTAGGGCTAAACTGTAGGAGAATTTCTTGGCCCGCCTGATCGGGAGGAGGCGGAGGAAACGGAGCCGCGTTCTGCACGGCTTTGAAGGCAAGTTCGTCAAAAACCTTATCGCCAGAACTCTGATAAATGTCTTGCTTGGTCACATTACCGCGCTCGTTTAAGACGATGGATACTATTACCAGCAGATTGGCATCTTTGAGGTTGTAAGCTTCAGGCAACGCATAGTGACGTCGAACAGCCTGCTGAAGCATCGCCTTGTAGCGATTCGCGGTAGTTCCAATACCCGAGCCAACCACGCCCGAGTTAATCTTGTTATCTTTTGCCAAATCATCTTTGATGCGCGCAAGTGCATCCTTCTTTTCTGCCTGATTTGTTTGCGCCTCGTTTTGTTTGCGCAATTGCTCCAACGCAAGTCTTTTAAGGGCATCTTGCATCTTCATCTTGTTCGCTTCGTCAGCATCCTGTCGCGTCTTGACTTGCATTTCCTTTGGATCTGCGACTTTGGCGTCTTCTTTGGGCTTGTTGTCCGCGCTCTCTTCGCCGTCTTCGTCCTCCTTCTTTTCGGCTTCGGGTACGACAAATTGTTTGGTCAATTGCGGTAACATGTTAGCGCGAGCAGCTGCTTCGTCCTTTTCCACCGCGTCAGGTAGCGTCGTCTTATCAGGAGCTGATACAGTCAAATCGGTGACAAGATCGGCGGCAATTTCCATCTCCTCGGCAACCAATGGCGCTCGTTGAAACCACGGAATCTTGTCGATGATGAAAAATAACATGTGACCTGCGACCGAAATCATAAGGAAACGCTTTAGCAACTCATCTTGGTTGCCAATGGCGAGTCTTTGCAGTTTCGCAATCGCAGTGGACAAGGTTTACTTCTTTATCGGAGGTTGCGTTAACATACTCAGCTTGGTAACTCCGCCGAGCTTGGCTGCGGTCATTGCGTCAACGACTCGGCCGTACTGGACATCGCGATCAGCACGAATGAAGAGATCCTTATTTTGGCGGAACTCAAAGATGGCGCGGAGTCTTTCCTGCAGGGAATTCGGCGCAATCTTCACTTTTTCGATGTAAAATTCACCACGGTTCGTGACCGACAAAACCACGCGGTCTTCACTTACCTTGCCGCCTTTAGCTTTACTTGTCGGTAGATTGACGGAGATACCTCCGATCGATAAGGGCGCCGTAACCATGAAAATGATGAGCAACACCAACATGACATCGACAAGCGGAACGATGTTAATTTCCGCAATGTCCGTGCTGTCGTCGTCATTGCCAACTTTGAACGCCATGCTCGGCTCCTTTAGATTCGATCAGGCGAAGTCGTCGCCACGGGCGACGATGACTTGTTCGAAGCACGATCAGAAACTAGATAACGCTCGACGATGTTCAAAAAGTCGGCCGAAAAACCGTCAATATGCACCAAGATGGTACGGATCATTCCACCCGCAATGTTGTAACCGACAACCGCCGGAATCGCGGCAGCAAGACCGAACGCGGTTGCAATCAGAGCTTCAGAGATACCGGGCGCAACCGCCGCCAAACTTGCAGATCCGGTTCGAGCGATACCTTCAAATGCGCCCATGATGCCCCACACCGTACCGAACAGTCCGATGAACGGAGCCGCCGACGCGCTGATCGCAAGGATCGGCAGATACTTTTCCATCTTCTTCTTTTCAATCAGTTTGGCCTTCGCCAAAGCTCGCGTCATATTTTCAACCGTCGCACTCACCGCTACTCCCAATGCAACTGTTTGTTCACGGAGTTGCGAAGCCTTAACCAATTCGGCGTATCCGGTGCGAAATACTTCTTTGGTAGCACTGGCAGGAAAATCGTTTAACTTGCCATTCAGTTCATTGAGCGAACGGCTATCCCAAAAGCTCTTTACGAAGGCTTCGCTGTCTTCAGTCAAGCGCTTCAAAAACAAGTACTTGGTGATGACAACGGCCCACGTCGCAACTGACATAATGATCAAAATCATCAACACGGAAAAAACGATGAAACCACCATTCCACGCGCGTGCAAAAATACCCTGCCCGCCCACGTCACTTTCAACTTCCTTGACGTCCTCACCGGCTGCAGCTTCCTCTTTGCTTGCTCCGCCCTTCGTCTCTTTCTCCTCAGCAAGCGCTGCCGACGAAAAACTTTCGAATGAAAGAGTACGCGTACCGGACGGTACAACTGACCACATGAAAGCCACCCAAACAGCCGTAAGAATCATCCGCATATTCGCTCGTCTCCAATCATTTGGCCTTTGCATTTGCCAATTATATCGCTTCATTAGCGTGAGGTCAAAGTAAGCGATAGACAAAAAAAAGAAGCCGAAGTTTGACTTCGGCTTTCTTAGAATCTACTCATGCATGCGGTCAGTTATTCGTCATCATCATCGTCATCGTCATCGTCGTCCGACTCTTCTTCGTCTGGATCAAACTCCGAGTACATGTCGTCCTCTTCTTCGGAAGAACCACCACCCTCATCGTCGTCATCATCGTCATCATCGCGCTTATAGTTCATTTTGAAGCCGTTATCGTCATCATCGCGCTTCGTTGCGCGACGCTTTGGACGATCATCTTCCTCTTGCTCATCTTCGTCGTTGTATTCTTCCGCTTCTTCGTCATCCATTTCTTCAATCGCATAATTTTGTGCTTCCAGATCGCTCTCATCCAGCCATTCAGATGCGGATTCTTCGTCTGGAAAGCCTGCCTTAACGGTTCGACCTGAATTGATATTGTAAACCTTGAACATTGCCTTTCTCCAAAGGGTCAACAGAAGTCCGAATTAAGAAATTAACGCCCATTCATTTTAATACTGAAAAAACATCTTGTCTTTCAAGCAGCTATGCAATTTAACTTGACCAAAGTGCTACATGATCGCTTTTATGGCGATCCGTCATTTTTTTCAAAAGCTAAGGGTTATCGTATGAACCTTCTCAGATCCTTGCAAGCCCCCGTCTTAGTTGTCTTATCTGCTCTTTCCTTGCCGGCCTTGGCAGATCGAGCAGGCGTGACTTTTGGACCATTTGTTGGCGGCGGATCCAGTTCCGATGGCAGCGATGTCCGTTACGTCAGTGGTTTTCGCGCCCAAGTATCTAAAAGCATTGTGGAAACATCAATGTTTTCGGTAAGACCCATCGCAGCCGTCGAAAACTCGTTTTTCAATACCCGACGCGAGTCAGAAGATTCAGTTACCGTTACAAACTATGATCATTTGAATTTTGGCGGCGGATTGTCGGTTGCCGGCATCAGTGGCGAACGTCGTTCACAATGGGCTCCGTTTGCAACCGTGGCCTACGGCTTATCGCGCACCACACTTGGCCAAGACCAATCGTCGCCAAGCCGCTTTTCCCAAGCAAATTTGGAAGACATCTCTGGTCGCACATTATCTGGCGAGTTTGGTGTCGTGATTCCCTTGGAAAAAAACTTCAAAGTGAACGTCTCTGTATTGAGCTCGCAAACAACCTTGGATTTGTCGAAGGCAACTGGCTCGACAGCGGTCGAAGAGGAAACGCCGGCAGGGCTTTCCCTGCGCAGCGACAACACCGACACCTCTAAACTTGGCTTGAGCAATAAGCTTGTCCAGACGACGGTGGCAGGCTCGTTGAGCGTTAGTCTCCTCTTCTAATTCTTTCGGCATAAAAAAATTGGCGGCCCACTCGGCCGCCATTTTTTTTGCTCTTACTCACACGCTGTTATCTTTGATCAAGCGGCTTGTAGTGCGTCAAGTTTGGTCCCGTGTAGATCTGGCGCGGACGACCAATGCGGTGATCCTGTTCCATCATCTCTTTCCAGTGGGCAATCCATCCCGGCAAACGACCGAGTGCAAACATAACAGTGAACATGTCTGTCGGAATGCCCATCGCACGGTAAATGATGCCAGAGTAGAAATCGACGTTTGGATATAATTTCTTGTCGATAAAGTACGGATCGCTCAATGCTTCTTCTTCTAGGCGCATCGCGATTTCCAACAATGGATCGCTGAGACCTTTTTTCTTGAGCATGATGTCGCAGTGCTTCTTGATGATCTTCGCGCGCGGATCGTAATTCTTGTAAACACGGTGACCGAACCCCATCAAGCGGAACGTGTCACCCTTGTCTTTCGCGCGGCGAACTGCTTCCTTAACACTAAGTCCACTCTTGTGGATCTGCTCAAGCATTTCGATTACAGCTTGATTAGCTCCGCCGTGTCGAGGTCCCCACAACGCAAGGATTCCTGCAGCTGTTGATGCGAAGAGGTTTGCGTGCGACGAGCCGACCATGCGTACCGTCGATGTTGAACAGTTCTGTTCGTGGTCAGCATGAAGGATCAGCAACACATTCAACGCCTTCACAACATCTTCGTCAATTTTGAAAGGTTCTGAGGGTACCGCGAACATCATCGACAAAAAGTTTGCACAATAGCTCAGTGCGTTGTTTGGATAAACAACGGGCTGACCGATGGACTTCTTGTAACTGTAGGCAGCAATCGTCGGCAACTTCGACAGAAGGCGAGGAATACACTTCGAAACCGCATCATTATCCGTTGGGTCCAAATAGTCTGGATAGTAGCTCGACAGCGAACAAACCATTGACGATAAAATTCCCATCGGATGGGCGGTCGACGGATAACCGTCGTAAAAGTGCAACATATCTTCGTGGATAAGCGAGTGGCGTGTCAGCAACTCTTGGAATTCATCCAGTTGTGCACGATTCGGCAAGTTTCCGTGAATCAACAAATACGCCGTCTCAACGAATGTCGATTTTTCTGCCAGCTCTTCGATCGGAATACCGCGATAACGCAGAATACCGGTCTCACCGTCGATGAATGTGATCGAGCTAAGGCAAGAACCTGTGTTGCCATACCCTTGATCTAAAGTGATGAAACCGCTGTCTTGTCGAAGCTTCGCGATGTCGATCGCCATTTCTTTTTCCGAACCCATGACGGTCGGAAACGAATACTTTTTCCCGTCAAACACAAAATCCGCATTTTGTCCCATTTTCAGCCTCCAAAAATACTCTCAAAATGTACCTGAACCGAGCAGTGACCGCAAACATCTAGTGGGTGAATTTGTCAGTATTTAACTACGTTTACTGTTCACGCTTGGAGCGGCATGTTGTACATTCCAAGTCTCAAAAGCAACGGGAGAATGAATTGGTGAGTCCAAAGCGACTGTTTGTCATCGATGCCATGGCAATGGCGTTTCGCAACTTTCACGCATTTGGTGCGCGCCCCCTGACGACTTCTTCGGGCCTACCGGTGTCAGCGGTTTACGGCAGCCTTGTATACTTGATGAAATTGATCGAGGAGCAGAAGCCCGACTATTTATTGATCGCGACCGACTCAAAGGAACCGACTTTTCGCCACGAATTGTACAAAGACTACAAAGCTAATCGCACAGAAATGCCGCCGGATTTGGCAGTGCAACTTCCCTATCTATTTAGACTTTTCGAAGCCATGGGCATTCATACACTGCAGGAATCAGGTGTAGAGGCGGATGATCTGATCGGCACGGTTGCAAAGCGTTTTTCGGGGCCTGATTTGCACTGCTACATCGTCTCCGGCGACAAAGACTTCATGCAGCTGGTCAATGATCATGTGTTTCTATTTACGCCCAAGAAGGGTGGAGAAAACGTAACCATATCCTACGATGGCGTGAAAGAGAAGTTCGGATGCCGACCAGACCAAGTGGTCGATGTTTTGGCACTCATCGGTGACACTTCGGATAATGTACCGGGCGTACCCGGCATTGGAGAAAAAGGCGCAGCCAAACTCATAGATCAGTTTGGCACGCTCCGAGACATTTTTTTGCGCATTGACGAGGTCAAAAACGATCGGCTGCGTGAAAATCTTCGCTCGAACCATGATTTAGCACTGTTGTCGAAAAAGCTGGTAACGCTTCATACCGATTGCACTTTGACGCATGCCCTAGAGGAATTCTCATTCGATCCTCAGCGAAGCCTAGTGAGCGACGAACTCTTGTCATTCGTTACGGAACTTGAGTTTACTTCGCAGATCAAGCGGATCAATGAGCTCCGCAAAAAAACGCAATCGAACAATGCGCAAGCAAAGTCAGCCATCCCAATGACCGCCCCTGCCTCCGACACCGCCGTACAAAAGATCATCGGCGAAAAGCAACTTCTTGACGCCTTGCAAAAGATGACTCGCTGCGGCGATAGCGGCTTCGTTTTTGACACCGAAACAACAGGACTCGACATCATCGCAGATCGTCCGATCGGTATGAGCGTCTGTCTTCCGAACGAAGAAACGTTTTACATCCCGTTTGTCCCCGACCATGGACAAACCATCAGCGAAGCTCGGATTTGTGAATTGTTACGACCGGTTTTTGCCGACGTAGGCATTAAAAAAATCGCACACAACTTAAAATACGATCTGCAGATGTTGCATAACTCCGGGATAAAGGTTTTAGGAACTCACGAAGACACCATGATTGCTGGTTGGGTTGTCGATTCATCGAAACGATCGTACTCATTGGATTCGCTTGGTGAGACTGAAATAGGCATGCGCAAGATCCCCATCGAAACACTTTTGGGCACCGACAAAGTTGGCTCCATGTTGGATGTTCCACTGGGCCCACTTGCTTCGTATGCCTGTCACGATGCTCTGATGACCTTCAAGCTGCACAAGCACTTTGCTCCGCAATTGAGAGCGAATGGCCTCGAAAAACTGTACCGCGAAGTTGAAATGCCATTGGTCGAAGTACTAGCGACCATGGAGCGCAACGGCATATATTTGGATACCGAACGGTTGGCGCGCTTTTCCGATGAACTTGCCGGCATGGTCGCTCGCCTCGAAACACAGATATTCAATGAGGCAGGTGGCACATTCAACATCAACTCCACCAAGCAGTTACAAGAGATACTGTTTGAAAAACTTAAAGTTCAGGAAAAGGTGGGGCTTAAGCGCATCAAGAAAACAAAGACGGGCTATTCCACTGACTCCAGCGTTTTGGAATCCATGTCTGAACACCCGTTGCCTGCAGCCATTCTCGAATATCGCACCGTTACCAAACTGAAAAACACGTACGTTGACACGTTACCGCAATTGGTCAACCAAAAGACGGGACGCATACACACGAGTTTCCATCAAACAGGAACCGCCACTGGACGACTGAGTTCAAGCGATCCCAATCTGCAAAATATTCCGATCAGAACCACTCTCGGTAAACAAATCCGCGCAGCATTTCGCGCGCAGCAACCGCAAGGGTCACTCATCTCTGCTGACTATTCACAAATCGAACTGCGATTGCTCGCGCACATGGCAAACGAGGAAGTCTTGATCGATGCCTTCCGCAACGGGCAGGACATTCATCGGGCTACCGCGGCAAAGATCTTCGGCATCGCCGAACGTGATGTGGATGCAACGCTTAGGTCACGAGCAAAGGCCATCAACTTCGGCATTATTTACGGCATGGGACCGATGCGACTGGCACGCGAGACGGGTGTTTCGATTGGAGAAGCAAAGGAATTCATCGAAAAGTATTTCAAAGGATTTCCTAAAATTCGCGACTTCATCGATTCTTCGATCCAGACCGCAGACGATCTCGGCTATAGCCGCACAATCATGGGACGCATGCGCCGAATCCCAGAACTAAAATCCGACAACCCCGGCATTCGCAACAACGCCGAAAACATGGCGGTGAATTCGCCCGTCCAAGGCAGCGCGGCTGATTTGATAAAGATGGCAATGGTGCAGATTCACAAGGATCTTGCTAACGGCAGCGGCAACATCAAATTGTTGCTTCAGGTACATGACGAATTGGTCTTCGAAAGCAGCGCTCCTCATGATGACGAGGCAATAAAAAGTTTGCGCTCCTCGATGGAACACGCCATGACCCTTCGCGCCCCACTAAAAGTCGAGGTGGGCGAAGCTGCCAACTGGTTGGAGGCACACTGATGACCGAATCTACGACAAACGAGACCTCACAACAGCCCGAAAATGAAAAGATGATGTCGTTATTCGAACATCTGGACGAACTTCGACGCAGGTTGTTTAAAGGCGCGATGGCCATCACTGCCGTGTTCTGCGTCGCCATGTTCTTTTCCAACGATCTCATAAAGTTTTTGCAGCAGCCCCTATTGTCAGCGCTGCCTCAGGGTTCCAGCGGGCTACACTTTACAGGTCCTATGGACGTCTTCGTCGCGCAAATCCAGATTGGTGTGATGGTAGCCATACTGTTTTCCTGTCCCTATTGGCTGTATCAGCTCTGGGGTTTCATCGAACCTGCGCTGTACTCAAAAGAAAAGAAGTATGCGCGCCCATTTCTCTTTGCCGCCGTGGTACTTTTCTTTTCGGGTGTAAGCTTTTGCTATTTCCTCGTCATTCCCAAAGGCATGGAAATTCTGATCGGGATTGGCACCGAAAGCGGGGCGACGGCAATCATCACCATCAACGACTACTTCTCGCTTTTGACCATTCTTGTTCTTGGCTTTGGCGTCGTGTTCGAACTACCCGTTGTCCTGATCCTCCTCGCACTTTTAGACGTAATCTCAGCCGACATCCTGAAACAATATCGCAAAGCCGCAATCATTTTGATTTTGATAGTAGCGGCAATTTTGACGCCGCCAGATCCGTTTTCACAACTCATGATGGCGACGCCCATGTGGATCATGTTTGAAGTCTCGATCATCATCATCGACATGATCAAATCGAAGGATGGCAAGCGTGAATAGTTTCTTGCGATTGACAAGCAAACGCATGATTGCCTCATCGATGCTGCTTATCGGCCTAACTGCCGCATCCGCATCCGCATCGGAAACCGCGTGGACATTCGGTATGCGTAGCAATTCATTCTTTCTCCGCGACACCGACAATAACTCGCTTAGCGGAAAAGGCGCCGCCATTTCTCTCGGCGGTGGCAACCTGCGCAGTGACTGGTTTTCATATTTTAACGTTAATTTCTTGCTCGGCCCCTATCAGCAAGCGACTTCCAAGTCCATTAGCCGCGACTACCAAGGTACAGGCGTGGGCGCATGGGCGGGCTACGAGATCGCCGGCAAAGGTCTGCGCTCCCAATATGGCTCACTCGCAATCACCGCTGGTCTGGTGTATTCAGACTTCATCGGACGATCCGTCGGTTTGTCCGAGTTAGAAACCGAGGTTGTCAAACAATACGACGATGCCGCCGTTCCGGTCACAACCTCCGAGCGCATCCGAAATTACGTTATTCACATTACCGAGCTAAGCGCTGCAGCTGGAGTGAGTCTTTGCGGGTTAAAGTCTCCACGCGAACGTGGAAATGCGCCTCAACAACTTTCAACGCGCATTGAAGGTTATCTGTTGTTTTTGGGAGTTTCCGCGCCGCTTCGCGCATCCTATGTAACACGCTATACCAAAGAGTACGACGATGGTGACACCGACCGCATTCGAGAAGATGGTCGACTGCGTGGCTATACCCTGCTCGCCGAATTGACGACTCTATTGGGAGTCTAGCTATTCTTTTTTGGCTTTATAGGTGCTGCCGCCTGTGCCGCAGCAACAGAATTTGGATCTATCTCTTCTTCTTCAGGATGGGCATCAAAGCACGCCAAAACTTCTACCTTGGTATAAAAGAGCTTTTGACAATAGGAACACTGATACTCTGCGCCTAATCTGATGAACTTATCCTTCAAGTCAGACTTTCGTCGAAACATCTTCTCTGCTGGCTTATCGGCTCCGTTTGCTCCATCTGCGCCTTCTTGCGCCTGCCCACCAGATTCTGCATTTGCAACTTCTTTGTCAATTTCGTCATCATTGATTAAATTGCGCAATCGATAGGGAGCTATCAACTTAACCTTCATCGGCTTTGGCTTCGAAACGTATCTTTTGCGTTGTTTGGCAATGAATTGCCCATCTGCTGGTACTTCCGTTGAACGAGCGAGAAACCTGTCGCGACAGTCTTTCGCACAATCTAGAGCGGACGGATGGTCTGCAAAGTCTCGACCACATAAGCGGCAGCGAAACTTGTGGACTCCAAAAACGCGGACCGTTTCAATGGGAAGTTCTGCCAAAAATTCTTGGGTACAAATATCGAGGCAATGTTCTGCCTGATCTATCTCGTTATAACGAGAACGACAAATTCCACACACATACGCATCGTTTGTTGCCACGACCCTGCGGAGTGGCACGCGATGGAAATCAACTTTACGTTGTTGTGGCCGCGAAGACATGTTCCACGCTCATTACCTTATGCAGACTTCTTATCCGCCTTTGGCTTTGTTCTTTCTTCTTCCAGTACAAAATTAGATAAGCGGCTAATGGAGTCGAGCTCCTTTTCCAGCTTGTTCTTGATCTGTTCTACTTTGTGTTCGTGCTTCGGATCGACAAATCGCTGCAACTGATTGGTAAGCATGTAAGCTCTGAAGTTCAGCACAGACAATTTTTGCACCGCATCTTCCAGAACCCGCATCTTCAACGCACTGCGAACGGTTGCAGAAACTAGATCCGACTCAAAAGGCTTTTCGATGAACGCGAAGGCGCCAATTTTGATGAATTGAACGAGAACGCCACGATCTGCAAATCCTGAACAAAAGATAACAGGAATCTTTTTGTCCAACGCCGACACTTCACGAATAAACTGCAATCCATCCATCTTCGGCATTTTCAGGTCTGTCACAATCGTATCAATTCGGTTCGATTTGACTAAATTCAATGCTTCTTCGCCGTTGTAGGCCTTGAGCACGTTCACACCTAGTTCCTCAATTGTCATGGTCAAAAGTTCAACGAGATCAGCTTCGTCATCGCAAACAAGCACTGTCGGCTTGCGACGCAAGATATCCCAAACTTCCTGCTCCGAAGTAGACTGAGTCGACGCCGCTGATGGAGCAGCCTTCGCGGGAAGTGGCGCTGCCACGACATGCGCAGACGCGGACACTGGAGCTGGTGCTTTAGCAACCGGCGCGGCAGGTTTGTCATCAAAAAAACCGAAACCGGCAGAAAAATCGATACCCGATTTGTCTTCTGTTTTGGGCAAGATGCAGATGGACAAATCTTCTGACACCGATGCGGTATCCAGCACAGCATCATAATCATCGCTGAGCGCATCAATGTAGTTTTTGGTCATGTCGTTCGCGGAAAGCAAGACATCCACGAGTTCCTTCGATAGCTCCAATTCGCCTGCGCGGATTCGCGACAAAACAGCTTCAAATTCATGGACAAATTTGGCCATCGAATCAAAGCCCGCAGCATAACCGCTTCCCTTTATCGTGTGAACCAAGCGGAAGATATTGTCGATAACTTTTTTATCAGAAGGATTACGTTCGAGGTCGATGAACGCTTGTTCGCAATTCTCAATCATCTCCTTAGCTTCAGAGAGAAAGTCCTTCTTCAGTTGTAGTTCCATATCGTCCATGACGCATCCGCAACAAGAGTTCCTGCTCCATGAGAATATCGGAATTGCTGGTCAGGACTTGAAGAATGAATCACACTCGACATAGTCAAGATTGAACTAGCCCGCAATACGAGTGAGTGAAATGCACAAATTTTCTAATTTACCAAATTATATTTCCGCTCAAACGTAAGGACAAAGATCTCCTGTACACCCTGTGCTTGGTTCACATCGATGATTTTGGTTTGCGACGAAAATCCCTTCGCATGCATTTCGCTCACAAAATCTTGAAGATACGGACGACCTGGATCAGCGACAATTGCGCGCCCCCCTTTGGAAAGGTTTGAGTCGATGTACGACGCTAGCTTCGAAGGTAAGTCGCGGTCATAGATCACATCACTTGCAATGATGTAGTCGTAGCAGGATTCACTGAAAGCATCGCTGCGCCAATCACATTCTCGATATGATATGTGAGTGAGTTTGTTCTGCTTCATGTTGCGTGTTAAAAACGCCGGAACATCAGGATGGCAATCCGCTGCTTCTACGCGGAATCCATTTGCAGCCAACCACAGACTCGGAATCGCTAACCCACAACCGAGTTCTAAGATACGGGCAACGGGATCGATGTCTTTTGATTGTTGTGAAACCACATTGGCAAGCGCCACTCCGGACGGCCAAATGGTGCCGAAATACGGGCAATGGGAAGACAAAATTTGATCCTGACCGCGCGCGCTCAGGTGCTCAAACATTGCATCAACCGCACGATCGAAACTTGCAATCGTATCGACGATCAATTCCGTAGTACCCACCAGCACGCGCGAACGGGCCATCTCATATTCAAACTCCACCCCTCCAAGCTTTACGGATAGGGGCGAAATCATTGAACATTCGTGGGGATGGCTTAACACCTTGACCTCGTTGCGGTTGCCGACGAAGCTCTCATATAACAGATTTACTGAACGGAAAAGGCAAAGAATGCACCTCGAACGCATCGAGGACCATGAAAAGGGCCGATCGCGCTAACGACCGGCCCTAGGCTTTAGATGGATTCTATCTACTTAGTGCGCTACGGAAATCTCGCCCGAATCGACTTCGACTTCGGTGATCTTCTGTAGTTTCTCGAACAATTCGTCATGCACTTGGTGATCTTTCTGATCCTTCTTCCAGACCAGTGCGTGCATCAATACTTTGTCCATGTGCTCAACCGCGATCATCTGCAAATCTTTCAGAATGCTGGATGGAATCTCACGCAAATCCTTCTTGTTTTCCATCGGGAAAATGATGCGTTTGATACCACCGCGATGCGCCGCCATGACCTTTTCCTTCAATCCACCGATCGGCAATGCGCGACCGCGAAGGGTGATCTCGCCTGTCATGGCGACGTCCTTCGAGACAGGACGATTGGTAAATGCGCTGGTCAAAGCCGTTGCCATGGCCAAGCCTGCGCTAGGACCGTCCTTCGGAATCGCACCTTCTGGCACGTGAATGTGAATGTCATATTGTTTGTAGAAATCTGGTTCCAGACCCAAGAACGTCGCGCGCGAACGGACATAGCTAAAGGCTGCCTGTGCAGATTCCTGCATGACTTCACCGAGTTTACCTGTGATGGTCAACTTACCGCGTCCTGGCATGACTGCTACTTCGATCTCGAGCAGATCACCACCAACTTCCGTCCAAGCCATACCGGTGCACATGCCGACCGCATCCACTTCGTTCTGCCGACCAATACGGAACTTGCGATCACCGAGATACTTCTTGATGGACTTCTCAGTGATAGTCTCTTGGATGTTCAGCGCTTCAGGATTGATATTCTGTGGCTTACGAACTTCCTTCGCTGTTTCTTTTCCATTTTCTTCATGATGCGTCGTTGCCTGCTTTTTGACTGGCGGCGCCTCGTCATCATGATCGTGCGCATCCGCTTTGCCGCTAGGAACTAGGCCGGCCTTCTTTAGATGCTTGCGCGCCATACGTCGTAACACTGTCGAAATTTCGCGTTCCAAATTTCGAACACCAGCTTCACGCGTGTAGTACCGCACGAGTTCTTTGATCGCACCTTGCGTGAAATCAATATTTTCCGGCTTCAATCCGTTCTCTTTTAGTTGCTTCTTCACTAGGTATTGGCGACTGATCGCTAGTTTTTCTACCTCGGTATAACCGGGCAGCGAAATCACTTCCATGCGGTCAAGCAACGGTCGTGGAATGGTATGCAACGAGTTTGCGGTAGCGAAAAACAACACCTTGGAAAGATCGTAATCCAAATCAAGATAGTGATCCGCAAATGTTGAATTCTGTTCTGGATCCAAAACTTCCAAGAGTGCAGCGGATGGATCTCCGCGGAAATCCGAACTCATCTTATCGATTTCATCAAGAAGAATGAGAGGATTCGAACTTCCAGATTTCTTAATCGCCATGATGATCTTGCCAGGCATCGAACCAATATATGTACGGCGATGTCCGCGGATTTCTGCTTCATCGCGCACGCCGCCGAGCGACATGCGAACGAACTTGCGACCACTTGCTTCGGCAATACTGCGCGCTAACGAGGTCTTACCCACACCGGGAGGGCCGACTAGGCACATGATCGGACCTTTTACTTGATCAACAAGCAATCGAACCGATAGGTATTCCAAAATTCTGTCTTTAACTTTTTCCAGACCGTAGTGATCGCGGTCGAGTACTTCTTCAGCAAAACCGATGTCTTTGATTTCATCTGTGTATTCGCCCCACGGCAAAGACAATACGGTGTCAATGTAAGTACGCACCACTGTCGCTTCCGCTGACATCGGCGACATCGCTTTGAGCTTACGCAATTCTTTGTTCAGTTTCTCGCTCGCGTCTTTGGACAACTTTTTCTTCTTGATCTGATTTTCCAGCTCAGCGATCTCGGCACGACCGTCGTCACGATCACCAAGCTCTTTCTGAATGGCCTGCATTTGCTCGTTTAGGTAGTATTCTTTTTGCGACTTTTCCATTTGGCGCTTCACACGTGCGCGGATCTTTTTTTCCACGCGCATGATTTCGATTTCGCTCTGGATGAATCCGTAGATTTCTTCCAAGCGTACTTTCGGATCAACCTGCTCCAACAAACGTTGCTTGTCGGTCAGCTTCAAATTTGCAAGATGCGATACAAGCGTGTCAGCCAGTCTCGACTCGTCTTCGATCGAGGCAATCTGTAACAACATTTCGGGTGGAATGCGCTTGTTCAAACGAACATAGTTATCAAACGCCATCTTAACGGTGCGGACGAGCGCTTCGTTTTCAACGTTGGAGCCTTTCTGCTCGTCCAGGATTTCCGCTTCTACGACGAAATGTCCGTCTTCTTGTTCGTAGCCGAGGATTTTCGCGCGACGCTGTCCCTCAACCAACACTTTCACGGTGCCGTCTGGGAGACGAAGCAACTGCAAAATGTTTGAAACCGTACCGATGCGATATATTTCGTCAGGTGTGGGATCGTTGGTCTTAGCTTTCATCTGCGCAGCAAGCATGATTTCTTTGCTGCCGCTCATCGCCTGTTCTAATGCTTGAATGGATTTATCTCGACCAACAAACAGAGGAACAACCGTAGACGGAAAAACGAGGATGTCTCTCAGTGGAAGCAGTGGGATTTTTACAATGCGACCGCGAACTGAACCTGGCTTTTGTTCGGACATACCCTATCCTCCAAAAAATCGTTGCCGTCGCCTCACACTCGCCATGCGCAACATCCGTGCTGCAACCTGACTCGGTGATTTAGCAGTCGTAATCAGTCGCCACCTTTCGGTGGCGACCGGTTCGATCTGCTTAGAAAATTTACCAGTATTCTCAGTACTATTTTAGCTCATGAACGAGCTGAGGGAAAGGGATTAAAGGAACACCGGATCACTTATTGGATCCGGTTCCAAATTCTCTTTTCGGCGTCTCTTTTGCTGCCGATTCTGCAGCCTTTTTCTCTGCCTCTGTACGATAGACCAAAACTGGCTCAGAGCCTTTGATCACTGTCTCTTCTGTGATCACTACCTCTTTAAGTTCAGTCTGGCTGGGCATTTCGTACATTACTTCCAACATGTTCTTTTCGAGGATGGCGCGAAGACCACGGGCACCGGTCCGGCGCTTGATGGCTTCCTTGACCACCGCACGCAGAGCACCGTCGGTGAATTTCAGTTCAACATTTTCATAGCTGAAGAGTCGTTGATACTGCTTGACAATCGCATTCTTTGGTTTGGTCAAAATTTCAATCAATGCGTCTTCAGTCAATTCCGCCAATGGCACGACGACGGGGAGACGACCAAGGAATTCTGGAATCATACCAAACTTCATCAAGTCTTCAGTCTGAACTTGGCGCAACAAGTCTGTCACGTTGCGATCAGATTTACCGCGGATGTCGGCACCGAAACCCATCGTGCTTGTCTCGATACGAGACGCTACGACATCTTCCAAGCCCGCAAATGCGCCACCGCAGATGAAGAGGATGTTGGTGGTATCAACCTGCAAGAATTCCTGCTGTGGGTGTTTACGGCCACCACGTGGAGGAACGTTTGCAATGGTACCTTCGATAATCTTGAGGAGCGCTTGCTGAACACCTTCACCCGACACGTCACGCGTGATCGACGGGTTATCACCCTTACGTGCAATCTTATCGATTTCATCGATGTAGGCGATGCCGCGTTGTGCGCGTTCAACGTCGTACTCAGCACTTTGCAATAGATTCAAAATGATGTTTTCAACGTCTTCACCAACGTAACCAGCTTCAGTCAAGTTGGTTGCATCGGAGATCGTAAATGGAACGTTCAAGATCCGCGCGAGTGTTTGCGCCAACAATGTTTTACCGGAACCAGTTGGCCCGATCAGGAGGATGTTGGACTTCGCCAATTCGATATCATCTTCTTTCTGACGCGAATCAATTCGCTTGTAGTGGTTGTGAACCGCAACCGCGAGAACCTTCTTTGCCGGCTCTTGGCCGATGATATAATCGTCGAGAACCTTTTTGATGTCTTTTGGATTGGGAATATGGCCCGTCGGATTGAGAATTTCTTCTTTCTCAACTTCCTCGGCGATGATGTCGTTACAAAGTTGGATACATTCGTCGCAGATGTACACGTTTGGACCGGCGATCAATTTCTTAACTTCTCGCTGCCCCTTGCCGCAGAAACTGCAGTGCAATCCGCCCTCTTTGTTTGCCATGTTCCGATCTCCCGTTGCGCCGGAAAAAGCCGGCTCTTCAGTATCTAACTAAGTATTATTTTCCGTTGATTTTCTTGTCGTGCAATTTGACCACTTCGTCGACGATGCCGTACTTAACTGCTTCGTCTGCGCTCATGAAGTTGTCGCGATCGATATCTTCGATCACTTGCTTCTTTGACTTGCCAGTGTGACGAGAAAAGATGTCTGCCATCTTGTCTTTCATCTTGATGATTTCACGCGCGTGGATATCGATGTCGGTCGCTTGACCAGTTGCTCCACCAAGTGGTTGGTGAATCATGATGCGGGAGTTTGGCAAAGCTGCGCGCTTGCCTTTTGCCCCCGCGGCGAGCAACCACGCACCCATGCTGGCACATTGGCCGATACAATAGGTACGAACGTCAGGACGAATGACTTGCATACAATCGTAAATCGCCAAACCGGCTGTCACGGAACCACCGGGCGAATTGATATAAAGATGGATGTCCTTTTCCGGATCTTGCGATTCAAGGAACAACAATTGCGCCACAATGATGTTGGCAACTTCGTCCATGATGGGCGAGCCAAGAAGGATGATTCTGTCCTTCAATAGTCGGGAATAGATGTCGTAGGAACGTTCACCGCGGTTGGTCTGCTCGATCACAATAGGAATCATCATCTTCAGTACTCCACAAATCCGTTACGATTATTGCCAACAAACTGAGCCACCGCTTCACTCACCAATTTCATCAAGACTTGCAGAGGCTTACGACAATTTTAGGTCACTGCCCTTACAAACTCAAGGCGGTACTGGAGCCTCTTCGACCCATTCATTGTTTTCTTTAGAGGGAAAAAAATAACCAGCCCGGAATTGGGCTGGTTATGGACTCTGAGAATGGCTTAAATGTCCAAAACTACAACGGAAGGTTGAGAGCGTTACGCTTTGGTAAACTCGTCAATCTTGGCATTGTCGATCATAACCTGAATGGCCTTGTCCAAAATCAGCGTTTCCTTCATTCGACCGGCAACCATTTTGGAGAATTCTTTTACCTGCTTTTCTTCTGGTTGAGCTCCAGGAGGGAAATAGGTGTTGCGAACGTAATTGTCTACGTCTTCGTCCGTAACAGCGATCGATTCACGACGCGCAATGTCTCCGAGGATCATTGTGCTTTGCGCGCGACGCTTCGCAATGTCACGGCACTTAACGCGCAATTCTTGGTCGTGCAGCGCCTCTTTACGCTCTTTATCAGTGCTGAACTGCATTTCGTTGATCATGGAGTCGGTGATTTGATCGACGAAGGACGGCGGAACTTCAAAACCGTATTTTGTGATCAATTGGTCGAGCAGTGCGTGTTCAAGCTGGCGACGCTTGATGTTTGCCGCTTCGCGATTGAGATCGCCGGTAACGCGCTCACGCAATGCGGTGAGGCTGTCAAAACCGAGGTCTTTGGCGAATTCGTCATCGACGTTTGGCAATACTAGTTCACGCAATTCTTCCATCTTCAATGTCATCTCAACAGCTTTGCCCGCCAACTCTGGCTCACGATAATCTGCTGGCAACTTGAAGTTAACCGTCTTCTCGGAACCCGCCGTCATGCCGACCAATTCCGTCTCCATTTCTGGAAGCAATTCATTGATGCCTAGTTCGACAGAAATCTTTTCAGCGCTTAATGCGTCATTAGGAACGCCTTCAAGTTTGCCGTGGTGACTCAAAACCGCGAGCATGCCTTTTGTTGCTTTGGTGCCGGCGTCAAGGGACTTACTATTTGCGCTACGACGACGGAGCACTTCCATCTGCTTGTTCACTTCTTCTTCACCGATCTTGATGAGTGGGATGCGAACATTCAGGCCTTTGTAATCGCCCAATTTGATCTCAGGCATAACATCGATCAATGCAGAAAACGCGTAGTCCTGACCTTCGGTCGGCAACTCGGTCGTTTCCAAAACTGGCGACGATACGGGGCGCAAATTATTTGCTTGGATGGCGTCAAAGAGATTCTTACGAACCAAGTTTTCCAAAACGTCAGGACGTGCAGATTCAGCATAAAATTTGCGAATCATGTTCATCGGGACTTTGCCCGGACGGAAACCTTTGATCTGAACCTTGCGCTTCAGGGATTCAAACGTACTCAAAAACGCCGAATCAACTTGCTCTTTGGTCAAACTGACTTTGATTCGCTTTTGTACGCTGTTTACTTCTTCGATGGCTGCTTGCATGAAAGACTCCACTTTGTTCATTAGAATAGCCCATATTTTATGGATTTTATGGCCTTCAGATTGAAGGGCATGGATATATGAATTAGTCTCTAAACTGTCAATTTGATTCCTTGTTTACCGACCTGCTGCGCGTCAAGAATCGGTTTCGGAAAACTATCCGCCACTCAGAATGGGGTATCGGCACCAGCTACGCGGGTCGAGATTGAAGTCATCGACATGGAATGAAGGTGCAACCCGTTCACGCTTCCATTGGCTAGAACGCCATAACATAACAAATTTACTGACATATTTGGAAATATCGGCCTCGGACATCTCTGGGAAGTCGTTGGCCAGTAGCAAACACATCTCTTCTGGGTCGCGTTTGTCAGCCACGAAGTAACGCTCAATCTTGGCCATGACATTGTAGGGCATCAAGTCGTCTTCGTCCGACTGCTTCCGGTCTTTTGGTCGCAGCTCAGCTGTGGGCGGAATGGCTGTGACGGCCTTCAAAGCCGGCAACGGTCCCATTCCGAATTCTTTCTGGGTAACCATCCACGCCAAAAAACTACGCAAAAAAGCTTTGTCGATTCCGGCCAATGGCGCCAATCCGCCGGCCATGTCGCCGTCCATGGTTGCATACCCAACGGCTGACTCGCTGCGGTTAGACGTCGTGATCAACAGCATTTGCCGGGTGTTGGCGATGAGCCACGGTAGCGGCGCGCGTACGCGAGCTTGGATGTTTTGCATGGCCAAATCGTCGCTGGCTTCATTCCACGAAAGCTTTTGCTTTGTGAGTTTTTCGTATTGCTGTGTGTAACCATCCACAAACGTCTGCACATCAGCCAAATAGAAGGTCGCTCCCAGTTCCGCAGCAACGGATCTCGCTGCATCACGCGTGGCCGAGCCGCTATGATCTGTGGCTTGGTACAAGCACACGAGCATTTTGCCTATGACTTCTTTGTCGGTTGACGAAGGAATTGCATCCACTTTCAAATATTTCGCAAAGGCCTCTGGACCAAGTTCTCGTCTTGCAGCGCTCAGCATATGTGCCACCAGCGAAGCACACACTGACGAATCGACGCCGCCGCTGAGTGAAACAACGTAGCCCTTAGACCTTGATTTTCTCATGTAATCAAACAGGGCCAACGACTCGGCACGGATGAATTCCTCTTCGCGACTCATCGGTACAGGCGTTGTTTTCCCCGTCTGGATCCGCTTGATCGGTTGCTGCTCACTACGCACAGGAGCCGCCATCACACAATGACTGGCTTTGTCAGACGAGTCTTCGTGCTCGCGCACGCTGCGGTTTTTGATGCGCGCGGCACGCGCACGATCCATATCAACGTCTGCCGTCGTTAGGAAACCATCTCCGAATGCAAAACGACGACTCTCGGCAACCAATTCTCCTGCCTCGGCAACGAGGACTGATCCGTCGTAAATCAAGCGACCCGCTTCAAGTCCGAGCAAGTTTGCATAGCAATAGTTGACCTTCAATGCACGACTCCAGTTGGTTACGAGTCGCTTGCGAACAACATCTTTCCCCAATGAAAAATGGGAGGCGCTTGGGTTAACAACTAACTCAACTCCGCTAGTAACGTGCGAATGTGCGGCCGACTCGTCTCCCCAAGCCTCTTCACAAATCTCCACCGCCATGCCAAATCCGCCGAACTGGTAACGCACGTCGCCGAATGTTACATTTTTGCCGTTCACTTCAGTTTGATCGACTCGCCCAAAATTCCACGGACTAAACCAGCGCGGTTCGTAGTGGACGCCTTCACGAGCAAGAACTTTTTTGGGATTCACGCCGATGATAGCACCGTCTTGCATGACGAACGCACAGTTGTACAATTGATTGCGATGCAGCCACGGCGCACCGACAACGACAACTAAACCCACTGACGAGATAGCTATCTCTTCCAGCGCCGAAGCGACGCGCTTGTAGAGATCAAGACCAAAAAATGCGTCATCACAACCATACCCCGTTACACTTAGTTCGGGAAAACAAACGACGTCCACTTGGGTTGCTCGAGCCTGCTGGATGAGCGCTTTGATACGCGCGACATTTCCTGCAAAATCTAGCGGTGTCTGGTTGATGCAAGCACCGGCGACGCGGACCATTCTCATTTTACATACGCTCCGGCGGAACGATGCCCAAGAGTTCTAACCCCTGCTTCAATACCGCTGAAAATGCCGCGACCAATACCACACGCGCTTTCTTTACGTTTTCATCTTCCGCCTTGAGGACAGATGCATTCTTGTAGAACCGATTAAACGACTGGCATCCTTCAAACAAGAAGTGCGTTAGTGTACTTGGCTTGTAGTTTTCACACGATGACTCAACGACAGCATTGAAGTCGTGAATGAAGCGAATGACGTCGCGCTCTTCCACATCGACGAGATACTTTTCAAATCCGGCTGCCACTCTCAGTCCGGCTTCGTCGGCCTTTCGAAGAATGGAACGACTGCGCGCGTAAGAATACATGAGGTACGGACCTGAGTTGCCGTCAAAGCTCAGCCACTCTTGCAGATTAAAGATGACCGTTTTCGCCGGGTCGGAACTGATCATGCCGTAGCGAACGGCACCCACGCACAACAATTTGGCGGTAGCGGTGATTTCGTCCTCGGTCCATTCGCCTTCATACCGCTTCAAAACTTCCTTTAGGCCCTCCTGGACCGCGTGAATCAATTCAAAGAATGTGACGCTGTTGCCATCGCGTGACGACATCTTGCCCTCAGGCAGCATCACCATGCCATAACTCAGATGGAAGCACTTCTTTGACTGCTCGAATCCCATCAACTCAAGCGTCTTGAAGACCTGACGGAAATGGTGATTCTGCTCGTTAGCAACAACGTAGATCGAACGATCGATGTTGAACTCCTGAAACTTGCGGCGAGCAAGTGCCAAGTCTTTGGTGGCGTAAAGCGTATTGCCATCAGATTTGCGCAAGATTGAAAAACCAAGTTTGTAGGGTTGCAAATCAATGCCAACCGCTCCCTGATCTAGTTTAAATACCCCTTTCTTAAGGTATTCATCGACGATTTCTTGGCTCTCCTCACTCACTTCGGATTCGAAGAAGTACTTGTCAAACTTAACGTCGAGATAGTCGTAGATTTCATAGAAACCTTGTAATGACCACTCACGACTTTCTCGCCAAAGCTCGAAAATTTCTCCCTGCTTGGACTCAATTGCCTTCAAAATACCTGACACTTCACCGTCATAAACTTTACGTGTGGCCTCATCGGCTTCTGACAGCTTTCGGTTTGCAGCTGCGTAAACGGTACCGAGCCATGCGCTTCGCCCTGTCGCCGGAACCGGTAACTTTTCGCGGCGCATGTGCCAAAGGACTTTGGCGATGTGTGTCCCCTCATCACCTGGATAATTTGCTGCAACCACGGGATATCCACAGTATCTGAACAGCCGCACCAGACTATCACCCAAGCAAACATTTCGTCCGTGGCCGACATGGAATTCTTTGTGGGTGTTAGGCTGAGAAAACTCGATCATCGTTCGGATTTGATTGTGAGAGGCTCGCTGGCGCAACAGTTTGAAAGCCTCTCCGTTCAGCACGGATGGCACGGCCAATGTCGCCATTGCGGGTTGCACTACTGTGATGTTCAAGAATGCTGCAACAACGTCAACTTTTGCAATGAATCCTGAAGAATCCGCTCGCAGAGCTTCGGCAAATTCTGCGGCCACGTCCTGTGGTTTTTTTTGCAATAGCTTGCCAAAACGGAAACACGGCAACGCATAATCACCTAGACTTGACTCCTTTGGACGCTCAAAAGCATCGTACAATGAATCAGCGTCCAATCCATCTGCCTGAATCCCGCGAGCTTTGAGCCCGTCGGCCAGAGCGAGCGCCAATTTCCACCGACTTGGTTCAGTTTTCGTAGTTGTTTTGGCCATATACATCCTAACTTCAACATGCCTGAACTCTACTTTCTATCAGAGTGGCCTAGTTTCTACAATCGGCGACCGAGGGGATGTACGAATCAACTGACGAGGCTCCGGCGGCACATCCACATTGGCGCCCATTGCCGATTCCGCCATACTCGCATGTTGCCAGCGCGACGCTTGCTGGAGATCATCGTCGTCAATGACATCGGCCAAACGCAGATCGGCTAAGCTTCGAGCAACCCGAAGCATGCGCAATAGGGATCGACTAGTCTGGTTTTCCAGACGTAGACTCTTCACTTTCTTGGCAATAGTTCGTCCGTCCAGACCGCATGCCGAGGCTATGTCAGAAATTTCTATCTCTCGATTTAGCTCAACGCCAAAACTTCGATTTCGCTCAATTGCAAAAATCCGGCTCTGTTCAACCTGTGAGCGCATGTCCTCGGTTTGTCGCTGCACGGATCCTTGCTCACGATCCAAAAGTGCCGTTAAACTTTCTGGCGGTGCAAAGGAAACATGCATATCGATTCGATCACGAACTGGCCCCGACAATCGCGCATGGTAAGCCAATACCTGGTTCATGGCACATGTGCAGCGACGACGTTTGCTGCCAAACCAGCCACACGGGCACATATTCGCGGCTGCGACCAACATGACCTTGGCGTTCCAGCATACTCGCTTGTGCGCTCGCGCAACGTGAATCTTGCCGGTCTCCAACGGTTCGCGCAGCGACTCCAACAAGTCTCGGCGAAATTCTGGGAGCTCATCTAAAAACAAGACGCCTCCGTGCGCAAGAGATAACTCTCCCGGTACGTCGGGCGTTCCTAATATCGCCTGTGGACTCGCTTGGTGGTGAGGCGCACGACACGGGGCTTCACCCTGCAGCAGCGACTCATGAAGCTGGCCCTTCTGTGAATTGTGAATGCACAACGCTTCTAGGTGTTCGCGTTCCGGCATGCGCGGCAAGATTGATGGTATACGAACTGCAAACATTGATTTGCCACAGCCGGGCGTGCCGGTGACAAGCAAACTGTGTCCCCCTACTGCACAAGTCATCGCCGCAAGCTTTTGCTCATCCGTGAGCAGCATGTCATCAAAATCTATTCTTCGCGCCGATTCAATAACTTTGGGAGCGACCATGCTTACGGGAAGACAATCGATCGAACCTTGTCCCCATGCCCACGTCAACGCTTTTTGCAGATGATCGAATCCGACCAGTTGGAATCGTTCGAAACCAGGCAGTCCAAAACGCCGCAGCGTCGAGAGCTCATGCAGATTTTGACTTGCCACCACTAAGCCGGTGCGTCCACGCGATAATGCTGTCAATGCATATGAAATGATATTTTTTACAGGACGCATTTCGCCCGTTAGACCAAGTTCTGCGACAAACCAAAAGTCGCGCACTTCGGCACGCATCGGGCGCTCGAGAATGCTTGAAGCTAAAGTTAAAGCAAAAGGTAAGTCCAACTGCGAACCATCGGCTCCGATATCTGCAGGCGTCACACTGAGTAGCAATCGACGAGGGGGAATTTCAATGCCGCAACTTTCCAATGCGGCCTTCGCTCTTTCTTTGCCATCGCGACTAACGTCGGAAGCGACTCCGAGCAATTGCGTTCCCGCAAACCCTCGACCAAATGAACTTTCGAGCTGGACTTCATAAACATTGAGCCCAGAAGATCCGGCCGACAAAACATATTCACCCATTCGTCACCTCGCTTAATTTCGCAACAACTTAAGCGAGGCGATGAACCCACGTCCAATGACAACTATTTTCTGGATCAGCGATCGGAAATTGTCATTCCGTCGATACCGAACGCCTGAAACTTTTGCCCCTCAGAAACGGTGACGCGCAATCGATGCTCGCCTGCGTCGAGGTTTATCGGGCCAAAGGTGATCGCTTGCCGCCGAACACTTTCGGAAGTAAGTTTCGTCACTGCACCCAAATCTTGCCCATCCAACGAAACTTGCACATCAGCAAAGTCCGGAGCCGTCGCGAAAAATATTTTGAGCATGCCGCGCTGAACTTTTTCGCTCTTAAATGCAAATTCAGCAAAGCCGCCTTCTTTCTCGACTCTGACGAATGACTGATTGCCATTTTGCCATTCAGAACCGAATGCGTGCATTTCTTGATCCGTAACGGTGGCCAGACTTCGTCGAGAAACGATCATGTCCGAGGAAATTTCAAACCAATCTCTTAGTTTGAGAGTCTGAGGCTTTGCCCTTTTCCCCGTCTGCGGACTTTTGACTATGACTTCGTATATCCACTTTTCACTATCCAAAGGGAATCGCTCAAACTTGATCTGTTCGCGCTTTGAATATTGGTCGATCACGCGCGCAAATGGCCGATCGGTAGATACGAGAAACAATCGCCCCGACCTGCCTTCAATCAATCGATCAAACTTGCTGTGGATCTCCTCCGGCCTCACACCCCAATTCGGGATGTCCCAACTATTGAAAATGAGCAACGCCAAATCACGGCGCATATTGTAAAAGCGATAGTAAAATTCAACCGGATAGTAGGCCCGCGAATCGTCATCGATGTAAATGGCGTTCTCGGGCAGCTTGTCAAAAAGCTTTCTTACAAAGTAATCCAAATCCCTAAATTCTCGTTTATTTGGATTTACGATGTAGTCATTCACTCTATAGAGATGATGCGTATAGACATTGTTGTAGCGCTCAAACCAAATGCTGCCTCGGTGATTGGCCCACTTGGGAATGGCTTCGAGCATACTCGCCGCACCCCAACAATTGGCGATGATAAAAAGTCCAAACAGTCCTTTGGCAACTCGTGAACGAAACAAACGGCTCTGCAAAATTTCATTCACCACAAATGACGCCATAAAGGTCAGCAAGACAAAACTTGGGAGCATGAAGGCGTATTTGTCCCAAGTATTGTAAGTGAGAAAAAACCACGTGTTGATGAGAAAGTGCGCCAAGACTCCAACAAACAGTGTTAAGGATCGAACTCTTATTACAAAAAATACCGGAGCAAACAACACGACGAAAATCATCAAGCTCGGAAACTGCACGACTAACATGATCGCGAAATCTCGCAGACCGTCGATCACGCTGCCTTTCAACATGATGTGTTGAAAGCTGCCGAAGAAGGCCGTCCTGAGCGCCAGAACCAATGAATTCTGTAACTGCGCTTCGCCATAGAGCAGATAAAGCCACGGCAAAAATCCTGCAAAACCCCACAAAACGCACCCACCGAACAATGCCTCCCATGATCTGGCCGTTCGTCCCCGCCTGGTGTTCCATGCATGGGCGGCCGTCGTCAACGCAATCGCGACGCCCATGAACCCCATTTGCACGTGGTTGAAAACCGCCAAACCTTCGATGGCGTACATGCACCAAATATGACGGTCATGCTGATCTTCCCGCAATCTCACCAATAGATAGACGAAGGATGCAGTAAACATCGCCGAAGCCGCATAATTTTCGACAATGGTGCTGTGCCACCACATCGACTGGCAAAACATCATGATCAATGCCGAAGAGGCAGCAACGTCCGTTCGATTGAATGCTCTCTTCACCGCCGCGAAAAAGATAGTTATCGTGACGGAACCAAACAGGACAGAAACCATGGTGCCGGGTACGGCCAAATCACGAAACCAAAATAACTTGCTAAACGCCCATCCAAAAAACACTGTGAGCGGATGATTATTCACATGAACACTAAGGTTGCCTTTGTGCATCGCATCTAGCATGATGCCGGTATCACCAAGGCCGATCGTGGGGCATGAAGTATAGTAGTAAAATGCGAATGTCGTGATGAAGACTAACACGAATAAAGTCCCATCACTTCCAAGCACGTGCTTTTTCGCCACCACGCTGTCACCTCATAAAATGTCGAACTCATTGACACATGCCAATCTATCAGCCCCGAAGTTGGCATTGTATCGAAAAAAGATGTGTAATTATAGAGCCTTAATATTGGCCGGACCTTTGCTTCATTGCTATGAACGAAGTGGAGGCCATATGCGCGCTGCAATATCAAAATCGTATGTATCACTTATCGCCGTAATGATGCTGAACTTACCTGCAAATGCCTTTGCTGACGGGAAAAAGGTGAACGGATTTTGCGCGGCCATGAAAAGCTCTCTGTTCGAGGCTTTACCAATGGGTTGGAGCGAAGGCATGAAGATGTCCGCAGGCAAACCGATCTTGATTGAGACGTTTCGCCGAATCCAAGATGGCCAATTACCGAGTTACATCAATCTTCAACCGTACGCATCTGTGTTCGCAGACGGCTATCGCAAATCCAGAGACTCGTACTTGCCGATGCAAGAGGTTGTGGCGAAAGCTGTCGGCGCAAAGTCAGAAGCTCTATGGCTCGCAGACCTCCGTCAATTAAAGCGTCTTCCATTCACAACCTCTCAAAAGGATATTGTCGCCATCACCTCGTCTGCGGAGCCACTGAATGCAACCAGAGCAAAGGCTGTCGCTGCCGTAGCCAAACGCCAAGCACAAAAGATTCATATCATCTGGGTCGGCGACGCCATCAATAGCGGCACTGACTACGTTCTCTTGCGCAGCGTTACCGAAGCGACCGGCGGAAACTTCATTGATATGAGCCTCGGCCGCAGGATTTGCGACGGAGAATAATCATGTCCGATACCACTCCTTCCGTCGAAAACATGACCCTTGACGAACTCCGTCAAGAGATCGCCGATGTAGATCAAAAAATTCTAACATTGATTCAATCGCGCATCCGCGTAGCCCGCGCCATCGGCCTAAATAAAATTGCTGCCGGATTGCCGGTCAGGGATCGCAACGTTGAGTCGCAGGTTATTAAGCGAAACACACAGAATCCAATTGCCGAAGGACTAGATGAAGTTTTTGTCGAAAACCTAACGCGCCTTTTGATCGACTATAGTGTGGATGTTCAAATTGAGCTTCACCGGATCAATCTGCAAAAATCTTCTGGACAGCATCGTCGCATCGGCATCATCGGCATCAACGGCGGCATGGGGCAACGTTTTGCCAAAGCATTTACATCTCTCGGCCACGACGTTGTCGGTTATGACAAAGGCGAATCGCAAGCCACTACTCCCACATTGAAGGAGCTCTGCAATCAATGTGAATTCATAATGATTGCTACGCCAATGGAAACGACAGCATCCATCATTGAAAGTATTTGTGAGTTGGGCACCAAAGCCATCGTTTTTGATATAAGTTCCATCAAGTCACCCGCAATTTCTGCCGTCGAAAACGCCAAACGCAGCGGCATTCGTTATATTTCTACCCACCCCATGTTTGGTCCGTCCGCAGGCTCGCTAGTTGATCGAAATTTTCTGATTTGCGACAGCTCAACAAACGAACTAACGAAAGAAATCACCGATCTAGTCGAGCCATTAGGCCTAAAAATAACCTGCATCAACCATCAAAAGCACGACTTAATGATGAGTCGCGTTTTGGGATTGCCGCATCTGATGAGTTTTCTGTTTTTGTCTCTTTGTGCCGATGAGAAGTCATCATTTTCTGCAACAAGTGCCTTAGCAGGAACCACTTTTAATCGCCAAATGGACGTCGCACGTTTTGTCGCCTCACAACACGCAGCGCTCTACCACGATATTCAACATCTAAATCGATTCTCTAGCGACTTGTTTGCACGCGCTAAAACCTCGCTTGAGGAACTGAAAACGATGCTTCTCAATGACGATGAGACTCTGTTCGCAGAATTTATGGAAGACATGAGAAAAAAGATTCGCGACTAATCGGATGCAGGCTAACTAGCCTGATCAACCGGAAGCTGCCCTGCAGCATCGTCGGCGGCCACTTCTGAGATTTCGTCCGCCGGCTTTTGTAGAGGCTTTAGAATTTGATATACCTTTTGCATGTACTTAGCTTTTGATGTTCCGACCGCCACCGATTCAAAGCGAGCTTGCCATGTATCGGGACGATCAGGAAAAACGCCAGAAGCGGCAATTTTAACTTTGCTATCTGAACTCCAAATCTCTTTTAAAGACTCGTGCTTTAGTGCAATGACACTGCTAGCGACGACCGGAAACTTCAACTGAACAACGCCACCAGTTTCATCCAGCGCAATGAGCTTTACCGGTGCCTGGTATTCTGCTTCGATGTTAGCTGCTGCAACTTCGGCCGACTTCGCAATCGATGCGCCACGCTCAAATGCTGCTTCTAACGTTTGAATGAATACGCCCATACCGAACGGACGCTTGATGTATCGCGTCGTCGCAGTGGATTTGGCGTTCATGCTAGAAGTTCCGATGACAACGTTTGGACGTTTGCTTGCCTCAACCGAGTTGAGCGCTTCCGTCCACACAGCCCCGCTGCCACCACTCATCAATTCGTACAAGAACACGCAACCGAAGTTTTCTGGTTCGCGCTTGAGCGAGGAAGCTGCTTGCTGCAAATTGGCAACATGTACAAGTTCAATATCGTAGCCGCTCAGAATTTGCTTCATCTGATTGGCACGTTCTGCACTAGGATCTTGAAAGAGTACCTTGCGCTTGGCTTTTGGCTTCGACGCAGCACCTGCGCCACCGGTAGCCACATCGAAATCTGGTAACTTGAGAACCCACTCCATCCCCTTGCCCTTGGCGCGGTTGGCTGGAAATAGATTCAAAATATCCTCGCCATTTTTCAGGTTGGTTCCCATTTTCAGCAGAACGGGAGCCATAGTTCGATTGGTTGGCACAAGAACAAATGACGCGCCCGAATCGACTTCAATGTTAGACTTCACAACAATCTGGCCACCGCTTGATCCGAGAATCATGCCATTCAACGAAAGCAAGCAGTCTGTAGATACATTGTAACGATTCATATCTGCAGAATACGGCGATCCACTTCCGTGGCTTTTCAATACTTCTTTCACTTTCGCAGCAAATGAAGTTGGGTTGAACGGACCAGCTAACAAACCAGCGAATGAGCGTCCCTTCAAGGGAATCAGCTCTTCCTTTGATTTCTGTATTACCTGCACAACAATCGGAGCATGACTCAAAAGCGGGTCTGCCTTCATTTTGTCATACAATAGCCCCGCATTACCGTCACCGAGCAATGCCTCGCTATAGATTAGGTGGGGCATGTGCGTCTGTATTTCTTTGAGACTGTCAGAGAGTCCTTGGCAGACAATGGTCTTCACGCCCATCTTTTGCAAAACGGCCTGGATGGGGATCGCGCGTTCCTTTTTCTGGACGCATACGATCATCGTGTGAGTTGTTAAGCCTGGGACAACGTTAATCACATTTCACCTATAAAAACTATGCTGCTGGTTCTGAACTATTTTGTTCAGGACCTTTTTTCTTTGCTGCTAAAACCGCTTTTCGAATCTTAACCAGTTTCTCGTAAGCACTTCCGTATTCCTTTTCACATCGATCAAGCCATGCCAACGCTGAGTCGAAATCGGACAAGCGATAGCACGCTAAAGCGGCGTTCATGGAAATTTTGTAGCGCAATTCTGGGCGAACAACTTTATGAGCCTTGGCGTACAACGCGAGCGCGCTCTTACCCTTACCCGCTTGGGAAAGCTTCACACCCATCTCGTTCAACTTTGCAGCGAAAAACGGGCCAACTTCGGACATGTTATCCATCAGTTGAAATGCCTCCTGAATCTTGCCAGCCTTCAGATACATGTGCGATTTCGCTTCATTTAATTTCGGATCGGTGGGAGCCAAGCTTGCTGCGGCCTTCATAAAATTCTTGGCCGTCTCAAAGTCGCCTTTTTCCGTGTAGATAGTTGCCAGATTCAGTTTGCGTTCAGAATTTTTGGTGTTCGTTCTTTCCAATTTCTCGAAAACTTCCTTCGCCTCATCCAACTTCCCTGTCACAAGTAACGCTTCACCAAGACTCGATGATGATGCGTGAAACATTTTGTTCATGGTACTGCTTTGTTTGAAAGCTTGCGCAGCTTTTTCGAATTCACCGGTCGCTTCGAGTGATTTACCCAGTGAGTAGGATGCCAAATGATCGTGACCCGCTTCCTCACTCAGCACTTTGCGAATTTTTTCGATTTTAGTCTGGTCGCCCGTACGAATGATTCGGCTCAATTCAACCGCGCGACGTTCCGTCGTATTGTCTTTCAACATATCAGCAACGTTTCGAGTAAATGCACCAACTTCCGCCGGATATGTCGCGACAGAAAAGAATACCTCTACGCCAAACTCAAATAATGCCGCTGACAATTCTGGATTGGGATCGTCACAGATGACCGATTGAAACGAGCCAATCGCACCAACGCTTGCTTTGAATGCTCGCAATGTCAATTGTAGGTCTTGCGAAAATGCGTTCGTTGACAATACCAAGGCGACAACGTCACCAACTGCAATTCTCTTCGCCGCGTCCTGAATCGGGCAATATTGCAGTTCAAGCGCGCAATCTTGCGAAGACATTGCGTTCTGCCAGGTTTCACCCAATCCGGTTACACCGCCGCCATCAACGAGCAAACAAACGCCGGTTATTGGAACGTTCTCCGGTTGAACAACTGTGTTGGCATTCTCTTCTGACACAAGACCCTCCATGCAGGAACTGAATCGGAGGGGAAGTCTTTTTCTTTAGTTCGTAAGCAATTGAGCGATTACATGCATGCGCGCACGCGCCCAGATTTATTGAGAAAATTGATGAAATCGGAAAATTAACAAAATCAGAACAAGAGCCCAACGGTCATGCCGATGACAGGCATCAACTTCGATTCTACAGGTTTGATTTCCTGCAGCGCTTTGGCTTGCATCTCTTTTTCTTTCAATTTCTTAAGCTCAAATAGTGCACCGGCGACGTCGTCATTTTCTTCCCCCGGCGCATCGATGATTGCATCCGCCTCGACCGTCGAATGGGATGAAATCGGTCTTGCCACACCCACCAAAGAAATCTTCGTGTATCCGCGATCAAATAGTCGAAAAATCCAACCGAATTGCAGACGTGCGAGCCACGCTTCGGTTCGAGCATCAGCACGCGCGCCAAACTCAGTCTTAGTAGTCGCGCGATACTCCGAACCCTGCACTCGAATGTGCAAAGGAGCTTGCACCTCGCCTCGCAGCCGAAACTGCCGATACGACAAACCAGCCGCGGTAAAGAACGATCCACCAAAAGGAAAAACAAATGCCTCTGCGCCGTAATTTGAACCGTACGTAGCCTTGAGGGTGAAATCGAGCGCATCGTGGGATATCTCAATGCCCTTACTATTTGAGATTACATCGTCCGGCATCTCGACTCGCACGTTAAAATCGTAAGGAGCACTCCAGAACGCTCGCCAGCCAAAGTATTCGTGCCATCCGACGTACTCGACTGGAAAGATCTCAGGAATATCCAAACCGACGCCCACGCCTTGTTGGTACGGAATGGTCTTTTTGGCATTTTGAGCGAACGAAATTTGCGAAAACATGCACGCGAGCAGTAGAATTGGCATGCGTAGTTTCATGAACGGCGCCCTTGTATGGAAACAGTTCTAAGTCTCAGTGAATTTGCGATCACTGAAACCGAACTAAACGTCATTGCCGCTCCTGCCCACATGGGATCAAGCGTAATTCCAAGAATCGGATGCAATGCCCCTGCGGCAATGGGAATCAATAGCAAATTGTAGCCAAATGCCAGAATTAAATTCTCGCGGATATTCTTTACAGTCGCTCGCGACAATTTGATCATGCGCACAAGGGTTTGGATATCACCTTTGACAAGCGTTACGTCAGCGCTGTGTAGGGCCACTTTTGCACCTGAGCCCATAGCGACTCCTACATCCGCTTCCGCCAGTGCAGGTGCATCATTCACGCCGTCTCCAACCATCGCAACATTATCCCCGTTTCTTTTGAACGATTTGATTATGTCAAACTTTTGATGCGGTAGAAGTTCTGAGTGAATCTCAACCACGCCAGCTTCTTTAGCGATTAACTTTGCAGAAGCATGTCTATCACCGGTGAGCATTGATACATGGACTTTCATGCGATTCAATTCTTCGACAGCCGAAGGTACACCGGGGCGCAAGTGATCCTTCATCTCAAAAACTGCGACGAATACACCCTCAACCGCCATCATCACCAATGAGCCATCAGCGTTCTTCTTGAAACTCTTAAATTGCGCTGAGTCAGCTGCTGACATTTGCACACAAAGGTCTGTGAGAAATTTTTCCGATCCAACCAGAACTTGCTTGCTAGCAAATTTTGCCTCCATGCCTGCGCCAGCATAGGCCTTGAAATGATCAGCCACCGCGAGCGGCGTTGCTGCTTGCCGCTTGCAGAATTCTGCAAGACCCTTTGCCAAAGGATGCACAGAGCCCGTTACAGTTGCAGCCAAAATTCTCAGAAGCTCTGTATCCGCAAGTGAAGACAGATTGATCCATACGGTCACATCCGGCCTTCCCGCTGTCAGAGTTCCGGTTTTGTCGACGCAGACTCGATTGATTTTCGATAATTTCTGAATCGCACTTGCATTGCGAAACAATGCACCGTTGGAAGCCGCCCGGCCAGTAGCCACCACGATGGACATCGGGGTAGCCAAACCAAGTGCGCACGGGCACGCAACAATCAGCACCGAAATAGCCGCAACGAATGCCATTTGAAATGCGTTTTCTCCGCCGAAACTAATCCAAAGAGCAAAACTGAGGATCGAAACCACAAACACAGCAGGCACAAAAAACAACGAAACGCGATCGACCATCTCCTGAATCGGTGCTCGTGATCTTTGAGCCTCCGACACCAGTTGCAGCACTTGTGCTAAGAGAGTTTCCTGACCAACTCTCGTCGCACGCATGATGATTTTTCCGTCCCCGTTAACGGCACCGCCAATGACTTCGTCCCCTTCGGACTTCAGTACCGGCATCGATTCGCCGGTAAACGAAGATTCGTCTGCCGAAGATCTTCCCGAAACAACGATGCCGTCAACTGGGTACGCGGCACCGGCTTTTACGACGAGCAGGTCTTCCTTTTGGATCGCGATCAGCTCGACTTCTTCTTCTCGCCCCTTCAGTCCACCGATCAATCGGTACGCCTTTTGCGGTGCAAGTTGAGCCAAGAGTCGCAGCGACTCCGTCGTCTTCTTACGCGCTTTGATCTCCAGCACTTGGCCAACGAGCGCGAGCGTGATGACCATTGCAGCGGATTCAAAATAGACCGGCAAATGGCCGTGAGCTCCCGATTGATCAAGCATCTGCAAAAGAGAAATCACACTCAAAAGAAAGGCCGCCAGCACACCCATTGCGATCAATGTAAACATGTTTGGTGATTTCATCACCACCGATGACCACGCTCGCTTTAGAATGGGCCAGCCACTCCCAAACACAACTGGTGTTGCAAGAAACAATTGGATCAAAACTTCTTTGAGTTGGAGAGCATGCATGTCGACAAAAAACATCGCGTAAATCAACAATGGCGCTGAAAACACGACACCCACTGCGGTGCGACGAGACATATCCACTAATTCAGGATCAGGTCCCGTCTCTAGTGTGAACGACTCCGCCTCAAGACTCATGCCGCATTTGGGACAGTCTCCGGGGCCCATTTGCCGAATCTCTGGGTGCATCGGACAAATGAACGGAACTTTCTTCATGGCATCGACTTCGCCAGCACTGGGTGCCGCCGCAGGTTTTAAGTACTTTTCTGGGTTCTCTCGAAACCGAATCAGGCAGCGTTCTGCGCAAAAGCCAAACTTCACACCATCGTGAACATGCCGCCACTTCGCCGTTTGCAGGTCTACGTTCATGTTACAAACAGGATCTTTGACGATCGTGGGCATTTCACACTCCATGCTGATTGGTCGCCATTCTTCCATCTTTTCAGAGGGTTGCACACAAAAAATGCACAAAACCTTTCACTCAGACGCAAAAAAATCCGAATTTTTCTCAAGAATCCGCACCCTACGCCGAAGGGGGTCATCAGGAGGCAAAGACACTTGCCTCAGGAGGATGACTTGGTGACTGACGATATTCCAATTGAACTCTTTGTGCAGAATGCGCTGTCAAAGCCGCCTGCAACGGAAGTCATGGCGGGATGGCGCATCGAAATCAAGCGCATTGAAGAGGTATTGAACAGCTCATTCAGAGAGATGGGCGTTTTCATGGTGAAGCCAACTCACCACAAAATTATTTTTGACTCGATTATGTCGCATTTGAAACATTCGCCCGAGATCATTCGCTTGCTGAAGCAGTCCCAGCGTGAGGCTGCCATGAAAGCTCAGAGCCGCCACGCTGGTTAATGTACCGCCTTAAAAACTCTCGATGAATCTCCACGTCTGTTCGCGATTATCATCAATCACGTCGGGAATGTTTTGCGCATTGGGCACCTTGCTACGTGCCATTTCAATGCCGTATGAAATAATACCACGCTGCCAATACCAAAAGTCTGCGCTCGATCCCTGCGCAACATAGATCACTTTCGAAATTTGTCCGACCGTGTAGTTGTTTTGTTCGCCCATCGCCGATCCAATGCGATGCATTCTTTCTTGATCCGGTGCACGCACTGACTCGTACGTGTACGCCCATGGGTACATGATCATTTCGCCAAACGCATGGAAATCGATCGAACCGACGAAGCTGCGCGACTTGAAGAAATCAATCATGCGCGCAATGCAACTCACCGACGAGACATTTTCATGACCTGGCCAAGGGAAGTTTCGATTGGGATCAACTCCGTTAGAGTATCGCGACTGACGCGTAAATCCCTCTGGATTTACGACCGGAATGACAAAGATCTCATGACCGCTGATCATGTTTTGGTAACGACTGTTGTTACCCGAGTCACGAACCAATTCATCGACAATCCCCATGAGCACTTCGACGGTGATGAGTTCATCACCGTGAGTCGCTGATGTCAGCATCAACTCGGGCTCATCTTCGTCTTGTGCGACATTGTCGGAAATTTTCATGACCAAGAGGTCATGCCCTGACTCCGATTTTCCATACGATGTTATAGAAACAATCTCGGGATGATTGGCTGCAAGCGTTCGCATCCATGTCTGAACTTCGGCAAATGAATGATAACCGGCAATCTTGCCAGAAATGTCCAACGGTCCACCGACATGATCCAAAAAGTCGTCGGCAGAAACCATCTCTGCCTGCGGCGCAATGGAAACGACTTCCATCGTCTGCGCGATGGGCGCAAGAAGCGTCAAGCGTTCCTCTCCGCCGCGGATGATTTCAAATCTTTTGGATAGCATTTCAGCCTGTCGTGGTGTTGGGCGGATTACGTCGAACCTCGCCAAAACATCACGCGCATTTGCCGTTCCTGCCAGCACCGTCCAGACAAAAAGTACGCGAAACAACTTTCTCATCATGACCTCCCTGTCCTGAAGAATGTTCAATTTACGCGGATATGTATTTTTCTTGCCAAAAGGATACGCTACGAAGATTCCAAAGTAACGTGATTTTGGGGAATTACCTGCACGAATCGACGTTTTTTTTTGCGACTAAACATGATATGCGCTTCACCTCTTGAAGGAGACTTACATGGATGCATTAGATGCCGGAATGCCAGGCCAAGCTGGCGGACTTTTTGGAATTGAATCTTCCCCTGACGAATCCACCATCGTGATAATTCCCGTTCCGTGGGAAGCCACTACATCTTACGGCAAGGGTACTGCCGATGGACCTGAAGCTGTTTTGCAGGCGAGTGCCCAACTCGACATGTACGATCCGGGCTTTGGTAAGCCATACCGCCGAGGCATTGCGCTGCTTGATACGGATTTGGATATCGTCGAATGGAATGACGAAGCACGTGAGCCCTCTGAACAAGTGATTAGCGCATGGGAAGAAACCGGCTCCGCTGATTCCAAGGCTAAAGAACTGCGCATCGTCAATGAGTGCAGCAACAAGATCGATCAGCGCGTTTACGAAACCGCAAAGAAATGGCTAGACAAGGGCAAGACCGTAGCCGTTTTGGGCGGCGATCATTCCAGTCCGTTCGGCTTAATTAAAGCACTTGGCGAGCGACACGACTCCTTTGGCATATTGCATGTAGATGCACACATGGACTTGCGAAATGCCTACGAAGGATTCGATCGTTCACATGCTTCCATCATGTTCAATGTGTTGAAAGACGTGCCGCAAGTCACGAAGATTTCCGCCGTAGGCATTCGCGATTTCTGCCAAGAAGAGATGAATGTTGTGCAGAGATCAGAGGGACGCAGCCAAGTATTCTTGGATCATCATTGGGCGTTACGTCGAGCGCAGGGCGAAACATCAGCTAAGTTGATACAAGAAGTTATCGCCACTCTTCCCAAGAAGGTTTATGTGTCATTCGACATTGACGGACTTGATCCCGTAAACTGTCCCTCGACCGGCACACCGGTGCCCGGTGGCTTGACCTACCATGAAGGTATCGCGTTGTTACAGCTGCTTGCCGAAAGCGGACGCGAAATCATCGGATTTGATTTGTGCGAAGTCGCTCCTAATGGACGCGACGAATGGGATGGCAACGTCGGAGCTCGCGTGTTGTACAAATTATGCGGCGCGACTCTCTTTTCGAAAGAACGTAAACCGATCGAATAGTCCGCTCCGTAAAAACGTTCGTATACTAAAGAAATGCGGTATCGGGCTCAGCCGACGCCGCTGAACGCCCCATTTTGAGCCATACATGTCTCGCCATAACCCCCTGAAATTACAGCTGTAGACCCCCTAAATCTAAAGAAATAACTGACATTGCCGATTTAAAAAACTGAACGCTTTCGGGATCTTGCAGCGTTCCAATTAGGAGGAGACATGAATCAGTTGATTCCAAACTTTTTAATCACGATGCAGCTGCTGTCGCTAACTGCAACGTTGCTTTTCGTAAGCTGCTCGGGACCCCAAACACCATCTGGCACCAAGATCACCAAGAAAAAAGGTGATAACCAATCAGTTTCAGACGGCGAAGCTACCGTACTTGAGAGCAACGGCTCGACACTAGAGATCCCTGATGGTGGCCTCGAAGAAGGAACTTCAGTTAACCTGCGCAAAACGGCACAGCCTTCTGACTTTAAGACCGCAGAAGACGATGGCATAACCGCTGCTTCGGATCCCATTTCTGTAACCGCACAAACAGAAGACGGCGACGACATCGAAGGAATGGACGGTCACATGACTCTGCAGATTCCTATCGAATCCGCTAGTTTGCGACTTGCCTCTGATGTCGATGAAGGCAACATGTGCGTATTCTTTAAATCTGTCGCCGGCGACAAATATGCTTGGCGCCGTCCAGCCATCTCCATCAACGAAGGTATGGCGCTCATTGAGAGTTCGAAATTTGGTGTCTATCAGCTGTTCTATTGCGGCACGGATGAATTGGATGATTTTGACGACGCTTCCAAGGAAGGTATTGCCGGAACATCGTCACGCGTCGCCTTTTCCCTTACCGTGGGAATGGGAGAATTTGCAGGCGTAGACTACACCCGATATTGCGCGGGCATTGTCACCGGCGTTGACAACGTCGGCCCAACTGGCTCGGAAGAAAGTGCAGAAGTTTGGGGCTTCACCACAGACGTAGCCGACCGCACCATCGCGCAGGATTTGACCATTGTAAACTTGCCAGGTCGCAAGAAGTCGAGTCTGTCGGATGACGATCCGCTCTATATCTTCTTGTTTCTGCAAAAAGATGGCGACAAATGTAATCTAGAAGCGACCAAGAGCGTGCGCCCCGGAGGAAACGTATTACTTGCGTGGAGAAGCACCGCCGCCCAATTCAAACAATCTGCGGTCGCTGCTAGCATCGGTAAAGCAGGCGGCGTAAACGGCACTGCTCCATTGCTGTACGACACTGCTTCTTTCGCAGTCGCAACAGCAAATTTGGCAGGACAGAGTCTTTCGTCACCAAAGGATACTGACGCATGCTTTTCCGCAAAAAACACGACGCCATCGGGCGGCGGCATTGCTGAAAACATCGTCAATTTCGCAAGTGGAAAAGTTAACGGCTCAGCCAGCGCTGAACTGTTCTTCATCCCGAATGGCAACGACAAGACGAACATGGAAATGTATTTCAACACCAAAGTCTGCGAAGATCCGAACGGCTTGGGTTTCGTGCAAGACTACAAGACTGATCAGGTATTCCGCTCAACCCATCGCGGCCTAGTCTCTGGTGCCAAGATTGAGATCGCTCCGATTGAGTTGAAAGTTTTGCCGGACGATCCGATCTTGAAGGCAATTACCGCCCTCACATCGTATGCCGGCTTGTGCATCGGCTTTTACGACCCCGCAGATGCTATCACATCCAAGGGCACAACAGATCACTATGACAAGGCCGCAGCAACAGTGATGGCTGCATTGACGTCAGACGATTCATTCCAGTTGTACCTGCCGATCCTCTCGGCTCAGAAGTACGACATCGTTTACAAATTTTTGAAGACGGGTGAATACTGCAAGAGCGCAGGATCTAACCAAAAGAAACTACCAACAACAACAGATCTAGCTGCTAAGTTCCAGATTCCATAATCCAAAATGGCGCGTCGACTTATTCGAGCCGACGCGCCAACTCCGCCTCACTCCAAATCGGAATTCCCAATTTCTTGGCCTTGACCATTTTTGAACTGGTGGAATCAGTTTCATTCGTAATCAATGCGGTTGTGGCCGAAGACACAGCACTGCCAAGTTTCCCACCAGCAGCCTTTATCTGTTTTTCCACTGCTGCTCGCGGTTGTGACAACGCACCCGTAATGACAAAAGTCATCCCATTTAGCACCCCGGTGCCACCGGTGAGCGCGGGGGCTGTCCATTTGACGCCAACTTTAGCCAACGCCTCGATCAACGCCTTCTTAGCACGCAGCCCTTGAGATATTTGTTCTGCCGAAGTCTCTGCAAAGCCTTCCACTTTGGCAATGTCCTCAGCGGTGGCCGACTGCAGCGCTGACAAATCACGAAAGTGCTCCAGCAACTTTTCCCACGATGTTCGCCCCGCACCTTCGATGCCGAGTCCGTGCAAAAACACCGCAAGTTCCAGCGATCTGGACTTCTCAATGTTTGCCAAAAGCTTATTCGCCATTTTTTCTTTGGTAGCCGGCAGTGACAATAACTGCGCTTCCGTGAGGCGATAAAGATCGGGAATGGATTTAACGAATCCACTTTCCATCATTTGCGTGAGTCGCTTCTCAGAAAGATCTTCGATTTCAACAACGGAAATCCAATTCAAGATGCTTCTCATAATTTGCGCAGGGCAAGCTTGCTGGTTACCACACTTTAAGCGGACGTCATCGAAGGTCAGAGGAGAATCACAACTCGGGCAATTCGTTGGCAAAACACTTTCGCCCTTTCCTGCTTCCACCACGCGCAAAAACTTCGGAATAACTTCGCCGGATCGAATGATCTCGATCTTGTCGCCCGCCTTTAGTGCGAATGCCTTCACAATGGAAGCATTGTGAAGCGTGACATTTGTGATCTCAGCATTGGATAAGTGCACGGGTTCAATCACAGCGACAGGAGTGACAATCCCCAAGCGCGAAGTCGCCCAATCGATGCGGCTGATCTTGCTCTCCGCTGTTTCTCCCGCCCACTTAAAGGCGATCTTGAATCGCGGATGATGAGACGTTTCACCTAGTTCATTCTGCAAAGCCACGTCATCATAAGTAAACACCGCTCCGTCGATACCGTATTCTCCATCGTCCATCAATTGACGCGCTTCATCCAAAAACGATTCGATGTCTCTTTCTGTCTTCACTACGCGAGTAACCGGCAATGAAAAACCGTGACTCTTTAGCCACTCCGTTTTTTCCGTCTCTCTTTTGAAAGAAAATGAACCATCCAGCGCATCGATATCAAATGCCAGAAAACTGAAATAGCGCGCGTTCTCGACCATCGATTTTCTCCCCAGCGTTCCCGCAACTATATTGCGCGGACTCGTTGGGCGTTCTTCTCCAGCAGCAACCAATTCGTTGCCGAGCTTTATGAAGTTTTCTTCGGAGCAGCAAATTTCGCCCCTGATTTCGATCTCGCCTTTTTCGGCAATGGTCAGCGGTAGATTGCTAAGCCAACGCGCCTTGTCCGAAACGTCTTCGCCCACGCGACCATTGCCGCGCGTCTTTGCCACATGCAACTTGCCGCTACGATAAATCAGACTCAGACTTGCACCATCAAGCTTCAATGTCCCAACAACACTGTTGCCATCGCACCACTTCACGAGATCGGCCAGCACGTATGTTTTTTCCAAGGACAGCATGGGACGAGCATGCTCCACCTTACCTCCGACAAAACCCTCATTTACGCCAACTAGATGCAGTGCAGGATGATCAGGAGACATGCTCCGCAAACGGTCCTCTAAACGATCAAACTCAGCGTCAGAAATGATGGGCCTGCCCGAATAATAGGCACGCTTGTGCATCAAAATTTGCTCAGCAAGCTCGTGAATCCTTTGCGTTTCGTGGCCCATTTTTCGCTAATCCTTTGTAAACAAGCGTCATTGCCATGCGCTGTTTTAGCTTTTTCTCATGTAGGAACTGTAGGATATTAAATTAGTGTTTTTGCTTATTCAAAGACAAGCTAAGCTTTAACGACTATGTAAGTTTCAAATACGTTTACTAGCCTTTTTGGGAGATCGCAACATGGCCATTGCTAAACGAATATTTCTCTTCCTGCTGATGAACTTCTTGGTAGTCATCACCATATCAACCGTTCTTTCCCTTCTTGGCGTTCAACCATATTTGCAAGCCTCGGGACTCAACATCGAATCTCTCGCCGTCTTCTGTCTGGTCTGGGGCATGGGCGGCTCATTCATCTCTTTGTTGATGTCTCGCCAGATGGCAAAATGGATGATGGGTGTAAGGCTTGTTTCCGAAAGTGATGCGCACGGTGATGCTCGTGAGTTGGTGCAAATGGTTCGCGAACTTTCGATGGCAGCGGGTCTTCCCATGCCACAAGTGGGAATATTCAATTCTCCACAAATGAACGCTTTCGCGACAGGACCGTCCAAGAGTTCTTCTTTGGTAGCTGTATCTTCTGGTCTGCTTTCAGGAATGGACCGTCGCCAAATACGTGGGGTGTTGGCTCACGAAATTGCGCACATTCAAAATGGTGACATGGTAACGATGACCTTGTTGCAAGGCGTGGTCAACGCATTCGTAATGTTCTTGGCACGCGTACTTGCTTTCGCAGTCGCACAAGGCATGGGTCGCCGGGATGACGATCGTGAAGGTGGATTCTCATATTTGGCATTTTCAATTTCTACATTCGTCTTCGAAATGGTCTTTATGATCCTCGGCTCCATCGTCGTCGCAGCGTTTTCACGCATGCGTGAATTCCGTGCAGATGCGGGCGGAGCGCGTCTCGCGGGCCGTGACCAAATGGTTGCCGCGCTGCAAGCACTTCAGCGCAATATGCAGCTACCAGCACCTGCGGTAGCGCAAAATTCTTCGTTCCGCTCCATGCAGATCGATGGCGGTCAGCCGAGCCTCATGATGAAACTCTTCTCCACGCATCCACCGCTGACGGATCGCATTGCACGCCTGCAATCGGGACAATATTAATTGCATTTTTTCCGCTCGAATTTTCTACGGACCATGGTTTCATGGTCCGTTTTCTTTTGCGCTGATTTGACCCACCGCTGCATAGGCAAGCGTTGCCTATGCCCCCCCCCTGCGGACTAGATCTCCAGCTAAAATAAGATATTACAAATTCAAAGGAACCTTGATGAAACCGACTTTGATGAAGCTGGCGCGGCTCGTACTGATTTCTCTGGTTTCCTTCAACGCATTAGCGTCGACGAAGAATGCTGGATTCTGCGACAGTACCATTGTCTATCGCGCCCAAACTGAACCAGCGCCCATTCGCGATCTCAATTCAATCAAAACACTGCGAGGCGGGACCTTTAACGTCGAAAACCTTGTAAATTACGTCGGTAAGTTCGTTTGGGAACGTGATAGCGCAGGCAATCTCGTCCGGGTTCAGGTGCAATCTTCAAGCGAAAAGCCCGAAGAAAAAATCCAAGGCGTCGCCGACGCGATGAATCGCATCAATTACGATTTCGCAGTCATCAACGAAGTCGATGGTTTGAAAAGCCTCTCAAACTTCGAATCAACACGACTTAATCACGATTATGATGTTTACCTCGTTGAAGGAAATGACTCTCGCGGCATCGACATTGGCTTCATGATCAAAAAAGACCTCAATCTCAAAGTTGAAGTCGTAACTCACAAAGAAGTTACGGGCGTCGAACCAGTTACAAAGGAAACGGTGAAAGTGTTCAGTCGCGACCTTCCCTACTATCATGTGCGTGAGCGGACAAAGACCGATTCTGACCCTCCGCTGTTTACCGTCGTCGGCGTTCACATGAAATCCAAACGAGACCGCGAGAACGATCCCAGGTCGCACGAGTACCGCAAGTTTCAAATGGAATACACCGCAAAATTGGTGGCGGAATTGCGGCAAAAGTATGGCGAGAACCACCCTATCTTCATCATGGGTGACTTCAACGGTGACCTCAATGCGCGTTCGGACGGCAAAGCAAAAGCCAACGAAATTGATGAACCGTCTGAGTTCAATCCCCTTTGGTCCATGGGCCTGGTCAATTCTTTCGATGTGCCAAATGCCAAAACGGGTGCCGTCGTTCCCATCGAAGAAAGAACTTCGCAGACATTTCATCCGCGTGAAATGCCAACACCAGAAAACGGGCTTTCCAAGCCCCGAGACTTGCCGACTGTTTACAACCAGCTGGACGGCATCCTCGTTCCGGCCAATCTCAAGTCTCTGGTTCTAGAAACAAAGGTTGAGCACTATTTAAACGAACAAGGAGTGCCCATCCCTTATCCGAAAACATTTCAGGATAGATCCTTATTACCTTCGGATCATCACCCTGTTTGGACTGATATCGATTTTGTGGCACTGAGAAATTTGAAAGCGCGTTAATTGCCAAGACATCTACTGCCGCAAATCCCAGCGACTAAAAAAGCCACCTTCGTTTTATCGAAGGTGGCTTTCACTTTTTTAGCGAGGCGGCGCCGTTGATTAGACCAAGCGCAAAACATTCTGGCGCGACTGCGCGAGGGAGATAACCGCCGCTGGCGCGTTTGCGGAGGTCGCGTTAGAAACAACTGGAACCGACTTCTGAACGGATGGCTTGATTACCGCCTTCATCGACTCAAGTTCCTTCTCAACACGGCTGCGGTCGAAATGATTGGTGAACTGAAGCGCTATCAAATCACCAACAATGCGAACCACAACACCTTGGAAGTGGTCACAGTGACCGTCTGCGAAAGTAAGCTTGCCCTTGATGGTTTCGCCAACGTTTGGCGCGAATCCTGGAGCAGAAACCAACTTCATTCCGGTTTCGCTCAAATCAGCAAGTTGTAGATTGTAGGTGCGGACACAAACAACTGGACGGTGACCGAATGGGAACTTAACGCGGAAATTTGTACGATTTTCCTGTGCTAAGCGAATCATGGTGCCCCCTCTAGTTGCCTCTATTTTGTATGCGTGTGCCTCTTATATTTAACTTATCGGCAAATGGGGTCCGGAACTTCAAATGCAGCGCTATTTACTCGAAATCACTACATAAAACGCCCCTCATTCCGATCGCTCAGGTAATGAAAGAAGCTTTGGACGGCTGCCAAACCCCTAAAAAACCCAATGGTTTGGTCAGGGAGCTTAACTGTGGCTGTGGCGAAGTAAATCCGGCAACATGAAACAACCCGGATTGGAAATTGAACTGATTGCTGATCCACTCTGTGACTATTGGCAGTCTGAAATGCTCTTACCCCAGCCCGCCGCGATCTCTTCTTCTTCGGCGGCGCTGGTTGTTTTTTTGAAGCGCGCACCCGAACGCCCCTTCACCAATCTTTCGCATTCCGGCCAAGTTTTGTGACGACGTAACGTGCCATCGACTAAACTAAGGTAACTGTATGCCGCGACTTTCGTCGTGCGATCCTTCATCTCGGGCAATGACGTATCTTCCGGAATATCATAAATGGCGACTGCATATTGATTGAGTGGACCATCGTACAAATCGGGACCTGAGCGAGATGCGGTAAATGCTACCGCGATCTCATCCACGCGTTCGTTACCCGGAATGCCGCGATGTCCGCGCACGTAGTGCCACTTCACCGCGTCGTTGCCCTTGCGGGCGTAAACGACTTTGAACATCCATTCCCATAGATCTTGATTCGCAACATCTTCACCGGCCGCGTTCTTCCAGCCACGCGAACGCCAGCCGTAGATCCACTGGGTGATACCCCGAATGACGTAGACCGAATCCGTATGAATGGCTACCGGACCCTTTTCTTCTTGAATGGCTTCCATCGCCTTGATGACCGCAAGCATTTCCATGCGGTTGTTAGTTGTCTCAGGCGCGTGTCCGCCCAGCTCGGTCACATGGCCATTAGGCCGCGCGATGACCACGCCCCAGCCACCCTTTCCAGGATTGCCCGAACATGCTCCATCACCAAATATCACAATGCTTTCAAAGGTACGCGACATGGCCTGCTGGTTTCCGCTTTCGACAATTCGACAGTGTTCACTCAAGTTAAGAGACTGAGTATTGACCAGAATTGAACTACGCAATAGACATATTTACACCGCGTTATTCATTTGGTTATGGTATGTTTGAATCTACTGTCGAAGCTTCATTGGTGAAACGCCTTATCCGCGAGTATGACCACATCAACTGGTACTACCGCCTTGGCATGACTCCGCCCGTTTTGCGTCTGATGCCGGCCCATTCGAAGTACGGTGAATGGGATCTTAACTTGCGCGAGATCCGCCTGTCCGCCGAACTATTTATGACAAAGCCATGGCACATTGCTGTCGAAGTATTGAAGCATGAAATGGCGCATCAATACGTCGCTGAAGTTTTGCGAAGCACGGATCAACACGGCGAAGTGTTTCAACACGCGTGTGAAAAGTTACGAGTCGAAACATGGGCACGTCGCGCCCGCATCGACGACGCGTTTTTGCAAAACGCATCAGCCGACGACGAGCGCACGATCGCCTTTCAACGTCTCCAGCAACGTGCGGAAAAACTTCTTAACCTCGCGACGTCTGCCAACGAACACGAAGCGGCACTCGCCATGCAGCGTGTACGCGAACTCTATGCTCGGTATAATTTTGACCCTGCCACTGCTCCACAGCAGCTTTCCGATTTCTCGACTCTCACAATTTATCTGAACTCGCAAAAGACTAGTCAACACCACGCCATGATAGCGTCACTCCTCAACGAATTCTTTGGTGTGCGCGTTATCCATGCTGGCTACTACAATGTGGCCACCGGCGAGGATCAAAAATGCATCGAACTCGCCGGCACCAAACCGAACGTACTGATGGCCGAACACGTTTATATTTTCCTTGAGCGAAGTTTGGCAAGTCTGTGGAAAGAACATCTCAAGTCCCAAAAGCAAGGACGTGAACGAGGTGCCAAACGCAGCTTCTATTTGGGAGTCTTGGCCGGCTTCCGTGAAAAGCTTCGCAGCCAAAAGATCGTCATCGACGAACCAACGCCACAAACTGCAGAAGTCAGCAGGCGTCAGGACTTAGCAGTGCTTCCCGATCCGAAGTTGGATCAGTTTTTCAAATACCGATTCCCACGACTACGCTCTCATGGGTTTTCGAACTCCTTTCGCAGCCGAGACTCATTTGATGCAGGGAGATCGAAGGGACGCGACATCGTCATCAACCGCCCCATTGCCAACAGCGGCAGCAAACAGCGGCTCTTTCTTGGGAGTTCACGATGATGAATGCCCAAGAAATTTGTCGCGTGTTCAATGGCGAGTTTGCCGATATCAACGTCAGATTGATCAGCGGTGCGGACGAGCCATTATACTTGCCCGACACTGGTGACGGCGCGACGATTCACTTTCGCAGTGACTTCCCTTCCAGCGCCATGCACGAAGTTTCACACTGGTGCATTGCTGGATCTGAACGTCGCAAACTTGTGGACTTTGGCTATTGGTACGCTCCCGATGGACGTAACACCTCTCAACAAAATCAGTTCTACGGACTTGAAATTAAACCTCAAGCGCTTGAGTGGATCCTGTCGGATGCTGCTGGAATCGCGTTCAATATCAGTGCCGACAACCTTGACGGCGGCGATTTGGGCAATCTTGACGCATTCACCAACAACGTCATCAAGCAAAAACAAGTCTACTTGCAACAGGGCCTGCCTCCCCGAGCACAGCGATTCTACAACGCGCTGCGACAAAGTAGAGAATCCCGTTCCTCGCATGCTTTTGAGGTTGCGACTCCCCTGTGAATCGCTCAAACTGTCTGACAAACAATCAGATATAGAGAGCCATTCATGCAAAATACCATTCGCAGCATGTTGTATATTTTTCTTGCCGTCACAACTCTGATGTCCTGCCGTTCACGCTCTAATGCGGACGACTCACAACTCTACGAACAAGGTGCGGGAAGCCAGTGGTTTGAACCACGCAGCTACCAAGAGATACAGAGACTTCTCGCCGAATCCATTTTGAAACAAGACATCAAAGTTGGCGGAAATATCTTTCAGACAACGCTGGTGGATGCGCTAGGAATTGGTGCCGAATACCGTGCCGCCGTTTCGCAACTACAACCAAACAATTATCAACGCATCGACATGCTAAGACTCAAAGGGTCGATCAACGCGGGCAGTTTGCTTCTCGACGCTGCAGGTACTACTAGCTTTCCCGTATTCATGAACATCGACGCCAGCAAAGACATCGAGTTCAGAAGATCGTTCGGCACTTGGCTAGAAGCTGCAAAAGCACGCCCCATGAGCCCGATGGATCTGCCACTGACAGCGCAGAAGGCTCGTGATTGGCCCGCAGGAAATATCGTATCCATTCCTACGAGAATTGGCTTGCACCTCGGGGTTGCGCAGACAGCTGGAGCCGGAAACAGCGTCGGCGCGCGCATCAGCGGGGGCGTCTTCTGGGCTGGCGATTGTCGAATCGTCATTTCAAAGATTGATGCAGACCATGTCCGCGTCAAAATCGCTGCGGCGAAGAGTCGCGGACTATTTTTGGAAAGCAGCATCGGCGCTCACTTGAACATGTTTGGTTATGACCCAACCGGCCTGATCAATATTGACAAACAATTGGAACGAGCGCTTGGGCTCGACATCTTTCGTAATGACCAACGCCTGATCCAAAAGCTAGAAGGACTTTCATTCGACTACCTTGTGCGCTTGGACGGCGAATGGGGCGACCGCGCATTTGAATCGCTCATTACTGAGTCGTGGCAGTTGCGTCCCGACCAGTTACGCAACATTCGCACGGAAGTAGGTCATTTGCAGGATCTCGGTTTTGTTGATTTGACTCTCGCTGAGTCTCTTTCCGAATATGATTTGCAGTTTCCCGTCGAGCAGAGGCGCGCGCAACGCACGTTTCGCGGAGAGCGAGTAGCGTCCGGCCGGTCGAGCAGCGGCCACCTCGGCGCAAAACCGGCGCGTATCTCCGATAGAATGTCACTGACCGGCAACGTACTAACCAGCATGGATGAAAACGGCAATCCCAGCAAATACGAGTACCAACTTTTCACCGACGGTCACAAGATCTCATCTCCGTTTGCGCAACTCGTCAAACCAAACCAGTTTTCTTCGGCCGCCATCTTTGGCAACGACGCGAGCAATCTGGCTGTAAAAGACTTTGCCGTCACATGGGACATGACTTTCCGCTCGCCACAGGATCAGGATTTCCTCGACGTTCGCGCCAAATTCACTGCGATCTTCGGCGACATTCCCAACTACACACAATTCCTGAGAACCCCGTCCGTTAAACAACAAATTCTGCGAGTCCGATCTATGGCGACGTTTTCAGATCCCTTTTGGAATTACGTTGTTTCCATGTCCGAAGAAAGTCCCGCCACATTTCGCGCGATCTTGAAACAAACACGCAGTCGTTTGTCGCCGAGGTTTGCAGGAAGACACGGTGCCCGTTCTCCAGCTCCCGCTGTGAATTTGGAAAACGCATTTAAGACCGGATTAAAGCGATTTGTCGAAAGCACAAGGCAAACGCTTCGAAACGTCGCTAATCTGCGCATTGAAGGCATTGATCACTCCACAGGCGACGACATCATCAACATCCTGACTGCCACCAATCGTACAAATTTACGTGAAGCCACGTACCTTCTTCTTTCTCTCATGAGCTTTGACGAATCAGCACAAGAAATCGTTCCCGCCTTTCTGTTGGAACTCGCGCGAACTGAATTGCAGGGTAAACATATTTTTGAGTCCATCGAGTTTCAAAGTGGCGATGGCGCTCCCGTGGGCCACGAACGGGGAGAAAATCCTAACGAGAATCTGCAAAGCCTCGTTGCGGAAATCTTTCTTGAAACTTCAGGGGGCTCTTTGGTTTCGCGATAATTTCCGCTCTGACGCCGTCGTCGTTTGCAAAAATGAAGCGCGACAACCCCACGCTTTTACATACAAATTCCCCGACTGCTCAGGTCGGGGAAATCTTCCGCCGATAAGCTCTCGCGGCAAACAAATGATTCACGAATTTTGGGGATTCAAAAAACATGTCTCTCCCGTCCATAATGCTTGGTTCCTTAGGAATTCTGTCCCTGCTGACCATCACAAGCTGCGGCAAGACTGAATTTAAATCCGCCGGGTCTCCCGCACCAGCTGATTCTCCCGCACCAACTGATTTTCCTTCGCGTGGCACAACGGAAACTACGGGTACTGTCGGTCAGACAGGCAACTCGGGCGGATTGAGTGAGAGCAACGCATTCGTCGAATCAAAACCACAACTTTGTTCCGCCGCCAACATTTTCTTCGCCAACGAAGGTTTGCAATGCCCCAAAAACTACGCTGCCTTCAGTGCAGACGATGGTAACAGTGCGCGCCTCGGCTGTTGTCCACTTCCGGCAGCAGATATGCTTGATGGCGGTGCAACTCCCGCGCAGCGCCAAGGTCAATGCGGACCTGACGAAGTTGCAACAGGCGTTGTGTCGGGTCGCATGCTCTGGTGCTCGAAGATCAACACACAAATTTACAAGATCGGTCCGATTGCAAGATCCTGCTACAACGGCAGCGGCGCATCAGGCGGCAGTGGATCGTCGAAATGCAGCGCAGCACCGGGTCAGACTCTCCAAGCCCTCACCGCCAAGTTCGGCAGCGATGCCTGCTTGGGCTATCCGTATGGCAGCTTGATCGTGAAGAACACCGGCAAAGACTGCAAGGACATTAGCGGTGTAACGATCACCAAAGTCGACGGCAGTCCCGTGCAGATGTACAGCGAAAATTAATTGGGATTCGAAATTCCACTCGGTAATGGGCTTGGTGACGGGGAAATCGTCGCGACTGGATTCAAATCGCCTTCACCGGACTGGTTCGGCTGAGCAACGTTTTGAGGCAATTGCTCGCCTTCGGAAAAAGCACGCTTATCAACTTCCTGAGAAACTTTCTCGGACAACTGCCTCTCACGATCATTGCAGGCAAATAGCAATGACGCCACAAAGCCTCCTAAGCACAACAAGATGAATGTCTTTTTGTCAGTCACGAATGACCCAATAAAATTTGGTGTTTTTGATACGAAGATCATAACCCAATGCCGACCATGATGACAAATGCTTGCATGCTACATGTGTGAAAATTCACACATCCCAGTGCGCGAATTCCCACGCATAAATTCCATTTGGAAGTGAAAAAGATGAATATTTTCAATCGTCAATGCGCGGCACAATCTTTGTATTGAGATCGGTAGGAAGGTTCACGTTGTTCATCGCCAAGTAGAGGAGGAATTTATGTTCAACAAAAAGAATCCCACTGTTCCAGCCAAGTTTCGTACCGATAGCCCATTCATGTCGTTACAATCTGCCATGAACGAACTGTTCTCAGACTTCTGGCAAGAGTGGCCGTCGCATCTAACACAAAATCGTTCTACGACGCCGACCCAGTTTATGCCGAAGGTCGATATTCGTGAATCGGAGCAGGATTATACCGTCACTGCGGAAATTCCCGGCATCGATCCACGCGAAGTAGAACTCACTTTGATGCCAGATCATTTGATCATGAAAGGTGAAAAGCGCTTCGAAAAAGAAGAAGGCAATCCAGAAAAGGACGGCTATTACCTTGAGCGATCATACGGATCCTTCAGTCGCACCATTCCGTTTGCAACGGAAGTGGACTTGGAGCGAACTTCGGTGAAGAGTGACAAAGGAGTGCTAAAGATTAGTTTGCCAAAGTCAAAGAGTGCGAAGCTAAATTCTAGGAAACTTACTGTTTCATAGTGCCCCGCGTTTCGCATGCCGCGACCGATCATAGTTTGAGTGGTCGGTCGCGTATCTAAGTCTAAAAACGCGAACGATAGATTATGCCAAGTGGACCTTTGTAGTGAGCAACATTACCAACTTCCTTGCCAATCGGTTGCGCGACTTCGACTTGTTCCTGACCATCACCCAAAGCATTGAGCATCAAGAAAACGCCACTTCCAAAAGCAAAAAACAGATACGCCAAGCATAAAATTCTCGTGGTCGTAAATCGACGCAACACCGCTGGGTACTGAAAATACATGAATGTGTACGCTATACAAAACGGCAAGGCGAATACTGAAATCGTTGAGGTCCTGATTCCGTCAAACTCGTCCACATAGAGAATCGTGCCTGCAATACCGACGACCGCGAACAACAAAAAAAGCGCATGAAATAGATGTGAATTCTGTTCGTGCTTCATCACGATTCTCCCTACTCATTTTCCTAGAATAGATGCCCGACCGTAAAATTCAATAATCCCCAAGAAGATGTACGTCCGAGTGCCTCGCGAACTTCTCTCCCCGCCACGGAACTCTCAGACGTATAGTCTTCTGAAATTAAAACAGCCTTTGACATGCAAAACGCCGTATACTCAAAAAACCACTTTGACTCCGTAACATAAGTCACACCTACGGAGGCCCCTGCAATCAAGCCCGATGCTTGGAAAGAGGTACTAAAAACCTCCGCAGCCAATTCCTCATCACCCTCATTCACACCGGTCGGATCCAACGTCCCGTTCCAAAAACCCAAACCCGCAAGTCCTCCCACCCACATAGGAATCAAATTGTGGGGGAAGAATTTCCGGTGAATTTGCATAGAGCGAATGTTGGACTTGACCGCGTAATCAATGTCGTCTTCGGAGCCTTGAAAGCTCCAACGCCCGGTACCCATCGCAAATGTCCAGTAGCCGTGAACACTCTCAGCGTAGTGCGCCTGCAAGCCGATTGTCATCCACGGGTTCGAAGGGCCAAAGGCTAGCGAAAGCGCTTTGCGAAAATCTTGGCGAATCTCACTTTGCGTCAAATGCAATTCACCATCGCGCATTAATTCATCGTCGGCGGCACGGTCCATGGCGCGTTCCATCGGCGTCTTTGGAACCAAACCCAGATCTTCGTCATTTTCAAGATCTCCGTCGGTGCTCGGAACTTTGCCGTCACGAAAATCTACAGCAAAAGCGACATTGCCAGCCACAAGGAAGCCAACGAAAACCAAAGCAAGTATGTGCGTTAGTTTCATGGAGCTGAATATAGACACGCGACGTCCCAATGTGAGCCCAAACGTTTATTCGTAGGACTCTATTCAACACCAAGCTTACAAATATGTCATGCCACTTCGGATGTTTTTTTTCCCAATGCCTGCACCAGAGCTCGAAAGGCATCTTGGTGCAACGACTTGCCCATCGAATGTCGCATCAATTCAAGGGCTTGAAAGGCACTCTTTGACGTTCGGTGAGGCCGCTCGCTGGTCAACGCGTCAAACACATCTGCAACTGCAACAATCTTCACTTCCGTCGGGATCTCATTGCTGGTCAGCTGATGGGGATAGCCACTCCCATCCTCGCGTTCGTGATGGTGCAAGACAATTTCGCGGGGGATTGCGCCGACCATCGATCTTGCAACTTCCTCGTGACCGATTTCAGTGTGTTGATGAATCTTCGACCAATCTGAGGGTGCCAGAGGTCCTGATTTGTCAAGAAGCGCTTGGTTGATCCGGATATCACCGATATCGTGCATCATTGCGCCCAGCGCAATGTTGATCAAACTTGTGCGTTTGCTCACACCCATATTTAGCGCTACTGCGACTGAGAATCCTGCTGTGCGCCCACTGTGAAGATAGGACTTGAGATCATGGCTTCCCAATTGCTTGATCAACTTCACGCATGCGTCGTTTTCTTGTAAACAATCGACTAAATCAGAACACACTCGCTCCGCTAGGCTTACGGCCGCTGGTGTCAATTTTTGATTGAATAACACGCGCGTTAGTTCTGCCGTCACGTCCATGATTTGCGCCAAACGAGGTGCAGGCGCAAGACGTCGATCAATGGATGAGACTAAACGCAATGTTCGATATGCATCCACTCGTTTGGTATCGTCAGCTCGAACAAAGAGCTTCATCCCTTCACGTTTAAGAGCACGTAGTTCTTCCATACGCCAAAGGTACGGTGCCGCAGCATATAAAACAGGTTCGTCCGCAACCCAAACAAACACATCGAAATCAGTGGGAACACCTTCGATGGCCTGTTCAAGTTCGAATGGACGAAACGCCGAACGGAATTCGGAATCTGCCGCGTTGGTTTTCAAAGACATATGAGACCTCTAAAGCTGCGAGTACCCAATCTCGCGTCCTTAGAGCTATCGCCACAACTATCTAATATCTTTAGTTAACATTGTTTGTTTTGTAATTTTACCAATAAACCCGCAGGATTGTGCCCGTCTGCGGACAGGAACTAGCGGCGTCTGCCGCACGAAAAACAGAAATGTTTGGCTGCATGAGCGGCCGTAGACACAAGGGAAGTTAGCGCTGACCCAATGCCGAGCTTTTGTGCCAGCCAATCAAGTGATTGCATATCTGGATGTTCGCTCAACAAGGTTTGCCACGCGTCTCGGCCGTACATCACTTGATCACCCTTGCGAAATCCAATGTCGTTCATGCGCATTTGCGCATCCCTGTTTACTGTCTCTGCGTCAGGCCATGGCTGACTTTGGATCGTTCCTTGCGAACGTCGCTCCACCCATGCCGCGAGGTTGCGACAAAGGTAGCAGTTGCCATCGTAAAACAATGTGTTCTCAGTCGTCATGCGAAGCAAGCATCCTGTGCCATGTAATATGTTGGACGTATGAAAGCGCTTCATGGCACTCTAATTGTAACCGATGATCGACGTTAGACCAACTTTGACTGGGGGTATCAATGTCAGGCGCTCATGAGATGAATCAAGCAAAGTACCTACTTTCCGGCTTAGAAAATGGAACGTTATCATCCGCCAAGGCATATACCGTTGCCGCCGAACTTGACCCGGTTTTAATTTACTTTACCGTTCGTTTCCTGCGCGAAAACTATCCACCCTCCCATCCCGATGGCCAAGGCGTCATGGAGAGAATATTGGAACTGACCAGCATTCATCCGGATCTTGTCGCCAAGTCAAAGAAGGGCGAGAAAGATCCGATACGGGAATGGTTTGACGATAATCACTCGGTTGCGGAGTTCCGTAACCGCGCAGAAGAATTTATTGAGTTCATCTATGCAAAGATCGACGGCTAAAAATCGCTTTAGAACTTCACCGTTGTTGGCTGCTGCGTGCTTGAGCGTGCTTTTGGCAGTCTTCAAAGCCGTTGCGTACTGGCTCTCAGGGTCCATCATTGTGATGGGCTCACTTCTTGACTCAATCGCAGATTCAATTGTCTCTTTCGCCAATCATCATATTCATTCGCTGTCGCGCGAAGAACCCGACCAGGAACATCCGTTCGGCCATGGTGGACTCGAAGTCATCGCCGGATTTGTCCAAGGCTCTGCTCTGGCAGGTTTTGGATTGGTGTTGATGTTTCAATCGTTCGCAGTACTACGAAGACCTGACAGCTCTCAAATCCATGCGCCGGAAAATTTATGGACCGCATTCTCACTTTTAGTTTTCGCAGCGATCACCGGTGGATTGATTTCCATGTTCATCGCTCGCTCGCAAAAGCAAGCTGAGAAAGGTGGCGATCGCTCGCTCGCCGTGAAAGCAGACTTGGGACATTATGCCGGCGACTTTTGGTACAATTTACTCAATGCCTGCGGCGTTTTGGCCGTGATTGTTACAAATATTCCTTGGTTAGATGCCGCCTTCGGGCTGATCGGTTCCGCCCTCTTCTTCAAGTCTGCAGCCCCTGTGCTCAAGAGTTCCGTTACGGATATTCTGCACACCGATCTATCGTCAGAAGAACGAACGCAGATTTCAGAAAAGATTCAAAAGTTCGATGCAACGATCATAGGAATTCACCGTCTTCGCCTGCGTAGGTTAGGACCGTCACTGTTCATGGACTTTCATTTGAAGCTACCAGCGAAAATGTCTTTGGAAGATGCTCACCATCTCGGAGAAAAAGTCGTGACGTACCTGCGCTCTGAGTATCCACGAAGCGATGTATTAATTCATCTCGACCCCGACAGCGAACCAGATGATGATCGCTGGTAATGCGCCGCAGGGACAGAATGGATATTTTCAAGTGCCCGCCCCGTCCCCAAGACGACATTGTATCGCACGATAACCATGCGTAATTCATAGATTTTATAAAAGATCCCCACCGAAGCGGGCAAAGTCCAACTATTTCGGTTGAGTACATCCCTTGCTCAATGTACGAGAGGCGGTTCGAACCAAAGGATCCAAGCGCGTGGAATTAGGAACGCAACAAGACATCATCCCGAAAACTGCACTTCCCCATAAGGTGCCCGAGATCCTTGCGCCCGCGGGCGGAATGGCTCAATTTTTCGCGGCATTAAACAGCGGTGCCGACGCCGTTTACTTGGGTCTCAACCGTTTCAACGCCCGCGCCCGCGCCGAAAACTTTTCGATCGATGATTTGCGCGCGGTGACGCCCATCGCGCATGCCCATGGCATGCGCGTTTTGGTCGCGATGAACATCGTTCTCAAGAATCATGAACTTCCCGAAGTCATCAAAACGCTTTCGGAGTTGTCTGTCAGCGGAATCGATGCGGTGATCGTACAAGATCTCGGTCTCGTCCATCTCATCCAACAATTCTTTCCCAGCATTCGCATACACGCCTCCACGCAAATGGCCATTCACAATGATCACGGTGTAGAAGCGGCGGTGGCAATGGGAATTCGCCGCGTCGTGCTTGCGCGAGAATTGACGGCGAACGAGATGAAGCAAATCCGCAAAAAATTTCCGCGCGAAGTCGTCGAACTTGAAGCCTTTTGTCATGGATCCCTGTGCTACAGCTACAGCGGTTTGTGTTTCTTTAGCGGTGCCGGCGACGGTCGCAGCGGCAACCGTGGTGAGTGCGCATACACATGCCGCAAACCCTACCGCATCCTCAATGAGCCCGGAAAAGGCTTCTTATTTAGCATGGGCGATTTGAATACAACGAGCTCCATCGGCAAGTTAGTCGAAGCGGGTATCGATACACTCAAAATCGAAGGTCGGAAAAAAGACGCCCAGTACGTCAGTACTTCCGTCAAATTGTACCGCGATGCGTTGAACGAATACTTTGGCCACGACACCTTGCGGAAGTCAGCCCCCGCTGTAGCGCGCAGCCTCGCTGGATCGCAATCGCTTAACGCCGATCACAAAATGTCATTCAGTCGGATGCCGACTTCGTTTTTCCTCAACGGCCGCTATGTCGAAAACGTTATCGACTTGAATAATCCCTCGCACAGTGGCGATGCCATTGGCTTTGTGGAAAATGTTGACAGCCAAGGCTTCTTTACCTTTCAATCGAATACTCCCGTGGCCAATTTTGACGGCCTGAAGATTCGTTCGCAGAATAAAGTTGCGCACGCCTTACCGCAGGACGGCGATGAACATGATGGCTCACTCGAAACACTAAACCGTCGCTACGAAAATAATGAGATTCAGTTTTCCGTGCGGACGATGAAAGTAGCAGGTCGGATTTGTAAAGAATCTCTCGCGGGTTCGAAGGTCAGCATCCAACTTCCCGAGCCACTTCAGAACCGCGTTCGCCGCGGCGACTTAGTCTATAAAGTTCGCTCGAATGAACTAAAGGTTCGCGTTGAAGAATTGTCGAAGCCACCACAAGACAGTCGCCTGCGTTCGTTCCGCCAGCTGGATTTCAAGCTACAATCCGCATTGACCGACGATAACGTTTTGACGATGACGGCAGAAGCGCTCGTGGGATCGTATTTGGTCGCGACAAGTTCGATGCGTTTTTCTGCATTTCAGCCCTGCAGACAAAAAAATCTCGCGGAAATGTGCGAGGAGCTTTTTGGCATTTTCGGCGACGAACATATAATGGCGCAAAATATCCATTTCTCTGGAACCACTGAATTCGCGCCTCCGCGTTCCGAACTGAAAGCATTGAAACGCGAACTCGCAGCGGGATTAGCAACACTCAGTACCAAGATTGATCAGCTTGCGAGTCAAGCATTGCAGCAACTCGCCTCCACCGAAATCGGCACTAAAAAACATGATACCGAAAGACAACTGGCAATCAAATTTGATCGCACCGAATATCTCGGCAGTTTAGCAAAATGGATCGCCGAACATTCAGCATTGGTAGAAGAAGTTTGTTACGAGCCCAAGCGCGCGTTGATGCAAAAGGAAACTCCCGCCGAGATCGCGGGTCAAGTCGTAGCCTTTACAAAGAACATCAATAAACCCTTACGCATCGCCATTCCCATGGTCACACGAGCATGGGACGAGCCCATACTGTCGCGTTTCATCCAAGCGTTTTATGAGCTGGGTGTGCGACGTTTCGAGATTGGCAATATTGGCGGTCGAGCGATGCTTAACGACATCCTTGGCAATACCGACGACTTGTCTCTGCGCGGAGACTTCACGATGTACGCATTGAACGGCGTATCGCTCAGTGCAGTGAGCCGTCTAGGTTTAGACCGCGCAACGCTGTCCGTCGAAGACGATCGCAACAACATGCGTCTGTTGAACGATTGCGCGCTACCAACGCAAGTCATTCTGTACAAAGACACTCCCCTTTTCATTGCGGAAGCTTGCAGCCTCACAGCGTTGCACGGCGGCTGCCCCGGCTCTACTGTGTGTGGATACCGCGAGCTCGAAATCGAAAATGCGGAAGGCGAGCAGTTTGTCGTGAGCCACGAGGCTTGTCGTTCGTTCGTTTACAGCAAAGAGGCATTCTCGCTTTCCGAACACCAGCAAGAATTGCTGGCCGACGGTCATCGAAACTTTCGCGTGGATTTCCTGATCCGCACATACACCGACACGCAGATCACTGAAGTCCTCAACGGCATCCGTGACAGCAAGCGCATTCCGCACACCGTCAGCGCGAACTTCCTCGGAAAATTGAAATAGGATTATCCGCCCGTGACCATGCACTTTATGCCGTCGATGATGGCATAAGGACTGTGCGTCGCACCTTCGATTTCAGCGGCGATAGCGGCACCATGTCCGCCGGTGATGAATATCTGAATCGAGTTGGGATTGGCCCCCACTTGCTTCGATAACAGATGTCGAGCTCGTTGCACGCTGGCGATGGTCATTTCGATTGCGCCTAATAGCATCGCAGCTTGCGTGTCTTTGCCAAACGGTCGCGCCTGCAGATTCACATCGGACCACTGGCGCCAAAAATCCAAAGCCGGCAATGCCTCAGCAGCGTCCGCCAATCCATCCAAACACGTCTGAACGCCCGAACATATCCAGCCACCAAGATGCGTTCCCGCAGAATCAATGAAGTCGATGGTTGTCGCCGTTCCTGCACTGACAAGAATCGCTGGCGTTTCCATGCGCCGTGCTAGAACGCCTTCGATGAATGCCAGGCGGTCTTGCCCCATGGCCGCTACGTCGTAATGACCGCGGTATCGCACCGGACGATGCTCAACATCGGCGATGAAAAATGAATTACCTAACTGCTCCATCAAATTATTTCGTCGCTTGTTATTTACCGAAGTCACATGCACGGGCAATACAAAACCTGCCGGAAATGATTGGTCTAACAAAGTTTCGCGAACCCTCAGCAAAAAATTCTCAGGAATGTGTTCTGCTCCTGATATTGAACAATACGCTGATGGCTGCACGTCAGCGATGTCAGCAAAGAACGCTAGTTTTGTATTAGAATTGCCGACATCTCCGACGCAGATCGGACGACGAAACGACGGCCCGCGTTGGTACAACCAGCGAATCTGATCGGACGTAGCATTCAGAGAAATTGCAGCTTGAGATGAATCAGAATTTTCTGCAGGCGCTAAGTTTAGTGAGCCGTCGTTACTCAAAGAATCCGTGCGCCAATATTTTCGGGCTCCGTTCTTGTCCGTTTCAACCCAGACGTGACCATTCTCGATGCAAAAATGGCTGTAGTCGGTAAGCGAATCTTTAGCGGTTACTCGCTCCCAGTGTTCCGTAACAAAACGCGCAAGGGAATGAGCGAGACGCGCAGGGTCGAATTCACCTTTCACAATTTGATTCATGCAGATGGTGTCGTAATCTGTCACTCCCGCTGGAGTTTGGGACAAATTCAATCCCACGCCAATCAAAATGGGGCCCTGCTTGCCCGCAACATGCGATGACTCACAAAGGATGCCACCGAGTTTTTTACCCGCAAACAGCAGATCGTTTGGCCATTTGATTGTCGGACGAATCTGAAAATTGATAGCGATCCACCAGCTGACCAAGCCAGCAACCTTGATGGGCACCAAAGACAAGTCATCTTTTTTAACTGACTGGCTAGAGAGTGCGATAGTCAAAAAGAGATTGCCGCGTTGGGAAACCCATTGACGACCTTGACGCCCCTTACCCGCTGTTTGCTCCAATGCCGTGATGGCGAATGGAAATCGAGCTTGGCCGGCATCAATCATTCGCTGAGCCTCAAGGGACGTCGAATCAAGGCTATCGAATTCGTGAACCAATATGTCCATTGGATGCGGCCGTACTCAGTTAGACGTCAAACAATAGGCTGAGATCGGACCATCGAGCGGAATGTATGATCGCGCTTGTCGATACGAAATCTACGCCGGTTTCGGCAATCTTACGCAAGTTGTCCAATCGTACATTCCCAGATGCTTCTAGCATGACGCGACCGTTTACTAACGCAACCGCTTGCTTCATCATCTCAATGGGCATGTTGTCGAGCATGACCAAGTTCGCACCGGCATCAATGGCTTGCTGTACTTCGTCGAGGTTTGTGGTCTCGACTTCGATCTTCAATGTCGGAGGCAAGCTATCAAGCAAACGCGCGACCGCATTTTTGATCCCATCTGCAGCACGAATGTGATTTTCCTTTACAATTACACCATCGCACAAACCAAATCGGTGGTTGCGCGCACCGCCGACAACAGTAGCACTTTTCTCCAACAAACGAAGTCCAGGAGATGTTTTTCGGGTATCCAGCAATTGCGCTTTCGTACCTTCGAGCTCTTTGCAAAAGCGACGCGTCAAAGTCGAGATGCCACACATGCGCCCCATGAAATTGAGAGCAACACGTTCGGCACGCAAAATGGATCGCGCTTCACCAGAAATTTCCATGATGACTTGGCGATCAGAAACTTCGTCGCCGTTTTCAACGCGCGCGATGATTTCCAAAGATGAATCAACTTTTTTGAATACCGTCCGAGCAACATCCAACCCAGAAGCGACTAGTGGTTCTTTGGCAATGATACGGGCGTGCGCCTTGCGTCCTTTAGGTACACAAAGATCGGTCGTCCAATCGCCTTGGCCCCAATCTTCTTCGATGGCTCGTTCAACGATGGGAGCTAGCTGAAGCTCGTGTAATTCATGCATGTTGTTTCCCGCGTTTTATTGAGTTTAGTAGTTATCCATCAGAAGCCGCGACTTTTCATCTGCCAGTCGCCGAACCTCGCTCAGGATAACTTCCCGGGCAATTTCCGGAAAGTGGCGGGCACAATAATCCTCAATGGTGGATTTAATCAACTCCACAACTTGGGGTGTAAGCTGAAATTCAGCAGGCGCAGCTGGTTTGGGCTGCATAAAACTGGGCTGTTCATTCGGCCTAGCCGGTGGAGAAATGGCAAAGGGCAACTCATCCGCCCGGCTTGGTCTATCCGGCACGGGTAGATTTGGTCTATGGGAACTGGTTTCAAACTCAGATCGCGATGTTGACGGACGAGCGTCGCCGAAAGCCTTCGCACCTTTCAGAGCAACATCTTGCAGTGCTTGCAAAGCTATCGCATGAACATGCGCATCCGGTGCCGTCACTTCTTCGTCCAATTTTGAAGTCGAGAATCCTTTTTGAAAACCGATGGTTGCCGATGGAGGTTCTGGCTTTACGGGAGCGGATGGTATCGGTGGAAGCAAAGCTTCGGAAGCTGTCGCTCCCTGAGACGGTAGCGGTGGCAGCGCTGAGCGCAGCTCTTCTTTTTCGTCACTAACAGGAGCCGTTGCCACGGATTCTGAAGGTGACGGACCATCAAATCGCAACAACTCGCTAACTTTGGCGACAAGATCCTTCGATTCGAAGGGCTTTCGAACAAATTGTTTGATGCCCATTTGGACAAACTCAGATTCTCGAATCTTATCGAGTTCACTGGTTAGACCAACCAACGGAATGGAGCCACAAACTCCTACTATACGTTTCCATGTAGCTGCATCCTCGGTCATGCCGCAGTCCAGCAAAACCACGTCAAATCGGGTTTTCTTAACAGCTGATTCGCCTTCGGCAATGGAAAGTGCTGACGCCAGCTCCACCTTCAAACGTGAGAATGCAATCTTCACGACCTTGTGAATAGCCGGAGAATCATCAATGAGTAGGATGCTCTTGGACGCCAATGCTAATTAACCTCGGTGTATTGGCACAAAGTAGCAAATAAAATAGGAGGTTACAGCAAGAATTTACAATGGAAGGGAACAAATAGATGTTTTTCGATGTGACGTGCGGCGACTCACTCTGTTTAAAACAAATTTCGTCGAATGAAGCCGATCAACTTGCTTTCTTGCTGTTTAACTTCGAACCAACCGCAAGCAGGATAACTGCACGCAGATGTTCTTTGTTCTGTTGGATCGCTTTCAATATCAACTGGTAATCTTCAACGGTGAACAACGTCGCTTGGGGCGAATTCAAACCGATAAACGCCTTAGTGCGCAAGTTTTCAAGATACACAAGCTTGCTCTTGTAGAGCCGATACAGCGTGTCTGCATCCAATCCATTCGCTGAAATAGGATTCAGTAGCTCGCTCATGATTTCTCGGTATGTGTCGTAGTCCGCGTTAAACTGACGCTTCATGTTCGACCCCTTGAACATAATATTTTTCTACGTGCTGTTCATCGACCGGTCGTTGAAATACTTTAAACAATTTTGAACAGTTAGACCTTACGGCACGCAAGCGGCAACGGTATGATTCAGCCTGTTTGCTAAGAAGGTTGCTCATTTTCTGAACTTTACAAAAATTACCAAACGAACTTTTGCGCCGTTCCGAGGGTTGGCCTTGACGATTTGGATGTGTTCCATAATCATGCGACGACTTCCAACAGGATGTAATCCCCCATTTCAGAGGAACTCAAAATGAGCCTTTCTGGCGCATCGATATCTGTAACTCGTATCCAAGTCAGCGGACTGAAGCGTAACATCGGTTTAGACGCACTCAGCGACTGTCTGAAACCCTTTCAAGCGAAAGGAATCAAACTTCAGGGCACGCAGAAACCTGAGATCTGCGGCTGGGTGCGGCCTGTAAGCATGGATGACCTCGCATTGACCGACAAAGATGAATGGGATCTGACCAACTGCAAAGCTGGTATTGGCGTGACCTTGCGCATGAGGTTGGAGCGCAGACGTTTGAATCCTTCTCTCGTGCAGAATGTGATCAAAGAAGCACTAGCAAAACGAACGGCCAGACGCACAACCCCGCTGACACGAGCCGACCGCAAAGAAACGATCGAACAGGCTAAAGAAGAGCTCATGCAGATGTGCCTTCCCGCTATTTTTCACGTCGATGGATACTGGAATTTTGAGCGCGAAGAATTGTGGATTTTCACATCCAACAAACGTGCCGTTTCTCGCTTCACGGAACTGTTTCGAGATTCATTCGTAAAGTCACTGTCATTGGACCTCGTCCCCATGGAGTTGCCTAAAGTAAGCCTAAGAGGACGCGGAAATAAGAACGACCAGCGAGCACCTGCAAGTGATGAAATCCTGCAACGAATTTCGTTGACAGAATCAATGTCATTTGTGGAACATGGCCGCTAGCCAAAATTTTGGTAATTACTTAGAAATACAGGAATAAAACGTGAGCAACGACGGCACGAGCGCGAATCAACAGTCATCATCGTCCATCGGCAACATCCAGCTTCCCGCAGACCTCGGCGAGAAACTGTTTCAACTTCGCGACTACACTCCGATACCACTGATCGTCATGATGCTTTGGCTAGCTCATCCATTTGTCTTGTCTGTAACTGTCGGCATGATGATGGTGGTAGCTGGCGAGCTACTGCGTGTTTACGCGGTGTCGTTCATCGGCGGCGTCTCGCGCACACGCACAGACAGCACTGGTGGAAACGTAATTTCTGAAGGGCCGTTCGCATACTCTCGCAATCCCTTGTACATCGGCAACTTTTTGATTTCCGTTGGATTCGCGGTTTATTCTGGTTCTATTCTCGTAGTGCTGTTGACTATTGGTTTGTTTGTCTTTCAGTACCACCACATTGTGAACTACGAAGAAGGTTTGCTGATGGCTCGCTTTGGTACGCCGTACGATGAATATATGCGCCGCGTTCCTCGTTGGTTGCCATCGCATGTACCTGCTCTTGATGACCTCAAGTGGCCAGATAGTTTTACACCCGCACTCCGCAGCGAAAAACGCACCCTGACAGCCATCGCCCTGATGATTGTCGCTTTGTTGATTACGTCACTGTAATAGCTTCGCCCCTTGAAAATCAGGGGGCAAAACACCCAAATTTGCAGGTAAATTTGCACTCGCTTCAGTGATGGCTGAATGTTCCGATCTCTACCTTATGATTGGAATGCGCACAAAACTTGGGCTCTTTTTGTTAGTTTCCGCACTAGCGGTGAAGGCGCGCGCTGGTTCAATTGTGGACCTCGCTCCAGCACTTGCACCTTCCGAACCGCGCGAAGCGCGCGTGTATTCGACATCCGCAGAGCAAGCTTTCGATGCGGGAAACTACGAACAAGCACAAAACCTCTACCAGTCTTTGCTCACATCCGTTCAGCAAACTAGCAACGCCCCTTGGATTCACATGCGACTGTGCCGCGTCTTTGAAATCAGCCGCGACCAAGACAACTGGGAAAACTGTCTGAGTTTCTTGCGTTCGGGTTACGGACGTACTTCGAAGTGGTACTCAGCATTCCACAAAGAACCGGCGAGTCTTGCAGCGCGCGAGGAAGTCGTGGCCACTAATCTTCGCGCATTGCGAAGCTTGTTTCCGTCCAACACAGGCAAACTAAGTTCGATGCAGACGGTGCGACGGGAGATGGTGTTGAAGGAATTGAATGAACACTATGGCGATTTGCCGAGCATGCACAAGGTTGCGTTTCAGCAGGCACGCATGCACCACGCCAAGAACAATTTGCAGAGCGCGGCTGAAAGTTATCTGGTCGCCGCCGAAAATTCGCCCAAGTCTGTTCGAGCTTGGGACGGTTTGACACTAGCTTTGGCAGAAGACTTCCAAAAACCAGAATCATGGAAAAAAGACGATTGGTCACTTGTTGCCGAGAACGAGCCGCAGCGCCAGCGTGATGAGAACTTAGCTTCTCGCATCCAACAATCCGTCCAACAAAACAAAGTACCCAAGCAGCGGATCGATGAACTCAATCTATATTCGGCTCGCCTATATGCGCGATGTGGTAAAACGCGAGAGGCGTCTGGCCTGCTGGTACACGTCATGCGCAATTGCTTAGATCCTCGCTTCATTGCCGTCGCCATCAAGGGTCTGATGCAAATTTACACTGACAATTAATCGGAGAGTTTGTCTGCGTACGACTACGCAGGAAACGTGACACACACATGGTCTTCCAAGTCCGCGACTTCGCAATCTCGTGGTGTTCCATCTTCATGAACCATGCAAAGGAAATCCGCCGGCTGATCGAGCACGATAAGCGGGTGATGCCAAACACCTGGATTATACGAAATCGCTTGCCCCGCATGCGCGACGAATGCACGCAAAGTTGAAAGATCAGGACGATCTCCCCCCTGAGCAACAACCAACAGATAACGACTAACATCTTTCATCGGACAAAAAATCTGCGTCGAAAACTCGTGTCGTTCCAGCAACGCGACATCGAATGTAGCAGCGCCCTTTGCCACCATGTTTGAACATGCATAGACACTGATGTTGAGTTTTGCATCTCTCGGGAGAAGATTGACTAGCGACGACTGCCAACTATACTTGTACGCAGTACCGAGATTCACCATTGAATGTGGCTGACCTGGTCGCGCACTAATGACTTGGCCATACGGTTTGTAACTGTCGGCATCCAATGCAACTGCTTGCAACGTGCGATTGGGCATCAGCAGATATCCGCGTAAGCGTATGTGGTCAGAAAGTCCTTGAACTCTGTCGTCAAAACGAGATCGTTCAAAATGTCGCGGGCACGTTTGAGCTTGCTTGCATCGAAACCCTGCAACTTTCCAAATTCTTCCGAGACGAAACGCTCGTACGTCGCACGATCTAGCACCTTACCACCCTGCATCTGGCTTCCATGCTTCAACCATTGCCAAAGCTGAGCACGAGCAATCTCTGCTGTGGCTGCATCTTCCATGAGATTAAAGATGGCGACGGCACCGGCGCCGTTCAACCAATGATAAATGTATTGGATACCTACGGAGATGTTGTTACGTACGCCGTCCTCCGACACCGTCGCACCATCAATGCGCGCGTTTAGCAAATCGGCGCCGCTGACTTTGACGTCGTCACGCATGCGGTCCTTTTGATTCGGCCTGTCTCCAAGAACTTTGTCAAATTCTGCCCGAGCCACGGCGACCAAATCAGGATGTGCGACCCACGTTCCGTCAAATCCCGCCTGCGCTTCGCGGTCTTTATCTTCGCGAACTTTCGCAAAAGCCATTTCATTAACTTGTGCATCTTTACGACTCGGCACAAAAGCCGCCATGCCGCCCATGGCATGCGCACCGCGACGATGACAGGTTTTCACCAGCAATTCCGCATAGGATTTCATGAACGGCACTTTCATGGTGACCTGCGAGCGATCTGGCAACAAAAATGCTTTGTCATGCGCGTGTTTCTTGATGAAGCTGAAAATGTAATCCCAGCGACCCGCGTTCAATCCGGAAATGTGATCTTTGAGTTCGTACAAGATCTCTTCCATTTCAAATGCTGCGGGAATGGTTTCAATCAGCACCGTCACCCGAACGCTGCTGTGTGGAACGCCGAGTTTCTTCTGCGCGAAAGTGAAAACGTCGTTCCACAGGCGAGCCTCCAAATGGGATTCCATCTTCGGCAGATAAAAGTAGGGACCAGTGCCGCGACGGAGTTGCTCCTGAGCGTTGTGAAAAAACGTCAACGCGAAGTCAAACAAACTCGCGGACACGGGTCGCCCGTCAACTTCAACATGCGATTCGACCATGTGCCATCCGCGAGGACGAATCAGCAACGTGGCGATCTTTTCATTCAAGCGATATTGTTTCCCAGATTTGGCATCGTCCAAAGTCAGGGTGCGGCGCACTGCATCATAGATGTTCTGTTGGCCAGCGATGACATTATGCCATGTCGGCGAATTCGCATCTTCGATGTCCGCCATGAATGCACACGCGCCCGAGTTAAGCGCATTGATCATCATCTTTCGTTCGACAGGACCGGTAATTTCCACGCGGCGATCTTGCAGATCCTTAGGACAAGCAGCGACTTTCCACGCACCTTCGCGAACTGGCTTGGTGCTTGGTAAAAAATCTAACTTTGTTCCTGCCAAAAGTTCTTTCGCACGCGCCTCGCGCGCCTGCAGCAAAGACACTCGTCGCTCACCAAACTCGCGCACCAACGATTCAACAAATTCCAAAGCCGCCGCACTCAAGATCTTATCCTGATTCGGAACAGATTGGGCCCTAATGACTAACCCTTTAGACATAGTTGTGCTCCTTGAATACTTGGCGAGGCCGCACTTCACTTGGGCAGCTGCGGCTCGCGTGTCTGTAGAAATGCCGAAATCAAGAAGGCCATTTCAAGACTCTGAGAATAATTGAGACGTGGATCGCAGAAGCTCTCGTAAGCTCGACTCAGATCCTTGGGCTGGATCCCTTCCGATCCACCAATACATTCTGTGACGTTCTCGCCGGTCATTTCGAAATGCACACCACCGAGGATCGTCCCCTGCTTTTGGTGCAATTCAAATGTGTCCCGCAATTCTTGTAGGATGTCGTCAAAATTTCTCGTCTTAAAACCGCCGTCAACTTTGGTCGTGTTTCCATGCATCGGATCGCTTGACCACACAACTGCAATACCGGAATCACGAACTCCCTGAATGATTGGCTTTAGTGCCTTCTTTACTTTTTCAGCCCCCATCCGGGTAATAAGCGTTACTTTACCAAGCGTGTTGTCAGGGTTGAGGCAACGTGCGAGTTCAACAATCTCACGAACGTCAGCACCCGGTCCCAGTTTCACGCCAATGGGATTGGAAATTCCGCGGAAATATTCGACGTGCGCCCCCGTCAACTGGCGCGTGCGTTCCCCGATCCACAGAAAGTGAGCACCAAGATTAAAGAACTGGTTGCCTTCTCGTCGCGTCAGCGCTTCTTCATAAGCGAGAATCAAACCTTCGTGGCTCGTATAGAAATCGATCGATCCTAGTGTCTCTTCTTTGACACCACCAAGTGCTTCGATGAAGTCGATCGCATCACGAATGTTCGCGACTATCTTTTCGTATTTTTTCTTCTGTGCGCCTTCTGAAAATGCACTCAAGTTCCAATGTTCGGGATGGTGCAAGTCGGCAAAACCACCGGAAATCAATGCGCGGATGTAATTCAACGTCATCGACGAGAAGTGGTAACTCTGCATCAGACGCTCAGGATCTGTCTTACGTCCTTCTTCGGTCGCTTCAAAGGCGTTGATATTATCGCCGCGGTAACTGGGAAGTTGTTTGCCATCAATCTCTTCGTAATCAGCGGAACGTGGCTTCGCGTATTGGCCCGCAATGCGCCCAATGCGAACAACCGGGCGGCGCGCTCCATAGGACAATACTAGCGACATTTGCAGAATGATTTTCAGCTTGTTTAGGATGATGTCCGGACGGCAATCTTGGAATCGCTCTGCACAATCACCACCTTGGAGAACAAAGCGTTTGCCTTGCCCTGCTTCCGACAACTTTTGACGAAGAGATTCGATTTCACCCATATGAACGAGGGGCGGTAAATTGCGAACCCGCGCCAATACCGATTCAAGCTTTGCAGCATCGCGATAAGGTGGTTGCTGCTGGATGGGGTGCTGTCGCCAACTTTCGGGCGACCAAGATTTGCTCATATTTCCAACGTCCAAAAACGAGGGCCAAAATCAAAGTCGCAACTCTGACTCGGCCCCATTAAATCAGCTCGAAGCTTTCAATTCTTTTTCGATAGCAGAAATAAATTCCGCTCCTTCATGCGCACCAGAGTAGCGACGACCATTGATAAAAATACTTGGCGTACCGCTGACACCAATTCGCTCACCCTCTTTGCGTCCCTTTTCAACCAATTCTTCGGACCACTTCGACGAGTAGCACTCTTTGAACTTTGCTTCGTCTAGTTTCAACGCTTTCGCGAACTCTTCAGAAGAAGCCGTACCAAGTGTCTGCTGTTTGTCAAAAGCCATGTAGTGGAATTCCCAGAATTTGTTCTGCTGGCCCGCACATTGCGCTCCTCGCGCGACCAAACGGGAAATGCCCGATGGATTGATCGGGAAATCAACGTAAACAAAGTGAATCTGGTCTTTGTACTTTTCTATTACTGGCTTCAACGTCTGGGCTGCATGCTGGCAATGCGGGCACTGGTAGTCAGCAAACTCAACGATCTGTACCTTTGCACCGACTTTGCCCTTGCTGGCGAAGTCGACGGTTTCAATCTTGATGACAGGCGCGATCGGTTCTTCGATGTTGATCTTTACCTTTTTCTTCTTCTTGATCATGTCGATCACTTCGGTGCGCTTGGTTTCTTCCTTCTCGCGCGCCACTAAGCGCTTGATCTCGTCTTTAACTTTGTCGAATGGATACGGAATTCGCGCCTTGTTCTTATCAAAGAATGCTTGCGCTTCCTTGTCCGTAGAATCTGGGACTTTTAAAAGATTTTTTTTGAACTCGTCGACGGACTTGCCGGACTTCTTTGCTTCCTCAGCCGCGTACATTTCGAGTAACACATCCGCTTCGAGAGTCTGCTTCTTCGACAAGTAGCTGCGATATTCCACATCGAAGAGAGATTGCTGTGCAGCCACAGGAAGATCTTGCAATTTCATCTTCTTGCCATCGTACTCAAGAATGTTGTCATCCGCTTTTGCGATAAGACTGGAAAATAACAGGAAGGTACATCCAATGACCTTGCAAAATTTCAAAATCCGCACAACCTACTCCCTTCATGTGTTTTCATGCGTTCGCACGCATTAAATTAGACAACATAGGCTATCGCAAAGACTGGGAAATGACTACAAATTTTAAGGGGTTAAACCGCGAAGCGGTCTTTACAGGCTGGAAGACTGCGGCGTCAAGACTGGCTTCCCATTGCTGGCGGTTTTGGGAAGTGCTGCCGTCGCATCAGGAGTGATTTGAACCTGCTCGATTCGACGATTGTCGTAGTCTTCTTCCGCAATGAACCACTGGCCTTCCGCTGATTTCGTCCAGTAAAGAACTTTACGACCTTTGGACACGAATCGGCCGTCACCGTCGAAGTCCTGATGCATGACCGAAACGGCGTATTTGGGATGCGTCACGACACGAACGTCATTGATTTCAACCGTCATTGACTTGTAACCCGCAAAGACCCTTGACTTGTATGCCTTGAATTCATCACGACTCATGCCACGAAAGGTAAACTCGTCGGCGTAGTGGCCCACATAGCTTTCCAAATCACGCTTGGCCCATGCGTCAGCCCAAGATGCATTGCGCGCGCGCAGCGCTTCGATATCTTTGCCAATGTTTACTTGATCACCATTTTCAGCAATCACGACCATGCCTTGATGCGGTCGCAACCAATTCACCAACTGCTGAATGTCTTCGTTATAAAACGCAACGCAACCTTCTGTCACGTTTGCTTCTTCGACGCGTGCATTGTTTTCAACTCCATGCAACCAAATCCCGTGTCCCGATATGTTGCGACGCCGATCTAAAGCATTGGGAAAATCAATCGGAATGGCTTTGGGACCATACTTCTCAGGTAGGTTCGCACCATCAAGGATCGCACTTGTGAAATAGATTCCTTCCGGCGTCTTGTTGTCGCCTTCCTTTTGCTTGTCACCGCGCTCTTTTCCCACTGCAATGGTGAAGGTTCCCAGTGTCTTTGACGACTCTTTCCCCGCGGGCCAAGTTTTGAGTTCCGCTCTTAACTGTGATTTATCTACGGTGAGCAGAACCGCCTCGCTAAAAGACTCAGTAATGCGAGCATGCTTGCCGTCGATCGTGTCTTGATTAAGATTGTTAGCCAGTGCTATGTGATTGACAGAACTTTGATTCGGTGTGGAACCCGCGCCTTGGATGAGAAGACTTGAGATACATACTGTAGTTACGGTGACAACCGCCACTAAAACAGACTTCCGTGTCATTGTTGAAGACAATGAAATCTCCCAAGATTCTATGATCCTAAATATGTCTTATAATATCATGTATGAAGTTTCGTCCAGCTTCAAGACTGTGAGCAGTCAATCTTTTATCGTGTCGCTTCTGAAGGGGCGAAGTAACTCCAATAAAGCCCTAAAATCACTAGGAATATTCCCCTCAAAAGCCAGCTTTTGACCTGTGCGGGGGTGTTCAAAACCCAAGACACGGGCGTGCAACATTTGCCTATCAACCTTGCGGAAACGCTCACGAACGCCCTCAGAAAAGGTTTCGGGCAATTGGCAGGGCCTTCCGTACAACGGATCCCCAATGACAGGAACCGTAAGATCGGAAGCGTGCACGCGCACTTGGTGAGTCCGGCCCGTGTATAATTTAACGCGAAGCAAGGCGATGCGATTTGCATATTCAGCTTCGGTTGCAAAGCGAGTCTTTGCAAATCGCAAAGTTGGACCTTCCTCCCATTCGTCTGCATCAGCGGATTCCTCTTCCGCGTTGTATTCGGACAATTCGAGTCGCTTGTGAGATTTCATCCGCAAACGGTTGGCAGGATCTCGCCCCATCATCGTCGCGATTTCAATCACGGAATGGTCAAGCGCCCCGTCTACTAAAGCCAAATATTCTCTGAGGTTGGTTCGGTGGCGAAACTGATCTGCAAGTGACATGTGCGCCTTGCGATTCTTGGCAATCACCATGACGCCAGATGTATCTTTGTCGAGACGATGCACAATGCCGGGTCGTTTGGCGAATTCCTCACCCCAACCTGCCGTGATCTTTGCGTCATCACCCTCGCGATAGCCGAGGCGATGGAGAACGGCTTCAAGCAATGTAGTTCCCGTCACACCGGCGCCGGGATGCACCACCAGTCCTGCCTGTTTGTTGATCACGAGGACATCCTCGTCTTCATGTAAAACGTCCAAATCCACATGAGCAGGTATCAGACGTCCCAAGTCCGCAACCTTTACGGATGCAATGATGACTACGGTTTCCGTGCCCGAAACCTTGTAGCTTGGGGAACGGACGCGTCCATCGACCGTTACCAGTCCTTCGTCGATCCACTGCTTAATCTGGGTTCTGCTGACGTCAGCAACGTGATTTGCCAACGCGAGATCCAGTCTCGATCCCGCGTCGGATTGCTTGAGATTAAGAACTAACTGCTCTTTTGTGCCTTTTTCAGCCATTCATCGTGCCTTTGCGCAAATGATGCCACCAAACGATCGCTATCTGGAACAGAAAGGTAGCGAAGATAGCTGCGCAAGAAGCCTTTTACAAACACTGGTTGAGGCAGTGTTGAAAATTCATTGGTTTCGAGGGCTTTGATATAGTCAGCAGAGATTTTAGTGCGTGTCTGCACTTCATCAATGGAGACGCCCACCAACTCGCGCAAGCGAGCCAAGATTGTGCCCTGGTCGTTGTCGCCGGTCTGGATGATTTCTTCCATTTTGACCTTCAGCTCACCGTCAGGACGCTTTGCTACGACGTTGGCTGGAGTGGTATGAGCCGTGGTCATCATGCTGCGGGCAGGACGTTGTACCGGAGCTGGTACGACTTCTTCACTGAATCGTGCCATACCCAAGTCGGCACTCGCAACAACCGAAGAAGCGCGAGCCGATCGCTGGAACATCGGATCAGGGGCCATCGTCTCTTCACTGTCGAAGCCCAAAATACGATCGTATTCTTTGCGACGCAAATCGTCATTCAATACTCGAAACGCTTCTTCGATCCGCCCGAGCATATTTTGCGCTTCTTCTTCGCTGATCAAAGAGTAGAAGGCATTTGATTGCGCGCTGAATGCCGCCTTCAAGCGAACATACGACTCGCGAATGAGTCCCTTGTTGGCTCCGAAGGGAACGTTAAGCACTTCGTAATAATCAACTTTTGGTTCTGCTAAACTTCCGTGCTGATTCGAGTTCGCGCCCATCATGGTGCTAAGCTCCTCCGTAAAAACCGAGAACTGCCAGTGAGTTCAAGGTGACTTTGGTCAATCTCTTCGCGAGCAAACTGTGCGGGAAATCGGTCACTAACAAACGACGATTACGCAAAGACTTCCACGCCGAGTCATCATAATTCAAATAGCCGAGATAATCGGCTTGGAAACCAAAGTATCGACGGCTGATGTGTTCCATCGAACTACCAATGTCGATGTCACTCTGGGAGCGACTCTGGTTGATGATCAATCCTAGATTTCGCCCCTTCAGTGCTGAGAACACCGCACTGACAAACTCGGGGTGCGTAGCTGCCATTTTGCGTAGGCAATCGGCATAGCCGCTCGCGAAACTGCCGCCTGCGGCCTGCAGCGCAGCACGCACATCGCGCATGGCTTCGTCCATGTCGAAACGATGTCCCACGTTTTCCAGCATCTGCCACAACATAGTTCGCATGAACACATACGCGTTTTCAATACTCGTTGGCTCGGGCAATACCGTTACAACGCCCAAATGTGCAGCGTTGAAGAAATCGATGGTGAAGCGTGAAGTACCCGCACCCAGATCGAGCACGACAAAGTCCGCCCCCAACTGCGACTTGGCGGTGAAGATCGCATTCCACACGGGACGAAGAGCGTCCATGCCATGTTCAAGGAATTCGCCCCACGTCTCTTCGCGTCCACCGGGAACAAGCATGATATTGGGTACAGCGGTCTGGTGAATCACTTCACTAAATGAACGAGTATTTTGCACCACGAAATCAGAAAGACTTACTTTCGGCATGGCAATGCCAAAATGCGTGTGCATGTTTGCACAACCTAGATCAAGGTCGATTACCAAGACTTTGAAGCCGAGCTGAGCCAATTTGACGGAGAAGTTTGCACTAAAAATACTTTTACCGACGCCGCCCTTGCCACCGCCTACCGCTACAATGGCGGGAATTTCACCTTGTGGTGCTTCAACGTAGGATGGAAGGCCGGCTGCCCAACCTTGAAAGCGCTCAAGAATCAGCGGCGACTGGCGACGAGTCAGTCTTGCTGACGGTCGGGGGTCAACCAATTTGCGGTGTTCAAACATGATGCCATCCGCTCCAAAAATTCGACGTCACTCGCGCACAATTAGCCAAGCAACAAATTGAATTAGTTTTTCTTGGGTCTTTGGGGGATTTTATCACCCCTCGGAACAAATTGCCTAGTATCCGATAAAGATTTTTTCAGCGAGGGGGCCTTTGCGCATATGGACAACTCGTTCAGCGCTTCATGCAGATGAACATTCCGGCAGCGGGCAACATCATCAACGGGTAGATGGTCATTCGACAAAAGAGCCATCCCACACTAGAAAACTTTACCGCAGCGGTCGCAACGATCATAGCATGTGCGATCAATCCGTAGACTAGAAACATGGATGAATCACCAAGACATGCTACCCATTTTTCGTCCTGCATGAATCTTTCAATCTGCGGTGAGACTTGGGCCATCATGGGCATCCAACGCAAGAGGATTGGCTCGCCTGTGATTTGGAAAAAAGCGCAATAAGTAGCAAAAAAAGCGGACATGACTGCGGGTTGAAACTTTACAATGCGACTATCCTGCATGCGAAGCGACACTATTCCCATGATGATCAACAAACCGAGCTCGGCGAGTAGTGTTTCGTCCCACGTGCCAAATCGAAAATACCAATAAAGCCCCCCTGCGACCGCAAGCCCAATCGCCGCATAGATTCCCGCCTTCATTCCCCATTTCAATTCGACGACGACAAATACGACAAGGGGCAAAAACGTCAACAATAGCTGTTCGAAACTCATGTTTGCGGGCTTCCTAATTTTCCAGCATTTCTGAGATTCGATTCTAGCACTGGAGACGCGCGGTTCAACCTTTATGATTCTTAGCGAATTTTTATCGAACTTAGGAAAATGACCACACGCACCGCATCACAGATTCTCACGAGCCGTACATAAAGAATTGTGGCGCAATTCCGATAGGTAGAGGTCACAAACTATGCATGGATCCGCGCAAGGAGAGCTCGACATGAGTGGCAACACTAATGGAACCCCATCCAACACCAAGTTTGATTTCGTGATCATTGGTAGCGGACCCGCGGGCATTCACGCAGCTGTTCAAGCAGCAAAGCTTCAACGCAGAGTTGCCATCATCGAGAAGATACCAGAAAAGATTGGCGGAGTATGGATCCATACAGGAACGCTGCCTTCCAAAACGTTGCGCGAAGTTGCCGAAGCCATCCATCGTATTAAGTTTCATGTCGGCCAGGCATGGGTTGATCGACTAGTGAACGACATTTCACCCGCGACGTTGTTTGGCCGTGCTCGACAAGTTTCCTCGCAGGAAGAAACGCATGTACGTCGATACCTGAGCAAAAACCATGTCGAAGTCATTACCGGTACTGGTTTTCTTGAATCGGAGAACTCAGTGCGTGTTGTGCGTAACGACGGTTCAACTTATGTCGTCGAAACAGAAAAAATCCTCATAGCAACTGGCTCACGCCCTCGTCGTCCGTCAGAGATTCCCTTCGATGGTTGGCGCGTGGTTGATTCCGACGAGATTTTACAACTGCAAAGCATTCCGCGAAAAATGATGGTCTATGGCGCTGGCGTCATCGGTTGCGAGTACGCTTGCATCTTTCAAGCATTGGGCACAGAAGTCACCGTTTATGACGCTCGCGGGATCGTCATGCAAACCCTTGATCGCGGCATCACCCAAGAACTCAAAAAAATCATGGAGCAGCAAGGTGTGAAGTTCTGTATGGATCACCAACTTGACTCCGTGGTCAGCAAAGGCGCGGAAGCCACTGCGACATTCAACAAGGGCGCCGCCACTGACACTGCGGATATCTTCTTCTTCGCTGCAGGACGCGTTTCAAACACTGACAAGATTGGCCTCGAGCGCCTTGGCATCAAGGTTAATGACCGCGGAGCACTTACGGTCAACGAACACTTTCAAACATCGAATCCCAACATATACGCCGCAGGTGACGCCATCGGATATCCCGCATTGGCAGCTACTTCTGCCGAACAGGGCCGTCACGCTTGCGTGCACGCTTTTGGAAAACTGGATCAAGAGTTTCCCAAGGTATTCCCTATTGGCGTGTACACGATTCCTGAATTGTCGGCGGTTGGCAAAACTGAAGAAGAACTTCAGAAGGAAGGTATTGAATATGTTGTTGGCAAAGCTAACTTTACCGAACTTGCTCGCGGCTACATCCGTGGCGACAATTCGGGTTTGTTGAAATTGTTGATTTGCAAGGACACGCAGCGCATCCTCGGAATTCACTGTGTCGGTGCTGATGCCGCGAATCTGATTCACACAGGTCTTGCGGTGATGATGTGTGACGGCTTTGCCCAAGACTTCGTCGAAAAAATCATCTTTAACTATCCAACGCTTGCAGAGGCGTTCCGCATTGCAGCATTCAATGGTCTCAACAAGATTTTTACCGATGGCATCATCAAGGCGCCGAATCGCAATAAGTCTCCTTTGAAGATCCAAACGGAAAAGGCGGCATAAATCGCACCAAAAAAAATTCGGCGCGCAACACGAAGAGTCGCTGCGCGCCGATGCCATTAAAAACCAAGAATCACTTTGCCAAAAATTCTGTCCGCTTTTGACGCAGTCGTTCCAACCCGTCCAATAGCTCAAGTTGAGTCTGCCGAAGCAGTACGGAACCAGTTCGAACTGGCTTACCCACGCAATCACCGTCGTAGATCGCTAACTTTCCGCGAAACGCTGTACTCAGTTCCGTCCCCACCGGAGACCTCCAAGTGTCTGACCAAAGAGTCATGGAGTAACATCCATTATCCTCGAGTTGTTCGGGCAGTTCCGAATAATCAATTTGCCCCACCTGCTTGGCGTGCTCGCGCCCAATGAGCATCGAATCCATTTTCCCTCTGAAGAGTCCGCGCCATTGTATCTGAAATGAACCTGACTTAAGATCCATCACCGCACTCATCGACGCCTCTTGTTGCCCGTTGCACAAACGACCTTCACCGGTTGCGCGATCTACGCACATCAAGAACTCAGGCCCTTCGAATGCGTGAAAACGGAATGTGATCTCAAGAATGTCGTTATCCTTGGGAGCAATAGACAGGACTCCATTTGCAAACAAAAGATCCCCGCCTGCTTGATCGCGCAGTAGGTCTACATTTTGTTCAATCACTGTTCTTTCGGGACAGATTGCTGTCGTCTGCGAGCAATCATGTGCCTGCAATTGTTTGAATACTGGCTCCATGTCGCTAGCTAAGTCCTTCAAGGTAAGTTCGCTACGCTGAATCTTTGCGTCGAGTGATGTTGAAGGACGGACCAAGTAGTTCTTGAACCTTTCACGCGCGTTGACAACCTCTTCAACCCGAGCCTTTGATTGACTTTCCTTCAGAGACACTCCGAATGGTGCGTTAAACAGTTCCTCGTGGGGAGAAATGCCCGTGTTGAAACGCATCATAGACGTGAGGTCTTGAGTCAAACTTGGAAACGCTTCTGCAAGATCATTGACAAAGAGGTAGCGTTTCTTGCGTGATTCGATATTGAAGATGATCGAAAACACCGAATCGTCTTCAAAATCCTCGATGATCGGTTTTGTCGCCACTCCGATTGAGACTATTTCCGCCCCATGATCAGGAGATTTGAGTGTGAATGGCTTGTTCGTTAAGACGCGCAGTTTTAGCGACGGATCCTGCGCGATGTTCCACTGCACGATTTCTGCAGGGACCGACTCTAGCTTCGTGCGAATGGCGCCATCATTGCCGTAACGAAACTGTCGAAAGAGACTGGTTTTCAGTACGCCTTGGGACCACAAGCATGGGAAGTAGTCACGACCAGCAACATCCGGCCCACACGTGACAGCGTCACCATACTCGAAGTACTTTTCATTTCGGTAATGTTGCTCGCAAAGTCGTGATGGCGACGGACGACGTTGGTACCGCGCGGTAACGAGCAGTGGCTCCAGAGCTCGCTCCCAAATCTTCGCTTCGCAATAGACCGCAAACATTCTCTTCGCGCGATTGATGCGGTCTTCCGAAACTTGTGGAGGAATCTGTAAATCAAACCAGCGGCTCATGGCCTGCTCAATCTCGACACCGGCTTCCTGCGCGCGAAGCTGCTGTAGTTGTTCGAGTGATTCGTGTTCTCGCAACCATGCCCAACCAAATGGCTGCATCAAGTCTTCGGCGACCAAGCTCAAATACTCGGTCTGGATCTTTTGCCGGCGATCCGAATTACGAATGATCTCAGCAACCAACTCGGGATCAGCGCCGGGGTTCCAAACCATGATCTGCCCAGAACCGAAACGTTGATGTGTTGGTTGTGTGAGCCACGTGGCGGGCTCCACGTTATTGGGAATGTCGATCCACTTGCGTTCGGGAGTAACAAACTCCGCACCACATCCCACTAATGCCAATAGCCATGTCCATTTCAGAATCCGCATGACTCAACCTCTAAAAGAATGCTTGCAGCTCGCCCTGCACGCGGCGAACTTGTTCGTCATTGCGCCCCGCAAAAGCGCGTTCCCCACTAACCTCAAACACAAACGGCATTGGAATCTTTCCGCGGCGGAAATAATCGATGCCATTGAATCCCAACTTCATCTGCGCCAGTTGTTGGTGCGTTGCCGGATCAACGGCAGAAAAGCCTTTATCATTTTGCCTGTGCACTGCATTGCGCACTTCGTACAGAAGACCAACTCCCCAAGACAGCCCCCACAGCGACACGCCCTGCAGCGACACGTCCGTTCGCGCGACGCTCTTCTGCCCGACGTGCACGGTTTGTAATTTCCATTCATCGCCATCGCCGTCGACAGGCTGTAATCTTTCCTCACGCTGGCTCGGCGCAAACCATGTGTACAGTGCACCCGCGTTGATGAAGGATGTCTTCGTCAGTTTTAGATCACTCATGCCACCGAGCATGGCACCGAAAGCTCCTTCCGAGAACGCCACATCTGCCAACTCGTTTGGATCGTCTTTACGACCGGTCGGCAAACTCACACCTAACCTACTGGCAACATTGACCCGTGCACCGTGGTGATTGAGTTGCTTTGCAATGATTTGCAGATCACTCGCGCCTTCGGCCTGCCAATGTCCGAGACGATTGAATCCGCGAGTTGCGATAGTGTTTTGCATGGTGTCAACCGCAGCATTGATCCCTTGGCAATATCGCTCAGCTGCATTGACTCCACCGCGGGACGAAATAGCAGAGGCAAACTTCGCTGCATCAGCGGTCGGGACAAATCCGATGGCTGACCGACTTTCCCCCTGAACCCATGCACTGCCGATGCCAATTGTCCAACGATCGCTCAGACCGTAGGCAGCGGACCAGATGGTTCCCGCTACATCCACGTGCATGGTACCGGTGAAAGAACCCGCGACATCGTCGAGCGAATGCCCTACGGCGAGCATCAACCCCGCAAGTGCGTTCTGCTCTACTCCTTCGGCCCCTCTGACGACATCACCGAAGGTAAGATCGCGCTCAAGTTTGTGACCCAAAGGTTGGATTTGGCCAGTCGCATTAAAATAGGAAGATGTATGCAAATCAAATGAAGTGACTTGGATGCGTCGAACGCCCTTGGGCAAAACAGCCGCCTGCTCAAAGGCAAACGCCCGAGCCTCACATAGGACAAACAACAAAGAAAAGATGGAAGCGTAAGAATTTAGCGTCAACGCAAACCCCATGACCACGCATCAAATTTGACGGCGCTCATCTAATCGAGGGGAAGCGAAGTCTATAATGGTTTTAGAGGCTTAGGCAAGCACGATCAGCGCCGACGGACCGACGGCTGCGCCGACAATCCATGCCCTACAACGGTTTGGGCCGCCTTGTTGTTCGCAGATATTTCGACATTGGCCGCAGGCAAAACCACGTGACTCTTTAACCACTGTGGGGCCAATGTTTGAAACCAAGACGTCACCCAACTACGCGACGGAGTGTGAGCGGACATCAAATGCAGTTCGTGTTGTTCTTGGCGAAACAGGCGGATCTGTTCGAATTCGTCGCGGTGAATCATAATGCGCCTCACAACTGGTGGTTCCGGGTCATTGTGGCGTATTTGATGCGAAAAAACTAGACCATTGCTAGTTTTTGGTCAGTAAAGACTCGAGATCGGGCACGCTGACCACAAACTCCCGTTTGCAAAATTCACAAAGAACTTTGCAGGACTCGGGACTTGCGATCATGCTGCGAATCTCATCCTCACTGAACAGTCGAATGGAATCGATGATTCGTTCAAAGGTGCAGCGGCAACGATGTCGCGCGTAGTGAGGATGCTCAAGTTCGAGCAATTCGAAGTTTGACAGATAACTCATCACCAAATCCTTGGGAGAAGCTCCCTGCATGATGTGCTGCACCAGAGACGGCGCCTTCAGCGCACGCTCTTCCAATTCCAGAACCGTAGCTTCCGAGTAGCCGGGCATCAGTTCAATCATAATTCCGCCAGCGCACATGACTTGCCCATGTATATCAAGCAAAACACCGAGCGATACGATTGAAGGAATCTGCTCCGACTGATGCAAATAGAAAGCAATGTCGTCTCCGACTTCGCCGGTCTGGATGGGAACTGTTCCGCGATACGGCTTTGTCTGATCGATGGAAATGATATCGATGTTGAGAAGACCTTCACCAATGGCACGTTTGAGTTCCGAATCTTCGCCGGAGTCTTCGCCTTCGCGATGCACCACAACGTTTGGATTTTGAATGTAGGCTCTCACGTCGCCTTCGTAGGAGCATTCTGCGAAGACGCGTTTCAACGGACCGTTACCCTGAAACTCAAGTCCGACACGATATCCTTCTTTGCGTTGGCTCGCCATGAGGATGGCACCGGTAATTTGTCGGCCAACAAAAATAGAGGCCGCAGGCGAAGTGATATGACGTTGGCATACGTCCTTCACTACAGGCGTAGAAATAACTGCGGCTGCGCGGAATTCAGAATTCTTCGCGAGGAATTTATGCACCTTACAGGCGTGATCCAATGCATCCGATCTTGGCACATTTCACCTCAATTTTTGCTGCATCGGGACCCACTGCCCTCTTTGCATCGCATCGAAGGCGATGAAGATGGCGACGGTATCGGTTGCGGCGCGGGAAGCGCATCATCTTCGAGCAACTTGCGAAAATCTGCTTTAGCCTTACACGATGGGGAATCGCGACCACCGAGACTGCAACCAAGATTCAACCATTTTGCTGCCGTTGCGTCGTCCTTGATTTTCACTGCCATTTGTCCACGACGCGTACACATTTCTGCAACACCGCCGCGACACATGGCCTCTAAAATGGGAGCGATGTCACTTTCACGCTGCAGCTTTTCCGCTCGCAACAAAACATCTTGGCAAGCACTCAAGACGGATTCACTGATGCATTTGTCTTTTAGTTTGGCGTACGCCTTTTCATCGACAGCTGCGTGAGCTGGAACAAAGGCGAAAACGAACCACATCAGGACCAACAGTGGAAAATAATGCAATGGCAGCCTCTACAGTGCGAACAAGGTAGGTCAGTCCACGGGATATTTACTAGACGCCAAGGAAAACCCACCAAGTATAAGGTGGGTGCCTCAGATTTCGCTTCAGGCTTCCCTCTACGTCGCATAAGCGGGAGGGCTTGCACACCACTAGTCGTCTGGCTCCCTGTTTCGTTAGCATCGGTTCTCCGGCGATCATGTACGATTTCCGTAGACTGACCCAGCACCATTATAGCAGAAAGCGCTAGCACGCGTCCTAGTGGATTCTTTCAAATTGGGAGCATTTTTTGGCTCGCAGCCCCGTTTTATTCATTGCCGCGACACCGATAGGCAACCTATCGGACGTAAGCGATCGCTTGCGCGAAACCCTTGCAGGGGCGGATCTTATCCTCGCTGAGGACACCCGCAACACCCGTAAGCTACTGTCTGCATTGAAGATTACCGGCAAAGAGTTGATTCCCTATCACGACCATATAGAACAAGAAAAGTCCGGTCCTTTGGTGCAGAAGATTCTTCGCGAAGGTAGCCACGCAGTACTAGTCTCAGATGCCGGCACACCTTTGGTCGCCGACCCAGGATACCGTTTGGTGGAAGCGGCACATGCCCATGGACTAAAAGTCGTACCGATTCCCGGACCTTCCGCCGTCATGGCGCTTGCGAGTAGCTGCGGGCTTTCGACGGGACGGATCTTTTTCGTTGGATTCATTCCCGAAAAGAAGGGCGATCGCAGTAAAGAGTTCGCGTCGTGGAAGCATGTTCGATCACTTGTGATTTACTTTGAAGCGCTGCGTCGCGCAGGCGATAGTTTCAAAGAATTAGCCGAAGCATTTCCCGGCGCTCACATTGCCATCGGTCGCGAACTTACCAAGATGCACGAACAGATCGAACGCATGCCGGTCGAAGCCGCGGCGGAGTGGCTGAAGAATCTACCTGTGAAAAAAGGGGAGCTGACAGTCGCCATTGATCTGATGGCTTGGGGTAACAAGAATACAGATTCTATCTCAGAAGAATTGGAACTCTCCGCCGACGAGCAAAGAGCAAAAATCATCCAACGCGCCCGCGAAGGATTTCGCTCGGGTGCTACCTTGAAAGATTTGCTCAAAGAGTTAAAAGACTGTGGCATGAGCCGATCGGAGCTCTACCAGTTGTTGCTGGAACTAAAACCTTAATCCCAACTAGCCCGCCATTTCATTTGCCAAGTCTCCGTACACTGCTTGATAATTCCCTAGTGGATGCTATTATGTCGGATAGTCATTGAGAGGCGTCTCTATGTTTCGCATTCTTTGGACAGCGTTGTTTTGCAGCGTTCTCGGCGCCGGTCACGCGTCAGCCTAAACCACTGTAAATTCCAATCAACCAAACTCTGACGAAGCTTCAGAGGGAATCTCCAAGGTTAAGTACTTTGTTGGAGCTGGCATCGGCACTGGAATCGGCTTTGGCATCGGTCACGCCGTGCAGGGCCGTTGGAAAAGTACTGGTTGGATCTTCAGCGCGCTGGAAGGAGTGAGCTACGCCGCAGTTCTGGCTGCGACGGCAGAGTCAATCAGCGATAGTTTAGACGGCGGCGATGGAAAAACGCCTGCATACGGCGACATCGGTCTAGCGGTGTTTCTCGGCGTTCACATCTGGGAAATCTACGATGTATGGAAAGGTGTTGAACGTCACGACGACGGGCTCTACTACGAGACCGCACAGCGACTGTATTTTGCCCCGACACTTATGGCAAACCAGCAGAAGTTCATGCCGGGCATGGCCGTGAGTTTGCGTTTCCTCTAAATAGAACTCGAACTCGCTCGAGTCCGCCGACGTGGATCGATCATCCACGACAAAAGCCTAATTTGTTTTGCCTTCGCTCTCCGGATCAGTCGTCAGCATCCATTGCATCGACGACATAACGCTTGACCATTGCGTCAATCGCTTGCGACGACAGCGGATGCCTCTCGCGGATCCAGTTGAGCGTTTCGCCGTTCGTAGCATTGCCGTACTGAAAATCCGGCCAATTCGTAGAAACTGCTTTGCGCAGACGCTTCAGAATGCCATTCAGTTCCTTTTGGCGGGAGCCGTCCTCAAGCGCAAAAGGCAGCGCTCCTTCGATGCTCAAAAAAAGATTGGCTATCATGTGATCCGCATAATATTCCCACGGATCGGTCAGCGAGTATTCGCCGATGATGAACTGATTCTTGGCCTCCTCACTCAAAAGCGGATCTTTGCCTGTTTCTTTGGAAATGCGGTCAAGCCACGCGCTCCATTGTTCTGCCGTCTGTCCGCGAAAGAGAAACAGCGAGACGTTGATGTCGTAAACACTGCTCATCCAAAACGTTTCGGCACGCGGTGCCGTCGAGCGCAAACGAGACCAATCAACCTCAGCCATCAACGTCAAAAACGGCGAAAGATCGTTTGGATCGCGCTTAGCGGCTTCAACTTCTGAATCAAATCGTTCATCAATCTTGTACTGAATCGCATGGGAAATCTCGTGAACCAACAAACCGAGTTTTACAATGGGATCGTATTGCATCGAGCATGAATAGATAATCATGGACTTGGGAACGCTCAACATGACCGCGTTCGTTTCTTGGTCTGAGCCGGGCAGAACAGTCGACGCGCGTTCTGCAACGATGGAGCGCAACGTCGAAATACCTTTGGTCGGAATGATCCAATTCGAAAATACCAGATCAAGGGAATCGTAGATCGCTTGCACCATCACCAAATCAAACTTGGCATCGCGTTCCGCCAAGATGATGCGAAACTTGTCGTAGATTCGCTTCTGCAGCAGTCCAAGTTCCGCTGAATGGGCTCCGTCCCACTGCCAGTCAACAAAGTCAGGGATCAAATTGTGGTTTGAGTCGGGAAAACCAATATCGGGAAAACCGTCCCCTCCCAAATCCGCACCACCGATCTGCGAATCAAAAGGTTGAGAATCGACTATGTTGAGAACGCCATCGCCATCGATATCAAGATCCCCTTCATGAAACTTGCCGTCCACAAAAGAGACCATGAAATCTTGCGTTCCGTCGCCGTCGGTATCGCGTGCGGCCCACGTCAAAAGTTCTGGGTCCGCGCGAAAGTAACGACGACAAACTTCGACTTCTTGCGGGATCATGCCCTCAGGACATCCGCCCTTTTCCAGTTCACTCAACTCTTCGGTCGTAGGAGGCGGCGGCATACCAGCGTTTGGGATGATCGCCTTGCCAATCCATCTCTTAATTTCGGTGATGGTAGGTGCCCGGCCATATCCCTTATCAAGGGCCGATGGACTTGCAATTGCGCTGCCAAAAGTAGCAAGCACGAAGCAATATACGAGTTGGACGACCGCACGCTTGAACGAACGCATTCGAACCTCAAATAGATATCGGGCAAAGGGAATCTTGAGGTTGCGGAATATAGTGATGTCTAATAGATATGTCCTCTAGGAACTTCATCTTGATTATGGTAAGAAGTTCCTTGATTGCCATTTGGGATTGAAAAGACTTGAAGAATTCGGCATTTACAAATCTTCGTGCCCAACTTTACTCTGCGCTGACTAGCTCTACACGTCAGCTCAGTATGGTCTTTTTTGTGGGACGCGGACGCGCTCACACTTATCGCGTGCCCTTGATCGTCGTCTATACGTTTATAATCGCACTGAGTTCAGTCGTCGTCTGGGGCATCTCCAGCATTGGCCTCGTCTCGTATTACAGCCAGCAAAATCAGTGGCTTGAACAACAGTTGAACCTCACTCGTGACATTGTTTTTAAGTACCAAACGCAATACGAAAATATCTACGAACGCAGCTACCCGAATGTGTCACAACAAGAGAGCGATCGCGCCCTTGATGTTGCTACTGCGCAAATCGAAGGCGAAAACAAGCCCAAGACAGACGAACTCACTGTCAATGGTGGCAAGCCAGCAACGATTGAATCTGTTCCCGCAGATACAATGGATGCGGAAGCCGATGAAGATAGTCTGCCATCGATGGACAACCGACTGATTGCCGAGGCCGAAGCACGCGCTCAGGCCGCTGAAATCGCCGCCTTAGAATCCCAGCGCAAAGCAGAAGTAGAGCGGATCCGCAAAATTGCTGAAGCAGAAAAAATTAAAGCAGCTGCTGTAGCGAAAGAACAAGAAATCGCCAAAGCCCAGGCCGCTGCTCAAATTGAAGTGGCTACCAAGACTGAGAAGTCAAACTCTCCGCTTACATCTGAAACTGTGGCGAAGAGTGGCCAATTGGGTCAGCGTGACGTGGCCGTTCGTAATTTGAAACTGCTTGCAAGTCCTTCTGGCTTGGATGTTAACTTTAGCATTCAAAACAGCAGCAATATCCCTAAAGCACAGGGATACATGTACGTAGTCGGTAAGTTCGTCACGACGAGTGGAAGAACGCAGTATATCGCAGCACCAGCAGGCATCGACGTGAACATCAATTCTGGTGAAGCTCGCCAACCAACGCAGGGTGAGTCATTCAGCGTCGCGCGTGGCCGTCCTGCTAAGTTTTCATTGGCAAGCCCAGTCGGTGATGCCGGACGTTTCGTTGAAGTCCAGATCGTTTTGACCGATCGCGACGGCAAGCTGGCTGACGAACTTCGTCAATCCGTCAAATCCAGCGACGTAGCCACCAAAGATCCGACCAATAGCGCTCAATAAAGAGGCATCAAACGTGCAATTTTAGCCTTCGTCGGGCCACAAATTCTGTTGCCCAAAATTTCAATAATTACACGACACCATAGACAAAAATCAGTATGATCGGCTCGCTGTACAACCAAGGATTGCAGGCGGGCTTATGAACTTCTCCAAACGGATTCAAGCCATTCCAGGATCACCCACTGTCGCGCTCAATTCCAAGACCATGGAATTGCAACGCAGCGGCATTGACGTCATCAACTTCACGGTCGGCGAACCCGACTATCCGACACCCGAAATCGTCGTGGAAGCGGGCATCAATGCTTTGCGACAAGGTCGAACCAAATACGGCAGCCCCGGCGGCGGATTGCCTTTGCGTGAGAGCATTGCCAAGAAATTCAAAAAAGAAAATGACCTCACGTTTCATCCTGATCAGATTGTCGCCGGCGTTGGCGCAAAGGAAATTCTGTTTCACCTTTGTCTCGGACTTTTGAACGAAGGTGATGCGATGATGGTTACGGCACCGTACTGGGTGAGCTACACCGCGCACGCGCAAGCTGCTGGTGCGGACTCCATTGTCGTGCCTACGCCCGCTGATTTTCCGCGCACGCGTCTCGATATGAAAGCAATCGCTGCGGCGTGGAAACCAAACGTAAAAGTTTTCATGTTGAACTCACCCAACAACCCAGCGGGATACGTGCTGAACAAGGACGAGCTTGCACAGCTCGGAGCGTTCTTGCGCGACAAGGACTGTTGGATCATTTCCGATGAGATCTACGAGTATCTGACTTTTGACGGTGAACACGTCTCGCTATTGAATGTTTGTCCTGAACTAAAGGAGCGTTTCATTCTCGTGCACGGAGTTGCTAAAAACTTCGCCATGACCGGCTGGCGCGTGGGCTTTGCATGCGCGCCGCTGCCCGTCGCCAAGATGATGCGCAACTTGCAATCGCAATCGTCAACGAGCTTGCCTCCGTTTGTGGAGGATGCTGCGGCAAAGGCGTTTGACTTGGGGCGCCCTTTGGTTGAAATGGAATTGGTGGTGATGAAGCGTCGCCGCGAACTCGCGTTGTCACTGATTCAGACGATTCCCGATGTTGTCTGTCCCAAGCCTGATGGCGCGTTTTACTTGTTCCTAGATTTTCGCAAGTTATTGGGGCGAGGAAGTGTGCCGAAAACAAGTATGGAGCTAGCACAAGTTCTGCTTGAGAAGGATCACGTCGCGCTGGTACCCGGTGAAGCCTTTGGTTCTCCGGGCTTCATCCGCTTGAGTTACACGTGCTCCGAAAAGAAAATCCAAGAAGGCATTGAACGAATTAAAAAAGCCGTCACCCGCATGGTGAACGGATAAGTTGAGCAAGGAGTTATAGGTTCATGAGTTTACAAGACGCAGCGTCAAAACTGAAAGCCGAGTTCGCAGCCGCCTGCGATGCGACTAAGAAAGACGCAACTGATCAATCCGTAGAAAACTTGCGACTTCTGTTCCTCGGACGCAAAGGCCATCTAACAGGCTTGATGGAAAAACTTCGCGATCTCGATCCCGCGGAACGCCCCGCCGCCGGCAAAGCCATCAACGAACTGCGCGACCAATTTGAAGCAGGTATCACCGAACTGAAAAAACTCGCGTCGGAAAATGGCATCGCCAAAGTTCTCGCTGAAGGTTCTGTTGACGTAACGCTGCCCGTTGACCAAGCCGTCGTTGGTTCGCTGCATCCGGTCAGCTTGATGAGGCAGAGTTTGTTGCGTGAGTTTCGCCGTCTCGGTTTTACTGTGTATGACGGCCCCGAAGTCGATAAGGATTTTTACAACTTTTCTGCCTTGAACTTTCCCGATCATCATCCCGCGCGCGACATGCATGACACATTCTTCGTGAAGGATTTGGAAAACACCGTTCTACGAACACATACATCCAACATCCAAATTCACGCTATGCTTGATCAGAAACCGCCATTGCGCATTGTGGCTCCCGGTCGCACGTTTCGTTGCGATTCCGATTTGACGCACACGCCGATGTTCCACCAGATCGAAGCGTTTGTGGTTGATCGCAACATCAGCTTCGCGGATCTCAAGGGGACGATCGACTTCTTCCTCAAGGGTGTTTACGGAGCCGATGTCACGACGCGCTTCCGTCCATCGTACTTTCCGTTCGTCGAACCCGGAGCGGAAATCGACATGCGTTGCACCGGTTGTGCGGGCAAAGGATGTCGCATCTGCAAGAACACCGGTTGGCTCGAAATCGGCGGGTGCGGCATGATTCATCCGAACGTGTTTGAATCTGTTGATTATGATTCTGAAGGGTACACTGGTTTTGCATTCGGCTTCGGCATCGATCGCATGGCCATGCTCAAATACAATCTTTCCGACCTTCGCCAGCTCTTTTCGGGACAGGCAGAGTTTATGGAAAAATTCCCAGTTCATTTTTCTTGATAGCAGCACGCGGAGAATAGACGAATGCGCGTTTCATTAAATTGGCTTAACGAATACATCGATATTTCCAACATCTCGGTTGACGAACTTTCATCGACACTGACTGATCTCGGACTCGAAGTGGACGGCGTAGAAAAGATCGCCCCCATCACCGGTGACCTGCTCGTCGGCGAAGTGGTCGAAGCAGTGCAACACCCCAATGCGGAAAACTTGCGACTCTGCCAAGTCAATGTCGGACGCGGCGAAGCGCTGGGCATTGTTTGTGGAGCGCCGAACGCTCGCGCTGGCATCAAAGTCGCGGTGGCGATGATCGGCGCAACCCTTCCCGGAAACTTCAAGATCAAGGCTTCGAAGATCCGCGGCGAAAGTTCGTCGGGCATGATGTGCTCCGAAAAGGAACTCGGCCTGTCGGAAAATCATGGCGGCATCATCGAACTTCCTGCATCAACTCCGGTCGGCGAAAGCGTCACCAAACTTTTGCACCTCGAAGACACCGTTCTTACGTTGGGCATCACACCCAATCGCGCCGACTGTCTCGGCTACTTGGGGGTTGCGCGCGACCTGAGTTCGCGACTCAAGCGTCCTGTGAAACAACCGGTCGCCAGTGCTAAGCGATCGTCTTCGGTACGCACGGACGGCTCCTTCAAAATTCATATCGACGCAGCCGACGCTTGCGGAAGATTTTCCGCGTTGCATGTTAAAGGTGTGAGTGCGATTCCTTCTCCGAGCTGGATGCAACGTCGCCTTGAAGCCGCAGGCGTACGCGCGATCAATTTGATTGTGGATGCGACCAACTACGCCATGCTCGAGTATTCGCAACCGGTACACGCCTACGATGTGCGTGACATCGCCGACGCGACTTTGCGCGTGGGTTTTGCTAACGCGGGAGAAAAATTCTCCACGTTGGATGACAAAGAGCACGAACTGCTAGCAACCGACATCGTCATCAAGGACGGCAAACGTGCCGTTGGCCTTGCAGGCGTGATGGGCGGCAAAAACAGCGAAGTACGCCCCGACACCACCGACATCTTGATCGAAGTCGCCAACTTCAGTTCAATCGCCGTTCGCAAAACAGCGCGACGTCTTGGCATCCACACGGAATCGTCGCATCGCTTTGAACGCGGCGTCGATATCGGTCGCACGACCGAAGTCGCGCTACGGGTCGCGGACTTGATCGCCAAGGGCTCTGCCGAAGCTAATGTGAAAGCACCAGAGATCGCCGCTGATACCATCGATGTTTATCCCGTTGCCTACCGCGCGCCGATCGTTGCCTTGCGTCTTGAACGCGTTCGCCAGATTTCTGGCATTGCGACCATAGATGCCGCTTCCGTGCAAACGTACCTAGAGACAATCGGCATCAAACTTAGCGACAAAAAAGACAATCGCCTTGTTTTTGAGATTCCGAGCTGGCGCCAAGACTTGTCTCGCGAAATCGATCTGATCGAAGAAGTTATCCGTATCCACGGCGTCAACAAAGTGCCGTACCGATTGCCGATCATGGACATCGGCCCGACTCTTGAACACAAATCGATCGACTTTTTGGAAAATACGCGCGTGGGTTTTGCCCGGGCGGGTCTGAACGAAATCATCAGCTTTCCGTTCGTCAGTTCCGATGACATGGCCGCATTGCGTGTCCCCGAAACACATCCGTTCCGCTGCAACATCACGTTGAAGAACGCCATCATTGCCGGCGAAGAATTGATGCAGCCCACCATGATCGCCAATATGCTCAAGGCGGTGCGACTCAATCATCGCCAAGGGCGCAAGGGCGTTAAGCTCTTTGAAGTGGGACGCTGTTACTACGGCTCCACCATCAAGGCGAAGCATGCGAGTCATGCGTCACTCTTGCAAATCATGAATCAAGGCTTCCATTTGACTGCGAAGGCACGAACAGACGAACGCGGCGTAGAACGCAACGTCGCTGCCGGCATCATTGATCAACCATTCACCGAAAAATCATGGTCCACTTCAGAACAGGCCGCTGGATTTTTCCACGGCAAATCCCTTGTGCAATCGTGGTTGATGGGCTTTGGCATCAAGGACACCGTATGGTCACGTCCCGTTGAAGGCGATTTTCCGTACCTGCATCCGGGAGCGTCAGCGGTTGTGAAGTCCGGCGAAAATATTTTGGGATACGTAGGAAGTGTACATCCTTCGACAGCTGCTGCTTACGAACTAGATGGAGCACAGGCGCCAGTCGTCTTTGAAATTTATCTCGACAACGTTTTGCCGCTACTCGCACGTAAGCAAGAGTTTGCCACCGACGAATTGCCATTCCCACCGACCACTCGCGACTTGGCCATCACCGTTGAACTAGCTCAGTCCTTTGCAAATGTCGATCAAGCGATGAAGACTTTCCGTCGTCGCAACTTGAAGCGTTATCAGTTGTTCGATGTCTACACCGGCAGCAACATCGCCACGGACAAAAAGAGTTTGGCTTTCAGCTTGGTGTTCCAGTCAGCGAAGAGAACCCTCGCCGACAAGGAAGTTGATCAAGAAATCGAACTATTGTTGAAGCATCTGCAGGAACATGCAGGAGCGTGCATCCGTAGTTGATGGTTGATGTCGCGGCACGAAAGCGCGCAGAAGAAATTACTGTGCGCTCATTTTTCCTCTCTTACCCGCGGCCTGCAGATACGAGCACGTGGGTAGCGACGCCAAGCGTCTTGCCTAACGAAGTGAGGCCGTCATAGATCGGGCCAATTTCGAGCACCGCCAGACGATTTGTTTGAAACGGTTTTGCCACGACGCTTTCCCACATGCCTGAAACTATTGAAGAATCCTTATTGTCTCGCTAAGGCTAGAAACCACTGAAGTGCCAGCATGCTGATATCATTGCCTTAACTTCATAACTTCCCCACAGGCTAGGCCTTAATATTTCTAATATTTACAGCCCCTTAGCAACTCCTCAAGTTTGATTACTTTGTTCCGAAATAAACTAAGTGAAGGCATTTTTGGTAATCCTTTTGCCTGGGAATGGAGCGGCCATGGGAAGGCTCAATGCCACGCAAACTATCAAGAATCAGTTGCGACGATGGGGCATAGTTACGTCTGTTCTAATTCTCCTTGCGCCATTGCCATCTTGCACAGGCGCCGCTCCGAAAAAATCATCCAAACAGAACAGCGTCTCGCCAAATGAATCTGAGAAAGTTTCGGACAGTGGTTCGAGCAATGCCACTGGCACTCCCATAGAGCAGTCTATCAGCGCATTGAACAATGACGATCGCATTTCTGAAGCTATTGATGCGAATCCGCAGATCAAAGCCGATCTAGAACAGATATCTGCATTAAGCGAAAAAGTGCCAGATGTTGCTGCGATTGTTACCATCGAAAGTGTTTTGATGATCGATGACTTTTCATCTGCAAACGCCGGTCAGTATCTACAAGCCATGGTTTCAGTACTTGAAGCAATCTCCAATCAACCAGGCACGGCTACCTTGCTAGAAAGTATTTTTTCGGACGAAGCAGCCAAGACCGCCATCAATTCTTCCATAGCTGATTTTCAGCAAAACCGGACTTCGTCCTCGCTGGCGAGATTTGTCGGCACATTAGGTGAGTCAGTCGCGAAATCGGCTACTTCATTGCAGGATGAGGCTTCGGTATTCACGTCTTTGGTTTCTGTCGCAAACTCTCCTACTTCGCCCGACCAGCAGGACGTACTCACTTCGCAGCAAAAATTGGCAGCTAGTGGCAAAAGTTGGGATGAAGCACTTGTGCAAAAAGTTTCTATGGATTCGTCGCTCAGTTTGTTCATTAACGTCGTATCCTTGCTAAAAAAGAAAGTCGCGAGCGGAAATGACTTTGAAAATGCCGTATCTAAAAAGCGCATAGATCAAGCCATCGTCCTCAATACTGCTGACGTTGTCATAAAAGTGGACGCTGAAGAGTATGCCGCCGCGCTACTTACGTTTCTGCAACTCATGCATGCCGTCATCAATCAAACTTCGGAAACATCCGAACTTGAAGGCATCACCGTTACGGTGATCAACTTGTTCAGAAACATTGCTGGTAGCGCGACGCCCAACGAGAACCTAATCACAAACAATAGCATCATGCCCAGTCTGGGCATGTTCAACATGCTGACCAATTACCAACAAGGCGTGATACCTAGCGCTTCCATTAACCTAATAGGGACCCTTCCTTCTTCATCAGTGAACAATGCGGGAGAAGCAGCCGTCGCATATGCAATGCCAGTTAGCACGGACGAATTTGACAGCGTCCCTAGCCCATCGGACGTCCTCAACAACACGCAAATATTCGTCGGTACTCGTGACGGAAGTGGAACTTGGACTTGGCCAACAACGGTTGCGGACGGGATCGTACCGGACACATTTTATTGTTGCCGCGGGCCAAAAGTCGGGAAAAGCAGTTCCGCCACTTTTGTAATGGTTGTCTGCCGTTACTACCTTACGCGGACAGACCGCGTCTTGGTGTTTGAAAATTCCGGATCTGGATTTGTTTTAGTCGACAATGGCTTTAACGTTCCAACTATGTCGAACATTCCAAGTTCTGAGCACCAATATGCAAAGCCATTGGCGACTTTTGCAGTCAATGAAGCGGGGGATGCAGTTGTCGCGTGGTCCCACTTAGCAAACGATGGCACTGCACAAAAGTACTTTCGAGCAATCCGCGCGAGCGATGGTACTTGGACCAAACCGACCTCGGAAAGTGACGCGATATTGAGCCAAAACCTCCCAAATCCTCGCTATCCGCATTACAATCAATTCTATTCTCCCAACTATTCTGAGATTGAGTCTGCGATCAACAGCTCTGGTGAAGTCATTCTCGCCATCATGCATGGGACGATGGTGTACAGCTATGTTCGTACACTGAATACTTCTAACAACACTCTGTCGTGGCAAGACGGCGGCACTCATGGAACCGCTAGCTCAAACATCCGCGTTGATATCAATGATGCAGGTCTATTGGGTTTTGCCTTTCGCAATCGAACCAATGGTACCTCGCCAGAACCTATCCGTCTCTATTACAGCGCACGTCCCTCACCTGGTATTAACCGAGGGTTTTCGGGAGTCCAAGCATCAGTCAACGGGGACTGCAACTCTCCATTTCTTGACATCAATAACGCAGGCCAGATGATTGTCGCCTACAGAAAGTTTGCCGCCGACTATTCAAGCGCCGATTTGCTTGTGACAACCGTCGCACCAACAACCTATGCATTGAACATTGATAGCAATCCCGTCCGCAATGCCGCAAATCCCTACTACCCGAGCTTTACTTCCGCGCACATCGACAGCAACGGCAAAAAGATTGTTACCTATTTGCAAAACGGCGTGCTGTATAGACGGAGCGCAGACTTTGCCAATTCATTTGGCGCGGAAGAAACCATTTCCGCATCGGGATTTGGACCGGTCGTAGCCACGTCTTTATACAATGCCATTTCTCCCAATGGCGGATCTATTGTCGACGTTTACGGTCAAAGACAAGCTCCCGCGCCAGCCAGTGGGGCCATCGTGATTGCCGTTGTTGATCGCGTTGGAGCTTCAGGTAGCTGGCGCGACGCTCCATCGGTAGCAACTCCTCGACCCAATTTTCCGTTCATTTACTCCGCTGCAGGATGGATGGAAGCAAAGTTTGCCGTATCGGAATCTGGCAACATGCTTGCCGTGGCAAATCACTCAGGTGGTCAAGGTGTCAACGCATTGCATGCGTCGGAAATCCTCTTCGATGGTTCGTTTGTTAAACCTACCAATGCCGATAGTTTTCTGACTAGCTTACAGGGCAGCTACAATTTCAACTATTACAACACCGTTTGGAGCGCCGGCGTCAACGAGAACGGCACAGCTTTTGTCGCATTTTCGAGCTGCTTCACCAACAGCTGCAACCACCAAAAGCTGTTTGTCGCTACACGCACTCACCAAGGGGTTTGGTCTATCGCCAACGGTGGTGAACCCGTATTCTCGGTGCAGCCGGATGATTGGGGATGGTACAACGCCGTATTTGGTGCGATTGCTGCAGATGGTGCGATAACGCTTGTCGTCGACCATGGCCGTTCACTCGACGATGCGGGAAGTGATTGGTCCAGCTTTACTGTAAACGTCGTGCGCGCAAATGCCGCAGGAGTTTGGAGCGCGTCATCATGGAATCAGAATGCATGTACGCGGTGCGAGCTCCGGTCAGCATATTTTAACAAGCAAGGGGATGCCTTTGCGGTGGTTAGACTTAACGACGGTGGTGGAGATACTGTCTTCCTAAGGGCTCCGAAAGTCGGTTCAACAACTTTGAATTCAGAGCAAGTGCTCGACGCCGGCCCTTTGTTTGTCGCTGGCGGTAAAATTACCGAAACTGGCGAAATGATAGTGCTGGGAAGACCGGGAGGCGCCACTAGCACCAATGCCATTCGCGAATATCGCAGTCAGTTAAATGGAAGTTCGGTAACCCAAGCAGATTTGATTTCGCCTTCTGCTTCTGGCCGCTCCGTCGTTGCATATCAAATGAGTGTTGCATTCAACGGTGATGGTGAAGGGATAGTGTGTTATCCTGAGCGCATCGATGCCGACTTCAAACACGAACTCTACGCCCTGTACCGCAATAGTAGCGGCAACTGGTCATCCGTCAATGGCAGTTCCCAACCACTAGATTTCGGCGGCAGAAATGTACGGCAGCAAGCATTCAGATGTGGTATCAATAGCTCAGGCTCTGCCGCTCTGCTCAACCAGATTCGCGGCGAAAATGGGATCTCCCTACTGAAAGCAACCTATTCCGCCAGCGGCAGCTTTGCTATCTCAGCGACACCTATTGCAAGCCAAGCTGACGAGAACTTTCCAGCTGGGTTCAATTCCGTCCTGCATGTCCATGCGGGAGCGAATGATTCGTTCTACATGTTCTACACTGACTTCCAAGGTCGGCTCGGGTTTGGAAAATTCTAGTGTAATTTCAGGTAGTTAAACCACCGCACATGATGACTGATATCATTGGGTTTTTCGGTCGAATGATCGAAGCGACTACGCCACTGGCGAAATGATCCACTCTAATCCGTCGAAACTACTCACCTTTAGGGAATAACTACTTTTGTCCACGCGAAAGGCCGATAAACAATATAGAACTTGTTACACAATCTAACCGGATGGGGAGTCCTCATGGGCGCAACTAATGCCACCAAAGAATCGTCCCGCAGAATCACCGAGCGTCAAATGGCCTATTTCGGTCATGATGTATTCTTGGTTGTACCCGGTGAAGATCGCGCCATCAAGGCTCGTGTGGTGGATATCTCGTCGGATGGTATCGGCATTGAAGTTAGCGAGTCGTTGCCAGTGGGTTCTGATTTGCGCATGTTCAGCCTATCGATTTCAATTAGCGCACGCATCATGTGGTGCGATGAGATAAAGCGTTGGGGACGGAAGATTTACCGCGTAGGTTTGAAAGCCAAGAAACACAATGAAGATTTGCGTCGCACTTACGCCCATGTTTTGGGTTCGTAAGCAAATCAAAAAGAACTAATTCTGGGCTGCCTTGTGAAAGACAATGGCAGCCCATCCATTTTCTACGCAACGAAACGACTCGACCAAGCCAAGACTGTTTGCCCGCTCCAAAAACGCTTGGTCGTCACTCTGTAAAAAACCCGCTGCAACAAAGCTTCCGGTATCGCGCACTGCCTGCGACATTTCAGGCAATAACCGCAACAGCTCCGGCAACAGAATGTTACACAGGACAAGGTCATAGGTTCCCTGTGGGACTTTATCCGTCACCGATACCCAAGCGTTGCCTTGGTTGAGCGCGATGTTGGCGCGCGCCTCACCGATGATTTCCTCGTCCAGATCAGTACCGATCACGCAAGCGTTGGGTACGAGCTTTTGCGCGGCGACGGCGAGGATGCCATTGCCTGTACCTATATCGGCAACTGATTTCCACGGATGAGACTGAAAGAGGCGCCCCATCGCCTGCAAGCACGCGCGTGTGGTGGCGTGTTGCCCGTTGCCGAACGATCGACCTCGTTGCAACACGATGGAAATCAATCCATCTTCTTTGACTTTTTCATCGACGAAGTGAACAGAAAACGGTTCGGCGACGAACGATGATTCTTCCGCATTCCACGCATGCTGCCATCCCGTTTGGTCGATGCTGCGCACTGTAAAAGAAAGATCGAAGGCTTCGCTGAAGCGCATCTGCACGCGTTCGCCGAGTTCTTGCAATAGAATCTGATCCGCATCGTACACGGCAATGGGCGCACCAGAATCAGCATTGAGATCCAAATGATCCACGCCAACTTCCACCCCGTCGATCAACTCATCGACGATGGCGTCGAAACCAAGCGACCGCACAAAATCAACTGTGTGTTGCCGCCAATGCGGAACCGCCCCTGTCGGTTCGACAAGGGCGATGCGCAGTTCGAAAGTTGATTCAGACAAAGTAATATTACATCCCGCGGATTACTGGATGCGATTCATGATCGCGACCGAACGTTCAATGAATGCTTGCATGCCATCCGCACTGAACTGCCCGTGCTGCAAAAACGCTAGATCATAAATCTGTTCTGCCAAAATCTTCACGTCCGCTTCGCGTCCGGGGAGCTCAGCCAATTTGGCGAGCTGTTTTACGAGCGGGCTGTTGGCGTTGATCATCAGCGTCTTCTCCGGCTTGCGGAAAGCACTCATGTCTCCGAATGGCATAAACTTAGACATCTCAGTCATGCGACGATCATTTTCATCCTGCAAGAGCATGGCCGGTACGCGGTCACTCTTGAGCGAAGATATCTTAAACTTAAGATGGTCGATCTTGAGATGTGTGTTGAAAAGATCTTCAATCTTTTGCGCCAACGTTTTTGAATCTTTGGGATCAACAATCTTGGAATCAGCAGAATCATCGACCAAAAACTTGCTTACATCGGAATCGATACGCATGAATTCATACTTCTTCTTGGATTGCATCTCCAAGAACGGAATGAAATGCTTATCGATATTGGTGTCTGCGATGATCGCTTCGAGTTCTTGTTCTTTGAACAAACGGATCAGGTTCGCTTGTGCGATTTTGTCGGTGACATAAATAACCTTCTTTTCGGTCTTTTCGCACACGCGCTCCAAATATTCATCCAAAGTCGTGATCTTGTCGGCGGTGCTTTCGAAAATAAGGTGTTCTTGCATGCGTTCACAAAACTTTTGATCACGCATCATGCAGTACTTGACGAATGGGTGTACGTCTTTCCAGAATTTTTCGAAGTTCTCACGCTCGGTCTTCGCCATGCCGGCAAACTTGTCTGCAACCTTCTTGACGATGTGTTCTGTGATCTTCTTTACCTGCGGATCGCTCTGCAAGTAGCTGCGCGAAACGTTCAATGGGAGATCCGGAATATCCAAAACACCTTTAAGAACGGTCAAATATTCAGGAATAATTTCTTTGCAGTTGTCGGCAACGAATACCTGATTGCAGAAAAGTTTAACTTGTCCTTCAGTGGCTTCAAACTCGTGTGAGAACTTCGGGAAGTAGAGAATACCGCGAAGATTGACCGGATAATCTAAATTCAGATGAATCCAGAACAGTGGCTCCTGCCCCATCGGGAAAACTTTTTGGTAGAACTCTTTGTAGTCTTCGTCTTTCAGCGCGGACGCGTTCTTGGTCCAAAGCGGCGTCGTGTCGTTGATCTGTTTGCCATCGAGTTCAATCGGATAACGAATGAACGCGCAGTAGTGATGCAAAATCTCTTCGATCTTGAATGAATCGATCATCTCTTTGCTGTCGTCGGCGATGTGCAAGATGATGGACGTACCGACTTCGGTGCGAGTGCCCTTTTCCAAAATGAATTCGGTGTCACCGCTACACGACCAATGAACGGCCTGCGCACCCTGTTGGTATGAGAGCGTTTGGATTTCAACTTTGCTCGACACCATGAAGGCCGAGTAAAAGCCGAGACCGAAATGACCGATGATTTGGCTCTGCTCGTCTTTGCCTTCGTATTTTTTTACAAATTCGGTGACGCCAGAAAACGCGATCTGGTTGATGTATTTTTTGACTTCGTCTTCGGTCATGCCAAGACCAGAATCGGCAATCGTCAATGTTCCCGCATCTTTGTTCAGAGTGATGGTAATCTTTGGTTCTGGAATGTCTTTCACATCGTCAGTGACAGAAATCTTTTGCAACTTGGTCAAGGCATCCGATGCGTTCGCAACTAGTTCACGCAGGTAGATATCCTTTTCCGCGTACAACCACTTTTTGATGATCGGTAAGATGTTTTCGGTGTGAATCGATATGTGCCCACGTTCTGACATGGCAGTCCTCCTCGCAAATCCTAATTTAGGGTTCGTTTTTTACCTGCAAGAGCCGAACAATCAAGAACAATTTCATTCGAATCTTCGTCGCAGACGTAAAGGGGCTTCAGGCAAAAATCTCAATGATTCAGGGAAGAAACAGCATCTTCAGCTGGAATAATGGAACGATCTCGATATAATGCGACCCCATTCGTTTGGAGGGTTCAATCCATGAAGGTTGTCGGAGTTCCGGCGGAATCTGCCGTAGGTGAGCGTCGCGTATCACTATCACCAAAGGGGGTCGCAAGACTCAAAAAGGCTGGGTTTGACATCGTCATCCAATCCGGTGCAGGCATGGGCGCCAACTACTCCGATCAGGACTACATCACAGAGGGTGCGCGCATCGTCAATGGAGCCGAATCCGTTTGGTCTGCTGCGGACATCATCACAAAGATCAAAGCCCCAGCCCATCATCCGGCGTTGGCGACCCACGAGACGTCCCTCTTGAAAGAAGGGCAAGTCGTCATCTGTTTCGCCTTTCCGGGACAGAATGCCGACCTACTGCCACAATTCGCCAAAGCGGGCGCAACCCTACTTGGCATGGAAGGTGTGCCGCGCATCAGCCGCGCACAAAAGATGGACGCACTCTCATCCATGGCGAATATCGCAGGATATCGTGCTGTAACCGAAGCATCGCGCTCGTTTGGACGATTCTTCGGCGGACAGATTACGGCCGCTGGTCGCATTCCTCCTGCAAAGGTACTGGTCATTGGTGCTGGTGTAGCAGGTCTAGCCGCTATCGGTGCGGCGCGCAGCCTTGGCGCGATCGTACGCGCCTTCGACACACGTCCAGCAGTAAAAGATGAAGTCAAAAGTATGGGTGCAGAATTTCTGGAACTCGCATTCGCGGAGGACGGCACCGGCTCGGGCGGCTATGCCAAGGTCATGAGTCCAGAATTCATCGCTGCAGAAATGAAACTTTTTGCGGAACAATGCCGCGACGTTGATATCGTCATCACCACCGCGCAAATTCCTGGAAAGAAAGCTCCTACGCTGATCACAACAGCTATGGTCGAGACTATGAAGCGTGGCTCTGTCGTCGTTGACTTAGCGGCGGAACAGGGCGGAAACTGCGAACTCACGCAACCCGGAAAGTACATCGAACACGACGGTATCAAGATTCTTGGCATGACCGACTTGGCCGGACGCATGCCGAATCAGGCTTCAGAATTTTATTCGACGAACGTTTGCCACCTTTTGGATCATCTCGGTGGCGGCGAAAATTTCAAAATTGACCGCACCGACGAGATCACTCGTGGAGTTCTGATGGCCGAACTCGGCAACATTTTATGGCCACCACCTCCTCCGCCTCCTGCACCGGCAAAAATAGAAGTTCCGACCGCGCATGTTTCGAAATCACCGTCTCCGGTTGCTCCAGCGGCCGCACCGAAAAATGATTTGGGACCTTGGATTCCGGTCGGCATCATTGCTGCTGCGCTTTTCGTTTTGATTGGGTTTGTCGCTCCGGCAGATTTCCTCGGGCACTTCACGGTTTTCGTGCTGTCGTGTTTCTTGGGCTGGCAAGTTATCTGGAACGTCACCGCCGCATTGCACACGCCGCTAATGAGCGTCACCAACGCGATTAGCGGCATCATCGTGCTTGGCGGTGTTGTACAAATGATTGAAAGCAATCCAAGCACACTTTCAAAAGTACTGGCCGTTGCTGCGGTGTTTTTTGCTTCGCTAAATATCTTCGGTGGTTTCTTCGTGACCCACCGTATGCTCAAAATGTTTCGGCGCTAGGGGGAGATGAATCATGACCCAGGGTTTTCTTACTATGTCCTATCTCACCGCTGGCGGATTGTTCATCTTGAGCCTCGGTGGACTCTCGAAGCATGACTCGGCCGAACGCGGAAATTTGTTCGGCATCGCCGGAATGACATTGGCCGTCGTCGCAACGTTGTTGTCGCTTACCGGATTTCAGTGGAGCGCATTTTCGATTGCCTTACTTATCTCGGCGGCAATGGGCCTCATCGTCGCTGCGAGAGTGCAAATGACTTCCATGCCGGAACTCGTGGCCATCTTGCACAGCTTTGTCGGACTCGCAGCCGTGTTCGTTGCGGGTAGTTTGTATCTTCGTGGTACAGAGTTAGTTGGCATTGAGGGTCTGATTCACAGCCTTGAGATTTATGTTGGTGCTTTCATCGGGGCACTTACTTTCACTGGATCATTGGTGGCTTTTGGCAAGCTCAAAGGCATGTTGTCGTCAAAGCCGCTACTCCTCCCCGGCAGACACGTTTACAACCTTGGCATCGTTGGTGCCTGCGTCGTGCTCGGAACGATGTTCATGAGTTTGGACGCACCAGCAGGACTGCTACCGTTCATGGTTATGTGCATTTTGGCTGGAATCCTTGGTTATCATTTGGTCGCCGCCATCGGCGGAGCAGATATGCCAGTCGTCGTTTCCATGTTGAACAGTTATTCGGGATGGGCAGCGGCAGCGAGTGGATTCAGCTTGAAGAATGATTTGTTGATCATCACCGGCGCTTTGGTCGGTAGTAGCGGCGCAATCTTGAGTTACATCATGTGCAAAGCGATGAACCGCTCTATCGTCAACGTCATTTTCGGAGGATTTGGGGCCGTCGAAACAAAGTCGGGACAATCCGGCGAAGCTAAACCACTGCAGGAACTTAAAGCCGATCAAGTTGCCAGCACTCTGCTTGAATCCAACGAAGTCATCATCGTTCCTGGATACGGTATGGCTGTCGCGCAAGCACAGCACCCCATTCGTGAATTGGCAGAACTTCTGAAAAAGGCCGGCGTACGTGTTCGTTTTGCAATCCATCCTGTCGCGGGCCGATTGCCGGGGCACATGAACGTTCTGCTTGCAGAAGCGAACATTCCCTATGACATCGTGCTAGAAATGGAAGAGATCAATGAAGACTTCAAAAACTGCGGCACCGTGATTGTAGTAGGCGCGAACGACATCGTTAATCCTGGCGCGTTGGACGACAAGTCTAGTCCCATTTTCGGAATGCCTGTGTTGCACTGTTGGGAAGCAAAGCATGTCATCGTGTTAAAGCGCAGTACAGCGTCCGGTTATTCTGGAGTAGACAATCCGCTGTTCTACAAGCCCAATACCTGGATGCTTTTCGGTGACGCGAAAGATTCTATTCAGAAGTTGGTTCGAGAAGTTGGAGTCGCTGTAAAGTGATGAGATACGCGCCATCCACCCGCGTCATTGAGCGCGTGGATGCGTTCTTCTTCGGAAAGACCTTGGTAAACGGAATGATCTAACACGACCGCGTCTGCCGGTTGCATGCTTAGGTTACGCCCCGCAAAGAAGTGCACCGCAGCAGACCAGCCGGGATTGTGGCCCACTAAAATCCAAACATCGAATGTTCGTCCGTCTTCAAGGATCGCAGACTGCATGTCGGTGAAAGTACCATCATAGAAATCGCGCAGCATGGTCACGTTCACCCCTGCCGGCAACTGCGATTTGAGGATTTCAGTCGTCATCGTGGTGCGCTGTGAGCTGCTAGACATAATAGCAACAGATCCTGCACCAACGACCTGAGCGATTTCACCTGAAATCTTTCTAACTTCGGCCTCGCCTTTGGCCGTCAACCGACGCGCAAAGTCACCGCCTAATGACGTCATTTCCGCTTCGCCGTGACGCATGAGTATTATTCGCATGATTGGCACCAACACAAATGTTGCAGTTGAACTTCGCCAACTATGATGGTCAAATATTGACAGCAAATCAACACGTTAGTCTTAGGCGGGAACAAACCGATGGGTGCTCAAGAATGGGGTCGTAGTCTGCTCGGAAAATTTGGCTTAAAGGGTCGCGCCCAGTGGTCGTGGGCCTTCTACGACTGGGGTAATTCCGGGTTTGCCACCACCATCATGACCGCCATTTTACCCATCTACTTCTTTGACGTTGCTGCAAAGGACTTAGGCGAAAACGTACGCACAGCTCTGTGGGCCTACATTTCGGCAGGTTCGCTCTTGGTTACAGCTCTTCTGTCACCCTTACTTGGCGCACTCGCGGATCTCTATGGGCGGAAAAAAATGTTTCTCGCCATCTTTACCGTCCTTGGCATCATTGGCTCGGCTTTGCTGTACTTTGTTGGCGAGGGTGATTATGTCATCGCTTCTATCGCGTACCTTATCGGCAATATCGGTTTTTCGGGCGGCATGATCTTTTATGATTGCCTGTTGCCTCATATTGCTGAGGAAGATGAACGCGATGCCGTTTCTCTCAGCGGCTTTGCCTTCGGTTATCTTGGCGGAGGTCTGCTCTTACTGGCAAATATGCTGTGGATCATGAATTTCGACGCGTGGGGTTTTGCCAGCAAATCTGACGCGGTGCGTTGGTCATTCTTGTCAGTGGCCGTTTGGTGGGGACTTTCGACAATACCCGTAATGTTATGGGTCGAAGAGCCAAAAACGACGGCCCGACCCGATCGTGACTTGCATCCCTTTCGCAATGCCTGGGAACGCCTCCAAGGAACGTTTCGCGATCTCAAGCGTTATCGGCAAGTGATGCTGTTCTTGATTGCCTTTTGGATCTATTCCGACGGAATCGGCACCGTCATGAAAATGGCGACGACTTACGGACGTGAAATCGGCATCAGTCAGTCAAACTTGATGCTGTCTCTGTTAGCGGTTCAATTCCTCGGTTTGCCATGCACACTTTTCTACACACCATTAATGAATCGCTTTAAACCGAAATCGCTACTGCTGGGCACACTGGGTGTATATTCGTTGGTTTGTATCCTTGGCTACTATTTGGAGTCGGCGTGGCAATTTTGGATGCTCGCGATCATGGTTGCAATGGTCCAAGGTGGATCACAGGCTCTCAGCCGTTCGATCTTTGCCAACATGATTCCTAAATCTCGCTCGGGCGAGTTCTTTTCATTTTTCAGCGTAAGCGCGAAGTTTGCCGGCGTATTTGGCCCAGCGATGTTTGGCGTCATCAGCCAAGTCATGGGCGAAAGTAGACTATCGATTCTGAGTCTGCTCATTTTGTTCATCGGTGGAGCATTTTTGCTGATGAAAGTCGATGTGGACGCCAAATAGCGCCCCTCAATCGATAAGGCTTGTTTTGTTAGTTGAAACCGAATGAAACAAGTGTTGCGGCGAGCATGGAAAAATTCTTTGTTATTGCTCGCGCGCGCGTGATGAGGTCGCTTCTTCGTCCATACACTGTAGCATGTACAAACGTGGTCCGGTGGGACGTTCGGTGCCGAGTAGCTCGTCCGTACGCCAAGCTTCGAACTTATCCCAGTCTTCCAGAACACCGTCTGCAAGTTCTTCGGTATAATATAAATTCATGTAGCCGTCCCAATATCCCGACGCGTTGCGGTCACGAACGGGGGCCATCGCCTCACTCTGCTGCAACGGAAATGGAACAACGGTGAACTGCGATGTATTGTTGACCAGCAAGTCCTTCAAACTCGGCATGGCGGCAAACGGAGAGAACGTACCTTCGTAGAATCCACCCATGGTCCATAGGAACCAACGTCCGCTTTCCGTGAATTGAAACTCAGTCGGCATGATCGATCCGAGGATTTGGCCGGCTCCGTGCCCAGTGCGCATCTTGTTTAATCCGTCAATACCGACCGCATCTTGGTCAAGTTTGAGCATGCGGTAGTACGACTCCGCCAGGCTCTTGTCGTCTAACTCTTCTTGGTTGGCACCAATATTCCCGTTTTCATCAATGTAGTTGTCTCGCATGATTGCGGAAGCAGTATCAAGCGAGTCGGTAGACAAAAGTTGCTTAATCTTATTTTGAATCGAAGTCGGCATTACCTGTAACAATTCTTTGAATGGCGACTTGGTCGCATCCATCAAATTGTTTTCCTTCGCCCAAAGGAAGATCAACGATGGAAAGTCAAACACGCGATCGCCTAACGGATCTGCCGCCGAATATTCAAATTCAGAAGACGTTGCTTCTTCGCCCTCAAGCGCTAACGCATCTGTGCTAGAGAAGACATCTTTCATGCTCGCAGTATTGATTGTTAAAGAACGTGCGGCTGCATTACCAGACGCCACTCGCACTTTGTTCTTCTCATCGCCGGTGGTTGCCTCAGCATCGATCAAACCCAATCCACTTAGAGTTTCGTTGCTAACGATGTCTGGTCTCAAGAATACAAAGCTGTTTTCCAACTCTGGATTGCCAAGTGCTGCCTGGATTCCAGATAGGGAAACATTGATGCGGCTGGAAAACGCTTTTGCTTTCCCGCGGAATACGCCGCGAAACACGTCCATCAGGATGTTGCCATTTTCTAGTTCCTGCTTTTTTACCATTCGTTGTGCAACGAATTCCATAGTCTTAGAGCCGTAGAGTTCGCCCCATGAACGCGGTAGTCGATACATTAAGACTGACTTTTGCAAATTGCTCAAAGAACCTAACGTACGTGTGCCACCCAAGTCGCCGACGTATAGGCAGAAGTCGTCATAAGAATCTGCACACTTGGCGGCGCCGATTGATTCAACATCAACAGCCATGGCTTGCACATTTTTCGTTTCGTCGGTTGCCTTAATCTCAATGACTTCCGGAGTCAGCTCTGGATCGGACCCAATCGGTGGGAGTGCCATCGCGTAGACGTGACAACCTACTTTTTCCGCGGAGCTTAGGTATCGCACTTCCGAATCACAGGAGGAAAAAAACATAACGTCAACCTGCGACTGAGCTTCAAACTGAACAGACTCAACCGACGTTGGCTTACCATTTTCTTCAAGGCGCTGAACTTGCCACATCGTCAAAATGTCAGAGGCACTAATCTCCGTCATATCGGGCCCTAGATTGCGATACACTGGACGGGAGACCCACTTTTGGCACATCGCCGTGGCAACCAGCGAGGCCGCGCTATTGACGCCTGTGTTTTTCAGCTCAACTTCGACGCCGCCGGCGCAGGCTTGGATAACCAAAAGGAACGGCAGCAACGCAAGCTGGATGCGCCGAAGAGCTGAGTGGATGTTGTCGAGGCTATACATAAGCCCCTCCTTCCTATCATCAGCTTCGGTAACCGGCATAAATACTTTTGTGAATTCCGATAAGTATCAAGAATTACATAGATATTTTTAAGGTTTATCAGCCCCAATTCGGAGCGAACTATCAAAATCTAGTAACGATTTCCAACTTCGAGCTTTTGGCAGCCCTGTCATCGCCATTTTAATGGTTTGATACTGATGATTTAAGAAAAATTATTAAACTTCCCAAAGCCATGACAGACATGACGTTCAAAGCAAAATTACAATACCAAACACCCAAGACTATTGAAGAATTTCAAACAATCATGCAAAATTAAAAAATAGTCAGAGTTTGTGACGTTGTTTCAACCATCATAGGAGGATTCCATGGTTCGTCACTCAGTACTAAATGTTACAGCATCTATCATCGCATTGAGCGCAACTGCCTACGCGGGCAACGTTTCCGTCGCCGGTAACGAAGCAGCTCTTGGCGCAGAATATCGCATCAATTTTTCGCGAACCGACAACGGCTTGATGAAAGATGACGATAACAAGCCAAAGGCAACGACCGACATCAGCGCTCCATGGTCGGCACTTACTTTTGCAGGAAAGTTAAGTGACAAGCTCAGCTATGACATGAACTACATGCTGACGTCTGACGGCGGCACATGGAATTGGATGGGCGTTGAATACGCGTGCAACGAAATGTTCAAGACACGCGTTGCGCAAGACGGTCCCCACATGGGCGGCTGGGAATTCATCAATGCTACCTATGACGCGTTTGCTCCATCTGCGTACATGAGCCACTTACCCATGGACGGCGTAATGCCACACATCGAGCAGTTTGTCACCGTCGGTAACTTCGGTACAGCAAGCTTGCAATTCATGAATGACGTTGTCGCAGTTGAAGGATCCACAGGAGCTGACGGTTTACGCTTCAACACTGAGCAAAAGCGCCCGATCAGCGTTTTCCAGTATCGCGGTACATTCGGTGGGGTAACACCGCTCTTGCAATACGCAAAGTATGACAACGGCAAGTCGTCCTACATGAACCTCGGTGTAAACGTAAAGGTTGCAGACCTCGACGCATACGTTGACTATGTGAGCGATTCGCGTGCGCTTCGTGCCGCAGCCAATTCTGATGACTCCGTTAGCAACGCGATGTCAAACATCGTTCTCGACTTGCGCTATATGTACGGCAAGCACCAAATCTTCTTCAAATACTCCATGTTTGACGTGAAGCAAGAAGACGATGTCAAAGGCAACACCGTCGCTGGCAGCAATGATGATTTCGATGACAACGGCAACAGTTTGTCACTTGGCGTTGTTTGCAAAGAGACCGACGGCTTCAATCCATATGCCTCCATGGAACAGCGTTCCGCGAAGTTCTTGAAGGGCACAGACGAAACTGAATCACGTTCGGACTTGGCTTTCAACTTTGGTGTAATGGGCAAGTTCTAGTTTAGAGTTTCTGACCTAAATGGTCCGAGAGCCGGCTAATTGCCGGCTCTTTTTTTGCGCATGGACTTTCGCATCGGTTCGAGCTAGAGAATGGGGACGCACGTGGAGTTCTGGATCATGCAGTCGTCGCATTCGCATACGCAGCAACAACCAAACATCGACAAGATTTTTACCCCCAAAGGCTCAGCACGAATGATTGCCTCGATGGGTTCCATGTTGTTGTCACTGCCGGCAAGTATTGTGCGGATTTCAAAGTCTGGAATTCTTTTGCATGCGGATCAAACCACGTTGGAAACCATGGCATGCCAGGCGTCCGACTACACCTCTTGGCTACAATCCACACCGTCGCCACAGTTGGTACTTAATTGCGACGAACTCGGCACACACTTTTCTGTTGTTGGTGACTTCGTTTGGTCAGACACGAATGCAGGCGGTTTGGATCTCGGATTCCAGTTTCAAGAAGACGATTCGGCAGTTGCCAGCTTGCTTTCTTCGCTCTCCTGATTTTGCTTATTAAGCAGGATTGAAAGCGTATCGCCGACATCTCTTCGATACAGAAATTCAAAGTGACTCACATGATTCATTGGGACGGAAACTATATTGACGGTAGTTTTTTCGGGCCTAAATAAGCCATTGTTGCCAACACAAACGCGGTCACGCTCTGAATGCAAACAATAGAGTTTGGCTCCGTCAGGAACCATGACCCTGTTTAGTTCCTTCAAAAAGCTAGATCCCGGTCGCATTTGCCAAACGTCTCGCCAAAAAAATCCTAGCGGCGTGACCAAAGCCAAGTAAGTAAGCCAAGTCCCGCGAAATGGCGACCCCATCGTGATAACCTTGTTGCAATACTTCGATCCTCCGAGTTTTGTCATCCACCACAGTGCGACAAGGCCGCCCTTGGAGTGACCAACAATGTGAATGTTCTTAAACTGGTAGCGATCGATTTGACGTTTGATTTTTTCATCGATGAAGCGAGCTGTTTCCTCAATGCCCTTTGTAAAAAAGACGCCAAAAAGTCCGCCAAGATTGAAGCTCATCACTTGGAATCCACGAGCATGCAACATGCGTTCGAGCACGTTTAGTGACCGCCGTGAAGAAAAGAAGCCGTAAAGTAAAATAACAGGAGTCTTTGTGTTGGAATAGGTTCCACGTTTCACGATGTCGTTGTTCATCTTGAGCTCTTCCAGCAGCTCTTTGTACGCGCCTAAAAGACGTGACCATAAACTTTGGCCTGAGCGACGAGCGAGAATTTCGTAAACTAAAAGTGGAATGAAAATGGTGATGCACAGGGTCACAATGGTCGTAACCGCGTGGCTGATAGCACCTGCTTCAGGATGGCCGGTGAATCTCGCAAAGATGAACGCCTCAGGCAGCACCGTGATTGCCGTCCACAGCAATGTTTCGCGCGTGCGAAAATCAGCGACACCAAAAAGGATGGTCGCAAGATCGAAAGGAAGCAAAGGAATCATGCGCAGCAAGACGACGAATTTATAGTCTTGCGTGCGTAGAAGACGGAAGGTCGACGGCAAATTCGATGCAATCCACGGTTTGATGTAACGCCGCCCCAAAATCTTGGAGGGAACAAACAGCAATGCGGCCGACAATACACAACCAAGGGATGTAAGCATTGCGCCCCAGAATGTACCGAACGATTCGCCACCAATCCACGCCAGTATCATGACAGGAGTAAACAAAAATGGGCGGATCAGACTTAACAGCAAGAATGAACCTGGTTTTAACATGCCTTGGGCGAGACATGAGTCCCAAGACGAACCGCACATGTTTCTCCAGAAGCCGAATGCCGTCAGACATGCAACTGATACGATGGCCACTTCTAGGGCCAGCACGAAGCGAAATTGTTGCCTTTCGCTGCTCACATTCCTACGCTTTTTTTCTCAAAGATTTGTAGAATTGAATGAGTAACCACTCCAAGGTATTTTAGCATAATGATGAAGTTCACCTCGATTATTTGGCTACTGATACTTTCGGCCTGCATAGTGGGGCTGAACATCGCTGCGCCGACTGTGGCACGAGCAGCGACAGCGGATGAGTTAGTTAAGGAACTGCAAAAGAACGCCAAAGACTTTCTCGAAAAACTGGAGGTTAGCTATGCTATGGGCGGAAACCGCGTGGGCAGCGACACCGAATGCGAGAAATGTAACCAGTGTTTGATGGATAAATCGCCCAAACCAAAAGCGCGCATGAGTGCATGTCCATCTTGTCAGCAATGCAGCCTCGACTGTTCACATTTTACTCACCTTCTGATGAACACTTCAGGGATCAAGGTGCCCTACTTGACGACAGACACCATGAACCAGACCTCTAAAATGGATTTGGTGCGAAAATATGGTCTGATTGATGTCGGTGCTGCAGCAGAAGAATCCCGTCCCGGTGACTTGCTGGTGTATCGGGGACATGTCGTTATGCTGTTAGAAAAAACCAACGCGAACGTGGGCACGATTATCCACGCGACGGGCGGCAAAGACATCAGATTGCCAGGCCAAGGCATACAGCTGGAACGGCAGGCTCAACTTCTGTCATTTCGCGGCCCATTGCTGCGCATTCTGCGAGCAAAGTCTTTGACTGCTTTGCCACAGATTCCTCGCGCCACCAAGTCAAACAATTGAAATTTCAGCCTTTTGTAGCCTAACTCGATGACCAAAATGCGTTTGAGTTTCGAGTTTTAAAGAGCTATTCTCCCACCTCATTTCAATACGGACACATGTTTTATCAAGTTAGGAAGGCTTTATGTACAGCACTAGTGACATCCGCAAAGGTCTCAAAATCGAGTACGACGGAAAACCTTGGGAAGTCGTAGACTTTCAACATATCAGCCCAGGAAAAGGCGCCGCCTTTACCCGCGCTAAAGTAAGAAACTTGCAAACGAAGCAAGTGCTAGAACTCACTTTCAAGTCCGGTGAAATGATCGCCATTCCAGATTTGGAAAAGCGCGACATGCAATACCTTTACAAGGAAGGCGATTCGTTCGTATTCATGGATAACAAGACTTACGAACAGATCAACTTGAGCGAAGATGATCTCGGCGAAAATAAGTTCTACATTGTCGAAAATGGCAACGCCCAAGTTACATTCTTCCAAGGCAAGGCCGTTGCTATTGAACGTGAGAACTTCGTTGTTCTCAAAGTTAAAGAGACGCAGCCAAACATCAAAGGGGACACATCTGGCGGTGGCGGTAAGCCTGCTACGCTCGAAACCGGGTTAGTTGTTTCCGTTCCGTTCCACATCAACGAAGGTGATTCGATCCGCGTCGACACACGCGTTCCAAAATATATGGAAAAGGTGAAAACATAATGGATCTAGGCAAAGTCGAACAAATGATGACGCTCATGCGCCGCCACGGCATGCAAGAGCTCGAAATTGAAGAAGGTGATCAAAAGATTCGCGTGGTGTGCGCAACATCTCCCGTAGCGCCGATGGGCATAGCACCGATGGCTTATGCCCCAGCGCCGCAGATGCATCCCGCGTACTCTGAAGCTCCAGCTACAGCAGCGCCGTCAGCTGCGCCAGCGAGTAGCCGCAGCAGCGGTCGCGAGATTCGCTCACCATTCGTCGGTACCTTCTACGCAGCATCGTCGCCAACATCTGAGCCATTCGTTAAAGTGGGCCAGCGCATAAATAAAGGTGACGTCCTCTGCATCATCGAAGCGATGAAGCTGATGAATGAAATCGAAGCGGAAGAATCCGGTACAATCACACAAATCATGATCAAGAACGGCGAAACCGCCGAGTTTGATCAAGTTCTCTTCATGATGGAATAGAGCTGATGAAAAAAGTTCTCATCGCAAATCGTGGCGAAATCGCCGTCAGAATCATTCGTGCCTGTCAGGAGTTAGGCCTGAAGACCGTTGCGATTCATTCTACGGCGGACAAAGATTCGCTACACGCAAAGCTTGCAGATGAGAGCGTTTGCATTGGTCCCGGACCAAGTTCCAAGAGTTATCTTTCGATTCCAGCGATCATGAGTGCATGTGAAGTTGCGGGCGTTGATGCCGTGCATCCAGGTTACGGATTTTTGTCCGAGAATCCTGAATTCGCTGAAGTCTGCCGTCAATACAACATCACATTCATCGGACCGTCACCTGAGCACATCCGCATCCTTGGCAACAAGGTCGAAGCTCGTGCCCTTGCTGAAAAAGCCAAGGTGCCGATGCTGCCCGGAAGCAACGGCCGCATCCGTAAGTTGGAAGAAGCCGAGCAAGTTGCGAAAACCGTCGGGTTCCCCTTGATCATCAAGGCGGCGGCCGGTGGCGGTGGACGCGGCATGAAGATCGTCACCAAAAATGAAGATCTCGAGTACTTGCTCAACCTCGCACAGACGGAAGCAGAAGCAGCTTTTGGCAATCCCGATGTTTTCATCGAGCGTTACTGCACCAACCCACGACATGTTGAAGTTCAGATTGTCGGTGATCAGCACAAGAACATTACCTATCTGGGTGAGCGTGATTGCTCGATCCAACGTCGTCACCAGAAACTTGTTGAAGAAGCGCCGTGCCCAGTATTAACTCCTGAGCTGCGCAAGAAGATGGGCGAAACTGCCGTCAACTTGGCAAAAGCTTGCGGTTATTACTCTCTAGGTACCGTTGAGTTTCTTTTAGATGAAGACGGTCAGTTCTACTTCATGGAAGTAAACACCCGCGCACAAGTCGAACATCCCGTGACTGAAATGGTGACAGGTATCGATCTGATTAAAGAGCAGATCCGTATCGCCCAAGGTCATAAGTTATCGTTCAAACCTGAAGAAGTGCAAATGCGCGGACACGCTATTGAGTGCCGTATTAATGCCGAAGATCCGGTGTCTTTTGCACCATGGCCAGGAAAGATTAACGCGTACCACGAACCCGGTGGTCCAGGCGTGCGCATCGATTCGATGGTTTACTCGGGCTACACTGTGCCTTCGTTGTATGACTCCATGATCGCGAAGTTAATTACCTACGGCAAAGATCGCGAGGAAGCGTTGGTGAGAATGCAACGCGCATTGAGCGAGATGAAAGTTGATGGGATACGAACCAACATTCCCTTCCACATTAAGTTGATGGAACATCCACGTTGGAAAGAAGGTAAGGTTTCGACGCGTTTCCTAGAGACGTTCATCAACGAAACGAAGCCTGTTACGAAGTAAATTCTTGATCACAGATTTACGAATAAAAAAAACGCCGCTATCTGCGGCGTTTTCTTTTGCTGTCTAATCTATCGCACCAACTTTAGTAAACACCGCCGGGCTGAGGTCCACCGTACTGGTAGCCAGGACCGTAACCGTATTGCCCACCGTTGTATGAAGCACCGTTGTTATACGATGCGCCGTTGGGGTTACCGTTGTACGTGTATGGATCACCGCTGTTCGGGATGTATCCACCTTGACCGTACGGGTATCCGCCTTGTGGCTGCGAATTCGGAGCTGGTTCGTAAACCACTGGGTTACCCTGTGGCTGTGGCTGTGGCGCTGGTTGACATGGATTGTACTGACCACATGGCTGTGGCGCTGGTTGACATGGATTGTACTGGCCACATGGCTGTGGTTGTGCACATGGATTACCGCAGGGCTGTGGCGCTGGTTGACATGGATTGTACTGGCCACATGGCTGTGGTTGTGCACATGGATTACCGCATGGTTGTGCACATGGATTCACGTTACCGCATGGTTGACCGCAACCGCTGTTGTAACAAGGATTGTTACATGTGTTGCCGCAGTTTCCGGGGTACCAATAGTTTGCACGGTTGTATGTATAGTAACGATATCCGCCTTGGTCATAATAGTTACCGTAGTTGTAACCGCACCACTGTCCGCCACCGCAACCATACCAAGGTTGGTATCCCTGTACCCATGATCCGATTCCGTTGAATACTGAACCGACGATTTGTCCTGAACCAAACAGCAAATTACCGATCCAACCGAGGATGTACGAAATCGCACCGCCGCCATGGCTGCCGCAATGATTGCCACCGCAAAGTTGCAAGGCTTCTTCAGATGGAACTTCACCAACTTTTACAAACGTAACCGCAGCACCAGATTTTGCAGCTTCCGAACTTTCGTTCAAAAACAATGATTCTGCCGCTTTTGGGTCAGCTGAATCCGAAGGGATCAATGCCAGCTTACTCAAATCTGCAGAATTCAGGTCTGATAACTTCACACGAGCAATCAGAACCTTGGGAGCAACTGGCTCCTTCTTCGCTTCTACCACTTCTTCTTTCTTGGATTCTTCTGGACTTTGAGCCGAGTCCTTTTCGGCTTTTTCGCTGCCGCAGGCAACGAAAAGAGGAATAGCAAGCACCAATGACAGTATCCGCATACAACAACTCCTTCAACAACAGCTAGAGAAACACAACAACAACGACAACAACAGAAAAGACAGCTACAAGCCCCGGATAGGAGACTTGCACGAGCCCTTGTGCAAAGTCGTGACCAGAAAATATCTCAACGATCTTGACGGGAGATGCGAGTAATCCCGCCTAAAATTGGTGACGCTGTCAAAAAGTTCGACAGATTTGGATTGCGTTATAGGCTAAGGCGATGCTCGCGTACGTAAGAGGAAAGCGAGAGTAATGCGATGATGTGGCTGGGCGTCGAGGCAAGCGAACCTGCAACGAATTCATTGAATAGAGCCCGCGGAGCATCAGGCTTGATTCCTAAGTTGGTCCAAGTAATTGAGTCTGAGAGCCCTTCTTCAAATCGCTTGCGCAACGGACCCGCAAACCAGTTTCGCCACGGCAGGGCGAAGCCCTTCTTTTCGGTAACGCTGACGGACTTAGGCAAATCAGCAAGCCCATCAATCAAGAGAGGTTTGAGTCTGCCGTCGGGAATCAAATACGATTCATCGATTAAAAGTGCGTCTTCCACCAAGCGATGATCCAAGAACGGAACGCGAAGTTCGATGGATTGGCTCATAGAAAACACGTCCGAATCGCGCAACAACATGCCACGAGTGTATTGGGACAATTCGAGCATCGTCGCTATCGCACTGGTAGAGTGGTGCTGGCGAGTCTTTTCTTCATCCCAAAATTGCCACGGATGTTTTTCAACCCTTACGGCGGGAATAGCGTCAAAGAGATCATTCAACTCTCTTTGACCAAAGACTTGTCGGCGAGTTCGATAAAAATTTGCTAGTGAACTAGGACCGGAAAGCAAATCGTACGCCTTGCCAAATTTCCGGTCGCGAACATGCGTGAGTGCGGGACGCAAAATGGGGGCGAAAAATTGCGCGAGTTCCCATACCCATCTATACTTTGCCGCCATACGCATATCGCCGAAGAGCGGATAACCACCTAATAGTTCATCGCCGCCCAACCCGCTCAAAACAGCCTTCAACCCGCTCTGTTTGGCAGCTTTGCAGGCAAGCAGGGTGTTGGTGCCATCAATGGTTGGTTGATCGCAGAATTTCATGGTTTCAGCAAACGCAGTAATGACATCGTCTTCGGTCATACGCAGTTGTTGGTGTGATGTACCCAGCGCGGCCGACGTCGCTTTAGCAACGTCTGATTCATCAAACTCAGGAACGTCAAAACCGATGTTGATCGTGCGAATGTTTCGCGAACCTTGAGCTGCCAATAGCGCAATTGCGGAAGAATCAATCCCTCCTGACAAAAATACGCCCAGTGGCACGTCGGCGATGAGATGCTCACTTACGGAATGCGACAACAAGTTTCGAAAAGATTCCACCGCATCTGCACGCGAACGTTTTGCGATATGATTCTTAGCGGAGAATGGATCCCAGTACCTTGATGAAGATCTTAGCTGGCCGGAAAAATCTAAGATCATATAGGTGCCTGCCTCCAGCATGGACACACCATCGATGATCGGCAGATGATCTTGGAAATAACCTTGCGAGAAAAATCCGTCCAAGCCCTGCAAAGACAATCTTCGCTCCACTACTCCACAGTGGACGAGTGGGCGGATTTCCGACGAAAATGTAAAAGGAGTATGGGTCGATCGATGCACAAGATAAAGCGGCTTGATGCCCAGTCGGTCGCGCACAATAAATACATGTTCCGTGCGAGAATCCGCTATGGCAAATGCGAACATTCCGGCAAGTTTGGACAAGCAGTCAACGCCCCATTCGATGTACGAACGAAGCAATACTTCCGTATCACCCGCACTCGAAAACTGATGACCTCTCTTGATGAGTTCAGCTTTGATCTCTTTGAAGTTGTAAATTTCACCGTTGAACGTGAGGCTTAACTGATGCTGGCCAAGCGAAATATTAAATGGTTGAGCGGACAAGTTGGTGGTGTCAATGATGCTAAGACGGCGGTGACCCAATACCACGTTGCCTTTGCCTGATTGTGATGGGACAACGTGCAAACCCGATCCGTCAGGACCACGATGAGTCATCTCGTTGATGAGCTTGGCAACAACCTCGCTTGAGCGAGGAGCTGTACCACCAATTTGTCCGGCAATTCCGCACATTCGCTAGGACCCACTTCGCCTGAACTAGGACTTGTTCGAAAGTTCCACAATCATTGCGTGATAACGCCGCTGCCACTGGAGCGCGATTTCGTTCCACGAAAACAGTTCTTTCACCAACTTACACGCACGAAGCGCAAAGGCGCTCCGATCACCTACATCTAGCGTGGAAATTTTGTGCGCGAGGTCTTCCGCATCCAGTTTACAAACACTACCCAGTTTGTGACTTGCAACAAAATCTGCGAGACCGACATGCTCGGAAACGATGACAGGAGTACCTACGCCCAACGTCTCTATCACGACGTTAGCAAAGTTTTCATCACGTGAAGGCAGCACCATGCACGATGCCTCACGCATCAATTCATATTTTTCGGGACCGAACTTCGCACCTAAGAACTTGATTCGCTCGCCGAGACCTAAAGTAATCACTAATTGCTTCAATTCATCGACATAGCTGGCATCACCTTCACCGACGATTAGCAGTCTGAGATTGTTGCGAGATAGTTTTGCAAAACTGTGCAACAGTATATCGACGCCCTTTTTGGGGTGCAATCGTCCGAGAAATAAAATGAATGGTGCGTGTGACGCTGCCATTGAACGTTCGCCATCATTCCTTGGCATATCCGTGATTTCCACACCGTTTGGCAAAATGACTTGTGGTCGTCCAAGCGCAAGAGGATGCAAATTCTTCGATTCGAAATCAGTCAAAAGATGTAGTGCAGACGCCCGACGAATGGTTCGGTTTCCGATTAACCACAGATAGAGGTGTTTTTTCAACCACCCATGACGAAACGAATGACGATCCAAAATTCCGCACGTTCTCAAAACAAAGGGCTTGCCCTGGCTGCGCGCAATTGTAGCTGCGGCGAACAGAATGTGCTCGTAAACTCCGTGACCATGAACAACATCGGCGTCGTGGATCAACCCACGAAGCACTGCGTGAGTCTTGGAAGAATAGAGCCAACTTGTACGACACGGTGCGATTTTCACAAAGGGAACGTCGAGGCGTTTGAGCGCTGCGGACTCATCAGGTGAATTTGCCGTGGCGCTTGTCCACACAACGGTCGGAAGATGACCGATCGACTTCTGAGCTTTCACAAACCCAAGCAGCGCAACGGCTGGACCTCCCTTTTGCGCTTGCAACTCAGAAATCACGTGCAAGATTTTCAACCGTCGTCCCACTATGCTAAGATACATCTATTGATTGAATAATTATCGCAGCTTATGCCATTCGCGTGAAGATGTGGACTTGAAAGATTCTTGAGACACCTACATGAACACCTCACAAATCACTGCCGTCATCCTCTCGTTCAATGAACAAGACAATATCAGTCGATGCTTAGAAGCACTGCAACCGTTGCAGCGCATCGTTTTGGTGGACAGCGGCAGCCAAGACAGGACTGTCGAAATCGCGAAAACGTTTCGCAACGTCGAAGTCTTCGTCCGGCCATTTGACAATTTCGAAAACCAGTGGGAGTTTGGTCGTAGCAAAGTTCAGACCGAATGGACCCTCGATATGGATGCAGACTACATAGTACCCGCATCATTTTGGGACGAAGTTGCTCGTATCGACGAGAATAGCAAAGTGCGCGGCTATTCTGCCTCCTTTGAATATTGTATCTACGGAAACGCCATTCCCGCTGCAGTGTATCCTGAGCGTGTCGTCTTATACGCTAAGTCTGAAGGCGCGTATAAGATGCATGGTCATACGCAGTGGTTGAGCATCGAAGGAAAGCTCGCGCCGCTTACCTGTAAGTTTTTGCACGATGACCGCAAGGACCTCAACCGCTGGCTACTCAATCAATTAAAGTACGCCCGGGACAACGTGAATGATCCGCTTAGTCGAAATTCCATTCGCTCGCTCGCCAAGCGTTTGCGTCCGCTGGGATTCGTCACCCCCATACTCATGCTCGTGTATTGTCTGTTCGGCAAAGGACTGATCTTCGCAGGTCGTCCAGGGATCTACTATTCGTGCCAAAGGATGTTTGCCGAACTACTCTCGTGCATCCATGTCATGGACCGGAAAATTGCACGAAAGTAGTCGCCACTCGGAGGCTAATCAGCAACTGCGGGAAAGAACTCCTGCTTCTGACCGATCGCATGTCCTGCGGGGATCGGAATTCCGAGCTCATCAATTTTGAACACGTCCGCTGGTAGATTCAATGATTGGCGAACTTTGTCCATGGTGGACGGCACAAAGGGATAGAGCATGATCATGATGTTCTTCAACACGTAAAAACATGTGAACAAAGCGTCTTTGCGCTGATCTTCGGGATGGCGATCATCATGTGGTTTGAATTGCGTGAACATGCTGTTGATCGAACGCGCGTAATTTTCGATGGCATATAATAGCGTCGCGTACTCGACCTTTTCCATGGACTTCAGGTAACGCTGAATCATCTTGGTCGATTCATCGAGAACCTTTGGGTTGAGAGTGCCTGCGGGAACTTTGCCATCATATTTGGAGTGACAAGCTGAAATCGGTTTTTCAAATGCCGCATTCATCGGGCCAGCCAAAAACTTGTTACGCTCTGCCAACATGCCAAAATCAAAATTGGATTGTTTCTCGGGCAAGCTCAGCAGAGCGACAAAGTAACGGATCTGATCGGCACTGAAGCCCTTGTCTTTGAGCAGTTGATCGCCCGTGTAGAAGTTTCCTTTCGACTTACTCATCTTTTCGCCGTCCACCATCAAGTGGTACACGGAAAACACGTCTGACATCTGCCATTCACCTTTCGCGGGCATTCGTTGCGTGTCGTCTTGCGTCCCGAGCCACATCGCCCCTTGCATCAACGTGTAAAAGTACACGTTGTCCTGCCCGAGGAATTGATAAATGCGCGCTTCGGGGTCTTGCCAAAATTCACGAACAAGTTCGGGATCACGACCCTGCTTCTTGAGAGCAACTTTGGAAAAGGAAATCGGCGCGATCAAAGAATCAGGCCAGACGTACAACGTTTTACCTTTAGCCTCAGGACCGAACTCTTCGGGGACGGGGATGCCCCACGTCACATCGCGCGTGATCGAACGATGAGCCCAGCCGTCTACGAATTCGCAAGGAATACCTGCGGCTTCGAGCATCTTCTTCGCTTCATCCAATGGGCCACGACGTTCGCATTGCACCATGACTTTTTTGCCTGCGGCATACTTAGATTTGTGCGGAGGCAATGTTGCCTTCATTTCTTTATAAGCGGGTTCGTGGGTGTTGGCGAAAGCTAACGCAGGCATGACTGTGTTGACTGCTTCCAGATACGGACCGCTGCGCCATACGCGTTCTTTTGACTTTACCCATTGGGCCAAAACATCGCCAACCTTCCACATGTCCAACCACCAGTGCGCGGTCTCGCGCAACTCGGGGATGGCATCACTCAATGCACTTTTGGGATTAGAGAGATCGGTTGCATTGTGCTGCGAACCACACTTGTCGCACTCATCGCTGAATGCACCCTCGTTGTCGCACTTGGGATTGGGGCATTTGCCGCGCACGAATCGATCTTGCAAGAATCGGTTTAGTTTGGGATCGAACCACTGTGAGGTGACCTTCTTATTCAACATGCCGTTCTTCATCAGGCGGCGCAAAAACGTTTGCGAAACTTCTTTGTGAATCGGGAAGCATTCTTCGCGAGACGTGCCTGAATAGACATCGAGGCTGATGTCAAAACTCTTCATCGTCTCCATTTGCTTGGCATGGATCTCGTCGATGAACGTGCGAATGGGCTTGCCTGCTTGGATTGCAGAAAGTTCGCTGGTCGAACCGTGATCGTCTGTCCCACTAACATAGAGAACGTTTTCTTTGCCGATCAGCATACGCATGTAACGGGCGAAGATATCAGGTGGCACGATCGCGCCGGCGATGTGACCAAGGTGAATCGGACCGTTGGCGTATGGCATCCCGCCCGTGACAACCGCTCGCTTGGGTCGAAACGTCTGTTTCTTGAGCGTTTCGATATCAGGCGGTGTGTAGTTCGAATTCGGCTTCATGGGGTGTATTTCCTAGTTCAAATGCGACAAAGCAAAGTTAGCAATGAGTGCGTGACCGTGTTCCGTCAAAATACTCTCAGGATGAAACTGGACGCCTTCGATGGGACGAGTCTTGTGACGAACGGCCATGATGATGCCGTCATCGGTTTTTGCAGAGACTTCTAAAGATGCGGGACACAACGCCACGTCGATCACCAGCGAATGGTATCGCGTCACCGTGAATGGCGTGGGGACTCCGGCGAACATGGTCTTGCCGTCGTGTTGGATCTTGTCCGTTTTGCCATGCTTGGGAACTGGCAAACGAATAACCTTGCCTTTGAGCGCGGCGCCGATCGACTGGTGACCCAAACAGACACCGAGCAAAGGCACGGAGTGTGTCTCGCAAGCGTTTACTAACGACATGGACACACCGGCCTCTGTCGGACTGGATGGTCCCGGCGAAATCACGAACATATCGGGATGCATCTTGATCAACTCGTCGGCAGAGTGCGCATCGTTACGCACTACTTCTACTTTTGCACCGAGTTGTTGCATGTATTGCACGAGGTTGTACGTAAACGAATCATAGTTATCGATCATGATGACGTGTCGATTCGCCAGCGCGGTCTTTTGTTTGGGCGTGAGAAGGTCGAAACTCATCCGAGAATGGCCTCCAACTTGCGCGCATGATCGGTTGCAAAAATCTTTTGGCCGAGGACGCGTTGTTCATCCAGAACAGCACGAAGATGTTTCTCAGTCGTGAGCGGATTTGCCAACACCACGCGGAAGACGATCGTCTCGTGGCGTTGGTATTTCTGCGGCTTCAATGTTGTACGCGACACAAAAGATTTTCCGTCCGCACGTTGCTGCTTTTGGATACTGATCGTTAACGCGTTCAACTCTTTCAGGACTTCATTTCGTTTGGCGTCTGTCAAACTCATCAACTTTGATTGAATTTCTTGGGGAACGTAACGATACGTAAGCAAATTGAGCTGTGGTTCGGAAATCAATTCGAAATCGGGTTCGCCTTTGATCATGCGGGCAAAGGTCTTTACCTTTTCAATACCAATATCAATGAGAAGCCCGTACCCCTTGCGTCCCATGACACGCAAACCTGAATGCACGAGCAACGCCATGCCCGAACGCGAACCTTCGAGCGTGTGCTTACCGATGTCGCGCGAACCTTCGCGAATAACGTAGTTGGCAGAGTGCTCGATGTTTTTCAAAGATGCCTGATCGCGGAATAGCACCATACCCGCCCCCATCGGCACGTAGAGCTGTTTGTGCGCGTCGATGGTAACGGAATCTGCGACATCGATGCCGCTGAGCAGCTGCGAGTAACGCTCTGAAAACAACGTCGCCCCACCCCACGCGGCATCGACGTGGAACCAGCATTTGCGCGCACGTGCGCGCTCAGCGAGAGCATTGAGATCATCCACCGATCCGGTTTCCGTAGTACCGGCCACACCTATGATGGCCAAGACTAGTGCGCCATCTTTGTCGGCACGCTGGCATTCAATGTCCAATGCCGTCAAATCGATGCGATCATTCGCGTCAGTTTTTACGGGAATCAATGCGTCGTGACCGAAGCCGAGCAAGTCCACCGCTTTGCGAAAGGAGTAGTGACCGCGTTCGGAAATGAAGATGCGCACACCCGAATACCCGTACTCTTTCAACGCGGCGAAAAGCCCGTCGCGGCGGATGCCTTTGAATTTGCCGCGAGCGGCGAATCGTTGGTTGCGTGCCGCCCACAAGGCCGTGAGATTGGCGATGGTTCCGCCCGAACAAAACGCACCGAGAGAGTGCGTGCGGCTGTGTGTATGTGTCGAGTAAAACTGATCGTCTCGCTGATAAATGAGACGGTGCATCATGCCGACTACTTGTTTTTCGAGCGGCGTGAACGCTTTGGACGTCTCGATCTTCACGAGGTTTTGGTTAAGAGCGATCATCACCTTCGATAGTGGCAACATGAAATACGGGATCGCCGATGTCATGTGACCAATGAAGGTCGGAGCCGAAACGTGGACTGACTGTGCCACGACTTTGTTCAGCAAAAACTCTGCCTGTTCGGAAACGTAAATCGGATCATCCGGAATCTTAGTGTCGAGAAAATCGTTTTCTAGTTCGGCTGGTTCCATGTCTCCAGCGACAACGTGCTTGTTGAGGAAGTCTTGCAGGTTTTGCGAGATCGCGCGTTCGATGTTGCCCAAAGTGGACTGATCGGACTCCGGTACGGTGAAGATCCGATTGAGACTCTCAATGCTCGCTTCTGGACGCCGGCCGGCTAATCCCGAACGCGTGAACTCGTTAGAATCGAAACCGGTTGCCATAATCCTCAGAACCCCTCATAACAAAAGAACATTCTACACCAAACTGGGGGTTATTTCTGTGTCAAACCTATTTCCAGAAATCAAGCCGTATCGTACTGAAATGTTAAAGGTTTCCGACCTGCACACCCTGTATGTGGAAGAAAGCGGCAATCCCAACGGAAAACCGGTCGTTTTTCTCCACGGAGGGCCTGGGGGCGGGACAGCTCCGATCTGTCGGCAATACTTTGATCCGAAGTTTTGGCGCATCATCATTTTTGACCAGCGGGGTTGCGGCCAAAGCCTCCCTTTTGCGGAGCTGAAGGACAACACGACTTGGGATTTGGTGCGTGATATCGAAACCATTCGCAAGCACCTCAAGATTGAGCGATGGCTCGTGTTTGGCGGTAGCTGGGGCAGCACTCTGTCATTGGCTTACGCAGAGACCCATCCCGAACGCGTTGTTGGTTTGGTGCTGCGCGGAATTTTCATGTGCCGTCGTTGGGAACTCGAATGGTTTTACCAACACGGATGCAGCGTGATGTTTCCCGATTTGTGGAAGCCTTATGTTGATGTGATTCCAGAAGCAGAGCGCGGCGACATGATGACTGCTTATTACAAGCGATTGACCAGTTCAGATCCGATGGTTCGTTTGCGAGCTGCTGAAGAATGGAGCGGTTGGGAAGGCGCCACCAGCAGATTGCTGCCCGATGCACAACGCACCGCTGATTCGCGCAAGCAACACTTTGCCGAAGCACTCGCGCGCATTGAGTGCCACTACTTCGTAAACAAATGTTGGTTCGAACACGACGATCAACTTTTGCGCAACGCCCACAAAATCGCCAAGACGCCGGGCTGGATCGTTCACGGTCGCTACGACGTCGTTTGTCCTCTACAAAACGCCTTCGATCTGAAGGATGCGTGGCCCATTGGCAAACTACAAGTCGTCGAAGGTGCAGGCCACTCGATGACGGAGCCGGGGATTGCAAGTTCGCTGGTTGACGCAGTGGATGAGGCGAAGGGGTTGTTTTAGATCGGCAGATCTCAACGCGCATTACTACGGGATGGGATATATGAGCCTTAGCAACTGAGCACCGCTCGGCTCTTTGCTCCTGCACCGCCTTCGCTATACGCTCGCCATCCTGGCTCGCGAATTGCTCGGTTGCTAAGGCTCATATACCCCATCCCCCAGCACTCCGACGATCCGATACTAATTCGCAGAAGGGATGGATTTACGCTCGCTAATCCGAGGTTACTGCGACGGATAGTCTTTCGATGTTTCGAGATGTTTCCCGCACATGATCTCGGTTTTATGCTGAGGTTTGCTTTTGAGATTTCCGAATTGAATTCGAAATAGCGGAGTGCTGGGGGTCGGGGTCCTATTAGCCCCAAGCCGCCGTAGCAATTCGCGAGCCAGGATGGCGAGCGTATAGCGAAGGCGGTGCAGGAGCAAAGAGCCGAGCGGTGCTACGGTGGCTTGGGGCTAATAGGACCCCGACCCGTAGTATTCCGCGAGTCGCACAGGACAAAACTCCGTTAGCGAGCGCATAGCGAAGGCGGTGCAGGAGCAACGAGCCGAGCGGTGCTCAGTATCTCTATCCCCCAATGCCTCCTCCCGTAGTACTACGCACTTGGACTTAAGCTGACCTACTTTTCCATTCCGCCTGAATATGTGCCTGCCAATGCCTGTTGGCGCAGCGCTGCAGATACATCAGGGCAAAGGGAGGGAAGACTGCGAGGAATACGGCGAGTGCAACATTCACATGCTGATAGCCGTTCTCTTTTTCCATTTTATGAATCAAAGATGCCAGTTGGTAGATGCCTACGAAATGCAAGGGAATGACGGCGAGGAGCACATTTGGCTTTGTACGTTGCATAGGAACTTTTGCGCGCAAATGTGCATCGCATTCGCTCCACAACTGATCAAACCATTTGAGAAATGACAGACCGAAGGAAAGAAAAAAACGAGTGATGTTTGTGAAGCCACTCTTGCGCGTTTCACCCAAACGCAAATTGGTGATCGCATCGCGCACGCGAAATGGACGCAAGTTCCAACGACGGGCCAAATGCGGTCGTTTGGTGTCAGGATCGCGGATCGAGTCTCGAATTAATTCTCCCGTATCAAATGTTAGCGGAGGAGAAGAACGCGCCTTGAGAGGAACCTTTGCTGCATTCGCACCTTGCTTGGGACGAACGGTTTTTCTCCGAACCACGGGCATGTGTTCAATGCCTGTAAACTGTTGAAACGCCTTTTCGTCACGGGCCGAATCCAATCCAAAAACTCTGCTGCCATTATGTACGGGACCGACCGCATCCAGACGCTGCAAGAACCCCATGAATTCATCTAGCGGATACCACTGCGCCAAATTGCGCCGAGAAACGAAGTAGGAAGATGGATGCTGAATGCTTAACAGGTCGTTCAATGCGTAGGGTCCGTGCGATTGACCGTCACGCATCAAATACCATCCGGTTCGACCACTCGGGCGAAACATTTTGTCGAATAGTTTGGATGTAGCAGTCATACGGTCCATATTCACTTAACCTCTTTCGGTGTCTCGGTATTTGCCTTTGTCTTCTCTGCATCTTTCGCCGCAGGAGCAGCACTCGCGGTCGCAGTCGGGAAAGTTGCCGGCTCAACTTGGAACACCTTAATTACAACGCGTCGATTCAACAGCTGGTTGTTTGCCCACATTCGTCCGCTAGGATATCTGTTGGGAAACGCTGGACGCGAAGGACCGTAACCCACGGCCATCAAATTCTGTAAAGGAAAGCCCGCGGATTCGAACTTGCGAATCACTGACGATGCGCGTGCTCCGCTCAGTTCCCAGTTTGTTGGAAAAAACTTGGTCTTGATGGGAACGTCGTCCGTGTGTCCTTCGACGGTAATCTTAAAATTCGTACCGTGCTTTTGCTTGAGGGTGCCGATGAGTCGGTTGATAGCGGTTTCCGCTTCGGGCTTAAGTGTCGCCTCACCCGACGCAAACAAAGTCTGCGACTGCATGGTGATCTCAAAACCCTCGGGATACAACTTAGTATTGAAATTCTTGATCTGATCGTTCGGATCCATTTTCTTTTTGAAGTCATCGACCACGTCTTTCGTAGGTGTAAGATATTGGCCGCCGAAGTATGCCGCGACTTCTTTACGCACGCGCACCATGACGTCTTCGTCTTCAAGCTTGGCAAGCGTCAGCGAGTACATAATAACGAAGAATCCGTAAAGCAGCGTCATCATGTCGGCGTAGGAAACCAGCCACGGTTCTGTGTGTCCGCCACCTTCGTGACCGCCACCATGATCATCGTCATGATAGTCATGAGCAGGTGCGTGCCCGCCCTTACCGTGATTTTTGGGAGCCGCTCCCAATGTTAGGCCGCCTTCTTCTTCGTGACACGCTCGCTTGGCAACAAGAAAGAATTCAATTCTTCAGCCAACACGATCGGGTTGGTTTTGTGAGAAATTAGTCGCACGCCTTCGATGATGATCAAGTTTTTGGTTTTCATTTCTTTGGCACCTTGGGCCAAGTTTTCTCCAATCGGAATGACGAACAAGTTTGCCATCGCAATGCCGTAGAGAGTCGCGACAAGAGCTACGGACATACCCGCACCAAGTCCCTTTTCGGCTCCAGGTTTTCCCAGACCACCGAGAAGACCGATCATCCCAAGAACAGCTCCCATCAGCCCCATCGCAGGCGGATACTTGCCCATCGACTCAAATTTTTTGGCGTCATCGTGATAGCGATCGAACATAGTGTTCGCGCGCCTTTTTAGAATGATCGCCAAGTGGTCCGGACCCACGACTTCATCCATCAAAGCGGTCATGGCTTCACGCAGGAATGGATCTTTTGAATTCTTGACCATCGTAGCTAGTTGGCCAGAGCCGTTACGATATGCGTCTGCAAGAGCCATCAATTCGGTAATGAGTTTGACGTAATCGATCTTGCCTCCACGCAAAGTGCGATGCCAGAAGGCAAGCAACATGCGAAACACTCGATTGAACTGAAAGGAAATCGACGTTGCAGCAATGGAACCGCCGATAACAATCAGCGCACCGTGCGGATCGACAAAGCGCTTTGGGTCATCTGTTGACGTGACAGCAGAGACCACAAAGACAGCGATGGCGGCGAGTAGAGCAAATATGGAGTATAAATTCACGGTATAGCCCTCCTACATATAGTTTAGACCTAACCAATGGCGGACGACCGTTTTCGCGGTGACAAAAGCACACCCCCGAACTAGGCAATGTCTGCCTCAACTTATTTACGAGTTACACCGAAGACGATGACATCTAGGAGGTCGGAACTATGCAGACTTTGGAAAGACATGATCACAACAAACCGACGTATTTGGTTGCCATTGGCAACATTTGGAAGTTTCTTGCAAGTATGACCGGCAATGACGCTGCCGTGATGGCAAGCCTGTTGCGGCCTGATTATGCTGCGCAATTGCTCAATGCTGCGCAAGGTCATCGAGTCGTTTCTGAATTGATTCACACCAGCGTTAAGCGCGCACACTCTCGTTCTCATAGTGCGCTCTAAGCGCACTTTAATCTAATCCCTAAGAATCAAATGTGATGTTGGTTGCGGCAGAAATGCCGCTATTAAGCTACCGACTTCTGCGCACCAAACGGCAAACCAAGTGCCTGTGCTTGGGTTTCCAGAGTTGTATCTACTACGCGCGGCGATGCTTGGATCAGCTTTTGAATCTTGTTCATAAGAGAATCGACAAGCTTGACCTTCTTCTCCATGATGCTTTCTTGACGTTGCGCGTTCTTACCGATTTCATCGAGTTCGCTCGTCACGGCCTCGCGCAGCTTACTGCCTTCAGGGTACGCCTTGAGCAATATGCCACGGGTTGTAGGATCGACAGCGTGCAACACTTCAGCGCGGGTCGCGATTTCGAAACCATCGAGTGCCTTTTTCACGATGTCTGAATTGAGATATTGCAAGTCGCTGAACATGAAGTGCTGCAACATGATCATGCGTTTCAATTCCCAATCGTCTGCAGGGATCATCATTTTCACTGAGTCTTCCTGATCATAAGGTGTGCCCTTGACCAGACGCATAATAAATCGCTGCTGTGCCTTCGATGTCGCAGATTTTTCCACGGTCGTACCCGTGAGTTTATCCATCACGGACGACACAATCTCCGGCTTGGGAGCGGCATCAAGCAAGGCCGTCGCTTCTTTGAGTATGTCTTTCGGAATGTCTTTCATGATCTTGTTGCCGCGTTCGACACTGAGAGTTGTCATGAATAGAGCAACCTCTTCGGCATTCGCACCCTTGGCAACTGTCGCCAAGACATCATCTTCAGTATTGATAAGTGCATCGCGCAACTTTTGTGCTGCATCATCAGTGGAACTACCGGTGATCCGTGTAACGATGTTTCGATAGACTCGCTGCGCAACTTCGACGCCGTTCAACAAACTCGACGGCGCATCTTTGGAGTCCTCGATGTACGCTTTCAATTCGTCGATGGCGGACTTAGGCATGCGGTTGAGAGCATCCTTCAGAGCTGCATACCCCGCAAAACCCATCAAGTCCCGCATATCGGACAGACCACCTTCTTGGTAGAAGAGATCTCGCAAGACTTCCGCTCCTGCTTGAGGACTTTCTTTGACAACGTCTTCCAACTGGGTACGAATACTCTTCATATCGGACGTCATCGCGGAGATGGTCTGCTGCGCGTCGTACTTGCCGTCACCCTCGCCTTCCGCAGCTGCCGCTTCTTCTTCGCCTAATCCATCTTCGCCACCACCTGCACCACCAGATTCCTCGGCGGGCTTCAATTCTTTGATACTCTTCGCTACTCCGCCCATGGCTCGACCGATCCACAAGACGCCGAGAATTTGTGCAGCTGCCATTGCAATCGCGGCGGTAACGATACCGATGGTCAAGTTGTTCGGACGGAACAATGAAAAGACCCATTGGATAATAGAAGGTGGTGGCAAGCGGTCTTGGAGATCTGGTAAGGCCGACTTACCCACCTTGATCCATTCTGCGCCCTTGCCCGCGTTCAGACGATCCAGTTCAAGAGCCTTGTTGACTTGTTTTTGGATGTTCTTGACTACGATGGGATCTACGTAATCAGGCACGATAATGTCGACAAGAATCTTCTTGATATACAGAGCAGGATTGAACTGAAACTCTGGCGTCAATTCATCGGTCACAGGCGTCGAGGGAACCGCAACAGAAAGACTCATGGTGTTTGCGGAGTTTGATGCAATCTCCGCTTCAGCGGCTTGGATACGGTTGCGTTCATCTTGTTCGAGGATCGCTTTCAACGCTCCCTTGTCGAGGTCAACGTTCAGGCGACCAAAGCGGAAGTCTAGTGATTTCAGATCTGGCGTCGAAGCAATGGCTTCTTTGAGTCGTGCCTTTTGTGCTTCTTGGCGCTTTTTCAGAATGCGATCCTGAAAGGATTCTATTTCTTTCAAAAGCTGCTTGCGGCTCTGATCGAATTGACTTGATGCTTTGGTGCGAACATCTTCAACTTGTTTGTAATAGTCTTTTGCGTCTTGCTGCAGCTCAGCCTCGTTGTATTCGATTTCGATACCAATTTTTAAGCCATTCACCGCATCGGTGCCGTATGCCTGTACTTCTGCACCTGCAACGCGCTTGACTACGTCATCAACCTGTTGCCGAATCTGCAGGCGGTCGCGATAAGAAATCGTGGGTGTCGGATAAAGTCGCTGTGCATTCGCAATAAAAGGCGTAAAGACACTGGCGAGCGTCATCGCTATCGCCCAGAGCCATCCACACTTTGCCATGTTTTGCGAAGTGGTCATGCCAAACCTATTCTCCTTACTCTATTAAACCTGATTTGTTTGGCGTATTGGATTTTGAAACAGGTCAATTTTGTCACGTGAATCAGCGAAACTTTTGCCCAGCGAGTCACTCGCCGTTGATCAAGGTGACGCCAATCTGGATGCTGCATCCGTAAAAGGCTTGGTCGTAGTCGCACAACAGAACTCCGCTAGGACTCACGCCGTAACCGGGTATTTTGGCACTTGCGCCAATTTCGGCAGATACGTGTGGCTTTGTCTCAGTGTAGGCCGCACTCGCCACTGGCTTGTCTTTCTCGGTTGTTGCCGAACTCACTTTAGAAGCCGTTGAAGCCTCAAATCGAGAGTTAACGACGCCAACATGCATCCCCGTCCAGACTTCAGCGGCAAAGTGCCGCACTATGCGAGGCAACACCCCCACATCGACAAAATAGCGGTCAACGCGTAGATCGAAGTCTTCGACGGTGCCGCCGATGCGCATGTAGCGAACACTCAAAGACCATTGCATGAATGCTTCGGGACTACCGGCCAAAGCACCTTGAAAAGACGAAGACGGCACAGGCTTGGTTGTTGGATCTACGGCAAACAACGAGGGAATGCCGAAGTAAAATCCAGCCCATCGAGTGCGATTGCGCGCCTTCAAAATGAATTCTTCTCTTGCACTTACGCGACGTTCTTGGGCGGTCATCGCTGGTTTTTGTTGGGCTGCTGCCCGATATGTTTTAGCAAATTTCATCCCACGCTTTTTCAATTCCTTCACAATGTCCGAGCCTGACTCACTACTTTCAATAGGACGCATGACGGTCATGACCACTCGCCGATCCGTATCTTTGGCTTTGCCGTCGATACCCTGTGAATACGTTTCGCCGTAGCCGAACTCAATGAGCTGATTGCGCACAAGTTTGCCAGTTTCTGCAAATAGGGTGGCCACTGCAGCTGCACGTTGTTCGGAGAGAATTTGGTTTTTTTCTTCGTCACCGTCGAGATCCGTGTAGGCTTCGATGACGACATAGACAGGCAGTCCGTCGAGCTTTGCCGCAAGTGCCTTAATCTCCACGACTGACTCCGGAGCGACGACTGCACTCCCCTTGGTAAAGAAAATATTCGCGGCTTTGATCGATCCAAGTGGTTCGAGCTGCTTTTGCATCATCGAAGGAGGAACAGGCGGCATATCAAGCGCAGACGCCACTTGTGCGAAGCTCGTAAAGCTGCAAGCTAGAAAAAGTTTGCGCAACACATCCATCGCATTCACTTCAGTAGTAAATATGCAAACCGAATAGAACGAATAGATTGTTGCCTACGTAGTCGATGGCGGTACTAAAACCAACCGCACGCTCATAGATCGCAGATAGCTCAAATGAAGTCTGCGGATCTGAGTGATACTGAATTCCGCCGCCGCCGTTGATGCCCAAGAACTCTGACGATACGTCGGTTGCGGCATCAATAAATGTAGCGATGATAGCGTGGCCGACCGACGCACCAGCATAGGTATAGGGTTTTACCTTCGGTGTAAATCGGATCGTATTATAAGATCGCCGCGAAACAATTGGCACACCTAGTCCCCACGGATAATACAACAAACCCGCATAGCTTGCTTGATAGGTGGCTCGCGTTTCGTCAGCACCGATGACGAGACGATACCCTAAATTTGCGGCCAAATTTTTGCGGTTGTACCAGATCAGTTCAGCTACGACATTGGATACACTGTCCTTGTCATGGATTTTTAAGCCGATACTCTCAGTTACACCTTCGGTAAAACTGGTTTGAAACTTTGCTAGGCCGGTTTTTACGCCAAAGGCCCAATCGATGTCCTTATCGAAATCAAGCGTACCCTTTTCTCCCGCTCGGTCTTGCGCTGTTGACCTGTTGGAAATGGTAGATTTGGTGGCGGCAGCCGCCAAGAATGATTGGATGCCGATGATTGATAACAATGCAAATTTTAGGGCCTGAGCCATCATGCTAACGCCCAATTGGTTTTTGTTTTCCGGTGAATCCCATTTTCTTTTCGACGATCTCTAACATGCTTTTACTCTCGGCGTTATTAGGATCGAGCTCGACCGCACGCAACCATGCAAAGCGACTCTTCGTAAACTCACTCTTGAGGAAGTAAACTGTTCCCTCAATCTCATATGCAACCGCAACGTTTTCGTTGATGCTCTTGATTTCATTAGATGTAACCAACGCTTCGTCCAAGCGTTTTTCGAGAACCAAGCGTTCTGCCTTCAATACCTTCGAAATCATGTCGTTCAATTCTTTGTAGTTGGTGTCGTACATAGGCACCAACGTCGCCTCAATGTTTAGACTGGTGCTTGAAAGATTCGGCACTACGAAACGCTGCGGCAAATATCCGTCGCGTTCGACGACAATTACGACCGTACCTTTATCAACGGCCTCTTCGAGCTTGGTAACTTCCAACTCAAGCGGTGTCTTACCAAGCGGCTTCAAACTCTCTTTGCCGGGAAGAATGAGCGACACCTCGGCTTCAGGTGGATTTGAGACGACACTCACCGTGCCGCAGCCAACCGCGTACAGTGCAATCCATAAAATTTGAATCAACTTCGTCGACATTTGGAATCACTCTCTTAGTCGTACATTTTCATTCTTGTAGCTTTTGCGTTTTTGCGAAATGGAGGCAGTAAGCAATGCTTGCCCACTCAGCGCACTGATGTGTCAAGAACATGGTCGATTTATGAGCCTCCCCAAGCTTAATGTCAAAAAAATCAGATTTCCAATGGCCTGTAATAACAGCGAAATTTCGCTCCGATTGCAAAAAAAGTCAACTTTTCGAAGGAATGTCCGACCCAACAGATGGGATAGAAGGAGGGGGAACTTATGCAACGCATAAGGACAATTTTAAACAACCTTGTACTGACGAATTCTCGTCTGCTTGTGGCAGGCTCAATCGTTAGTACTGCTTGTACCCCCGGAGGCGGAGGAAAGTTCGGCAGTCTAGCTGAATTGAAACAAAACGCCCAAATCGTTGTAACCGCGACGGAAGGTAACGAACAGTCCGCATCACCACGACTAATGTACGAAGCACCTATCAAGTTCAAGGTAACAGACCAAGGCGGCCGCCCGATGCCGGGCCTCGCCATGGATTTTAAATTGTGCAATATCGTCGAATTGACTTTGCCATTGTCTGCAGAAACTGTTGCGGAATTGTGGACAAAGGAATGCGGTCCGCCTGCAGTTACTGAGCTCGTTGCCAATTCTTCCGCGGTCGGAAAAGACGAAGCGATGTTGCCCGAAGAATATCTAGGCCGCATCAATAAGGCCGATGAAATTACCGGCGAAGACGGGACCGTTTCCGTCACACTCGAAGCTCCACGCATGTTTGACACCACCGTCGCCATTCTTGCGCAGGTTCGTAACAACGAATTCGCGGGCGGCCTCGGTTATGCTGTGGCGACGACCACTGGCTTTGCTAATGCTGCACGTTTGACTTTGAACTCGACCAACGGTTTGGAAGAAAAAGCTGGTGTCGCCTTCGAAATTTGGTTGTCGGCTCTGGATAACGACGGCTATGCGATTCGCAGCTTCAAGGGTAATCTTGAATTGCTCATGGAATCATCTGCTCAGCCATCATGGTCAGGCCAATTGCCAGAATTTCCAGATCCGACGAAATCGTTCATTTGTCCGTTTTCCGGCGGCAAATGTATTATCCCCGGTGGACCTTACACGCTTAAAGCTAGCGGCGAACTCAAGATTCGTATCTCCAATCCTAATGGTATTTTGCCTGACGTAGAAGGCACGGTTAACGTTGCGCGCGGTTTGGCTGCAAACGTTGTTGTCGCGGACCAAGGCGGCGGTCCTGAAAATGGTGCCACCGTTTTGACCAACGTCGAAGTCAGCGCCGGTGGCTCCAAGTCACTCACAGCTGTGTTCGTCGATGCCGGTGGTAACTATGTCGACGATGCACCAAACGCAATTTGGACATCTGAGAGTCAGTCCATCCAAGCAGCATTGCCTACAAATCCGACGAGCACTTTCGACTTCATCCCCGTGGCCTCGGGCTCGGGTGAAGTAAATGTCACGTCAGAAGGTAAACAAACCAAGACGCCTCTCTTCATCAACGTACCGTCTGGTCCGCAAGTTAAGTGGCTAGTGATGACTGAGCACAACGGCACCGAAACCGCAGGTGTTTGCTATTCCGTGACCGTCGTCGCCGCCGACTCCAACGATAATACCAACACATCGTATTCAGGACCTATCACATTCAACGTCAACATGACCGGAACTGAAAGTGGCGCAGCCGTTAACCGTAACGCGCACTGGTCAAACTTCGGTTTGATTGTACCTAAGCAAATGCAGACCATCGCAAACATGGTACGCGGACAAGCGGTTCTGATGGAACGCGCTTGTATGTACGATGCGACAAACGTGACACCAGTCATCACTGTAGCAAACGAAGCTGTTGGCGAGGTCAGTGAATTTACCGGTGAAGTCCGCGTTACCGTACAAAAGGGTGGACCATCTGCGGTCGTTTTGACTACTGGCACACCTGGCGACGACATGGTGCGCGCATGCGTACCTGTTGGTATCTATCGTGAAGACGATATTTATCACCCATGTGTCGCCATTTCTGCAGATACTGGTACCGTTAATTACCGCGCTGCCATCGTTGACGCTGGTGGTAACTTCATCAAAACTACATCTTCAACTTGGAACTTCACTGGACCGTTCTCGGTCGGCAACAGCGGTTTGAGCCGCACCGCCAGCCAGACGCAATCCATTACGGTAAATAACAAAGGTAGCGGTTTGATTTCCGTAGCCACTCCTGAGAACTACTCACTTGCGTATTCTTACGAAGTAACTCCCGGCAATCCGCACCATTATACCATCACAGGCATCACCTATACCGATCCTTCAAACGTCGTTATCGACGATAACGCCGAGCCGTTCTCGATCTACACGGTCAGTCCGTTCCAAGTGAAACTGGCGATGTACGACGTTAAAAATAACTTGGTGACTAATTTTAACGGTTCAGCGTCCATTACGGCGTCCTTGACTAACGCGACGGATTCGCCGGCGCCGTCTTCAAGCGCATCAGTGACTACATTCACTGAAACTGTATCTTTCATTCAGGGTCAGGGTAGTACAATCAGCTCGCTACACGCAAAAAACTCGTCCAATGCGAACGTCAGCCTGATTGTTTCTGGCTCACTTGGCCAAACATCGTCCGCTCAAGTTCTTAAGATTCTTGCAGGTCCTTCACGCTCCATCAAGGTACTAAGTGACTCCAACGGCGCAGGAACGGACAAGTCCGTCGCTACGGTATTCGCGGTTGCCAGCCCGACCAACACAACCTTTTATGTCACAGGTTATGACCAATTTAGCAACTACTCCGGCCCAGTGGTGGCGAGCATCACCAACGTCACATTTGACGGCGGCGCACCGACGGCTGGTATGGAACCGTTTACGTTTGTTCCATCAGCAAACGTCGTTGCCTTCGATATCAACCCACGCCGCTCAGGTTCGGGCGTATTCTCGGTAACACCTAATGATACGAATATTACTCCGTTGACCACGCAGACCATGACCGTGACGTCCGGTGGCGCAATCAAGTACCGTTTGAAAGTCGGCGCATGGAATAGCGGCACGACAACATGCGACACGTATGCGACTAACACAGTCGTAGCCGGCGCAGACTTCTGCATTCGCGTTGATGCTCTCGATACAGTTAACGCCATCGTGCCAGACTACGGCGGTACCGGCGGTACGGACATGAACCTAATGTTCACCAGTAGTACGCAGGACTCATGGGCTGGCGACACACCCACTCTTCCTAACGACCATGTCGTTTGCCGATTTACCTCTGGTATCTGCCAAATGCAGGGTCCGTTTAAGTTGGTGAAATCTTCCAGTGTCGCCATCTTGAACGTGTATGACCGAGACGAGATTGTTGTCGACCCGGAACAAGGTTCGGTATTCGGTACCAACATTTCGATCAACGCGGGTACCGCGACACGCTTGGTGATCGCCGACAAGATGGGCGGCCCAGCTGCTGGTGCCATCCCGCTGAAGACCGTCGCCACCATCACTGCAGACGAATATTTAGACGTAGCGGCGGCATTGGTGGACAATGGTGGTAACTTCATCAGCAATGCGCCCAACACTGTCGTGTGGTCTGGAACATCCGCCACCGCTGGTGTCTTCGATGCAGCAAACTTCGGTCCTGTTCCTCCGGGTACAGCTAATAACCCCAAGCGTTTCACACCGGTCAAGACCGGAACTGGTACCATCGACGTCTCGCTTACCGACGGTGGCACAACCTATACAACCGCGCACACGGGTTCGTTCCAGATCAAGCACGGAGCATTGCATCATGTGCTCACGACCACCCAGCACCAAGCAACCACCGGTGTTGAGGAAGTTGGTAAGTGCTTCTCGTTCACCGCGACTTTAGTTGACCAAGATGAAAATGCAATTACCTCTTACAGCGCCGTCAATAACGTCAACTTTCAAATCTTTGGTGCCGTAACTGGTACGCCCACGCGCTATCTGGAGCCGTTTTTCTGCCCGGCCGTATCGGCATCTGCGTGTCAAGGTGACACGGCGTTTCCCTCGGCCTATCAAACTACTGGTACAAGTTCACGTTTGAAAACTTCAACCGATCCAATGTCATGGCCAAGCCGCTCCATTTTGAACGGGGTCATCCCGACGGGCGATATTTTGGTGTGTCTATGGGATGCGACAGATGTAACGCCGCAGATCGAAGTGCAAATGCCAGCGCTAGTTGTTCCAGATGTAGGACTCAACTTTCCAGCTTTCACGGGGCGGGGAGCAGTCATTGCGGTGGATCAAACACTTACAGCACATCACGTGCATCCCGCGTCGGCGAATTCAGCTTCGAACCCAGGCCTGCTTTGTGAACGAGACAAGGGTAACGCATGCACTGCCTTCACCGCTGGTTCGACTCCCGCTGTGATTTATGGTCGCTTACATGACTCAGGCTGCAATGACATGGGCGAAGCGGCTGGTAGTTGGCAAGTAAGCGGCTCAAGCTTGATCTATAACGACGTCATCACTCCCGGAGCAAATGACCCACTCAATGGCAACGTTCCATACTCTGGGCCAGCAAACTCCGTAAAACTCAATTTGATAAAGTCTTCAATTCCAAGCAATGCACCGGCAGCGGGAATCACTGGCAGTATTTGCGAAAACTGGGGCTGTACCACACTTAGTTTTAATGCAAATGGCACGCAGGGAATCACCGGAACTCTTGCGAGCAATTGGGGTATCCGCGTGTCGCCGGGTGCGATCGTTGACTACGATGTTATCGTTAACAATGGCCAAGCCGTCTACGCAGACACCAAATTCTCCGTGGATGTCCGTCTGAAGGATGCAAACAACAACACTGCGGGTATCGTTTATTCAGGTTCGCCCAGCACGTTTACGGCCTATAATTTGGCCTTTAGCTTCAACGGGACTGCGACTAACTCGCCCAAGGGTACCGCTCCGCTGCTTCTTCCTGCTGCAAATCGATCCTTTCCAGTTGGCGTATTTGAATCAGGCAATAACGACTTTCAGATTCCGAACGCCAGCAACACGCCTGTTTTGACTGTGACACCAACCCTCGGCCCCGTGTCACTGAATCCGAAAAACATCCCGATCACAGTCAACGTTGGGGGCCTCACAAGTAGCAAACTCTTGAATGACAGCTGTTTGTCTAATGCCGGCGCGACCGTGGTGACCGATTTGGCTCAATCCATCAGCACAAACCAAACGCTAACCGTACACCATATGGGATTTGACAGTGAGCTGAACTGCAAGGGCGGCGTGAATGCGACCTTCACAGCTACCAATGAATCTCCTGCTGGAGTTTTGAGCGGTCAAGTCTGGAACGGATCTGCAATGCAAACAATTATCTATCCAACGTCTGGTACGACGTTCACCATTACGCCAGATGAAATAGGTAACGGTAAGGTGCTCGTTGATCCGACGCCAAGCTTTCTTCCTAATTTGAGTACGGGCGTCATCTCGATTGGATACGGTACATTCGCAGGATTTGATGTTGATTCAAGCTCTGGTGGAGGCACCGAAGCTGCCGGAGTGCCATTTGACATTATCGTGCGCGCTACCGACGTCCGCGGCAATACAGTGGCAAACTTTACCGGACAGAAGGCTCTTTCGTTTTCTATTCAATACGACTATTACAACCCAGCGCTTATTTTGTATAACGCCGAAAACAACGCTCACGCTTTACCAGCAAATGGTAATTACAATTTCGTCAACGGCATTGCGACCATCTCAAGTGCCATTCTGTACAATTCGCTATCTACGCCTAGCATCCGCGTCATCCATACGACCGGTGGGGTCAATTATGACGGTTCCCATTGGGTATCAACAGTCAATCCAGGAGTGGCGCACCACATCGGTGTAAACAGCATTTCTGATAATGCCCAGCCGAATGTGCAGAGCAATTGGGGCAATACTTTCAACGCTCGTTTTGAACTGCGCGATATCTGGGGCAACATGGTTCCAGATCCAAACAACGTTGAGTCCGCAGTTGCCATTTCAATCGAAAAGATTTCTGGCGGCACATGGAACCTAGGAACATTGAAGCGCAATGGTGGCGCAGCTGGTACCATTGATTTGCGTGATGGATTTGAAGACGTGACAGGATTGGCCTATGACGTCGCGGGGCAACACAAGCTGAAAGCGACTGGAACAAATTTCAGTTCGACCACAACAGCTTCGAGCACAATTAATTTTATTCCTAACCGTAAGACGGTAGCTAACTATGAAATCGTTCCGTCTGGCTCAGCCACTGCGGGGATCAATCAGTTCTTCACCGTCAAAGCAAAGGATAATGCTGGAAACGTCGTCGACCATACGGACACAACATCAGACACTGAACTTACCAGTTTGACATTTGCATGGACGGGCGCAAACAACGCTCCGTTAGGTAATGCGCCTTATTTGCCGACCTCACTCAACTTTACTAACGGCCAAGCGTCTTTCTGGGGTACGCTGTATAAAGCAGAAACTATCGGTAGCTTGACCGTCACTGACAACATGTCTACATGGGGAAGTGGTTTCTCAGCCGGTAATCGCACTGGTACGTACTCAAATTACGTGGTGAGTGCGGGTAACCTCAATCGCTACAAAATCCAATCGTCTCAGAGTTCGCGTTTGGCTGATAGCACGTCGACATTTACCGTCACCGTCTCTGCTTTCGACGCTTATGAAAACAGCCGCGCCGGTGACACTAACTTACAACTGGTGCCAGTATATGCAAGCGGTACGCAAACTAACATTGGTTGGTTCCAACCAGCAAGCTACGCACAAAACCTAAATACGTCCTCCGGCTCAGTAACGACTTCAGCAATCTACTATAACGTTGGACATGCCATCACCCTAAGCCTGTCAGGTATGAGCGGTGGTGTGACTATTACTCAGACGCCGACCATTAGCTTTACTCCAACTCAAAAGACAATCGCATCCTATTCATTGGTGCCAAGTTCGACATCGATAACCGCCGGCAGCAACAACCTCACTACAACAATCCTAGCGCGCGACGCTGGTTGGAACATTATTACTCAGCTCGATAGCGTTCTCAATGGACAGAGTTATTCATGGTCTGGCGTCAGTAACTCGCCAGTTCCAAGCAACATCCCACCTGTATACGGTACTGTAAGCTCTTGGTCTAGCGGTCAGGCGACTGCTACCCATTCATTCAAGCGCGCAGAAACTATGACGACATCCGGTCTGCGCATCACTGACAATCATTCGCCGACACGCACAGGTTATTTAAACCAAAACGTTCTGGTCAATCCGAGCACTACAACAAGTTACACTCTTTCCTCGGCAACCAGCACGACCGTTTCGGCGGGCGTCGGTGTCAATATCAACGTTGCCGCATACGATGCGTACAGCAACCAGAATACACTGGCCACCAGCGACACCCTGACATTCTCGTGGTCTGGTACCACTGCATCACCTGCGACGCCTAACTCTGCCGGCGGCGTGACAGCAGCCGTGCTAGCGCCGGGCAGCAGAAGTTTTAGCTCGGGATTGTTCACCAGCTCCGGTACTCCATTTATACTCTACAGGACTGGGGAGACTCCCGTTCTTAACATGACCAGCGGATCGGTTGCTGGTTCTTGGAACCTCAGTGGCTGGACCGTGAATCCCAATTCGACCGTGGATTACGTGAAGATTTTGGCAGGCAGTGCTGCTGGATCAGCGGAAGTAAACGCTTACACCATGAATACAGATCAGACCTATACAATCTATTCTCACGCTTTCGACGCGTGGGGTAACCGCATTGGCGCAGGTAACGCCAACTGGACTGCAACAAGTGTGTTGAACGGACGCATGGGCCCCGTGACTAACGTTAGTTCTATTATCGTTGATCCAAACGTAAACGGCACATCCGTCATAACTGCGACACCTTCTGTTGGTACCGCAGACTCCACCGGCACATTCACCATTAACCCAGGCGCGATTACCAAGATTACATCTTCAACGGCGTCGTTTTCGCAGACGGCTGATAACAAGACTGCAATCCAGTTAACCGTTCGCGACGCCGAAGACAACGCAGCAACTGACGCGAGCAACCAGACCATTACGCTCGCAGCTACTAACTCCGGTGTGTTCTATACGTACACAGGTACCTACCCGTCGGGTAGTTGCTCAACTTCAACTATTACAACCATTTCTCTAACTGCGGGTCAAAGCACGGTAGCATTCTGCTTCGGCAAGACTGCCGTTGGTTCATCAAGTTTGACTTTCTCAAAATCTCCATGGACGCAAGCCACAGCTACTGCGACGGTCACTGTCGGTGCAATCACCAAGACAGTCATTTACTCCTCTGCAATCAACACTACTGCAACTGGCTGCGGCGCGATTTCGTTCAAGGTACAAGATCAGAACAGCAACGATGCATTGCTGTTAGCAAACACAAACTTCAGTCTAAGTTCGAATAGCGCAACCGGTGCAGCGTTCTATGCCAACAATACAGATTGTACGAACCAAGCGTCTGCCATCACTTCCACCACCGTAAACACTGGCTCTGCCGGTGCAACGGTGTACTTCCGCGACAACACATCCGGTGGCCCGACAGTAACCATCTCCGAAAACCCGGCTGCATCTCCCAACTGGACCGATGCAACTCAGGCACAATCATTCAATCCAGGAACGTTCAGCATCACCACACCTGCGGCCAGCGCAGAGTATAACGGCATGTTCACCGTGGTGTGGGGAGCTTCAACAGGAACAACAGGATATGACATTAAGACTGGTACCAATAATACCTGTTCGACTGGCGCAGCCAACGTAGCAAGTGTATCCGCAGGTACTACGTCCCAACTGTTGACGTCCCTGACGGCTAACTCAAACAACTATGTTTGTGTCACCGCAAAAGGCAATAACAGCAAGACACTCAACGCCTCGAATTACGGCGTAGCGTTCTTGTACGATACAAGCTTGCCAACCATTACTTTCTCGCCTGCAGTAGCGACATACTACGGTCCAAATTCGACCCCAGGGGCGAACCACTCGTTCACCGGTACAGCTGCAGATACCACATCACCTAACTCCGGACTCAACTTGGTTGAATTCTCGCTGCAACAAAACGGTGGCTCATGCTGGAACGGAACCGCATTTGCGGCAGCGTGCCCCAATTATATGGCTAACACGTCCGGAACCGCAGCTTCATGGACGTTCACAATTCCTGACTCTGCATTCACACACAATACCGTCTATACGTTCTCGGCTCGGTCAAAGGACGACGCCGGCAACTACTCGACATTGGCGACGCAAAGCTTCACTTGGGACAACGTCGTACCATCCGTAAACGTTGGCTCTGACATCTTGACCAATGCGGGAACCACAAGCACAGTCACAACCACAAATTCTGACTCACTAGCAGGAATTGCGTCGTATGCATGGTCACATGTCAGCGGTCCGGCTACTGCATCTTTCGGTTCGGGGACAGCAGCGAACTCCAACATCACCACCACAACCGATGGCGCCTACGTCGTGCGCTTGACGGTAACAGACAACGCAGGTAACACAAACTTTGACGAATTGACCGTCACGAAAGATACCGTTGCTCCGTCTGCGTTTGCAATTGGCACCATTACTAACAACAACACGACGACCCCAACGATCAGTTGGACAAATAATGCTGACGCCGCGTCCTATCGCGTAGTTGTCAACGACAACAATGACTGTACAACTACTGTCCTAGAAACAATTAACAGTATCGCTTCCAATGCGACATCGCAGGTTTTGGGAGCACGCGCTTCTGACAGCCTCAACTACGTGTGCGTGTTCGCGCTTGATTTGGCAGGAAATAGCCGACAGGCAACTAGCGCACCGCTTTCATTCATCATCGACATGACCAATCCGACGATCTCTTTCTCGCCGGCGGCATACTTCGGCCCCAATACTACAGCCGGTGTTAACACAACTTTCAGCGGAACCGCCGCGGACATGCCGGCTAACAACACTGGCGTTGCCTCGGTTGAAGTTTCGCTGCAAAAGTCAGGATCGGGTTGCTGGAACGGTACAGACTTCACTGGTGCCTGCCCGACCTATACCAACGCCACCGGTACGACGTCGTGGAGTTGGACCATTGCCGACTCCGCGTTCACACATGGCTCAGCATATATTTTCTCAGTGCGTTCCAAGGACAACGTAAACAGGTACTCGACCGCCACAACCCCAACCATCACATGGGATAACGTCGCACCGACGGGTAGCATTCCAGCAACGACCTATTCAAAAATATCGCCTTCAGCGACCATTACATCGAGCATATCTGATGCGTTGTCAGGAATGGGAACATATTCATGGTCCAGCGCTGCTGGCGCAACCGTTACGTTCGGATCACAAACTGCCGCCAACACTACGGTGATCAATGGCAGTGACGGTACCACCACCATCCGCTTGCGCGGTACCGATGCCGCGGGTAACTTTGCTGACTTTGACGGTACGTTCATCAAAGATAATACAGCTCCAAGTGCATTCTCGATCACCAGCGTAACGAATCAGAACACGACCACCCCGACGGTAAACTGGGGCGCAAGCTCGGGTCAGGCATCTTACACCGTCATCGTCAATGACAATAGCGATTGTACGACCACCGTTCTTGAAACCATCTCTGGTATTTCTTCTGGCGCGACTTCACAAGTGTTAGGAGCACGAACAGCAGGATCGACCTACTACGTGTGCGTCAAGGCAATCGACTTGGCTACCAACGAGCAAACGGCATCCAACGCTGCATATGCATTCAAAGTTGACACAACTGCTCCTACCGTATCGTTTTCTCCAGCTTCGTACCTTGGTCCACAAAGTACTGTCGGGACAAACACAACTTTCTCCGGCACATCTTCCGATACTGGCGGCGGCACCGTGGCCTCGGTCGAATTCTCTATCCAAGCTGGCGGCGGAAGTTGCTGGGGTGGAGCAAGCTTTAACCAAGCCTGTCCGTACTATTTGGCTGCAAGTGGAACAACCTCTTGGTCATACACCAGTGGCACGGCCATCGATGCTTCTTTGGTAAACGGCACCGTGTACAATTTCTCGGTCCGCGCAACTGACAGCGTTGGTAACGTTGGTTCCGCAACAACCGCAAGCATGACATGGGATAGTGCTGCTCCTACATCCGTAAATGCAGGCTCTGATGCGACCACCACCGGCGTGTATACAGTTAACAGCGCTTCGGCGGCTTCCGACTCAGGTGCAGGTGGCATCACCTACGCTTGGTCGAGCGCAACCGCATCGTTTACCAACGGTACAACGCTAACTCCGTCGATCACACCATCATCGGAAGGTGCAAACACCATTACCTTAACTGCAACTGACGCTGTCGGTAACTCAGCAACTGACACCATGACGCTGACGCGTGACACGACGCCTCCGAACACATTTGCCATCGGCGCCGTTACTAACAATACCACAACAACTCCGACCATTGCGTGGACCAATAACGGAGACGCTGCAAGCTATACAGTGATTGTCAATGACGATGCCGATTGTACGACAACACCGCTACAAAACATCACTGGAATAAGTTCCGTCAGCACTTCACAGCAAATGAGTGCCATAACCACAGACGGAAAATACTATGTGTGCGTCATGGCGCTGGATGCCATGAGTAATTCACGCACCGCCACCTCCGCACCGCTGGCGTTTGAAGTCGAGACTTCAACCATCCACATTGTCTACTCCAAGACAGTCAGCGGCGTGAACAAAGTCGTCTACAACAAGCGCGTCGGCACCACATGGCAGGCTTCTGACGAGCTATTGTCAACGTCTGATAACATCAGTACACGAACGTCGCTTGCCTTGAGCAGCGCCAACAACGCTGCTGTCGGTTACAGCGTGTTTACCGGCGCGGCATCTTGGGATGTAAAAACTCGCACCTACAATGGTTCAAGCTGGGATGCTGCTTCTACTGTGTTCTCTAGCGTGGGAAGTGCGGGTACAGGACTAGAAATCGCGTTCGACGAAAGCAACACACTTGCATCTATCTTCTCGGGCCGCGAAGCGAACTCGCCATACGATGATTATCTGACGGCTTCGGGTACCGCCATTGGCAGCGGCCAAGCACAAAACTCCATTTTGGATGCGGCACTCGCCTTTGATGATGGCGGTACCAACCGCGAACATGTGATCTACACACTTGACGGTGCGAACAAGTCCCTCAAGTATGCCCACAATACTTCCGGATCATGGGGAACTACGGCAGACGCCATCACCAATGCAAGTTGCACCGGCATGATGTATGCAAGCATGTACATGAATGGCACCAATAACTATCCAGTAATTGCATACATCTGCTTGCGTGCATCACCGTCCGATCGTTGCGACGTGTACCATGCAAGGTACAACGGTACTACCTGGACACACACTGTGGTTGACACCATTAAGTCAACAGGTTGTACGAATAGTACATTCACAGAATTGCACCGCCCCGTTATCACCAAAGTTTCGAGCGACAATGCAGTCATCGCTTACTTCGATGGTGACGACAACTCCGCGAAGGCAGCGCATGTTGCTGGAACTACTGTAACAGGTCCTTCGAGCGTGGCTACTTCTGTAACTGGTGACGTCACGGTAGCAACCGATGCTTCCAATCGCGTCTATGTGTTCTATCGCGTAGCTGGCGTATTGTACATGAAGCACAACAATAACAATGTCAGCTCGTCCATGACCGGAACGACATGGAGCACTGCGGAAACAGTCGAAGCCGCAGACGTCTCGGGTGTCGGTAACGCCGCTGCAAATGGCATGGAAGGTCGCAGCAACCGACCATAATATTGAAACTAGTTTTGCTTGGATTCTGTTGCCGGTGATTTCCCCACCGGCAATTTTATTGTGCGACGATCGAAGCCGAGGATTCCCGCCGACTTATATGCTACCACCGCCTCGACGGCGATCTCGTTCGCTTCAGACAAGTTTGGATCGTAATCCTCAAAGCAAAGCGTCGCAGCCACAAGCTTGTACTCCGCATCACTGGACATTTCTGGAAACTTCCGCGTATCAACGATTCCCGGTAACTCAGAATCAGGCCAAGAACGAAACACCACTACTGGCACGCTACCTTCATTGCACGAAGCGGCGGAAGCCTCTTTGCATGCCCCCTCAAAGAAAGTTGATACGTCTTGTACCAGCCCCTCTTGTCCTTGCTCGATCGCCGCGCATTCCGTTGCCGCAACAAACTTCGTGATCTTCTTTGCGTCTTGGGCGTTGCGCTGGTGAATGGTTAACCGGCGGCGAAACTCCGCACGAAAGGGCGGAAACTCGTCCATTCCCCATTCGATGTGCTTGTCTGCTTCCTCTTTCAAAGCCACCAATATTTGATCTGCGGCCTTTCCTGCCGCCGCCTGAGACGGCTTCATTTGCCAGCGATAGAAGATCACGATCACAACAATCAACAAAAGTGGCAGCAATTTCTTCATTTGACCCGTCCAAATGGAATTTCGTTCTTGCCGAGTATGACTCTATTATTTAGAATTTTCCTTCTTTTTCAACCCTTTGCAACACCTTCGGACGTTCCCATGAACAAACCAAAAGAACAGACTGCGATTACCCCAACTCGAGCCGATGACTACCCAGAGTGGTATCAGCAAGTTATCAAGGCCGCCGACCTTGCCGAAGTATCGGCAGTTCGCGGTTGCATGGTCATCAAACCTTGGGGATACGCCATCTGGGAAAACATCCAACGCGTCCTCGATCAAAAATTCAAGGACACCGGCCATGTTAATGCGTACTTCCCATTGCTTATCCCGAAGAGTTATCTCGAAAAGGAAGCCAAGCACGTCGAAGGCTTTGCCAAAGAATGTGCTGTCGTCACTCATCACCGTTTGGAAGACGATGGCAAAGGCGGTCTTCGCCCGGCCGGTGAACTGGATGAGCCACTGATCATTCGTCCAACAAGTGAAACCATCATTGGCGAAACCTATGCCAAGTGGGTGCAGAGTTATCGAGACTTGCCCATCTTGATCAATCAATGGGCCAACGTTTTGCGTTGGGAAATGCGCACGCGCTTGTTTTTACGCACTGCAGAGTTTTTATGGCAAGAAGGTCACACCGTCCACGCCACGGCGGAAGAGGCACAAGAAGAAACCCGCAAGATGCTCGACGCATATGCCGATTTTGCCGAAAATTGGATGGCGATGCCGGTCATCAAAGGGGAGAAGACACCGGAAGAACGCTTCCCTGGAGCCGTTAATACCTACACTATCGAAGCCATGATGCAGGATCGCAAGGCTTTGCAAGCAGGAACCTCACACTTCCTCGGACAAAACTTTTCGACTGCGCAGAATATCAAGTTTCTAGATAAAGACGGACAGCAGCGCATCGCGTGGACGACTTCTTGGGGTGTTTCCACTCGCCTGATTGGCGGACTCATCATGACGCACAGTGATGACGACGGTTTAGTTTTGCCACCAAAACTCGCTCCCAAGCATGTGGTAATCATACCGATCTATCGCAATGATGACGAAGCAGCAAAAGTACGAGAGTATTGTGAATCCTTGAAGAAAGAACTCCAGTCTCAATACTACGATCATACGCCCGTACGAGTGGATTTCGACGATCGCGACATCCGCGGCGGCGAAAAATCTTGGCAGCACATCAAGAAGGGCGTCCCGATTCGTATCGAAATCGGCCCACGCGACATGGACGCGGGGGCAGTGTTCTTTGCGCGTCGTGATTTACCTCACAAGCAGAAGACTTCGATGCCACGTGCAGAATTCATCGGCAAAGTAGCCAGCATCCTTGAAGAAGTGCATGTCAACTTGCTCAATCGCGCGAAGTCGCTGCGCAACAACAACACCCAAACCATCAAATCCTTCGCGGATTTCAAAAATTACTTCACGCCCAAAGACGAGAAGAATCCCGAAATCCACGGCGGTTTCGCTCTATGTCATTCATCTGGCGGGCCCGAGATCGAAGGCATGCTCAAGGATCTCAAAGTTACAGCACGCTGTATCCCCCTGGATCACAAGCACGAACCCGGAACATGCGTGTTTACCGGCAAACCTGCGACGCAGCAGATCATCTACGCCAAGTCGTACTAGTTAAACGTCGTCCCGACGCGTAGCGAGGGATCTCTCGCTACGCTCGAGATGACAATAGGTCGAGATGACTATCGCGTAAATTCTTTCGCCACAAAATCACGCTCGAATGCTTTATTGGTCGCGCCAAACTTCTGGGCCAACGTCGCACGGCTTCCGGACACCGAGCAGTAATAGGAGTCAATCACTTCCGCACCCAAAAAGTCGTTCGCAGACTCGGGGCGTGCGGCGTCAAGATCAGCAAAAAGCTTGTCAATGCGGCCACTGGTGCCTGCGGCAAAGAATTGTGTGTTGGCGGTATCCTTCAAAAACTCCATGCGCAGTACATTGCGTCGCTCAAATAGGTTCTGTTTCTCGGCCTGCAATTGGCTCCGCTGTTGATCGGTCGAAGCTTTGATGGCCTCATCCAAGATTTCGCGCATGTAGGTGACATAAACGACGCCGATATTGCGAACGATGTGAGGGTTGGTGTAGCCAACATCAAGTGATTGTCCATCGTCCGACATCTTCAAACCTACATAGATTATCGGAGCTTCATTGGGCAGCTTCTTAAAGCAGCTGCGCACCTCGTCATTGTTAAACTGCTTGAAAAATTGCTGATTGGGCAACGACGTACACGCAGCAGGAGCGCCCAAGCTGTATTTTACCTTTACGCTGAGATAGTCCTTTCCCAATGCTCGGATCAGAGGTTCGGGCATGTTGCTCGCCGCAGCACTCACAATCGATTTTGCTTTCCTGCGCAGCGATTCTGATAACTCAGGCGCAGCTACAAAATCTGATGCCGACTCGACCCATGCTTTAACGTCTTGGCGCTCAGTTCCGTCTTCTCGCCCACAAACATACGAAGGAGCAGGTTGGCCATCGCGCGTAAAATTTTCGACAGTGTTTAAATCCGAACTCGAGTCTTGGTATGCAGGTTTACATGATGAATTGATTACAATCATCGCCACCGCAACCACCGCTGTTTTCATCGCCGTATTTACTTTCGACATATTTTCATCCATGTGAAATTTGCGATCTAAATCAAAGAACTACAACTCGTTCTTACCAACCACCACCGGCGCCACCGCCAAATCCGCCACCACCGGCGCCACCGCCAAATCCGCCTTGGCCGAATCCACCACCGCCCTGGCCGAATCCGCCACCACCGGCACCGTACTGGCCGCCACCTCCACCAAAACCGCCAGCACCGCCAGCTCCACCGAGCAAGCTACCAAATCCTCCAGCTCCAACGGCGCCACCGAGCAAACTGCCCAGTCCGCCACCACCACCGGCACTGCCGAGACCACCTGAAAATCTTTGCAAAAGGCCTGCGATGTTGCCGAAGCCTCCTCCGCCACCACCACCAAATCCTTGCAGCAATTGCGGCAGCAGCCCCATTAGTCCGCCGCCACCGGCTCCGCCGCCAAGCAAACCACTTAACAAGCCACCGCCCGAGCCGCCGTTACCGCCACCCGTGTTACCTAAGCCTGTTCCTGAGTTGGTGATGGACCAAGTAAATGATTGTGAACCCGAGGCTCCACCGTCTGCGCTTGCAGTCGCACTGAGAGACCCCGTACCCATTGTACTAACGTCGGTTGCAGTTGGCGTCCATTTCACCGTGACGCTGTCGGTACCTTGACCGACGAATGTCATCGATGGAACCGATGGCGAAGCCGTGACGTTTAATTTGATCGAAGCGTTGGCAATCTTGCCAGCGGAATCACGAGCAGTGATGACCCAGTACGTTTCCTGCCCAACTACACCAGTTAGATTCGAACCGCTGTTGGCGCTGATGGTCAAACCACCGCTTCCCACCGACGAACCGAGTCCATTTCCTAATCCACCGCCCGTAGTAGTTGCACTACCTCCACCGGCATTTGTCGTCGGAGTCGGCTTAGCCGCTGGAGCAGGAGCCTTTTTCGACGACGAGCAAGCCGCGTTGCCCAAGACAGCCGAAACGATCAGTCCGATCAAGATTCTTCGCATAGGGTTATCCTCTAGTTGCGTATTGAAACACCCGTGCCGTTTCTAATTGCACTTCGAAATCTTCTGCACCATGTCATTGACTACCTGAGATAACTGATCCGCACCTTCTGCACGAAAGTAAGCGCCCGAATGCGGCGACCATGTTTGATCCGCAGGTTCTGCTAAGACTTTCAGTGCGGGCACATCGCCTCCGAGATTACTCGCTGCGTATGCGACCGTCATCACGCTCGTCTTGGGCAATTGCCACAATGTCTTAGCGCTATCGCGACGCTCTTCTTTCGTTTCGCCATTGTTGGGCTGACCATCCGAAATCATAATCAAATAGTTACGAATGTCAGAATTGCTCGTGCCGTTCATGCCACTTCGCATCGCCTCTTCGGCCATTCTGATCACGGGCACCAAGCGCGTTCCGGATTTCAACCGATCGCAAACGCCTTGTAGCTCTTCTTGGATCGCATTGCGCCCGGCCTCACTTTTGATGTTGCGCCATTGCGAAGACAAAGTGAAAGCTTCTTCCGCAAATCCGATCACTTTGGCGTTCACACCGATCGAACTTTCCGCAAACGCGTCGGCGACTTTTTGCACCATCGCCTCGGACTTGCTCTTGCGCATGCAATCAGGATCACGAGTGAGTTGCGAAACCGATGCGTCAATCGCGATCACAATTTGTACCTTTTCGACCTTTGCTTCTTCACAGCTATTGTATGTCAATTTTTGTACTATATTTGTTTCCGCTGCCGTCGGCTCGCTCGCATCTTTCGCGATCTGTGCCGCTGGCTGAACAGACGTGCCGCCATGAAACTGCGCTTCCTGACAAGCCGTCAGAAGCAGCCACGACATCGTCGTCAATAACTTCGTTAGAGGCACTCCGTTTCCCCTGTAAATTCCTGAATTTAGGCAGGGTACTATCGGCATAACTGCGACATTTCTTTAGCGCATTTTAACGAAAGTCAAAAAATGCAGTACATCTGCGGAGTTGCAACTTCGTCATCTGAGAGAATTGAACGCACATGTCTAAGGAATATTTGTCCACGAGGAGATACCGAGGTAATTCTGCGCGCCAAAGAGCGAATACCCACCGGCGTCCCCCCAGCACAGCACCTCACCGCTGTTGGACGCCGTGCCGTAGGTGATGCACGAATGATTTGTATTAGGGCTCAGCGAGACTTTGCTCACGGAACGAATCGCACTAATCACGGTTGGAGCTCCCCTTTGCGTAATTGTAAGATCACCAAGTTGATAGGAAGTATTCAAACCCCAACACAAAAAGTCTCCGGTATCGCGTCGCGCGCATGTGTGCGTTGAACCCGCCGAGACTTCTAGATAGGTTCCGCCGACCGCTACAGTGACAGCTGAAGTCGGAGAGCTTGAACCGTTATTCCCGAGCTGGCCAGACGAATTCGCTCCCCAGCACTGTATTGAGCTACTTTGCGTGATCACACATGCATGCGTGCCGCCGACGCTCAATGAAACAGCTGTCGAAACGCCAGGAACTGCAGTTGGGCTCAGCACGTTTGTGATGGTGCTACCAACTGGCCAAGCCTGCAGGCCGTTGTTGCGCCCCCAACAATAGACAGTTCCATTGCCACGAAGCGCACATGCGAATTCATAACCCAGTCCAATGTCAACGACATCAGAAAGAAACGGTGCGGACGGCGAATCCAATGAAGTGGTCCCACCTTGGCCAAGTTGGCCTGAACCATTCTGTCCCCAACAACTTACGGTATCGTCATCTAGCAACGCACAAGAAAACTCTGAAGAGCTCAGGTCAATCTTTGTCGCGGTGCGTGGAGATGGCATGTTAATCTGAATGGGAGTAGGCGACGACGAACCTGCACCGTTGCCGAGCTGCCCGGAATTGTCTCCGCCCCAGCAAAACACTGTCCCATTAGATTTGAGCGCACAGGCGTTGCTTTGTGAAACCGCTATTTGTGTTACTCCGGAACCGGCAGCAAAAGGCGTTACCCCAGCAAGTGAATTATTTGTGGTGCCATCACCTAACACCCCCGAGCCATTGCTGCCCCAGCACGTAACCGACTCGTCCGACTTTAGCGCGCACATAGTGCCCCCTGAGGAAGCAATCTGCACGACATTGCTGCGCGGCATGACCTGGGGCGTGATCCGAAACGCGTTAAGTCCGTTACCAAGTTGGCCGGATGCATTCGAACCCCAACATCGCACATTGCCGGAAGCGGCAATTCCACATGCGCTGATCAATCCCAATTCCACTTTTGAAAACTGCGCGAGATTGGCAAATACAGAGGGACCGGTGGGTGTCGTCGCACTGTAATCCCCAAAGACTCCGTCCGCATTATCACCCCAACATTTGTAGCCGCCAGCACCAAGTTTTACGCAATTGCTATTGCGCCGTGTGATCAAGTCAACAGCATCCGATACTCCACTCACCGCAATGGGCGAAGAATTGATTGCCGGACCGTAAGAGCCGATCTGGTTGTAGTAGGTGCTTCCCCAACATTTCACGGTGCTATCCGCAAGGCGCGCACAACTGTGAATGAAACCCACGGTAACTTCAACGGCAGTGTTGATGCCAGAAACCACAACCGGTACGTTTGAGTCCGTTGTCGTTCCATTTCCTAGTTGGCCATTGGCATTTTTTCCCCAGCAACGAACCGTTGAATCGGTCATCAGAGCACATGTGTGAGCTGTGGTGTTTGTGATCCCCATGTGAGTTGCGATTTTAGAAACACCGCCCAAGGGGCCCGACGCACTCTCATCCAAAACTGACGTAGGGCTGGTGCGTGAAGTTACCGAATTGTCGCCGAGTTGGCCATGTGAGTTATCACCCCAACATTTTACGCCTCCCGCGGTAAGAACAGCGCAAGTGTATTGACCACCAGCGGCAATGTCACTTGCCGTGCCGGAACTCAGTACTTCATACGGAGAAAGATTGCCTGACGAGTTTCCACTCGGCCCGACTTGACCGCCCGCATTGTCACCCCAACACCTCACAGCTCCATTGCTCATCAATGCACAGGTATGAGTCGCACCCAATGCCATTTTGGTAATACTCAAGCCACCGGTAAACACCGATGACTGCAAACTTACAGGCGCGAGGCGATCAACAGAAGTGCCTTCTCCGAGTTGACCCAGGCTGTTTTCGCCCCAACACTTACCGCTATTCCCTGCGCTCATGCACGCGTGCGATTGGCCCACGAAAATGTCAGAGGCTCCCGTCAGCAGATCACGTTTGACTTGCGCTGTACCAGTGGAAACGTTTCCAGACTCATCAACAGCGCGAACTAGGTAGTAATAGATGCCTGTCGTTGGCACTGTTGTGTCATGGTACTCGAACACGCCAGGCGCAGTCGTGGCAAAAGTCGTAAAGGTTGTCGTGCAGCCGGATGCAGAAGTTGAGCGACAGATGCGATATTTGATTGCGTTGACTTTAGAGACGCCGTCACTGGCTGCATTCCAGAAAAGTTTGACGCTCAAATCATTCTGGACCGACAATTCACGAATCGTACTATTGTGCGCCGGAGCAGCGTTATCGCGGACGAGTTTGACTGATGCACCATACGCAGGCGTGTTGCCGGCTGTGTCTGAAAGTTTGACGCATACCTTGAAATCACCATTCCCAGTAAATCCCGCATTACCGGCCAGCGGTATGGCTGCGCTATACCCGGTCGCCGTAGAACACGACGTCGAATAAGACACCACGACGTATTCTGCGGTATTGAAATCTCCAACTGGCACGGAAGAAATAGCTACGTTTGCCAAAATTTCAGTATTATTTAAGTAACCATCAGCTGCATCATTGGCCAATGCCACCGACGTGAATGTCGGCGCCAAAGTATCGATCACAATGGCCGCTCCTGCGGCCAACGAACCGGACTGACCAGGCTGTGCTAGCGTAATAATAGCGTCGTTACCAGAGTCATCGCGAATCGTGGCTCCGTTCAGCGTCAATGCATCCGTCGATGCGTAATCCAGATCTCCCGAATTTTCATCAGCTTGAACCACGTATGAAAACGAGAGTTGCGACGTGAGAACATTGACCGTGTTCGCGGTCACGGTTCGGTCGGTAGTTCCCGTTTCGAGCGTTAACTGCGGGTTACCGACGATCAGCACTGGCTCACTAAAATTCGCTTTGATGGCAATGGTCGCGCCTGCCTTGTTACTTCCTGAGGAAGTAGTGCTGATGCTCGTGACAGTCGGGCGCACAATGTCTCCTTTGAATACGGATGATCCACCGTATGCAGCGGTATTTCCGGCTAGATCGGACAGTTTGACACACACTTTGAAATTACCACTGGTCGCAAAATTGCCGGCATTACTCTTGGGCATTGCGCCGTAGCTGATACTTGAATTGCACGTTGTGACGGATGCCACCAACGCGTAGCTAGAACTGTCAAACCCTGTGCCAACCGGAGCACTTAGCAAATCGCTTGCCGTCAGCGAATCAACATAATTTACAAATCCATCTGCCGCGATGATCGCCAGTGCGACACTTGTAAATGTTGGAGCACCAAAATCAGTCGTGAACGTAGCAGTCGCGCCATAAACAGGAGCATTGCCTGCGCTGTCTTCAAGCCTCACGCAAATTTTATATGTGATTGCATCTTGTAAAGTCGAATGATTTGCCTTGATGGTGTCCAAGTATGTCAAACTCGCATCACATGCCGCAGTTGAATTAGCTAACGCAAACGTTGCAACATCGTAATTGGAACCGTCCACGTTGAGTGCCAAGTCAGACAACCCCGCGTGCTCAGTTGCATTCAAAAACCCATCGGAAACCAGCGATCCTAGCGCCGCCGACCGGAAGACGGGACCGGTTAGAGTCACAGAAAACTGGCTCGTAGAGCCATAAGCAGGAGCGTTCACCGCGTCATCGGTCAAGCGAATACAGACTTTGTAGTCCCCATTCGCTGTAAACTCAGCAGCATTTGTTTTTGGCATATCGGCTGAATAAATCAGGTTGGATGAGCACAATGCAGCCGCCGAGGCGATGCGATATCCAATTTTGTCGTAGCCGGTACCCGTAACGCTGGTGACGAGATCGACGCCCAATGCGACTTCCGCTGCCCCTAAAAACCCGTCGTAAGCCGGTTCAGCAAGGGTCGCCGTTGAAAACGCCGGTGCCTCAGTATCAATTCGCGCGATCATCGCAGGATTGAAACTCATCGACCCTTCAGTTCCAGGTGGCGGTAGATAAAGATCCGCAGGTTTTCCCGAACTATCCTTGATCGAACCACCATTCAGTTGAAACGCATCCGAATCTTTGTAGTCTAGCTTCAGAGCAGAATCACCGCCCTGTACGACGTAGTTAAACGTCAAATCTTGCGTACCGGTGCCGCCAATGTATTTGGCAAGTCGATCCGTCGTACCTGTTTCAAGCAGCAGTTGCGGCGTGCCGGAAACGGTCGCAGCTTTGGAAAACTTTATCTTGATCGAAACAGTCGAGCCCGACTTGTACGACTTCGCACCACTGCCGAACGTAAAAGCCGTTGGTCGCAACGCACCGACCACCGCTCCTTCGCGGATCGGAGTCGTGGAGTTAACAATAACTTCGGATTTTTCATCTGCGCTGTAAGAAATTCGCTCCACCGATGGCATGTACGAAACGTCGATCGAAACTTTTTCCAAAATGGGCGCGCTTAAACGCACGATCTGAAACACGCCAAACTCTTCAGCCATGAACTGAGCCGTCTTGTTGGTCAATGCAACCGCGCTTAGCGGCATCGCTCCGATGCGTCCGAGTTGTCGAGCAACATTTAAGGTGTGAAACATGACGACTAATGTTGATGAATCGCCTTCGAGCAACGCCGCAGCTTCAAGTTGCGGGATGGGCAACTGGATCTGAATGGGAGCCGCAATCGCAACTGTAGTTTTGGTGGGAACAAATGCAACCGACACTCCGCTCGCCATCACTGTGCCCGCATCAATCTTCAGGGCTTGGTAAATGCTGGGATCGCTTAGGGACGGACCGACCATCAGGGCAATTTCTAAATCTTCCGCCAATGCTCCCGCTGGCACCATGACCCCTGCGCCCTCAAGGTCGGTACCTTTAGCCGCCATCATGATGCTATTTTTTGCGGAACCACTGCGAAACGTCCCCGTTGCCGAACCATCCTTTTTGCCTGTGGCGGCTATGGCTTCGCCATCCAATGCATCTGGTTTGGGACCTGTAGGGGGCGGTGAGCGAAGGTTGCTGAGCATCTGGTCTTCCTGCTTCACGCACGAAGGCAGCCCTGTTAGCAACATAGCCGAAGTTGTGAAATATAGGATTTTGAAAATAAAGGACAAATCTCCCCCCTCATCCTCTAAGTTCACATTCGGATATCTCTCTGCAAACTTTATGATTTTTACAATTATGAAATTTTCGCCTGCAAAATCAGTGACTTGAGAATCTGAAGATGTCATTCGAGTTCGTCCGATGGGTGCGTTAGCGACTCGGCAAAACAATGCCGCCAATGGCCGCAAATTCGCCCCTCTGGGGAGCTAAAATAGGTACATACACTCAATAGCTTTTGGATCGACGTTGCCAAACCGCCTTGCAAAAATTCTCTTGGGCTTTGTTATCGAATCTTGCGCGAACACCAAGGCACCGTCCGAACTCGTCGCGTTGCAGAGTTCAAAATCGGGCACCTATTACATCGCCAATCAGATATCGTCCGATACACTGGACCAAACCAAATCTGAATTCCTCGCAGAAAATAATGAGGACTCGTTAAGAGTTTCCGAGGCTACAGTTGATTCCATCGGCGGCATGGTTACATCCGGACAATTTGTGATCGCAAGTGATTGGGAAACACAAGAAAAGATGATTTTGGCACTGCAGTCATTCGTCGAACGTAACTGTAGATTCTTTGGCTTTCGCGGTGAGGAATGTTCGTCGATGAAGATTGACGGAGCCGCTGACACCAACGATCTGATTCGATTTGTATCAGCTAGCAATCGAAAGCCTGCGCACCTTCAGGATGTCTCCATGACCGATCTGCAGGCAAGAATTGATTTTGCCGTCAAAGATAGACGCGTGCGAAGTTTTGTAATTCCGACGCGCATGCCTGCACTGATCTTCGAGCATCTGCACACCGACCAGATCATTCCCGCGGGCATCGCCGACATCCGCAAAGCACTCAGCCGAGTTGAATTGTCTTATACAAATTTTGGCGGCCAGACGATCAGCGTTGGCCCTATCCTTCCCGACATGGTGCGCTCATCGAAACTAACTTTGCACACGCGCCGCATCAACACGGATCAGCTGTGGGTCGGCATCGTCTACGAAGCCGAAATCGCCCACGAAGAATTAAGTTGGAAAGCATTTATCAGCGCGGAAACGCGCGATCCTCTGTGGATCGATCAGCAGTTTTACTGAATCAGTCCTGACTCGGAAAAAGCCCCGACAGTTCATATCTCTCATCGAGTCCCATTCGTTCTTTGGCGTTGACCGAACCAAGACTCATCACCGTCGCCCGTAGTGCCATGCCGCCAGACTTTTCCTTACCACCGTACAATGTATCGCCCCAGACGGGCATCCCATGTTTGGCAGCTTCAAAACGCAACTGGTGCGACCGGCCTGTTCGCGGCCACAAATGGAATTTGCGCAGCTTGACGCCATCGCGCTCTTCGTCGCCAAGATATTGCGCTTCTGTGAGCGAATCTTTACCGTGCGCGGCTTCAAACGTGCGTTTCTTGCCACGCACCAGCTTGGACTGCCAACGCAAAAGTCCATTCCCAATTTTCTGAGAATCAGGTCGAACTTCAAGCAGCGCATCGTACCGCTTTGAAACGTCGCCACGTTCAAACCAACCATTTGCTACGCGGTGCGATTCCGGATCGAGGGCGAATAACATAAGTCCGGACACGCCTTCATCCAAACGATGCACCGGAAAGATTTTCATTTCGAGAGCCTTCTGAAGCCAAATGCCCATGCACGGCCGCTCGTCCTTTTCGCCCATGCGCGACGGAACGCTCAGCCAACCGGCGGGCTTGTCCACAATAACGAAACGTTCGAACTGATGAACGATGATTTTAGATGCGTTCTCTTGGTTCACTCATTATCCCAAATATTTGGCGCGAACTTGTTCCATCCGCTTTTTGTTAGCTCCCATGTCGCTGTAGCCAACACGCGACGCCGACTTGAAATGAATCTGGCGCGACGCTTCGTCAGCAATAAACTCCACATCGTCCACAAAACGCATGATCATGCTGGTGAACGTAACATGCATGTAGGTTCCATCATCGACTTCAATTTTGGTACCACTCATGGACTTGATAACTTTTTGCAGCTTGTCCCATGACGACTTTTTGTCGCCAAGAAACGGCATCGGATCCGAGAAGTGAGACTTGTCCTTAGTTACACTTGAAACCCAGTTTGGTTTCGCGACATTTGAATCTAAATCAGCGAGTACTTTGGCCATTAGAATCCCCGTATAAGGTGCGCACGTGTAACACGAAAGCAACGAACTGGAAACGACTTGTATTGTCACAGATATCGACCTGTTACATCTGATAACTTCTGAGAATGGACTTGGCGCAAATGAAATGAAGTGGCAACCTACCAGCAAACCGCTCGGGAGCCACCATGCCTTCACCCATTCATCGCCATGTTGAAGCCGCCCGCCGTGGCGAAAACCCCCAAGTTATTCGCAAGATGCGCTCTGGATGGGCCATCCTCGGCGACAAGCAATTCCTTGAAGGTTACTGCCTGCTTTTACCCGATCCTTTGGTTGCCAATCTGAACGAGCTAAAGGGCCAAGCTCGCACACAGTATCTCGAAGATATGGCATCACTTGGCGACGCCGTGCTGGCTGCAACAGGGGCCGTACGCATCAACTACGAAATGCTAGGAAACGTCGTGCCGGTCTTGCATGCCCACGTGTTCCCGCGTTTTCCCGACAAAGAATCCGAAGAGTTAAAAACCAAACCAGTCTGGTTTTACAATTGGGAGACTGCTCAATCGTTTGATTTGGAAAAACATTCGGCGATTATGCAAAAAATTGGCATCATGCTGGATGAAAGATAGAAACCTCAGATAGTTCACAACCACCTGAAATTACGAGTAAATTACGACAAACGTCGCGCAGCGCATGATTCAAACAAATGAAGCCCCCGCGACTTCATGTGCCACAAGCCCTCCACACCCTGGCGATGGGTTGACGAACCCGATTTTTCCCCGTAAATTCCGCACCCTGTCCCTCAAACTAAGCAAGGAGCAAACATGCCGTTTGCAACGCCATTTTATGAGCGCACGAAGCCGCTCTGCATCAGTCACAAGTGGAAAGAATGGGCGGGATTCTACGCCGTCTGTACTTTCGAGACGCCACACGATCGCGAATACTTCGCATTCCGTCATAGTTGCGGATTGATCGACGTATCACCGCTGTTCAAGTACGACATCAAAGGCCCAGACGCTGCTAAGTTTCTGTCAGCCATGATGACGCGTTCCGTGGACAAGTTGAAACAAGGCCAAGTGATTTACACTCCATGGTGTACCGACCAAGGAAAAGTCGTAGACGACGGCACCATCACTCGCATGGGCGAAGATTTCTTCCGCGTCACTGCCGCGTTGCCGAACTACAGTTGGTTCACACGCCACGCCGGACCATTCAACATCACCATCGAAGACACGTCCGAGAAAATCGGCGCACTCTCGTTGCAAGGCCCAACATCGCGCGTCACACTTGCCAACGCAACGCAAGCGAGCCTCGACGATTTGAAATTCTTCCAATCACGCGCTGCGAAAATAAGCGGTGCTGACGTGTGGATTTCTCGCACAGGCTACACCGGCGACTTGGGTTACGAAGTTTGGTGCAATCCTTCCGATGCCAACAAAGTTTGGGACGGCATCATGGCTGGTGGCAAAAACCACGGCATACAACCTGCTGGCCTCGACTCCATGGACATCACGCGCATTGAAGCAGGTTTCGTCCTCAACGGCGTTGACTATTACAGCGCGCCGCTTTGTCACATCGAACGCCGCAAATCGACACCGTTTGAACTCAACCTCGGTTGGGCTGTGCAAACGGATCGCGCGCCGTTCATGGGGCAAGAAGCATTGATCGCCGAGAAAGCAACCGGTCCTTCGAAGCATTTCGTCGGCATCGAAATCAATTGGGATCAGTTCGAAGGCAAGTTCGCCAAGTGGGGATTGCCGCCCGAAGTTCCTTCGCATGCATGGCGCACCGCCGTGCCGCTTTACAATATCTCCGGCAACTTCATCGGCCAAGCGACTTCCGGCACTTGGTCACCGCTGCTCAAGAAGTACATCGCACTTGCAACTGTTGACGCGGGCTACCACACGGAAGGCACGCGCATCCAATTCGAAATCACGGTCGAATACCGCCGCGAATTGGTCGAAGCAACCGTGCAGAAGATTCCGTTTTTCAATCCAGAAAGAAAGAGGTCCTAACCATGACTACCAAACGTTACGACGCAATCATTGTCGGTGGTGGACACAACGGTCTCGTTTGCGCCGCTTATCTAGCGAAAGCTGGTAAAAAAGTTCTCGTACTCGAACGTCGCCACGTACTTGGCGGCGCCGCGGTCAGCGAAGAAGTTTTCCCCGGCTTCACGTTCTCCGTTTGTTCATACGTCGTCAGCTTGTTCCGTCCACACATCATCCGCGACTTGCAACTCGCCAAGCACGGCTTCGAATTGATTCCGCTGGAATGTTCATTCTTGCCATTGCCTGACGGTGATTCACTTTGTCGTTGGAGCGATCCAGAACTTTCTCGCCGCGAAGTTTCTCGCTTCTCGAAGAAAGACGCCGAAGTCTATCCGGAGTTCGGTTTGGCGATGAAAAAGATGGCGCACTTCGTCAAAGAAATGATCGACAATCCAGCTCCGCAACCGGCGTCGTTCAATCCATCCGAACTTTTCCGCATGATGAAACTCGGCCAACATTTGCGCGGTGCCGAAGAAGATCTGCAGTATCTGCACTACAAACTTTTGACCATGAGCGCGGTTGATTTCCTCGATCAGTGGTTCGAATCCGAGATCCTCAAAGGACCAATGTCCGTATCGGGTATCATCGGTACGTTCCTCGGCGTGCGTTCTCCCGGAACAGCTTACGTACTTCTTCACCACTACATGGGTGAAATCGACGGCGCATTCCGTTCGTGGGGCTTTTCCAAAGGTGGAACCGGCGGTATCTCCAATGCGATCGCCAACGCCGCTCGCTCATTCGGTGCTGAAATCGTCATGAACGCAGATGTCGATACAATTATGACCAAAGGTGGCGAAGCTTACGGCGTCGCATTGAAGAACGGCAACGAGTACCTCGCCAAAACGGTCATTTCGAGCTGCGACCCACGTCGCACGTTCTTTGGTTTTGTCGGCGAAAAAGAACTCGATTCCGAATTCGCGGCGAGCATCAAGCGTTACAAATTCCGTGGCAGCTCCGGCAAAGTCAATCTCGCCCTGAAGCGTTTGCCGACCTTCAAAGCAGCTCGCGAAGGTGATTACTGGTTGCGCGGCGACATCGCGATCGCTCCAAGCGTCAGCTACGTAGAAAAAGCATTCGACGAAGCCAAGTACGGCGCGTTCTCGAAGCGTCCATACCTCAACATCGTTATCCCGTCGTTGGTGGACCCAACCGTCGCACCTCCAGGGCAACATGTTATGTCGTGCTTCGTTCAGTACGCTCCCTACAATCTCAAAGAAGGTGCTGCGGATTGGCCAAACCAGCGTGAAGCGTTCGGCAACACCGTCATCGACACGATTGAAGAATACGCTCCAGATATCCGCGACTGTATCTTGCACAAGCAAGTGCTGACGCCTTGGGATTTGGAACAAGACTTTGGTCTGACCGAAGGAAACATCTTCCACGGCGAACTCAGTCCCGAACAGCTCTTGTTCATGCGTCCCGTTCCCGGTTGGGGTCGTTACAAGACGCCGATTGAAAATCTCTGGATGTGCGGCTCCGGCACACACCCAGGCGGCGGCATCATGGGTGCTCCGGGATACCTCGCGGCACAGGCCTTTTTGCAGGAGAACAAATAATGAGTAACACTAACTACGACGTAATTGTTATCGGTGGCGGTGTACACGGTCTCGCGACGGCGGCTCTCGCAGCCAGCAAGAAAAAACGCGTACTCCTTTTGGAATCCGCAAACGATGTCGGCGGCATGCACCGCGCAACCATCGTTGGTTCGCACAAGTCTGACGGACTGTTTCCAGTTCTGGATCAAATCGATCCAGCAATGATCCGCGAATTGCAGCTCGAAAAGCACGGCCTCATGTTGGCCCATTCTCCTCTGACGCAGATGATCTATCCGTCACAGGGCGACGCACTTGAGATCTCCACTGACCTCGAAACAACCGCGGGAAAATTGCGCAGCAAGTTCCCCAAAGATACCGACGGACTTTTGAAGATCAACAGCTTCATCGGCCGCATCCGCGATCTCTTTTTGGGCCTTGTCAACGGCCCACAGACGAACATCATCGACATGAGTGCCTCTAATCTTTGGGAACTTCTCCCGAAAGCACTCGGCCTGCGCATGCTCGGTAAGAAAGACATGTTCGACGTCATTTGCGCGCTGCCCATGTGTCTTGCAGACTTCTTAGGCGAACACTTGTCGCACAATCCGCTCAAAGGTGGTTTGTCCACGTCAGCCCTGTCGTCGTCATACCTTGCTCCGTGGTCACCGGGCAGCACGACCAACTTCCTGCTGCAACACATCGCCTCACGTTCGCGCGTGGTCGGTGGCGGTGCCGCACTCGTCAGCGCACTCAAGTCGGCAGCCGATGCCAATGGCGTAACCATTCGCACCGCCTCCTCCGTCAAGCAGATCAACGTCACCAAGCAATCCGCAACGGGCGTTACTCTTGCAAGTGGCGAAGTTTTCAACGCAGCCAAAGTTGTATCGACCGTCGACTCCATCCAAACCCTCGCGAAGATGCTTCCACCACTCGCGTTGACAACCAAATCCATGCAGCGTTTGAAGAGTTTCCGCTCACGCGGGACGGTTGGCGTTGCTCAGTTTGTTTTGAACGCTGATGCACAACTCAAGCAATCATCGGTACCATCGGAAGAAGCGACCTTCGTCACTTCCGACCACGTCGATCAACTCGAAAAAGCTTTTGATCCGATCAAGTACAAAGAAGTTACCGATCGGCCAGCGTTGTGGGGTTCAATCAGCGCTTCGTCGCGCAGCGGTGGTCGCATGTTGACAGTACACGCAAGCTATTTGCCTTATGAACTTAACGGCGGCTGGACGGAAGAACGCAAAGCGAAGGTTTTGTCTTCTATCGAAGCACAACTTGCACGCGTCATCGACGGTTTCTCTGGCAAGGTTCAGGCAAAGGCGTTCTTTTCACCAAAAGACATCGAAGCGACGTTTCATACGACCGGCGGTCATTTGCATCACGGCGAAATTGCCCTCGATCAATTGTTCCTTCGTCCGATTCCTGAGTGCAGCCGCTACGAAACTCCCATTGCAAACCTTTTGCTTGCCGGCAAAGGCATGCAACTTTTGAGCACCAACATCGGCGCACCAGCAGTTCAAGTTAGTAAGCTACTCTAGTTTTGAATTAGAAAAAGAAGACGGCTCATTTACCTCGGTGAATGAGCCGTTTTTAGCGACGAGCAACGCAGTTATCGACATCTCAGTAGATTCGCATTGTCGCAGATGAAACAGCGGCGAGATCAAGGCGTCAAGGAGCCGAACGACGCAGTTGAGCTGCCGCTCAATGAGGAGTTCGGCGACGCAGCCAACGACGATATCGCCGCTGTTTCGCTGCGACATCAGAAGTCTTTCCAGTCTTGAGGAGCATTCGCCCAACTGTCCGGCGCGCCCAATAGAGTCGAAACACCAACGGGCCTAAAATCTTCCCACTTGCCAGCTGTTTTATCGGTTCCTAGCGTCCCGCCAAAACTTGCCGTGGCATCCGACCAAATTCGCCCACGCGCGGGGATCTGAACCGTCTTTGATCGCAACCATCGCCAACTTGCATTCATGTGACGACCGCCTGCCCACTCTTGTGCAAGCGGCTCAATGGTCACACCATCATTCACACCACCCGCAACCGGCACAGGAACTTCGATGCGGGTACACTTATGCAGTTGGGCGTTAACCGAAGAAAGCGTGTAGGATGTGCCGACGGTGCCCATGACATTGAGCGCTTTGCACTCCTCGTTCCAGTTTGATGGAGGGATCAAAATGGCACCATAGGGCGTGTCCTTGCTATTTCCAAAGCTATACACGGTCATTTTGCTCAATCGGAGAATACACTGGCATCCGTGCACAACCGTCACCGCTGGCGACGGAGCATCTGGTTGCTGTTGGGCCGTGTAATCGGGAATCACTCGTTCACCGTATTCACCAATCAAGTTGCCCGACTCTGCCACCACAATGCTTGGAGCGCCTTCTTTGATGAGCGAAGCTCTAGTCTGAAACCCCACCGACGGTACGCAGCGACACTTGTCCTTTTCATCAATCCACGGCAGCAAACCTTGATCGCACAAGTTGTTGGGCGCGCCATCCGCTTTGCACATCGGCCACGTAAGACTTTCGTTGCCAATGCGCAATGTTGCTGGCTGCGGTGCCTCTTGAAAATCCAGAGCTATGACTTTATCCCACCAGCTTTCCTTGGGTACAACATTGGGAAACGTTTGCGGCTGATACTTATCGGTCCAGTGAAACAGATCGCTAACCGCGACCAGATCTTGAGCCGTGGGCTCATTGGAAGTGGAGTAAGTAGCTTGCCGGAATGCTTGCCAGAAGTCGCGCAGGTCGTAGCACAGAGCTGGGGTAAGTGGGTTATCAGGTGGCAAACTTAAATCCTGATAATAGACCGGCATGACGTTACCATCGAGTCGGATTTTACACTGCACGGGTGTAAGTTTTGGCAAATTCTGCGAAAGCATGAATGGGTCGATAACGTTATTTACGAAGCCTTGAATTGAAGAAGGTTCACGCACTTCAACAGGCATGCCACGCATGCCTGCATCGTCGCTCTTTTCCAAGTTTTTCGGAGTCAACCAATTGGCAGCTGGGAAAACGCGTCGAATAGTATATCCCGCGTCCTGTCCTGTTCCCCAGTCAAGTGTCGCGGCATCACTTACTCCGACTGTTCCTGTGATGATGTCTTTGAAGTTGGGAGAAACTTGTGAAGACCAATCGCGCATCACACCTTTGCCTTGCACGCTGCCTCTAGTCATGCGTGTGGTGTGCCATACTTGCATTTTTACATGCGCGGGAATCCAGCGATCCGGCGTGTCGTTGCCTTTGGCATCAAAGACGGGCCAAGTGTAACCGTCCGTAACCATAAATACGTCCGTCAAAAACAAAGTCAATGCATCCACAATGTTCATAGTCGCACTAGCCGTAATTTTCTTGGAACCGGTCAGATTGAACGGTGTCGCATAACTTCGGAGAGCCAGCTTAACACCGCCATAAACCTTGCCGTCGAACTGAAACGTCTTGGTCGAATTGCTCTCAAAGTTGACGACATTGATGTAGTTTCCCGCAGCGGCCGGAAACGCTTCCTTAAGTTTCATTTCGTTGCGCTTAACGATTTCGTCATGAGCTTCTTCTGGTTTTGCGTCAAGCAACGGGGCGGGCAGCGGCAGAGCATATCGTTTACCCGCTACCGCCGTTTTGATGATGGCAGAGGGCACACATGCCACACCTGGCACCTGATCAGAAACGATTTTGTTTTCTCGTACGCACGCCGAAGTTGTCTCAGCCTTCAATCCGCTGCCGTCTGACTCATTTCGATTGCGACATGACGAAATCGACGATGCTAAACACACAGTCAAAAATCCAAAAGCAAATCGCATGAATCCCCCGCTGTCTTGCTACAACAAATTCCCTTATATTGTAGCAAACTCAAGCGACTTCACCGACAGGCAGCTTATGCCCATTCAACCAAGCAAACGCCCATACATCAAGGCTTCCAAACGTTGGCATCCGCGGGTAGTGAGAAATTTTTGCCTATTCGCAGCTGCGCCGAAGCTAAGTCGGATCGGCGAATAATTAGTTCCCCTCCATCAAGCTCGAGCTGGATTTTGACAAACGCCTCTTGTTCCTTTGCAGCAGTGGCTGACCATGCATTCAATTGGTCCTGAAATTCGGACAGGCTGCCAATCTCGACTCCATTAATAGATCGGACGATAGCTCCTCGTTCAACTTCAAATCCCCGCGTTGTTTCATCACCCAAGATGCGTTGCAACACTATCATACGTTTCGCACCCGACTCGGGAATGACGTTTTTCGTTTTCCACTTCACCAGATATTCCGCAGGAGCAGACTCAATGCCTTCGCGGCTTTCCGCCTCGATCAATGAACGACTCAATTCTACAAAAACAAAACCTCCCACAATTAAATACGGCTCTTGATCATCTTCACGATAATCAGGTATCGGCAGCAAACTCGTCTGCACCCTTTTCAAGGCAATAGCCGCTTCCTGCTTTTGCCCTTGGCGAACAAAGACAATTCTAATCGATTCGCCCACATTTTGTTGGGCGATGGCAAACGACAAATCGATTCGTCCGTGCTCGTCGGACTGGATTTGCCCTTGGGCATCGATGCTCTTTCCATTTACGGAAATGAGTACGTCTTCTATCTGCAACGTACCAAAGGACGACGAGTTGCCATGAACAGCAGTCACCACCACGCCGCCATCCTTGGCATCAACACCGAGCATTTTTCGATATGATGGAGAAATTAACCTTCGGTATTGAACCCCCAAAGAAGGCACGCCCGCGTATTCACCCTTTCGCTCCGCCAACTCCAAAAAGTGTTTGATCGCAGACCCCGCAATCGCAGTCGCGCTATCACCGGTCGTCCCGGCAGCAATGCCCACCAATTCACTTCCAGCGAAAATGGGCTCCGACCAGCCCAAATTTTTGTGATCCGAAACCGCCACCTCGAGCGTGGGCACGCCGAAAGATGAAGTCACCGTCGATCGCTGTGAAATCGCGCTAATGTTCGCAGGGCGAAGTTCGACTTTGCCGCCCACTTTGGGAGCGATCACGGTCACGCTGTCGCTTGGCTTGGCGTCGGGTTTGACGGAAATTTTGTCAGCACATTCAGGAAAACTCTTTTCATCATCAACCTTGATCAGAGCAAGATTGAGTTCGCGATCACGCAGTACCAGCGTCGCAGATTTCAGCTCCGCATCTTCAAAGCGCTTCATTTCAAGCTGCACGGCGCGCCGCACAGCAAATGCCGTGGTCAAGAACATATTCTTGCCGACACATGTAGCCAAGTGAGCCTCTTCCTTGGCCTCACTACTCTGCCAAGGTGCGGATAAATCTTGTTCTTGCTTGGTGACCTTAAGTACGTAGACCTTCTGTGATGGCACTTTTGCAGAGCGATTGCACGTTCCGCCCATCAGCAACAAAGATAGTAAACTCAGTTTCATCATACGAGTGCACGCCCGTGTTTTCATTGCACGCCCTCGCTACTGGTCGCTCCGTCCACAACACCGTCGATCAAATCCAGACTAGCTAACCCATAGACTTTTTGGATATCAGCCGCAGATTCTATGCTCGCGGTCTTATCAAAGACCAATGGTTCAACCTCATGCATTAACTGCATTCGTATGAAGTTGCCGCTCGCTTCAGTTAACATACGCTTCAATTCTTTCAACGATTTGACCTTGGCACCGTCGACAGTATCAACCACGCCGTATTCAGAGGTCACCATGTCACGATTGGCGGCGTGAGGCAGTACTCCCAAAAGTAAAACTACTTCGTCCCGTCCCTCAAATGCGAGGTCATACCGAGAATATTGGTGCGCATAGCGAAAGGAAAGAGGCGCCTTTTCAAACCATCGCTCACCCCAAGTCGTCAGCACATTGCGTGACATGACCGTGAATACAACACCACCAAATACCAAGTATGGCGCACTCTTCGAAAACGAGTTCGCACCGTTGTACGCAGGAGAGAATTTTCCCGCCGTCAACTTCACATCGCTCGACGTTCCGTCGCGAATGACGCGATAAGTTAGATTCTCACCAAGTTGCAACATATCAAAGGGGAAGCCCACATCGATGCGCTCACCTTGAAATTCGATTCGTCCATCGGCACCGATCGCCATGCCATTGACATGAGTGATGATGTCACCCACCTTGATGACGCCGTCTGCAGGACTGCGTGCAGCGACATGAACAACCTTCACACCGCCCTGCCCGCTCGGCACTTTGTGCAATGCTGCCACACCACTGTTTGCAATTACGCCCGACTGGATGGTGATGCCATCATCAGGATGCCCATCGTAGGTCTTATCTTCGACATCTCGCAGAAAGCGACGCGCGACTGATGCGGGAATTGCGTACCCAGTGTTTTCGGCATCCGAATATGACTGGAATGCCACGCCAATTACTTTGCCTTCGGCAACAACCGGACCACCGCTGTTGCCGGGGTTGATGGCCGAATCTACCTGAATCAACAAGTGTTGGTGCGCTGCCGAGTGGACATAGCGTCGAAACGAAATGCGGGACACGATCCCTTTAGTAACAGAAACTTGATCGCCACCCCGCGCATAGCCCACTGTTTCCACTGGGCTCTGCAACGACGGCAACTCTCCGAACTCGAGCGGTGTGATGCCCTTGATATATTCCTCGTCTTTTACTTTGAGGATTGCTAGATCGCAGTCATGGGCAACAAACTCAACATACGCAAGCGTAGATCGTTCGGCACCATCCTTGAGTACGGTGATGTACTTGCCGTTAGCGACAACATGGGCATTGGTCATGATACGACCGCCTGCAATCAGAAAGCCTGTACCGGTGCTGCGTTCGGCCTTCTTCATCTTCCATGGACGTCGCGGTTGAAAGTCTTGCGACTCCGTCGAGATTTTGAACACCGACTTCCGAATCTTGGCAAATTGTTGCGGCGTGGCTCCCTCAGCCCGCAAAGCTAAACCAATTACGAGCAAGACAACAACTCTCAGCATGATCAGACTCCTAGCGAATTTCGTTCCACTCTTGCAGCGAGTTTACTTGCAGATACGGATTGATGGTCAGCACGCGCTCTAAAGTCGCGTGCGTCTCACGGTCGTAGTGATGCCCCGGATACAGCACCGTTCCCTTAGGCAATTTCTTTATCTTATTCTGCAGCGAATCGAATAGCTGCTCAGAATTTCCACCGGGCAGATCAACGCGTCCACATCCCGAAAGAAACAAAGTGTCACCTGATACCAACGAGTCCTGAACGAGGAAGCACTGGCTACCCGGAGTATGACCCGGCGTGTGAATGGTTTTGATGTGCACGCCGCCACAGGTGATGTCATCGCCACTTTCGCAACACTTGAAGTCATTCTTCGAAAGTCCTGTGACCAGACACAGTCCTTCAATTTCGTGCTTGTTTGCATAAATCGGAATCTGCAACTTGCCACTCAATTCCGCCAGACCTTCGATATCATGACCCCACAGATGTCCCCCACAATGATCGGGATGAAAGTGTGAGACGGCCGCTCCGACAATTTTCATTCCCTCGCTCTGCGCTTGCTCGATGATGCGATCAATTTCCCAAGCCGCATCCACAACGATGCATTCCTTTTTGGAAAGATCACCGATGAAATAACAAAAGTTCTGTGCGGGGCCGACTTGCAACTGGCGAAAATAGAAATCGCTCACCGAATACTCCTTGGGAATTTGCAAATTTTAATGGATATACCCTAGCGAATGCGCACGATTGCGTCCAGCTTTGCCGCACCTCGAACGCAGAAAAGATCAAGAACTTAGAGGAGTTACCGATTATTGCGAGCAGAGGAAAGAAAATGAGTACGTCTCGGATAAAAGTTCTTCTGGTAGACGATGAAGCGGATCTGTTGCGCTTCGGCAAAATGCTATTAGAAGGTTACAACATGATCGTCACCGCCGCTGGTGATGGCGCTACCGCATTGCAGCATTTCCAGTCAGACACTTTCGACATCATCATCAGCGACATTCGCATGCCCAAAATGACCGGCATTCAATTACTAGCAAATGTCCGCAAAGTTAATGCACACATTCCCGTCATACTTTGCAGTACGTTCTCAAACGACTTCCGCATTGTCAGCGACGCAAACACTATTCAACCAAGCGCCACCTTTCCCAAACCATTCGATCCAGATTCACTTGTACAAAAAATCGAAGAATTAGTTGCCGCTTCAAAGTCCCAATCTCCCCAGAAAGCCAGCTAGACTTGTTGGACTGCCTCGGCTGCGATTGGCTTGGTTGAGTCAGACTTTGTCCGCTGCATTCCCCCACTGCCGCAATCTAGAATCCTCTCGCATTTGAATTCATCACTTTGCACCAATCACACTCGTGGGATGGTGCAATCATCCGGGGGGATTATGCAGTCTATCGCCAAAATTCTTGTGGTGCTGTCCGTATCGCCAGCCCTAGCGCATCCCGCGCTTGCTAAGCAAAACAGCGCAACCAAACTAGAAAGTGTTCTCAATTTTGCAAAACTGGACGCCCTCGAGCTGAACGCGACCGGGACTGTTTGCGAAGGCATCGGCATTCACGCACATCGGTCCGCCATCCAATGCGGTGTTACAGGCCTGCGCCAAGAAGACAGCAAGAAAGTTTGGACAACACGCTGCTTCGTACTTTGCGCTAATGGCAATTTTGAGCAGGGAAATTTTTGCAAGTTTGACGATGAAGCCGTAATCTCTTACGAAAAGCGCTACTGCGACCGCTAAGGATCGCAGTGCATCGCAAGGATTAGAGCCCTTGCCCAGAGAGATATGATTTGATGGTATCTTTGTCTTGGAAGCGCAATGGTCCGCCAGTTTTCGGCATCATGAGATTGTCGGTGCGATCGATGCGGTCACGAATGACCGACGCCTTCTCTTTTACTTTAGCTTCGTCATTTTCAAAGACTACACTGGCTGCGCCCGACACTCCGTGACAGCCTGAGAAGGCGCAGTTGCCTTTGATGACCGCATTCATCTGCGAGAAGGTTACGGCCACTTGTCCCGTACCCGTGCCGCTGCCAGTACCAGTGCCGTTACCGACGGGTACTGGCGTGCCGCTGCCGCTAACAATCGGCCCTTCAGGAAAATTGACCACCGGAATCTGGGGACAGTTTTCCACCTGCCCGTTGGGCTGGTAAGCGAAAGCGTCGATGGTGATCGCTTTGTACTCGGTACGACCTGCCGCTGGAAACTTAGCGAAGTGCAATTTGAAGTTCCGCTCACTCGCCTGCGAGCAGTTATAGAGCTGGTAGCCTTCGCCTATGGCCGAATCGATCCTATTGCCGATATCGACACCCTGTCCGGCAAAACGGGCAACAATTTGGGACTTACAGCACCCCCAAGAGGCCAATGGGTCACCACAGGTGGCCGGCGATTGGCCGCCATTGACCACCGCAACCCAAGCCTTGCCTTGCCCGTTACATTGGGACTTGGTCATAGCCGGTCCAGACGGCGTCGTATCGACGACAGTGCTGTTGGCATTGCCATTATTTCCAATGGTTTGAGTTGGTTGGGTCGTCGGCGCGGGCGATTCTTTCTTTTCTTCGGAACAAGAAAGGGCAACAAGAACCATCACAATCGTCCACAATAGTCTTGGCTGACGCATGCTATTCTCCAACGGAATTTGATTTCTTATCGGCATTTTACACCTTTTTCATGAGCGATTAAATGCCCTAGCCATCGAGTTTTTATAGATTTTGCTTTACAAATTATGAGTCTGCGTCTAAAAACCGTAGTCCTGCTTTAAGCATTGATTTCTGAAGGATTTTAGTCATGGCAAAGTCAACCAAAAGAGAACTTATCCGTTTGAACTCCACAGCCGGCACCGGTTTCTTCTATACAACAAAAAAGAAGCGCGGCACTGAAAAGCTCGAGCTCAAGAAATACGATCCAGTGCTTAAGAAGCACGTTGCTTTCAAAGAAGGCAAGATCAAGTAAAGCACAAAGGACCCTAACGGGTCCTTTTTTAGTTCCGAATCACTAAACTTCTCAACTGTTCTTCCAAACGCATCCACTCATGAACCAACTCCATCGGGATGCCAACTTCCAAAGCCGTCTGTTTCATTAATACTTGCCGTCTGCCAAAATGCGGCGGCCGAATGTCAAACACCGCATGCACCGGAATCAATGCCTTGCCGACATATGGGTTAGGCCCACCCAGCATCCGCTCCGCAAACGAAATTTGTTTCTTGGTAATTTCTTCGCGATCTTTGCCAAAGAAGAAATGGCCGATGATGCCATCGTCAAACGCACGAAGATAGAATTCGGTAATTGCTTGCCGAATTCTATCTGATCCGATTCGTTCATAAAGTGACTGATCTGACACTTAAGTTCCTCTACGCAGCACTTATTACTTAACGTAGTGCGCCAAGCCGAAATCAATCGATCGTGTCTGTACGGTTCCGACCTTTTGACCCAAGCTGCCTTCGCCTTTGTAATCGCGAAGTGTGTACACTCGCACCATATATGATGTCGTGAAGTAGAAGTCGTTAGCAATCGAAATCTCGATACCGCCACCACCATGGTATCCTGTGCCGACACCGCGTACGTTGTAAATCTCGCGCTTGCCGATAAAGTTGCCATCTTCTTGTTCACTAGATGCCGCTTCATTATTTACCGATGTGCGTTCGTCGTAGATGCCGATGCCACCTTCAAAATACATCGCGCCACCAAACAAGAATCTGCCAAAGAAACCGACGCTCTTAGTTAGTGTATTGCGCTCACGCTTGATTCTGCTGCCATCATCAACGTTGGTCGCCTGTTCTAGCTTATCTTTGCTATCGTAAGTCGCCATGATACCTAGGTTGAAGTAATCAGCGAGAACGACGCCAACATAGGGAGTGACCGCTGATCCAGAAGAATCAGTCGCGCCCTTGTTGCGGTTATCAGAAGATGGATTGGAACTTCCTTCACCGTCAAGCAGGCTAAAGGATGTACCGAAGTTAAAACCTTCCCGGTCCTTTCGTCTTGCTAACGCCAAGTCCGTCACCACAAGGTTCAGCATTACTAATGCAAGAGTTAAAGATGTCTTGTTCATATATCACCCCAAAGTCTCAAATCAAAATCTGCTCAGTATTGTGCTTCTTAACTTGCAAGGGGCTTGCCAAGTCCGCAAAAGGTCGCACAAACTGCGCCCAAACAGCTGAAAACAAGGGAGAATAAGCGATTCTTGATATTGTGTTTCGATTATCCGGATCGGAATTTTGCTAAGGATTTTGTGTCGATCAATTAGACACTGCTGTCACAGTCCACAATTTCGTGCCAGTTTTCTATCGTTTAGAGTTCCGCAAAGTACAACTCATTCAACGAGCAAAACCTAAACCAACGAAATTGTCGACATCATGCCTTGTCGAGGGGCAGGTCAAATGACGCATCACTTGAACCCGCGAACGCAAAACGACAATGCGAATAAAATTGTGCGCCTTTTCGATTTTACCAAGTCATTGAAATGGACGAGAGGCGACGCCCGCTCAAGTTTGTGCACGATGTTCCGACACCATGCGACGACATTTCCACTTATGGACGGAGTTTTTGCCATGGCAAGTTGGAGCTTACAGAAAAAAGTCGCCAGCATAATCACGATCTTTCTGGTCGCCAACATTATATCAATCTCGTTAGGACTGACTGCTCTGTTGCACAGCAAAGAATCAGCCGACGAAATTGTGCACGTATTTCTGAAGCGAGAAGAATTGCTGGGCGAGATCAAGTTTAATCAAACTAATATCGCCGTATCTGCTCGTGACGCGCTTTTAGCGCACGATGCCAACAAGGTCGGTGAAATCATATCCAAATTTTCATCCGAAAGCGTCAAACAGAACCAGCTGGTTGACGAATTCATGCCACTCGCGGACGAACGACAAAAGGCGCAAATTGCCATCTACAAGACACAGTTTGCGTCATGGCAAGACGCTTGGGAAAATGCCCTCGAATTGCATGCTCAGGGCAAATCAGAAGAGGCTGCTACGGCCATGCGAGAAAAGATCGCTCCGGTGCGCGGACAAATGGCCGCAACCTTGGATGAAGTGGTAAAAATGAACGAAGAATCTGCAGAAATGAAAGAACATCAAACTGAAGTGGAGTTTACTTGGGTTCTTGGCCTAATCCTGTCCGTGTCGGCGACCGCCATATCGATTGGGGCGACCGTTTCGATCAAGATCCTGCGTAGCCTGAACCGTTCGATAACAAACGTTGTCGATAACTTGCGTAGCAACTCCGAACAAGTAGCAGCAGCTGCAGCGCAGATTTCCGCATCTTCTCAGAGCCTCTCCCAAGCTTCCACAGAGCAAGCCGCTTCGCTACAAGAAACCACCGCCAGCTTGGAAGAAATCAGTGCGATGATTCAGAAGTCAACTGATAATGCCAATAACAGCGCGACCAAATCAGCTGAGTCTCGCAATCGCGCCGAAGAAGGTCAACGAGCCGTGGCTGGCATGCTTGTTTCCATGGAAGCCATCAGCCAAAGCAACGATGACATCGTCAAGCAAATTGCGGAAAGCAATAACAAGATGAATGAAATCGTGCGCGTCATTCGCGAAATCGCCGAAAAAACTAAAGTCATTAACGAGATCGTCTTTCAAACCAAGTTGCTTTCCTTCAATGCATCAGTGGAAGCAGCACGTGCCGGCGATCATGGCAAAGGCTTCGCGGTGGTCGCGGAAGAAGTGGGCAATCTTGCGCAAATGAGTGGCAATGCTGCCATGGAAATCTCTGACATGCTTACAAGCAGCATCAGCAAGGTCGAGTCGATCGCCCACGAAACCAAGGCGAAAGTCGAGGCCATCACCGAGCAGGGCAAACTCAAAGTCGAGAACGGCCTGACCGTAGCAAAACAATGTTCCGATTATCTTCGCAGCATCGTCGAAAACGTCGGCGAGGTCGCGGGAATGGTGCAAGATATCTCTTTGGCCAGTAAGGAACAGTCTCAGGGCGTCACTGAAATCAACAAGGCCATGACCCAATTGGATGCCGTTACGCAGCAGAACGCCTCGACCAGCGAAGAAGCTGCAAGTGCGGCAGAAGAACTTTCCGCCCAATCCGAATCACTGAAAGATTGCGTCGGCGAACTTTCATCCACCATCTTTGGATCCAAAGCAATACTGAGCCCGGCGCCGGTTGCGCGAGAACGAGTAACCGAAACTCCCAAGGCAAAGGTTCTAAGCTTGCACAAAACCACTGCGTCCAACTCCAAGTCTACGCCAAAGACCACGACCGCAAAGGTCAAAATGGCCGTTGGCGACACACGTGTGCCACCAAGTCGTGAAGACGACGGATTTGTTGACGTCTAAGACCACAGAAAGATCCCATGATTCCTGCGATTGCAAATCCTTCATCGCTCATGATTTTGAGCGATGAAGATTTAGAGTTCTTTTGCAACCGACTTTATCAATTGGCGGGTATCAAGCTGTCCGGCCAGAAAGCAGATCTCGTGGCGGGCCGCCTCAAACCGTTTCTTCATCGGCAAGGAATCAGCACATTCACCGAATACAGGCAAGCGTTACAAAACGCGCCCGCAGACCATAGCATCACACAACAATTCATCAACCTGCTGACAACCAACAAAACAGAGTTCTTTCGAGAATCAAAGCACTTTGAACTGTTAATCGACAACGTTGTTCCAGAGATTCTACAAAGAAAAAAGAAAACCAAACACCTAAACCTATGGAGTGCTGCCTGCTCCTCGGGTGAAGAAGCATATTCTATTTCGATGTGCCTCCACGCAGCAATTGGTGCAGAAGCTGACTTCAACATCTTGGCAACCGACATCGACACGGACGTCTTGACGCGAGCCCGAAACGGTGTTTATCCAGAAATGCAGCTCTGTGAAATTCCGGAAAACTTCGCAACTAGATTTACATGCGTGGGCAATGGTTCCGCGGCAGGATGGTTCAAGGTACGCAAGTCCGCGCACGAACGTGTCCGATTTGACCAATATAACTTGATGTCTGCTCGTTCTATGCCTTCAGGTCCGTTTGACGTGATTTTTTGCCGAAATGTCTTAATCTATTTTTCATCTGAATCCCAAGCGCTATGTCTCGAAAGCTTACAAGCAAATTTAAAACCTGGCGGATACCTATTTATTGGACACTCCGAAAGCCTAGCATACGGTATCTCGGGGTTTTCCAAGATTTTTCCTTCCGTTTATGTGAAAAAATAAAAATCAGCGTCCATTCTATCTCGAACAATCCGTTTTCAGAGGTCAAGTTACCTGCACAACTACCGATAACAAAAGCGGTAACAATTAGCGCATGCAGTACGAGGTTTTGCACAAATGAGCAGCGTCGACAATGAAATGCTCGCACTCTTCTTCGAAGATGCGATGCAACTGATGAGCGAAACCGAGCAATGCTTTCTCGATCTAGAAAGCAACCCGAATGACATGAAGCTTATCGACAAAATTTTTCGAGTTGCCCACAGCCTAAAGGGCGGTGGCAACGCCGTCGGCTTTACTGAACTAGGCTCATTTACACACTCGTTCGAATCTTTCTTGCTCAAGATCAAGAATGCAGAAATCCAAATTTCGAAAGACGTCATCGATTTGCTACTACAATGCAATGACCACATTAAGCTTTGGTTGGAGCAACTCAAATCAGGCGGCAATTCAGGTAAAGACTCTCAAGAGCTGCTCGCTCGCATGCAGCAACTCTCAGGTGAGACCTCTCCGCATGATTCAGTCAGCAGCTCTGCATCCGTACAAATGGACGTCGTTCATGCACCCACTGAAACTACATATATTTCTCCCGTCGCGGCCGTGTCAGCAACTGCAGCAACGGAATCCATTCAAACTACTACTTCAACCGTGAGCGCCGCAGCTGCGGCCAATTCTGCCAACACACCTGTGACGACCGAAGAAAACATTCGCGTTAGTTTGACTCGGCTCGACAAACTTCTGAACCGTGTAGGCGAGCTCGTGATTCTTCATTCCGTGCTGAAAGAACAGAGCCTTGCTGCGGGGACCCCGCCAGCGTTGCGAAAATCGATCTTGCAGTTAGGGAAAGCGACCCGCGAAGTCCAAGACATTTCCATGAGCCTGCGCATGTTGCCCATCAAGCAAATCTTCAGCAAGATGCAACGAATCGTTCGAGACGCTGCCGGCTCCTTGGGCAAAAAAATTAATCTTCATCTAAGTGGCGAAAGCACGGAAGTTGACAAAACAATTCTAGAGCAGATTGGCGACCCCTTGATTCACTTGATTCGCAACGCCTGTGACCATGGGATCGAGGGTCCACTAGATCGTTTTGACGTCGGCAAACCAACTGAGGGCAATATCCATTTGCGAGCGTTTCATCAAAGCGGAAGTCTCATCATCGAGATTCAGGACGATGGCGCAGGCATGGATCCCGTACGACTGCAAAACAAAGCGATCGAAAAAGGATTGCTACCGGCAGGGACCCAACTAGAACCAAAAGATGCGTACCAACTAATTTTTGCACCAGGTTTTTCGACGAAGTCGGAAGTGACAGACTTATCGGGTCGAGGCGTCGGCATGGATGTTGTAAAGACCAACATCTCGGCGTTGCAGGGCACCATCGACATCCAGACAGAAAAAGGAAAGGGCAGCTGCTTTCGCATCCAGCTCCCGCTCACCTTGGCGGTAATCGATGGCATGATCGTCAAATCAAAGGCAGGCCGATTCATCATCCCGCTCAATCACGTTTATGAAACGATTCGTCCTGAATCTGAAGAAGTCAACCAAGTGACGGGCATGGGTGATGTACTTAACCTTCGCGGTGAAAATTTGCCCCTGTTCCATCTGGACAACCTTTTACAAAAGCAATCTCGCAATCTCGGTCAAGAACGGACTTCCACCATAGTCGTACGCCGACATCAGAACAATTTCGCGGTGATGGTTGATGAAATTGTCGGCCAAGCACAGGTTGTCATCAAACAACTAGGCGTTGAACATCGCCACATCAAAGGCTTCGCTGGCAGCGCCATTCTCGGCGACGGCAGTCCCGCTCTGATACTAGAACTCGAAGAACTTAGCCTAAAATCAAAACAAAGCAGCGGATCTACGAACATCCGGAGGGCACAATGACCAAGACTACAGCCAATCGACGCCAATCACTGAGCAATTCTGGCCGGCACATATACGACCGCTATTTGAATTTTTCGCTCGGCGCGGAAGAATTCGCCATTCCTCTGCTCGACGTCCGTGAAGTCATAGCCATGCCAGAAATCACGCCGGTGCCTTTTTCTCCATCACACTTCCTTGGGATCATGAATCTTCGCGGGCAAATCATCTCAATCATAGATCTACGGGCAAAGCTTGGGATCAAAGCCAACAACGGCTCGGAAACCGCGGTCATTATTTGCCATATTGCCAATGTGAGTTTAGGCATCGTTGTTGATGCAATAAATCAGGTTATCGCTCCATCGCCCGACGAACTCTCTGAGAAACCTGAAATGCAGACGACAAAAAAATCAGACTACATCGCCAAAATTTATCGCGCCAAAAGCCAGTTGATTATGTTGATTGATGTAGCCAAAGCTCTCGGCGTCGAAGACTTATTGGCAGCTTCCAAGGCCGCGGCTTGATTTACAAAGGAAGTACAGGAAAGTTGCCATGTTCGCGTTAGTTAAAAAAATTGATCAACTCATTGACCGACTAGACGGTTCGGCATTTGAATTTGTTTGCAACAATCGCGTCGTCGTATTTTTCAAGACTTCCGAACCAAAACCAGCCAGTTGCGCTGGCAAATTTAGTTTAGCCTTTTTGCAACAACATGGGCCAGATTTGGTGACGCAGGTTTGCGCGAGGCTGCGGCAGCAGCCACAAAAAATCATGTTCAAAATGTGTGGTCAGGAATCCGACGTCTCCTCAATTGCAACACTCTTTGCTCAGCTGGGTTTGACATTTTCTTCCGCATCTTCAACCCAAATGGGAACAAGAGTTCGCTACCACGCACTCAATCATTCCTTTAGAGTGGACAAGCAAGGCGTAATCGGTCCTTCCATTAGAAGCACAGGACATCAGCCCAGTATTCCGCCCGCCGCCGTTGCTACAAGAAGTAAATCGGCAAACGTTGCGCCGTCGCTAGACACCGCCCTAACCACTCGGACGAACAAAACCATTTCAACTGAAAAACCATCCAACTCTAACATCGACCGCAATGTTCGCGGAAAAATCAAGGTCGGCATCATCGACGACGCTCGACAGATTCGCTACATGTTGCGAAAGATTATTTCAGAGTCTCCCGATTTTGAGATTGTTTGGGAGGCCGCGCTTCCGTCAGAGGCTATGCCTCTGCTCAAAAAAAACAAACCTGATGTGATAACGCTAGACTTGCACATGCCCGAGATGAACGGCGTTGAACTATTGAAGAGCTACATCCGAGACTATCCGATTCCAACCATCATCATTTCATCACTCGGCAAAAACGAATCACCGCTGGTATTCGAAGCGCTTGAGAACGGCGCCGTTGACTACATGCAAAAACCCGTGGCAAGTGAGTTTGCCCGCATGCGTGACGATCTGCACGACCGATTGCGAGCGGCGCGATTCATGCGCATCACGCCATTCAAAAAGGTCGATCGCGCCGTCAATGTCGTCGGAATTTCAGAAACGATGTTGCGCGAACGCATCGTCGCCATAGGCGCTTCTACTGGCGGCACCGAAGCGCTCCGCATGGTCCTGACCCAGCTTCCCGAGAAGATTCCAGCAATCCTGATCGTACAACATATTCCACCCGTGTTTTCCCACGCATTTGCCGAACGCCTAAATTCTCTCTGTCCATTCGAAGTAAAAGAGGCCGCTGACGGTGATGTCGTAAAACCTGGGCGCGTACTCATAGCTCCTGGCGGCAAGCAAATGTCCATTTGCAAAACGCTTGGCGGCTACAAAGTAAAAGTGACCGATGATGCACCTGTCAACCGACACAAACCTTCGGTGGATGTGTTATTCAATTCCGTTGCCGAGAGCGTCTTGCAAAAATCAATTGGCATTATTCTGACGGGCATGGGCGCAGATGGCGCCAAAGGTCTCAAGCGCCTCCGCGACGCGGGCGCAAGAACCATCGCCCAAAACGAAGAGACGTCGGTCGTATTCGGTATGCCCAAAGAGGCGATTAAACTTTCTGCCGCTGAAGACGTCTTGCCGCTGGAACAAATTGGTGACGCATTGATGAAAATGTTTGTAGAAGTGAAGGCCGCGCAGAAGTCTGCGTAGCGTAAGTGGGTTTGCATTTTCGTTCATAGGAGTGATGAGTATGTTTAAGAAGGAAATTCGAATATTGTTTGCTGACGACATGGCTATGTTTCGCGCCATGGTCAAAAACGCCCTCACTGCGCTTGGCTACAGAAACTACGTAGAGACACAAGACGGCGAAGAGGCCTGGCAAAAAATCCAAGAGGCCAATCGAGAAAACAAGCCTTTTGATCTAATTATCTCAGATTGGATGATGCCAAAGATGAAAGGTATAGATCTTCTCAAACAAGTTCGCTCAGAACCTTGGGGAAAGTCGCTCCCGTTTATCATGCTCACAGGCGAAGCTGAAAAGCAGAACATCATGGAAGCGATCGAAAATCGTGTATCTCAATACATTATCAAGCCGTTTACCGTTGATCAACTTAAGGGGAAAATGGAGCAAACTTACACGAAGTGGCTTGCCGAAACTAACACCAAAAAAACTGCTTAGTTTGATTTAATGACGCTAGGAGAAACTTGCACATGAGTAACGCCGTCGTAGGAATGAAAGATCCAAACATCGCCAAGCAGATCATCTCCATTCTCAAACAAGATTACGGATTTGCTGAATGCTATCACGCAAAGACGGGTGATGAAGTGGCTAGTTTCATCGGTGCGAATACGTTCAACGCTCTGGTGATTGACCTTGACATAGAGGGCCTCAGTAGCAGCACGTGTTTCAATCGTCTGCGTTCAATGGCTCAGCATCGCTTTTCTGCAGTCATGGTCGTCGCTAAAGGCAATCCAAAAGAACGCTTTACTTTGTTCAAAGACTACGGTCCCACAGGACTATACGATGGCGCTTTTTCCGCGAATGCGTTTTCTGCAAAATTTAAAACGGTCTTGCGTGAATCAGAGTATGCGTCCAACTTACGGAAAGAATTGGAAAGCGCTGCACAAAAACTAAGCGATGATACGCAAGTTCAAGCATGGATAAAGTTAAATGCAGCCCAAGCGCCGACGGCATCACTGGTCGGTTTGGTTGCTGGTTCTTTCTTTTCTGAAAAATCAGGCAGTGAACACCTTGCTGCGGGCGCAGTGCAACCTATTCTCAAACTCAACGCCCAAAACCCCGCTGCAAATCTTATCCTCGCTCAAATCAAGTTTCGCTCCGCAGAGTTTGCTTCCGCAATGAGTTATTTGACCGCCTATAGTCATTCGGTGCATGATTTGCCAAGAAGCCTAATGAAGGCTGAATGCCACCTTGCGCTGCGCCAATTTGCCGAATCGGAAAAAATGTTTCGCAATAGTTTGGGAATTGACGCCAACAATGCCCGTGCCAAAGCGGGTGTGTCACTTTGCGAACTAGCAAAGCAATACTCCGCAAAAAACAAGGATTTCCATCCTGACTTTACCATCGCCAAGTTCTTCCTTACCGCCCTTGCAGTTATGATGCAAAACAAGGAGGTAAAGTCGCCGTTGCCGTATTTTGAGTCGATTTTACATTTCTGCCGTTCGCAATTGGAAACTGGCAGTACCCAATGTGAGATCGGTATGCTTTACGTCGACTCAGACAAAAAAATCGCTGCAGAGTGGTTTACCAAAGCTGCCAATTCTGCTGGGAAGCAGATTCCCGCCGCTTTAGATCAACTCAAGAAGCTTAAGGCCGCCAATGCTGCGTAGTCATCTTGATTGAAAATGCTGAGAGTTTCTGGCGACGCTAACCCGCCAAAAACCTCAACAACAGGTTCAAAATGGACTAGCAGATATCATTGACCAAATTTCGCCGCTAATTTAAGTTCCCCCCATGTACGACCGATTTTCACACAGCGACATCATTGTTCAGAAATACGGCGGAACCTCAGTCGGTTCACCCGAACGCATCCACGCAGTTGCGGAGCGCACCGTTCGATTGCGTCGCGCAGGTTGGAAACGGCTAGCAGTCACGGTCAGCGCCATGTCTGGCGAAACGAATCGGCTCGTCGATCTCGTGCGTTCAGTAAATCCGTCAGTATCCGCAAAATTTTACGACATGGCGATTTCTGCGGGAGAACAAGTCAGCGTTGCTCTCGTGGCAGCGGCCATCGAAGCTTGTGGCGAAACACCAGAAATGTTTCTCGCCTATCAACTCGGGATTCATACGGACGACTTTCATGCAAAAGCGCGCGTGCAGTCCATCGATGTCGCAAAAATCCACCAAGCTTGGGAGCGTGGACGCATCCCGGTGATCGCAGGTTTCCAAGGAGTTTCCGGTTCGGACGACATCACCACTCTTGGACGTGGCGGAAGTGACACCAGTGCCGTCGCTGTTGCTGCCGCTTTAAACGCGGCCTTTTGCGAAATCAACACCGACGTCAACGGTGTGTACACGGCCGATCCTCGCATCGTGCCAAATGCCCAACTCATTCCCTTTCTTGACTACGAAGTTGCACTCGAGATGGCTTCGCTCGGCAGTAAGGTCCTGCACAGCCGCTGCGTTGAGATCGGAGCAAAGTTCAACTTGCCCATTACCGTGCGCAACAGCTTCAAACCAGACGACACCGAAAGGACTGTCATAATGCACACATCTAATCACCAAAGCATCGAGTCTCCCGTCGTTTCGGGCGTCACCCTCGACCGCAACGTCGCGCGCATCACGCTTACGTCACCTACTCATTCCGACACATGGTTCAGCGATGTGTTTTCTTCTTTGGCCGAACACGGCGTGAACGTGGACATCATCGTCCACGACCGCAGCAGTTCATCGGGTCAGTGGCATCTCGGATTCACCGCCGCCAAAGACGAAATCCATCTCGTACAAAAGTCTTTGGCCTCGCTCAAAGAACGCGCCCCTTTTCAAAGTCTCTCGTCCACGATTGCCACAGGACTTGCCAAAGTTTCTATCGTAGGTGTCGGTATGCGTTCTTATGTGGGCGTTGCCAGCAAGACTTTCAACGCCCTTTCCGCAAAAAACATCGAAGTGCAGATGATTTCGACCAGCGAAATCAAGATCTCATGCCTCGTGGATGAAGCGCGCGGGGATGATGCGATGCGGGCATTGCATCAGACTTTTATCGGATAACGGAAGTTCACAAACAAAAAAGCCCTCGCGGATTCGCGAGGGCCTTTCGATTTTTAGGTTACGACTTCGACTAGAAGTACACCCCAAGTTGCAATCCTGCATACGGCGTCGATTGACTCTCTTTGAACGACTCGCCTTCGACTTCGACTTCGAAATTGCGCAACTTGTAGCCCATGACGAGATCCAACATGTTGTCGGTCAGATCAACGTTGGTGCCGATTTCGACGTCTTGGCGCATGCCTTCTTCAACTTTCTTGCCATTGCGATCAGAAGCAGATGTACCGCGCATTACGGATGCGTCAGCGTGTACAACGATCGAATCAGTAATCGGAGCGTAAACACCAAGGCCGCCACCGATACTGTTGCCGAAATAATCACAGACGGTCTCTTCTGAACGCTGCTTCAAATGGATGCCGTCGGCTTCGCTTGAACTAACTTCGTCAAGACTGACGCGATTGTCGGATTGGCTCACGACGATATGTGGGTAAAACCACTGCCAACGCGCAACCATTTTAAGGTCTTGCTGGCGAGTAGTAACGCGGCTCTTGTTCAACTCAAAGGGCATCTCGACATTGGTCGAAGTAAACTCGATACCCAACACACGACTTTCACCCGCATAGCCCGCGATCGAATACGTCATGGACGGCCCGGTGGCATTGCTGCCCGCGGCCTCACTCGAATAGGTCGTCCAACCCGCTTCAGCGCTGACCGAAAGCGTCTGGGTTTGTTTGGTCAGATTTGAGCCATAGACTTGGCTCAAGGTTACGCTGAGGGCTTCCGCACTCATCAATGTTCCAGCAACACCAACAACAGAATAGAATACCGCACGTAAGGACATATGCCTTCTCCTTGGCTATTTGTGGAGCTTTTGTCCTATTGTACCAGAAAGTGTTCCAAAATGGTTTTGGGCAGATTGAGTTATCGAAAGTTTGCGCGAAAGATCATCTCTGCAGTCAATCCCCAAACGCGGTGTTCACCGAGGGTAAAAAGACGAGATGTTACGGTTTTACCAAATCGATCAAACTGAAAGGATGAGGCCACTTCTTGCCTCAGCTCTAACCAAGGAGCGCAAATCACTTCTGCGACTTCAAACTGATCTGCCACAAACTTTTCGCGGGGAAACATCGTCGTTGCAGCCACCGGCACAATGATACCGCCATCAAGACTTGGGACATGAGGGGTCATTCCAATGATCTTCACTTCATTTTGCGGGATGCCCAGTTCCTCTTCGGTCTCGCGCAGCGCCGTAGCGATGGGATCTGCGTCCGTCGACTCTGCAGCTCCGCCTGCAAAAGCAATCTGACCGGGATGTGTCGGAACTTTGTCGGTGCGTTTTATCAAAACGACTTCGTCATGCTTGCCGTCGTTCTGCAAAAAGAGCATGAGCACGGCATAACGTTTTCCTGCTTCATGCCATGCTTGCGTTTCTGACCATGGGCGAGTTGTTATCTGAGGAGAGTACCGCACGTTTTCTTCTCTTGTTGAATTGAGAGAGCGCCATCGTAGCACAGATTAGCTGTAGCTTCTTTCGAAAGTCCTCTATGCGAAGTACTACGGGACTGTGTTGTCACTCCCTCCCCGCCTGAGCACCGCTCGGCTCTTTGCTCCTGCACCGCTTTCGCTACGCGCAAGCCGATTTTGTTTGAAAATTCTGAATGCGAAGTGCTCCGGGTCGGGGTAGCTTTTACCCTAAGTCGCCGCAGCACCGCTAGATAGTGTGTCTTTTGAAGCATCTTTTCTGCGAAGTTCTGCGGGGCTGTGTTGTTACTCCCTCGCTACCGGAGCACCGCTCGGCTCTTTGCTCCTGCACCGCCGTCGCTACGCGCTCGCCATCCTGGCTCGCGAGTTGCTCCGGTAGCGAGGGAGTAACAACACAGCCCCCCAGCACTCCGTCAGTCCGAGATCAATAGGAGAGAGTCACATATTGAACGATAAAACTGCCCTTCGAGGCATCAAAGGCATTCAGCCGTTAGTGCTTAATGCCTAAACCAATGACTATTCTAAGTTGCACATCCACTTGGCACTGATTTGGTTATCGGAACTTCGATGTTCTAGACTTTCTGCAGAAATATATCCGTTGCAGCTTGAATGTATTTCGGTCTGTCGAATTGCTGGGGGTCGGGGTAGCTGTTACCCTAAGTCGCCGTAGCAACTCGCGAGCCAGGATGGCGAGCGCGTAGCGACGGCGGTGCAGGAGCAAAGAGCCGAGCGGTGCTGCGGCGACTTAGGGTAACAGCTACCCCGACCCGGAGCACTTCGCATTCAGAACCTTCAAACAAAATCCACTTTCGCGTAGCGACGGCGGTACAAGAGCAAAGAGCCGAGCGGTGCTCCAGCAACTTAGGGTAACGGCTACCTCGACCCGGAGCACTTCTCACACCGACTCTTCAAACTATTGATAACAATCCGTAGCGTTTTCATTCTTGGTTTCGATACCAATCAGCTGATCGCCGACAACAAAATTACGAGCATACTCTTTGGATATTAACAACAACGTCCATCGCGTTAACTCTTTCCTGTGATTCCGCTGGTAAGCGACACACGAAGGTCGATTATACTTGAGTTTGGTCATCTCAATTTTTGTCCCGCCATTGCCAAGATCCTGAATGCGCTTCACTTCAAAACCGCTGAAAGTTTCATCATCTGCTCGCACGATATTTCGATAGGCCCAAACGAAGTAATTTTCAAAATCTATCGATGAGCCTTCATTTTCCGTGATTGCCATCGGGCTTTCAACCAATGATTCCAAGTGAATATCCAACTGTTGCTGATTGCTAATCAACACATGCGAACCCAGACTTTCCAAGTTCGCATTTGGTTGTACAAAAGCGTATGAAGTAACCATCATCTTAAAAGGTATGGATGACCCTTCAGCAAGGGTGGCGCGCCTTCCAACTCGGTCGTTTTCTGATTCAATTGGTCTAGTTGTAGCAGGCTGTTCACGGTACCTTTTCTTGAGATCTTCTACTGTCCTAAGCTCACGTTCAACGGCCTCACGCTCAGCTGCTTTCCTGCGAACGTCTTCTCGCCCGACAATTTTCACTAGCTCCTGCACTGCAGTCTCGCAACCCACCTCTCCGTTGCAATCAACAAACTGCTCGATTACCAAGCCATTTTCACTTCTTCCCCACGCTGCAATTTGATCATTTCCGACTTCTTGTCGTGAGATTCTCTGCAATGCGGTCAACGAACTTGACTCAGCAACAGTTGCAGACAATTGTTCTGCAACGACATCTCCGCTTTCACTCGCCAAGTCTTTACCATCGTTGGGATTGAGCTTGCGCAGCACATTTAACTTACTGATGTTGCCATCGGAATTACTTATTACCTGACCGACAACCATGATGTACGTTGGCGTTTCGTTTTCTCGCAACTCTGACGAAGTTTGTTCGCGTCCGCGAACGCACGACGACATCACCATCATTCCACTAACCACAATTAACCACAGTTGATTCGACGTCATATTAACTCCCATTACGCACTCTTATGTTTGGATTCTTCCTAGCTGCATCATTTCCTGCAAAATTCGCGATACTGATTCACCAATAATGAACCCATCTGAGGCGCAAACCTGTTTCAACAGGAATTGCACCCAGATGGAAAATGTAACGAGACTTCTAAGATAACTAGCGACTTCCACTCATCGAATAGCCGGTAGAAACCACACCATTGCCGTTGCGCGAAACTACGCCAGCGTCAATGTTTCGCAATTCGCGGAAACCGCGATTTTCTTGCACTTCTTCCCATTCCAACATGCCGCAAGTCAGTGGAAGTTTTGAAAACGCGTACCATTTACCTTTGACGGAAATGCTCACGTCTCCCGTACTTACTGAACAAGCAATCGCTTCGACCTGGCATGAATTCGCTGAAGTCTTGATCGCACCAAATCCGAGACAACGAACGGTGCGATCATTCGGCGCCTTTTCGTTATATTCAGTGACGCCGGTCATAAATTCCTTCGCAACATCATCAAAGAATTCGATCTTATTGCCGGCAGGCAAGTCCTGTGCAAGTTTGGACTTTGCTTTCGGCTCTGTACACGCTGTTACTGCTGCAACGACGACGCTCAAACCCGCTAAAAATTTCAACTTAGAACTCATGACTTCACCTCTAAATGATTGTTGATGATCCACTACATGTTGCTTCGTGACAGGAATTACTTTGCAGAGTCGATGCCAACCAAAAATATGTGCAGTTTTCGCCTTTTGCGAAATCGAGTCAGACTTGGGAATCGAATATAAAAAAATGCCCTGTGCCCGCGTCTAGTGTTAAGTCGCTGATTCGCTGGATCTTTCTGGCGACCAAAAATCAGTCTGGCCGAAAAACAACGACGCCTAACGGCCACGACACCCAAAAGCTCATTACGCTGGTCAATGATTTTCCACAATTTTGCGATCATTTTCAGGGGTTTCAAAATGGCGCGGGACGTCGACTGGGTGATGCATGGGCCGCGTTTCCCAATCCCGCTGGAACCAAAGCCATTGACGTTGCTGTTGGTACTGCATTTACGTGCATCCTCTTTGACGACAAAAGAGTTCGCTGCATCGGTGTCAACGACAGCGGCCAACTGGGCTTCGATTCCGATCAACATCCCAGTAGCGCAAACAATCGCTTTGGGTCTTGGGGCTCGTCTGCTGATATGAACAACTTGCAGGCCGTTCCGCTTTCCAATGACCTTAGCGGACTCTATCCCGTTTCCATGCAAGCGACCAAAGTTAATGCGTGTGCGCTGATGAATACGGGAGCGATCAAGTGCTGGGGTGACAACTCCATGGGTCAACTAGGACACGATGACGTTTCGGGCTATCCAAACGGCACCCATTACCCTGAAGTCATCAGATGGATTCTTACAAAAGCAAACAACTGAACCAGGATCTAAGGGTGACAACCCGCCCTATCAACCGCCGTAACCGGCTGAACTTATTTGCATTTTTTATCGAGATTAATGACTCGCACCTGGATTCCGATAAGAAATCACTATGGTTTACAAGGCAAAACACACTTCAGTTTCTGCACTGTTGTACGGAGCTTTGCTCTTCGCACTAGGTTGCAGCCGTGCAAATTTCAACGGCGACAGCTCATACAATCCGGCACCGCTTCCAAATTCAAAAGACGATTCCGATGCCAATCGCGTTCGCAACAGCGCTGAAAGTATTGATGATGAACCTAACGTAGATTCTACTGGTGACGCATCACAAAACACCTCGTCCAATTCCAACACTGGCAGCAACGGCGAGATTCTCGAAAGCGTTTCGCAAACCTTCAATCTGAACGCATCCATCACGGTAAATGTTCCCCTCGATCTAGTGTGGGTCATCGACAACTCCGGCTCCATGGAACAAGAAGTCGCTAACGTGCGCGACAACCTTGCACGCTTTGTCGAACGCGTTTCCACCGCCAACGTAGATCTCAAAATGATTTTCGTCAGCAAAGCAGGACTTCCGAAGACCGGCTTCAAAATGCCTGACGAACTCCTCGCCAAGGGTCATGTGCAGCTCGATGTTTCCCCTGGTGATCGTTCGGTGCTTGCAGCAATTGCCGCAGGCAGCTGTCCTTCTAATACAACCGTCCTCAACTTTCTGAAGCCAGACGGAAAGCCCGTCGCCTTTGGTGAGCGAGTTGAGAGTTGCACCGTGCAGATTTGCGGCAAACCAGTTTCAGTGCCTGCATGCAATTATGCTGATTTCGCCAACGGCCTGCAAATTGTTCGAGGTGCCGACGATGGCCTACCGTGGCCCAAGATCTTTTTGCAGACACAGCCGATCACCGAGCTCTCCGGCAAAATCTATCAGCAGTTTCGCGCCGACTCTCGCAAAGTGTTCGTCATCGTTTCTGACGACGACTCCACCGTAGTCCACGATGAAAATTTCGTGAACCTAATTGGCACCAGCGTCGGCAAGAGACTTCCGCAAGTTTTTTCTTTTTCGGCCAAAACGACCGAATCTATGCGTGTTGCTTCGAGCGAATGTGTGATCGAAAACTACGGACGATCCTTCGAGCGACTCGGCAAAGCTCTGGGCGGAGCGTCCTACAGCATTTGCGACACCAACTGGACGCCGAACTTTGACGCACTCACCACCCAGCTCACGGAGCAAGCCGTAACCGATTCTTTGTATACGCTGACGCGCATCGACGCTCGCAACATTGTTTCCGCAACCATCGACGGCAAGCCTGTGGACATCAAATCCTTCACAATCGTCGGAAGTAATTTGCTACGAATCGATTCCGCATTTGCCGCCGCAAACGCCGGCAAACAGCTGGTCGTTCAATACCAAGCTGTTGCCAAATAGCGATCCCTCGCTCCGCACGGGACTATCTTCGATCGATCAATTGAGCTCGTTGTCTCGCAGTAGCCGCAGGCCACGCTCATTCTTCTTGGAGAGTGTGTTGGTAGGAATCTTCGATTGCAGCCCGTTGTTAGCGGCCATCGTCTTGATTTTTTCTATGAATAGCTGAGTCGCCTTCTCGGCTTCGTCCACTCGCTCTTTGCCAAAGATATCTTCAACGCCTTTTACCAAAGTGCGCGCATATACTGCTTGTGTGAGCAGAAACGACGAGAGCTCGTGGTAGAACTTATCGGCATCGATGCCTTCATTGATCAAAATTTCTGGCAATTCTGCCGTCTTAACATGGTGCCAATTTGCCGATCCGAAAGATCGCAAACGCCAAGGTTGGTTGGCATTTTTGCGCTGCCATTGAAGCTCGTACTTAGACTTGGCATTCGTAGATTCGACGACGCAGTAAAACTCGTCTTCCAAGCAAATCTGATCGATAAAACTCAGAACTCCGCTCAAATCCATGTTAACTCCCAACAAAGTGCAATGGAATCCGTTGCAAATTGATGGCCATGATTGACGCAAACTTGTGAGGGATTTTTCCCTGTAAAATCAGAACGTACTGCGGACAATACGCCGTGGCTGTCAATTCTCTTTACAGGGAATCGCGTTCAACAAATCTACGAATTATGGGGGAGAACGTTTGCGGTTAGCGGCAAGAAAGAAAGAATTCTTCATTCAAGATTTCTGGGCTCTGCAAATCGACCGAAAGCTGCAATGCGACTTTACATTCGCGACCGTCGTTATTCGGATTCAAAAGACGACTAAAATCATAAGTCGCACCGCCTGATCCAAACGCCGAATTGATCAATGAAAAATTCTCTGACCAAGTCCCACCCGCAAGACGATTCATTTCGTTTCGACGAAATGCGTTGCACTCTTGTTGGCGCTGCGGAGATGCAGAGGAATTACATTGCGATTCGAGATGAATGCGATCGAGGAATGAACGATACGCTGAACCGATGCGCGCCACTGCTTCCTTGGTTGCTTCTTGGTCGCCGCGGAACAATGTACGCGTGATGCTGGTGAGGACGTCGCGACATTCTTCATTGGCCCCAAAAGCATGAGCCGACGATAACGTCATCAATGCTGTGAGCAAACAATATTTGGAGAAATGTTGCATACCGTTGAACCAACCCAAATCGAGATATATCGACCAATTTTGGCGACGAATACCACCGATCTGGGAAATGTTCAACCGTTCGTAAGCTTTTGAAAACTCTGGCTGGCATCTGCCACTTTTTTGCGCAGCAATTGTAGAACCGAAGCCATGATTTCGGTCTCCCAAGTATCCCCTTTGAGACGACCTTCAAGAGACGCAATCCAGTCAAGTTTCTCTTTAATGAAAGTAACTGGGTCATCCTGCATGCCTTGGTGAAAGGCACGTTCCATCACGCGAGCAAACTGGGCATCGTCTTCGTCCAAAGCGTTGATGAGGTTATTGAGGCGCTTAGTGGATTCTGCTTCGCCCCAGCCTCCGGAGATTTTGAACGGAAACTGTTCGCGATCCTTCTTATGCAGCCATAGCTTGCAGTCACCGATTTCGAGCACTCGATAATCGGATGGATGCGCCCCATGATATCCGTCGGGGCGCCGCCAAATCACATGCAGAGGCTTTTCTGTGCGATCCGCCGTCATAATGACCTCAAAATAAAAATGCCAATTCCAAGATATCTTACATCTGGAACTGGCAATTATCACTGACGAAATGCAACTTCTAGCGCATCGGCACGCTGTTAGGCTGTGCGACCATGACGACTCGCATAACGGGCGACGAAGTCTTCGAGCAGCTTGCGTTCGGAGGTGCCAAAGCCCGCAAACTGTACCCCCATTCCCGGCGTCAAATCTGCACGACCATCGACGGGCGCCTGCACCCAGATGACGGTTCCGCGTGTCGAAAGGGTTTCTTTCGAATCGGGAATGGTAAAGGTCAAATCGATGTTGCTGCCTGACGGCAATGGCTTCAATGTTTGAATAAAGATGCCACCCGCGCCGAGATCCTTGCAGAAATCGAACAAATAATTGCCGTTGGAGCGGTAATCAACCAACAGTTGCACCGGCACGCGCGTATCGTCGCGGTTTTCTTCACCTGATCCACCGCCCGACTTTTTCTTGCTGCCTGTGACCGCTTTCTTGCCACCTTTGGAATTCTGGCTCACTTTTGCCTCCGTTGCTCGTTTGTATCCGAACCGTTTTCCGTTCCTGCACCGGCTGTGCCGGCGGATTTAAGATACTTTAAGTACTTCCGCACATAACTATTGTGCTCATCCAGCGTGACTGAAAAGTGGTGCCGCCCCTCGGGACCTGCTTCCAGCACATAATAATTATAACCCTTCTGCGACGGGGTTAAAACAGCCTGTAGAGAATTTACCGATGGATTACCGATTGGCGTCGGCGGAAACCCTTTGTGCAATCGCAAATTGTAGGGGTTTGAGTTGTCCTTTAGGTTTTTCCAAGTCAAATCGCCGTTAAAATTGGGGATTCCGTAAATGATGGCCGCATCAATGCCTAAGGGTTGATTGGTTTTAAGTCTGCGCCAGATAACTTCAGACACATAGGGTTTTTCATCCTCATGCAAAGTTTCTAATTCGATTAGCGATGCGAAGGTCACCGCACTTTGCAAACTCAGCCCACGTTCGTTCACTTTTGCTTCGTAGTTTTCAGGCAGCTTGCTCCAAAATGTTTCCACCATTTCGCGAATGGCCTGTTCACCTGTCGGCAATTTATCGGTGTAGCGATACGTGGCTGGATACAAGAATCCCTCTAGGGAATCCGACGGCACCTTCAGTGAGCGGATGAACTCTTTATCTGCCGCCAATTTTTGCAGGTTGGTTTTAGTGCTGACGCCATTTGCAACCAAGCGATCGATGATTTTACCGACCGTAAATCCCTCCGGAATAGACACTTGGGCCACGACCGGAACGTAGATGTCTCCGGCTACCATTTTCTCGCTTACTTGCTTGGGATTTACCGAGCCTTCAAAGCGGTAAACGCCGGCCTGAAACTTGGGGTAGGTTTTCTCTAAAAATCGAATCCAAATGGTAAAAAACAGCTTGCTGCTGATGACACCCTGCTCGTGCAGCGTGTCGGTAAGTTGGGCCAATTTCGTTCCGCGTGGGAATTCGACCGATACGGGGCCTTCAAGTTCGACTGAAGTCGTGGACCAGTCTCCAATCCACTGGAGAGCATAGATGCCGCCTGCCCCTAGGGACATCAACATAACAAGCGAAAATATAAGGATTTTTTTCAAACCAAGCACCCTTGTAGGCATTAATTTATGCTCAACTCCTATATTTTACATGTCCGCGTACCAGTCGGCACGAACAAGGAATAATCTGCACTGATTATTTTTCGGTCAATTTTATTGAAATTGGGCTGCTCGTGTTATAGGTTCCGCCGCGCAAAGATTGATTTTTAATAGTTTGTTTATTGAAATGGATATTTTATCGAAAATCACATCGGTTGAAGGCAAGCTAGGATATGAGTTCAGGAATAAGGATCTCCTTATTCGTGCACTCACCCACCGCAGCGCTGGATCCGATCATAATCGTAACAGACAGTGTTACGAACGGCTCGAGTTTTTAGGAGACTCGATCCTTGGCGCACTCGTATGCACGCGCTTGTATGCGGAGTTCCCCGATCTCGCCGAAGGTCCCTTATCCAAACTAAAAGCCCGCATGGTCAGCGAACCATCATTGGCGAAAACGGCGCGCGACATGGGCCTCACCGACATGATCATCTTGGGTTCGTGTGAAATCGCCTGCGGCGGCCAGTCAAAAGAGTCCATCCAAGCCGATGTGCTCGAAGCAGTCATCGGAGCTGTGTACTTAGATGGCGGATTGGCGAATTGCGAACGCGTCTTCTGTGCACACATCGCCAACTTGCTCAGCCAATCAGCCCAGCAAGTACACCAAGGCGATTACAAAACATCATTACAAGAGTTTGCCCAAGGTCGGTTGAATTGCCGCCCTGAATACGTTTTGACCGGGGAAAAAGGCCCTCCACACGAACGGATTTTCGAAGTCTTGGTGAAAATCAACGGCGTGGAATTGGGAACGGGATCAGGAACCAGCAAGAAACGAGCAGAACAAATAGCCGCTAGACATGCGTGGGAGCTACTGCAGGCGAAGGATAAACCTTCGTCTGAATCTCCCGTCGTCTGGCAGTAGAAAAGAGGATCAGATGTCATCTCGAGGAATCGTCGCCATCGTCGGAAGACCAAACGTCGGAAAGTCCACGCTGTTCAACCAGCTGACTCGATCGCGCTCTGCCATTGTTGATGACCGTCCGGGCGTTACCCGCGACCGTTTGTACGGCGTGGTAAAAACGATGGATGCAGAACTTACTTCATTTGCCTTAATCGACACCGGTGGTTTCGAAACGGATGACAGCACCTATCAACCGTTTTCTGAAAACATCGTCTGGCGCAACACCACAGCCGCGATTGATGAAGCCGATCTCGTATTGCTCGTCCTTGACGGCAAAGACGGTCTTCATCCCCACGACGAAGACTTGGCTCGCATGCTCAAGAAAAAAGGCAAGCAATGGGTAGCCGTCGTCAACAAAATCGATGATGTATCTCACGAAACCAACGCGACCGAATTTTACAGCCTCGGTATCGATGATTACGAGACGATGAGTGCCGCCCACAACCGTGGCGTAGATGCCGTTTGCGAGCGTCTCGTCGAAGAACTCAAGAAGTCCCCACGCTTACAAGGTGCCAAGCCATACGACGAACGCGCGCTGCGCATTGCCGTGGTTGGTCGCCCTAACGCCGGCAAATCTTCCATCGTTAATCGCCTGCTAAAGTCCGAGCGTTCGTTGGTTTCCGACGTTGCCGGCACCACACGTGACGCACTCGATACGCCTTTCCGCTACAACGAACAGGACTATCTTTTGATCGATACGGCCGGTATTCGCCGTCGTTCAAAGGTTAGCGACAAGGTAGAAATCATCAGCGTCATTCAGAGCATGGAGGCCATTGACCGTGCCCACATCGTCGTGCTCGTGATCTCCGCCATCGATGGCATCACCGATCAGGATTTGCGCATCGCCACCATGGCGACCGAACGGCAAAAGCCAGTGATCCTCGTCTACAACAAGTGGGATCTCGTCCCTGACAAGAATTCGAATTCGTCGTCCGAAATCGTCAAGGACTTGCGTTTCAAGTACAAGAGCTTGGACTTTGCTCCGGTGTTGTTCATCTCCTGCTTACAAAATCAGCGCGTCCACTCCGTCATGGCTACCATCGAACGCATCGGTAACCAGTACCGCCATCGAGAATCGACCTCGAACATCAACAAGGCGTTGCGCACCATGGTATTATCGCACACCCCTGCATTGATGAATCGCTCCAACAAGCGCGTTAAGTTTTACTTTGCAACCCAAGTACGCTCGTGTCCGCCGACCATCGTCGTTATGTGTAACGTGGCCGAAGAGATCGCCGAATCATACAAGCGTTACATGCAGCGCCAGTTTCAAGAGGCGCTGGGTTTCACAGAGGTGCCAATTCGACTGGCCTTCCGCGGCAAAGACGTTCGCAACAACATGAGAAGCACCGAAAGCGACGTTGACAGTGTTGACGAATTCACAGAGAGTGCCGCGGACGCGGGGGACTTTGAAGAATTTGAAGTCGATTCGCACGGTTCTGAAATGCACGTTTAGCAGACAAGATAAGCGACAAAGAAAAAATTGGTAATGTACAGCCGCAGCGGTACTACGGCGAAACATCTCCAAACAACACATAGGGAGTATCCAGTCATGAAATTGTTACTATTAGGGCTTTTGATTTCATCCGCATCGTTTGCAGCTCCGCGCACCGACGAACCCATTAAGTCGCTGTCAGCGCCGAAAGTTACCAACAGCGCAAAGGTCGAACTTGGCAAAATGCTATTTTTTGATCCTCGCTTGTCGAAAAGCGGGTTTATCAGCTGCGCGTCCTGCCACAACATTTCGATGGGCGGAAGCGACAACATGCCGTCGTCCATCGGTCACGGCTGGCAGCTTGGCCCGATCAACGCGCCGACGGTTTTGAATTCCAGCTACAACCTCGCCCAGTTTTGGGATGGTCGAGCTAAGGATTTGCGTGCACAGGCAGTCGGCCCCATCGCTAATCCTGGCGAAATGGCCAGTACACACGACGTCGCAGTAAAGAAGATTGAATCCATCACCGGTTACGCCGACAAATTCAAAGAATCGTTTGGCGACACCAAAGTCAACATCGACCGCATTGCGGATGCGATTGCCACGTTTGAAGAAACTCTAGTTACAACAGGTTCAAAATTTGACCGATGGCTGGGCGGTGATGACACAGCACTAGCAGCGAATGAAGTCAAAGGTTACGAACTCTTCAAAGCAAAAGGCTGCATCGGCTGTCACACAGGTCCTGCAGTTGGTGGAACCATGTACCAAAAGTTTGGTCTCGTTCATCCCTATACCAAGGACACAAAGAACCTCGGGCGCATTGCGGTGACCAAGCAAGCTCAAGACAAGTTCGTGTTCAAAGTTCCTACACTGCGCAACATTGAATACACTTATCCGTACTTTCATGATGGCAGCGTTTGGACACTAACAGAGGCCATCGACACAATGGCATGGCACCAACTCGGCATCAAACTCAGTAAAGACGAAAATGCTTCTATCGAAGCGTTTTTACGCAGCTTGAGCGGTCAAATGCCCAAGTTAACGTTGCCCATCTTGCCTCCATCAACGTCGCTGACTGAGCGTCCCGTGCAAAAGTTTACGAACAATGAAGGTTGATGCAAAATACGTCGGAGGCTACGCCTTCGACGTTCAAGCTGGAAAACACCAATTGCGCTTTGACACCAAGGCGCCCGTTGGACAGGACTCTGGCCCAAGCCCCAAAGAAATCATGCTCGCAACCATTTTGGGCTGCAGCGGCATGGACGTTGCGGGGCTTCTCAAACAGCACAAGATCACTCCTACAAGTTTTACCATGTCAGCGGATGCCACTGCGGTGGATACCCATCCGAAAATCTTTCCACGTATTGATGTTTCATTCGTCTTCGAAGGAACAGATTTGGACACGGCCAAGATCATCGAGTCGGCGAAGCTATCGATGACCAAGTATTGTGGCGTCTCTGCCATGATTAATCCGACATCGCCCATTCACTACAGAGTGATCGTCAACGGACAAACCGTTGCCGAAGCTCAGGCTCAGTTTTAGTCTACGGCAAATAGAAATGGCGGCGAAGAACTCGCCGCCATCTTTACAAACTACAATCAGGTAATTTAGCGGTTACATACATTCCAGTTGAACGCCCTTCCTGAGCAAACGTCACGCTCCCAAGACCAGCTGTCCCACATTCCATAGCTGTTTTTATGGCGAATACCAATCTTGAACTCCCCCTGAGTAATAGTGTCCACGTGCAATTTTCTGCCTTTGCTGACAGTATACAATTTGTTCATTAGGTTCACCTGAACATCGTATGTACAGCGATTGCTCACCCATATCTCGCAATTCGACGGCGTGTAATAATAAACTTGAACGGGCACGACATAAACTAGGCCGACACCATAGTTCCCGGCTCCGCTATATCCGTTGCCGCCGCTATATCCGTTTCCACCGCCGCCGTACCCATTGCCGTTAAGATTGAGACCCTCTTCGCTGGGCGGATCCTTTTTCTCGACTGGTTTCATCTGAGAGACCAATGCTTTCATCATTTCGTCAGTAATCGTGGCAGAGTCTTCAGCAGATTCGACAGAACTTGAAAGCGTCTTCGTAGTATCAATATCGTCCGCTAGTTTGACGAAATCAGCCCATGGCAACGCATGGGTCACATCGCAGATGCTGTAAACAGTCTGACCTTCTGGAGTTTGACCTGCGTCACCTTCGACGGAACTGCCTTTTAAAGCATGTGGCGTTTCGCAGTTCATAGCGACGGCATGTTCGCCCTTTTTAGCCAAACGCATGAATTTTCCTTGGATGTCCTTCTCCGTGACAATCGCATCTGGAGTGGAAGTCGCTTGTCGTCCACCTTGAGTTGTGCAGCTCCAAGCAATAACTGCAGAACTTGCCAATGCCAATAATCTCCCCGCTGTGGAAGTCATCATGTGCATCTCCAAAAAAGAATGATTTCAATTAAGTTTATCTTGGAATTGTACACTTGCCTGAGACAGGCTGCCAGACGGGCAGGAAACGGGGACGCAAAAAACCCTCAGTACAACTTGGGAAAGTCATACTAAGGGTCAAAGACTTCAATTAGTGCGTGTGGTTTCCGGAGAACTTGCAAGACGCGTGCGTGTCGCGAACTGCATTGATTTCTTCGTTGTCCAAATCGCTCTCGTCGGCCGGGAATACAAGTTCAAACAACGTACGCAAAGCGTCGAGGTTACGCTTGTCTTCGTGCAGTTTAGCAACTGCCTTGCGCATGTCTTCCCACGATCCACCTGGGGCATCGTGACGAATGACTGCAGGCTTCAACTTGTGCGCTTTGATTTCGCGATCGGCGTTGAACGCGCGGAAGCAGCTGGAGTGGTGCGTGTCAACATAGTCACCGATCGGAACGATAAAGTATTTACCGTTTTCGTCGCGCCATTCGTTCTTATACAGCTCTTTACAGCGTTCGATGTTCATTTCGGTTGGCAATGACTGCGCACCACTTGCTGTACGCAACTTATGAACAAATTCGCCAAGACGGAATTCCGCTTCGATGACGCTTGTTGGCGCAAGACCGATGTCTGCCATCCATTCAACGGAGAGTTCGTCAGCTTCTTGCTCTGCTGTGTAGAAACCAATCGCCTTACGCGCCGCTTCGTGAAGTGGTTCTGCCAATGTCTTCTCGGACTTTTCCAAAGACTTCACCGCGGATTCAAAAACGCCGGACATCTTGCCGCTGACTTCAGTGCCGTTGAACATCATGCCGATGTTACGGTCGATCACCAAAGAGTCGGTTACGTCGTCTTCTGCGATCTCAAGTCCCTGCTTCACTTTTTCCGTACCGATAGAAACCGGCTTGAAGCAAGCTTCCGCTTTTTCTTCAAACTTCTTGTAGGCCTTTTTGCCGTCTGCATTGAGTGGACCGAATGGGAAATCACCCAGGGCGCTGCGGAAAGCGCGATCTGCTACGTACTCAGCGAAGTCCTTACAAGCCGTGTTACACGCTGCGGCATCGGTGCCTTCGTCGGTGCTGCACTCTTGGCGCTTGTTGATCAATGTCCCCATGGACATCAAGGGAACGAAGAGTTCCGTACGGTATTGCTGACCTTCGACCTTGCGGTAGCGGCGGTTCGGGATCTTCACGCCAACAGCGGCCTGCCCCGCTTCATTCAACTTGCCTTCAGCGGTCGGCTTGGACGAAGGATTCTCTTGCTTCAACGTGTAGAAGAAGTCGTATGACGAATCATGTGGGTGATCGGTGTGAACTTTGTAGTAGTGACCGAGTTCGTGCGCGATAACCGACACGAGCTCTTCTTCGTTCATCATCGGGATGATGCCAGAATGAACGGTGATGATGCCTGCGACTGGCTGACGAACGAGCTTGCTCGCAACAGCTACGCCTGCGAATTGTTCTTCAACAGAACAACGTTCGCCAGCAACGATTGCAATTTGATCGTCGGTTGATTTGAGCGTCAACTGGCACGGCAAATCGTTCTTGTTGTAATCAGCAACGAATTGCTTCAGGAACGCCTCGTCAGTTGGCCCCTTCACGCAGATGCGCGAAGACATCGGACGACCAAAAGTTCCATTCGATTTAATACCAATCGCATCAACGGTATTCGTACGGCTCTCTTCCGCGTCCGCGTCGATGATGACTTTTACGTCATGACAAACTGGGACAGGCATAACGAATGCGTTTGGATCTTCCGTGATGATCACTTGAACCTTCGGCTTAACGACGTCCTTCATTTCTTCAGGATGCGCTGCGAGCAAGTTCGCGTGAAACTTATCAACCCAGTATTGCAAACGAGTTACAATCGCGTTTTCTTGGTCTAACAACTGAACTGGTTCGCCACCGTTAATCGACGCGTAAATGGGCATAACAACTTTTTTCAGATCGGTGTCGCTAATGACTTGCCACTGCGATCCGACGTCGTTGTTGGTTGGATGATTTAGGTCATGCTTGAAATCTGATGTTTGTTTTTGCGCACCACACGCAACCGCTAACATTACTAGCGCCATCGTGACGCCACGCACCACTCGACGATTTGTTCGTCCCTGTGTTTGCATGATTTCTCTCCTTTTTTGCTCAGCAAGGCTCATAATTGACTGGCTGGCCAGTTTCTTATCAAAAATTGGCATTAAATCAATGAATTTTTTAGGAAAAATTAATGTTTTTACCGATTGGCAAAATCGTCAATTATCCAGGGATCTTACAGCCCCGTCAGCCTGACGGATTCCGCCTCGCAACCAGATCCTCAGCAGTTGAACGGCCGCTGGGGTGATTCCGGAAATTCTCGACGCTTGGGCCAAATTGGCTGGTCGATGACGCGTAAGTTTCTCGCAGACTTCAAATGAGAGGCCAGAAATGCCCTTGTAAGAAAAGCTCTCAGGAATGCGAATGGCCTCAAGCTGCCGCGCATCGCGGATGGACCGTTCTTCACGCGCGATATAGCCAGCGTACTTCAATTCAATTTCTAAGCGGCGCAGAGTGCTCTTGGTAAACATAGCGAGCTCGGGAAAGAGTTCGACCATGTCGTTTGCGACAACGCTTGGGCGGCGCAAAATCGCGTCCAATCGAGTACCGCGGTTATCATCACTCGCCTGCGCGTGCGATGGCAACGAGCGGTCGCCAAGGGTCACGTCACCCGCAAGCATCATCGCCGCACTCAAACTATCACGACGCTGGCAATACGCGGCAAAATCCACTTCCGAAACCAATCCAACTTTGCGACCAAGTTCTGTCAAACGCAGATCGGCGTTGTCTTCACGCAAAACCAAACGATATTCCGCACGCGACGTAAACATACGATATGGTTCGTTGGTGCCTTTGGTGACAAGATCGTCGATCAAAACACCGATGTAAGCGTCGGTTCGGCTCAAAATAAACGGCTCTGCTCCACGCAGCTTTTGCACGGCGTTGATGCCCGCCATCAATCCCTGTGCCCCCGCCTCTTCGTATCCCGTCGTGCCGTTCAGCTGCCCCGCAAAATACAATCCGCTAACTTTTTTCGTTTCGAGCGTAGACTTCAATTCTGTCGGATCGACGAAATCGTATTCGATCGCATAACCAGGCCGGATGATTTCGGCATTTTCTAATCCTTGGATGGAGCGGATAAATTCCATCTGCGTCTTCAATGGCAACGAAGTTGAAACGCCATTGGGATAAATTTCGCACGTATTCAAACCCTGCGGTTCCAAGAACACTTGGTGCGACGTTCGATCGGGGAATTTGACGACTTTGTCTTCAATCGAGGGGCAATATCGCGGTCCGATGCCGACGATTTCGCCGCTGTATAGAGGCGATTCACCGAGCCCGTTACGGATGATCTCATGGGTTTGCTGCGTGGTTCTCGTAAGATAACAAGGAACCAATTGGTTCCGAATCGACTCATTGGAAAAACTGAAGGGGATGATGTCATCGTCAGAATGCTGCGCTTCCATGCAGGTAAAATCGATGGTGCGGGCATCGAGACGCGGCGTTGTCCCCGTCTTCATGCGACCCACTCGGAAGCCAAACGTGCGCAAAAACTCCGCCAATTCAAGCGAAGGAGCATCACCCGCACGACCCGCGCTGTGCTTTTGCGAGCCGATGTGGATTAGGCCATTCAAGAATGTACCCGTCGTCAAAATGACGCTGGATGCATAAAGAGAGCCAAAATTGCGCGTTTCGACGCCGATGATTTCGCCAGTTGGCTGCCCGTTTTCGTCTTCCGAAATCTTTAAGTGTAACTTCTCGACCGTATCCTGACGAATGGACAGATTGGGCGTCTCTTCAACTTTTGCTTTCATGTAACGACGGTATTCGTCCATGTCAGCTTGCGCGCGCGAAGACCACACGGCCGGTCCGCGGGTCCGGTTCAACACGCGGAATTGAATGCCGGTTGCGTCGATGGCCTTGCCCATCTCGCCACCCAGCGCGTCGATTTCTTTGACCAAATGTCCTTTGGCGGTGCCGCCAACGGCGGGGTTGCAGCTCATGGCGCCAATGCGTTCCACAGACTGGGTTACGAGAACCGTTTTGGCCCCCATACGTGCAGCGGCTAAACACGCCTCAATGCCGGCATGGCCACCACCGACGACTATGACATCAAATTGCTGTTTCACAGCTTTCGCCTCATGTTGATCGAACCGCTCCCTATATCCCTGAACCCGCTAATACACAAGGGTTTGAGCCAAGGAAAAAACCTGAAAGGTAGGGGGTCAATTCGCGCCTTGCTATTCCCCTGTCGTTTCGGTACTTTCTCGGCCTGTTTGCCGCCATAGATTTTTGCAACTCAGCCCTTGATGGGCTTGTCTTCTAGCTGGGAGGATTCGGCGTGGCTGTATTTGAACATGTGATTAAAAAAGGTCATGAACAAGTCGTATTCTGTTACGACGCAGCGAGTGGTTTGAAAGCGATCATCGCGATCCATGACACGACCCTTGGCCCAGCACTCGGCGGATGCCGTTTCTGGAACTACGCGAGCGAAGAAGAAGCTCTCAATGACGTGCTGCGTTTGAGCCGTGGCATGACCTACAAAGCAGCTGTTGCTGGTTTGCACCTCGGTGGCGGTAAAGCCGTTATCATCGGCGACCCGAAGAAACTAAAGACTGAGCAGTTGTTCCGCACGTTTGGACGATTCGTTGACAGTCTCCACGGTCGTTACATCACGGCAGAAGACGTAAACATCAACGTCGACGACGTTGAGTACATCTCCCAAGAAACAAAGTACGTAACAGGTGTTCGCGGTGGTTCTGGCGATCCATCTCCCATCACCGCACTTGGCGTTTACTCCGGCATCAAGGCCGCGGTCGAACACAAGTTGGGCAAAAAGTCGTTGAATGGCTTGAAAGTCTCCGTTCAGGGTTGCGGCGCCGTAGGCCAGCACCTCTGCGAACTTTTACACAGTGACGGCGTTCGCTTGTTCGTCGGTGATATCGACGAAGAGAAGGTACGCACATGCGTCGATAAATACCGCGCAGAAGCGGTTGACCCCAAGAAGATCCACGCGGTCGAAGTTGACGTTTACGCACCTTGTGCATTGGGCGCAACGCTCAACGATCAAACCATCCCCGAAATCAAGGCATCGGTCGTTGCCGGCGCCGCCAACAACCAGCTCCAGAACGAAGACGTACACGGTAAGCAAGTACAAGACCGCGGCATCCTGTACGCACCAGATTATGTGATCAACGCTGGTGGCTTGATCAATGTTTACCACGAACTCAAGGGCTACAACGAAGTCGCAGCCAAGAAACAAGCTCGCGGCATCTACAACACCCTTTTGGAAATCTTCACCGTCGCACAGAAGTCCGGAATTCCAACATACGTTGCCTCCAATCAGGTTGCAGAAAAGCGTATCGCGGCCGTACAAAACATGCGCGGACTGAAGAACTACCTTGGCGAACAAGTTTGGGCAGACACCCGTCACGGCGCCAAGTAAAGCTTCCCGTTTTTGAAGCATTTAAGTACAGAGCCGATCGAAAGATCGGCTCTTTTGTTTTCGGCTGTTTGCCTACCGCGCTAAGGGTTGTACAATGGAGACAATTCAATCTAATAGCGAGACTTCCCTATGGATCAACTTTGTCCGTGGCAGGACTGGATTCAGGCCAGCATAACGTTCTGCGAAGAAATGGGCTGCAGCTGGATTCGCCAACCCGCAAACACATGGTCCAATCTGGCCTACACTGTCAGCGGTTTTGTTGTTTACCAAACAGCCAGAAAAGAAGGCGCCGGGTTTCTATCGCAGATCGGCGTCATCGCTATGATTTTGTCATTCGGCTCCTTCTTCTTCCACGCGAGTTCAACATTCATCGGAGAAGTTTTCGACGTCGGTGCAATGTTTATTTTCGCAAATTTCGCCTTCGCTCTCATGCTACACCGTATCAGCTCATGGGAATGGAGTGCCATCTGGCGATTATTCTGGATCCTGAATGTAGTTTGCATCGCCACACTCATCACCGTGAAATGGATCGGCATCTTGCTCTTCACTGCGCAAGTTACCGTCGTTACGTTGCTAGAAATGAGACAGTTTTGGCGCATGCGTGGGAAGATCTCCCACAAGCCACTCCTCATGTTAGCTCTCGCATTTACGATTGCTTTCATCTGCTGGACATCGGACGTGCGCAAGACGTGGATCTGCTTTCCGGACAACCACCTGTTCCAGGGTCATGCGCTTTGGCACCTGTTTAACTCAACCTGTTTTTGGTTCTTCTATCAGTTCCACAAACAAATCAGTTACGGTGGTCTCAATCCCATTGGGCGGTCTAGCGGCCGACCCTAAGCAAACATGAATGTATCGGATGAAGCAGCGTTTCAAAAAAATCTTCCTTTTGTCCGCTAGCCTGTGCATAGGTTCAACCGCATCTGCAAAGGTTTACGTTCATCTGGGGTACATTGATGAAGAACTCAGCCCTGCGTTGCGCGACATTCTCGCAAACAATCCCTCTACGGATGTCCTCGCCATCGAGGCTGACAAGTTCGACAAACCGGAAATCTTCCAGAAACCTCGTTCGTTTTACACGCAACAGGAAGCGGGGTCAGCACCGTATGCTGAATCGCAGCAATCCATCGGTCTGTTGAGAGACGGACTGGATGCTCTAGCAAATGCTCCGTCTAATAAAGAAGCTTATGAGAGTCTAGCGCTCAAGGGCATTCCTATCGAAACTGGTGCGCAGTCGACGTTTCAGTTCATTATCTTTCCAGCCAAAGCCGAACGAAAGTCTTCTGACTTGATCGTCGTCATCAAACCATCAGAGTTTGGTAGGCAGCCGCAGTTACTCACGCGTTTCCTCCGAATATTTTTCGGAATGGTTCGCAACCTACCCCAAGCGGCAAACGGCATGTCCGTCACCAGTCTTGGCACGGCGGGGAGTGTACAGCCGAACATCTCCGTCGGCAGCACCTCCAATGTTCGCGGCAGTTTGTATGCGGGGGTTGAACGCATTGGCGGCAAAGAGTCCTCACAATACGTCGGCGTCATCAAGTACTTTGACCCGTTACTCTCGGCCGAAATTCCATTGTGGCAATCGCTTCCAACTAATGGCGTCGCCTCCAGCGCAGCAAAGGTACAGGAGCAACTCAGCAAATCGTCCGAAGTCGAGTCATTCGGGAACACGCTATGGAACACGGCACTCAAGGCGCGCATCCGACTATTGAACCAGTTCGGATTTGGTTCCAGCATGACCCTTTCGTACTTTGGCAGCGAAACTGAAAAGTCGCTCGCACAAGGACTTGGCCTTACCAATGTCAATATGGAAGACTTTCACGTCTTGAGCGAAGCCTCAAAGATTGCAGACAAGCATCGAATCGTTCGCGTCATTTCGGATCCGCATGCCATTCCTGACTGGTTTGTGGATAGCATTTACCGATGGGCCAAGCGCGAAAGATACACCCGGCAAGATTACGTTGAGGGCATTCTCTGGAGACTGCAAGGTTTGCCGCTGGAAAGTACGCCACGGCGCGCCAAGTGGAATATCGCCGACTATTCCTCTGGTGATCTTTCCTCCATCACCTATCAGACAGAAGCTCTTAATGGTTTGCTTGATCCATTTTATGTCGAACTCGCTGCTAAGCTACTTGACGATGCCATGGAAAGACGTGCCATCAGCATCGAATCCCTCAGCAAGAAGATCACTGATAAACTCAGTCCCGATGCACAAAAACGCCTCGCAGAAGCGATCGCAGCGCAAAGCGCTGTACTTGCTGCCAGCGCTCGACGCATCAAAACCTTGTACGAGATTGGTACCTCCCAAGATTCCTTACAAAGTCAGATCCTTTCCTTCATCGATGGTTTGAGTGAATTCAATTTGGCCAAGTATCCCGAAGTGGAACGAGACATCTTGTCGATCGTCGATCAGTTGGATCCGACACGAAAGTCATTCATTACATCTCAGCGAAAGCTGCCCTTGTTCTCTGAAAAAGTGGGAGCTGAGGGATATGACAGGAACCACATGGCTATATGGGTGCGTGCGAGCAAATGGGTATCAAAATCGAATAAGTTGCAATACGTAGCTCCTTCTCTCCCGCGCGATGACTTTTCAATAGTTGGTAGCAAAGGGTTCGAAGCAATAAGTCTGTCAGAAATCGCCACACGAACTGGTGACAAGAATCTCGAAGCCTTTGCGCGCGTGGCAGACAGAGCCATTTATCGATCGTCGATGGCCGAAGCCATGAATACTCAGTCTCACAACCAGCTAGGCCATGACATGAATCGAATTCCCATGACGATCTTTCCGCCACGTACCTGTGTACAACTTAGTTCACAAGCCATTCAGAACAATTAATAGGTTCGCAGGAAGGTCATTTGGCCGGCGCGGACTTGTACCTTTTCGACAGCGTGGCTTACGCCGGCCGTCTTGATATTGATAGTGTGTTCGCCTGCGGGAAGCGAGCAACGCGTCACTAAGATTTGCGACGGCAGCGTTGTCCAACTTCTCGTGTCAGCGGTCTCGGTTGCCGCCGTGAATATGTTCGCCGTAATCTCACCTAAGATGCCAAAGTTTTGCCTTGCTTGATCGACTATCTGTCCCTTAGCAAGCAAACGAACGCCTTGCTTAAGGAGAACGCGAGCACGCTTGTCGTTCATGGTTTCGTGGGCGATGGCGTCAAGATTCTCAACCGTTGCCCCCTCACACTTTTGATCTCCCAGTGTGGCGCCTGTTGAACCCCAATTACGAGGTTGAAACTTCACGATCGGAAATGAAAATCGCACGACTTGCGAACCATAGGGAAACAAGAACTCCATGGTCTCTTTGATGGCAATCGTTCCAGATTCATGGATAACAATTAGCTCGCCGTATTGTTTCGGAAGCGGTTCCATTTTGCCAATCTGAGATCCGTAGGACTTATTCAACTCGGCAAGTTCGGATGACCTCTTCCTCAACGTCAGCAGCCGATGCAACGACTGCAGCAAGGGCAACGGCGGCGGAGTTGAAAACGTTGTTTTGTAGATTCCTTCATAGGCCGTCAGCGCTTTCCGATAATCAATGATCGCGTCGTCGTATTCGCCAAGCGATTCGAAGATCATTCCGGCCAAAAATCGGGCGAATGCATCTTCCGAGTAGCGGTTCTTAGAGTCTTTGTCGTAACCATCGTTGATCTCTTGCAGCCGGGTATTGATGCGCTTAGCTTCCACGCGCGCACTTTTCAAATCACCGGCTTGCAGATACGAAAGTGCCCACATGGTATGGAGGGCTACTTTTTCAAAGTCTTCACCCGCATAGTCCATGGTTGAATCATTCACCACGAACGACGCCACAGTGTTGGAAATGCTTTCGGTGTAGAGCTCATCAACAATGGCGTCCGCATCTTTAAACAATTGCTGCGCGTCAGCATGCGAACCCATGCGGTCTTTGATCATTGCTTTGTCGAGCGTGTAGAGCAGTTTATTGCGATCTTGTTCTTTAATGTCCGACTCTTCAAGACGCGTCAATGCATCGCCATAACTACGGCCACGATAGGCGGATCGCACGCCCGACATTTCCTCGGTGTACGTGGCGCATCCCAACTGTGGTGCGAGCAGGACAAGGGCGGCCACAGTTGACCGCAAATTAACGACTATCATCAATAGACTCAACTAAGGTGTACTTAGAATCGCGAACCTGAACGCTTGAAGCGCTTCTTAATCAAGTACTTCTCGCTCCATTCGATCTCTGCCGTCTCAAGATTGGTCAGAATCAAATTGGTTTGATAGGTGACGACTTTGAGTCCGCCTTCAGAATTTACGGTACTAGAAACTGATCCACCGAGCATGAAGTCTGCGCCGATTTGTTTGCCGGACTGCTTGGCTTTGTCTTTAGCGACCGCACCACTCTCTTGGTACTTGATCTCTTCGAGGATCTTATTGCGCTTGCTTTCGTTTACGAATCGTACTTTTCCAGAGTTGATAAGCTCATCGCGCACGTATTCAGTCAAAGCTTTCACGTCGATGTGTTCGTCAGTTCTATTCTCAACATCATCGACGATGACTACGGGACGTTCGTTTTTATTTGCGGCAACAAACGTGGCGAGCCACGGTTTTTCGAGGCTGGATTTGATAAGGAACTCGGCGGTCTTACGTGCATCTGTCTCGTTCCACTTGTCGTCAACGATTTCCACTTTGGACGGATCAGCGTATTCACCTTCGAGATCCTTGGTGCAGCTCGCAACATGGAACAATCCAAAGATCACTGCGAATCTGCCAATGGTTTTAACAAGATTTGACGATGTAGAAAGTTTCATTTTCTCGACTCCGATTTGTGACCATGCCACGCGCCGCAACACGCTTACAGAATGTGATATTATACTAATGTCTCTGACTTCTCGTGCAAAGGAGGTTCAGTCATGAATTTTAACCGATTGGTTAAAGCGACGATTTGCTTGGTTATGGTTCTTTCTTCGTCTGCGTTTGCGAGAAATGTGTTTCTCAACGGCAGCGATATCTCCAGTAGCCGCAACCAACGCCTCAAGGGCGTGAGCGTCAATATCGATCAAAACGGCGACATTCATATTGAAGGACCACAATACCGCGTCCATGATGCGTCTAGTTACATGCCACTCGGCAAGATGCCAGCCGCCCTCGGCAAGCCTGAGCACGTTGCCCCACATCAACTACCCTCGCATCCTGAAAAGACTGCGGAAGCGATCGTTCCAGCCGTACCAGCCAGCGACGAGAATGAAACCGCAAGTCCAGCCGAAAAGACCGCTCGCTTAGACGACACTTTGAATAAACCGGGAAATGACGTACAAAGCGAACCAGCTCCAGAAGCAGCTCAGCCTACAGGCGAAGCGGCGCCTGCAGCTACCACAACCGATACGCATAAGTCCGAACAAGCTCCTGCACACGAAGAGAAGACCGAGACAGATGGATCCCAAAGCGCACATTGATCGCGCTGAACTTCAAAAGAATCTAGACGCAGTACAGCGGCGCATCGACGCCGCTTGTAAAGCAAGCGGTCGTAATCCTCAAGATGTCGCTCTGCTTGCCGTTTCCAAAGGTCAAAGTGCAGAAAAGATCCGCGCGATGTACGAACTAGGTATCCGCGACTTCGGCGAAAACTACGCTCAAGAGTTGACGAAGAAGGCACAAGAACTTGCTGACCTGAAAGATCTTCGCTGGCATTTCATCGGCCATCTGCAGTCAAACAAGATCAATGCGCTCATTAAGATCTGTCATTCGATCTCATCGGTTTCATCACTCGATCACGCAAAGAAGATTGATCGTGCAGCAGCAAGCGCTCAGCGAAAGCTCGCATTGAAGATCGAAACCAACGTAGGCAAAGAGTCGCAGAAGTCAGGCATCTCACCAGAGAATGTCGCAGACCTCGCCAAAGAGATTGCCGAGACATGCACCAACTTAGTTCTGCAAGGCATCATGGTCATTCCACCTACACATGATTCTGAACTTGCAGCGGAAGGCAAAGTTCCCGAAACATTTAAAATCGCAAGAAAGATTGCGGACAAGGTTGGAATGAAAGTGCTGTCACTGGGAATGAGTTCTGACCTTGAATCTTCGATCGCCGCAGGAAGTAACGAAGTACGAATCGGTACTTCGCTATTTGGAGAACGACAACCCGCTTGAAACATTAACTCATGGATGATCGACAAATTCGACTCGTCCCCAAGACTTCACTTTCCCCGAGATCAAATCGAACGCGACCACGGATTTAAAGGCACTGCTGCCGCGGTCGTCTGCGTCCATGCTAATCCACATGAATCCGTCATCGCCGACGCGGATAATGTGAAGTTGCAAATTTGACTCCAAAAATTCTAACTCCGGATAAGCTTGGTTGTGATGGCGAAGCTTGCGCACCAATGCTGCTACCGTCAATTTCATCCGTCGATCGGCTAGTACGCGCAGAAGTTCTGCCGGGACTGCACCACGGTAACGATAAGGGTTAGCAACGAGATCATTCGCTAGCTCATCCGAATAGAGCAGACTTTGTCCATCTGCCAAAAGCTCGGACAAAGTCTGCCCTTCACGTAATTCGACTGATGCCCGATCTGCGTCATATTTCGATTCGACTTCCGCAGAAGCCAACTCTGCATTCATCGACAGGACCACCAACATCGACCAAAAACAAAAAATTTTAAACATACGCATTTCCCCGATTGATTAAGTAAGTGGGCTCCGATTCATGCCAGAGCCCCGAGATGAGTTGCGATATATGGTGCGCGTGGCGATCACGCAAGAAAAGGAATTGACGTATCTGATATATCAAATTTGCATATCATGGGTAGCGTCACGGTTAGGACTCTATTGCCCGATATCCGTATTGATCTTTTTGGCTAGCGCTTCCGCGCAAATGGGACAAAACGCCCCCTGCGTATTCATCACGCAAGAAAGCCCGGGTTTATGCGACCGACCTAGTGGCTCGGTCTCTGCGTAGCCGCCTTCGTAAGCACCCCATGGCCCACCGCTCGACCAACTCGACGAAGGCGTGGGAATCCTTGTTGAACTTTGAATGTGGTGCTTCCACTTGATCTGCGAGCGATCCGTTTGAAAGGTGATATTCTGCGACCATGGTTCCGCAATGTTTGGTGCGAAAGCGAGTTCGGTGGGACCGCCACCTTCGTATTCTTCATTCAAGCCAAAGTAGTGCCCGATTTCGTGTAGCAACAGATAACTGAACGATGAGTTGGTTGCAGGAACGGCCGTAAGCTCCATGTAATTTCCGACACCCCAATACTCACTGCTGTCCATAAGAACGACGGGATAGTCGTACGGCACCTGCGCCAATCCGTCGCGGTAATGCTGCTCGTCAGTCGGATAAACTACATGGTACCAACGATCAAACTTATCCCAATACGGATAGTACAGTCCGAGGAATGAGTCTCTGCGGCGGACTGGCAGACCGAGATCCTGAGCAGAGCCAAGTGCGACATTTGACGGTGCGAACACAGCGCGGATTTCGAAATTTTCAAACTTGGGAAAACGGTTGCGACTCAAGACATCGACAGTCTTCGACGCCGCCGAGAAGAACTGACTCTTGCGCGAAGAAGAATAGCCATCGGCATAAATATTCACGACAACTGCGGGCTGCGCTGTCGCTGCTTTCAAACTGCGTACTTCAATATCATTGCGAACTACGAGTGCGTTGGCACTGGCTACTTCAATCGCTTCGTCCAACACAAGTTCGCGCTCACCGGAGATGGGATTCTCAGCCGAGACCTTTAACAGCACCGTAGACTCGGATGGCAATGGAAATCGAAACGTAAGTGCACGCGTGAGTTTGCGGAAGGCTGAGCCGGTGCCGATGGTGTCGCGACCGAGGAGCTCACCCTGAGACGATCTTAACTCGGCAACGTAGCTTCCAAGGAGATCGTTAGCACGATGTACTAAATTTGCTGTGCCCGACTTTTCTTTGGTCAATGTGGCCATCTGAAACGATTCATTCGCACGATTCCACTGTAGCGTTACACGCAACGAATCGACGCCGCTTGCCCGGACTTTTTCCAAACTGACTGGCTCCGCTTTTGTCACGATTTCAAACACGGAGTCTTTGGGAACGGACTGTTCATCCCAATGTGGATTAGCGGTTGCGACATTTGTGGCAGTAAGCATGCAAACGACCGACAGACGAGTTTTCATCTTCGCGCTCCCAAGAGTTTGGTAATTTTTCGAAATATCGTATCAGGTTTTGCGGCGTTTTCTCTATTTTTCCTTTTGCCGCATCGACAAGTTTGATAGTGTTAACCTTCTAAATTTACTGAATTTTGTTGACCAATGACTTGCGAGAGCTTTGATTTATGAATAATCCGCTTCTCCTCTCCGGCATACCTGACTTTGCAAACATTACGCACCAGCACGTTGAACCTGCTGTCACCGAGTTGATCACTCGTATTGAGGCGATTCTAAAAAAGATTGAAGCGGTGCAAGATCCGAATTGGAACACCATCCTCGAACCCATGCAGGACATCGAAGAAATGACGCACCAAGTTTGGGGACCGGTGGCGCATTTGCTGAGCGTGCGCAATTCTCCCGAGTTGCGTGAAGCCTACGAAAAATCGCAGCCACGAATCGTGCAGCTCTCGCTTCGTATCGCTCAGAGTGAAAAACTTTTTGCTCATTTGAATGCGATCAAGACTGGCCCAGTGTGGAAGTCTCTCACACCCGAAAGACAACGAGTGGTGGAACAATCTCTGCGAGAAATGAAGCACGCGGGTATCGGCCTTACAGGCACGCGCAAGACACGCTTCAACGAAATCGCTGACAAACTCTCGACTCTACAAACGAATTTTTCCAATAACGTGATGGATGCCATCAAATCATGGTCCATGACTCTCACTGAAAAGCAAGATGTTGACGGATTGCCCGAAAGCGCGAAGGCGATGTACGCCCAGTTTCACAACGCTGTTAAATCCAGCACCGAAGCGAACGCGACGGCTGCAAATGGTCCGTGGCGTGTCACGCTTGATCAACCTTCCTATCTGCCATTTATGAAATATGCGAAGAACCGCGCACTCCGCCAAAAATTGTACAAGGCCTTCATCAGCAAAGCTTCTGATGGACAGTATGACAATACCGAATGCCTTGTGGAAATCTTGAAGCTGCGCCAAGAAAAAGCGAAGTTGCTCGGTTACGATCACTTCGCGGCGCTGTCGCTTTCGGAAAAGATGGCGGGGAACGTTGCAACGGCCGAGTCACTTTTGAAAGACTTGGCGGGAGCATCCACTAAATTCGCCAAGAGCGAACTTGAAGAATTGAAATCACTTGCTCGTCAACGCGACCATGTTTCGGATTTCGACCATTGGGATACCAACTTTTACACTGAGATTTTGCAGGAACAAAAATTTTCGTTTACGGAAGAAGAGCTCCGTCCTTATTTCCCACTCGACTCAGTGCTGAAAGGAATGTTCGCTCTCGTCAAAGACATCATGGATATCGACGTGCGGGCGGAAAACGGTAAAGCTCCCGTCTGGAACAAAGACGTCACATACTATGGCGTCTACAACTCCAGCAACGAACGCATCGCCGGATTTTTCCTCGATCCGTACACACGTCCAGCGGACAAGCGCGGTGGAGCGTGGATGAACGAGTGCGTCAATCGCCGACGCAAGGATGGCAAGATCCAAATCCCAGAGGCGTACTTGGTGTGTAATTTTGCGCCGCCTGTAAACGGTGAACCGTCACAGCTGACTTTCCGCGACGTGCAGACATTGTTCCACGAGTTTGGACACGGACTGCATCACATGCTGACAAAGGTAGAAGACTTGTCGTCGGCGGGGATTCGCGGTGTCGAATGGGATGCTGTCGAGCTTCCGAGCCAGTTTATGGAAAACTGGTGCTACCACGAAGCGACCGTCAACAAATTCGCTCGACACTTCAAAACAGGTCAGTCCATTCCGAAGGACCTGTTCAACAAGCTCTTGAGTGCACGCACTTATCGCGCAGGCTCGATGATGGTGCGGCAGTTGCACTTCGCAACGGTTGATCTTGCGCTGCATCAACTTGACCCGAACAAGATTTCTGAATCTGCCGTTCGCTCCACGGACCAAAAAGTCGGTAGTGGTTTATTGGCGCTGCCTAGCGCTGACTATGACCGCATGCTTTGGTCGTTCACCCACATCTTCGCGGGCGGTTATGCAGCGGGTTACTTCAGCTACAAATGGGCTGAAGTCTTGAGTGCCGATGCCTTCTCCGCCTTTGAAGAAGCGGGGCTGGATAACGCCGACGCCATGCGCAAAACAGGCATGAAGTTTCGCGACACGGTCTTGGCCAGAGGCGGCAGCCAGCATCCGATGGACATCTTTGTTGCGTTCCGCGGTCGTAAGCCCGATGCAAAAGCATTGTTGCGTCATAGTGGCTTAACCGCATAGAGTATTGAGATCACCTTTGGAGGATTCATGGGAGCACTAGCAGAAGCACTGATCGCGATTTTGCCAATCATTGAAAACATGATTGTCGTGTTAGTTATGGCATCGATCATATGCAGTTGGGTCAACGCCGATCCTCGCAATCCCATCGTACAAATGATTCAGCGCACCACCGAACCAATGTTCCGCCCGTTTCGTAAAGTCCTCGGCAACTTGATCCCTGCCATCGATCTGTCGCCGATCATTGTCTTATTACTGACTAAGTTCGTTGTTAGCTTCATCATGGGACTTTTGCGACGCGTAGCTCAGAACCCAAGCGTATTCTAGAGAGAACACCGATGAACAATTCGCCAAACCCAACATTATTAACCGTTGAGAACGTTAAACCTGGTGGTTTTGGCGGGTGGTTTCGCAAAGTCGAAACGCCGTTTGAAAATGTGAGCTTCAGCTGCCAGATCGCCACTTGCACGGCGATCTTGGTTGACAATGAAAAGTCGAGCCGCGCCCTCGTTAGCACCCTCATGAAAGAGCGCAAGCCGGTTGTTGGCAAAGTTACGATGCAACATCCCAGCGGCCGCAAACGCGGTAAGATCACCAAGATTCACATTTCCGATTGCGTCAGTACCGCCGCTGGACTGTCGCTGCGTGAACACATCGTCTTGCAACTTGCGCACGCCGGTGTTCGGCCACGACGTTTCAAAGAAGTTTCGACCTTTATCGAAGCAACGTGGAAACAATGCGGCATCGAAGGAAATATTCATTCGGATCTTTCCCATCTCAGTATCGCCGCTGTACGCATGGCTGAACTCACATCTGCAGTATTCTGCATTCCGAATTTGATGGTGGTCGAACAGCCCTTTGCATCGTTACCGGAATCGTGCCGAACGGTGCTGGATGGTCTGTTCACCAAATTGATCGGCCAAGGCACTGCGTTGATCGTGCTCGCGCGCGATACCCATGACATTCCAGAATGCGCGCAGCAGATCTTTCAATTGAACAAGTCGGGACTACAAGCGGTCTCTGCTGATGCCGTTCAGCAAGAGCCTCTTTACGAAATCCGCGTCAATGGTTTTACAAAGTCTGCTGTTCAACAATTGGCGGGACGCGCAAACTTGCCCGCACCTGAGAGCGTGAATGAAAGTGGATTTGTTACTTCTCTTTCGCTGCGATCGTACCCATCGGCTTCGACGTGGCTCGCGCAGCTTCTAAGTGCCGGCGCTATCATCTTGCAGTTTAGAGAGCTGGGACGAAGTGAACGCGTTTCAACTCTTTGAGGCTACGTTGCTCAGTTTTGAGCAATGGCTTGCATAAAGGCGTTCTTGAGGATACTTGGACGCTTTTCATCTGGCCGCACCAGCCACACGGACGAGGCCATTTCCACAGCACTTGCCACGCGTAGAGTACCAGCAACCAGATGATTCTCGACGCTGTGCACGGGCATGACCGCATAATAGTCCCCCGTCAACAATGCTCGGATCATCGAACCATGATCATTGATCGCTACATGCGGCAGGATCCGATGGGGGCGGTCATCACCTGCCAACAGTTTGATGAATTCGCTCAACAGAGGATCTTCAACGCGGTACGCGACGAACTTTGCTGTCGCCAGTTCCCCAGCAGAATTGATGTCTTTGAAGTTACTCGATCTAGTAACCAATACGCTGCGTTCGTCGGCGAATTTTTGCACCAATAGCGAACCACTTTTTGGTTTTGTCGCAACGATGCCAAAGTCGAGATCGCGATTCTGCAACGCTGACAGAATGGACAGTCCCGTTTCGAATCTCAACTCGATTTCTGAATCGGGATAGTTCTGAATGAATGCCGTGATACGCGGTACGACAAACGACTTTCCGAACTCCGTCAGTGAGCCGATACGAATCTTGCCCTTAGGCTCCTTCGATTGCACCCTAACGAGCTCAAGTCTTTCCTGTAACCCCAAGATCGACGGCCCTATTGCATCACGCAACTGCTTGCCCTGTACCGTCAATTCGACGCCACGTTGTTTACGGATAAAGAGATCGAAACCGAGATGCTCGGAAAGGGTTTTCAATTGCCGGCTCAATGCTGGCTGACTCATTCCTAGCGATTTTGCGGCTACCGAAATGCTGCCAGCATGTGCCACCGCGTGAAAGGAATTCAATAAGTTCAATGTCGACAAGACTTTACCCCTCTCTCGGACAGATATGCAGTTTTGTTATATCACATAATATGTCCCCGTCCATTGACATCCCCTGACCTACGGCATACACCCCATCTCGCAGAGAAGTAGATTCAGTAACAAATAGAGGCAAACAACATGATTTCCAGACTTTCAAAGCTATCAGTCATCGTCGCCTTTGCCGTTGCCTGTGGCGACCTTTCTAGCAATTCCAACGCAACGTCAGAAGCTTCACCGCGATACGAACTTCGCGACCAAGACATCAATCAGAATCTATTCGACGCATCTGGTCCCAACTATCTCGCTGTTGGCATCAATTTCGGACCGATCGAAAATCTTCGTCTGCAAATCGACCGGCAAGAAGCTACGTCGCTTCAACATCGCGGCGAAGCGCACATCACCACCGTTACTCCCCCAGAATTCAAAGCACTCTCAGCACATCTCTCGGACACTGAGATTCGCTCATTGATGAATGATCAATTGAAAATCGATTTTACAACCTTTTGCCTTGGCCGCGGTGACAAGCACGATGGCGAAAAGAAGCTGAGCACATTTTTTGTGGTCACAAGAAGCAACGATCTATTCCAACTTAGAATCAAACTCGCAGCAGGCTTCCAAGCAGCTGGCGGCTCCGCCAAAGCTTTCGATGCCAATGCGTTCTATCCGCACATTACTGTTGGCTTCACTGAACGTGATTTGCATTTGCAGGACGGCATTGTAAAAGACGAGCGGTCGTGCGTGGCTCCCTTCATTCGATAACACCCCTTCAGACAATTCCTCTTTTGACGATTGTCCAACACTCTGAGGTTGGACTCCTCATTTCGGCCTGCCACCATTGTTATCCTATTCAACATGAGCTATCCTTTTTCAAACACTCTTCGTTTGGAAAAATTATGCGTTCTATATTCATTTCGGCGATAGGCCTCACAGTTTGCATGCTTTTATTGGGATGCAAAACCACGAACTCGTTGTCAAAAGTCCAGTCAACAAATCAAGACTCTAAAAGTGCCGCCGCATCAAAGAATGCTACAAGTAGCCTAATCATCATCGACTAACTTAGGGAGTCACCGTCATGCGTTTCATTTCTGCAGGTATTGCCGCCGCGTTTTTGCTAACTGGGTCCATCGCATCCGCAGTGGTGCCGATGATCGATGTAAAACGATATGAAGTTCAGGAAAACAAGCTGTCAATTTGGACAGATCTATCCACAGGTAAGGGTTTCATTCTCCAGTTTTCTAGTCCCAACTCCGCTCTGATGCAGACATGCATTAAAGCCGCGATGCTTACACTGACGAATAGCGATCTTTCGATGCAAGTTTATGACAGCAATGGCGCGATGCCAAACATCGCTAGCGTCAAAGACGTTCAGCCGGTTGCCATGAATGGAAACGCTTCATGCGGCAACATGAAAGATGACTCGTACACCGTGACTGTTCCCGATAGTTCAACCACGAGGCATTAACGCGGGCACACATTTCTAGGCTATGGATTTGCGCGGCGCACTTGATAAAAGTCCGCCGCGCAATTTATTGAGGACTCCGCTTTCATTAGTGCTGTATAAATGAAATGACTCGTCCATTTTTATCTGTATTCTTGATGTAGGTTTGGGGCTTTAAACGATGACCAAAAGATCGAAACCACAAAAAGCAACCACTGTAAAAGAGTACATGCTCCAGTTAAGTGCAGAAGATGCTGCAATTATCAATGTGGTGCGCAATCTGATCAAAGCTTCCGTACCCAAAGGCATCAAAGAAAGCATCTCTGCATACGGTATGATTTCGTACCACATACCGCACAAAATCTATCCAAACGGCTATCACTGCAATCCAGCACAACCGCTGCCATACGTGTCGCTTGCCGCGCAGAAAAACTACTTTTCTCTGTATCTCTTTTGCCAATATGTCGATGCAGATATGCAAAAATGGTTCGTGAAAAAATGGAAAGCGTCGGGAAAGAAACTTAACATGGGTAAAGGCTGTGTGCGTTTTCGCAGCCTCGAAGAGTTGGACTTGAATACCATTCAGGCACTTTTGAAACGCATGACGCTGAAGCGATTCATCAGCAGCTACGAAAAGGGTCTTTCGAGTCTCAAAACACGCCCCAAATCCAAAACAGCACGCACTAGCAAAAGAATGGCACAAATCAAGTGAACCAATACCGCACGATCCTGACGTTGGCATGGCCACTCATTATCGCCAACAGTTTTTGGAATCTTCAGCTCACCATCGACCGCGTTTTTCTCGGAATGTATTCCACCGAGGCACTTGGTGCGGCCATGGCAGTCATGGGCGTCTTTTGGGTGCCGATGGCATTGCTCCAGCAAACAGCTGGGTACGTCACTGCCTTTGTCGCGCAATACTTTGGAGCTAACGAGAAAGACAAAATCAGTCTCAGCGTATGGCAGTCGATTCACATCAGTTGGATCGGTGGGATTCTGTTTATCGGATTGAATTTTCTTTCTGAACCGTTTTTCAGAATGGTTGGTCACGGCACCACAGTTCAAGCACTCGAAGTCGAATACTTCAATTCACTCGCATACACTGCATTACCGACAGCTGTCGTCGCAGCAGTCAGCGGTTACTTCACGGGTGTCGGACGATCACAGACAGTCATGTCGATCAACTTCGTCGGACTGATCCTCAACGCGATTTTGGACTACGTTATGATCTTCGGCAAGTTTGGGTGCCCGTCCATGGGCGTCGCGGGTGCAGGCTACGCAACCGCACTTGCGACCTACGGCGCAGCTGCGTATGGACTGTGGCTCATCTTCTACGGCAAAGGTGGATTTTCTGCGACCGAACGCAAAAGTTGGCGAATTGATCGCCCCATGCTCACGCAATTTCTGAAATTCGGATTGCCGAGCGGCGCACAGTGGGCGTTTGAAGGTCTAGCCTTCACCGTATTCCTCATCATCATGGGACGGATGCAAAACGGCGAAGTTTCATTGGCGAGTAGCAGCATCGCCGTCACCATCATGATGCTTTCCGTTTTGCCAGCGATGGGCGTAGCGCAAGCGGTACTGACACTAGTTGGTCAAAAGATGGGTGAACTGAAACCCGACGACGCAGAATCGATTACTTGGTCGGGAGTGCGAATCTGCCTCGTGTACATGGCCATGGTTGCCAGCAGCTTCTATCTCATTCCAGAATTCTATGTCGCATGGTTTAAAAACAATGACAATCAAGCGATGTGGGAAGCCGTCTCGACGTTGACACCCGAACTCTTGAAGATCGTCGCCGTCTTCACCGTCTTTGATTGTTTGTATCTCAATATATCGTTTGCATTGAAGGGAGCCGGCGACACCAAGATGGTCTCGATCATCGCTTTGACGGTCCCGTGGCCGTTGATGGTACTTCCAACGTATCTACTTCGCGATTTGCCCGATGCACCCATTTACGCTTGGTGGTTTGGTGCGCTGTATTCGGCGTCGGTTTCATCGATTTTGGTGATACGATTTAGACGTGGCCAGTGGAAAAATATTCGCATGATCGAAGAAAAGCAGGGATAAATTTCACCGAAATTTCCATTATACCAACATGCTTAAGCTCCTGACCTTTTTGCGAACTTAAAGTCACTCCGCATTTTTCCGAAACTAAATTGTCAAATTATAGTGAAACCATCTGCTTGGTGACTTGATGAAGACTTTTTTCGCCATCATGCTTTTCGTCGTTCTCGGATGTTCGAAAGAAACCGAAGAAGATAATCGTTCGGACTCGGGCGGTGCGTCTGATCTTACTCCGGAAACCGCAGTGCCGCAGCCATCTGATACGTCGACGCCTTCAGGTGATCCACAGAATCAAAATGGCAATGACCAAACCAACAGTCCACCTCCGATGGATTACGCCAAGGGACTGAAGTATGGTGATCTACTGCCCGCAATTCCACAAACCAACTTCATTCCTTCGCAAAATACCTTTCACGGATACGCACAATCTCGCACAGGTTTGCAATATGTAGTCGGTGCAAGCCAGACCTTTCAAGTTGCTGCCACAAGTCTGGATAAACTTGGAGTCCATCAACGTTCGTTGATTTCAGACGTCGTCGATCTGGGTAAACACGGCGTTGCCTTTCACGGCTCGTTCTATTTGAGCGACGATCCCTTGACGAACATACTCGCAGCTCAGATCAAGATGAATGTAATGGTCATCGTACAACCAGACGGCGCCGTCTCACTTGTTAGCCAAGATCTCGCCGGCCGAACTGATCAGCAGGTGCTGACCGTGTCATCGCTAACTTTTGATGGCGGCAAACGACTGTACTTTCTTTCTGCCGGTCGTCTGCGCTACATAGATTTGGAATCAAGAGAAGTATTCACAGCAACATCTGACAAGCTCACTGTTGAAATTTACGATTTCATCCGTCCGTCAGGAAAGATCTATTTACGCGCAAGAAGTTGGCGCACCACCAACCGCGGCACATATGAGCTTACTCCCGAATTGGAAGCGCGTCCGATCTTCATGCAAAATGCTTCGTACACCATGCGAGAACAAATTCTGTGGACAAATTCGGGCTTGTATCAAGACATGAACGCATGGAATGGCTACTTCCTAAAGGCAACGTCACGGCTACCCATTGTTAACATCATCGCACCCTCGATTGATGTGATGGGGGTAAGGCTCACCCCAGTAGGCGCCAAAGCCGCAACGGTAGCACGAGGCATTCCAGCCAATTCTGGACTGACATCTTTGAATGGCAAACTCCACTTCGATGGATCCAACTTGTTCGGTTATGAAATTGCAGATAGCAAGATTCGACAAGTTCGCGTGCACAACCTGAAATATCCGGCGGAGTTGGCCAGCATATCATCTTTCAACTCCCCCACCATCTCCCACGAACTTCCATTCAATGCAGAACCACTGACATGGCTCACATTCACGAGTAACGAAGGAACAACTCTACTTCGCTACAACAACATTACTGACGTTCCCGAGCGCTTTGTCACGCCAAATTCCATCAGCGGTGGAAGACTCGCGCAGATTGATGGGAAGTTATATTTGATCGCGGGCAGTCAGTATTCACTGGTAGAATTCGCCAACAACAACGCCACTATCACATCAATTACGACGGCGCCTGCTTGGTCGACCTTCGATCTAAATTACAGAGGCCAGCTATTTGATATTAATATGGACCGCATCCTGAAGTACAACTTCGCCATGTCTAGATGGGACGAACTTTTTCGCATTACTTCCGCGGGATGTACCCTGCGCAAAAACTTGCTTGTTGTCGCGGCCAATGGAAGTCCATTGGGATTGGTCGAAATGGATTGTGGCGCAGAAAAGGGACTGTGCGCAGTGGCGTACCAAAGTTGGGACAATCTCAGCTGGGAGTCTTCGTCAAAACTTACCAACAAGATTTTCAATGGAACCATCTCGTCCAACAACGTCTTTCATTTTGTCAGCCAAGCAAACCAAAACATCGTTCGCGTGGAAAATAACGCCATCGTTCTAACCGATACCTTTTCAGTTGCATCCACCATTGAGATCAAGGTTGAAAACGTTGAACCGGCGGGTTTGTTCAACATTGGTCTTCCCGCCAACATTCATACCACAGGGGTGTATAGCAACGTCTATCATTCCAACTCTGCTGTTTTCATCGAACCAACTCAATCGCCCCTAAGAAGAGTCTTTGCGACTGACTTGCGCTCCGGCACTTCGCTTGAAATCGAATCACTCCGAGCGATTGATATGATCGATAACCAGCCCATGGGCGAGCACTACTTCCTTTCGGGCGAGAAGAATAACGGTACGCAAAGTGTTGCGGCGATCATCAACCCCGACTTGACCACACACACGCTCACGTTGCCTGAAAGCATCGACATCTCCAAATTGGTGAAAAAGCAGTGAAGCATTTTTCAGCGATCGTATGCAAAAAGTTCTAATGATATTCATAACTTTTCTCTTACGGTCCTGTCTCCTTCTGCCTGAGTGACGTCGAACCCACACACATGCGACATGCAAAATTCACTTACCTGTTTCCGATTTTGTCTATTGCTGCAGGGCTTTAGGTGATGTACGGAGAGGGCATGTTGAGTCCGTTTGAAATCGATGAACACGTTGCGCGCGAACGCCAAAAGGCTCGCGAGATTCGCAATTCGCGCTGGTGGCAAAACAAGATCGCCAACAACGCTGCGTGCAACTATTGCCAAAAGCTGCTCAAGCCAGCGACTGCGACGATGGATCACATCGTACCTCTCATTCGCGGTGGAACGACGACCAAAGGCAACCTGACGATTGCTTGCCGTGACTGCAATCAAAAGAAAGCACACCTGACACCCATTGAATGGTCCGATTACCTCGAGTCAGTTAGGCATCCTAAGCAGTGTAGTCAGCAAAAGCAGGACTAATCCACGGTACCAATTCGTTTCGCACTTGCCGCAAGATTTGCGGAAATCAGCAATCATTTCATTCGAAAATGTACGACGATCACGCCTCTGCGAACCCTAGAAATTCTTCAAGCCAAAATCCGAACTAACCCCCTGAAACCTATGAGCAATACTACGTTACAAAAGGTTATCCGCCGTGCTAGAATAGTAACAAATTGCATTTGATAACGAATCCCGAGTCAGACAAACTTGGGAGATATATACTTAAGGCGTTTGCATGAAGCACCTGCAGACTTGGAAGATTGTTTCACTCGTTGCAGCCATCGTCGGCATGATTGCACTCAAACTGAGTTGTACCGACATCACCGCTCAACCCGCCATTCGTCCCGTACAATCTCTTTCAGCCAAGTCGATCTCGGGAACCCTCAACGCGCAACGCATTCCAATTCCGCCAGTATGGCCAGACATCACGGATTTTTCCCAACCGATTACCCTTCCTGGACTAGATGGTACAGCGAAGCCATTGACGATCGATCCGCGATTGCAAAAGCACCTCGAAGTTTTTTTACAAGATCGAGCCGATCCCATTTCTTCTGTCATAGTTGTAGAAGTCGCAACGGGGCGGGTATTGGCTATGGCACAAGGTCGTCACCCTGAAAAATGGGAGGCGAAGGAGCACAGTGCGCTTTACTCAAACTTTCCGGCTGCTTCCTTATTCAAAACAGTTGTCGCTGCCGCTGCCATTGAAGTTGCCGGTGTAGATCCCCTTGATTCGCAGGTTCTTTGGGGCGGATGTGGCAACGTCAACCGCAGCGGTGTTTGGCTGCGCGACGATGAGTTCGGCCGCGCCAATCGTTTGTCCCTCCGCAGTGGCTACGGCAGATCCTGCAATGGCTTGTTTGCGAAGTTGGGCGTCAATGTTCTCGGCTTAAACACTATCGCGACGTATGCCAATCGCCTTGGCTGGAACGAAGTTACTGATGCTGACTTTGTGATTCCCATTTCGCCTATTTCAATTCCCGATCCTAAGACTTCAAGCATCCATACGGTTGGTCGTTTCGCTGCCGGCTTTGGCGACGTCGGCGCGAGCGTTGCTCAACAAGCTTGGCAGATGTTGGCATTGGCTAATGGAGGCGTCAGTCGCCCTCTTATACTTCTGCAAGAAAACCTGCCAAAAGCCAGCGCATCCGTCGGGCGTCGAGTCGTTGAACAACAGACGGCCGAAATTTTGAAATCCATCATGGATGCATCGACCAATGGCGGAACAGCATCGGGAGCCTTTCGCAAACCCAAGTATCGCAAATTGAAAGAACTTGCTGGCGGAAAGACAGGTACTCTAACCGGAAAAAAACCATTCGGCGTTACTTCATGGTTTGCTGGCATGATGCCAATGAATAACCCGCAAGTGGTTGTCGTGGCAGTGGTGGTGTTGGATAAACTTTGGCACATCAAAGGGCCAGATCTGGCGGCAGAAGCTCTGTGGGCTTACGACGATCTTGCCAACGAAACCAGCAGCAAGATCGCTTCAAAATTCGGTCCAGGACCGCAAATCAACCATTAGTAATCTTTATGACGCGATGATTTGCAAATTGATGGCAATCGTCGCGGTGCCTTCTTGTCTCTGGCGGAACTTCAACCGCGTACCAACACGTAAGCCAGCAATCGCAGCTTCATTTACATCGTGTGGAAAGAACATAACGTTTCCACGACGCGATCGATCGTCAACCGACAAAAATCCTACACGTTCAGGATCGTAATGAGTTACGACTCCAGTCATCTCCTGTTCAGACCCTGAACCATCGATAATCATAACGCCTGTGGCACGAACGCGCGCAAGTGCGGCACGGAATCCTTCTAATTTACTGTCGTCTTCTTTGACCAGTACGTACAGCATGTGTTTTGCTCGGGTGCACGCAACATAAACGAGGCTCATCATCAAAGGATGATTGAGCGGTAGATTGTACTCGCTTAAGTTTAGCATCACGCCAACGTTTGTTTCGAGACCTTTGAAAGCGGAAATGGTCGAAACAGAAATCTTTCCTTTGTCAGATACAGGCTGCGGACCGTGCGCTCCTTGCAAGTGGTGCAAGTGAACGTCGCCGATTTCGTGAATACCCTTCAATGTCGATTCTGCGACATCAATCTTTCTTGCAGAGAGAAGAGTGATTTCTTCAGGCTTAAGTCCCTCTTCGCGCACTAACTGCTTTGCAAGTTTTCCGAGGACTACTTTGCAATCAGCAGCGTCTTTGTAAGTTATGATTTCGGGGATATAACCGAGTCGTCCACTGTGACTTTGAAGAACATGCCCGCCCGTGCGAAACTGTCGAGCAAATGCCGCGATTTCTGCCGTGGTGCGATAATTGTGTACCAAAGGAAAGTACGGGCCGGAAATCGGCAGTGTTTGTTCAGGAATAAATTTGTCGGAGCCACCGCTGCTAAACACACCTTGGCTACGATCAAAGAAAATGTAAAAGCGAGATTCAACGTTTTCGACGAGGCACTTCTCGATTGCCTCCCACCAGAATGGCTGCGCATCTTGCGCTTCGTCACACAATACAACATCGTAACGCATGGTGCTGATGGAAACAGCTTTACTCAATCGATCCGGCGCTTCGTACTGAATCCAGTCTTCTTCTCGACCACTCCAATCAAGCGATGGTTTCTCAAGATTGATTCCAAAAGATTCAGCAAATTCATGATAGGTCTTAACATCAATTCCGGTACCCGCTTTCTCGCGAATAAAAACGTTCAATTGTGGATTTGAGGTCAGAAGCAGGATGCTCTTGCCTTGGTCGCGAAAGGTTGTGGCGAGCATCATCGCCAGCATGGTCTTGCCTGTACCTGCTTCACCTTCAATACCAAGGCGACGCGAACCCGCAACCGGAGTAATGAGTGACTCGTGTAGGCTTTCGATGTCCTTTACGCGATTTTCGTGCGAGTCGATGTAATCGCGGATGTGTAACTTCGTTGTGAAGTGCGCACCGACGAGGATCTTTTCCAAATTAGAACCAACGTCCGAAAATTTGAGATACTTCTCGGGCTGAGACTTCTTGATCAATTCCTTCAACGACTGGTTCAAATCAGCCATGCGATCGCGGGTGATGATGATTTCCGGTTCAATACCTGCAGATGGCGGAATGTCCCCATCTTGAACGTTAGGAAAACAGACGGCATGACTTACGGGAACACGAATGTCTTGTTCACGCAAAACACGGAGGAAACGGCTCTTCCATGTCAAAGCTTGTAAGAATGGATTCTTGATCTTGAATTTTTGATCATGACGATTGAGAGTAAAAAACTGGGAAGCCTCGGCGTCAAAGCCGATACGTCCACCCTTCACTTCCACAACAAGCACACCATAAGACGGGTGATAAAGAACGAAATCCGCTTCGTTATCGACCATGCCATCTGAGCCTTCGATGTTGCTCAATGTGCATGAATAGAAGATTCGCCAAGCATCGCTCAATTGTCTGCGACATTCCTGATAAAACCGTTCTTCGGCGCTGCTGGCGAAGATAACTCGGGACTTTTCAGAATCAGGATGAATTTTAGCCACAGGCAACTCCTCAACAGACAATGCGGTCCAGAACACACTGAGCCGTCACCATGCGTTACAAGAATCGCGCCATATTTACTATTCGGTAATCATTGGGAAATTTCGACTGCCGAGCGACTACAGCCTGTCGATAGGACACATATTCGACAGTCGCTTCCCTGCGAGATCGCTAGCGTTTGTGACTAATCCCTGAAGATCATCTCGTCGTGGAGTTCATTTTTGTCGCTTTTGGCGAGCGGAAAATGCTGACTCAACAATTCCCCACATCGCTTCACTGCGGCAACCATACCTTGGCTAGCTTGTTTTGATTTGATGCCGGAAAGAATCGTAACAACCAGTTCGTTCCACGTTGTTGCGGGAAGCTTTTCGGAAATGCCGCGATCGGCGAGCACAACAACGCGATGCTCCATCATCGAAACAAACAACAAAATTCCAGTACCTGAACCAGTTCTGTGAACTTTGGCGTTGTAGAATTCTAGTTCTGCTCGCTGCTGCACTTGCGACTCTTGATCGAAAGGCACAATCAACGCACGCTGAATCGCTGGAATTTGTGATGCCTTCCATCCCCAAATCCCCGCCAGCAAAGTAATCATCGAGACGCCGACAAATGGCATGTTTACGCCGAAATGCAGCAACTGATCGCCAAGCCAATCACCGCTGCCCGTCGATAGCAAAACTAAAAACGCCAAGCAAAAATTCAGAAACGGAACGTGGCCGACTGCACTTGATCGACGAGCCACGACAACGACTATTTCTCCCGACGTCGTTTGTTCGGCTTGTGCGACCGCCTCACGGATAGCTTTCACACCATTCGGATCGAAGTGACACTGAGCCCAAGTTGGGACTTGTTTGTTACCACTTTCCAGAAGCACCTCCTCCGCTGAAACCACCACCACCACCACCGCCAAAACCGCCGAAACCGCCGCCACCGCCAAATCCGCCGAAGCCACCCCCACCAAACCCGCCGCTATCCCACGGACCGCGTCTGGACGAATGATGACGAAAACGCGATGGCCCAAAGCCACTTGCAACTTTGAAGAACAGGAACAGGACCACGATTGCAAACATGATGAGCGTCCGCACCATGTCAGACCACGTGGCCTCGCGACTTGCACGACGCGACCGCTTCACCAATTGTGTCTCATCTTCAGCGCCGGGTCGCACTAGTTGCACGATTCCTTCGACGCCGGCGAGTAAACCTCCCGCCATGTCGCCTTGTTGCAATGCTGGCACCATAAGATTGCGAATGATGCGAGATGCCTGCAGATCGGTTATAGTTCCCTCCAAGCCCTGGCCGACTTCGATGCGAAGATCTCTCGTTTCAGTTACAAGCAAGATTAGAATGCCATCATCTTTTTCGGCGGAACCAAGTTTCCAAGCTTCAGCAACTTTGATGCTGGCTTCCTCGACCGTAACGTCCATCAATGACGGACGAATGTAGATCGCCATTTGCACGCCAAAGTTTTCGCGCAGGGCGATAAGCCGAGATTCCAGTGCCGCTCGCCCGTGCGAATCGAGAACGCGCGATTCGTCTATCACGGGACGCGTCAAAGGCGGAATGCTCGCGACAAAATCAGAAATTCCAGCCTGCGCCCATGAGGCCAAGCTAGCAACAAGTGCGATCAGCAATGTCTGAAAGTATTTCAACCTTAGAACTCAACTTTAGGAGCTTCTTGCGCCTTCTTCTGTTCGGATTCTTCCAATGCCCACTGAGGCAATTTCTCGAAGTGATAAATCAGACCGTTAGTCCAACTCGTGGGTGGAACCGTTACCAAGTCGTTGAAGTTTTTGATCTGCTCGATGTGACGCTGACGCGCAATGGTGATGCGATTCTCAGTACCTTCGAGTTGCACTTGCAGGTCGCGAAAGTTTTGATCTGCTTTAAGATCAGGATACTTTTCCGCAACGACCATCAGGCGACCGAGGGCCTGGCTTAAAGATCCCTGTGCGGATTGGAACTTTGCGAGTTCTTCTGCAGACATTTTGCTCGGGTCGATGGTGACCGATGTCGCCTGCGCGCGAGCTTGGGTTACGGATTCGAGCGTTTCCTGCTCGTGGGCTGCGTAGCCCTTTACCGTCGAAACAAGATTAGGAATCAAATCCATACGTCGCTTGTACTGGTTGTTAACTTCTGCAAATGCAGCTTCAACCGAGTTTTTCGCCTGCGGAATGGATTGGATACCGCAACTTGTTAATGAAAGAGCCAAAAACGAAATAGTCAAAATGCGTTTCATGTATTTCTCCAGAAAATTCACTACAAAGACAAACGTAAGAGCGAAACCGCCAATGTCAACCATGAGACCACCAATATCACGCCACCGATGGGAGTCAGATAAGCGTAGAACTTGTTGTCGGTAAAACAATAGATGTAGAGACTGCCAGAAAACACCAAGGTTCCCAGCAACATAAGCCAAGCAGCGGAACGGATGCCCAACTGATCGGCTCGCGATAAAACGAACGCAACCGCCATCAAACCCAACGCATGATAGAAGTGATAGCGAACTGCCGTCTCATAGACTTTTAACATGTGTTCTGAAAGATGAGACTGAACAGCGTGGGCACCGAAGGCTCCAGCGACTACCGCCAGTCCAGAAAGAAGGGCACCAAAGAACGAACACAACGTCCACGACATGAATCCACCTCCGCATTGTTCGGGGATTTATCCCCGACTGCGTTAAAGTGTATCAAAGAGAAGCTTTTCCGTCCTGTGCCAAACGCGCGCGTCCGTATCGACCGCCATGTGTGCACGGCCAAAAGCTGCCATGTTATGTTCGAAAGGAACATTGAAGTTTAGCATCGTTGCTGGTGCGGCACCCGAATGGACAACATCGTCGCGATCTTGGTAGAAGTTGAACCAGTCATTCGTGCGCGTTCGCAAAAGCTGCGCGCGGCTTCTCGGCCAGTCTTGCGGAAAGGTCGAACAACCTCGTGATTGCATGTTTACGCCAGTCGCCAGCTCACCGAGCAATGCGGCAGCAACGATGCTTGGATAGCAATGGTTGGGACTGATCGGATCGATGGTGATTAGCGATTTGATGTGGGCAATGTCGGCACTAGACTCGGAGACCGTCATCGCCAACCAACCGCCGTAGGAATGACCGATGGCTACTAGAGACTTCGATTGTGTCTTGAGGATTTCGCTGCGCAATTCTAGCCCTGCTTGTTGCGGCGACATCTCCCGATCGCGATGCGGATTGGTGGACGAACGCGTGTACAGCGTTCCTGATTTATCAAAGCAGCCTGCGACATAACGCAACTGCACACCGGATGCGCGATACTCACGAAGAATGTTGCCAATCACGTTGGGAAATTCAGGATCGCCACAGCTGTTGTAGCCGCCGGAAAAGAATAAGGTGAGATCGCGGACTGTCGGATTTTCGAGTGAACTCAATTGGCCATCGGTGGATGGCTTGCCACAACTAGCAAGGACTAAGGTAAGCGAAACTATGCGAAGCCAATTCTTCATCGTTCCCCCAAGCATCCATTCGATTGCGGGGGTGTTTATCACCTTCGAAATTTAACTCAATTGAAAAGTGGCTTTTCAGTTTTTGTCAGAATTGCAGCATGGGATTGCAAGTTGAAGCAATTATTGTTTCTTAAAAGAGCGGCGCAAATCGGCGCAGCCAAGCGTACCGTTCTCGGTGTTTTTAAAGGCCTTTTCTTGATTCATCGTCCACACGTCTTTACCCGCACATTTCGCGATCATTCCGGACTCGGCGACGGCTTCAGCAACATACCCGTCAGCAGTCGCCGATACAATTTTGTAGGAATAGCGAGAACTAGGTTCCGGCTCAAACCCAATCTCGGTCAAATCAGTGGAAAATTTGTCAAACTTAAATCGAAAATCCCGTTGTAGCTTATCAATATTGATCAGGTGAATCCGTGCATCGGACTGCACCGCACGGGCACGAAACTGCAAATAACGAGGGGCTGCGAATAGAACGATACCGCTGAGCAGCGCCACAGCGATTACAAACTCTAGCACGCTAAATCCTCTATTACGGCGGACCATGTCTTTCTCCCCAATGGCTCAAGACCGCAAACCATCGCCGCGATTTGATCGGTCGAGTTTTTATACAATTTAGGAAAATCTCATGAATTTCTCATTTTCACCAAGATTTCAATTAGTTAAAACATCAGGCAGTAGACATACCCCCATCACTTTGTTATCGATGGCGCCTCTGCGGAAAGAATTCGGAAAAGAGGATTGAATCAAAAGCTCAGTCAAATTCTCAGAAGGAAAATGCCCATGAATCTCTCCCCATCACTCGCTTTGCTTTTCACCGTTTTGTTGAATGTCGCCTTGTCACCATCAGCGTTTGCACAAGCAGACCCAACAACCACCCCCAGCGATACAGAATCCACAGATTTACCCGGTTCAACCAGCCGCCAACTTCGCAGCCAAGATCGCATAGGCATTCATCACGCTCCCTATGCATTGGGGTATTACATCACCGTCCGCGAAAGCACTGCCGTGTCGTACAACACTCATCCAAACGAAACATGGGAGTTCGAATGGGTAAATGCTGAGTTAGGATTCGGCTACTGGGGAATCGATTTGGTAAAGCTCACCGAAAACTATTTCAACTTCAATTACCGCTCCTTTGGGCTGCTGAATTCCTTCAATTGGAAAGTAGGACTTGGATACCGCGAAATCGATTTGTCCGTCGGTAGCGAATTGCTCAAAAACGTCACGCAAGAAGACGTATACCTGAATATTCTCAACGAACAAGCCATCACCATTAACTCGGGCGTTGGCAACCGCTGGCAGTGGGATTGGGGCGGAACTCTTTCAGTCGATTGGATCGAAACCTACATCCCGATATACCGCACTTCGAATCAAAACGCTGGCCAGGAATATGCTGACGACAAAACCAAAAAAGACATCGACAAGGGAATGAAAGCACTCAGTTCTATTCCGACGGCAACGATTCTAAAAGTACAAATGGGTTATTCGTTCTAATTACTGCGAAAGACGTCGAGGATTTCCTCGGGAGTTTCCGCTCTGATGCTGAATGCTTCTGCGACGTCACTTGCGGGAATGTGAACTTCTTCCGCATGAAGGCACAGCCTCTTTGCTCCCGTCAAATGCGCGAGTCGTTCGTTGTTCATGTCCTTCTGCCAATGATCGTAAACCGTACGGTCAGGATGATACAAAACATCACCAACTAAGGCGTGTCCCAGGGCCGCGCAGTGCACGCGGATTTGGTGCGTCCGTCCGGACACGATACGGAGTCGCAGAAGACTCATCGTTTGAGAATGCTCCACTGACTCAACAACCGTGAGAGCCGATTCTCCCAAAGGATCAATCCAACGCTTCGAACGCAAACCTTCGAATCCCGGCTCACCGAGAGCAAAGTCAATTTTCTTGATGCTGCGATCAAAGTGACCGTGCACCAGCGCGGTGTAAATCTTCGTGCACTGATGTGAAGCGATCTGCTCTTGCACTATGCTGCGCACGCGCGAACCACGTCCGCACAAAACAATGCCGCTTGTATCACGATCGATACGATGCAAGTTCGACCAATCATTTCCCAACAGTCGGCGAATGTGGGCAATGCAAGTGTTGAGATAGAATGGTCCGTTTTCGTGCAACGGAAGTCCCGTTGGCTTGTTCACCGCCGCAAGGTCACCGCGCTGCCAAAGAATGGTGACTGGCTCTTCTATTTGAGGTTCTTCCGCAGCAACCGCCAAATGCGCGAATTCATCGCCAATCTTGATGCGATAACTTTTGTTTACGCTTCGTCCATTGACGCGGACGCGACCTTCACCAATCCGACGTGACCACGCATTTCGTGAATAGAACGGAAAGTGATTCGAAAGAAATGCGTCGAGGCGCTCCCCTGCGTTTGAGCTATGCACCTCCGCCGACAGAGGTCTCATCGCAAAATTGTTGTTTTGCAAACTTTCCACCGATTACTCTTTCAGAACATACACATCAGTCGTCATCCCGCCGACGCTAGGTAAAAACTGCCCTATGTCAGCGGCGGCTCATGGTAAGATAGACCCCACTTACTGACAAGGTCGAATACCAATGTGCTGAAATTACCTCCTGTAATTTCAGCAACTTGATTTCGTACTGGGTGGAATAAACGACGCAAGGAGGAGGCGTAGATGAGAACAGGGCAACAGGGACGTATGCCATTGATTGTGCGAGGGATACTGGGAATGCTTCCATTCCTTGCAATCGCACACAGCGCACAGGGCCGGGTCGCGATCAGTCGCGAAGACGGCGTGAACAAAATCCATGTCACGGTGGACAGCTTTGAACAGCGCTCCATTCAAATGGATGGCAAGAACTTTACCAATTTACAACTCAGCGGCGTTGACGGCCACCAAGGCATCGACTTCAAAGTCGGATCACCTGCGGTTCCCGTCGTTCGCTTCTTGGTAACAGGCAATCCCAAGGTTGAATGGAACCAAGATTCCGTTCAGACACGCAGCCTTGAAAAGCACATCATGCCAAGCCAACATTCACGCGAAAAGAAGCACGGCAAAGAGCCGGCGTTTGCTTTCGATCGTTCCGCATACGCGCGCAACGAATTCTTGCAAAAGGTTCGTTCCACCATCGAACCAGCCGGAAGCGTTCGCGGTGAAAAGCAGTGGATGATCACGATCTACCCAGTTCGTTACAATCCAGCGCAAAACACCATCGAAACCGTTTCTGATTTCACCATCACCACGACCGCTGCCAAGCAGAAGATCGACATGCGCAAAGACGGTATTGCGTTCGTTGTTGGTCAGAAATTCAAAGATAGTGCCGCACTCACCAACTATGTTGAATTCAAGCGTTCCATCGGTTTCGATGTTCGCATGATCAACATTGGCGACAATGTGCGCACGGCCGACGACGTTCGTCGCGAACTGAAGGCTCTTCTCGTCAGCGCAGACTTCAATCTTCGCCACGCCATCATGATCGGTGACGCAGAAGATGTTCCATCACATGATTCATCGATCATCAGCGGATTCACTGATCACTACTACCGCGCGATTGACACTGACAACTACCTCGCAGACATCAACGGACCAGACATTGGTGTTGGTCGCGTTTCAGCAACGACCGAGCAACAGCTAAGCACGATCCTTGCAAAGTTCATTCGTTACTACGACGGTAATTTCGCCAGCGAAACATGGTTGAACGAAGTTGCGTTCATCGCTACGGACGATCGTTACGAAGTCGCAGAAGGCAGCCACAACTACGCCATCACAAAGTACACCAAGCCAAACGGCTACCTCGGTCACTTCCCAGCGGCTACGCAAGACGGTGGCGACCAACTTTACGCGATCACTCATAGAGTAACAGACGCAAAAGTAGTTGAAACCATGAAGGCCGGCCGCACGATCATCAACTACTCCGGTCACGGCGGCACCACATCGTGGGCAGGTCCACGCGTATCGCAAGCTGATGTTCGTTCATTGACCGACCGCGATGCATTGCCATTCGTTATCTCCAACGCTTGTATCACTGGAGACTTCCGCGTCGCAGAATCCTTCGGCGAAACATGGCAACGTCATGACGCCGGTGCGATCATGTTCTGGGGATCGATGGACAGCTCCTACTGGGACGAAGACGACATCCTAGAAAAAGCGATGTACGACACGATCTATCGTGACAACAAGTTCGAATTCAACACCATCACTAACACATCTCTTACTGCGGTTTGGAATTTCTACGGCGGCCAAAACCGCGCGAAGTACTACTGGGAAACGTACGTAACGTTTGGCGATCCATCGATGATGCTCCGCACCACCGAAACACGCCAACTCGACATCGTTGGACCATCCGCGATCCCCGTCGGCACCTCGCAAGTTGAATTGCAAATTGTCGATCAAGGAAGCCCCGTTGCCAATGCCGTCGTTTCGATTGCCATGGGAACAACCGTTGCCTCTGGCAAGACAGATGAGCGCGGCATGGTTACCTTGAACACCGCTGAAGCGCTGCAACCCATGACCGCGAATGTTTCTATCGTTGCTCCCAACGCACGCATGGCGGCTCATGAGTTAAACATCATCGCCGCAAACAATCCGTTCATCACCAGTGAATCATTTACCATCAATTCCCGTCCGGAAAACGGCATCTTCGCGGGTGAGCGTTCCGCTATTCAGTTGGCCCTCGCTAACGTCGGCATGCAAGGAACCGCAGGTGGAACATTGCAAGTTGCGGAGATATCAGGCCCCATCAGCGTCATCAGCGGCCAAGCAAACATTCCAGCGGTGGCACAACAGACTCACGGCGTAAGGATCGATGGACTGAGCTTCTCGGTAAATCAAAATGCCGCAGCTTTTGCGACGGCTCGAGTGAAGATCAACTGGAACCTTGTAGAAGGCTACGACGGCTCGTTCGCACTTAACTTGGTGGTCAAGCGCGGCCAGATCAGCGTCGCTAGCTTGGATTTCGGAGGAGAAGAAGGCATCGCACCAGGTAGCAGCGGACCGGTTTTCTTGACCGTCACCAACACTGGTAACGAAGCAATTCGCAACGCAACCCTGACCGCACGTCCCGCGAATGCATGCTTGTCCGACGTCAGTGGTGAAATCGTCGTACAGAACCTTGCAGCTGGTGAAACTGCCCATCTTGCTTCGCCATTCACAGTCAGTGTTGATTCAAGCTGTGTCAATGGCTCACGGGGATCCATCTCGGTCGTAGGTAATTACGAAGGCTTGGCATCGACCACTTCCCTTGCGGCGGAAAGTTCCTTGGTTGTGGGAATCACCGCGGTGAACTCCTCCAACAACGCCGCCGTAGTACGGATCCCAGACGCAGGTGCCGCGGTGAGCAGCGAATTGATCGTTGATCGCGATGTTGTCATCACGGACATCGGCGTAGCCGTAAAGATTACCCACACGTACATTGGTGACCTAATCGTTCGCGTTATTGCGCCAAACGGTGAATCAGTTACTTTGCATGAGCGCGCTGGCGGCTCGAACGACAACATCGACAAAACGTTTGGACTCGGTGGAGAAGCGACAGCTGCTCTCTCTGAGCTGGTCGGCGATGCAGGACGCGGCACATGGAAACTTGAAGTTCAAGACACGGCCAGCACTGACGTCGGAACCATCGAGAATTTTGGATTGACCATCAAGGGTTACTGGGCAAACTAAATCATTTAGATGGGAATCATTGGGGGCTGGCCCTTTGGCTGGCCCCTTTTTTTTATCGATCGATACCGGCTCGATGAAGAGCCAATAGCAGTGAACAATTTTCCAAAAACCGCGGAAATTCTTTTTTCTGAATGCGAAACGCAAGTTTTTTGTCGCTAGAGGCTGTTAACTGAAATGCACCTTTACTCTTTGCGAACAACGGTAATTGAACTTCCCAAGCTTTGGTATCCAGACTCAATCCCTTTCCTTCGGCCACAACTTCTTCTAAGGTAAAACTGCCAGCGTCATACGGCATCTTTGCTACGAGGCCGCTAATTGTCTTTAACATATCAACAGCCGGTTGTGGATAGCATGTCACGCCTTCGACCTGCGTAAGAAAACCTTCGATGAACTGAATGATTACATCCAGCGCACCGCGATTGGCCAACGCAAGACACGAGCGTTTGATCGAGTCCGTCTTTGCGGCCATGACTTTCTCGGCATGCATCACGTCATAGAATTTTTTGATATCTTTTGGATCAAGTTTGAAAATAACTGACAGACCTTGATCAACTTCATCCTTGGGAACCAAAAAATCTTTGCCTTCCTTTACACCATGTTTATGCCAAAGAAGATTGAGTACGTGCAAAATCTTGAGCATAGTTTCATAGCGTGATTTAACACCCTTTGATTCTGCTTCGAGCTTTTGCACTCGCGCATTGGTGTCGCGCAGTCGTCCAGACAAGGACGTCATGATGCCCACAAACCACTTTGGAATCTGTTTCATCAATTGAGTGAATTCATCATTGGAGATGCGACTTACTTCTGAATCACCCTCAGCACGAACACTGGCAGAACGGGCTTTGTTTTCGAAGAATGCCATTTCGCCGATCATGCCGCCGGCTCCAACTTTTGCGAGTTGGATCACATTACCATCGCGCTCTATATAAACGGTCAACTCGCCCTTACGAACCAAATACATGCCGTCAGACTTGTCCCCTTCTTTGAAGACTTGCTGACCACTTTTGAGCATGAGGTTTTGACCGGCCACAATTCATCCCGATGCGAATTTTGATGATTCTGTTTCGGAAAATTTCCCACGGTCTTTAGTGGAATCGAACGATCTGACCATGCAATATCGTCTTTAATCAATTTGAAAGAACTATCATTTTACTCAATATTTCTGGGAAATCGCCGGCAGCTTCAATATAAAGCAAGTACGTGGATTCGACTCATCAAGCATGAGTGTACCACCGTGCGCCTCCGCAATTCGGCGAGACAGATTGAGACCAAGACCAGTCCCCTTACCCGCCGGTTTGGTCGTAAAGAAAGCCTGCATCAGCTTCCTTCGCACTTCCGGTGGAATTCCTGGACCCGAGTCAGAGACTTTGATCAAAATCCAGCCATCGACACGAACCGCTTCCAAGGCAATCCACCTTTGCGGTTGGCTTGCTACAGCATCAATGGCATTGCCAAATAGATTAGTCAATATCTGTGAAATCTCTATCTCGCGACAATTGATCATCAGCGTTGGATCGATTTCAGGACAGCGAAACTCGATGTCAGCCTTTTTAAAACGATAATTGGCCAAATCCATGGTGAATTCTACTACATCTGCCACCGATTTGTGTTCCATGGGATCAGCGGATGAATTGCGCGCATAGATCCTCAGACTGCGGACGATCTTCCCAATACGATCCGACATGGAAACGATGGTTTGGCATTGCTGAAGAATTTTTTTACCTTGCTCTGTGTCCATTTTGGCAAGTTCGCGAACAATCTTCTCGCCATAGCCCTGAATCACGGTAAGCGGATTATTGATTTCATGCGCCACCGACGCGGACATTTCCCCAATTGTCGCTAGTTTTTCACTCATCAAAGCACGCGATGACGCTTCTTTTCGTGCGCGTACATCGTAGAGAGTGCCAAGAAAATGTCGTTTGCCGCCTTCCACGACGACCGCGACATTGAGCTCCATCGGTATCTCTTCTCCAGCTTTGCTTAAGGCCACGACTTCTCGCAACAAGCCAATCACACGGCTGATTCCCGACTGAATATATTGAGAAATAAATCCGTCATGCTGCGATCTAAATGGTTCGGGCATCATGTTAGCAATGTTCTTTCCAAGGATGTCCTCACGCTGATACCCGAGTATTTTGGTAGTTGATTGATATTTTCGACGATGCCGCTTTCGCTGATGACAATCATGGGCACCGTCGCTGCAGCAAAGATTGCCTCATAGCGACTAATCGTCGCAGAACCTTCATCAATATTTGTGGAATATACCGATAAGGATCGACACATACTGCCACCGACAACGTCGATTTGCAGGCGACAATTCGCAACGAAGACTTCGCCATCAAAGCGACGCATGGCGACTGACTTTCTCACTGACTCGCCATCACCGGACTTCGCAATCCATTCATTCAAAGCAGATGTGTCGACAAATAGCTGGCTCAACGAAATGCGCTGCAAATCTGAATCCGTGATCATGGCAAACATGGAGGCAAAAGATCGACTGCATGCGATGAGCCTTTTGCCTTCATGGTCTAGAAGTACGGTTGGCAGTCCAAAGTCTTCTTTTCTTCTGAGCCAATCTTCAACAACTGCAGGTTTCAATCACGCCTCCATTGCCCGCGACCAAACGACCAAAATTGTCTTCGGAAGGACTCGTCAAAAAATTACAGAAATTTGATCCAAAAAAGGTTTGGGCGGCTGGCATACGCCGCCGCCCAACGAACCGGGATTTTGACATCGACAAGCTCGTTTCAATCGAGCTCGTAAACATAGACATCTAGAGGATCAGCATCCGTGCGAAGCAGCCGACATCCTCGCCGACCGTGCGTGTGTTAGGTGTGTGTTCTCCTTTGATGGCCCGATTCCTCCCTTTACCTTATGCAATAACCTTCGGGTTAACTCGCAAATGCATGACCTATTTCAAAAAAAGCTGACGTTTCAGAACGTTACATGACGGTATTACGACGGCCCAATGAAAGCGCCAGCCAACAATAGTTGACTGGCGCACTCAGAAAAATGAGAGCAAGTAAGACGAGACTAGCGCTTTGCGCGAATCTCAACCATTTCGCCTTGCGAAATCATGACGTTGCCGAAGGGAGTAAGCACAGATTCAAATCCATCCTTGTCCGTTCCCGCCACGCGCACCAAGGCAATGCTTGACGAGGTTCCACAAGCATTTGAGGCCTCCAGGTGATACTCGGTCGTGCCACTAGCCGTTGCTGTGGTAACGCATGCGTTTGGATCCGACAGACCTTGAGCGGGTGACCAACGACACGTTACGCCCGCCGCCTGCGGTGCGCCGATTTGCACGGCCTGATTCGCAGTCGTTTCTACCAAATACTTTTGCGTCGCGTCTGGCAGAACACAAGTCGGTTTGTATTGCACGATTTTGGCCGCAACGCCCAAACCGCGATTCAGACGTCCGGATCCACACTCCCACTTGATTCTCGATACACCGTCTTTTCCGTGTCCTTTGCCCCACGAGTTCCACACATGCGCATTGCGTGCGCCATTCTCATGGTCCCATCCTACGATCGTAACCATGTGATTACCACCGGAGTTGATGGAGCTGCACGAATTGTAAATGCCGGGCCCGGAGATGTCATACGCTGCTACTGTCACAACCAGTGGCGATTGCCATTGATAAATGGCAGCGGCCATGTCGGCAACATAGGTACTCTCAGCAAATGTACCATCAGAATTTCTCTTTGCTAGTGAGTACATCTTCGAGTCGCCGATGTATGGCGTACCTTCGACTTTACCATCCCAACCGGTGTTGATTTGTGCTGAAGTAAATTTGCAGCGTGCATCGGAAGCCGCATACGGAAATTCCGTTTCAGTAGGCAAACCGTGCTTCAAAAAATCCACGGCCGACATGTAGCCGCCGTTGCACGACCCTTGGCGAGAACAAGAGAGAACAGTTTGGATTGAATGATCGACGACAGTCTGATCATGTACGGCGCGGGCAAGTTCCAAACCATGATGCGTTGACCAAGCCCAGCAGTCGCCACACTTTTGTGTACGCAAATCAGGTAATCCATTCTTCATCAGATCTCGCAGATCAAATGATTCAGGCAATTCGTCTTTTGTTTGTGCTGGCTTCACCCAAACTACGCTGTCTTTTTGCGCCCAGTGCTTGTCAAAAAGAGCTCCCGTTCGCTCCGCGAGCGGTTTGAAAAACAGATCGTTCAGAGTGATTTCGTAAGTGCATCGATTTTCAAAATCGTCGCCGTACTTTGCACGAACTTGCGAAACAACTCCGCTTCCACACTGCTTGATCTCGTCAGCGAGTCGTCGCAAACCTTCTTCGGCAGTTGCGGTGCGACCCATGGCAATATCCTTAGGCACGAACTCAGCTACCTCATTTGGTAGAGCGTTTATGCTAATGCCCATTGCGCCATTTGCCAGTGTTGCTGCCGCGGCCATCATGGTCACTGCAAGCTTCTTCATAATCTCCCCCCAATTCAAAAAATGAATTCCAATGTTCCGACTAATTAACGATAAACTTGCGACCCCATGCAGGAACTAGCTTCGGTGGGCAGTACAGTAATGGCTCAAAATAGCTTGCGAATGAATCGACCGTGAAAGAACTGTAAAATTTTGTCGTATTTTCGAATTGAAAAATGGCGAAGTTGTCATACTTTTGCAAAGAGCCAAGTCCGCGAGAGCGAAATCGGGTTCATTTTATAGTTGATTGTGGCTGATTTGGTGCGTCCATCGAGCGATTTGTCGTTGCCAATAGGGCAGAATTAGCCCATAGGTAAGATTATTTAGTTTCATCTCATAGCCGTTGGGGAGGTTTTCAATGAAGTGGCTGTTCGGCGCGGTGTTTTCTAGCTTTTTTGGCATGAACGCAATCGCCGGTGTCCTCGAATGCACTAGTTCTTGCACACATTTCGATCGTTTTTCAGATTCATGCCTGTATGCGACAACCTGCGAAGTTGAACGCGGACTGATGATCTACAAATATTGCGAGCGTTGGGATAATTTCAATAACACCTGCGGGAACGAAGAGGCAAAATACACACGTTTCATTCCCGATCGCGTTCCACCATCAACTTCTTGCACTGAAACTTGCCAATACTACGATCGCTTCAACGAGCGTTGCTTGTATCGCACCGCATGTGAATTTCATTCGTCATGTATTTCACATACAAGATGCGATGAATGGGATCAATTTGACGAACGTTGTTTGACAGAAATCAAACAGACTTCTTGTGCGACTGTTGAATAACAACCGCTGCGATGATTAGAACCCAAACAGCGCGAAAGCCGCCAAGCTTTCGCGCTATCTTCATGAAATAGCGATTAGTGAATGTGGTCAACGTGGCTGACCGAGCACTGACCATGTTGGCAAGAACCGGCATTTGCTCGGCACTGGCGCTCCGCGTTCGCGCGAGCATTGCGGATTGCTTCCCATTCAGAACGACCTTTGCCGCTAACGGAAAGTGTCATCGCAGAGCCGTTATAGATGGTGACTTCGCAAACTGCTTCAACTAAACCGACATGAGGTTCTTGTGGTGGAACGATAATGACGCCACCACCTTCACTCAATTGCTCTACTTCTGCGCGTAGTTGTCGAACCAAGTATGCAACGCGTCTGTCGACGCGAGCGATGCCTCGTACTTGCTCTTCGATGCGGCGCATATTGACGCGAATGAGTTGAATAGCGCGCTCAACTTCAAAGGAATTCGCCATCAAATCATCCACCGCGCGGTCCATTTCATTGGCGTTTTGCGCGATGCGATTGTAGCGCTGCACAGCAACCAAATCGCGATTGTAACGCGCCTGCTCGGCGGCATTCAAAGCTGCATCTTCCAGCTCGTGAATGGTTTCAGCTAGCTCCGCAAGATCTCCACCACTCGGAAGTCCTGGTTCACTGTGATCGGCATATGCCAATGTTGCTGATGCTAATGTAATGAACGTAATTGCCGTCTTAATCATGCCCGTCCTCCTAGTTTGGTGAGCGTGGGAGATCCCCAGCGTCCTGAAGCATGTTTCATGCCAACAAAATTGCATCGAAATGCGCTCAAATCGGTAGCAAGGCGATACCAATTTATAGTTTGCTGGAAAAAGCAGGTATATAAATGAGACTTTGTACTCCCCGATGTTGACCCAATTCTGAGACCGCCAATATGACCATAAATTCTTAATACATAGCCTCACGGCCCTGTATGCTATCTAAATCACTGATCTTTTTAACTGTGTTCAAAAGTACTCATTTTTTGGCAAACAAACCCGAGCTTGTCTAAAGGAGCCATTTCTGGATCGTGAGGTAGGAAGCTCCTGAGGGAGGTTATCGATATGGCCGGTCAAGTAATTGGGGCGGTATATATATACTGCACAAGGCAAGATGTGGTGCATGCGTTGAAAGCGACGCTGCGCGCCGCCAACTTTCCGGACGAGCGCATCTTCGTCGAGCTCAGCGTCGAAAGCTGCGCCGAACATTTGCGCAATCGAAGCGATGCCGCCGTCATTATTGATTGGGATACCGACCATCGCAATGCTCTCAAGTTACTAGCCTATGCCCGCGCTGACCACAAGCTAGACTCTCGTCCGACTATGCTGATAACAAAACGAGTTTCCAACGAAATCGTCGCCGCAGGGGCCGAACACCATGTGACAACCGTCCATGTCGGCGATGTATCAGTTACGTCATTGAAAGTTATGGTCGGAGAAATGCTGCGAGCAGGAACTGACAATTCTGTCGACAAGGAACTGTTGCGCAACGTTAGCAACCTTCGCCTCGACGACAAGTGGACAGAAGCAACTGCGATTCTTGAAAAAATGCGCGACCGCGATCCGGGGAACGTTCGCGTGGCTTGCGAGCTTGCCGAGAACTTGATTCGTGCCTCTGCATGGCAATCTGCCATTTCGACGCTCGAACCATTTTCCACCATTGACCAGCCGAACGTTCGCGCGCTGCATCTGTTGGGGCGCTGTTATTTGAAATTAGGACGTGCCGGTGAAGCCAGTACATTGCTTTCCCGCGCCAAGATCATCAGTCCATACAATGTGGAGCGTTTGGTTGATCTCGGTAATGCATTGCTGCACATTGACCAAGTCGAAGAAGCCCAGCAGGTTTTCGAGGAAGCGCTCGATCTTTCGCCTGGAAACTTCGGAGCTACGCAAGGTCTAGGACAGGTAAAGTTGCTGCAAGGCGAACTGAACGAAGGACTCAAGTTAATCCAAAGCGCATCCGACAACCGGGAATTGGCGTCGATTTTCAATACTGTCGCGGTTCTTACAATCCACCGCAATCAACATTCGCGTGCGCTCAAGCTATACGAACTCGCCGCGACGGCGGTCAAGGGTGACAACAAACTCCTCTCTCGCTTGTTTTTCAACAAAGGGCTCGCTTTCCACCGCTGGAGTCGCCCGATGGACGCCATTGCCTGCTTCACCAAGGCCATTGAGCTCGATCCCGAGTTTGAAGATGCAGCACACAATATCAAAGCGCTGCAAGCCGCTATCGCCCGCAAGAATAGTCCAGCGTCAGCACCCGCAAAGAAAAGTGGATTCTCGATTGTTGACTCGCATAAATCCGCAGACAACGTCGTCAAGTTGCCAGTATTCGAAAAGCCTTCGACGTCGCCCCAGATTCCTCTGGCTGCCGTTGCGAATGGGGAGCCATTCGCTGATTTAGACGGTGACTTTGCAGATGCGTTCAGCAATGGTCTAGCAGGAGAGGACGAAAGCTTTATATGACCTAAATTGCTTCTTCGAATTCATCATCGGCGGCAGCCTGTTTGCCGCCGTTTTTTTTGGCTTCGATTGCAACCAGATACTTTTTGACCTTAATCATTTTGCCATCGGAAATTTCAAGACAACGTCGCAACCAAGGCTCCGCTTCGTTCGGTTTTTTCCATCGCAGGTAAGCGAGAGCAATATTGAAACTTAATCGTGCTGCATGATCAGGTGTGTGAATGAATTCGATGGCCGCACGATATTGCGCGATGCCACCAGCAAAGTCTCCTGCACGGACTTTTGTAATACCGAGAGTATTCATTAAACTGGCAAAATTATGACTGACTGAAGCTCCGTCTTCACCTTTGCGCCCAACAAATTCATCGATGTTTCGTGCTAATAACAATCCCGCATTGGCCCTCTGATGGGCTGGGTCGATCTGCAATGCTCGTTGGAAGTAAACCCGTGCGCCGGCAATGTCTCCCAAGTTGAGTTTGACCTCGCCGGTCAGACATAAGCGTTCCATGTTCTGTGGGGAAAGTGCGATTGCCTTTTGCAAGAAGGGCAATGCATCTTTGTGGCGCCCCAATAGGTGCAAATTCTTTCCCAGTTCGTTCATCGCCATGACCGAGTCCGGAGAGTGCTTCAAAATTTGCTTGAGCAACTCAACCGCCTCAAGGAAGTAACTGCACTCGCGCAAGCGCGCGGCGGCAATTAGTGCGACTGGCAATGGATTGGGACAACCTTTCAGGATACTCTTCATTTCACGAATCGCCGCAGGACCATCTCGTGAAATTTTGCGCAGCGCTTCGTTGATCATGGCCAAATGTTGCATGAGCCATTCATAATCGCCCTGCAATTTGGTCAAATCTTCAGACAATACATTGCGCGAAAATGGCTTGGCCAAAAACTGCGTGCACGGAAATTCCTCTAACAATCGAAAATCGTCACGCACCAAGGTGCCGGAGATAGCAAGAACTGGGCGACGTCTGTGCGTCTCAGAAGCTCGCACGCGATTGAACAATGCCATACCCGACATACCGGGAATCTTCCAATCCATGATAACCATCGCGGGCTGTTTCTCTTCGAGGGTTTGCCATGCTTCGGTCCCATCGGCCGCCGAGTAAACATTGCTGACGCCAATCGCCGACAAATGGTTTTTAATCAACGTAACGATGGTTTCGTCCGTGTCTATAATCAATACCGAATTCGGTACTGGAATTGGTTTCTTGTTGTCACCATCAAAAGTCAACAAAACAAAAACCTCCCACATTTCTGTAGGAGGAATCGGAATTTTGTCGATGTTCTTGAGTTATTTCGCTAGAGGAGCGCTCGGAGGCGGTACGGAAGCTGGCGCAGTTGCTTTGTTTTCGTCCCAGATCAGTTTGATGAGGTTCTGAATTTCAGAATCGGAAAGTTTCCCATCTTTGTAGAATAAAATCTTGCCCTCGCGATTGAATAGCATGACGTCGTAGGAGTCATCCAACAGTCCCCATTCTTTAACCAAAGCCTTATCTAAGTCCCTAACATAAACGGTATTGGGAAACTCTTTTTGCTTTTGCTTTAAAACAGCGTTGATGACAGCATTTGGCTTCCAGGTTGCGCCGAGGTTCATGATCGCAACCGAAGTTAGGCGCTCCGGCCCGTACTCCTGCTTCTTCAATGCCTCTTGCATCGGCTCGTTAATATCTTTTTCATCAGGATCGATGTACATGATCAAATGCGGTTTGTTTTTGATCTCGTCGGAAGACCACGGAGTACCATCAACACGACCACCTGATTTTCCGTCAAGCTTGACCACCGGAGCCGTACCGCCAACACTCAATTTCGCTCCCCCGAAAGCAGAGCTGTTGAACACCGCCAGCGATACCGACATCAAAGCTATGCGCCACAAATTACCCATGACCGGCTTTCTCCTCAAAATCTAGTCCTTCAAACTTGGAAAGTCGTAAGGATTTCGTTCATGCATGATTGCGTAGACAGATTCTACCACATCTTCGGCACTTGGCTTTGAATAGTAGTCCGCATCCGAACCATACGCGGATCTATATGCAGAAGCTGTCAAGGTACGCGGTTCCGCATCCAATTCTTCGTGAGCACGATCTCTTTCCAAAACCTGCTGCATCATGAACGCCGCTGCACCGCCAGGAACATCTTCATCAAAGAACAACACGGCATGCGTCTTCGCAATGGATGAAGCGACGATGCCATGGCGATCGAACGGAAGTAGAGTTTGCACGTCAATGAGTTCTGCACTGATACCTAACTGCTGCAACATGGGCAGTGCTTCTTCAGCAACGCGAACGGAAGCTCCGTATGTAACGATCGTCACGTCTGTGCCAACCGACAACACCTCAGGTACGCCGAGCGGAACAGTGAACTCACCAAAATTTGTCGGTTCATCTTCTCGCAAACGGTATCCGTTGAGTACTTCCACCACGACTGCGGGATCGTCACCCTGCATTAGGGTGTTGTACATGCCTGCCGCTTGCGTCATGTTTCGCGGAACACAAATGTGCACGCCTCGACAGCCATGGATCAATACCCCCATAGGACTTCCCGTGTGCCAGATTCCTTCCAATCGATGACCGCGCGTTCGAATGATCACGGGAGCAATCTGACCACCCGCCGTGCGATAGTGCAATGTGGCAACGTCGTCACTCAATGTTTGAAAGCAATACAACATGTAATCGAGATACTGGATATCAACGATCGGCCGTAAACCGCGCATGGCAGCTCCGTATCCTTGTCCCAGAATTGTCGCTTCGCGAATACCAGTATCGGTACAGCGCAATTCGCCAAATCGAGCCTGAATTCCATCCATGCCGCGATTGACGTCACCGAGTTTACCCACGTCTTCACCGATGGCAAAAACTCGCGGATCTTTCGCAAAAATCGCTTCGAAGTTCTTTTGCAAAATCTGACTAGCCTGCACCTGCACTCGTTCCGCAGGATATTGTGCGTCAACGGCACCAATGCGCAAAGGAGAACGCTCACCTTCCGCATATAGGTGAGAGCCAAATGTGCGATAGTTATCAGTCGAGCACGACTTTTCGAATTCAATCAGAGTAGACCGACGATCACGCTCAGTTGTGCGCGTAGCATAAATTGCGCGGCGAGCAGCAACGTGCACGTCACGACGTCGAATCGTTGGTACAGCCTTCAATGACGTTTGGATGGTCGATACACCATCAACGTCTTCCAACTCTTGCAAAATGTTTACCAGCGTTTTGCGTTGTCCTTCCGCTGCACCAACGTAATCACGCCATGCAGATTCCTGTTCCGTTCGCGCCTGGTCTGTCGCTTGTTTTTCAATGGCAACAAGTTCGGCCTCAGTCGCTACATTGTTCTTAAGCAGCCACTGTTTGAATTTTACCAAGCAATCGATCTCGCCTTCGAATGCAAGGCGCTCGGGAGTCTTGTAACGTTCGTGGCTACCACTGGTCGAGTGCCCTTGAGGTTGGGTACACTCATCGACGTGAATCAGCGCAGGCGCATGCGTCTTACGAACTTGCGATACAACGGATTGGTACATTTCAACAAGAGCAGGATAGTCCCAGCCTTTGACATAATGAATGCTGAGTCCCGTTTTGCCGTTACCGGGATTGAAACCTTGCAGCAACTCCGAAATGGATTCGCGAGTTGTTTGGTATTTTTTGGGAACTGAAATACCGTACCCGTCATCCCACACCGACATCACCATCGGCACTTGCAACACACCCGCAGCGTTCAATGTCTCCCAGAAGATGCCTTCACTCGTGCTCGCATCACCAATCGTTCCGAAGCAAACTTCGTCACCTCTGTGGGAGTGATCTTTGTGCGATGCTAATTCGGAAACGCCGCGATAAATTTTAGACGCATAGCTCAAACCCAACAGACGCGGCATTTGCGCAGCCGTCGGCGAAGCATCGGCGCTGATGTTGTGCATCTTTACTTGCGGTTTCCACGTTCCGTCTGCTTCAACATAGCGGCTTGCAAAGTGGCAGTTCATTTGACGACCGCCTGACGCAGGCTCACGTTCCAAATCGGGATCCGCATACAACTGCGCAAAGTATTGCTTCACCGTCAATGCGCCGATGGCAAACATGAACGTCTGGTCGCGGTAATATCCCGCACGCCAGTCGCCATGCCGAAACGCTTTTGCCAATGCAATTTGGCCCAGCTCTTTGCCGTCACCAAAAATTCCGAATTTCGCTTTACCAGTCAGGACTTCCTTGCGCCCAAGTAGACTCACCTGACGACTAAGGTTCGCAATACGATAATCTTCAAGCATATCCTTTGCGGACATTGACACTGCTGATTTCGAACTCTGATCGCCTTTTGCCATACATCCTCACCTTTATGATGAACCTCAGCGTCGAGGCTCGAACTTATGCCTACAAGAAAAAGACCACTGTCACACCATCGCCACCCTCTTCTGGGCGACCCGGTCGATGCCGAATCTGATAATCAGACTGCTTGGCAAGTAACGTACGCAATCCTGATTTTAATCGATCTGTGCCGTGACCATGAATGATCATCAATGCCATTTCTCCACGCATGACCGCTTGATCAAGGAATCTCAATACTGCATCGGTTGCCATATCAAGATCCATTCCTCGCACGCTAATGGAGTTTGTCGGCGTGGGAATGACTAGATCGGGATTGTTTCCACCTGTTTTGCTTGGTCTCGCAAAGTTCTTCGCTCCCGATCCCTTTTTAGAATCGCCTTTGCCGAGCAGGCGCAAATTTGCGGGGCTCGTGCGAAACTTCAGACTGCCTGCGATAATTTCGATCGGTTCGTCCTGACCGGCCATGATGCGACTGATCACGCCTTCCTTCATCAAAGCCATGACGAATACCTTGTCACCTTCGCTGAAGTCTTTCACATCAGCTACCGATTTTGCCTCTTCGGGCACACGCTGGTGTTCAGACGTCAGTTCGTCGACCACTTTACTGGCGCTACCCACAACGCCTTCAAGCTGTCCCTTCAAGCCGCCAAGGATGCGACGTACATCGTCCACGCTTTCGTTCTGGACATCACGTATCGCTCGGCGAATGTCGCCGACAATATCGTCAAACTTAGTCTTCAGAGTTTTGTATTCTTCGCTAAATCGCGTCTCTAATTTGAGGGCCGTTCTTCGGCGCGTCTCGTCAATTTGTTTGCGCGATTCTTCGAGACTTGCGCGCTCACCATCAAGTTCAAGCATCTTGCGGCGAAGTTCTTCCTCAGCAGCATGGACCTTTGATTTTCCGGCTTGAAGATCCTTGACCGCCTCATCCAGCGCATCTGCTTTCTGACCGCGCAGCGCACGAGCCCGATCAATGAATGCTTTGTCAAAACCGATCTGAGAAGCGAGTTCCAAGCCGAAACTTTGTCCGGGCACATCAAGGATCAACTGATAAGTTGGACGAAGTTCAGCGCCGTCAAATTCCATCGAGCCATTGCGGAAAGCATGATTCTTTACGGCCAGCACTTTCAAAGAATCAAAGTGCGTAGTAACAACAGAAACGGCGCGACGTTCTGACAATCGTTCTAGCACCGTTTGCGCAATTGCCGCTCCCGTCAGCGGTTCAGTTCCGACAGCAAGTTCATCCAACAAAACAAGCGAGCGATCGTTCGCTTTCTCAACCACCGGCTTGAGTCCGGTTAGGTGACCGGAAAAAGTTGAAAGACTCGAACTCAAATTCTGACTGTCACCAAGTTCTACATGAATCTCATCAAACATGGTCAAGGTTGATGATTCGTCTGCCGGAATGAGCAAGCCCGCTTTTGCCATCACGTGAATCAATCCCACCGTCTTCAATACAATGGTTTTGCCGCCAGCATTTGGACCCGAAATGACAAGCGACGTCTGCCCCGACTCCAACGAAACACTGTTCGGCACGACGCGACTACCGTGCATCTTCACCAGCAGTGGATGGCGAGCACGCCGCAGATCCAAACCCGAACCAGTTGAAATAGTTACTGGTACACCGTCGATCTGCCGCGCAAACTCCGCTTGCGCGGAAAGAAAATCGAGCTCGATCATTTCGTGATAATTGACGCGAAGGATATCCAATTCTTTTGCGACCTGTGCGCTCAATTCGCGCAAGATGCGCAGGATCTCAAGCCGTTCGTTCAACTCGTAATCCATGAGCTGAGCATTGTAAGGCGCAATCTCAGTCGGCTCGACGAATAGGGTCTGCCCGCTCGATGACGCATCGTAAACCGCACCCTTGATGCGCCCGCGCCCATCCAATGTCATGGGCAACACGTATCGGTCAGAACGAACGGTGAAAAAATTGTCCTGCAAGTAAGGTGAGACTTCGGTATCCAACATTATTTGCGACAAGCGATCTTCAATCCGCTTACGCAACTGTTGCTTGGCTCGCCTAATGCCTTCGAGTTCTTTCGACGCCGTGTCCTTGATCTGGCCATCGGGACCAACCGTCGAATCGATGGCGGACATCAGCTTGGGCAATGGACAAATCTGTGCTTTGTAGTGCCGGAGCGGAATGCAGCGATCGGCCAAGTCCGCAACAAAACCAAACACGTTTCGCGAAGCCTGAAGCAATACCAAAAATTCCTTCAACTCCACCGCGTCAAAAATATGACCAACTTCGGCTGCACGAAAAAGTTTTTCCATGTAGGGAAGTTCACCGACAGGAGCACGGTATCCTTCCACGACCAGACTGCGCAGTGCAGAAACTTTGGCCCATCTTTCCTCGATCGCATTGCGACCAAGATTCGGCAAAAGATCTTCGCACATCTGCCGTGCGACGGGGCATTGTGCCAAACCTGCCAACCAAATTTTCAATGTCGGCCACTCTAGGCGGTCCAGTGTTTCTGCACGCAAGATAAATTCCTGAAAATCATGAAAAAACTGAAAGCAGGGTTTTACTAAATTTGTTGGTTCATGCAAAGTTAGGAAGCGTCAGCCATCGACATTTTTTGAAGGGTACGAATGTTCATTCAGGCTCTTTTGTTCTTGAAATTTTTGCTCTCACCAACGGCTTTGTTGGCAATGTTACTTGGTGCGCTCATCGGTAGTTTTTTGAACGTTTGCATTGTACGTATCCCTAAAAAGACGTTTTTCGCGAATTCACGCTCACATTGCCCCCAATGCGACGCTATTATTCCGTTCTACTGGAACATACCGATCATCAGCTTCCTACTTCTCAGAGGACGCAGCCGCTGCTGCAACAAGCCGATATCTAAACAATATTTAGCTGTGGAAATTTTAACCACGATTCTCTTTGTCATCATTGCGTCCAATTATCCATTCCTGCGCTGGCAAGATGGAGTGCTTGTGTGGTCCGAACCGAACTTGCTGCGGTGGGCCATCGGCGCCACTTTCGCTAGCATCCTCATCGTCTGTTCTGTTATCGACCTTAGGCACTACATCATTCCCGACGTCATCAGCTTGCCGTCAATTCTGTTAGCACCCCTTATGGCGGGACTTCATCCCGATCTCGGGCTAAAGGACTCCTTGATGGGAATCGGGCTCGGTGCGGGACTTCTTTACATCATTAGCTGGGGGTACTGGGCCGTTCGTCGACAAGCCGGCCTCGGATTCGGTGACGTCAAACTACTCGCACTGATCGGCGGATGGTTGGGATGGCAGTCGATTTTTCCAACGGTGCTGATCGCCTCCATCAGCGGAAGTGTCTTTGGGCTGGTGCTGGTGGCAACTCGCCGCAAGTTAAAACTCCAAACCGCCATTCCGTTCGGACCATTTTTGTCGTTTGGTGCATTGTTGTTCTTCTTGCGCAGCGAATGGGTACACGAGCTTTTTCGCTTCTAGAAATTGTGCAAAATCACGAGAAAGCGCCGCTCTGCTTCTGCTTCACAAATTGCTGCAGAAGTTTTCGCATATCCGAGGACCAGTAAAAATTTCGATTGCGATGACGGGCGTCGATAATCAGTTCGGAGTGTTTCAAAAGTGCTAATTTCTCGGCTTACTTTCATCCGTTTAGTCGCAAGAATTTTTGCGCAAGCCTTTGGATTTGTTGAAAAATAAGGCACAAATCCCAATCTTTACCCGTTGAAAGAAAGTTAACAGGTTGGCACGACTAACCAAAAGCGATAGAATGTTTCTGAAGTTTTCTAATTGTAACAGGAACTTACATGAGTTCACTTCCTCGCGTTCCCACACTCGATCGTAAGTCTGCAGCAGCCGGAACGCAGACCATTCTGGACAGCGACTTTTCGACGCAATTGAACAAACTGAACAATTGGACAGCGGACATTTGGCGAGGTGCGGATCGCAATCGCGCACTCCGTCGGTATATCGAACATATCGGACATTTTTGCGGCCCCGTCGTCCTGCAACTGCGCAGTGACGGGACAGGCTCTAAGCAGGAAGATGTATCGGGTTCGCCAAGTGTGATTACAGATACCGTATTACTCAAAGATGGCGTATGTCCGAAGTTGCAATCAGTACTAAGTCGACGAGATATCGACACGCTGCAACCCGAAGCTGGACTTTACGAAGTTCCGCTGCATGAGGGTGACGGATTTGCTTATGTCTTTGTCGCGGGGGATCGACTCCTAACCTCGGTCATTGCCGCATGGAGGCGTGCCGACGGAGAAAAACTCAGCGCCCTAAACTTTGAAATGGCAACGCTGCTAACTCGGCAAGTGCAGCACATGATCGCTCACTCGCTACAGATGGAGTCTGCTCGCTCACAAGCTTTTCGCGACGATCTGACCGGACTCTACAACAGCAGATACCTCGATGAATTTCTGGAGCGCGAAATTCGTCGTGCCAGTCGTTTCGGTTCGAAGTTTTGCGTCTTTTTCATCGATTTGGACAATCTCAAAGCCGTCAACGACACGCACGGACACTTGTCAGGAACAGCCCTGTTAAAACAATCCGCCGACTTGCTGAAGGAAGAGCTTCGCGAAGTTGATAGCATCGTACGTTATGGCGGTGACGAATTTGTCGTCATCCTTCTGGGAGCAGATTCAACCACTGGTGGCGTCGTCGCAGAACGACTCAGACGCACCATTGCTTCGACCCCATTTAAGTTAGATTCTGGCGAAAACATCTTCATTACTTGCTCCATCGGTGTCGCCGCATTTCCAGAACACGCAAACACACGGGTGCAACTTTTGAAAATCGCTGACGACTGCATGTACAAAGGAAAGAGAGCGGGCAAGAACCGAGTCACGGTTTTTGCGGAGTCACTCGCCCCAGCTAACGAGAACGTATGAACAAAGCGACACCAAAGAGTGCCAAAGAAAGCCAAGTAGAAATGACGGAGATCGTACTTCCGCACCACGCCAATGCCATTGGCACCGTTTTCGGTGGCACCGTCATGGCTTGGGTGGATACGGCCGCTGCGGCGTGCGCGTTGCGTCATTGCCACCAGCAAGTGGTCACTGCGTCCGTTGACGCCATGCATTTTTTGGCTCCCATTCGCCTAGGCTGGATAGCCACGATTCGTGCTTCTGTGAATTTCACTTCAAAGACAAGCTGCGAAGTCGGCGTTCGCATCGATGCGGAAAACCCTTTGTCGGGCGAAAAATTCCATACCGCAAGCGCGTATGTCACTATGGTCGCCATTGGCTCTGATGGCAAGCCAGCTGCCATGCCACCTCTAGTTGTTATCAGTCCCGAAGAAAAGCGACGCCATGTAGAGGCCACCGAGCGTCGTCGGGCCAGACTTCAACTTCGAGAAGACCTCGAACGCGCACGAAAGCAAAATACACACACATGATGCAAATCCGATTCCCCACTCGCCGATGTTTCATCATCGGACTAATGTGCACCCTTCTACCCAGCATCCAAGCCGCAGGAGAAATTCCTGATGACCTTGATCGCGTGGACATGTACCTGCACACCATTGACGTGGGCGTTGCGGTCCACGAAAAATATGGCCACACGCAAATCAGAGTGGTAGATCGCAATAGTGGCAAAGACGTCGCCTACACGTGGGGGCTTTTTGATTATCGTGATCCGCAATTTGCTTTGAAGTTTTATCGCGGAATCATGCGCTACCGCATCGGCATGTTCGACATCGATCAAGCGATGGACATCTATCGTTATGAGGGTCGACAAGTTTGGGAAGACAAACTGAATCTCTCAACATCCCAAAAACGGAAACTACTCGAAGCCATTGAATGGCAGCTGCGCCCCGAGAACCGAGAGTACAATTACTTATACTTTTTCGACAATTGTTCAACGCGCCCCCGCGACCTGCTCGACACTGCGGTCAATGGCGCATTCAAAAAATTCTTTGATGGTAAAAATGCACAGTATTCATTCCGAGACATGGTTCGTATTCACCAAGCCACCACACCTCTTACCGGACTCGCTCTTGAAGTCACGATGAACGGCAGACTTGATCGTACGATGACAATTTGGGAAGAAATGTTTTTACCTCGGGCCTTGCGTGCGTATCTGCTGACTTTGCCCAACCCCGAAGGTGACATCAATCAATCGGTTGCTGGTCCGGTGCTACAACCGCATCGCGTCTTGGTCGAAGCGCCGACGCCGGCTGGTGACTTCACTTTAGACGAGCGAATTGCTTACAGCATCTTCGGAGTCCCCGGTCTATTGATGTTGATTGCTGGATTTCGACGTCGCTTTGGCATGGATGCAGGCTCTGTGCCTGCCATTGTTTACCGCATCTTCGGCGTGTTCTTCACTGTATGGGGCGCGCTTGCTGGCGTCTTTGGCACCTTGATGCTGGTGAGTTGGTTTGCCTCCAATCATTTGGACCTCAAACACAATGCGAATCTTTGGCTCTTTTGGCCCACTGACTTTGTCTTTGCATTTCTTGGTTTAAAAATCATGGCCGCAGGTCAAACTATCAACGTCGCTCGCATCCAATATCAGCGCTTGAAGACGTATTTACTGGCTCATCTTGTAAGTCTGGGACTGTTGCTAATGATGGCGCTCTCTGGACTTGTGACACAAGACATTTTCCGTGTCGTCAAAGTATTTGGCGTCATTGGACTCATCATGAGTTATGCAGCATTCAGACACGCCATAGAACCCAAGGATGCATGAAATGATGGAAGCTCGCGGAGAAAAGCAAAGCACATTATTCGCCAAGTTTTTGGATGGCGACGAAGACGCTATGCTTGCTATCACGGAAATGGAACGTCCATTTTTGTACGCGTATCTGTTGCGAATGACCGGATTGGTTGATCGTTCCCTCGCCGGTTGTGATGAATCCATCCGTGCCATCATCGCATCATCTGAATCCATCAAAGGCCTGCGAACACTGATCGCTAAATTGTATAGCACGGCTCGCAACTTTTGCGCGGATGTTTGGAATGCGGATGCGTCCGAACTAATCAACGAAGCGTTTGAAAGCACCGGCGACAAGTCCGAAAAACTATGGGAACTAAATTCCGAAAAGTCACTCAAGTCTCTTGACCGCCACATCCAAAAATTCTCCGGACCCGATCGAGAGATTATTATTTTGCGCGCTATCGTCGGATTTTCGGACGTCGAACTCGCCGCGATGTTTGGCAGCGATCTCAAGTTAGTGAGCGAACGGATCGAAAAGATTCTGGAGCTCTTAGCGTCTCGCCTTGATGTCGAACCGCTAAAAGCGTGGGAGCTTCTGGGAATGTTACCACTTCATCCTATACCCGGAGTCGTTGACGCAAAATCAACCCAAGCTCTGAGCCAAATGATCGGCGAAGTCAATCGCTCTAGCAAAGGGCTGTTCAGCAAGCGGAAAATGCTGTTGGCCGTGGCAATTATCACTGCTATCGTCGTCGTCGCCTATTTGAAGGGCGCGCTCAAACGATAATCGCAACTTGTGTGGTGTTTTTGCCCTATGTATCTTCTGGCTGAAGCTGATCAGACGTATCGAGAACTCGTTTCCCAACTTTCTGGGGAAAAATTCTCCTTCAGTAGCAGCATGACAGAACACGCCCCCATTCGAGGCTTACGTATCCATCGCGAGCGTTTGCCCCCGGGCAGACGTGCATCCGGCGCACACGCTCATTCCCACCGCGAAGAGTGCGTGTTCGTCTTGAAAGGAACAGTCGTCGCTCATGAAGGGACAAAGCAATTGTCCATTTCGGCGGGAGATTTTGCCGCATTTCCTAACGGATTGCACGCTGCACATTTCGTCGAAAATCGTGGTGACATTGATGCGGAGTTTTTGGTGATCGCAACCAATCCTGCGAAAGACGCCGTCGCATTTGATGGAAAGCACTGGCTCCCGCCCATACTTGAATCGGAACGTCTTCGCCTTCGTCCGTTAACGCTTGATGACGCTACCGCGATCTTCACCTACGCACAAAACCCCAACGTAAGCCGCTACACACTTTGGGAACCACATCAAACGATCGCAGATAGTGAAGATTTCATCCGATCATACGCTCTTACCAACTATGCAACCGGAGTTGCCGAACCGTGGGCCGTCACGTTAACGGGATACCCCGATCAAGTGATCGGAACCATCGGATGCTTCTGGGCGTCTGAAAAATCGAAGAGCATGGAACTTGCATACGCACTTGACGAAAAATACTGGGGACGCGGTCTTGTGGCGGAAGCAGCAAAAGTTGTGATTCCATTTTGTTTCGAATACTACAAACTTCATCGCATACAATCGCAGTGTAAAGCAGAAAATATTGCCTCAAGACGAGTGATGGAAAAGGCAGGCATGTCATATGAAGGAACACTGCGCTGCGCTTTGTATCATCGCAATCGACATTGGGACATGGTTCAATACGCCATCATCAGATAGCAATTCTATGCTATTCTTGCGGTTGTGTTTGCCTGCGGTAGTTCAATGACAAACTGGGTGTTTGCACATTCGGAGTTATAATAGAATCTGCCTCCGTGTTGCTCAATGATTCCTTTGGAAATACTCAAGCCAAGTCCCGTTCCTTTACCGACTTCTTTCGTCGTGAAGAACGGTTGCATGATCTTGTCGGCTACATGTTTGGGAATGCCGGAGCCGCAATCCGTTACACTCATTTTCATAACACCATTGTGAGCACCAACGGAGATAGCAATCCACTTTTCCGGAATCGGTTCAATCGCGTCGTATGCATTGTTAAGAAGATTCAGGAGAACCTGCGAAATCTGAACAGGTCTGCAGATCACAGGAGAGTCATCGCCGATTTCCGACCGCACTTCAATGCCGTGATTTTTGAAACGTTCAATGCAAAGATCCAGCGAATCCTCCACGATCTTGGAGGGAGCAACTTCGACCATCTCGTCTAGTTCACCATTGCGAGAAAAGTTTTTCAAACCTTTGACGATCTTCGCTATGCGCTTAGCGGTGGTCTCAATTTTTAACAACTTATCATTCGCCAGCGTGTTATCCAAGGCGTTGTCATTCAGCTTTCTTCTGAGTTGTTCCGACATCGCGGAAATGATGGCCAATGGATTATTGATCTCATGGGCCACACCTCCGGCCATTTCGCCTAGCGCAGACATTTTCGCAGCGTAACCAGATTTGGCTCGTTGCTCGTCAAGTTCAGCGGACATTTGTGCTGCGAGTGCTTGTGCTCTGCGCCCAATGGAGCTCATCCCTTTCACGTAAAGGGACACTAAGAACGCCACTAGGAATGCGAACAACATTTCTGAGTGCAGGATAGCTATAGTACCAACCTCCATTTCCAATATTGGCACGGCCTGAATGAGATAGTGACGTCCGCCAAGCGTGATCGTCTTTTCCAACAACCGAATTTTGTAATTTTGATCAAACCGCTCGAGTCCCGTCGCATCGGTTGAAAAGATCAATTGCGCAGCTTTCTCGTCAGTAGCATCTTGGACTTGGATCTTCAAAGATTTGAACTTTTCGAAGGCGGAGTGAAACAGAACTTCCGCAATAATTGGTGCATACACGAAATACTTCCGCCCAGACTTTGGTTCGACATGCGAGGGTACTACTAGTAGCATACCGGGCCGCTGCTGCGGATCTTGGACCAAGCGAATGGGGCCCGTAAATGCGGGCTCACCTGTCGCATCAGCCATCAGCATTGCGTCACGCCGATTTTTTTCCGATGCTAAATCCAACCCAATTGCAGCCAGGTTCTTTTCAAGAGGAGCCACATTGAAGATGACAAATCGCTTGAATCCGGCACCACCATCACCATCTTTCACGTTATGAACTTTTATGTCTCGCCCGTGATACGCCGACATCTCGCTTTCGAACGACGAAACGTTGCTTGATTCAACCGTGTTGATCCAACCTAGATTGATAAGCGCGGGATATCGATCCTGGTGTGCAATGCCTTGCGCGAAAGAATCCCACGCACTTGATGAGATAGAGGGAGCAGAAGAAAGCAGATATGAAGCCATCTTCAGTTCCTTAACGTATTCGATGTATCGATCTTCTAACCCCGTCGAAGCGTATTCGAAATTGTGTCTGTGATCTTCCTCGATCTTATTCATGACGGCAGTTTCGGATAAAAAGAGAACTATACCAATCAGAAACATACTAACGACAATGGCTCGCGATGCGAGTCCTCCGTCTTCATTTTCAGTCTGTTTGCTGACGAATTCACCAATAAGAAAGATGGCAAATATATCTAGTTGCGCCAAGACCATTAAGACTAAGTTATCAGTTTCAGTCGAGAAATTGTTGTACCTGGAGAAATAGACCGTAGTCGCGATCATGGACACTGTGGTTAATGCACACGCAAAATCTTTTGATCTGCGATAGGTCATGAATGCGAATAGCACACCCAATGCAAAGCACATCGCACCCTCGATCACACGCGACGATGCGACGACGGCTATGTAAGTTACGCCAACCAAGACCGACGCAACGATCGAATTGAAAAGACGATTCATGCCAAGATTTCTGCACGTACTCGAACGAATATCGCGAGTGATCGCATAGATTTCGCTGCAAAATCTATAAAATATTAGCGCACCGAGCAAATCACCAGACCACCAAATGTAGAAAAGTTGCAAGAAGTCCGCGTTTTTTGAGCCTTCGTTGAAATAGACTAATGAACCTGCTCCAAACGCGGCACTTATCGCACAACCGATTGAAAGAGATGCAATCCAGCTTAACAAGCGAGCCAGCGCAGATGCATCAGACCGCAGAATTCGCTGATAAATCCAGCCAGCACATGCGGCTTCCAGGGCAGCTCCCACTCCGAAGAGTCCCGCCATTAAAAGTGAGCTTCCTGCAAGGAGCCAGTTGGCAAAAAATGATCCAATGAATGCAGAAATGACAGCGGCCGGTCCAAGATGCGACACCGCAAACATGGCAACGCCTGCTGCTGGCCACATAGGCAACGCGAACTCGCTAAGCACAGCAAACTTCAACCCCGCATAAGCAAACGCGAAGTAGATGATTGCGTATATGGCGGTTCTATAGACTGTCGCCAAGCGTAACCCTCGTCTCTTGATCGAACCGTGATCGGGCAACAGTTGTCACAACTTAAGTAAGTTGAATTGAGAACGAGTGCGAGCGAGGCTTTAACGCACGACGTGGTACGGCATTCTGAGCGAAATTGGCCATGATTTTCTGATTTACCAAACTTGCTGCGACTCTTTAAGCGAAGGGATCATCGGCCCCAACTAGGCATGCTCGGACTACGCCTTGCCCCGCGAACGAAAGAACAAATAGACTGCAATGAGTCCGGCCAAACCGAGCTCGACCAAACCCAAGGTTGAAAAACTTTCAAACTCTCGGCCCGCGTGTGCGAAAATCAAAATTGACGAAGCGATGATTAACGACGACGCGATTAAACCCATCGAAAGTCTTGAAGAAGCTACCTCGACTGATTGCGCCATCTTTGCCATGTCATCACTGGCGACGCGAACCTGCATGGTGCCATCGAGTAATGCTTTAAGAATTCCCTTGAATTGTCGCGGAGCCGTTCGACCTAACTGCGCAAAGTCTCGCGCAACCAACAGACCTTGTCGCTTCAAGTTTTCGGCTGAATACATTTGACCGACGAGCTGACCGGTAAACTTCTCACAGCTTGCAATGACATCGAAGTTTGGGTCCAACTTTAGTCCGATCCCTTCAAATGCTGCCATCGTTCTGAGGAAAAGCACCAATTCACGTGGCATGGGCGCGCCGTGCCGCCCTGCAATTCTCGCTAGATCCCAGAGCAGGCGGCCCGAACGGATTTCACTGAGTCGAAGTCCGACAAACGGCGCCATGGCGTTTGACACCTCATGCGTAAACAATTCCAAATCAAAGTCTGGTCCAGGACTGGAAAGGTCAACGAAGTGAGAGACCATGGTCTCAAAATCTTCTTCAACGAGTGCCATCAACAATCCCGCGAGTCGCTCACGAGCGGCTCGTCCAATCAAGACGCCCACACCGAAATCCAAAATACCGATGCGACCATCAGGAAGGATCAGCATATTTCCGGGGTGCAAATCCCCGTGATAAAACCCGTCGACAAACACCATCTGCATGAACGCCGTCAGTCCCTTCTCGACCAATCTTACAGGATTTATTCCATGCGCTTTTAGTTTGTCTGAATCATAGACTGAAAATCCTTCGAGAAAACTTTGCGCCAACACTCTAGGCGTGGAAAGTTGCCAATGAACTTCTGGAATGACGATGTAATCGACTGCAGCAAAATTTGCAGAAATCTTGCTAGTCGTTCCCCCTTCGCGCACGAAATCCAACTCGCCTCTTGTCGCACGACCAAACTCTTCGATCATCACCGTAGGACGGAACGAGCGCGATTCGGGCAAGTACCGCTCCATCAAACTCGCGATGACTTCCATCAATGACAAATCGGTTTCAATGGTGCTGGCAATCTGCGGACGCTGAACCTTCAAGATGATCTGACGACCGTCCTTCAGCGTTGCTCGATGAACCTGCGCAATGGAACCCGCAGCAAGCGGCGTGCGTTCAATGGATTGAAATTGTGCGAGTTTAGCATCTCCGAGTTCTTCCTTCAGTGTGCGTTCAATCGCCGAATAGTCGAGGGCTGACACCTGGGTATGCAACTTCTTCAGTTCTTCGATGACAGGGGCGGGTAACAAGTCTTCACGTGTTGCTAAAACCTGTCCCAGCTTTACCCATGCAGGACCAAGCTCTTCAAAACTTCGGCGCAATCGTGCTGGCAACCCTTGCACGACGATTTCTGGAATACTCGTTTCACTTTCAGGATCTGGAACAGATTCGCGCCCTTTGCCGTCCAATCTTTCAAGCTGTGACAGGCCCTCAGCTTCGCGCAATTGTTCTGGCGAAAGCACGTGGCGAATCTTGAGTGCTTCTACAACGGACCAGAGTCCGTGTTTTGCAAAGGTGTTAACGATCTGTCCGAAGCGCTGTACGTTGCGGATTCGCTTTCCAAGAACGACTGCTGCCCCCAGATCGACCATTGCCATTTGGCACCCCCAAGTTTAACGGAACATGTTCATATAACATACCGATTATCAAAGGGATTTCCAACATATCAATGCGGTTGAATTGCAATTGCATACGGATGGTTCAATCGCGGACCACCTGGCATTTTGCGTCCACCTCCATGCGTTCAAGGTGTGGCTCGCTCTTGACCACGATGCCGCTTCCCGCGGCAAAATGCCAAGGGTTTGTACCCACGCGCTGCATGGTGCGAATGAGTACAGAACTCTGCAGCGTATGGGAGGCGGAGTCGACAAAGAAGATGTTCCCCATCAAGAGTCCGCGGTCCATGCCTTCGATCTCATCTATGGCAATCATCACCTCTCTTTTGGGGGCTCCCGTGATCGAACCCGCCGGACAAAGTGCGTCGATAGTCTCACTCCAGACCACATCATTGCGCAATCGTCCGCGAATCTCCGCCTCAAGATGATGCACGTACTTGAATGTTTTAAGCGATCCCGCATTGACCACGTCGATGGACTGTTTTTGGCAGATCGGATACAAATCGTTTCGCATCAGATCGACAATCATGTTCAGTTCGGCGCGATCCTTTGGACTTTGTAGCAATGCTGCGGCCGCCGCGGAATCATGTGATTCATTTTGTGAACGAGGTGCCGTGCCTTTGATCGGAAAGGTCGAAATGATTGCGCCGTCAGCGTCCCCGTGAATGGTTACAAAACGCTCAGGACTGAACGAAACGAGCTCGAAATCGCTCGTACGAATCCAAGCGGAATAGGGCCCTCCACGCAGCAGCAGACGCTGAGCTATCTGGCGATCCGACCATGTTGATTCAGAGACATAATGCCGCAAGAGATTGGTCTGATAGAACCGTCCGGCGCGAATCTGTTGGACCAGTTCCGCAACATCTTTCGTGTACTGTTCATCAGATACTAAGGGCTGCCAATGCCAGCGAGTGTCATCAGCAACGGATTCTGCGATGGACTGATCGAGTGGAATGACACGTTTGCTATCAACGCACCACGCAGAGATCGGATGTTCAGGCACTCTTCCCAGCCCCATCTGCTTGCAGGTTGAGTACGGAGCCAACACCACTAAATCTCGACGCTCAGGCGTGTCGAACAAGCGCGCTTTCGAAATATCTCTGTAGGGAATCGGTCGGCACTCAAGCAAAATGACTCGTTTGCAAGGATCGACAAGCGCAATCCGAGCCCTGTTATTCAACGCTGTGCCGCTACCCATGAAATGGGCTATTTCGGACGCTAAAGTCACTTTTTTGCCCGTCAAAACATAATGCCAGCACCATATCGGGAATTCCCTGCTTTGGGCAGACCAATTGTGCAGATTTTGAGTAGTTAGCCGCCGCAACCTAGTCCTAATCGAACTTCAAATTTTCCTGCAATGATGTATGATCCGTCCATCATCAGCTAGGGAGTAAAAACATGGCAGTAGCAGGTTTCAAGCAAATCGGAGTTGTCGGCGCGGGACAAATGGGAGCAGGCATCGCCCAAGTCGCTGCCGCAAGTGGTTTACAGGTTCAACTGGCCGACATCAGCAGCGCCCAGATCGAAAAAGCGAAGTCGGGCATCCAGAAATCGCTGGAAAAGTTGGTCGAAAAAGGGAAATTGACCGCCGAACAGAAGGATCAAACCCTCAAGAATTTGAAGTTTGAAACAACCATCGAAAGCCTCGCGGGTTGTGACCTCGTGGTCGAAGCCATCGTTGAAAACGAATCCGTAAAGCGCGAACTGTTTCAGAAGCTTGATAAGCTCTTGAAGGCTGACGCCATCATCGCCAGCAACACTTCGTCAATTCCCATCACCCGACTTGCGTCTTATACGTCGCGACCCGATCGTTTCATCGGCATGCACTTCATGAATCCCGTTCCTTTGATGAAACTCGTCGAGATTATCAGCGGCATGGCGACTTCCAAAGAAACTTTGAAGCGTATCACCGACCTGTCAATCGCGATGGGTAAAGAAACGACGACGAGCCAAGACTTCCCAGGTTTTGTCGTTAACCGCGTATTGATGCCCATGATCAACGAAGCTTTCTACACACTGATGGAAGGCGTGGCCTCGGCAGAAGACATCGATAAAGGTATGATGCTTGGCTGTAATCAGCCAATGGGTCCGCTGGCTCTCGCCGACTTCATTGGTTTGGACACTTGCCTATCCATCATGAAGGTCATTCATGATGGCACGCAAGACCCCAAGCATCGTCCATGTCCATTGCTCGCTAAGTACGTCGAAGCTGGCTTTTACGGCCGCAAATCTAAACGTGGTGTTTACAACTACTAACGGAGTTTTTGATGTCCATGAATTTTGAGACATTGCAATGGAAGCAAGAAGACGGTGTCGGCTACATCACGATTAACCGACCCCAAGTCCTGAACGCATTGAACGCACAAGTTCTAAAGGAACTAGAACACGCCCTCGCGCATGTTGCTGCGTCCCATTTGCGCGCACTCGTGATCGCCGGATCAGGTGATAAGTCATTCGTCGCTGGCGCCGATATCGCCCAAATGAGCAGCCTTCGCCCACAAGAGGCCCACGAGTTTGCTCGCCAAGGACAGAGGGTCAGCACCATGCTCGAAAGCTTGCCGCAATTGACCATCGCACGCGTTCAGGGCTTCGCTCTGGGCGGCGGCTGCGAATTGGCGATGGCGTGCGATGTCGTGGTAGCGTCAAAGAAAGCGCGATTTGGCCAACCCGAAGTAAACCTTGGCTTGATTGCCGGTTTTGGCGGCACACAAAGGCTTGTAAGACGAGTCGGATTGCCTGTTGCATTGGATATTCTTTGTGCAGGTCGGAATTTGTCCGGTGAAGAAGCAGCGTCACTTGGTCTAGTATCGCGGTGCGCGGAGCCAGATGAGCTCGATGCTGCGGTCACTTCGGTACTCAAGGGAGTCATGAAAGCTGGTCCACAGGCAATCGCTGAGACGAAGCGTCTCACTCGTGCCGCGTATGATTGTAGTTTGACGGCTGGACTCGCCGCAGAAGCATCGGCATTTGCCGCTGGTTTTGACCGGGACGAAGCCAAAGAGGGAATGAAAGCGTTCGTGGAAAAGCGCGCTGCATCCTTCGCCCAGTAAAGATTTTCGGGACTGTCCCGATTGTTATTGAACTAAGCTCTCTTGGAAGAGCAGAAAGCTAGAGTTGGTTATGAAAGATTTTCTGAAGCGCGTACAAGCTGATCTAAGCAAGTTGCAACACACTTTGCAAAACGACATCGCGAAGTTGCAAAAGACCGTCGAGCGCGAAGGCAATGAGTTGGTCAAGAAGGTTAAAGCAACCGCCAAGACCATCGCCAAGAATCAGAATGTCGACAAGCGCGTAAAGGAATTCGAAAAGCGCGCTAAAGAACTCGAATCTTTCGTCAACACGAAGATCGAAAAGCTTGAGCCAGCATTGAACCAGTTTATCTCCGGCGTTCGTAAGAATGCTGACAAGTACGGCATCGATTTGAGCAACTTGGAAAAGACATTGAAGACGCAATTGAAGAAGGCGTCAGCTAAGGCCAAGAAGACAACTGGCAAGAAAGCTTCTGCTAAGAAGACAACAACCAAGTCGAAGGCGAAAGCCAAGCCAGCCGCCGTAACTACGTCGGAAACGACTAACGCTTAATTCTTAATACAGTTGAGATTCTTAGACGCCGCGGGTTATCCTGCGGCGTCTTTGTTTTTGCAATTTTGTCCGCAAGAGAATCATGACTCCATCAAGCTGTAAACAAGTTGATCTCATTGCCAATAAATTTGGCCGCCAACTTGTGGACTGGTATCGAACCAACCAACGTCCACTGCCGTGGCGTGTTCTCTTTCAAAAGTCGAATGATGCGTACGCTGTTTGGGTCAGCGAGATCATGCTCCAGCAAACTGTCATGGCAACTGTTGTTCCGCGCTACCACGCATTTATGGAGCGCTTTCCAACGGTGCAATCGTTGGCAAGTGCCACCGAACAACAATGGATTCCCTATGTGCAGGGCCTCGGTTACTACCGCCGCTTTCGATTGATGCACCGCGCTATGCAACAGCTTGCTAGCGATCTGGCGAATGGAAAAACACAACCCCAAACCTATGACGAATGGCGAGAACTTCCGGGCATTGGCCCCTACACCGCCGCCGCCATCAGTAGCATTGCATACAACTACCCTGCCGTGGTCGTTGACGGAAACGTCGAAAGAGTTGTGTGCCGCATCATGGATTGGCGCATTCCACCCAATGCAAGAGAAAGCAAGGTACGCATCACTGAAGTTGCAGAACGACTTCTGGTCAAGACGGCTGCGAGTGATTTCAACCAAGGCATCATGGAACTTGGGCAACTCATTTGCACGCCGACCAATCCGTCGTGTGATCAATGTCCTGTCGCATCGACTTGCATGGCCAACGCGGAAGCATCTCAGCACCTTGCGCCCGCCGCCAAACTGAAAGCAGATAAGAAGAAGGTGCAATTGCACATTCAGGTTCCGATGCAAAAGTCTGGGAAGATCGGCATCTCGCTTCGTGATAGCCAATCGCCTTTTTTGAAAGGCTCAGTGGGATTTCCGTTGAGCATCGGCAGGAAACGAACCGATCAGCCAACGATCGTCGGATCGTTTAAGCACAACATCACCAATCACGAAATCAGTGCGTATGTGACTTGCTTTCGTCCCAATAAGTTGTCTGCTTATAAGTGGTATTCTCGCGACGAGATTAGACCGTACCTGTTGGCAAGTTTGGATTTGAAAGCACTCAAAATTTTGAACAAAAAAAAGGCCCCGTAACGGGGCCTTCGTCCTTTCATTCAACAACTTCCTACTGACACTGCAATCCGCGTTTTTCTTCAGCGATCCATGCATCAATTTTCATGTCGGTCATGGCAGCGTCGTTGCCCCACTGCATGGTTCTGTTTCCACCGTTGTGGCCCATGCCCTTGATCTTGGACTTCAGTGTGCCAATTTTCGTTGCATCACAAACGTTACCGTTCTTGACGTAGTTCAGCATGATAATGCGATTTCCTGGGCCGTCAGTAGCGGAAATGATTCCCATGGTTCCACGCATGGCCGAGTGACAGCCAGCAGTTCCGCAAGTATTCCCACCAGAGAGCGTAATGGACTGGGCAGCTATATTCGTACCAAATGCCGTGATCCCCAATTGGGCATTGGGCGTTGGGCTTGCCGATGGGCTTGCCGACGGTGAAGCCGACGGGGTCGCCGAAGGTCGTACCGATGCCGATGCACTAGGTCTGGCACTTGGGATTGATGAGGCTGGATCGTCCTCTTCTTCATCCTCATCCTCTTCTTCTTCCTCAACATCGTCATCAGCACTGCTGGCGTTACGCGACTTTCTTTTCTTTTTCACCTTTTGCTCGGACCCATCCTCAGGTGCCGCGCTTGGTTCTGGTTCAAGAGCGCAGTTTTGCAGTAGCGACGTGAGCCCGAATACCATTAAAATAATGAATAAAATCCGCGACATATGCGTCCTTTCGCCGATGCAGACTAGGCTTTGATTCTTAACTTATCGGCAATGTTAATTTGTGACTTAAGATATTATAGACCGTCGGGCGCCCTCATGCCAGCCCCGCCCATCCGACAACTCGCGTAATAGTTCGAAATTCAACAGTATTTCGAAAATGTCTTCAGGCAAACATGTTGCAAATTCGCCTTGGCAAAGACGATGAATTTCATTCGATTCATTCATTCGGGTCAATGAAAGTCCATCCGTGCGTTTCGAGCAAATTTCTGCAGGTAAGAAGGCGATTCCCTTAGAAAACTTGACGAAATTATCAACTTCTAATAGTTCATTGTTCTGGCCCCCAATTTAACACTCGGGAGATTCTTCATGGCACGCGTGCATCGGCTAATTCTTGCGTTAGGCATCATCGCCAGCTTCGTTTCATCGTTCTCGTTCGCACACAACGAACCAGAATCTTCCGACCGCTCAGCACCGTCGAAAGCTATCGAAGAAGGCAGTTATCTTACCGGCATCTACCAACTCACAACCACAGGGCGCAGGTCCGGCGAAGGTTATTTTAGCAAAGACGGAAAGCAGCTCATTTACCAATCCGAGCAAGACAGCAGCAATCCGTTTTATCAGATCTATGTAATGAATCTCGAAACGAAGGAGAGTCAGCGCGTTTCTCCGGGAACAGGCATGACAACCTGTGCATGGATTCATCCGAACGGCGCGTCCGTCATGTACTCGTCAACACACTTGGATCCACAAGCACTCGAAAAACAACGTCAAGAAATCGAGCGTCGGCAGACAGGCGCTCCACGCCCTTATGCTTGGGACTTCGATGAAAATTACGACATCTTCATCGCTGACATGCAAGGCAACATCCTTGAAAATTTGACCAATGCACGCGGCTACGATGCCGAAGGTAGCTGGTCCCCTGACGGTCATTCGCTCGTGTTCGCTTCGAATCGACGCGGCTACGAAGAAACTCTGTCCCCTGAAGAGCAAGCCGCATTTGAACGAGATCCGTCTTCTATGTCCGACATTTACGTCATGGACGCACACGGCCAGAACATCAAACGTTTAACCACGTCTCCTGGATACGACGGAGGTCCGTTCTTCAATGCAGATGGCACACTCATCACTTGGCGTCGCTTCGGTGCCGACGGTCGCGTAGCGGAAGTTCACGTGATGAACGCGGACGGCAGCAACCAACGCCAAGTTACAAATCTCGGAGCGATGTCTTGGGCACCGTACTTTCACCCAAGCGGCGAATACCTGATCTTTGCAACTAACTTACATGGTCATCGCAACTTTGAACTCTACATCGTTGATACCGCAGGTGCCCACGCTCCAGTGCGCGTCACCGAAACCGAAGGCTTTGACGGCCTTCCCGTTTTCAGTCCAGACGGCACAAAACTATCTTGGACTTCCACACGCCACGGCGGCCCCGGCGGACAGATTTTCTTCGCAAACTGGAATCATGAAGCCGCACGTGCAGCACTCGGCATTGGCGAAAACACAGCTAAGGACGTTACAACGACACCGGAAATTTCTGCGGAAGATCTTCAGCAACATGTTACCTTTTTGGCTTCGGACGAACTCAAAGGCCGCATGACGGGTAGCGAAGGCGAAGAACTTGCCGCTGCTCATGCAGAATCGGTGTTCACGCGTGCCGGCTTGATTTCTGCAACATCGAGCAGGGGTTTCAAACAAGCGTTTAACTTCAACCGAGGTCTATCTCTCGGTCAAAACAACGCATTCTCCATCAAAGGAGCGAATGGCAATACTTCGACGTTTGCCGTCGATCGTGACTTTCGTCCGCTAGCCTTTTCCAAGTCCGAAACTTTCACCGACGCAGCGATCGTCTTCGCAGGATACGGCATCAACGTTCCTGCCGGCGAAGGACATGAGGCATACGACTCGTACGTTCACCTAGACGTGAAAGACAAGTGGGTCATGATTCTTCGTTACGTTCCAGAAAACGTCGGCGTGAATCGTCGCCAATATATGAACCGTTTTTCGGAAGCTCGTCGCAAGTTGATGATCGCGCGCGACCTTGGCGCGAAAGGCGTCATCTTCGTTAGCGGTCCGAATTCACAAGTGAACGCGGAACTCATCCCGCTACAGAACGAGGCTACACTTGGCGCATCGAGCATCTTTGCGCTGTCAGTGACAGATGCGGTAGCGCAGACGTTGCTTGATTCTGTCGGCAAAAACTTGAAACAGCTTCAAGATCAATTAGACACCGGCGCATTCGTTCAAGGATTTGACCTGACCTCTTCGGTCTCCGGACAAACAGAAATCCTCCTCGAACAAGCACAAGGTCATAACGTCATTGGCCGCTTGGTCGTTGGTTCTGAGCCTTCTCGCGAAGCCATCGTGATCGGTGCGCACATGGACCACCTTGGCGAACGCCAAGTTGAAGGTACAAACGAGATCGGTATCCATCACGGAGCCGATGACAATGCGTCTGGCACAGCTGCAGTACTTGAAATCGCCGAAAAACTCGGTCACCTCAAAGCAACGAATCCGCAAGCTCTTGCCGGTCTTAAGCGCGATATCATCTTCGCACTCTGGTCTGGCGAGGAACTTGGGCTACTTGGTTCGAATCACTTCGTACGCGATTTCGAAGCGACACAAGGCCCTTTGTATCCGCAGATTGCAGCAAATTTTAATATGGACATGATCGGTCGTTACACAGACAAGTTGATCATGCAGGCAGTGGCTTCGAGCTCAGTCTGGAAGGACGCTGTGCAGGTCGTTTCCCAAGCTTCCGGCCTCAACATCATCTTCCAAGATGATCCTTATTTGCCAACTGATTCCACTTCTTTCTACTTGAAGGGCGTACCAACCCTTAACGCATTCACGGGCTCGCACGAAGACTACCACACACCTAACGACACGGCAGAAAAGCTGAACTACGGCGCCACGCAGCAGATAACCAACATGATCTACAGCATCGCTTGGGATGTTTCTTCGCGCGAAAAAGCGCCTGAGTACATCAAGGTTCCAGAGCCAGCTGGCAGCGGCGGCGGATTCCGCGTGTACCTTGGCACCATACCCGATTATTCCAACACATCAGTCAAAGGCGTTTTGCTAAGCGGTGTTAAAGCTGAAAGCCCAGCAGAAGCCGCTGGCTTGAAAACGGGCGACATCATCGTTGGGCTCGCAGGCTCTCCTATCGAAAACGTCTATGACTATACTTATGTGTTGTCTGGTTTGCGCGCGGGCGAAACGGTGATGATTCGCATTTTGCGTAATGGCGAGTTTGTCGAACTTCCGATTACACCACGAAGCCGCAGCTAACAGATTCGAATACTAGATCAAGATTTGATGGCCTGCACTATGCAGGCCATTTTTCATGGAGCGACCGAATGTCGGAAAGCAATAACTTCAAACTCGACAGCATTTATTCTCGCGCAAATGCCCAACTTGCATTTGCACAAATTGGCGAGATTTATGCACAGTTCCTCCAGTCATCACATAGCAACGATTCTAAGTTTTGGCCCCAACCGAGCAGCAGCGCAGAGTTACAAGCCGCCGCACGCAAGTGGCTCGACGAGGACGAATCCAGCACCGATCCCGTAAAGAGATTTGCATCCGTTGCCGCTGATTATCGCAAGTACGGCGTGCAACTTCATTCACCACAATACATGGGGCACCAAGTGCCTCCCCCGATTCCCTTTGCCGGTGCAATGGATGGACTTGTGGGCGGTATGAATCAAGGACTTGCTGTGGCAGAAATGAGTCCGTTTGCCACCGCGATTGAGGAAGTACTCGTTAGCAAATTGTGTGAAATCATCGGATACGATGTTAAGACTTCGGGCGGAGTGGCCACCAGCGGCGGAACACTCGCGAATTTGACAGCAATACTCGCAGCGAGAAACCGCACCTTTCCCCAATCTTGGCAAGAAGGTTGCGCCGTAGCTGAAAACGCTTGCCTGATCACAAGCAAAGAATCGCATTACAGTATTGCGCGCAGTGCCGGAATCATCGGAACCGGCATTGCCAACATCATCGCGGCGCCAACCAACGAACATCGTCAAATGACCGGCGCGTCCGTCCGAGCGACGATTGCGGCCGCGAAAGAGGAGGGGAAACCAGTTTACTGTGTTGTCGCTTCTGCTCCCTCAACGCCAATTGGGGCAATCGACGAACTCGACGCAATTGCTGACGTTTGCGCCGAGTTTGGCATTTGGTTGCATGTTGATGCGGTACACGGCGGTCCGATGCTGATGGCAGGGGGAACGTGGGCGAATGCCTTGAAAGGAATTCACAAGGCTGATTCCGTCTCATGGGATGCGCACAAGATGATGCACGTTCCTAGCTTATGTACATTCATCCTATACAAAAAGAAGTTTGACTCGCTTCTACCGTTTGAAAATCGCGCGACCTATCTCTTTGAAGAATCTCCGGACGGAAGCATGTCTCCCGATTTGGGCAAACGCACCTTTGAATGCACCAAGCGCGCTTTGAGCGCCCCTCTGTGGGCTGTCTGGGCCACCTATGGTACGCAAGTCTTTCAACAAATCAATGCTCGCTGCCTGTCATTCACGCGCCAAGCGCAACAAACCATCCATGCGCGTGCAGGGTTCGAATCCCCCTTCATCCCACAATCAAACATACTTGTATTTCGCTACGTTGGTGATGAGGTTCGTCTGCAGACAATTACCAAATTGAACGAGCTACAAGTTCAGATTCGTAAACAACTCATGCACGAAGGCAGTCATTACATCACGCAAGCAACGCTGGACGGCGTCGTCCATTTGCGCCTAACACTGATCAATCCGCTTACCAACTCACAACACTTGGATAGGTTACTAGCTGACATCGAAAAAATTGCTGCGAAAATCATAAGCAATACACTCGCTTGACACGATAGAACGAAGAAACCCGACTACTTGCAAAGCAAGGTGCCGCCGGAAATTGACGACTTTGAAAATAAGCTGCAAAATACTACTGATGAATGAAACTGTTTGAGGTGATTTTATGCAGCATGTTTTGCTGGTTCTTGTGATTGGCTTGTTGGGCTGTGCAACAAAATCTTCTCGCTCCGTCGCAACATCAGACGTGATCTTCGGACTGCCACTGCCGACAATGATCTGCACGGAAGACGGCCAAAAGAGTGAAATTGCCATCGTGATGAACGAGGCCTCGCGCATTCTAGATGTCGGGGCAGTCGAAGGTCGCGAAGGTTATTCACTCAAACCTTCGGAGTACGCTCTGTCGTATGGAGCAAACTCGGATGTCGTTGATGTAATGGATGATACAAACAATCGTAAGTTCACTTGTAACCCCGAGCTATCCATCGACTACACTGGCGCAGCCACCCAAGACGCTTTTCACCAAGCTACTAGCAAAGGATTTGCTCGCTCAAATTGGTGTGGCTTCTATGGCAATAATCTGGACGCATTCGAAGAGTGCCTAATTGATTTGCCTAATCAAACCAGATTGACGTTGAACGGTTGGGAGCAAGCGAAGAAGGCCAGTGGTGAGATTAAGGACTTTGGCTCCATTCTTGGCGATATTCTCAAGGACCTTCAACAGTCCCGCAAAGATCTGGTCATTAAATTGCGCTGACTTCTGATAACAATTAAAAAAAGTAGGGGGCCCACTGGCCCCCTAATTATTTTCGTTCGATCAATGGGACGAAAGAAATTTATTCCTTCAATACGTCCTTGATTTCTGGTTTCACTGGTGGTGGCAACTTGATGAACTTCGCATTGTTCACAACGTTGCCTGTGTCGAGCAACTCGACGCCGGCAGCCTCAGTCGTTTTGGTCGCATCAATTTCGTACAAACCTTCTGAGTTTTGCTTGAAGCATTGGCGTGACACAATTGATCCATTTTGATCGGTAACGAACTTCGAGGCAATGGTAGCGTCGGCAATGGTTGGTACGTACCACTTCACAACCTGACCGCTTTGCTTGGTAACTGTCTTAAACGCCCCCGCAGAATCGGATCCCGATGCGGAAGGATTGCTCATGAATGGGTGGTAAAATCCCTTCGCTTCGAGCGTAAGATCGGTTTCGCGCTCATTTAAGTAGCGACGAATGGAGATTCCCTTACCCATATCTGTCGAAGCCGCACCAGAAGTGGCGCATCCCGCCAATGTTCCGTCGGAATTTTCACTGATGGCGATGTTAAAACCACGCGCATTTTCGTAGTAACGGCCGCCTGGGTTTTTCCAATACGCCAATGTACCTTCATTGGTGTCTGGATTTACGTCAAACGCTACTAGCGTCATAGAATCAACTGCCTTGTTTTGCTCGTTGTCTGCAAAACCAGTGTAGTTGCCATAGCCGTTTGAAGTAACTGCTGCTGTCGCGATTTCGGTACCAACGTTAAAGTCCAAAACACCGGCGTCAGTGATCGCCTTGGCTGCCAAAGACTTTTCAACTTTCGCTGTACGCAACTCCGCAGACATGTGATTTTCACCGTCAACTACCGAGCGCTTGTACGAAATGGAAATGTGGCGGTATTGCTCCGACGCATTTGCTTGTGCAGGCATGCCAGGTTTAAACTTCGGCTCACCTTCCATGACCGTATACATGGTACCTACGTAGGTTTCGTTCTTGTCATCGTTTGGCGAGTGGATGATGCCGATAGTACGCTTGGGATCTCCCTCCTTAGATACCTTGATAAGGATGCGGAAAACGGGATAGTCTCCATTGTCTGCCAAACGCTCAAGCGAAGCAGATGTGACTGTGATTTTCTTGCCAAAGAGTCCCGTCATGGATGGTGCTAGATCAACAGTTTCACCAATTGCGGGCAAGCTTGCATCAGGATTGTCTTTTTTGTGCTGGCAAATTGCAGCCATACCAAAACCTAGAGTCTGGTCAACCATGGCGATGGTGTCCGAGACCTGATCACGCATGTATGCGACCATGCACGCTTCGCCAGTACTCGCTTTACCGTTCTGAGTACCCAAAAACTTCGGTGTCGTTTGACCTGAATCGTTGGTTCCGTAGATCATGTCTTGGTCGAACTCGTAACATGTCTCGTCGGTACCTTTGACGAACTGCTTGGACAATGCTGTTGGCAAACAGCTTGACGCTTCGCCCTTGGCAATCTTTTTCTGTTCTTCAACCTTGTCTTTGATTTTCATGCCGTTCGGATCGAATGATTCGCCTTCGGCTTCAGCCAATGCTAGGGATGAACTTGACTCAGTTGGAAACACTGTTAGTGCAAGCGATCCGGGAAATGCATCCGACAGCTCTGCAACTGCCGCCGCATCTGTTCCACCATTTGAGGAAGTGGGATACTTCGAGTCGTCGTCGCCATCATCATCATTTGCCTTGTCACCGCAAGACGCGACGGCAAAACCAATGCTCACGGCCAATGCGTAATTCCAAATCTTATTTCTTTTTTTGATCACCACTTGAGTCCTCCCTATGCGACGAACATCCGTCGAGACTGGGAGATGATCGGAAGGTTTATCTTAATCTTGAAATGAATGCTAATAAAATTAATCATTTCGAGTACCTACGCCTTCGATGCCTACCTCAACAAACCTAGGTACCGTTGTTTCCTCCGTTGTAAACGCAGCGAAATCCCACACTAGCGGATGCACTGTTGGCATCAACACTCAGGTTTGCGTGAAAGATGCCAGCACTGCTGCTGTCATCAAAGTCGCCACCTCGCACCATGCCGGTATAAAGAGGGGAAAAGAAAAGTTTGCCAAGTCCCCCATTACTATTCATCGAAGAATATACTTGTTGAGGCAACCAATCAGATTTAGTGCTACTTGCCGGTGAATCGTTCATCAAAGTAAAAACAAAAACCGAAACAATACCGGGCGGTCCCGACTTTGCATTAGAGGCGTTATCAATCCATTCAGCAGCATTGCCGGCAAAATCCCATACAACTGCTTGACCTGTCGAAACAACGTGCGTCCTTTTCAATTCGTGCCATCCGCTGGCTCCGCAGTTCAATTCGGTGGTAACTCCGTCACAACCGTTTTGATCCGTCGATGATGCGGCCAATGTATTTGTAGTCTGTGAGTTGCCTCGGTTGATGCGAGAATTTGTCGTGCTTCCGCCGTCCCAATTCGGACGGACACCGGTTACTTGCGCCAGCTCGATCTCGCGTGCGACAGCCTGCCATTGGACGTTCGAAATCAATTGATATCCGGTTCCCAATGATTGGCATTCTGCCACTGCTTGATCTCGAGTGAGATTGACCCATGGCGTACCGGCAGCCCGCGATTCAGGACTCATGCTTGGTTCGTAGGCTGACTGTCCGTTTTCTACGCCCGTTATCTTTGCCTCGTACTTCATAACGCAGAAAGATTGGGACATACCCAATTCAGAATTAGGCGAAATCTTCACATAATTGGTCGGACAGGTCAAAACCGTTAATGTTTGAGATGGCGAACAGACAGATTGCGTTTCATTGCCAGCTTCATCCAATGAAATAACTTTGAACGTATACGTACCACTAGCTTCAAAGTCGCGAGGGTAGCTCTTTGACGCTTCCATTCCAGAGACGGCTGAGGCCCCACCAAGCGGCGTGGCACAACTTGCATCAGAAAAGAATTGAATCTGTTGAGAGGTAGCATCACCTGAGGAGGTCCACGATGCCGTCAAACGATTATCTGGGTCATTGGCACCTTTAGCGGCCCAGCCTAGACTACTGGCCGCAGATGGGGCCGTGGTATCCACCGCCAAGTGACTCGAGCATGCGGAGGAGGCCGAATTGCCAGCAGCATCGAATGAAATCACCTTGAACGAGTAGGTGATACTATCCGAGCCATTGGTACTGAATTCTTCGACGGACGATGAACCGACGTTTATCGAGGTATTGGCAAAACTGGTTGAACAATTAGCGGCCGTAAAGAACTGGATATCCTGTCGCGATACATCCGAGGACGTTGATTTCGTCCAAAGGGCTTTGAACGACGTGAACTTTGTTGGTGTCGACTTGTTCCAAGACACCGCGGAAGGAGCGACGGGTGCGCTCGTGTCGATAACAATCTGCTTAGAAGCACCAAGTGAAAGCGACGTTCCGGGAGTAGGCAAGGTCGAATTGATCAGAATGGCATCGCTGTCCTTAATGGTGCCAACCAACGCTGAAGCAGAAACAACATCCAGATCAGAAGATGTATCGCCGGTATCGACCGTGTAGCGAAAAGTTAAAACCGTCGTCCCATTTCCAGAAAAATATACGGCCGACCGATCGATCGATCCTGTTTCCAACGTTAAAGACGGAGATCCCGTAAAATAGACGCTGCGGTTAAATGTGACGTCAATGTCGATCTGATCTCCTACCTTGTACGCGCCATCCACTTTTAGGGAAGTGATGGAAATGACACTCGCTTGAGCCAAAGTTGTATCCATTCGCGAAGCATATATATTTTCATTCCCAGCTTCATCTTTGATCAATACGTTGAAATAGTAAGTGGTCGCGGGGTTCAGCCCTGTGAGTGTGTTTGACGTTATGTTGGCCTGATAGCCACCTACTTGATTTGCTTTGCAGGACGAAACGCTCTCCACTTGCGTTGACAAAGTCCCTTTGCAGACGGCGTAGCTCAAATTCGAAATGGTCGTTACGTTGTCGGAACCAGCAGTCCAATTCAATTGCAAACCATTTGCGGTGAGGTTGGTGGAGATGGAGAATACCCCCGGGGATGGTAAAGTTGCGTCGGAAGAAGTAGTCTGTGACTTACCGGCATATATCGCGCGATTACCTGAACTGTCTTTCACCACCACGTTGAAATGGTACGTTGCACCGATTGACCGAGAAGAAATTGACAATGACCGCTGATCCGCAACGTATCCAGAGCCGATTACTTGGTTAACGTTATCGCACTCGGCAATGGTATCGATCATCGAAAGTGAAGATCCTTCGCAAACAACATATTGCAAACTGGAAGCCGCATCATAGTTATCTGAAGCCGCTGTCCAATTGAGGGTAAATCCAGTGCTAGTCACGTTGGTTGAAGCGCTGAAAGTCCCGACTGTCGGCGGCGCTGAATCGCCTAAGGTATCGGCTTGGGTTGCGGAAAATATCGTTTTGTTTCCTGCTGCGTCTTTGACGATGATGTTGAAATGGCGACGCGTGTTGGGCGTTAATCCCGTTATCACCTGAGAGGTGAGAGCTGCCGTGTAATTTCTAACTTGCGTGGCTTGTTCACAACCAGCCACCGTACCAATGGACGTAGGCGATGCGCTTGAGCATACGTAATAGAGGAGCTGACTTGCAGGCGTCGCGTTGTCAGTCGCGGCCGTCCAGTTTAGCGTAAATCCAGTCAAAGATGCACTCGTGGCGGCGTTCCAAGTACCCGCGATTGGTGACGTCGTGTCTGTCGGCGTCGAATCAGTTGTTTGCGGAGAGTCCTTTGTGACGGGAATCAATTCGGCACGCTCATCATCTGAATACGACTTTCTTTCAATCGTCGGCTCAAATGTGACTTCGACAGCTCGTTTTTCCAAAACGGGTTCGAAAACGCGCATGGCTTGGTAAATGCCAAACTCCATTGACTGGATTTGCGCATACCTGTCGTCAATCTTGACATCACTTGTAGGGACAAAACCGATTTTTGATTGTTTTAATTTGGCATCGTAGGCGTGATACAGAACCACATAATTAGCTGCCCCGACTAGTTGTGAACCTTCATCAGGAAGGGGAATATTCAAGGTCATCGGTTCGCTGAGTTGAGCATTATTGCTGGCAATGGCAGCAACAGGCTTGCCGGCGGCGCCAGCATTTGCTTGATTGATTTTTAGGGCGATGAAGACTTCCGATCGGTTTAGCTCGGCACCTTCCGCAATGGCGATCTCAGTATCGATCATCAATCCGTTGGGCGGAATAGACACCGATGCGCCTTCAATCTCCGAACCGTCCTCAGCAGACAACACTTGGGAGGACGACGAACGCGCGATCATTTTGACCGCCACTGATCCGTCAGCACGCCTCTCTGATTTAGCTACAGTTTGGTTTTCGTCGTCGTCTGACAACCCGCTGGTTTTAGAGCCTCGTCGATTTTGCTGCGTCGATTCGCAGTCACCTTCGCACTGCCCCAATACCTTCATGATTTGCTCACAACCACACACGATCTGAAGCGCGAATAGTGCGGCGATCAACTTTAAAAAGCCTCGGTGACGCATGCAAACTCCTGAATACTTCCTTCTTATAAGTTCGGCTTTGGGCCTGTATTTCTTTAGATTTGTTTTGGAATATTTTCTCCGTGATTTCATGATGTTGAGTATTATGCTGCGCGATAGGGGCTCTCGCGATGCACAATCATTACCGCTTGTTTGCGCGCAAATGCTGCGAAATTGATTTTAACTTAGACAGTCAAGTTACTTATTTCTCACGAAACTTGGTTATGGTTTATGTATTTACCACAATTTTATATTCATAAAGTTGCAAGTCCCGCCAAATCCGCTAGCATACTTAGTAATACAGACACATTTCGCAATCACACAACCGAGACACCATGGTGATCGGTTTCAAAGAACCCAGCGGGAGGAATCGTGAGATTCAACATGAAGTCACTTAGCAAGCTAAGCGCTCTCAGTTTGATCCTTCTCTTCTCAAGTTCAGCAATGGCCGGTGGTAAAGCTCCACTGAGTTTTACGCAAATGAATATCAAGTGGTTTGGGCTTAACGGATCTCCCAACGAAGACGGTGGGAATGAAACAAGAGTTCAATCCATTCGCGCACACCTAGAAAACAATAATCTACTTTCCGATGTCATGGTGTTTGAAGAAATCGTTGATGTCGAACTTCTCACAACCGGCATTCTCGAAGATAAATACCGCTGCCACTCGTACGATCGCCCCGACCCCAAGCACCAACATGTCGTCCTTTGCCACCTCAAAAAGTATCGCCTTGATCCAGGTCCAGGTACCAAGGATCTCATCATGGACGAACTCGATTTGAACGGCAGACTTCGTCCAGCAGTTCACGGTGTATTGAAGGACTACAAAGGACGATCAGTTTTTCACATCATCGCCGTACACCTCAAAGCAATGCCTGATATGAGCGAAGTGCGCATGCAGCAAGTCAAGCTTATCGCAGACTACTTGGCCAGCATCGGCAAGCGCACGCCCGTTGCCGTCATGGGAGATTTTAATACCTACGGTTCAGACCCAGAAGATATCTCGGACCTGTTTGCAGATGTCGGTTTGGAAGAAGTTCATTCACCCGAAGATTTTTCTTGGGCCAGCGCGTCTGAATCTTATCCACGCGCAAAGTTTGACCGCACTTGGATGAGTCACGCAGCAGCGGCCAATGTCAAAGCGAGTAACGTTGTTGGTCCGTGCAATAACAGCACTCAGACAGCACTAGAAACATACAATCGCAAAGTTTCCGACCATTGCGCGGTAAAGATCGAATTTCAGGAATAGTTTAGGCCCGTCACCTTGAGCGTAGCGAAGGGTCTTAGGATGTCTCGCTTCGCTCGACATGACATAGAAAAAACCGCTCGCGGCTGTAAAGCAACGAGCGGTTTCTTTTTTGGCAACGGAAATAAAAACTACAAAGTCGGATTCTGAAGCTTATCTTGCAAAGTCATAAGGTACTTCGCCCCACCTTCGCCATCTATAACTCGGTGATCAAAGGTCAGACCAAACGTACACATCGGGCGCACAACTATCTGGTCATTCTCGATCACGACCGGCTTCTTCACAATCGCACCGATGCTTAAAATCGCAACTTGCGGCTGATTGATGATCGGGGCGGAAATGATGCTGCCCCAGCCGCCGGGGTTCGTTACTGTAAATGTGCCGCCGACAACGTCTTCTGGCATAAGCTTGGAATCACGAGCTCGAGTAACAAGGTCGTTAAGCTTGCGAGCGATGTCGACAAGGCTCATATCGCCCGCGCGTTTGATCACTGGGACGATTAGGCCGGACTTGATTGCCACTGCACAGCCGATGTTGATTTGATCCTTATAGAGAATCTCATCGCCATCGACGGACACGTTGACAATCGGATGTTCTTTAATGGCCTGAACGGCCGCGTGAAGAAAAAACGCCGTGTAGGTCAGATTGAAACCATGCTGCTTTTGGAAATTCGCCTTTTCTTTCTCGCGAAGGTCAACGACCTTCTTCAAGTCGATTTCAAAGACAGTCGTTACGTGGGGCGATGTGCGTACAGACTTGACCATGTGCTCGGCCGTTAGGCGACGCATCTTGGTCATCTTCTCGCGACGGACAGGAACTCCTTCAAGCTGCTCGATGCCATCAACTGTTCGCGTATCCACACGCGCTAATAGAGGCTCTGGCTGCGCAACGGGGGCGTTTCCAGCTGCAGGGAACCCAGCAGCTAATGCCGCCTCAAAATCGCGCTTAGTGACTTTACCATTGAGTCCTGTGCCCATGACGCGAGACAAATCGACGTTGCGTTCGCGCGCCATCTTGCGTGCAAGCGGTGAGGCCTTAACGCGGCCACCATGTGCAGCGGGACGGAAGACATCGACGCTCGGTCTAGCGCCGGATCCAGCATGGGTTGCTGCCGTTGCTGTTGCCGTCGGAGTCTTTGATTGTGCCGTTCCACCCTTGCGTTCAGGCAAACCGACGGGCGCCTCGCCTTCGGCGGTGATCTTCGCAAGCACCGCGTTTACAAACACGGTCTGGCCGTCACGTGCAATAAGCTCGGCCAATACGCCAGTTGCAGGTGATGGAATTTCTGTATCGACTTTATCAGTGGACACTTCAAACAACGGTTCGTCTTTCTTGACAGGCTGCCCGACGTTCTTGAGCCACTTCACCAAGGTTGCTTCATTCACACCCTCACCCATGAGGGGCAAAATGACTTCAACTGTGTGCTGAGCCATATTCATTCCTCAGATTACATGTGAATGGCGCCGCCGATGCCGACGTGCGCTGCTTCCATGACGGTTTCCGAAATAGTTGGATGTGGATGAATCGCCATGCCGATTTCATCAAGCGTAGTTTCCAAAACTTTTCCAAGAACGAATTCCGCAATCAGCTCTGTCGCTTTCGCTCCAAGAATGTGAACGCCGAGGATTTCTTTGTACTTGGGCTCGAAAAGGATCTTGATGAATCCATCTGTCGCCATTTCAATTTTAGCTTTCGCCATGGGCGCGAATGGAAACTTGGCGACCTTGTATTCCTTCTTCATCTCTTTGAGTTTTTCTTCGGTATAACCGATGCTCGCTACTTCTGGATATGTATAGATTGCGCTGGGGTTTGCGAGGTAATCGATCTTCGGCGTCTTGTGACCCGCGATGGCTTCGACGGCGTGGATGGCTTCAGCCGAGGCTGTGTGCGCCAATGCTGGTGTCGGAATGATGTCGCCGATTGCATAGATACCCTGAACCGACGTCATGTAAACGTCATTTACGGTGAGGAACCCGCCCTTCTCTGATTTGATGCCGACGGTCTCAAGACCGATATCCGCAGTGACTGGTTCGCGTCCGACGGACATGAGTACGCGGTCAAAAACTCGGTCTTCCTTGCCTTCGACGGACACGGTGACGCCTTTGGCCCCGTCATCCTTCACGCCGGTGAGTTTTGCACCAGTTTCGACCGTGACATTGCTCTTCTTGAGGATGCGAACGAGTTCTTTCACCACTTCGCCGTCTTCAAAGGGCAATACTTGCGGCGCGAGTTCAACAACGGTTACTTCGCTGCCAAACTTTCCAAACAAGGACGCGAATTCCATGCCGACAACGCCGCCACCGACGACACACATCTTTTTGGGGATATCATTGATCGATAGAACTTGGTCGCTGTTGAGGATGCCCTTGCCATTTGCTTTCGCGAAACCGAGTTCACGAACTCGTGAACCAGTTGCAAGCAACACGCTTTTCGTGACGTAGCTTGTCTCTGCGCCGCCGTCTGCTTTGACAGTGACTTTACCGCGACCGTTCAATCGGCCGTGGCCTCTTAGGACTTCGATTTTGTTCTTCTTCATCAAGAACTCGATGCCCTTGCGTTGCTGATCGACGATGCCGTTTTTGCGTGATTGAATCTTGTCCCAGTTGTAGGCAATCTTCCCGGCTTCAAAACCCATCTCGTCAAGATGCTTCAATTTGTCGTAAGTCTTACCAGCTTCGATCAGTGCTTTGGTTGGAATACATCCCCAATTCAAACAGGTGCCACCAAGCCACGGTTGCTTTTCGACGATTGCCGTCTTCAAACCTAACTGAGCCGCACGAATTGCTGCGACATAACCACCAGGCCCAGAACCGATCACAATTAAATCAAAAGTATTGGTGCTCATCGATTTCCACCTCCGCTAGGTGCTACAACTGGCCAAAATGGCCGCAAGTCCGTGAATCTAAGACCGGCTCTTATATCAGTGGTTACGGCAAATTACAGCAATTTTCCTAACAAAATTTATGATTATTTAGAAAATACCGATATAATGATAGTGAGTAGTTTAGGGAGGGTTCTTATGGGCAAAGTAATTAAGTTTCCATTTGAGAGAGCCGTTCAGCGAGATTCGGAACGATTTCTTAAAGTTGCGGACATGATTGATGCCGTGATCAAGAACGAGCTTATGTCGGGTCGCATTTCTGGGAAAGAAATTGCAGGGCTTTTGGCCCACCGCTTAGGAGCTCTCATGGCCCACGTCTCCGACGAAGAGCGTCAGACACTTTTGGAGCTCTGTGAGAAGATCATGCGTGCTCAGGCCAATACGGACCGAGGCGCTGGCTAAACTGTGATCTTCTGATGATGAAAAAGGGTCGGCCATAAAGCCGACCCTTTTCATTTTAGTTCACGTAAGAACTATTCGAGAATCTTGATCAACGAACGACATTCCGCAACGCGAGATGCATCACCGACCTTTTGCGCATCAGCCAAAAGTTCTTTGACGCGTGCTATTGTCGTCGCTACGTGCGTGGATACGTTCTTATACGACTTCAGTTCCGTCGCAGCTGCACTTCGTTCCGTCGAACTAGCGTACATAGCACCGGGAGCCTGTGCACCATCCAAACCACGAACAACCGCTTCAGACAACGTCGCGACAGCAAAGTCTTCGATCATCGTCAATTCACCTGTCGGAGAAAACTTCAATGCGAACGGATTTTTTTCATCGAAGGTTAGCAGTGTGTAGGCAACTTGGCGAACGCGCGACAACGATGAATCCATCTTGCTCTTCATCGCGGTCAAAAAACGTTCCTTTGCTTTGCGCCCCAATGCGCTTCGCTCTTCTTGTGTTCCCGGAAGTGCGGAGTTTTCGCCGACCGCAATTTCAATGGCCGAGGCCAAATCTTCCAAGCGGCGCGCCGGAACTTCTGGCAATGTCATCAAATTCATGCTGTCCTTGAGTACCCGCGTATAACGGCTACGGAAGTCATTTTCATCAACACTGACACCGTACTGCCACACGTGCAGTGCAGGAGCATTGTTGCGTAGGTTGACGCGAACGGATTGAGCTCCGCTGACTAGGTAATAGTTTACGATTGAACCGAACTTCGTGCTTAATGTGCTTACGGCATCGAGAAGGTCGGACTCGGATTTCACGGTTTCTGGATTTGAAACCATCGACTTTGCTTTGTCGGTCAACAGTGTCAACACTTCTGCAAGCGTATGCGTTTCCACACCGCCCGCTCCGGTTGCATTGGCAAAGTTTTTCCATGCACGTTCAACACCATCAACGGGATTCTTTTCCAAATCGTATCGAACGCAAAGAGGATCAACACCACCGATGACGTTATCAGCTTCGGAATCGTCACATGCTGCGATAACTGGATCAGTGGCTTCGACGTTCTTGCCGCCGTTGTACAGCTGGCTGATAATTTGGCGGTCGTACTCAAGAACGGGACCTTCCGAGCCACCGAGTTCGTTGAAAAGTTGCATTTCAGCTTGGAAATAGTTGTAGTCCATTACGGAATACGACGTATGGTTCGTTTCGCTCTCAGGTTGGCTACCGTCAAATGCCAAAGAACCTTTGAAGTTGTGCGCCAAACCGAGAGCATGGCCAACTTCGTGAAACAATGTCGATGTAAGCAGGCGCTTGCCGAATTCATCAAGCGAAATGTCGCTAATATTCTTATCCGTCGCCCCAAGTACTGCTTGCAGTGGTAGAGCGATCTCTTCGGCTGAACGCATGCACGACAAGATGTTCTTCGAACCGAAAACAAGTTGCGCACCCTTCGGCGAAAGGATTTGCTTCAACTTCGCTGCAGAAGGCTGTTCCGCAAGCTCAACACGTTGGCTCCACAGATTGATACCAATGTTGTACCAAGCGTATGGCAAATAGATCAGGCTGTGACTTTGGATACCAGTCAAAGGGTCTGCTGCTTGCGACTCATATGCCGCACCGGCTTCTGCAACAGAATCCCAGTTAATAACGTTATAGCTTGGATCACCGAGCTTCACGCCTTCTGGCAACTTACCCATAAATCGGATGATGTCGCGACCATGTTGCGCATTGAAATAACGATTCCATCCTTCAACGCCACTGCGAATTGCGGGCATGAATTTTTCGGGAGCATTGGGCGTAACATACCAATCGATGGTACCGCCTTGGGCAACATTGAAGCGATTTGCAAAGGTTGTTGGCAAACGCTCAACTTCACCTTCACCGACTGGCACATCGACAAACACACGCTCGCCGCCCAGAAATCTGTAACGTGCAGCAAGTGGTTCGTTGTCTTTGTTCGCTTCGAGTCCCTTGTAGCCTTCTGGAACAAGTGCATTGCGTGGCAACAAACTCTCCATGAATGTTTGCACACTACCGTCTGCGAGCAACAAACCTGTTTCTTGCAACAAGACGTTGCGCGTCTCATCAAACGCCAATGAACGGATCCATGCTTGCTTGGGCAATGGAGCTGCCAAACCATTGACGACTTGGTTCAGTACCGCGCCGTTAGAAACAAGATTTACTGTCAAAGTGTCAGACGTTTCACCGACGATTTCGTATTCGCTGATGAGAAGCTCTGGATGGTTGATGTTACTTTCGAACAAGCGCGATTGATCAGCAACCAGCTGCAACGATTCACCCACGCGACGGAATGACGCTGGTACGTGACCGAGAGCCAAAGACTGAAGAATGAGTTCATACTCAGGATCTGCTGAGCCACTGTACTGAAGATCAAATCCGTACAAAAATACGCGATCGAAGATGGCAGATTTTACGAGGCGGATTTGACCACGAACTTTGCGACTTGCTTCCGTAACTTGTTTAGCAACGAGCTCTTCGTCAGCTTGGCCAAGTGATTTAGCCTCTTTAGTTGGAACGGTTGTGGTTCCTGTCGATGGAGAACCGACGCTCTCAATATTTTCATCTACTGATTCAACAAACGGGGTTCGTTTGTCAGCGCGATTGCCGCTCTTAAAAGAGACGCCACATGACGCAGTTAGGACACTGAGGACGCAAAAGAACACACTGATATTCGCTCTCATTTGATTTCCTTATGTGCGGGGAGGCTCATTTGCTAGAAGCCCTATAGCACAGTGGCGAATGAAAAAACAACCATCCAAATACCTGTGTTTCCTGAATAATATTCAATGATTCTGAGAAGAAATTTTCATCTTTGACGTGAAAGTGCGCCAATGTGACCGCAGTGTTTTGCAATCACGGGCGTCTCTATTGCTTAAAATCATAGCAGGCCGTGAACTGCCCTATGGAATCGCAGTGGCTGAAGTTCTTAAAAAATTAGGTGGATCTGGGAAGGTTCGCTCAAAACCGAATTTCCAATTGCGGTACAATTGCGGCCGATTGCTCACGATTTACTATCGCGGGTACAAGTCGAAGCTTGCGCAAGATCTGCGGAGACTTCAGCTCTCCATCGCCTTGGTAATACCAGCCATCGAAAAGTCCATACGCATAGCTACTCAAAAAACCCACCCAACCAATAGCGATTAGGTCGTAACCGGCAGCTTGTGAAAACGACTTTTGCAAGTTCGTCGTGGTCAATCGATCTAGGCCAAAGTTTTGCAATCCGTTTCCACTCGGTCTGTTCGAGGCTTCGCCTGACTGACTCTCCGCCTTGGAACTGCTCACTTCAGAGCGGCTATAAATGGTTTGCTCCTTCTGGTATTGATCCCACTCGTATTCTTCCCGCTGAAGACCGGCGGCGACGACTCCCAAAAACGCCAGCTGCGTAGCCGCGAGTGTGAGGGCCTTTCTATCCTGTCCGTTGCGAAGTTGGGCTGCACCGAAAGGAAAGATCGGCATGAAGCGATCGAGAACACGTGCCGTTCTGGGGAATTCGCTGCCAAATCGAGGAATGTTTTCGGCCCACTCATATCCCCATACGCCCGGCAAAGTGATCAGCATGAGTCCTCCGCAGCAGTTAGACTCACTCAAGGGTACGGCAAAAGCCAAAAGATTCAACGTTGCGAAAAATGCACCTTCCATCACCTGATCGTTGACAAAAGAACCGATGCCGAACGGAAAAAGTGAAAATCCTGCGCGAACGGAACGCTTGAAGGGCGATACTGGCCTTGGTGCAATCGTCGGCGCCGCAACTTCTGTACTGGCAGCAGGCTTTTCAGTGACCACTGCTGCAACTTCAGCACTGATACTCTTCCACATCGAAATGAACGGCGGCTGATCCATGTACGGGTCAAATGCTGCGTCTGGCTTGATTTTTAGAGCATCGCGCAAACACTTTTCGGATTCGGCAAGCTTGTCATCCGCAAAGTTGATGCGCGCGCACAGAATGTGCCAACGTGCGCGGTCATCGGCTTCAGAAATGCTGTCGATCGCAATCGACTTAAACGCCTTTTGCGCTTCAAGGTATCGACCCGATGCGAAAGCAGTTTCCGCGCGAGACAATGTTTGCACTGCAATGTTCGGTGCGGCAACAGCCAACGACTCGATGAATGGCGACGCGAGCATTAACAGGACTGCTAAAAGTGTATGAACAATCACAACTGCCTTTCGATCTTGAGGTCATCAATGTAGCGAAACAATGTGCGCAAGCCAATGCCAAGCGACTTCGCCGCGGCCGCCTTGTTCCAGTCATGTTGATTCAACGCAAGCTGCAGATGATCGCGCAAAAATCGGGCCTTCGCGACTTCGAGTGGTTCTGCCTCACAGATCGCTGCCTCTACTTGGGTCGCTGGCGACGCTTTGATGCCAAGGATGCGCTCGACGTCGTCCGAGGTAACTTCGAGATGATCGGACATCACCAGCAACTTGCACACGGCATTTTTTAGCTCACGAACATTTCCCAACCAGCAATGTGATTCTAGCAAGGCAATGGCCTGCGGGCTGAAGGATTTTACGGGAACATTTAGCTCGCGCGACGACTCATTCACTAAGAACGGAAGAAGGTCTTTTAAGTCTTCAATGCGATCGCGCAAACTTGGCATAGCGATAACGGCACCTGCTAAGCGGAAAAACAAATCCTCGCGAAACTTTTTTTCTTTCACAAGATTTTCCAATGATCGGTGCGTGGCACACACCAACCGAAAATCAGACTCTCGCTTGCGGTTCTCACCTACACGCGAAAAACTGCCGTCTTGCAGAACGCGAAGTAACTTGGCCTGCATGGGCAAACTCAATTCGGCAACTTCATCGATAAACAGCGTACCCCCGTCGGCCAGTTCAAAAAATCCGGCGCGATCCTTGATAGCTCCCGAAAAGGCTCCGCGCACAACACCGAAAAATTCCGCTTCGGCCAAGTTTTCAGGAACTGCGGCAGCGTTGAAGGCGATAAAGGGTTTTTCGTGCCTGAGCGAATACCGATGTACCTCCTGTGCCAACAGCTCTTTGCCGGTTCCGGTCTCACCCGTGACCAAAATGGACACCGTCGTTGGCGCAAGCTTTTCAATCTGACCATAAATTGCATGAAGTTGCACACTCCGCCCCACCATGCGCCGCGCACCTGACACCAACACTTCGCGGTCCTGCCGACCACTTCTCGTCTCGTAATCGGCTCGCATCAAGCCCAATAGACTGGCCGAAAATTTTAGCTTGTCTTCGTTAGCTTGCGTAAAATCGCGCCCGACATTGGCGAACAAGAAAAAAGCGATGCCCATCAGGCGAGAGCGATGCTGAATGGCAACGCCAACGTGCTTTTGCACGCCCTTTACGACAATCGACGTGCGCCCTGTAGCGCGACTTTGCACACCACCCCATTCCTGAGGCAGCACAAATTCGGCACCGCTGCGAATGATTTCCAAACGCAAATGTTCGGGCAACGAACTCCAAACTCGCTCAACTTCTGCATTTTCGATATTGAGCGATGCACCAATCCGTTCGCCACGTTCGTCAAAAGTAATCAAGAATGCAGATCGAGTGCCAACGTCACGGCTAGCCACAGCTAACCACGATGAAAGCATGTCTGCGCTGGATGGTGCATCGTTTGTTACTTGCTGCATGTACCATGAAGTGATTTCGGTGGAATCTTGGTTAATGTGCTTTGACGAGTGTGATTGTTGCCGGGTTAATACTCGGATGTCGTATTCTGCAAAACTGTAAATCCGACCACACTCCACTTTCGCGCGTTTGACGCGTCGACCAACGAAGTCTTCCGAGAATACTTCGCCGCTTTCCGACATTGAGACTTTTATGATGCGATCTAAATCCCATTCGATGTCGTGAATCGACGACGGGCCGATTACAACTGCGTCGTGACCCATTTCTACTTCTTGAATCAACTCACCCGACTGGGTGACTTGGACGCAATATTTTTTCATAACATCGCCTTTCGACATTAGTTCAGCCTCACTTTTGGCGAGTCTGCGTTCGGCACGATTGCCACCGAACGACGCTCTTTTACTTTTCCGTCTTCGATCACTTCGATTTCATGCTGGCCAAAAGGGACGCGGATTTGCTGCTGTCCTTGCACATTCAAGGACTTGCCTGCGACGCGAATTTCTGTTTGCCGTTGCGATTCGACCGTTACCGATCCGAGTCGACGCTCCAACTGCACATCGACAACATGATTTGCTTTCTTCGGAATATCGAGCGTCTGGGTCTGAGTCTCGACCATCGTACCGCTGAACTCGAACTTGTGTTTCCCTGATGTGACTACCAGCGGCTGAATCGATGGGATGCGTCCGGCAGGCTTGCCATCAATCTTGACGTCTGCCCACGTATTGGAGGTGAATCGCAACTTCACCTCCTTGGGCGATTCTACAACAGGAGTTACGACTTGCTTCGGCGATGAGGGCAAATTCTTCGGCGACTCCACCTCAGCAACTTCCGGCTGTTGTAATGGGACTGGAATCTCGACAGGCGACGATTGCGTCTGCGACTTTACAGCAACACCAACTTCCCTGACCGAATACTTGAATCCAATGAAAGTCATAGCGGCAACGGATGCGGCGACACCAACTAACTTCCACATAGGTCGCGATGGTTTCACGGCAGCGAATTGATTTTGAAAGAAACGCCACTCGGACGGTTTCGCATGTAGAGGACCAAGATCAAGCTTACTCTTGCGCAAACGATCACCTTGGAGATCGGGACGCGCGTCCAGCAATCGACCGGCCAGCATGGACAAGCGTAAAACGTTTATGTCGCAAGAATCAGAGTGTGCCCATGCAACATTCTGATCGAAACCTTCTAAGCGAGCGAGTTCTGTCGTCAGTTTTTCCAAGGAAGCTATTATCTTTGCGTACGCAAAGTCTGCAGGAGCGGAAATGAGTTGATCGATCAAACGCGCCATCGGCGGCAACATCCCTGCACAGCGCTTGCGAACATCGGCACGGATATCTGCAACACTTCGTCGACACATTTGTAGCATGGATTGTTCGGGCCAAAGTGCTTGTCCGGAAAACAGTTCGACAAGTATCAACCCAAGTGCATAACGATCCGTCTCCGGCGTGGCACGTCCTCCCTGCAGAATGGAAGGATGCATGTACTTCAATGTACCAACAATCGTGCGACCACTCTTAGTTTGTTGCTCAAACGCCACGCCAAAGTCAATGTAACGAACAGTGCCCAGTTCAGAGAGCATCATGTTTTCAGGTTTGACATCGCGGTGAATGATTTTACGTGCGTGGATGGCTGCTAGCCCTTGCACACATTGCAACGCAATGGCGGCGAGAAAGAAATTTCCGCATGGTCCGCGCAAATCGGCAAAGTGTTTCCCTTGGATCCATTCGGAGACGATCCACACCGAATGACCATCTACGACCAAGTCAAGCACGCTGACAATGAAAGGAGACTCAAGGCCGGCAACAATCCTTGCTTCGGACACCAGCGCATCAATCAACGATGCATCGGTACACTCAATGTGCTTGAGCGCAACCACTCGGTTAAGAACCTTGTCACGCGCACGGTAAACAACCCCCATACCTCCGGGATTACCGCCAGACTCAATCTGGAATCGTTCGCGCATAGATTGTGGAAGCTGGATCAAACCGACCTCTACTAGTTGAGCGGCGGGTATATACAAAAACGCGTGAAGCAATCCTAGCACAACCGTGCCAATTTCAGCATTTGTTCGCCCGACGCCGGACCAAAAGGACACGCCTTTGCCAATTTTGGCATAACCCACGCCGCTGTGCGCTGATATCACAGGACTTTTTGATACATCGTAGTCGGCACGAGAATTGGAAAGAGAGTCTATCTAAGAAAAAGGAGACCTCTCATGAATACAAAAAAGATTTGGTTAGTTTCACTTTCGACTTTGGCGATCACAGGTTGTGGCTTTTACATCGGGGAAGACGACGATTATGACGGCTACCATGAGTCATATTACTATAGCGAAAGAAGTAATTCGGCGTCCGTTGGGTCGGCATCAAACGGCTCGACGGAATTGAACAAGAGCGCAGAAAATGAACATAACATCAGCGCATGCGGCAACAAGAGTTGCTACAAAGTGCCCGTTCGCGTGCACTACATGCTCACCGAGAATATTGGCCCACAGTCGGTCGTGATTGAAGCTTTTGATAATCAATACTTTCAGGGCGCACCGCTTGCACGCAAAGTTGCAAACCGATTGGATACCGCGAAGCCAGGCACCTTCGTTGAATCAGAAATGAGTTTGCCGGCGGGCGAGTACTTTGTTCGCGCATACTTGAACAACAATCGCAATGAAGTCACCCCCTACGAATATGAAGGCATGGAGCTGATCTCCAACATGCCAGTCGGTTTGTACGGCGCAGCATCCCATGCGGAAACGCTTACGGTAACAGCAGCTCAATCGACCAAACCAGCGTTTGTTCAGATCTATCTCGATAAGCTGTTCAAGCGGCCACATGCGGAAGAGCCAACGCAAGCGCACTTGCGCGTGATCTACAAATTTGCGACAGGGTTCACAGTGCCCGCAGGTAGAACCGTCTACTTCGAACTCTTCGACAAACCCGACTTCAACTACATCCCGATGACGAGGATGGAAGCACCTTCTGAAATGTCCATGATCAATGGTCGTGAAGGGATTGCGGAATTCCTGTCGCCCGAGCTGCCCATCGGTCAGTATTTTCTCCGCATCTATCTCGACGTGAACGGCAATCGCTTCATGGATCGCTCTGAACCTCGCTACATATTCTTCAAGCACGGCGAATCGGCAAAAATCGACATCATCGCGCAACGTACTGAAACCATTGAGGCAGAACTGAAAGTTGAGACGACTGAGTCGGTTGACTAAGTCAGAAGATGTCCATTTTCAACCCGCACTGCATGCAATATGCTGCGCGGGAACGAACAGATTGAGCATCTTCAAAAGGGGATAAATTTTGACTCAGAGAATTTTGGCATTGATATCTTTTCTATCGCTTGCGAGCTGTTCAGTCGAAGAGCCGCAAATCAAAATCCACCAAAGCAACACAGCATCTGAATCCGAGAAACAAGCTCAGATCGCTTTGATCGACCAAGCTGGGGCTGCGGTCTCCAGTCAGCTGCTATTGAATTCCATGATGAATTCAAGTCTGAAACTTCAAAACAATTCGGCTAACTTTGATGGCACAGCCTTACGCCGCATTTCTGAAAACATGGAACCAACACACGAAGTTGTTGAATCGACACCAAACAGTCGTATCATTCGTTCATCTGTCGACTTAACTTCTGCCGCACTTCGCTCCTTTGACTCAGAACACCGCGTGACTCTGTCAGTCACCGGACATTTCATCATGAAGCAAGGCGAGACTGAACTCTCTACTTTCAAATCCGAGCTGACACTTGTAAGTCACGGCAACCCATCTTCCGTAGTGTTTTCTGGCAATGCCACCGTCAGCGAAGGTGCGATCAATACCGAACTGAATTTGTCCATCTGTGAAGTGAACCAATTCATTCTTGCACTATCAAGTGAAGAAGCAAGCAATGAGACTGAGCCGTGCGAAGCCGGTTTTCTCATTGCCACGTTCAAAGACTCTCAGTTGTCGATTGAGGGACGCGACATGCATGTTCAGGCCGGCGTTTATCAGATTGATATCAAGCATGTTAAATTGGCAGGCGACCTAGCTAATCCCGACGAATCCTTTTCTGGCAGCATTGATGCCTCTGTGATTCTCGACGCCAAGGAAGTCGGTTTTATCCGCGGTTCATTCGATGCAGACAATTCTGCTGAATTGGAAGTCAAGCTAGACCTCAACGTTGCTGAAAAACGCGTCGTAGTGGACCCGTGAAGTCATACTGGCACAAACTCGTCATCATTGCGGCTACCGCAGCTATCGCTGCATGTGGTCGCATTGAGTTTGAACCTGATGAATTGACCGTCGCCACCGAACTGATGAACCAACGGCGTTACGACGAAGCCAACATCATCCTCGAAGAGCTGAATCAGAATCCCAAAGAGCACGAACCCAGTCGCATTACGATTCTCTTTGCTTCTTCTCTGGCAGGAAGTATCGGCATCGATGTTGTCGAACTTTTCTCGGTACTCGGTGAACGTTTCTTTCGCGATCCCTTGATCGACTCCGTTTCACTCGATGGCACAAACTCATGGTCTCAAAATGCGAGCCAAGTTAAAGAAAAGGTTGATGAGCCTTCAACCGAGATAAAACCAGGTACTGCATCATCTCTTGTTAACGAGACTCTTGTCGAAGCAGCCCGTATTAGTTTTGAAGCGTTAGATGTGTTGAATCGTCTTCCGCACACACCCACCGCCCATCGTCCCCGACTAAATCGCGCGATGGCAGAATTGCGCAAGGTCGGCTCTGACGACAAACGTTACCGATCAGCGAGATTGTACCTCGCGATGCTCGACATCATCCAGTTTTCGAACGCCTTACGTGATTTAGTCAACGAGAGCGGCGGCCTCGAAATCGCCGACGCTACGAACTGGCAATCGGCAATGTGCAAGTTCAAACCGACAAACGCATTCAACCAACTCTTTCAGATGACGTTTTTCCTGCAAGAAGGCTTTGCTTCACTAAACGACGCCAACATGGCGACTGTGTCGGCAGGATTCAAGTCTCTTCATCGCGCCGCCCCTGCTCTGGCGGACTTCAATAAATTCTATCGAAAAAATGCTGCCACGTTTGAACTGGCCTCCGTCGGTCACGAATTGTTTCGCGCTTGGAAATGCCGAGAATGAGTGGTTCACCATTCAAATATGAGACACTTGTAATTGTGACCGCCCTCACCCTTGCATCCAATGTTTACGCAAGCGTAGTCCGCCATCTACCATCCGACACAGACGACGATTACAGCATGCAATCCCAAAACAGTTGCATGAATTGGTCGTTGAATGCGCGCAGCTCTGCCTGTGTACTCAGTGACAGCATAGAGAGAAAACCGTACGGATTATTTGTCGAAACAATCGCCAAAACCCGCGAAGACGCCATCGAGACCTCCGGAAAATTGTTAAATGAACGACTATCTAAATCAACCATCGAACAGCTCTTTGCCAAAGATGATTTTCTTAGTTTGGGAGTGTTAGCTCGATTAGGAGCTGTTTACGAAAACACTGAATTTCATTACATACCGGTACATGTTTTGGCGGCATCACGCATCGTCAATCCAGCATTGCCAGAGCTGCAGATTTCTACTAGATCTTCCGAGATCTGGCGTGTGGCGCAAAAACTGAGGGACACGCAGGTCTTCGCACATCCACTATTTGTCGATGCAGCCGTAGCGTTTGCATATAAAAGGATAAAACAGAATCAGTTTGCCGCTAGCCTACTTGATTTGGCCGCGGGAGATGTGGATGAATTCTCGCAAAAAAGAGCCGAAAACATATTCACGATGGATGCTTGGTTCCGACTCCGTCACCAACATGCACTGCTGCCTTTTGTAAGCATGACATTTGCCAATATTACTTTTGATAGTTCAGCAGCGCAGAGTGAGTACCTTCAATTTCACAAAGAAGATCAAACTTATTCGTATTTGGACTTTGGTCGCACAATATCGCGTTGGCCAGTTGATGCTTCTTGTTCGCTTAGACCCTATTTTGTAGGAATTCTGAAGAAGTTTGCTCCTCTTGAAACTGCCTACGCATGCGCCATTCGGGTCGAGCAGGTCGAATCTTTTCTCTCCTTCAGTTCTTATGCCGCAACACTTGGGTTCGTATTCAGTGCAGAGTCATTTCGTGCTGGCGTTCAATACCGCAACGAAAAGCAAGACAATGACGTTAAGCTTAAACGATATGACGATATATTGGTGTCACTTGCAGCAAATATTTAGAGTTGCATTATTACTGGCTCTGCTGTGCCACGGCGTCGCTCGTGGGCAAGACGCTGTAACAACTCCGTCGCCCAGACCCGATCGCAGTTTCAAAGAACTGCTGGCACAGGAATCCGCGCGAACTTCGCAGCGTACCTTCGTCAAACGAATGGCAGGCGGTGTCGCGGGACTAAGTATCGGACTGTTTGGCTACTACAGAGGCAAAGGCGGGATCGCGTCGAAAGGAATTTATAGCGTTGCACAAACGGTCTCTGTAATCACCATTTCAAACGCCGTATCCGACTACAATGAGCGATCGCTGATAATGACGCTCGCTGACGAAGCAAATGATCAGCCAGTCTCGTATGAACGCATGTCGCAAATTCTTCTTGCACAAAGAAGCCTCGATGAACGTCGAGAACTCACGACAAACGCATATACGACACTGATATTGGGGCTACTTTATGCTGGAAATGCCGCGTACGAAAGTAAGTCAAATCAGACGTTGAGCAATGCCTATACATTCTTAAGTGCGAATTGTTTACTGTTGTCTTCTGGAGCTTTTTATAAACTGCACTTTGATCGTGCGCAGAGTGGCAGCGGTATCAGCTATTTCCAACTATCTCCATTTGGCGGTTTTTTGGCATCCTTCTGAGAATGGTGGGCTTCAGCCAACACCGACGAATTCCCGCAAGGAGTTCGGCGTTTTCTGCAGATTTTTACACCACGATATCATTCACAGTAATTGCACAATTTGTCATTTCGCCAATCGCAAAATTCAACATTGATCCAGCATTTCCGAATACTAACTACGAACAACCGCGCGATTTAAGGACATTCGAATGCCCAAGCAAACGGCAAGTCGCAAGACATCTAAGCAACCCGCAAACGACAACGTGAAGTTTGTTGAAAGCCTCAAGAGACAGTGGCTCGCGATGATTGATGCAATCGTCGATCCCATCATGATTGTTTCGACTGATCACAAAATTATCCGCGCTAACCGATCGATGGGCGAACTCGCGAATAAAGACGTCAAAGACATCATTGGTTCGAAATGCCACCAGACTTTTGCCGGCAAAAACAAACCCTGCACTGGCTGCAAATTGGGCGAAGCCGTCACCTGCAAAACCGCGACGCACTGGGAACTTGAAAAGGTTCGCACAGATCGATTTTTTGAAGTTACCTCGCAACCCGTCTACGACGACAAGGGCAAAGTAGAGGGCATGGTGCAAGTATATCGTGACCGCACCGACGCTAGACAGCTCCAAGCTAAATTCCTCCAACACGAAAAACTCGCATCGATCGGACTGCTTGCCGGAGGCGTTGCCCACGAAATCAATAATCCACTGGGTGGCATCATCATTTTTTCGCAGATGCTCATGCGAGAATTACCCAAAGGAACAGATAATCATCGCGATGCAGAAGAAGTGTTCAATGCGGCACAGCGGTGCAAAACAATCGTGGAGAATTTGCTGGATTTTGCTCGCATGCGCCCAGCGAAAAAAGTTGAAGCAGAAACATTTGACATTACTGACGTCGCTAAGTCAGCGCTTAGATTCGGACGCGTCTCGGACAATGCTCGCGGCATTGAAATCCACGAACATTGGAGTTCAACTCCGCTTATCGTCACCGCAGACAAAAACAAATTGATCCAAGTTTTTCTGAATCTCATTCAGAACGGTCTGCAAGCAACGTCCAAGGGAGGTTCTCTAACCGTTCGCTCATTTGTCGAAAATTCGGCTGCGGTAATTGAAGTTGAAGACACAGGATCTGGGATTCCAGTTGAAAATCAGAGCAAAATTTTTGACCCATTCTTTACCACAAAAGATCCCGACAAAGGCACGGGTTTGGGACTTTCGATCTGCTACAGCATCATACAAGAATTTAAAGGTGAGCTTTCGTTTGAGAGCAAAGTAAAGAAAGGCACGACCTTTCGCGTCACCTTGCCTCTAAACCATGACATCAAGGCTGTGAGCTAAACGCCACAGCCACGACTTTCACTTGGGTTTTGTCACGTAGCTGTGACACGCTCCCGCTGACGGTGCGCATTGGTACATGTTGTCTGGCTGGCAAAACGTGAAGAAGCTCGACATCGTTCGACCCAAAAGGATGGAATCCCAATTGCAGTCGTTGGGCAGCATCAGTCGCTGCCCATTTCTCTTCACCGTAAAGCACCAGTTTCCAGACTGCCCATCCTGTCCCGCGTAACCTGACTCGACATGCATTTCTGACGCCTTGATAAAGTCCGCAACACTAGCAACTTTGAAACCATTTAGTGCGATGATTTCGTCCTGCAATTCGAGCCCCATCACGCACGCGGGCGAGAGTTCGCTATTTGAAAAGCCTTTTACAACAGCTCCTTCCACCCCCCTTTTCAATTTGATAGCAAACTTGGCCGCCGCGCTACCCTTTGCAATTTGCACGCTTTCGAGTTCACTCGTCGCTGTTTCCTTCTTCATCTGGCAAGACATCGCCAAAGCAAGCGACGCCACCAACAACGCCTTTATCATGGTGCCTCCGCCGCTTGCGCACTCATTGCATCGCTCAATTGCTTGATCCTGACAAGGTCACAAGGTTGATCCACGCCTTTGAAATACCGTCGTCGCAACACAGACACGACGTAGTCTCTTTCACTTTGCTTGCCATCTGAGGCCGAAAGAACATTGTAAAAGGCGTTACGCTTTTCTTCACCGGGCGGCATGAGACGCGCAGCACTCTCCGGTTTGCACTTGGGGTCAATCCGCGTCAGAATGCGCCGAACCTTCAACCACTCTGCCTTTTGTTCGCGCTCATCTTCGAGAAACTGAAATGAACTGATTGCCGTATCTTCTGGGAAATAGCGCATACGCGGTTGATAGTCTGGCCCGGCATGGCAGGTACCGCAATTCTTCTTTAACATCTCTAGAGCTGCGAGTTCTTCTTGTGTTGGAGTAGTCAGTTTGGTGGATGCCGTTGACGATCCAGCATCGACAATCGCGATTGTTGGACGAGCTGAACCATCAATCACTGCACGCGCCCCGTTGCCTGCAAGACGCATCACTTCCGCCACGAATTCACTCTCAACAAATGCACGATCCGAAAAGATGCCCTTCGAATTTTGTTGATACGTCTTTTGCGAAATTTCATTCACCAACTGATCGATGCGAGCAAAATCAGACTTTTTCGACATCTGATCGTAGGGAATCACTTTCACGATTTGTCGGCCATACGGCTGCAACGACGTGGCAAAGCTGATTATAAATGAGTCTAGCGCTCTAAGATCATCAGCTCGTTTGATGCGCGGTATGTCGGCTACGTCTTTGTATTCTGGATAAATATAAGTTGATTCTTGGGTCTGCCCTGCAAACAGCGGATGATGAATGTAGGGATTGTCTTTTTGCTTGTTAACAGTCAACGGATCAAAGGATGGCGGAATCGCTGTCTGCTGCAAGATTGCGTTGAGTACCTGTGTTTTGTCCTTTGGCAGTGGCTCGATAACATCTTTCCCGTTTTCGTCCTTGCGCCGAATCAAACCCTGCCCATCTTGGAACGGGTCGCGGACGCGCAGATCAGAAATAGGGTAGAAGATGAGCTTACCAAACGTCGCTGGCACGTGTTTGTTCCAAAATGTCTTGACGATCTCATAATCAGGAGAAGCCTTATTCACGATTCCCGTACGCTTTTGTTCCACCATTCTGATGGCCAGTCGCAATAATGCAGCTCGACATGACATCGGACTCGATGCGAAGTCTTGTGATATCTGGCTGCCTCCACACGCAAATCTATAAAACATGTTGGTCTGTACAATGTCTGCACCTCGATCCGTTCTTGCGTCAAACGCATATGCCGATTGATCTGTGGCGGCGTTGATAGGAATGCCGTGGAAGATTTGCGGTTGTGGCACACCCGCCTCTGTACGCGCTGCCAGCATTCTATCGGCTACGGTAAGATTGCTACCATCGGCGCCAAAAGCACTTGCAAGCTTCGCATTTGTCTCTAACCATGGGTTACGCGCAAACATCGGCACCGCGTGAAAATGGCAGCCCATGCAGAATTCACGTTTTTGGTAACGCACCGTCGGCGTCGGACCTTTCGTCAGACTTTCGACCACTTGGAATTCGAAGCGGCCGGCCAACGGGTTGTAACTGATGACTTCCAACTGGTCGAGCTTTTCTCCGAAGCCAATGAAGATGCGTCCGAGAACAGCGGGAAGCAATCGCCCATTCAACTCAAAACTCGCAGGATCACTCTCAGGCGTGAGCACAACGCGAGGATTCACCAGATCGGTATCAAGGCGCTGAACTGAGCGGCCCATGGGAATGAGCACTTCATTAACGCGGATGCCTAGATCGGTGAATCGCTTGCGCACGTCTTGGTAACTACGTGGGATATCGTATACCCATTTTCCGTTCACTTGCGTCGTGAAGAGGTAATCAAACATCGACCAAGTGCCCTGCGGAGGCGAATCGCCTTGGTCGCGTTCGATCTTGACGTTAAGCGGTGCAGTTTCCATGAACGCATTGGGTACAGGCGCCGGATTTTCTACTGGCCCTTTTTGAGTTTGCGCAAATGAAAAGGCGCCGTTCGTAACGAACGACGCGATCAGTGCTAGCCTAACGTACAAGAGCAAGACTCACCTCATTATTGGCGACTGGCAAGCGCACTGAATTGATCGTGCGAGATGCATGACAAGTTCTTAATCCAGCGTTCGTGATGAAACTTCCACTCGGGATCTAGACTGACCTGCCCGGCCGTACCTGAAGCAGACGCTAATTGATTGATGCGCTGACCGCCGACATCGCATGCCTCAGCTGTGGAAAAACCTTCTTGCTTACAAGCACCTTCGCCACACTCCAAAACAAAATTCAGGATGAACACGCGTCCCATGTATGCGCGTCCAAGATAAAGCCCCGGACGAACCATGCGAATTTCATCGCGGATTTGTAAGCCGGTTGGTCCTGCGAGAAAGTCGATTTTGTCTGCATACAAGAACTTATTGGCAGCGTCTGTTTCTGGATCGTAGTTTTGATTGAAATCAGCAGATGCTACGTAATCAATGATGACCGATTCACGACGCGAATCGAGCAAACTCTGTCCGCAATAGACCTTGGCAGGAAATCGCCATTCGTTTGTCGCTTGCGATGTCGCTTCTTCGGCGAGTTTCTTGGCGAGTCTTTTGTCTACTTTCTCTCCCGCCATCATTGCGATGGCGCGATTGACATCGGTAACAGGCATCTTGTTAGCCAAGATTCGTGACTGAACCGTCGGGCTTTCATGGCGATAAGGATCCGCTTTGAAGCGCTTACCTTTCCACAGCATCTCACCGAATTGCTTAAGTCCGGTTGCGGGATCGTCCTTCCACTTTTGCGGCACGGGGAAGGACTTCATCAACGCCTTCAGAATTTCTCCACTTTCAGAAGCTGCAAAAATGATCTTGCCGTTGTAGAAACCTTCGGGCATCGCGCCACCTGATAGGCGCGCATACAATCTATCGAGGTTTTCTTGTCCACGTGGACCTTGACTCATCTTTACAAGATCCTCGTACGACTTAACGTCAGCATTTGGTCCGACGTCCACGTCGCAAGCAAAGTCCGGATAGCCACGGTCTTTGTCCTCAAAGACTTTTGCTTCGTTAAATGTTTGAGCAAAGGCGCTGCTGCCAACAACAAATGCGATTAGAGCTAGTTTTTTCACAGGTCACCTCCTACTACAGCGTCTTCATGAATGCAGAAAGAGCTGCAAACTCGTCACGATTCAAGACTCGATCCAATGGATCTGTCGCCGCGTTTTCGTCAAACGACATGATCCCTTGGTCGTGACCTTGGGCTTCATCCACCGCGTTGATCGTCTGACCGCGGCCGCCGCAATTTACGTAGTCACGAGAAAGGAATAGCCCTTCAAACTCGTTTGGCGATGTAGGCAAACCCGCGCGCCAGTTCTCGATGCCGCGAGCATTGACGTCAGCAACGACACGCTTCACCATGGCGCGATGATCGATCGAACCCATGAGGGATGTCGAAACACCTGCGGGCACGCTCATTGCCATACCCCAATTTTGTCCCATGTATTTGAACGAGGGGCCAATCGGGAAATTTATGGGGTAATCCGTGCGAGTAACTTTAAACTGGCGACGCTCAAGCCCCATCAGCTGCTTAAACGATTGCTCAAACAATTCCTCGCGGGCACCCACCTGCACCGCCTGTTCCATACTCATGCATCGTCCCCACTCATTGGGAACTGGTGACTTAAATTCGGCATCGTTGCAAATTTCAGTGCCGATCGCATTGTTGTGCATGAAAGGCGCAAATGCCCACGCGCTGATAAGAGAAATGTTTCGGTAGTATCCGCGACCATCTGGTCCATTCGCTGGGGCAGCCATTTCGGGCATCGATGGCTTTGCACGTGCGCGAAGCGTCGAACTTCCGTACTGTTCCCAAAGATGTCCCTGCATGTGATTTGAATGTACGGCACGACATTTGAAAGTTCCGACTTCAGTGGCTTCCGTGTACTCATCGTTACCCAACCAATCGACACGAATGCCTCGTTCGTCCGTGCGGAAGAGATAGTCTGGATTTTCGCGGCCATTTTCATCGACCTTCTGCGTAAAGCGCTCGGCCAACTGCGCAGGGTCTTGCGCTCCTTGTTTTGAAATACGGCTGGAGTGGCACTTGGTGCAGTTAGCCGCAAAAATCTTCGCACCTAGTTCGACTTGTTGTGTTCCGAGCTTGGTGACGAGTTCATCACGCGACTTCATGCCCATGGCGCGATAGAGTTCTGCTGGTTGCTGCGCCACAAGAAATTTTGCGATGTTTACAGTCTGACGAGAAATGGAACGATACTCGGGACAATCGCGCATACATTGATCAAGTCGCATAGGAGTTTGTCGAGATTTTCGACCCGCCAATGCCTTCAAGTCTTGCAAGTGGTTGAGCATGCAGGACTCAGCACACATGCCAATATTGAGGTAAACACGTTGCACGGCACCGACTGCACCAACCGTGTCTTCACCGCCCTTGAGAATGTGTGGAACGACGCGCGGCATCAAAGCATGTTCGCCCGCCGTTTTCCACGATGGCGTGTCTTCGCCGAAGAAGTCGAAGTATGCGTAGTTGTGTGTATGCTTACTTAGATCAAGTTCGTTCTCGTCCTTCACTGTGCCGAGAACATCTGGCAAGAAGTTGGCGAGTCCAGGACGCGCGCTGAAGTTCATTATCGGATTCATGGTCCCTGGATTATTTACGCCATCGTGCGTAACCGCAGAAGTATCTGAGGTACCTTGGCGCGAATGCGTGAAGACTTGCCATTCCAAGCTGTCGATCGGCATACCCGAACCTAGGATGCGAGAAATCTGAAGGTACTGCGCTCCGATCGCGCCTTCAATGTTTGCCCATTGTGGCTCTTCGACGGAACGCGGCGGTTTTTCAGGATTGTACGAAATGTGGCAAGATCCACACGCATGTCCGATCAAAAACGGCGGTTCGATCGAATCGTCATTCAAATGAGTCCAATTCTTCCCGTCGTTTTTCTTGGTGTAGCCGTCCCATCCGCCAATCTTTTCCCACTTCTTTGCATTAAATCGAGGATTCGGAAACTTGCGAAAGCCCACTGCACCTGCTGATGTACCAAATGCTAAACGGCAGTCACCCGCGATCTTACATGCGGGATCGTTCTTCCAATAACCTTGCTTGTTCTTATCGTATCCAGCCCACTGATCTGGTTTGCCAACTGCATTCAAGAGTCCGCTATCACCAAGGTCACCAGGACAGATGTCGAAGTAAAATGAGGATGCGTTACCTGGACGGCAACTCGGATCAGGAATGACTCCCCATTTTTTGAATCGTGACTTTCCACGACGCTCGGTCTTGAAGACGTCGTAATAATCAGCACGAAAACCCATTGCCTGAGGCAACATGGTGGAGTGGTATTTTGCGTTACCGACCGTACCAAAGTACCACACGTAACGACCAATTTTTGCGCCTTCGTCAGGCAAGTCCATCGGACCTTTTTCCGTAAGAACCGACGAATAGCTGTTGAACTCTTCCATCCATTGGCGCCAGCTTGGATCGCCTTCCCAATCAAATGGCTGAGTGCTGCCGGCTTTTACTCCGCTATTTGAATCTTCACTCAGGTTGGAACCACGCAAGCGGCAGGCTGACATTGAAGCCATCGCAACAACGCATGCACCAACAATTGCATAACGCGCGATCATCTTTTCACCTCACAATACTTAAATTGAATGTGTCAAGATTTTATCATAGCTCGAACGCAACTTGCATTTGAGCCATCGAAATTGCGAATTTACCAAATTTCCAAGCCATTGCGGATCAGCGGACGAGGAAGTAAAATTTTTGGAACGCACCAAAATTCAGTTAGGATTTTTCTATGAGACGGGAATTCATTTTAGTCACATTAGTGGTCTGGCTTGCGACTTTCGCAATTGCGTCCATTGAGCCACTATTCTTGTACTCTTTGGTACTGTGGGTCCCCCTGACAATTCTTGGCTTAGTGGACATGTTGCAGCGAAAGAAGTCTTTACGCCGCAACTTCCCACTGATGGCACATTTTCGCTATCTGTTTGAAATGATTCGACCTGAAATCAACCAATACTTTGTCGAATCAAACACGGACGGGCGACCCTATTCGCGCGAACAACGATCGGTAATCTATCAACGCGCAAAAAGGGCGCTCGACACGTTGCCGTTTGGAACGCAAACGGATGTCTATGAAGTCGGTTACGAGTGGCTGACCCACTCACTTGACCCCAAGCACGTTGATCCGAACGCTCTGCGCGTGACCATCGGTAACTCTCAATCAAAACATCCGTACAGCAGTTCCATTCTCAACGTTTCCGCGATGAGCTATGGCGCACTTAGCAAAAACGCTATCCTCGCACTCAACGGCGGCGCTAAGCTTGGCAATTTCTATCACGACACGGGCGAAGGTGGCTTGTCTCCTTACCATTTGCAACCCGGTGGTGACCTCGTCTGGGAAATTGGTACTGGTTACTTCGGCGCACGAACCAAGGACGGCAAATTCGATCCAGAAAAATTTCGCGACAAAGCTTCGCACCCGAATGTGAAGATGGTGGAACTCAAACTTTCACAAGGGGCGAAACCAGGACACGGCGGCATCTTGCCGGCATCCAAATTGACTCCCGAAATTGCGGGCATTCGCGGCGTTGAGTTAGGTCACGATGTCGTATCGCCGCCTTCGCACTCCGCCTTTTCAACACCGATCGGACTCATAGAGTTTGTCGGCAAGATGCGTGAGCTTTCTGGCGGCAAACCGGCGGGCTTTAAACTCTGTATCGGCAAACGCCGAGAATTCATTTCACTGTGCAAAGCGATGGTGAAGACCGGCATTTATCCCGACTTTATCCTCGTCGATGGTGGCGAAGGCGGCACCGGCGCAGCTCCTCCTGAATTTTCTAATCACGTCGGCAGTCCCCTTCGCGAAGCGCAGATATTTGTTCATAATGCACTTGTTGGCTTCGGCTTACGCAAGCACATCAAGATCATTGTCACCGGTCGCATTGTCACGGGCTTTGACGTCGTGGCGAGGTTAGCAAGCGGCGCCGATGTTTGTGCATCTGCGCGCGCGATGATGATGGCTCTTGGCTGCATCCAAGCGCTTCGTTGCAACAGCAATAACTGCCCGACCGGAGTTGCCACTCAGGATCCTGCACTTACGTATGGTCTTATTCCGGATGAAAAGCGCGTGCGCGTTGCCAGTTATCATAGAGAAACCGTCAAGTCGGCGGCCGAGTTGATTGGCGCGATGGGGCTTCATCATTCTTCAGAGCTTCGCCCATGGCATCTGATGAAGCGCACAGGTTTGGCGGAAGTCCGACACTATGGCGAATTGTATTCATTCATAGAAGAAGGCTCTCTGTTGGGCAAAGACCTGCCTAAAGAGTTCGCCCGCGCCGTGGGCGCTGCATCAGCTGAATCCTTTTCGACCGCAGGTTAGTCGCAGAAATCGCAAAGGTAGGTGGAACATGTCTTTTAGGATTCCGGAAAACCCAACGCCGACTCAGGCCACCTGGTTCTTGCGATTTTTTGGGCTGACCAAAGTTCGAATGATTTTCTTCTGCTGGCCAAAGGTCGTCGCTATCGACGATCAAAAGATGGTCATATCACTTCCGTTGAATTGGCTTACCAAGAATCACATGAACGCAATGTACTTTGGCACTCTCGCTGCCGGCGCAGACTGCGCAGCGGGTTTGGTCGCCGTTCATCGCATCGCATTGAAGCAAATGCCGATTCAGTTTGTGTTCAAGAATATGCGAGCCGAATTTTTGAAGCGCGCCGAAGGAGACGTTCATTTGGCGATTTCGAATATTGCTGAAGTGAAACAACTCGTCGATCGCGCCGCCAATACCGGTGAGCGCGTTGAACTTGAAATCCCTGTTCGAGCCACTGTGCCATCGCGACTCGGAGACGAACCCGTTGCCCAATTTGTACTCACGCTTTCTTTGAAGTTAAAAGCGACAAAATCACAGTGATCTCGGAGATTTAAAAAACCGAGGTAGATTGATGGCAGCAAGCTAGTTTATGTTCCGCGCATACCAAAAATTAGGGTCACGATGAAAGCTTCCGATAAGCGACAAAAGTCTTCATTTTTCAGACGTTTAGAGCAAATGCGACTCGACGAAGTCGTGTTTGAACGTTTGAGCGTGCGAGACGAACAGTCGGTCACTGATTTGATCCGTCGGAACCTCGAAGGTTTTGAAGAAGCTGGTAGCGTATTAGCTGCTACACACCGAAGGTTGAAAGCGTTTTTTGATTGCTACAACCGTGATGATTCATGCTTCCTCGTGGTACGCGATGGCAAATCCAATAAGATCATTGGCGGTGCTGGACTTGGTCCTCTAGCAGGCCTTCCAGTATCGGAAGGCAATGCCGAAATCCGCGATCTCGTCGTGGACGTTGCAGCTCGTGGTCGTGGAATTGGTCGCAAGATTCTTGAAAAGTCCCTGAGTTCAGCCGAAGAGATCGGATACCGTCGCATCTATTTAGAGACAACGCCACAAATGGTAACGGCACAGAACCTTTTCAAGGCGTTTGGTTTTAGACCCGTCGAACAAAGCACCGGCGGTGCCCCAAGTCGTGCTGACCAACGCTTTGCCGATTACTTTCTTCTAGAAAGCATCCAAGACTCGAAAAATCCCAAGGCACAAAAGACTTCTCCGGCTTTGCAGATTCCAACAGCGGATCAGCGCACTTAATTCTAAGTGCACATCATTTTTCACATTACGAATGATCGAAAATCCCAACTCTACAGGTGTAAACCAGCACCGATGCTCAGCATGTGCGCGTTGACATTATAGGATTCAGAGAGTCCATCAATCGCATCGCCCGACTTATTTTTCGCTTCTTCAATCTCAAAACTCAGATGATTCAGTTGATAACCGACCTGAACATCGATCCAATCATTCACGCTGAAAATCACGTCTGCTCCGAGTTGACCGGCTAAACCAAACACTCCGCTGGATTTAAACGATTGCTCTTCGAAGTCTCCTGAAGTGTTACCGAGGAAAGCTCCCATTCCCACGCGCCAGACCCAGAAAGACCTGTGGCTGATGCTCTTGCCAAATCCACCTCGGATCATGGGCATCAAACTTATATTCAACTGCCGATCTTCGTAGCCATCGCCATACCCACGCTTGAAGGAAAGTGAACCTCCGCTCAGTGCGAAGCTAGCGACAAAACGGTTCCAACTGTCCCTTGCCATGGAATAGCCGATTTCTCCGCCACCCAGCACAATGGGGCCGGGACGGGTGTTGCCAGCCGACAATCCGCTTCCCATGCTCAAAAATCCACCGGCAACCAGCCCCGAATCATTGGCGGCTGCGGTACTGGCGGTGGCCAATTCAGGATCCAGTTCTGCCCTAGCGCCTGAAGTCAAAGACAGCCACGCAGCGCCGAAAAAAGTAAGTATTTTCAAATAATTAGACATAGTAAACCTCGTTACATGTTTGCGAAATAATACCTCATCCAGAGAAACAGAATCTATCAGCAAATAGGGGGTTTTGGCTGATGGCGGCAAATGAAGCGCATAACCATGATTTCGAGTTGAGATTCATCAGCACTTGTAATAGGTTACGCAGCTCGAAATTACTCAATTTGAGGAAGGACAACATGGCCTCACCAACAAGAAAAACAGAATGTCGTCGTCGCATCCGCGTAGCAGTACTTGGTAAGCGTCGCAAAAAAGCAATCCGCTCGAATGGTTCAACCATTCCTAGCTTGCCTCTGACCGTGCCAAACGCAAACGAGAAGAAGCAAGCGCAGCGCAAAGCTTCAGCCAAGTGATTCCGACTAAACAGTCGTGACTTCCCTTTCTGATTTGCAAGTCGAGATTGAATCCGATGCCCTGCCTAGGCGTCGGCTCGATGTCGTCGTGTCTGGATCCATTGCATGTGTAGAATCTGTGCGTTTCGTTCGCTCACTGCGACGACTCGGTGCAGAAGTTCGTGTCGTGCTAACTCGAGGCGCACAAAAATTCATTGGCATTGATGCACTCGCGTGGGCGTCCGGTCAAAAGGTACTTTCTGACTTTGATGGAGTTGAATCGCATTTGGCCGAACGCGATGCGTGCATCATTGCTCCTGCATCTGCGAGCCTGTTAGGAAAAGTAGAACACGGCATCACTGATACTCCTTCGAGCGCACTGATCGCCTCATATCTTGGGATGAAACGTCCCGTGATGGCCGTACCCGGAATGCACGGGTCTTTGATGGATTCACCATTCGTTGCCGAAAACATTACACGGTTGAAATCTCGCATTCACTTTTTTGAGCCACGCAAAGAAGAAAACAAACATAAGTTTCCTGATCCCGCCCATCTTGCAGATATGGTTGCGCACCAGTTGAACTCCCACAACCAATCCGTACCAGTTCTTGTAACGATGGGTTCCACGCGCGGTTACATCGACGATGTACGATACGTTTCAAATTATTCGTCGGGAGCACTTGGTTCTGCACTTGCGGAAGAACTCTACCGCTTCGGATTGAAAGTGATTGTCGTTTCTGGATCAAGCCAGATTCGGCCTCATGTAGCTTCCGAGATTCACGCCGTACTTACAACTGACGAAATGGAAAATGCCATCAAGTCATGCCTTAAAAAGCACAAGTTTGAAGCGGCCGCTTTCACGGCGTCGGTGTTGGATTTTGAACCCACGAGCAAGCAGGGTGGGAAGATCTCATCGAAACAATCTGAACTGCAGATCTCCATGAAGCCGACGAAAAAACTCATCAGCTTGGTTACCTCAGAACTGAAAGCAAAAATCGCGTGTAAGCTCTTGACCAAGTCGTCAGCCAAAGAAGAATCGAAAATTGTCGATGAATACTTCAGCAAGCACGGACTCACAGGAGTCTTGAGTAACTTCTTGGAAGACGTCTCGTCAACCAGCCACGAGGCGCGATTCTTTGAAGGATCAAGATCGACTTCAAAATCTGTACAAGCGATTTCGGGTAAACGTTCAACAGCCCGAGCACTGTGCCGCCACATTGTTTCGAGATTAGAGATGCGGGAGAAGTTAGTTTGATCATCCTTCGTACTATCATGTTTTGGCTCGGTTTATTCACCTACACGTTTGTGGCGTTTTTGCTTTTGGCGGTGATCGAGTTTTTTATGTGGCTGACCAAATATTCGCACCCACAGAGAGTTGCGCACAAAGTCGCCGAAATGTGGGCGCATGCATTTTTCATTTTCACTCCCGGTTGGAAGTTGATTAAGACCGGTCTAGAAAACTTACCTCCCAAAGATGAGCCTGTTGTTTACATTTCTAATCACCAAAGCATGAGCGATATCTGGGCGATGTATGCGTTGAAGCGGCAGTTCCGCTGGCTCGCAAAAGACATGGTCTTTAAGGTTCCTGGAATCGGACAATCGATGAAATGGGCTGGATACATTCCCATCAAACGCGGCAGCCGTCAGAGCATGGAGATCGCCATGGCATCTGCACATCGCGTGTTGAAGGGCGGCGATTCCATGTTCTTTTTTCCGGAAGGAACTCGTTCCGAAAATGATGAGCTTCTGCCATTCAAGATTGGGGCATTTAAATTGGCGAGTGAAGCAAACGTTCGCGTCGTGCCACTGACACTTGACGGTGCTGGTCAATTGATTCGCAAGGGCTCCCCAATTCCCAACAAGTCTACTGTTCGCGTTCACGTGGATCTTCCTATCCAAAAACTCCCCGACGAAACTCTCGAACAGTTCGCCGCTCGCGCACGCACGATCATTAGCCAGAATTTACAAAAATTGCGGATGCAGAGTTAGGAATTTCAAACTTGCGCCGCGGCATTTCTGGGGACACGCGTACAAAAAACCATTGCATACAATGGCGGGATGAAAACTGAGAAACTTATTGCTCGCAGTTTTGTCGCTATTGGCACTTCCCCGCTACGAGACGACTGCAATTCGACTCACGTTTCTTCCTGATGATGACTCGCGATTCATTAGAGGCCGCAAGGCCAAGACGATCACTACTGGCTTATTGACGGTAGCGCCGATGACATTTACCTGCAAGCTGCCATGTCATTGGATGCCTGCGTGTTCAAGGTGGTTCCATCGGCAGGGTGGAATCACAGGCCCAGAAATCATTCACCTACGCTCGGCGCCGGCCGGAGCTCACTCCATGCTACAAGATTATTCAGGAGCATCTGAATAGTTTCCTTGCGGAGCGCGAGGCAGAATCGCGCCCCGTGCCAGACTATGTCAAAAAGGAATTCGAGGCCTATTTGCGCTGCGGGATATTGACGTACGGATTCATCCGGTTGCAATGCAGCTGCTGCAAAGAAGAAAAAATCGTGGCGTTTTCTTGCAAACGACGCGGGTTTTGTCCAAGCTGTGCAGCTAAGCGTCAGGCCGAAGCAGCGACGCATCTGGTGCAGAATGTGTTGCCTGTGGTTCCTTACCGGCAATTCGTCGTGAGCTTTCCCATACCGCTGAGATACTGGCTCCAGTCCAATCGTAAGTTATTCAGTAAGATCCACAGGATCGTGACGCAGCATATTAACCTCTACTACAGCCAGAAAGCTCTCGCCATCGGACTCAAAGATCCAAAGCCAGGCAGCGTTTCGTTCACCCAGCGCTGGGGATCGGCGTGCAATCTCAATCCTCATCTCCACATACTTTGCCCTGACGGAGTCTATACGCGGGGTGATGGTCGACCGAAGTGGAATAGCATCGAGGATATCAGTGATGATGATGTCGCGACACTGGTCACTAAAGTCAGCCAATCGGTGCTCAAGTATCTCAGAAAGCTTGGCTACTTGGATAAGCATGGCGAAGTGGTTCAAAATCCAATCCCAGACGATATCTACCAGGACTCCGAGTCAATCGGTATGTCGACCGTTGCATCGATTGCTGGGAAAATTGCCTTCGGCCCAAATGCCGGAAAATTTGTCACCAGGATTGGATCTGGATTTGGATTCAACGAAGAAATCCCGCTGGCCAAAGGCAGGATGTGCTTCAGCATCAACGGCTTTTCGCTGCACGCCAATACTCACATCAATGCACTGCAGCGCGACCGCTTGCATCAGCTCATCGAATACATCGCCCGCGGCCCCATCAGTAACGAACGACTCGAAATCACAGCTGAAGGCAAAGTCAAACTTCGTCTCAAAACGCGCTGGTCTGATGGTACGACTCATCTTCTATTCACGCCGGGGGAGTTTATCGAAAAACTCATGGCCCTGATCCCTCCGCGAAAATCTCATCTGGTGCGTTGGGGTGGAGTGCTGGCTCC